>Ga0214921_10000003_pt1 | contig 515682 bp, 529 predicted proteins | sample LL1505_MetaG_FD_177992 | JGI IMG/M metagenome (GOLD analysis project Ga0214921, IMG submission 177992) | Freshwater microbial communities from Lake Lanier, Atlanta, Georgia, United States - LL-1505 | ecosystem: Environmental > Aquatic > Freshwater > Lake | place: USA: Georgia | collected... | reverse complement strand
CTTGCTTGACCAGTTGGTCCTGTACATCCTGTCGGTCCTGTACTTGCTTCACCAGTTGGGCCTGTACATCCAGTTGGGCCTGTACTTGCTTGACCAGTTGGTCCTGTACATCCTGTCGGTCCTGTACTTGCTTGACCAGTTGGTCCTGTACATCCTGTCGGTCCTGTACTTGCTTCACCAGTTGGGCCTGTACATCCTGTCGGTCCTGTACTTGCTTCACCAGTTGGGCCTGTACATCCAGTTGGGCCTGTACTTGCTTGACCAGTTGGTCCTGTATAACCAGTTGGTCCTGTACTTGCTTCACCAGTTGGTCCTGTATAACCAGTTGGTCCTGTACTTGCTTCACCAGTTGGTCCTGTACATCCTGTCGGTCCTGTACTTGCTTGACCAGTTGGTCCTGTACATCCTGTCGGTCCTGTACTTGCTTGACCAGTTGGTCCTGTACATCCTGTCGGTCCTGTACTTGCTTCACCAGTTGGGCCTGTACATCCAGTTGGGCCTGTACTTGCTTGACCAGTTGGTCCTGTACATCCTGTCGGTCCTGTACATCCAGTTGGGCCTGTACTTGCTTGACCAGTTGGGCCTGTACTTGTATCATTTGTTGTGTTAGTTCCTAAATTTGAATATGGAAATAAAGGTTTAGAATAACTCATATATTTTTACAAATATAAAAATATATAATTTTTTATGTAATACAATAACTACATTATAAGGTTAAGTAATTTTTTTATATCAATGCATATTTTGTATAAGCATTTAATAAGATCAATTTGTTACAACAATTTTTATCATTTAAAAAATAACTGTAACTATTATAATATTTCGAAATATTATTACTACAACACCTTCCATTTCCTAAGTTAACAACATTATTATTATTAACTGATCCACATAATTTATTACAACATCTTTTGTTATACAAATAATCATTATAGTCTCTATAAAAGCTACTTATGTTTGTAAGATAAATATTTTTTTTCTCTAAACAATTAGACATTATATTACAATAGTGTAATATTATAATTATGAAGATGGTAAAGGTGCTAAACATAGCTTAATACTACCTAAACTTGCGACATCATATTTGACAACTAAAGGTAAATCATTTTCTAAATAAACTTCTATTTGATTACATAAATTGGTACATTTTATAAAATATCCTAGATTTTTCAAAGAAAATTCTCCTTGAATAACTTTTGAAGAGTCTTGTTTCAAAATAAAACCCATACTACCATCTGTTTCTGCTCGATGTATTTCAGCAGAAGCAAATTGTCCAGAGCATTTAAATATTAATTCATTTCCTACTGATTTAATTTCCAACTTTTCAGAAATACACGACAAATCTCTTATTATTTTTTGAAAGTCAGTAGAGGGTAAATTGATAATAGATGAAAACTTCACATCAGGATATTCTAATTCTTCAGGTTCAGGTTCAATCAACCGAAGTTTTTGTGTTTTACATTGCTTAATTTCACCATTTTCAAATTTTAATGCTAAATGAGAAACAATACCATCTACATAATCCGATTTTTCAATGTAAATTGTAAGAGTATCATCATTATCAATTGAATTGATTAATTTAAATAAATGAAACATATTAACACCAATTACTATTTTACTTTTTTTACATTCATAAAATTCAAAGTTTTGGGCAGCCAAAAATAAATGTGCTAAAATTGTATGGGACTTGTCCATATTTATTATTCGAATGCCATCTGGTTGAAATGTTATGTTTGTTTCTAATAAAATATCTTTCAACGCAGTCATTAGTGTTCTAAATGGGGCAATTTGTACTGTTTTAATAGTCAAAACATTATTTTCATTAAACGACTTATCTAAAGAACACTTTTGATTTTTATCTACAAGGTTTGACATTATACTTGTTTTTTTGTAATAATCTTTAAATACTTATGAAACTAAATAATTTTTTGAAAAAATAAACGCAACAATTATTGTAAAAATATAAATATTACTATTTTTACAATAGTTTCACTTTTGGTACACGGCGCGTTCCACGACCATATTTTCGCTGTGCTTTTTTTGCTAATTGTAAAGCTTTGCTATTCGGTTTACAACCTTTTTCTAAAATTCCATAGTCTACCGCTGCAGCTTTTCCTGAAGTAATCGCGCTTGCTAGTCTTGCTATACCCCAAGATTGTCCTGTTTGATTAGGTCTAGAACCAGACGAATAGTATGCACCTTCCCCTTTTCTTATGATTTGTGACAATGCACTTTTCGAACAACCTGTTGCTTTTGATAACTCATTTGTAGGACCTATATGATCGACCTTATACATTTTTTTTGCGTTTAAAACATGATTTGATGGTTTACTTTTAAATGAGGCAACAGGTTTTCTTGTATAATATTTACCACGTTTATACATTTTTCTTGATTTCATTAGCATTTTCGACTGAAGCATTTTGTCTTTTTTAGTAAGTCTCTTTGGTAAATAACGTAAATTTACTTTTCTAGTATTGCGTTTTGTCATCTATATGTTAAATTATTATTATATTATTATTAAAAATTATTATTTAAAATAGTAATAACAAATAATTATTATGTCTGAAATTGAAACCAAACCCAAAACAGAAACCAAAACAGAAACCAAAACAGAAACCAAAAATATAAGTCAATTACAAGACAATTGTATAGTATCTATAAAGGAATTGTTTGATTTTTATGAAAATGATGAATATATGTTACAAAGAATATGTACACATATTCACAATTATTTACCAAATACTCTTAAAAATGAAAAACTTAATCATGAAAAAAGACTTACAAGAACTCATTATTTATCCAATGAACAACAAATTTTTATTCAATTATTCTTAAATAAAAATAATTTTTTTTATTTATCGAATAATGGATTTTTTTATGAATATGATGGCAAAAATTATTCTATTGTTAAAGAAGACGATATTATTCACAAACTTCTCTCTTCTATTTCTAAAGAAAGAGTATTACTCGATTGGAAACACAAAACAAAATTAAATGTTATAAAGCTGATTAAAGAGAGAAGTTTATTTGACTCTATCCCTGAAACAGATACCATACAAAATGTATTACACTTTTTATATCCTGCATTGTTTTCATGTAAAAATCAAGCTAAATATTTTTTAACCATAATAGGCGATAATATATTAAAAAAAAATTCGCAATTACTATTTTTTATTAGTCAAAATATGAAAAAATTAATGGTTGACTTGGATAGTGTTTCTTACTTATCCATTGGAAACACGAATACAACCCATAACTTTGTAACAAAATACCATGAAAACAACTCTTATGAAAATTATCGATTACTTAAAATGAATGACACGTACTCCAATGAGTTATGGAAAGAACAATTAAAAAAGTATGGTCTTGATTTATTATGTGTTGCAATCCATTATTCTAAAAGATATGAAAATTCTGACAAATTTTTAGAAAATAAGTCAGATGAAGACTTCAAAAATTTTGCATTTTATTTGCGTTCTAACAGTCAACAAAAAATAATAGAATGTTTTTGTGAAAAATATTTGAATAAAGTAGACGATAATAAAAGTACTATTCATTGGAAAAATTTACACTTTATTTGGAAACAATTTTTATCTAGTAATCAACTTCCAAACATGATTTATTCTAATTCTTTAAAAAATTGCTTGAAAGAAATTTATAAGTATGAAGAAGATAATGATTGTTTTATTAATTTAACAAGTAAATACTTGCCAATTGAAAGTGATTTTATTAAATTTTGGGAAAAAACTATTCAAGTTATTAGTAATACATATGAAAGTACAGAAACATGTGATAGTTATGATGAACTAGAAATTGATGAAATATGTATGTTATTTAAATTATGGACACAAAATGGCACATCTGAAAAGTTGATTTCTAATGGAAATATCAATGAAGAAAATGTATTGAAAATATTAAAACATTTTTTTCCAGATGTTGAAATTATTGAAAATAAATATGTTTTAAATGTTTCATGTAGTATTTGGAACAAAAAACATAGTATAGAAAAATCATTTGATTATATTAAAAATGAAGTGAAAAAAAGTCATACATTAGCTCTCATTTCATTTGATGATGCATATAATTATTATTATAAATATTGTAATAGTATAGTCAACAAATTAGTTGTCAGTAAACGTTATTTTGAAAAATTTCTCTATACAAAGATATCAAAATATATTGTATATGAAAAATTTATTGAAACTGCCTGGGTCCACGTCAACCTTTCCACTTTTTAGAAACCCACCTTTTCTAAAGGTGGAGCCAAAGCAACTTTTATAAAAAGTTGCGCAAAACTAATTTTTTTTTTTACCATATTATTCATTATTTTTTTTTGGAATACGTCTCTGGTGGTACTTTTTCTACAGGCGAGCAAAGGGAAATGGCACCATCTTTTTTAATTTTATCTACATATTTTTTAGGTGCTTTTTCATAAAAATTATCTTTTAAAACGTCTGTTTTGTTTCCAAAAATTTTTTTTCTTTGTTCTTCAAAAATTTTTATTAGTTGGTTATTTTTTCCAAAATGTTCATAGTAGTAAGGCGGTAATTTTTCACCTGGTTCAAGAATTGTGTTTTTACAACCTGGATTACAATATGATTTAGTGAATACGGTATCCGTAACTCTCTCTATTTTTTTATCTGGTTTTGTAAATTTTCGAATATTATCCAATTTTTCTTTCAATTCTTTTGGGTTGTTTGCAAATTTTTCACGAGCTTGTTTTTCCAACATGTTTTTTAATTTTTTTATTACTTCTGAACGTTCTTTTTGCATTTTTTTTAAAAAGGTTAACTTGCAATTTTTCACATCACTAGATATGGATCCACCTCTTCTCTTTCGTGTCATTCTAGTCTTTTTATATATTCTTCTTGTTGATTGTCCTTTTTTTCTTGTATTCTTAGTCATATATTTATAATAGAAAATAAAACTATTTGAAAAAAATTAAATATAAATAACAATAATATGAACGATATAATTAGAATTATTTTAACTTCTATTTTAGGAATAATATCAGGTATTATTGGTGCAGCTTTAGGACTAGGCGTTACTACTCTAGCTATTCCTGGTTTTTTATTTTTAGGTTTAGTTCCAAATACTAAAACTTCAATAGGAACAACGCTAGTTGCTTCGCCATCAAGCTGGCCTGCAGCATATGAATACTATAAAAAAGGTTATTCAGATGTAAAACTAGGAGTAACATATTTTTTATTTTATCTAGCATTTTCTTACTTTGGTGCAAAATTAAACAGTAAATTTAGTGAAACTGTCACAAGCTACCTAGTCAGCGCAGTTCATTTTTTGATTTCATTATATTTTTTGTATCAAGCTACGAAATCAAGTAAGCCAAATAGACTTTCTGGTTTATTCCATCCACTCGATTTTTAACTCAATTTCCTTAATTTTAAAAAATCATCTACGTAACTTTATGAATTTTTTCATTGTATGTCTTTTTTTCTTGTATTTTTAGTCATATATTTATATTTATATTTATATAAATATAAATATAAAAATATAAAAATTGTTTCAAAAACAAATATAATATTATGAAATATAAATGTCCTTTTTGTTCATTAGATCCATTATCGCATTCATTAATGGAACTAACAGAACACAAGAATACAATGTACTACTATACTTGTCCATCAAAGGCGAAATTGTATTTTGATGTAAAGAGTATATTACAACATTATGATGGTGTTTTGAGTGAAATTCCAGAAGATAAACAATGGATATGGATTTTTGACTCAACCGATTTCAATATGAAACATTTATTACAAGTAAATGTTGGAATTGAGTTAGCAAAACTGATTTCATCAAAATTTAGTAGAAATCTACAAAAAATAATTGTTATTAATCCAAATATATATATTTCATCTGTTTATAAATTAATATACCCTTTTTTGAATGAAAAAATAAAATCTATCATTGAAATAAATTATGATTACAAAACCATAAATGATGTTATTGTATATTTTTCTTAATTAATTGCCTTGGCCAGCAGCAAATTGAACTCCAAGAGAATCTCCTAATCCTTGTCCTTTACCAGCATAAAAAGATGGATTTAAAGGATAGTTTACTCCACTACCACCTTTATGGCGTCTACGACTTCGACTACCACGACGTCCGCGTGACATGCGTTTGCCAGTTTTACCCATCATGACAAAACCAAATTTGCCTTTCTTGGTTCCATACCCTGCTTTAACTAAACGTCGTTCTTTTTTAGCAGTATTGTGTTTACTTTTTGAAACAATACGACCTGCCTTGTTTTGCATTAAATAGTTTTTTGTTAAACCACCAGAAGTTTTATATGCAGTTCCGTGCCATACTTGTGCACGTGAACCCATCAACATTTCGTAACTTTTTCCTTGAACAACATATTTACCAGACGCAGTTTTTGAATATCGTGTCATTATATATTTTAAGAGAGAAAAAATTATTTTTTGTCAGTTAGTTCTAAATATATAATAAAATAACCAATGTCTTTTATTGTTCAAAATTTATTTTTAATGGGTTCCCCACTTCCACCTGGCATTCCTTCACTACGTCCTAAATAATTGTATTCAAATCCACGAAATGTTCCTAAATAACTGTTACCAAATTGTATTCGGCCTCCTGAATATGTATTAATTGTACTGGCAACTCTAATATTTCGTGAATTATAAGCGCTATAAGGTTGACACGATTGTTTTTTATATATTTCTGGTTTACAATCACATTTTTCATAGTCTAAAAAAGGTGCATAATCTATTAACTGTTTGAATATTTTTTTGGGAGGACATTTATTCATTAAATAATTCATTTTATATTTTTACTATATTATATTTTTACTATATTTTAAAATAAAAATGAAATAAAATTTAAACATTTTGTATATTAACATACAATACGATACACAAAATGAGTTCAACTAATAATGACACTGTACTTGCTAATAAATATCAGCAAAAAACTGATAAACAACACATTCTTGATAATCCAGATACATACATTGGCTCTGTTGAAGAAGTCGATAGTAATTTGTGGATTGTTAATGATAGTAGTTCAAATGTAAATGATAATAAAATTGTTGAAAAAAATATCAAATATATTCCTGGATTATTCAAGTTATTTGATGAAGGTATTGTCAACTGTAGAGATCACGTTGTGAGAATGAAACAAGCTATTGCCAATGGTGTTGTGAATTCTTTACCTGTTTCTTATATTGACATTTCTATTCAAGGTGATGGTACCATTATTATGATAAATGATGGCAACGGCATTGATGTAGCTCAACATCCTGAATATAAAATATGGATCCCTGAACTAATTTTTGGTCACCTTAGAACTTCTACCAATTATGATAAAACCGAAAAAAAAATTGTTGGTGGTAAAAATGGGTTTGGATTTAAACTTGTCTTGATTTGGTCAACTTATGGTTCCATTGAAACTGTTGATCATGTACGCGGTCTAAAATATACTCAAGAATTCAAACATAATTTACATGATATTTGCAAACCTGTTATTACTAAATGCAAAACAAAACCATACACTAAAATAACATTTAAACCTGATTACATACGTTTGGGTTTAGCTTCAGGAGAAGATGGTTTTGCATTTTCATCTGACTTATTAGCATTATTGAAAAAAAGAGTATACGACGTAGCAGCTGTCACTGATAAATCATTAAAAGTAAAATATAATTCTAGTGTTATTCCTGTTAAAAATTTCCAGCAATATATCGACATGTATATTGGTGATAAAAATGAAAGCCAACGGGTTTACGAAGAACACGGTGAACGATGGGAATATGCAGTTGCATTGACACCAAGCAATGAATTTATTCAGGTTTCTTTTGTCAATGGTATTCATACTGCAAAAGGAGGTAAACATGTAGAATATATTTTAAATCAAATCACTAGAAAATTGGTTGAATACATTGAAAAAAAGAAGAAAACAAAAGTAAATCCAAATAGTATTAAAGAACAACTGGTTTTGTTTTTGAGATGTGACATTGAAAATCCAGCATTTGATAGTCAAACGAAGGATTTTATGAATACACCATCATCCAAATTTGGATCGAAATGTGAAGTCAGTGATAAATTCATTGAAAAAGTAGCTAAAATGGGTGTTATGGAAGCGGCATGTGCTTTAACTGAAGTAAAAGAAAATAAAGCAGCCAAAAAAACCGATGGTACAAAAACCAAAAGTATTCGTGGAATTCCAAAGTTGACTGATGCCAACTGGGCTGGAACCGAAAAATCAAAAGATTGTATCATCATATTTTGTGAAGGTGACTCAGCAAAGGCAGGTATTATTTCTGGCCTCTCTTCCGAAGACAGAAATATTATTGGTGTTTATCCGATGAAAGGTAAGATCCTCAATGTTCGCGGTGAAGGTATTAAAAAAATTTCTGAAAACAAAGAAATTACTGAAATTAAAAAAATTTTGGGTTTAGAAACTGGGAAAATATACGAAACAATAGATGACGTTAATAAAAACTTGAGATATGGTAAAGTATTGTTTATGACGGATCAAGATTTAGATGGTAGTCATATTAAAGGTCTTGGAATTAACTTATTCCAATCCGAGTGGCCTACTTTGACAGAAATTCCTGAATTTATTGGTTTTATGAATACACCTATTTTGAAAGCACGAAAAGGTGATAAAGAACTAATGTTTTATAACGAAGGAGAATACGAAATATGGAAAACACAAAATGGTTTGGATCAAAACGAATTCAAAGGATGGAAAATCAAATATTATAAAGGTTTAGGTACAAGTACAGGCAAAGAATTCCGCGAATATTTCGAGAAAAAAAAAATAGTCGGTTTTGAACACAATGGTAAACATAGTGATGACATCATTGACATGGTATTTAATAAAAAACGTGCTGATGACAGAAAAGAATGGTTAGAAAAATATGATCGTAAATCTTATTTAAATACTAGCGACTCAAAAGTAAGTTATGAAGAATTTATCAACAAAGAGTTAATTCACTTTTCAAAATATGACTGTGATAGAAGTATTCCAAACTTAATGGATGGATTGAAAATCAGTTTGCGTAAGATTTTGTATTCAGCGTTTAAAAAAAACTTGGTTTCTGAAATTAAAGTAGCTCAATTTAGTGGTTATGTTTCAGAGCATTCTGGTTATCATCACGGTGAAGCCAGTTTGAATGCTGCTATTGTAGGAATGGCGCAAAATTTCGTCGGTTCAAACAATATCAATTTGTTTATGCCAAATGGTCAATTTGGTACTCGTTTGCAAGGCGGTAAAGATAGTGCATCGGAAAGATATATATTCACATGTTTGAATAAAATTACTAGAACATTGTATCCTGTTATGGACGATGCTATTTTACACTATTTAAACGATGATGGATTATTGGTTGAACCAGTTTATTATGCACCAATTATTCCTATGATCCTCGTAAATGGAAGTAAAGGAATTGGTACTGGATTTAGTACAGATATTATGTGTTATAATCCGTTGGATATCATCGATTATCTAAAATCAAAATTAAATAGTACAGGGTCAAACTCTGTTGACTTCATTCCTTATTATGAGGGTTTTAAGGGAACTATTAGCAAAATTTCCAACGGTAAGTTCTTGATAAAAGGTTGTTATGAAAAAATTGGAGTTGACAAAATTAAAGTCACTGAATTACCTGTTGGATATTGGACCGAAGATTTCAAAGAATTATTAGAAAATTTAATTGAACCAGGTCTTGATAAAGAAGGTAAAAAAATAAATGCTATAATAAAAGATTATGATGATATGAGCAAAGATACTAATGTTGATTTTACGATTAGTTTTGCGAAAGGAAAATTATGTGAGCTTGAAAATGTTGCATTAGATCATGGATGCAACGGTGTTGATAAATTATTAAAATTATTTACAACCAATACAACTAGTAACATGCATTTATTTGATGCAGAAGACAAATTAAAAAAGTATGAAAACGTGGAAACTATTATTGATGACTATTATGAAACTCGATTAAAACTCTATCAAACAAGAAAAGATTATATGATTAAAGCATTGGAAAAAGAATTGCTTGTTTTGTCCAATAAATCAAAATATATTACAGAAATTTTAGAAGGAACCATTGATTTGAGAAAAAAGACGAGTACACAAGTTTCACAAATGTTAAAAGAAAAGGGTTTTTGTACAATTGATAATAAGAATGATGATAATGATGATAACAGCGACAATGCACAAGTTAGCGGTGATTTTAAATATTTGACAAGAATGCCTATGGACAGCGTAACGGAAGAAAATGTTGATAAATTAAACAAAGAACATGAAAGCAAGCAATGCGAATTAAATAGTGTTAAAATTACCACTATTTACCAAATGTGGACAAATGAATTAGAATTGTTGAAAGAACAATATTTGGAATACAAAGAAAATCGTGAACGTTTGATGAGTGGTTTAGTTGGACCAGAAAAAGCAGGTTCATCTAAATCAAAAAAGAAAGTGATTTCAAAAGGTCCATTGAAATCAAAAAATAATTTGTTAGTAGTATAATAGAGTAGAATATAGTAGAATTATTGTAATTTATTGTTTTTGTAAAAAAAATTGATTTCTTTTTTACTTTACAATTAAAATTAAAATTAAATTAAAATACTAACAACATAGAAATGTATGCTGCAGTTTATTTTACAGATTATCGTAAAGACAACAGATTTGAAGTAGTAGATACTACAGAGGACATTGAATATGCAAAAAAACTAGCATTTCAATTTGCCAAAAAAGAACTATCCAGAATGAGAAACACGGAAAATTCGGTTTTTAAAATAACAACAAAAACAGAGGATTATGAATATGAATATTTACATCCACTAAATAAAATAATTATTGCTTATAAAATTATTGAATTAGTAAAATACAAAAAAGGATTGAAAATAGCATCTTCTAATACAAGCGTATATGCTGTCATTGAATTGGACAAAACAGAGATAACGGAAAAATTAGATGAAATAGAACCATCATTAATTTGTGATAATTATTATTCTTATGATCATTACGATAGTGATAGTGATGATAATTAAAATATGTAATGTATTAACTAAACTAGTGTTTTTTTGTTTTTATAAATAAATTAACCAATCACATCACCCCAATTAGTTTTATTACCAAACCATGTTTTCAATTCTAAAGTTCTATCTGTGTTACTTGCCATTACTGGAGGAGCGATTGGTACCACAAGTGTACTAGCGTCATCTATATATTTTAAATATCCTTGCGCCTCTCCATATACTTGTTGTATGCAATAATTTAAGACAATTTTATTCAGTTCTTCAATTTGCTGTGTAACGTGTGTTGGCTGATTTGCTGAATATTGTAAGTATACACTTCGCATTATTATTTTCAATGGATCACAATCTTGCGGACCTACTAAATATTGACCATTTGATCGTTTATACACTCCTGCTCTTATTCCATTTTGCAGTATCTGAATGTTTTGTTGAGAGAAAAAAGCTAGCGATAAAGTTGTTTCATCCCATAAACCTTCTGTAGGATTTCTAAATGTAACACACTGGTTGGCTGGTATTTTATCATATAACGCAAAAAGATTTGATGTATCTGGACTTTTAATATCCACTCTACCATTATTTATTCTATTCATTTATATTAGTAAAATAGAAAAAATAATTTTTTTTATTTTATAGTTCTATTTTATATAGTTATTAATATAAATGAACTCCTTTCAAAAAATTATTTTAATCATTGCTTTTATTATTTTATTAATAAGCTTGTTTTTTATTGGAATAGCTTTGTATTATTCAAAATATAATAACTGGCCACCTATGGTACCTAACTGTCCTGATTATTGGGTTAATGAAGGCACTGGCAAAAATTCTACTTGCGTCAATGTTCAAGATTTAGGCGTTTGTAGTGCAACTTCTGGTGATAGTCACTTAACTATGAATTTTAATAATGCTCCTTATATTGGCGCAAATGGTAATTGTGCAAAATATACTTGGGCTAATAACTGTAAAATAGCATGGGATGGTCTTACTTATGGAGTAGCAAATCCATGTGTTTCTCAGTCATCATCAAGTTAAATACGTCATAGTCAAAAAACAAATTATAGTATAATAATAATAATAATAATAATAATATGATAAAATTTAAACCTATATTTATTATATAATAAATATGGAATTAAATAAGTTAAATAAGTTACCAGAAGATGTAATATCTATTATTGAATTATATATTCCGTCTTCTTCACTTATTTTTGTAAATAAAAATTATTATGAAAAATATCATTATCTTATTAAATATTTAATACCCAAAAATCAATTTGAAAATTATATTCGTCATATTGTTCGTCGAGATTGCGACTTTGTATTTTTACAAATTTTAAATGATAATTTTAGAAAATGGTTGAAAATAAAACAATATGTATACAAAAATATAATGTACAAAAACTATCTTTATTTTTTAAGTGACTATATTATTCATAATAGTTCTTCAAAATGTAGAAATGTAATGAATGAATTTTTAAAAGAACATGGATTGTGTCAAAATCGACATAAAAAGAATAGTTATATACATATAAGATGGAAAAATTAGATATTAATAAAATATTAAAGAGAGAAGATAAAGTGCAATATGTGAAAGAAATACTTACTACTTTTGAAGCTAATAAAAATAATTTGTTGTTTAAAAAAGGTATTTATATTTATGGAGAACCTGGTACTGGTAAAACAAAATTTATAACAAATATCTTAAAAGAATTAAATTACGATATTATTAAATATGATGCTGGTGATATTAGAAACAAGTCCGTTATTGATGAAATTACAAAACATAACATGTCTGACAAAAATATTATGAGTATTTTTAATAATAAGATCAAAAAAATAGCAATCATTATGGATGAAATTGATGGAATGAATAGTGGCGATAAAGGTGGTATAAATACATTAATCAAATTAATCAGACCTAAGAAAACAAAAAAGCAAAAAATGGAAGAAATAACTATGAACCCAATTATTTGTATTGGAAATTATAAAATAGATAAAAAAATTAAAGAATTGATGAAAGTTTGTAATGTAGTTGAATTGAATAATCCAAACAACACACAAATGTTGTCATTGGTAGAGCAAATGTTTCCAAAACAGGTCCCCATTATTAATAATAAAATTGTTGATTATGTACAATATGATTTAAGAAAATTAAATAATATTTATAATATTTATTTGAATAAACCTGATTTTTTCTCTAGCAATATTATTAATAATATTTTTCAAATTAAATCGTATAATGATGATACAAAAAAAATAACTCATAATTTGTTATATGAATATCATGGAATTGAAAAACATAATAACATAATGAATGAAACCGATAGAACAAGTGTAGGACTATTGTGGCATGAAAATATAGTCGATACTATTGAAAAAATTGACAAGAGAAAATCAATACCTTTTTACATACAACAATTGGATAATATTTGTTTAGCGGATTATATTGATAGGATTACATTTCAAAAACAAATATGGCAGTTTAATGAAATGAGTAGTTTGATTAAAACTATGAAAAATAATAAGTCATATCATAATTTTTTAACAAATATTAGTAAAGATAAACTATGTAGTTCCAAAAAAAATAAACAAATCGCTGCAAATGATATTAGATTTACAAAGGTATTAACAAAATATTCCACGGAATATAATAATTCAATTTTTATTCAAGAGTTATGTCAAAAATTGTCTATGGATAAAAAAGATTTACTTGGATTTTTCATGTTAATTAGAAATTCATATGAAGAAAATACATTAATTAATTTATTTGATAATTATGAAATAAGTAAATTAGATGTAAATAGAATATATCGTTATATAGATAAGTATATCAAAGAAGATGCTCCTGACACTGTGGATAAAGAAATTGATTTGGATGTAGAACAGGAACTAGACTTGGATTTAGAATTATAATCATATTTGTTTCAAAAAACTTCTGTTATGTTGTTGTTGTTGTCGAAAGATGTAAATTCGTTGAATAAGTTTCCTCCAGTTAGATCAATTCCTGCAATTCTATTGTTGCCGCTAGTGCTAAAGTTATAGTCTTTTAAATAAAAATCAATTATGTTTAATTTATTTTGTATACTAATAGTGTCACTATTAAGTACATCTAGTATTTCTTTGTTGACTATATGAGTTTTGATTTTTTTCAACAAATTTATGTCAATATCATTTGTCTTGTTAAATCGCTCATCATTACCTGCTACTAGACGTTTACTATATCGCATTTCTTTTTCATTATACAACATAATCGTTTTTAAATTATATGGAACTAGTAAAAAAATTGAAAATAATTTTGTATTGAACATAATTATAAATATATAATTTATAATTATTAAAAAATTTGTTATTAAAAAAAAAAAGAAATTTATTTCAGGTGGTTCTGCTCCTTTACCGGAAACTGTTACTTGATCTCCTGCTTTTACAGCAATTAACTGTTTTGGCATAGAAATTGCTGGAAACACTTGCATCAGGTGTAATAACTGAACTAACAACGCCTTTTCCTTTACTTTCATTATGTTTTTTTGCAATGTCTATCACTAGTTTTTCAACTTCGTTTGTTTTGTTATTTATGATAATAAATATTAACTCGTAATGCGTAATATTACCGTGGTTGTAGCTTTTAATGTCGCCAATAATTTTAAGTTTTTTAAGATCAGCCCCTAAAAATTCTGAAACTTTTTTAATTTTAATAGTACCATCGCTTTTTTCAGGTAACACATCATCAAAGATAACTGTTATTTTTTTCTTTTGATTATTAACGATGGATTTAGAAACGTCATCGGATTTTGTCATTTTATACTCTTGATGAAGAAAAAAATTTTACAGAAATTTTAACGCATTTTTCTTTTCATGCCAAGTTTGTTTTATAGTTTGACTAACTTCATCATCTAAATGCTTTTCATATTGTTCTGGGCTATCATAAAAAAGTACATTGGAACCATTCTTTGTTTTTAATTCACCGGTTGATAAAGCAACCTTGAAAAATAAACCTTCTTCTTTTGAACCAACTTTGTATTTATAAAAATTTCCAGTTTCTGCGTTTCTTATGCAACTTCCAGTATCACCTGAAGCATAACAATCTATTCTCGATCTCACAATTTTTCCATTTACTATTTGTTTTTTTCTATAAACATAACCATATCCCTTATCATATGATTTTATGTTATTTAATTCCTTTTTTTGAATGTCATTTTCTTCGTTAGGATCAAACTTGTCTTCAAAGTACATACAGTAATTTATACCAAATTTATAGTTATAGTATTTACAATATCTTTAAGTTTGTTACTTTTTGTTTATTCTAAAATTGTCATATTTTTGTCTTTTTATTGCCTTTTTATTGCCTTTTTATTGATTTTTTCTCTTTTCTTCAATTTGTTGTTTTATTATTTTTGTAATTTTTTCCTCCAAATAAGCCACTTTATTTTTCAGTGTCTTATTTTCTAACAACAATTCTTCTAGCATGAGCGTCATTTCATTTATTTTATCATTATTGTTATTATATTTCTCTAATTTATCATTATTTTGTTTTATGATTTGTTCTCTTTTTTTACTTATTTCATCCATTTGTTTCAAGACGTCAGGTTTATGTTCGGGTTTTCCATATTCATAAGCATCCAATAAACTATCAATGTCTCTCATAAAAAACTCCTTGAATTCTTTTTCTTTGATAAAATCATTTACTGAAACACTACTTTCTTTTACATAATTATTTGGCACTCCCTTTAACAATGTTTTTTTGTCAAATGAATTATGATTATGTGAAAATACCAATATCGATTTTAATGGGTCTAACTGCGCAAAAGGAACTGTGTAATTTTTCAAGAACTTTTTCTCTTCCGCTAAACATGCATCATTATCGAAACTAGTTTCATGCAACAATTCTTTTCTAAATGCGAAAGTAGCAGCTGTTGAATGGTTAGGGCCATAAGGACCAAATTGATACATTTTTGTAATATGTTTAAAATATATATACATCACACTTGAACCAACACATAACGCATGAGGATTATTTTGCAAAGTTTCGACTGCGTGACTTATGCGTTCAGGTGGATAATAGTCATCGTCATCCATGTACGCTATTATATCACCGCTACATTTCTCATGTGCTAAGTTTCGTTTTTTACCCAAGGTCATTTTTTCGTCGTATTTAAAATATTTGATATTGTAGACATCAAAAAAAGGTGCGAAAACATCTTCTACTTTATCTGTGCCATCATCGATAATAATCCATTCCATTCTCTCTTTTGGATAAGTTTGAAGCTCAAAACATTTTATAATATAATGTAAAAATGGGCGCCTATTGAATGTGGGTGTACAAATACTTACCAAGGGATATGTTTTTTTGCATTCTCTCGTTGTCATATTTATTTTATTAAAATGTATTTATTTTTTTATATAATAATAGTAAACTATTATTATTATTATAAAGCAAGTTGTATTTACTATGGAAATAACTTAAAGTTTTCATACTATAAATATTTATATCCACGTGAGTAAACATGTATTTACTTCTATTGTTATGTATATTTTTATCTTGTTATTCCACTAAAATGAATTCAAAACAAAACCCAAAACTAAAGTTTTGTGTAGACTGCAAGTATTTTGTTCCAGAAGAATTAAATAGAACTCAATATGGTACGTGTAGTTTGTTCTTAAGGAGCAGTTCTGAGTTGTTAGTTACTGGAATAAAAAATAGTAATCATTTCCATTATTGTTCTACTGCAAGAAGTATTGATGATATGTGTGGTAAAAATGCGACAAAATATAAAAAACTAAGAAAGAGTAAGAAACCTAACAATGAAACAAGTGAAGAACCTGTAAATTAGCTTTGCATTTTTTTGCTTAGTTTTTTCAGTTCTTTTGTTAACCTACCTCCTTTTTGAATGTCAAAAAAATTCTGCATATTATTTAAAAATGATTTAGGTTTTGTTGAAACCGCACTACATTTTTTTTGAGCTTGTTCGTAACTAGTTACAGGAGTTAAATTAGAAGGTTTGTATGCTTCAAATATTTTGATGGGTATAATATTAAAATAAATCAAAACCAATGTTATTATGGAGAAAACACCTGCGGTTGTACCTAGGTTACTAAAAGCAAACAATAATATAAAAATAGTAAAAATAATCATTATTGTCAACTTGTAATGTTTGAAAATATTTTTAATAATATGACCTAATGATACTTTTTCATTGTTTATTTCACCTTTATATCCAAGAGAAAAAAAGAAGCACATATAAAAAACTATGAAGGGAATTAATGGCATAAAAGTAAATAACAACACCCAAAACAAAATAAAGAATACAAAAACTAAAAACCAGGAAGACCCATATCGAAATGGTTCCAATAAGTTTATATCTTTCCAGTTTGCATTATTATTTGAATTTGTATTTACATTTTCTTTAAAAAACCACTTCATTGATGAAAAATAGTAATAAATAATAACAAATAAACCTACAAATGGTACAACACAAAAATAAAATAACGAAATGATTGGACCTAACAAAACAATAAATAATTCAGGCGTTCCATTTAACAAATTATAGTAACTATTCAGTGCATTGTTACTAAAATTAATTAAACCTTCGAAAATGGATATAAAATAATTTAAAAAAAAACTTGAATTTGATTTTTCTTTGTATTTACGGAGCATGTCTAACACCATATTTTTAGAGTTATATTTATCATAAGGAAAACTCAATTTAACTGACTCTTGTGGATCAGTGTTTGTTATGAAAATATTCGTTACAATTTGTTGTATTTGAGGTCGTGTTTCTGTGTAGGGATAACATTCTAAATCAGTCGGTAAAATATTGGATTGCGCTAATTTACATTCGTATAAAGTTATTGCACCAAATATAAAATAAATTATTATTGTAATAACTACAGATACTATTGAAGTTATATAACTACCAAGACCACCAACACTGCTAGTATTTTGAGATGATGATGACGATAATAATGATGATGACGATTTATTAGAATTATTTTTTTTTGCATCTAAATTTTGTGTATCATTTAAATTTATAGTTGTATTTGTATTTGACATTCTTTACACTTATATTTAAATGATATAATATTATATGAAATAAATTAAAATATTAAAATATATTATGAAACTAAATAAAAATAATTATATAGTAATTATTTTAGCACTAATATCATTAATTCTTTTATTTTTAGTATTAAACTATAGTGAGTTTTTATTTAAACATGGTTATTTTACAGAATGTTTTACTTCCAATGTTGCACTTTATAAAGATAGAGGTTCATCTACTACCAGTCATTCAGTAGACTTACCATTAACAACTACATATAGTTGCCGAAATTTTTGTGCTCCTGCCACTGCACGTTGTGCAATCACTGGTACACAATGTATGGCTGATATTGATTGCATGGGTTGTAATCCCTATAATTCTAGACGTGATGGTACTAGTAAAAATATTCCTGGTGATAATGATGCTGGTAAACTAACTTGGGGAGTTACACCAACATATTCAACGTTAACTACAGATATAGGAACACAAGCTAAATTATTTACATCCAATAAAAAACTATTTGATAAACCAGCCATGGCAAATTTTGGTGTAAACACTTGGACAAAAAAATTTAATGGAAGTCAAAAATTATTTGATGAGAGATACAAACCAGCTGGTTTACAATTTATGCCTAATTATCCTAAAAGATATTCCGCTACAGGTCAATTTGTAGATGACGGACCACTTGCATCCAATGCGTATTTGAGTTAACTTTTGTCAATGGTTACTTGTTTTGCAATTTTCTTAATGATTTTAGTATCTTTTTCATAATCATTATCGCCTTTCCCACCCATGGCTTCATAAACAATCTTATTGTATTGACTATTTTTATTAGAGTCATATTCTTCGCAATCTGGATATTTCTCTCGAAAGTCTTTAAACATACATATATTTTTATGAGCAATCATTCGAATTGCTTTTCGTAATTTTTTATTGTTCTCATCTTCTTTTTCCCAAATATTTTGGTCTTTGACATACATGACTTCCCTTTTTTGATCAGTACAATGAACTGGTCGTTTTTCAACATCTAATGCTTTTAAATTTTTAATGATTATATTGGATATTCCTTCAATATAACCAACCTTTCCAATATTTTCCAAGTCAGAAACTTGCAGTTTAATAGATTCCACAAAGTCACTAATGTTCATAGCGTCTTTACACGTTTCATTTAAAAACACTTGTAAATTGAATGTTTTATTATTCGAATTGTTGTTATAATTGATAGTATTGTTAGTTCCGTTTGTTCCATTTTTGACAATCTCTATTAGCTCTTTGTTTTGATTTATTAACATAATGATTAATTCTTTGTCACTAACAGTACTAACACTACTATCACTTTTAATGTCCGTTTTGCTTATGGTTTCTTGACATTTTTGTTTATGATACCATAATCCGTTTCGTCCTTTATAGTCTTTTCCACATATATCACATTTAAAATTATGAGTTTGGCATGATTTTAGTTCAAAATCGTTCAAATTTTTGTTGAACACATGTTTACCTGTGGTTAAATGCTGTTTATAATTACTAAGTTTGCTGCATCTAAAGTCACAATTTTTACATTCAAATATTTTGGCTGTTTTCTTGTTCATTTTGTTCAATATATTATGAACAGAAAAAAATGCCTTAATTCTTTCTTAAAAAATATTTAAAAATTTGCATAACAAAATGAAAATTATTTTTTTTGCGCCCTTATGCTAAATTTCAATTATGGTCACAACGATAACCTTTTCCCAAGACTTTTTTGGGATTTTCAAAAATGGACAAAAAAAATGTCCAAAATCGAAAAGTGAAAATACTTTTGGATCCACTTTTTCGTTAATAATATAATAAATTCCCAAAAACAACTTAAAGAAAAATTCTATTGTGTTTCGTCGGACCTTTTATGTGGACTTTTCGATTATTTTTATTTTCAAAAAAAAATGAGACGATAATGCATAACAAAGTTGGAAGTATTAAAACAAAATGATAAGAGCATCCGAAATTTATGAGAGATTACAAAATAAAGTTCAACCTTATTTTGAAATAATGAAACCGTATTTGGGTTTATGTCAAAGTGTTTGCGGAATATATTTGTTATGGGTTGTAATACATTTTATATCAGTACATATGTATATGCGTTTTTGTACTCCTACTACACTTACGGGGTTTTTAATGTCGCCTTTTATGGCTGCTGCACCACATTGCCAAGCATTACGTTGGTCTATTTACAATGGAGGTAATAATATCGTTTCTATGTGGGTGACATTGGGTATATGGTTAATGGGATATTTCCCTTTGTTTCATCAAAAAATAGATAATACCACAGATAGAAAAACGGAAAAGGTAGAATAAAGCAACTTTTCGAAAAAGTTGCGCAAAAACAACCTTTTCCGCCTTTAGAAAAGGTGGATTAAACTTCATAAATACGCAATACAGCTTTTTCAGTAACTGTATTTGTTTTTAAAACAGCATATTTATCTTGCCATTTTTTATATTCTCCTAGTCCTAGAGTAATGACACCATCATAAATGGTAATATTTTTACCTGGATTTAATGAACCCATTTTAACACCGTCGAAAATAAATCTGCTCTTTAAAACTCCAATATTTAATTCATTAGCGAGTTTTATGTTAGGGGTTTTGTAATTTTTTACAGCTAATGCTACAGCTGTCAATCCGTCTTCAGTTGCAATTTGTCTTTCTACTTCTTGAAATTTATCTGGTATTACATAAGAAGGGTGATTAGTAGTCGTACTGCCAACAGTGACTACCCTTGCGTCTTTATTGATAGTCTTGTCAATTAAACGTCCTTTAAAACTACCTAAAACAATCTGACTTCTGGATGTATCGAATGCCTGAGTTGCACTCAATGTACGAGTAGAACTAGAAAGTGCATCAAATTTGAGAACTGCTAGTAAAATAGGGGATGTTTCTGTCTTGGACATATTATATTTATTCTAAATATAATATATTTTACAGAAATTTTAAATCAACCTTTTGGGAAAGGTTGAGCCAAAACAACTTTTCAAAAAAGTTGTGCAAAATGTTTGGCGCAACCTTTCCCAAAGGTTGTTTTGGCTCCACCTTTTTGAAAGGTGGAAAAGGTTGATTAGGTAGCATACATGAGACCCGCATTTCCACCAATAAAGACTACCATATTTATTCGTTCTTCCAAAATATATAAATTATAATTATATTCATAAATTCTCCATGTTGGTTTATTTATTCCTACTATTTCATTTGTTTCCGGATCGCATATTGTTAACACTTGTGCAAGAGGATCCAATGCAGGAATGATTGTTGTAAACTCCAATTGTATATGTGTAAAACGGTTCATATTAATGGCACCAGAAGGTTGCAAGTCGTATGGTGATGTATTTAAACAAAAATTATAACAATACAACCCTTCTGGAGCAGCGCCAGCAGTTCTAGTATATTTTTCAATGTAATTAAACACACCAGCAGGTAATAAATTTTCTCGATATTGACCGTCTAATAATATACCCATACCAACTAATATTTCCTTTAAATTTTGCATAGTATATGTTCCTGATAACATATAACCTGTTAATGTTCCATCTGGATTAACACCTGGTCCAATAGTTGTACCATTATTTAATGGATATGTACCAGAAGTCGGTGCAGGTAATACATCCGATGGTAAATAGTTATATGGCCAATTGGTATAATTGGTCCATTCATTTCGCAAATTAGCATCACTTCTCTGAAAATAAAACATCCAACTTGATACTAGTCCTATTGAATCTAAGTCCACTTTATTAGGCCCAGTTACATTATAATAAACGCTTTCATTGACTTGCTTAAATAAATATTTTTGCTCATTTTTCGCAAATATTCGCGATTCATCATTCGAGAGAAAACAAAAGGTTGACATTAAATGAATGTCTGGAAACCATACACTTCGTTGATCTAAATAGGAAGTAATACCCAAAGTAGTGTCAGGAGGGGTTTGTAAAAAACGATACATTTGATTTTGAAATTGATTGAAATTAGGTGCCACATATGGATATTTATTCACATAATCTAAAACATCTCTTATTTTAAACAGTTCGCCAATAGGTCGGAAAGTCACATAAATTTGTAACTCATTGTATTGCAAAGAAACCAAAGGAAATGCCATTTGAGTTTTTAATGAAAACCATGAACCTAAAGGAATATATAATTGTCTTCCTCGAATAGAAGGTTCAGCACCTGCTAAATTTTCTGTAAAATAGGCGTTAGGATAAGAATTAACCCGACTATTTGCATTTGCTGGGTCAACTAATTCAGGAACATGTCCAATCATTTCATCAAACAGTTTCAATTTTTGCCCGTTAAAGTCTCTACGCGCCATATTCAAAATATAGGATCCAGAGTAGTCTTGCAATTTTTGGTTACCGCAATTGATTGTTATGTTGGCAATCATCATTGCACCAATATAGTCTATCCATTTGAACTCATAAGGTGCCCAATCAGTATAAGATGTAGTTCCGTCAGCATTTGTATATTCTTGTGGCGGTAAAATAGGGCTCCATATGGAAGGTAAATTGACTACTATATAAGTGTCCATTAATAAATCCGCATACCTTGGCACTTTAAATTGAAAAGTAGATGTTTCTGATAAACGCAAGGAAGTCGAACCTTCAAAGTCAATACGAAACTTTTGTAAACCAAAATTAGTATATTTTAGATAGGCTGCTTTCCAGAAAGTTTTTGAAGGATTTCCATTTAATATTACATTTTGTTGACCGCTTGATACTAAATTTAATAAACCACCAGCCATATTTTTACTTTATATATATATTTGATTTTAAATTATAATATTTTGTTTTATTTTTTGGTTGATCGCTTGCTCTTTCTACGTCCTCTTCCGTGGCTTTTTCTGTGGCTTTTTCTGCGAGCTTTTCTAGTCCTTCGACGTTTTATAGTTTTTCTGTAACCTTTACCGCCTTCTTTTTTATCATTATTTTTATTTTCACTAGTATTCATACGAGTTAATGCGCGGTTTTCTAAACCTTCTCCTTCTATGATAGTTTTGTATTGATAATCACGAGCAAGTTCATTGGATATTTGCATGTTTTTTGAAATATAGTCGTCCAAACTGTCATATTGATCACCATTTATAGTCATTGGAAATTGTTGACTTAAAGTATCAGTTAAATTGTTTTCTTTATATTTTTTTAGTAAAAAATCACGCATATTTTTCAACCAGTTAATTTCTATAGAATATTTTTTAAATGCAGTTTGACCTACATTTTCAATTGCATATTCTAATAACATGTTAACATAGTCTAATTGTTGTTGTGGAGTTGCCATTGTACTTTCACAGCAATACTTTCCATTTGTATATTTTGGATATTGATCTGGATCACAACCTAAAGTCCCTGGTTTGGTCATATTAGATACATATTCAGTGAATGGAAGAACCTTTTTGCTGAATAGCACATTTGGGCCAGGAATGCAGTTTTTTTGCCTATTGATTTCTTCTTCATCAAAATGTATTGAACGTGCAGACATTGGATTTAATAAAGGTGGTTGTGGCGTTTCTGAAAATTCTGCCATATTTGTATTATATGTATATGTATTATATATATACAGTTATTTTTTTTACAAATTAGAAATAAAATATATATATATTTTTTAAATAATATTATATATTAAGTATGATACATTCAAAAACAAATACATTAGGTTCTAAATTAAATTTACTTAACAACATGCATGAAGATTTTGCTTCGTTTTTGATTTTAGCACTAATAATAATAATAGTTATTGCATATATTTCATATTCTATTTATATGACGCAACTTGAAACAAAAGAGTGCAACTATTTAAATACATTATATCCTTCTATAGATGGCAATATCAAGTCAATTTCACCGACTATAAGTGACTGCAGTGGTAACTTGTATGACTATTATATTAAAACAGCTTTTAATGCTTGTAGTGGCGGTAGTTATAAAAATGATTATGTAGATATTTGTGTATTAAAAAGTATATTAAAACAAGGTGTACGTTGTTTAGACTTTGAAATTTTCAATATAAATAACAATCCAGTTGTGTCAAGTAGCACAACAAATAGTTATTTTGTAAAAGAAACATTTAATTACGTTAGCTTTAGTGACGTCATGAGCACCATTTCTAACTATGCTTTTTCAGGAGGTACGGTTCCCAATCCTACAGACCCTTTAATAATTCATTTAAGAACAAAAAGTAATGAACAAGCTGTGTATACAAATTTAGCAAATATTTTCAAGTCTTATGATAAACTTATGTTGGGAAAAAGTTATAGTTATGAAAATTATGGACAAAATATTGCCGCTCAACCATTGACATCTTTTATGAATAAAATAATTTTGATTGTCGACAAGTCAAATAATGCTGGATTTGAAAACAAAGATTTTATGGAATATGTCAATTTAACAAGTAATTCAGTATTTATGCGAGCTTTATCATATTATGATGTCAAGAACACACCTGATATAAATGAGTTAGAACAGTTCAATCAACGTTGTATGACTATTGTATATCCAGATGTTGGAACTAATCCAAGTAACCCTAGTTCTGTTACATGTAGAGCAGCAGGGTGTCAGATGGTTGCAATGCGTTATCAATATGTTGATAATTATTTGGAAGAAAATGCAATATTCTTTGACGAAGGTGGTTTTGCATTTGTATTGAAACCTGCTAATTTAAGATATCAAGAAGTAACAATTCCTACACCTACTCCACAAAATCCAGATTATTCTTACCAAACCAGAAATGTAACGACCGATTATTATAGCTTTAACTACTAAATCCACCTTTGAGAAAGGTGGAGCCAAAACCCTTTTGCACAACTTTTTCTAAAAGTTGTTTGGTTTAACCTTTTCTAAAGGTTAATTTGCGCAAAATAACCATAATAATTTATTATGCTTATTTGTCAATGTATTTTTTATGCTTAAAAGGTTGAAGTTTTGCACAACTTTTTTGAAAAGTTGTTTGGCTCCACCTTTTCTAAAAGTTGTTTGGATCAACACTACCTTTCAAAAAAGTGGTGCAAAAGAGTTTGGCTCCACCTTTTCTAAAGGTGGAAAAGGTGGAAAAGGTGGATTTATTCGTCTTCGTAAATCCGCAACACACCCTTTCCAGTAGTTGTATTTAATTTCAAAACAGCATACTTTCCTTGCCATTTTCTATAGTCACCTGTTGCTACAGAAATGCCTCCATAGAAAGTCGTATTAGGGTTAGTTGCTTTAGATTTTAATAGACCTGGTGTATTCGCTTCAAATGCTGCGTAACCAGCGGAACCAGTGAAACTCGCAAAATTCCAAAAATTTCCGTTACCGCCCTTGCGGTCCAACGTTCCTCCTTTTAGAGATAGTTCCGCAGTTCTGGCTTTTAGAGATAGTTCCGCAGTTCTGGTACCTGCGGGCATTTCATAAAGAGAAGAATTTCTTTGCTCCATATCAAGAATCTGAGCTCCATATGCTATTAAACCTACATTGGCTGCTCTTAAACCTACATCGGCACTTGAACCTATTGGCTGAGTATAACTTTTTACCGCAGCACTTTTATCAACTAATCTTCCTGTAGCACTAGCTAAAGTTATTCCACTTGAGGTTTTGTCGTATGCCTGAGTTGCATTCAATGTACGACTTGATTTAGAAGGTATAGTAAACCGAAGAATTGCTAACAAACGAGAAGAAGTGTTTGTCTTGGACATTTATATTTTTTCTAAAGAAAATATAATTTACAGAAATTTTAATTCTTTCCACCTTTAGAAAAGGTGGAATAATTATCAAGTGAATAATCAATTTCGTTCAAACAACGTACAACCTTTTCATGATCACCAACAACGTTACTTCCTATAGTACTTTCATTGCCTTCTTGGATTATTAGCCATGGGAAATAGCTGTATGAATTCCCTAATAATTGTAGTCGAGATGTCATCCAATCACTTGCTGCAAAATTATCATGAAACATACTAAGCACATTATTTACGCCTTTCTGTGAAATAATATAACCAGCAGTTAAATATTGTTCTGTAACTTTAACCCATTGATTTTTAACATCTATAGGTTCAGAACAGTTTAATAGAATTAAATCCCAATTATAATCTGTTTCATAAAAATTGTGTAATTTATTTTTCCAATCTTTATCAAAACAAGCATCATCCTCCAGAATTAAAGCATACTTTATTTCTGGATTTTGTTGAATGTGACGCCAAATATTCACATGAGACTGTGCACACGCTTTTTGAGTAGGACTTAGGTAATCATAAAAATTATCTTTAATGTCTGCCGTATTAGCGACACTAGCAGGCCATTTTGTTACTTTTAGTTGTGTTGTATCAAAACGTTTAACCATTTTATCCCATCTCACTGAATTTGTTTCCAATGATATACAAAATGTATTTTTTTCATTAAATTCCATTGTTTTTTATAAATAATGGAATATAAAACCTTTAAATTTGTTTCCAATGATATACAAAGTAGATAAAAATAATATATTTAGTAAATGTATAATGGATTTCTTTTTTGGCAAACCAAAAACAAAAAGAAGAAGAGGAAGTAGAAAAGGTACAAGATCAAAAACACATCCTGGTAGATTGAATTACACTACCAAAAAAGGTGATAAAGTTTATCATGAAAATGGTCATTATGTAAGAAAAGGTCACAGACCTTATGGTCATTTTAAGGGAACTAGATCCAAAACTCATAAAGGAAGACTAAACTACACAACTAAAAAAGGCGATAAAGTTTTTCATCGTAAAGGACATTATGTGAGAAAAAGTAGAAAACCATATATGTAATCAACCCTTTAGAAAAGATTGATTTGCGTAAACATTTATTATTTATTAAATCAATTAAAATTTCTGTAAAAATTTTAATATTTAGGTATTTTTATAAAATGTCACCAATTGAACGCAGTTATTTTTACGTTGGGTCTAGCAGTGATGTAGACAAAAATCTTCTATTAAAAATGGCAAATGGTAGTAGTGAAGAGAGTTCAAGAGATCTATATTTTGATGAAAGATTGACAAAAAAAAGCAGGAACCTTATTCTTACGTATAACAAAAATTAATAATAATGGAAAAATACCACTAGTTGAAGTAGAAGCGACTGCTTCAACACATGAAGGTAGTTTTAATTTCTTATATATTCGCGGTAGTTATCAAAAAATAACAGTTAACACACAAGCAACAAGTGGAATATTTACAGTAGGAATCGTAAAAAGAGAGTATAAAAAAGAAAAAGCATTATTTAGAGTACGTGAATTAACTTACACATCAAAAAAATAAAACAACCTTTTTAAAAGGTTGAAAAGGTTGAAAATAAAAAACTATCCAAATCCACGTCGTCTATTAAATATTTATCTTTCACTTGATCAGCTAATAATTTATATACAATATTTCGTTTATACTGCCTTATTTTATTTAATTCATCTATAAACATACGCAATTTTATAGCAGGAGACCAATTGTATTTACATGTCAAAGAAGAACAACATAAACATGTTTTATTAATAAATTTTTTTAAAAGTTCTGAAAATCGTTGAGATGGCATTCTTAGATAATGTGAATAAGGTTCGTTATTGTAGTAAAAATTGGGTGAGTGAAACGGATAGCCTTTAACAACAATAAATTTAAATGTATCTTTTTCGTCATCTTTAACTAGTTCTTGAATTTCAATGAGAACGTTATTTAATTCGTTGTCCCATACTATTTTTATATTCTTATATTTTTTAGATAATTCTTTGTATTCATTTTTAATGCGACTTTTCAAACATTTATGAGTTATTAAATCTATTTGTTCAACATTATTTACGTCCATTATATTGTATTAAATAATTAATTTTAATACAAAATATATAAATAATAATTTAGTAAAAATTTTTTATGTTATTATATCTTATAAATGTCTCCGCATACTGAAACATTTTACTATTCAAGTCATAGTAAAGAAGAGGCTGTAAAGTTAATTAACTCCAATAATCCAGGTCATACATTAAAGGGAATACTTTCGTTGTATCATGATGAACAGCTAACAAAAAAAGCAGGAAATTTATTTTATAATATTATATTGCTTGATAATCGTAAAAACCCACCATTAGTTTATGCAGAGGACATAATTAGCACTAATAAAGGTACTATTAAATACAAATCCATTCGTGATAGTTACAAAGTAAAAACAATGGAAACAGAAGAAACATCGGGATTATATAAAAAAGGAATTATAACAAGATTTTATATAACCCCTGATAAATCAATTCGTAAATTAGTTTATAAGCCGCTTTAATAAATCCACCTTTTAGAAAGGTGGAGCCAAATCTTCAATCTTTTTGGTTTAACCTTTTTAAAGGTTAATTTGCACAACTTTTAGGAAAAGTAGTTTTGGCTCAACCTTTTCCAAAGGTTGAAAAGGTTGCTTTGGCTCAACCTTTTCCAAAGGTTGAAAAGGTTGTTTTGCACCACTTTTTAAAAGTGGAAAGGTTGATGAAATGTTTTATCACTATAATATAAGAGATAAATAAAATATGAAAAACGAAAAACAGAACAAAAATATTTGCAAAGGTTTAACATTTCAAGATTGTGAATTAGCCATATTGCGTATGGCAGTTGACAAAGCAGAAGAAAAAATTGCAAAACGCGTTGTCAATTCGGATGATATTAAAAAAATGATCGCTATTGTAGAAGACTTTATTAAGGTGAAAAACTTGATATGTTATGGAGGAACAGCAATTAATAATATATTACCTGTAGAAGATCAATTTTATGACAAAGATGTAGAAATTCCTGACTATGATTTCTTCACACCTGATGCACTCAATGATGCAAAAGAATTAGCAAATATCTACTACAAAAATGGTTATACCGATGTAGAAGCTAAGTCAGGACAACATCATGGAACCTACAAAGTATTTGTCAATTTTATTCCTGTTGCCGATTTAACGCAATTTCCCAAAGAAATATACAATGCTTTGAAAAAAGATGCAATACGAGTTTCAGGAATATTGTATGCACCTCCCAATTTTTTAAGAATGTCAATGTATTTAGAACTTTCAAGACCAGCCGGAGATACTTCTCGATGGGAAAAAGTGTTAAAACGTCTGACACTTTTAAACAAAAATCATCCTTTAACATCAATCAACTGCAATGATATAGACTTTCAGAGAGAAATGTCAAACAAAGAAAAGTCGCATGAAATATATGAGAGTGTAAGATCTTCATTAGTAAATCAAGGAGTAGTGTTTTTTGGTGGTTACGCGATTTCACTATATTCGCAATACATGCCAAAACATTTGCAAAAAAAAATCGAAGACATAGCTGATTTTGATGTTTTATCTCACAACCCGAAAACAACTGCGGATATTGTTGTTGAAAGACTAAAAGATATTCATATTAAAGCAAAAATTGTTTATCATAAACCCATTGGTGAAATCATACCAGAACATTACGAAATCAAAATAGGCAATGACACAATTGCTTTTATTTACAAACCAGTTGCATGCCATAGTTACAACGTACTCAAAATTCATGGACAAAGTGTGAAAATAGCCACTATTGATACTATGTTGAGTTTCTATCTCTCTTTTTTGTATACAGATCGTGATTATTATAAAGAATTTTCAGATAGAATTCTTTGTATGGCAAAATTTCTATTTGATGTGCAACAAAAAAATCGATTACAACAAAAAGGACTACTTAGACGATTTAGTATTATATGCTATGGTCATCAAGATTCAATAGAAGAAATGCGCGCTGAAAAAGCGAAAAAATTCAAAGAACTTCAAACCAAGAAAGGAAGTCCAGAATACGAAGAATGGTTTTTAAACTATAAGCCAGGTGTTGAAAGTGATAAAAAAAAGTTAAAACCCACAGTTATGAAAACTAGCAAAACTAGCAAAACTAGCAAAACTAGCAAAACCAAAAAAAGACATAAAAAACAGTCATCTAAAAAAAGGAAGTCACCATTTTATTTTTAAATATTTAGAACTTTTATAAAATTATTATATTATAATATTTTATAAACATGGTCAAAACTCGTAGTATGACTCGCACCAGAAAACAAATTTATCGCAAACGCGTTAAGAATTCTTCATGTCGTGGAAAATCATTTACTAAATGCAGACGTAGATATGGTTGCAAAAGAACCAGAGGCAAAAAAAGAAAGTCTTATTGTAGAAAGTTGAGTAATCGTCGCGCATAAACTAAATACAATAATTATCCAAAAATAAAACCAATATTTGTTTGCCATATGCTGTTAATACATCATATGATAAGTTACTTTGAACAGCTTGTAATATATTGTTACTAGAAATATAATTTAATAAAAACACAATATAGACAATAATTTTTTCTATTAAATAACGAAAATATATATACACGTGATCAGAAATGCTCCAGTGATTGACATAACTGCACATACGAGTAGAACTACCTTTAATAAAAAACACATGTATATCTAACATTCCAGAGAGAATTCTATGCAAGTTTGTTTTTTCATTTTTAACGTTGATGGACCCTAATATCTTATCCAAACTATTCAAATTCATGAATAATACCTTTTTGGTAGGGTTTGTTGAATTGATTTTGAAAAAATGTGGATTTAACCCATCTATATATCTTCCCTTGTAAACAATATTTCCATCAATCAACCCTGGTATAAAACACGACTTGATAATGCAGTCTATTATTTCATCCATATTTTTGTACGTTTTTTTGACGATTTTTTTGCGTTTCTTCACATTGGTGAATGAAATATAAAATTTATTATCAACTATACTGCACACGTCGCCAGGTATTTTATGATGTAGTCTCTCTTTCAGTGTTTTAATAAAGGTAAGATTATGTTTCTTTTTGAAATCAGCCAACAACATTTCATACAAAGAAGATGCTTCATCTAAAGCATCAATAAAATAGAGAAACCCTATGATTGAACCAATGCTAGAACCCGAAATTCGCTTCACTTTTACATAACCACGCTGTTCCATTTCTTTAATAAAATACAATGCGCCAACTAAATAACTTCCATTGAATAATCCACCGTCTAATACTAGGTCCAGTTGTAAGGGTGATCCTGGATTTTTAATCATATCAGGTAAATTGTCTATTAATTTGTTGATATAATGTTTGATCATTGAAGTATGGAAATAAATTATATAAATAATCCTTAACTTAAATATAATTTTAATATTATTCCTATGAATAATCATAACTATGCGGACTGTACATTAGTTACGTGTTGTTATGACACCAGTAAATTTAATTCACATGCTTTGTCGCCAGAACAAATACTCAAACGTATAGATGTTGTATTACAATTGCCTGTATATCTTATTATATTTACAGATAATGAGTTTAAAGACCATATTTTAGAAGTCAGGAAAACTCTTGGTTTTGGTGATATAACCCGTGTTGTTGTTCAAGAACTGAAAGAAATATGGTCTTTTAACTACTTAGAAAAAGTAAAGAAAAATAGAGAAATATATTGGCCTTCAAGAGATTTAAGAACAGGTGCAGAATCGCATGTTATTACTTGCAATAAATTTGATTTTGTTTTGCAAGGGATTACATTAAATCCATTTAATACCACTAAATTTGGTTGGGTAGATTCTTTTCTTTCAAATGAAGCAGGTAACGGATTAAGAATATGCGAAGACTATACATTGGATAAATTTTTGTATGTAATAAATAATATCACTGAAAAGTTTCATATTCAAATATTAAATGTGTGTGATAAAAAGTATAAAAATGAAAGTTTGAAACATGATTACTATAGTTGTTATCGTTATGTCGTATGTGGTAGTTTTTTTACGTGTGGAATAGAAATTGGAGTAAAAATATTGTCTAGATTAAAAGAAATTTTTGTTAAAACTACAGAACTAGGGTATGGTCATGGAGAAGAAATGCTTTATTTAGAAATTTTAGATGAATTTTATGACGATATTGAAAAGGGTTATGGTGACTATGGACAAATAATTAATAATATATTATACCCGACTAAAAATTTGCATTATGTTTTACATCTAATTGTTTACAATTATTTAAATTATGGATACTATAGAGAATGTTATGATTGTTGTAAAAAAATAATTTACTCCATTGAACAACTAAGTACGCTAGTAGATAATGATTTTTATGTAAATGTATTATTATCTTATTTAAGTGCAACCTATTATTATAAAAAAGACGAAGCGTTACAAGTTTTAAATAAAATAGATACAATTGTTACAACAAATAATGAAATGAAAGTTGTATACGATAATTTAAAAAACAATTATAATGGAATAGTAGAAACTGTGAATTCTTTGAAACAGAATTATGATTTAATTTTTTGTGTATTCGGATGTGCAACAAAAGAAGCTTACAAAAACCAAATATTGAAAATAAATGAAACATGGGGTAAAGATGTATACAATTATGCAAACGCCAAACTGTTGTTTTTTTTAGGAGAAGAAAAAACAGATTTAATTGACAATAGTAGATATATTTATTTAGATAATGTTGATAATGACTATTTGTCGGCTTCTTATAAACAAAACTTGGGTTTAAAATATATATATGAAAATTTTAATTTTAACTATGTTTTTATTTGTGGAACAGATACTTTTATCAATATTCCGAAAATAGTTGATTACGTATGCAGTATTCCTGATGACAAGTTGTACATTGGACCAGGTGGAGATTATAAATATATTGAAGATAGAAACTATTTTTTTCAGACGGGATCAGGGTTTATATTAACCAAATCATGTATTCAATATTTATATCCTACTTTACATGAAATAACTGAACAATGGATAGACGTTTGTAATAAGTCAAATGTAACGCATTTAATACCTGGTTGTGATGTTGCAATAGGATACTATTTACAAAAAGATGATTTTATTAAAGAAGAAAATATATTAATTGATGAAGAATTATTTTTAATACATAATTTTAGAGGAAAATGCAATTATATTGATAATAATTCTTTAACATTAAAAAATGAAAATGAAGTAAATGTAAATAAAATTATTACTTGTCATTTTATGAATTTACAGGATTTTGATGATTTTTATGATTTATTACAAAAAAATAATTATTTTATTGAAACCAAACACGAAGTTCACCCCAAATACAATTACATTTTGAATAAATACAAAAAATTATGCAATATTCAAAGTGATATTAACGAACATTTACCAACATTATATGAGTATGCTTTACAATGCGAAAGTATATTAGAGTTAGGGGTTAGAGGAGTTAGAGGAGTTATTAGTAGTTGGGCTTTTTTAAATGGATTAATAAATAATAATAAAAATAAAAAAGAATTGTTTTTTAATGACATAGACACTTGCGACATAAATGAATTATTGACTTATTCTAAAAATACGAATGTTATTATTGAATATGAATGGATAGATGATTTAAAATTGGAGTTCGATGACAATCGTACTTTTGACATGGTTTTTATTGATACGTGGCACGTGTACGCACAATTAAAAAGAGAACTCGAAAAATATAGTAAAATTACTAACAAGTATATTATTATGCATTACACAGAAGTAGATGCAATATTCGGCGAAACTGTACGCAACAGTTGGAATGCGAATGAACAATCTGAAACTACTGGATTTAGTGTAGACGAAATCAACTGTGGACTAAACAAAGCAGTTTATAATTTTTTGTATGAAAATAAAAATTGGAGAATGTTAAAACACTATGTTAATAACAATGGTCTTACTATATTGGAAAAAATAAGTTAGATCGAATAAAAAGAACAATGATTAAATATATATTATATATTAAATACATGTTAATATATATTATAACTAAACTATGACAGTTACAATAGTAAGTTCGTTTATAAATAACTTGCATCCAGAACGCAAAGATAAAAGTATTGAAATATATTTTCAACTTGGAACTTTATTAATGAAATCAAATGTTCCGAAAATAATATTTGTAGACGAAACTATGTATGAAAAAATTAAAGATTATCAAAACCATAATACAAAAATTATATTGGTTGATAAAAAAAATTACTACTTGTACTCTTATCTTAATACAGAACATTTACAAAATTTTTATTTAAACTCAGACAATCCAATAAAAGACACAGTAGCATATATGATTACAATATGTCTTAAAACTGAATGGATGAGAGAAGCAGTTGATATTAATCCTTTTGGTTCAGATCATTTTGTATGGGTTGACTTTGGTATTCGACATGTATTTAATTGTGATGATACTGCTTTTATAAACACACTAGAAACATTAACACATAGACCACACGATAAAATACGTATAGCTTCTATATGGAATTTACAGCAAAATACGAACAAAAACGTTTACGAAGAAATATTATGGTATTTTGCAGGAGGTGTTTTTGGAGGCAGTAAAGAAAAAATACTTACTTTTGCTGATTTAATGAGAGAAAAATGCTTGCAAATTATTCATGAAAAGCAAACCCTTATGTGGGAAGTAAATATATGGTATTTAATTTACTTGGAGAACAAAGAGCTTTTTGATTGTTACTATTGCGATCATAATAATACAATTATTACCAACTATTAGATCGTCTGTAGAGTGCAAACTAAAACTTTCCAAAATGCATGTTAACTTTGTTCAACAAATAATAAAAAATTCCGAACAAACAACTCATGAATATGTAACCGTTTAAATTTAAATTCCCATCTTTTGAAAAAAGAACTGGTAAATAGGAAAACAAAAATTTTCTGAAAAAAGGCAATTGAAATAAAAAATACAATACAGCCAGAAGAAGTGGGACTTGAATTTCACTGTACATATCATCTAATGCATTACTGCGTTCAATGTTCGCATTGTAATCATTGATAATATTACCAGCTTGTTCATAATTTTTAATGTAGTCGGTGGTATTTTGTGGTGGAGGCGGAATATAGTTAGGTTGAATATTGACATCATGCGTTAAATTGCTGGTTGTCATTGGAATATCTCTGGAGGGTAATTGTGTGGCACCAGTTGCACTGGCTTGTTGAAGACCATTGACAATTTGATTGATAGTAGTTTGATCAAGAGTGATGGAACTAGCGGGGCCCGCATTCATTTCAGGTTGCATTCCTTGTTGCATACCTTGTTGCATAGTATTTTGCACAACACTTTGTCGTTCATTTCCACCACTTGGGTCAGTAGGTAAATCAAAAATACTTGTTGTCGCGTCAGACATGTTTTGTTCTTATTATGTATAACAAAGAATGATTGATTTTACTAAATACGCAAATACGCAAATAACAATACAACTGCTAAAAGTCAATAATTTTTTTACTTTTATCACATGTCGTTGCTTTACTAATGTATTTATAACATTTATCATCATGTTTATAGATTTTATCTTTTAATTCTTCTAAAGGAGGTGCATGAAATATAATACAATCTTTGTCTTTACATATTGCTCTAAATAAGGAAGCTAAACCAAACCCTAGAAGTATCGACATAATTATTTTTCCATTTTGACTATGAACAAGTCTACCTAGATTTAATGACATATTATTATTAATTTATATTTATATTATAATTAGTAAATATAAATTCATGGAGAGCCTAAAAACCCTGTAAAAACAACAACACTTAGTTTTGTATAGGTATTAAACCCAACAAGGATGTATCTTTTGGACAATCAACTTCTACTGGTTCAAAAGCAAAACAATTATCGGCTTTGTCTTTGAAAATAATTCTGTCTACATTTTCAGGAGTTGGATAAATAAAAATAGTTTTCATTTCAGGGCCGTAAATATAAACAAAAAATATTCCAATGGCGAAACTGATAATAAAAATGGGAAATGAAATGTAATCTAATATCATTGTATATGTATTTTATTATAATAAAATAAAATAAATATACACGTTTTATTCATAGTCATTTATTTCTCATATTCTATAGTTAGTTTGGTTTCACCAGTCTTTCCATTTACTACTTTTTGTGTTAGAGAAACAACTTTACCAGCATACTTACCAGTAACAGATGTAGCTATTGAAGTTGGGTCATCAGATCTCACTATTATACCACTGGAATTTTCTTTATATATGTATGCATTGTTATAACTAAGACTACCTAATATACTATTGATGTCTAATGAATTATTTTTTGTCATAAAAATAACTCCTGTTTCATATATCAGTTGAGTATTATTAGAACCGTCATTGAGTGGATCATATCTTGCCTGACCACAAAGTGCTATGTAACCTACCTGTGTTTTTTTGTCACTACTATATAATTTAATTAAAGGTTCATTCCATACCTCTGATTGACTTGCAGTTGTTGCAGAGGAAATAGGAGCTTGTGGAGTGTAGTTATACTTGTTAGTAGTATAAGTGTAGAAGTAAACTTCGCTAACGGGAGCCATTTTATAATATTACTAAAGAAAATAATTTTATAAAACCCGCCTAAATTTAAACGCAACAAATTAATTTTCATATTCAAAAATTAGTTTTCTATCTCTATCGCTTGGTCTTTTTATAGTAACAGTGACATCTTTTCCAGCATATCTACCGCCTGTTGAAATTGATTTAGTTATTGTGTTTTTTGATGTAATACCGTTGTTACTAGACCATCTTAAAGTCATGACATAAGAACCATCGTCAAATAAATATACTGAATTAGTAACAGATCCATTTGTATTATTTTCAAAATTATTTTCACTACGATTGGCTATAAATTTTCCAACAGGGTTTTTTTTATTATTATATAAAGTATATATATATATCGTTTTCAATTACAGCAGTGTTTGTCAATGTAGTACCAATACTACTAGATGGAGGAGCTAATGGTATGCTTGCAGAACCGCCTGGAGAAGTAGTGTAGTTATAAACTTCACGAACTTTAACCATTTTATAATATTACTAAAGAAAATAATTTTATAAAAATCGTCTAAATTTAAACGCACTTTTACAAATAAGTATTAAAACCCAGTTGTTGTTTTACCATATTATTCACTGTATCTAGCAACATAGTATAGTCGCGTTGCCCATTTTTCTCACTGTAAAGTGTCAAAAGAGTATTTAAATATGACTTGTCCAGTTTATTAAATATATTATTATAAACATTGTTGCCAAAATTATAGGTACCATCACTTTGAACTTGCGGTGGAATGATTAAATTAGCAGGAGCCACAAAAACCACAGGTTTATTTTCTTTTTTGTATTGTACATATTTGTCCATTGTTTCTAATAACCAATCGCGGTTACCATCACTCAACAAAGCTTTCTTGTATGATAACGGTAATTTATTCCAAATATTTTGATATTCTGTATTTTCCCAACGAATTGTTCCATCGTCATTATAAACAGGCATATTTCTAGACTGCAATGGTTCCATGTTGTCAAACTGATCTTCGTCATCCACAACAATATTCACCTTTTGTTTTGGTTTGATCTTGCCCTTTGTAGGTACACTATAAACATCGCCATAAACAAATGATATTACAGATGGTTCGACATAATTATCTTCTAAAGTAGCTATACTAGTTTTCTTTTGTATTAAGTGATAAGTTCCATTACTTTCATCATATTCAACTAGATTTACTTTGTACTTCAATTGTAGCAGCTCATCCATTTTAGGACGCATTTGATTGATGTAGATTTCTACTGCATCTCGTGCAAATTGTACATTGGTAGTAGTATTAAATTTACTCATGGACTGCTTTATTTCAGCAATAAAAAAATAAATTTCTTCTTTCAATTTTTTAATGCTTTCATTTTCACTTTTGTTGTCTACAATTTCAAAATATTGTTCATAGTTAAAATTCAATAAAAAATGAATATCATTGATGGCGTCTTTTGTTTTATCAAATTTTTCTACTGCTGCTTCTGTTGTTGTGTAACCAAATAACAATTTATTTTTATATTCAATAATTTCATTTTTATAGTCTTCATTATCCTTTTCTAATTCTTTTATATGAGTCATAATATTATAAGTAACTCCAGGATTGATAGTAATGTTTAAATTACATGGTTCACTAAAACTGCCACAAATTGCCTTCAGTTCTCGTGTGTCTTCATTTTCTTTTCCTAGATGTTTTACGGAAAAAATGGTTCCTACAGGTCGTTTGCAATTTATGCATTTTGGTTTCAGTTGTTTGTATTCATTCCTCTTTTCCTTCCAACTGAAAGCCTTATTTTTAATTATTTTTTGTTTGTCTTTATTGTAATCACTTTCATATTTGCTCTTTAATTTATAAAATTCATTTAGTGCTTCATTAACTGACATAGGGTTTCTTGAAGTAGTATTTGCTACATTTGCCATATTCAATATACAATTTATATATATTGAATATTTAATATTTGTTATCAATAAACAATTTTATTATTAAAAGTTTCATTTTCGGTTTCCCAATTAGGTAGTCCAGTTATTAATTCTTGATGTGCACGTTTTTTCGCAATCTGGAACTTTTGTACCTTGGATAAAATATATTGTTGTTTTTCTCTGTCTTTTTTTTGCTTTTCCAAAGGCGACAATTTTCCTTTGTATTTATAAATTAAAATAAGTGCTAAAATGAAAATAAATACAAAAAAAAGTCCCATATTAAATAGAAAATTTTGATACTTTGTCTTAAAATTATGACATTGTTTGAGTGTTTCATTTAAAAAATATTTAACTCCATTTTCTACTAATCGTGGATTTTCAGGAGCAATTTCATAATCCATACTAAATAATAATGTTATAATTTAAAATTAAATTATACACAATATTTATATGGCATCAAGTTTTTTAAATATTGGGGGGTTTATGTTTACAACATTAATATATTATTTGGCTTTAAAACCTAAATTGACTTACGATGACATGACAAATCCAGATAAGTACAAGAGTTATTTAAATAATGAAAAGATATATTTAGCAGTGTATTTCCTTGCTATTTTAATTATACAGTTTGTTATTAATGCATATGTTGTAACACAAGCATGTGGAGGAAGTATTACACAAAATATTGCTGCATCAGGTGGATACACATTTATACCTTGGACAATTCTTTTTGGTATTGTGATTGTAGTAATTATGATATTTCCTGGTTTCAAAAGTGCTTTTTCTGATGTTGTCGGTTATTTTTATGTAGCAGGATCAGCAAATAAGTTATTAACAGATTTGTTAATTAATGACAAAGTAAATGATCAAATAGTGAAAGCTACAGGTGGAGAAAATGTAAATCAACCTCAAGTTGTACCATCTGCTCCTATGGAACCGACAAAAACACCTGCTACGCCTCAAGGAAATGTAAGATTAGTAGGAGGAACATCAAAACAAGAGCTAGAAAAGGCAGCGGATTTGATTGTTAAAATATGTGGTAACACTTCTATTTTAATCAATCAAATTGTCCCATCTAATTTTGTTGAATATTGGAATATATTGAAACCTTTAATGAAATCTCAATATCAAAATGATGGACCTTTAGCAAATGAAAAAAGGAATGAACTATTTGAACTGGTAGTAACGAGAGATAATGTGGGTGAGGCAATGTGGTACATATACACAGGGTTTTTGATTGCATCAGTAGTTCAACTGAAAATTACAACTCGTGGTTGCGCAGTAAATCCAACACAAATGGCAAAGAATTATCAAAATTATGTAGCTGAACAAGAAAAATCAGAACAACAGCAACAACAAGCCACAAGTACAGTATATACAATCACAAATTAATATTTCAAATTACTACACATATACGATATAAGCAGGAATGTCCCATTTTTTTTCTATTTGATAAGCAGCCAATCTATGCATTCCATCTAAAATTGTATATTGATAGTTGTTATTGTTACTTTTATTAATAATTCAAATAGGAAGAGTTTTTATATTTGATTTAATTAGTGATTGTTGGTATTCTACTGACGAAATATATTTCACGCCGCGAGGTCTATTATGAGGAGGATATGCTTCACAAGCATTTGTAAAAGCTTCTCTATAAGCAAATTTATTTTTCCATTGTAAAAAATCAATAGTAATTAACTTTTTATTAAATACAAAATATTCAATGCATTCAAAAACATCATTGAAAAATTTATAAAAAATTGCTGAATTTACAGCTTTAAGCATTATGTTATTGTTTTTTTTTGTTTTGTTAAAATCTATAATTAAAATTTTCATATTTTTATCAAAAAAATTTAATATATATTCAGTTTTGGTAGTTTTATCTTTATCATATATTTTTTTTACATAATCAAGTATATAAATATATTCCAGATGTTCGTTTTGTTTATAATCTTTACATTTTTTAAGTTCTTGTGAGAACTTTGGTAATAGTTTTTTACACAATTCGATTAATTTGTTTCTATTAGTCATATTGAAGTTACTTAATATAAATATATTAACATAAAAATATTTATATTAGTATAGATTATTCTGGTTCAATAAAAACCCCAATTGATGCATTGTTTCGCCCATCCCAATTTATTTTTTCTCTACCTAAATGCTTCACATATAAATCCAAAGTTACTTTATTTGGAAATAAATCTCTAAAATTATTATCACATTCACTACAATTATATGAATTGTTATATTTATATGTAAATTGTTTATATAATTGAAAAAATCCAATAAATGTTTGACTAGATTGACTATAATGTCCGTTTTCGTTATTCAAAAAATCATTTAGTGACCAAAAGTCACGTCTTTCTCTAACTCCATATAATGTATTATCTTCAAAATTTTTAGGTATTTTTTCCAAAAAATTATCAGGTAAATAAATATCGGAATCCAAAATTAAAATAGTTTGCGTTTTATTATTGCTATTCAAATTAATATTATTTTCTATATGTTGTTGTGCAAATCTTACAGCACCTCCTTTATTAAATTTGGCATTGTTATAAAAATCATTATAAATTAAAATTTTAACATTTGATAAATGTTTATTTTTTATAAAATTAATTGTGTTAGTATCTTCAGGAGAAGTTACAATATACCATAGTTTGAAAAACAGTGCATTATGTTCTAATATATGACTTAATATATCATGGTAATTTACACAAACAGTAATTGCAAAAATTTCTATATTATTTTTATAATCTACAATATGATTTTTATAAAAATCATCCATTGTTAATCCTGACTTTTCAAATTGATCTTTATAAAAAAATGATTTCTCATATTCTGTTTGATAATTTATATCAATATTATTTATAGAACCTATTTTATATTCTCTTATTGAATACATTGCATAAGGAAATTCCTTTATAATGTGAAGCATATTATTTTGTTCCAAATGTAAATGTATTACTTTTTGTAAATTCCAAAAATTCTGTTCGTTCATTTTTAAATAATATTTATTTGACTTCATAATAAAACCTTGTAATACGTTCAAATATTTTTTAACATGTTTTCTTGATAAAACAACATGTCTATCCGTATATCCGCCATAATGCTCACAGTTTGGAAACCATATATAATTTTCATTCATGTATTCTACTTTAGGATGTGGCAACTGATAAATAAAGTCGCTTCTTGTAACAATAAATCTATCATATTTACTTATTAAATCATCTTCAATAAGTTTTTGTAATAAAAACCATCTCAAAAAAATAAGTTTACTACCAAAACCATAATGTTGATTTTCATTATTATTAATTCCTCCTAGAAAATAACCTTTGACTTTTAGAAACTCACTCCAATGTTTATGTTTTTTATATGTAACTATATTTTTTTGTTTTACTAAAGTAGTGTTATCAGTTTTTTTAATTCCATATACTTTATTTCTCCAAAATTCATTTTCTAAATTATTTTTATGAATTATAATTTCATCATCTTGAAACTCATCAAAATTATTAATGTCTTCAATGTAACCGTAAAAAGTAATATTATTATTATTATTGTTATTATGATTTTGATCTATTTTACCCCATAAGGCATTTTTATTATCGAGTTTTTCGTATTTAGGTCTATTATTTATTTCTATATTATAAGCATATTCAAATGGATCTCTAAAGTCTTCTGATGACTTGTAGAAGTATTTAAACTTAGAAAGTTGATAAAACGGATTATTATCATAATTGTCATCACTTGTTATACAACTACACAAACATAAATCGGCATTTAATTCATCAATAACATTTTTTTTAAAACTATCAAATGCTATTTTGTAATCACATATTTCAGATAATATTACTACAAGTGTTTTGGACATTTTACACGTTATATATATATATATCATACAAAATATATAATTTATATGTAATAAGCTTATTCAATAAGAGAGTTAAATAACTTTATAATTTCAAATTTTCTTCCTTCACTAAAATATTGAATGTGCATGAAATCTTTTTTATTTAATTTAATTTTATTTTTAATTTTATATTTTATTTCACTAAAAATATAATCATTATCAATTTTATTATTTTGTTCAGTACTATAGATAATATCATAGTCAAAAATAAAATCTAAATCAGAATCTAAATCTGATAATTCGTTAGAAAGTATATTTTGTTCTAATTTGTCATCATCGTCATTATCATAGTATCTATTGTAGCTAAAACCACTAAACTGACTTAAATTATCGTCTTCTTCCGTATTAAGTACTTCGTTTTTCACATAATTTAAATTATTATCTCCATAAACTTGAATGTATTTGATAGTATTATCATTCAAACTATTATTACTATCGATACTCATAATGTTACTATTAGTAAAACTATTATTAAAATGATTAGAAGTACTCATTATAATAATATATATATATATTATACTAAGAATTATAACAATTTTGGACTTGCTAAGTAAAACATTACTATTAAGTAACTTAAAATTCCTAAAATTAATGATAATAACCAAATTGGTAAAATTGTTTTGTTTTTATACCCTATTCCAAACTCCCTGATACTTCCATCTTTATTGTATAAAAATGATGGTTTTAACATTATAATAAATCCAAATAAAAATACAAATAAAATAATTGATATTAATGTAATATTTTCCCTTATATAAGTTTTATTCATAAACATTACAATAGTTGTTATTATTCTATTATAATATTCTATTATTAATAATTTTTAATAATTATTAATAAAATTTTAACAACAATCATGTTCAACCATTTCTTTTACTAAATCTTCAAAGTTATATTTTGACTTCCAACCCAACTCAGTTCTTGCTTTTGTAGAGTCGCCTAATAATTCTTCTACTTCAGCTGCTCTAAAATAACATTCATCGATAAAAATCAGTTCTTTTCCTGTATTTTTATCATAACCAATTTCATTAATTCCTTGACCTTTCCAACCAATATCAAAACCTCTTAAGCCAAATGCCTTTTCAATAAATTCACGAACTGAGTGAAACTCGTTTGTACTTAACACATAATCTTGTGGAACATCTGCTTGTAACATTAACCACATACCTTCTACATAATCTTTTGCATGACCCCAGTCACGTTTTGCATTTATATTTCCCATTACTAACTTATCTCGTTCACCCTTCAAAATCATTTGTAATCCTTTGGTAATTTTACGTGTTACGAATGTAGGTCCACGTCGAGGACTTTCGTGATTAAATAATATACCGTTGACAGCAAACATATTATAAGATTCACGATAATTTTTGGTAATCCAAAATCCATATAGTTTAGCTACACCATAAGGAGATCGTGGATAAAAAGGAGTTGTTTCTTTTTGTGGAACTTCTTGTACAAATCCATATAATTCTGAAGTAGATGCTTGATAAAATCGTATTTTATCTTGAATACCTGAACTTCTTACTGCTTCTAATAATTTTAATACACCAACTCCATCAGCTTCTGCTGAATATTCTGGCATTTCAAAAGAAACTTTTACATGACTCATTGCTGCTAGATTATAAATTTCTAAACGTTCTAAATCTTCGCCATAAGTTTCTTTAATTTGATACAACAAATGTAACAAGTTAGAACCGTCTGTTATATCACCATATTTTATAGTTAAGTTTTTATTATAATATAGATGCTCAATGCGATGTGTATTAATATCCGAAGCTCGACGAATAATTCCCCAAACCTTATATTCCTTTTCCAATAAAAATTCAGCCATATAAGATCCATCTTGTCCAGTTATACCAGTAACTAATGCAACTTTCATATTATTATTATTATTATTGTTGTTATATTTTTAATATTGTAAAAATACGAGTAACTTTATTTTATAATTTTTAAGTAAATTTATTCTAAACTTCTTTATATAATTAATTATAATTTCACTAAGAATAAACTAACTAAGAGTCATAATCATAATAGTGATCATTATCTACATCATCGCCTTCATATACACCATCCATAAAGTCTTCTGTAATACCTGCAATGTCATACGCTTCATCTTCTATTTCTTGTTCTCTCTCCATTTCTTCAATAAAGTCATCTAATCCTGGGTCTAAATTAGTATTAATCTGTCTTTTTTGTGCTTTTTTCTCATATTGTAACATTTGCTCTATAAATTCGCGTTCTTCATCATAAGTTTCTTTAACATATGTAGTTAGACCTTTTTGTAAACCCTTACTCCAAATACCTAACTTATTTATTTTTAAAATAGTGTCAGCGTCTCTGTCTTCATCTGTCATATCTTTTAATCTATCAGTAACAATATTTTTCTCTTTTTCTTTTAATCGAAATACTTTATCTTGAATTTTCTCATAAGAAACGTCTACTATTTCTTTATAGTTCTCCATAATAAGTAAAAAATCAATTAATAAATTGGCAACTTTTTGTTGCAAGTGTTTTTTATTTCCACTTATTAAATTAGTATCAAACTCAATTCTATTGTCATATTCAACATTCATATCTATAACAGTATTTGTTTCTTCTAAGTAATCTACTGAAAATATATCTTGAGTATCAACAATATTTGTTTTTTGTATTTCTCTGACAATCATATTTTCTTGACTTGATAAATGAATGTATTCATTTACTATTTTTAAAAAGTAATATTCATATAAAAATTTACTTGTACGTTCATCAAAAATAGGCTTCAACTCTTTTACATCACCACCTTCTTTCGTAGCAGTTTTTATTGTTATAAACGTAGGAGTAGAATTTGATAATTTTACTACACTTTCACAAGAACGTTGTATTTTTTGTAATACATTACTAATTGCGGGCACATCATAAAATACACGTAAACTTTCATAATAATCACTTATTATTTTTTTAACATTTTTTTCATGATTTTTTGACAATCCCAAATATTTTGGTATATGATTTTCTTTATAGTCTACTTTGTTTAAAATAATATTAGGAAAAATGTTTACAAAATTATCTATAAAGGTTTTAAAAAAATTAATATAATTGTACACTGAATCATTATGTATTTTGTTATTATTTCTTTGCGACTTATCAGATGACCAATGAGACAACGTGTTAATGAAATTTTTAACTTCATTAAATTTACTTCGTGTTACATCTCTTCCTTTATTTTTATCGATAAAATCCAAAAGGTTCATTGTCATTCTCTCTATTTCTTTGATTAAATAGTTATTAATATCTTTTACTTGTGGTGTTATAGTATCGGATGCTATATCAAATGTATCCATTGCATTATTAAAAAGGTCAATTAATGTTTCTTGAACTAATCGGTCTTTTTGACTTTCTTTCTGGTTTTCCATTTTAATTTCTTCTAATACATAATTAAATTTTCTCAATGACGATATTAAAATGTTATTACTTTCAAGATTAATAATATTATTTCTAGAAATAATTTGTAACATTCTTAAAAATGACTCCAAAGAATAATGAACGCCACTTTCCTTTAATTTTTTTATTATTTCGTCCACATTATCGATACTACTAATTAAATCATAAGGTTTCTCATTACAAAATGGTAGTATATTTTCAGGAATAGGAAGTAATGATCTGAAATTACAATAATATATAAATGCTTTATAAATAGTATTTTCACTGAAGTCTTTTTTGATAGGAGGATATATATTTTTTGTATTGATTGGACTATATAATAGTATAGCAGTTGAATACCCAATGATATCGCTTATAATATTTGAAAGATTATTAACTATTTGATTATATTCACTAATTCTACTATCTTCTTTTTCAAAATAAGCAATTGTTGTAGATGATGCACTATTTTTTTCATCACAACACGAATTTTCCAAATAATATTCATTATTGAGTTTACTCAAAATCAAATCCTTCTTTTTAACAATATCTTGTATATACTCTTGAATAGCAAGAGAATATTGAATTATTTTGGATTGAACCACTAAAATCTGTTCATCTTGAGCTTTAAATCCAGATTTAAGATTTGATAACAAACTTTTCTTGAATTCACTCGAAATATTAACTAAATTTTTAATTTTAAAAGGAACTAGTGGTGGTAAAAATTGCGTCCAATTGGTAACATCATACTCTTTTGGAATTACTTCTTCAGGATTAGTCAATAAAAATTCATTCTTTTCATCCATTTTTCGTTTTACATCAGATAATTTCAGTAAATTTTCATTGATTGCCATGATTATTTTTTTTTCAATAAATTCTTCTTTGGTGTTTTTTAATACATACCAAGGTTTTGCAATATTTTTTCTGATTTGAAAACAAATACATGTTAAATAACGAACACTTGTCATATCTCCTGCACCATCAAACGGAAACCCAGTAAATGATCTAACACAACCAGGAAAAGTTTTTCTGGTTTTTATAGATGGAATACTGGTTTGAACGGCTATTAAAAACATTCCTAATGTGTAATACAAAATGCTTGTATAATATAGATCTTCATAACTCATCGGTGGTTTCGATCCTGGTTTATTCGAAAGTTCTTTAATTCGTTTTTTATAATCTTCTTCATTGGGTAATGAAACTCGCAATACTTCTTTTACACAATTAATTATAAATTCTTTTTGATATTCTATATTAATACCCATTGCAACAGATAATGTAGTTACAATATTGGAAATCATGATTGATTCTGGATTATCTAACTTTAAGGTTTTATCTTGAACAGTAGTTTTTGATTTTATTTTATTTCCAATATCTTCTTCTAAAATTCCACGAGTAGAAATTTTAAATCCAGATTCATAACCTTCTTCAACATCAGGATCAATATATTTTATCATATAACCACTATTTTTATCAACCCATTTATCACCATCATCACTTAAAACTCCTATTTTTTTGATTATTTGATCCATTATATCATTGTAATTGGAATTATCATTTATATAAGCACTTGCTAAATTGAATTTGAATGTTGGTAATAATTCTACATTCGTTTCAATACAATACAACCAATGAGGAGTTTCTTTATTACCTAATGGTCCTAAACCATCTTCAATAAAAGAACGGCAACAAATATTTACAAATTTAATAATATCATGTTGTTTTTTGATAAAGTCAATTTGACCTAAAATTAAATCTCTATACTTTACAAATGGAGATATAACAATAGAATTAATGAATTCAGCTCCATCACCTTTATCAATATTATAACCTAATTTATATTTTTGATTATTATATTTCATCGCATGTTCATGTTTAATTTTTGCAGCAATTTTTATAATTTCAGATAAATAACTGTATTTTCTCTCAACCTTTGCAGTAAACTCTTCTTTTGTTTCGTTGTATTGTTTATCAAATTCTTTCATAATATCATTTAATGCATTACTTTGTAACTCGGTACTATCTAACACCAAACTTTTACATTTATCATCTTGTTTTTCAGGAACACTAATGCATTTCTCTTGTAAATTACAAAGTAAATTATTATCGCCAATACCATCCAATCCATTCGGTTCAAAACTTGCATCTAGTTCCCATTGATTATTTTTACGTACATAATATTCAAACGTTATTTCTTTATTAATAATATTTTTTAATATTGCATATTGCCCATTAATTACTTTTTTGTAGCCACTTATTAGAGTATATGCCAAATAATCCGCATCTTCGTCATTTAATTTATAAATAGTTTTTAATTTATTTGTTAAAAACATTATAAACTCTTCTGGTGATTTTGAGAACATTTCTTTTTCATAGTCATCTAATATACCATAATTCGTTTCATCATATTTTTTATCAAAATAAATTTGTTTATCATTATCATTTAATAAATCTTCTCTATTAAAATACAATTTTGCTATTATTTTTTTATTACATAATTTTGAACTAGCATCAGTTTCTTCACTGATAGTTTTGTTCAATCTATTTTTTTCACTATCAAGTAATTCATTAAATTGATCTAGATATCTTAAATGTATATTTTGTTTTACAAGAGTGATTGCATAAAGTTTTGAATCATCTTTTAATATAAGTTTTTTTAAAATTTCATTGTTAGAAAATATTTTTAAACTAGGATCAATATCAATATCATAGTCGTCAAAAAGCTCGCGACGCACACTATTTTTATCATTTACAATATTTACTACTGGAAAAGCTTCTAATGGAATTATTTTGGAAGACATATTTAAATTTTTTAAACTATAAAAAGACTTGGATTTTTCGGTGAAATTTTTATTATATAGAGAGATCTTTTCATCAATAAATTTGATAATATCTCTGTATTGTTGGTATGTCAAATTATTTGTATAAATTAAAAAAGGTTCTAAATAACTAACCACATCAACAAGAGTAAATTTACCATTTATATATTTTTTCATTAAATTGAATAATATTCGTATTTTTGGGACAATAATATCGATAAATTTTTCATACACTTCATCTTTTGTTAACTCTTTTTTATTGTCTTCAGAAAGATTAATAATGAAATTTTTAATATTATTAACAAAATTATTTTCATTGTAGTCAATATTATCATTGGTACTATTTACACTAACAACTTCAACATTTGTGTTTTTTTGTAACAACTGCCAATAATTAATGAAAATACTGTTTAAATTTGCACGTGTTAAAATAGTAGTACCTGGTAAATTAATTTGTGAATATCGAATAAATGGTTCTGGTAATGTTAGTATAGAACTTAAATACATTTCATCGGAAGATGTCATTTTAACTCTAAGTGCTTCAAGACGGCTTCCTTTTAAATTTGTAGCATCTAATTTAGTGAGACCCAAGTTGTATTTTTGAATAACAAATCGTTGAGTATTTAATAAGTTTTTAGAAAATACACTTGAATAAAAATCTCCAAGATTATCAATTAAGACGTTTAAATTTGAGTTTACCATTTTTTCATTTATTATGTCATATAATTGCTCATCATTTTTATTTTCAAATGGTGTAAAATATGGATTAAGTTCTTTGTAAAGTGAAGAATATTTATTTTGTTCATTTGGTAAGTTATTTGTTTTATAATCTTCAATCAATGATTGAATTTTGTCCAAATCTTCATTTATATTTACATTAATAATATCTGAATATTCATCTTCAGTTAATAAAGAATTATCCACATAAGTTTTTTTGATATTTTTTACAACTGGTAAAATCCATAAAAGACTTTGATTAAAGTTATTAAAATAATTGACAAGAGGTTTAAAGTCTGGTTTAAACACAATGGATCCACTAACATTACCATATTCATCGAAACTAGAAAACTGTTCTCGTAATTGTACAAATCTTTCAATTACATTATGAATATTGTTAAGAACTCGTGAGGTTCTCTCTGAATTAGGAATTGTAGACAATAATTCGTCTAATAAATCATTTGTTTGAGTTTCAATGCTGTATCTCTGTGATTTACCATAAACATTAACAAATTGTACCACAGGCCCAAGAACTTCATTTCCGAATTGAATTTGATCGGCTTTTATTACAAATTCTCTAATTTGGTTTTTAACTTCATTTAATGGTACTTGTAGTTGTATTGGTTGTGTAATAACTTGTTTTTCATCCACAAGATCTGGAATGAGATCTTCAAATAGTTCCTTTTTTTCAGTAGTTTCACTAACTTCACCATGTTCATCAGCTTTTGAAACACATGGTTTATCTCTAATTTCAAATTTTTCAATTGGTAAATCCTCTGGTATACCCTTATAATCAAAGTTAATATAAATAACATCTCCGTCTACCGTAGTTATTTCTATCATATCACTTTCTAAATTGGTTATTTCACCTGTGATAATTACAGGTAAGTCACCGCCAAAATAAATATTCAAACAAGTACCAGGTAATAAATTATTTTGTCTAGCATAACCTTTTTCATTACTTTTACTTTTGATTATTATTTTTTTAATAGAAGGATCACTTAATGTTCCATCTTCTTCAATTTTAATTTTAACTGTTTCTAATGTATTTACATTCACTAGTATCATTTTATTTTTATCGATATAGTCAATAAAAAATGTTTGTTCATTTATCTTTTCATTGTTAGGTGCATATATTTGAATAATATACCCTAATTCAAGTTGTATCGTTTTTTTTTCTTCCATATTTTTGTCATTATTTGTAATATTTTCTTTTGATTTATCAAGTATATTTAACATAGTAGTGTTGTTCTATAATTATGTAAGATATTTTTATGCTTAAGTAAAAACTATAATATTATAGTTTAAAGATATTTTGTTATACTACAATAAATTATAAAATGTCTAGTTCACTGCACGTAATTTTAAGTAATATTAAAGGTTTTAATGATTTACTCTATGATGATAAAAATGAAACTTTAAATATTCTTAAATTAAATAAATTAGAATGTAGAACAGAAAATAATCAACATTACAAAATAATATCTTATGACAAACAATTTTTGAATTATGAATTAGCAGATACATATGGATTGTGTAGATCAGTAATAGTAAATAGTGAAAATAATGTTGTAGGTTTTGCACCTCCTAAATCATTGCAAGCAGATACTTTTTTGAAGTTATATCCTGAAAAAACAAACGATATAGTTGCCGAAGAATTTGTGGAAGGAACAATGATCAATGTCTTTTTTGACCCAACTATAGGTTTAACTGGTGGTTGGGAAATTTCCACTCGAAACATAGTAGGTGCTACTTGTGGATTTTATAAAAATACTAGTTCTGAAAATCCTACTCTTAGTACAAAAAAGTCTTTTAGAACAATGTTTTTAGAAACAGCAAAAACAAACGATTTACTTTTGGAAAATTTAAATAAAAATTTATGTTACAGTTTTGTATTACAACACCCAGATAATCGAATTGTTATACCAGTAAAAAAACCAACGCTGTATTTAGTTTCAATTTATAGCATTGACAATAGTGACAAAAATAATATAAAAGTATATTACTACGATATGGAAGATATAAAAAATTCTTTCTGGGGTGATGCTACAATTAAATTTCCTGAAGTATATGATTGTAATGATTATTCAAAACTAATAGATACTTATGCTTCAATGAATACACCTTATGATAAGATGGGTTTAATTTTATTTAATAAAAAAACTGGACATAGAACAAAAATTCGAAATCCTGTTTATGAAGAAGTAAGACAGCTACGCGGAAATCAAACGAAACTGCAATATCAATATTTGTCTTTGAGAAAAGATGGAAAAGTCAAAGAATTTTTAAAGTATTTTCCTGATAATAAGAAAGAATTATCGTTTTTCAGAGATCAGTTACATTTATTTACAACTACATTGTATGAGAATTACATAGCTTGTTATATTAAAAAGGAAAAACCATTAAAAGAATTTTCACCTCAGTTTAGAACACATATGTTTTATGTTCATCAAAAATATCTTACTGAATTAAAAGAAAAAAAATTACATATGACATATAAAGAAGTAATAAACTATGTAAATTCAATTGAAATAAAGTTATTGATGCATAGTTTAAATTATAATATTAAAAAACACAACGATGATGTTGTCAATATATCCAATATTGTATAAATAATTTAAAATTTAAAAACAATGTAATAAACTATTTAATTATATATTTTTATAATATGGAATTTATATTTAGTTACTTACCAAAGGATATAATAAATAATATACTTTTATATGATGAACATTTTATTATGAGAAAAGGAGAGCTTATATCTATTATTCCAAAAACAGATGATAGATATAAATTATTAAGTTATATTACATGTAGTCCTGAATATGTTGAAAAAAATGGTAACACATATGTTTGTAAGTATTTTTTTAAAAATTTGTACAACTATGATGGTAGAAAAAGTAATAATTCTGACCTTATTCACATAAAATTAACAGAATATGAACATAGTGTTAAATATGAGTTTTGGATTGGAAGACAATATCCAAAGGCAATTAGTTCTGAATTTGGTAAAAAACAAATCTATCTTATAGAAGATCCAATGCAGTATAATTGGGTTTATACTAATTTTGGATTTATAAGATATGAATATATAATAAAATAATTTTATTCAAAATGTTTATTAAGTTTATTATAACTATCTAAATTATTTAATTTACATATTTTATGTGTATCTCCACTATTACCACCAGAACAACCAATTGATCTAGTGCAAACTTCCAAACATTCACTCATTTTTTTTACCCATCTTATTTGTTTTTCATTTAAAATTTTGTTATCATCTGTTTTAAGATATGACGTATCATTGTTTTCCGTTATAATATGACGTATCATTGTTTTCTATTATAAATTTATATATTGTTATAGTTTTATGTTAGTTTTGTATCATTTAATTATATTTATATAATAAAATGATATTTCAATTTAATACTATTCCAACAGATTTATTGTCTTTAGTATTAGAATATGATGGAAGAATTAAATATAAAAATGGTAAATATGTAAACATTATACATAAAAAGGATGAAAGATATAATATTATTCAAAAAATTATAGTAAAAAAAATAGAAATAATAAAAAAAAATCTAGATATTGTACACGATAATTTTTATTTTGAAGTTAGTTTTGATTTAGATAATAAAGTAGGATTATATTACGACTATAATCTTGGTAATAACAATAGATTTTTAATAGGTTATTATGATTCAAGAAATAATGATTATTTACACTTTAGAACATATTTATAAAATAATTAAATGTATATATATATAATGCCATTTATTAGTAGTTATAATGGAGCAATGAAACTATTATCAGAAATAGGCACTGGTAAATGCAAAGGCACTTGTAAATCGTCATGGATCCGTAATTTTAAGTATGCGTTAAAAACAAAAACAAATCCTTTGAAGTTAAATAAAAAACAACGTGAAAATATGTCAAAAAAATTAAGAAGTGTATCTGGAAGAGATGCTATAAACAAACATAGTAAAACATTAAAAAAATATAAAAATAGGAAATCACCCCCATATCCAGCAAATGAAAATTGTAATAAGAAAATGAATGGTAATGATGGAAATATATATATATCTAAACCAAATAAAAATAATATTTGTTCTTGGAAAAAAATAATTTAGAGAAATTTTACTATATGTGTATAATACAATATGAGATTTTTTCGATTTCTATTAGCTTCCGTTGCTGTATTTTTGTCGAATTCAACTGGGTTTGTAAATGGAATTCATGGTGAAACTTGTGAAATGGATAAAAGTGTATCTAGTGCAAATAACTGCATTCAATTCAGTGTAACCTCAGGAACTGGATGTGCTTGGATGTGTAATTATTGTGCTAATCAGTTAGCCACAAACAATTATTATTTTACAGATGGCGTGTGCACGTACCAAGAAGGTCAAGGATGCGTAGGAAATCCAATTGCCGGAAAAACATATAGCTGTTGTGCTGTATAATATTAGAAATAAAAAAGATGATATTTTATTTGTAGTATTCAAATAAAATTATTAGTTAAAATTATATAGTATTTTAACTAATTCAATATTCTATTTAATTTTTATGAGATGATTATCTATTTATAAAATGGATTTATTTTTTAACAAACTCTTTTTTAATCTTGTTGAATACAAGTAAGGCATCATGAATACACTCTTTTAAATATCCTTTAATACTTGAAATATCGACTGGTTGTTTAAATGCAATACGAATAATACTTTCAATATCATGAGGATGAAATTTCTTAAAACCAACAAAAGATACAATTTTAGTACCTTCAAAGAATTTATCATATAAAATAAATTCCAACACTTTTCCAATAGTATAATCTTCATTTTGTAATAAAATATCATAACAATTAGACATAGTATTTAATGAATTTTTAATTTCAATTTCATCTGTATCAATCAATGTATCCAAATCAGTAAAACGTTTTTCTATTATTTCACATGCTTTTACAAGAAGTTCATTATTAGTATAAACGCCTATTGTTTGTACAATAAAATCAAAACTATTTTTTTTAACAATTCGTAATCCATCCAATAATTTCCAATTTTTACTCTCAAAATCAATTTCTTTTTCATTTTTACCTTCGTCTTTCCATCCTTGAATTTTTTTACCTAGTTCACGGTCAATTGCAACATCATCTGGTGTAAATCCATAAGAACATGTAGACGCAACATTAAACATTCCATCATCTTTAGCATTTGATAATGAAAATTCACAAGTAAAATTAATTTTTTCACCAGGAATATCATCTGAAATTTTTGGTCGTAGTCTAACAAAATCAATAAAATTATTTGTATAATCATTGGGTGGAAATATATTTCGTGTATCCTTTTCACTTAAATAACTATCAGTCAATAGATTTTTAATTTTGAAGTCTTGTGTAGTAACATACATCATTGTATCTGTTGTATTTTCAACATTCACCTCTAACAAATAATTTTTTAGATTTATATTATCATAATCAGTAATATGAATAGGAATGCAACTTAAACGTTGCTTCAAAATTTCGTTATTTAAACGTGTAGTATTTGTTATTATATTTGCTTTACATTCTTCATAGGGTGAAGTTTTAAATACAACTGTAGGAATATCGGATAAAATAGTTCTACGAATTGCATTGGCAATACTAACGTTAACACCTTCTAATGTAAATGTTAAAGTTTCTGCTTTAGTATTTTTTTGTTCGACAATATGAGGGTTCATTATTTATTATAATAGTTTATATTTATATTACTATTTATATTGAATTTATTTATCATTTTTTTTAAAAATAAGTTAAAAATTACTTAAATAAATTCAATATAAATAGTAATAAATTATGAGTACAATATTATATTATAGCAATTTTTGCGAACATTCGAGAAAACTTTTACAAACATTATCTAAATCGGATATTAAGAAAGACATTCATTTTATTTGCATAGACAAAAGAGTAAAGGACAACAGTAATAAAACATTTATTGTACTTGAAAATGGTAATAAAATTTTAATGCCAGAAAATATTAGTAGGGTTCCTGCATTATTATTATTAACTCAAGGATACAATGTATTATACGGAGATGCCATTTTACAACATTTTGGACCTACTCAAGAAAAAATGGTAAAACAAGCAACACAAAATAATATGGAACCAATGGCATTTTCATTTGGAAGCGGAGGTGGTTTTGGCGATGTAATTTCAGATCAATATAGTTTTTTAGATATGGACGCGGAATCAATGACAGCAAAAGGAAATGGAGGAATGCGTCAAATGCATAACTATGTTGACTTAAACATGACTAATCAAATGGGGATACAGTGTCCTACTGATGACTTTGATTATAAAAAATCGAATAAAATGCCGGAAGGACTTACTGTGGAACAGTTACAACAACAAAGAGAACAAGATTTTCAAAAATTAACAGGAGGTCGACCTCCTATGGGTATATAAATTTATGGTGTGGTAAATTTTATGGAAACGAAATATTTTGAAACCAAATATCATACCAATATATTTTATTATTAAAAACAACTTAAAGCTATATTATCATTTAATATTATATAATAAGTAAAGTATGTCATGTCAATGCATATGCCAATTAAAAGAAAATTATAATTTAAATCCTAATGATATTGAAAATGAGTCGCCAGAAAGAAAAGCTGTTCGTGAATTTGCTCAAAATCATGCTATGTATACTTTTGGTGGACCACAAGCAGAACATATTTTGAATGCAATTGTAGATGGATTTTTCTTATTTAATTTACGTAAAGATAAATATATGTTAAAAAGTAAAGATGAACTGTTACAATATTGTAAAGATGAAAGTGTTTCATTTCAAGAAAAATTGTATTTCTGGGATATTTTTCTTTTTAACCAAAGACCCGATTTTTTAAGTGATGATGAACATGAATATATTAGGTCATGTGGAGACCTTGATGGTTACACACCACCACGTTATGAAAGACCATCAGGATTTATGAAGCCAATTATTGTCAGTGATGAGCTAGCACAATTCCTTGACAAGCCTAGTGGAACTGTAATGCTGCGCTATGATGTAGGTAAGGAAATAAATGCATATATTACAGCTAATGGTCTTGGAAATGGACGCAAAATAAATCCCGACGAAAAGCTTAAAAATCTGCTTAGACTAAGCGAGGGAGACGAACTAACTTACTTTAACCTTCAAAGATACATGAAGCATCACTTTCATAAAGTAGAATGAGAAAAGGTGTAACAATTGATTGTTTTTATTAATTTATTAGATAAATTAATAAAAACTGATTTAAATATAAATTAAAAACTATAGTAATGACAAGTCAATCTACTATTTTATCAAAATTTAACGAACACTTTGTAGAATTTATAACGGACGTTCAAGAAGTATTTCCAGATGATGTTGATATACTAAGTGCTAAAAATTCATTGTTAATGATTAAAAGAGCTAATCCTAAATTAATAATTAAAATTTGGAAAACACATATTGTTGATAAATATGCGTCAAAAATAGAAAAAGGCGACATTTCATTTTTTATAAATAAAGATTATTCAGAAGATTTATCAACAAATTATTCTTCTAGTAAAATAATGGATGGAATAGACAGATTAAGAGGACCTATTAAAGAAATGAGTGCGGAGAACCAGGGAAAAACAATGAAATATATACAAAATTTGACAAAACTGTCTATGTTATATGAAAATTAAAATCAAAATCAAAAGTTTTTAAATATAAAAAAAAAGTTTTGATTTAAATAAATAAAATTATATACAAAATATAGATATTATGAGTGATCAAACTACCAACACAGAAACAGATGTACCAGTTGAATTTACAAAGGTAATAAAGGACTTTGTAAATGATATCAAGTCTACATTTCCAGAATATGCACCAATAATTAATAAATGGTGGAAAGATCCATCTAACTTTGATTATATAGAAGAACAAGAGGAGAGAAACAAGGCAATTGAAGAAAGTGAAATTTCTAGTACAAAAATTTTATTTTCTTTTTGTCAAAAAAAATATCCGCTGAAGTTTTTTGAAATACTTTATCAAAATGATGATATTTTTAAAGAAGAATCTACAAGTGACACAGAGTTTTTACCACATATTCATTTTAAAGATTTATGGCAATTTGATATTACAAATAAAACAAGAGAAACAATTTGGAAATATTTACAGTTAATTTTGTTTTCTATTATTAATACATTAGATAATAAAGATGCTTTTGGGGATACAGCAAAAATGTTTGAAGCAATTAACGAAGGTGATTTTAAGAGTAAATTAGAAGAAACATTGAGTAAAATGCAAGAAATTTTTAATAATAGTACAGATAGTTCAACAAATGACGACACTTCTAACTTCGGTTCAAAATTAAACTCAGAAGATTTACCAAATCCAGCTGATTTACATGAACATATTTCAGGTATTTTGGAAGGAAAATTGGGTAAATTAGCAAAAGAAATAGCAGAAGAAACTGCTGAAAATTTGGATTTAGGTATAGATATGGATGGTTCTGGTGATATGAAAGACGTTTTAAATAAATTGGTTAAGAACCCTGGGAAGTTAATGGGACTAGTAAAAAATGTTGGTGAAAAGTTGGACACAAGAATTAAATCTGGTGAAATAAAAGAAAGTGAGTTAATTGCTGAAGCTACCGAAATAATGAATAAAATGAAGAATATGCCTGGTATGGATGGTATTCAATCGATGTTGAGTAAAATGGGAATGGGTGGTTTAGGAAAAGGTGGTAAGGTAAATTATGGTGCAATGGAAGCCGAATTAAATAAAAAAATGCGTAATGCTAAAATGAAGGAACGCATGAAGGCAAAAGCAGAAATGAATAAATTAGCAAAGAATATGCAAGAACAACAACAAGCAGAACAAGCATCTCAAAAACCAGCTATTTCTGAAGAAGAACTAATTGCATTATTTAGTAAAGGTGAAAAAGCAGTGAAAACACCGAGAAATGCAAATGCAAATCAGAATAAAACCCAAGACCAACCACCAAATCTTGATAATCAACAACAAATAAATAAACCAAAAAAAAATAAGAAAAAAAATAAAAAATAAAGTATTATATATTTGTTAACAAATATAAATATAAAAATCGTATAAACATTATATAATTTTATATAATGTTTGAAGATGCAAATACATCCGGAAAGCATTTAATATGTGACTTCAAAAAAATAGCTAATACTGAATTATTAAATAATAAATTAGGATTAAAACTATTATGTAAAAATTTATGTATTGAAAATAATTTTACAATTATAGGTGAAACAGATCATGATTTTCACCCTCAAGGATGTAGTTTTATTTTTTTATTATCAGAATCTCATTTATCAGTTCATACATTTCCTGAAAAAAATCATATTTCATTTGACTTATATACATGTAGACAATATGATAATAATGATGTTTACTTAAATATATTTTTTGATTTATGTAAAAAGTTGAACACTAAACCAGAAACATGTAATTACAAAATAGTTGATAGATACTTTTAAAGCAACTTTTAGAAAAAGTTGCGCAAATCTACTTTTTATAAAAGTAGAGCAAAACACTTTGGTTCAACCTTTAAGAAAGGTTGCGCAAAAAACTTTGGTACAACCTTTCTTAAAGGTTGTTTTATACAAATTATTATTTTCTAAGTACTGAGAAATTGTCTTTAAACCATTGAACAGAGTTTTGAATACCAATATTTATATTTGTGAATTCAAAATTTGGATATAGTTTTGTGAGTTTACTATTATCTGCCGTTTTTTTATATTGGCCATCTGAATAAGAAGTATCAAATACTAAGTGATCTTCATAATTAAACTCGCGTGCAATTTTTTTTGCAATTACTTCTATACTTATTTCATCATTTTCATTTACTGATAATATAATTGGTTCTTTTTCATTATATTCTAACAATGACCACATAATTAACTTAGCTAAATCTATAGAATAAATAAATTGACGTAAAGGTTTGCCTGATCCACATACCACAAAGGGTTCATTGTTTTGTTTTGCTGAATAACATTTATGTATTAAAGCTGGAATTACGTGACCATCTTCAATTGAATAATTATCATGTTCACCATATATATTTGTAGGTATTACACATATAAAATTATCACCATATTGTTGTTGATAAGCATTACTTTGAACCTCTAACATTCTTTTAGCATATGCATATGCATCATTTGATGAATGAGGAGGACCATTATGCAACATAGTTTCATTGATAGGATAAGTAGACTTATCTGGAAAAATACATGTAGATAAACAACTAACTACTTTTTGTACTTTATAGTCGTGACAACATTTTAAAACATTATAATTTATAATAGTATTTTTCTCATACATGTCGACTTTATAACTCATATTTTTGAATAAACCACCTACACATGCTGCTAAATGAATTACAAAATCTGGTTTTTCTTTTTCAAATAAATTGTGAACTTGTTTTAAATCTAATAAGTCGCAATCTTTAGAACTTAAAAAAATAAATTCATGGTCATAATTTTTACAAATAGACTGAATTCCATGCCCAACTAAACCGGTACCTCCAGTGACTAGTATTTTCATTATATATAATCCACTTTTAAAAAAAGTGGAGCAAAACGAGTTAAAGTATATAAAAATTTGTATTTCATCTACTTTAAAAAAAAGTAGATTTAAAAGTGAAAGTTAAAGTGTTTTTGCTCGACTTTTTTTAAAAGTGGATATATATAAGAATGACAAATATTCAGTTTTGGACTAATGATCCGACAATACTATTTAATAAAGACTATATTTTTGAATTGTGGCCTACATCAAAAATGTGTTACGAACAAAAGATAAATGCTATATCGCGTCTTATAATTTTAATAACAATTTTAGGATATATTTTAACACAAAGTATTCGAATTTTACTAGTTGGATTAGTAACTTTAGCTTTACTATTTATCATGTATAAAATGCGAAAACCCAAACTAACGAAAGATATGATGAATATTAATGAAGGTTTTGTGGTAAATGGAAATGAAGTAACAGGATTGTTTGACAATAAGCAAAAAACAATTACTAATCCAGTTACTTTAGAAAGTGTTTTAAGTACAGAATTTAAAGAAGGTAACAAAAAAAACCCATTTAGTAATGTTCTTCTTACTGATATCATGGATGATCCTAATAGAAAAGCAGCACCTCCAAGTTTTAATCCTGATGTAGAGGAAAAAATTACAAAGGATGTCAAAAAATCTGTACAGTTCATGAACCCAGGAATTAACAATACAAATAAGCAATTATATAGTAGTTTATGGGATAACTTTGAATTAGATCAATCAAATAGACTTTTTTATAGTACAGCAAATACGCGAGTAACAAATGATCAAGGTGCTTTCGGCGATTTCTTGTATGGTTATATGCCTAGTTCCAAGGAATCTAATCAAGATGCTGCTATGGAACGTGTTAAAGATAGTTACAGATATACATTGTATTAATTTATTTTTTGAATTATATTTATATAATATATATTAATGTTAACTGAAAAATCTAAAGAAGAAATAGAAAAAGAAAAAAATCTTGTTTTTGAAGAAGAAAAAACAAATCTTCTTAATTTGCTTTATGAAATATTTAAAATTTTTGATAAAGAAATAAATAAAGATAATTTTAATAAAATTAGTGACTATATAATATCTATAACAAGTTTATTATTAATAATAGAAAAAAACAATTTTATTAGTGTTGATGAAGTCGATCAAAAATTAGATAAATCTACAACTTATAAAACATTCAAAACAAAAAATGCTTCTATGAAATTAATAAAAAATGCAAATATTAATTTAAATAAGACCAATTATAATTTAAATGGCGGTGGATTTCTTCAACTAGCAATTTTAGGTGTTGGTATTGCGTCAACTTTAGTAAATTTAACATCTGCTGCCATAGGTACAACAGTAGGTGCTTTAAAGGAAGATAGAATGGTAAAAGGGTTTGAAGGTTCTTTGGAAAAAGCGAAAGCATTTAAAACTGCAATGGAAAATAGAGGAGGTAGTTGTGCTTTCAATAGTGAATTGCAAACAAAAGATAAAAATGAGTTTAATAAAACGGTTGGTGTTTTTAAATACACACATGCACCAGAATTTGTGGCACAGGATATAGATGATTATGTTAAGAAAAATCCAGGAGCAATATACGAAGATTATATACCAGGTTCACATAGATATAATACAAGAGGAATAAACCAATATAATAGTGAATATAATATTACTCAAAATGTAATGGGTAACGACTACATCATGAGGTATGGCCATAAATTTTTTATTGCTCATAATGAGCAAAATTTCATTAAAAATTGGGAATATACATTGGAAATTACAAAAATGATTTCTAAAAACGTTTATTCAAATTGGGAGACTTCTACAAATGCAAAACCTGGAGATATTTGTATATTTTTTATGGCATTTAGGGAATACGACGGAGGTCATGCTTTTAATGGGCTTGTGCGGAAAATAAATGAAGAGTATAAAGTAGGAGCAATAGATAGCAATGATTATACAAACCTTATTGATATTGATAGCAATGATAATATTGTTCCTGGTAAAGCCTATAAAAGAGGTTGGATAAGAGTTGAAGAAGGTTTTTTTACACCAGAAGAAGAAAAAGAATTAGGTGATGCTATTATTAAAACAGATAATCCTTTACTTTCTGTATTTGATAGGTATAAAGAAGAGGTAAGTTTATTTGGTTATAATTTATATAAATATAGAGATTGGAATAATCCAACTTCTGAGTTTTCAATAACATTTGAAAACAATGTGGCGGAAGAAAACTATGGTAATTTCCCTACACCTACAACAGGTAACATGGCTATTGTTGATTTTGGGGTAGCAGAATTTCAGGCTTTCATTGAAGCGAAAAATATGGTTAACAATATAGCAACTAGTTATTTTGAAGCTATAGAAAAACACCCTGGTTCTACTTTTAACGATTATATTGTAAATGATAATTTTTTTCAACACAAAACTACATTTGGTGGTAAAAAAACAACTAAGAAAAGAACTAAAAAAACAACTAAGAAAAAAACTAAGAAAAGAACTAAGAAAAGAACTAAAAGAACTAAAATAACAACTAAGAAATAACGAAACTGATATAAATAAAAAATTGAATATTATATTATTAATAATATTAATATAATAAATAAAATAGACATGGATATTAATACTTTGAATAAACAAGAGTTATTAAATAAATGCAAAGAACTTGGATTAAAAAATTATAGTTCTAAAAATAAATCACAGTTAATAGAAATTATTAACTGTTCCAAAAATGATAACTGTAACGTTGAAAATGTAATTATTTCGAATGTACAAGAAACTCCACAACTGAAACAACTGAAACAATTGAAACAATTAAAACCATTGGTTAAATGGAGCGGCGGAAAAGGGGACGAAATAAAACAATTTGAAAAATATTTTCCATCTGACTATGATACCTATATTGAACCTTTTATAGGTGGTGGCTCTGTATACTTTAACTTGTCACCAAAAAAAGCAGTAATTAGCGATGTCCATAGTGAATTAGTGGATTTCTACCAGTGCATTAGTGATGGAAAATCAAAAGAAATATATGATTTTATGGTTGACACTCCTAATGACGAAGAAACTTATTATAAAATTAGAGATAAAATGACCATTACGAGTGAGTTGGATAATGCCAAACGATTTTATTATCAAAGAAAAACATGTTTTCGAGGTATGTTACGATATAACAAAGAAGGTAAATTTAATATACCATTTGGTAAGTATAAAACAATTAACTACAGTGAACTTGTAAACCCTGATTATGAAGACTTGTTAAAAAGAACGGAAATACTAAATACTAGTTTTGAATATATATTTGAACACTATAATGATGAAAACAATTTCATGTTTTTAGACCCTCCATATGATAGTGAATTTACGGACTATGGATATTGTCAATTTGGGAAAGACGAGCAAAAAAAACTTGCTCAACTGTTCAAGGAAACAAAAATAAAATGTTTAATGGTAATAGGAAAAACGAAATTCATCGAAGAATTGTACAAAGATTATATTGTAGATGAATATGACAAAAAGTATAAATTTAAAATATATGCAGGACGCATTGGTAGCGAGATCAATACAAAACATCTAATTATCAAAAATTATTAAATTACACTGGGAATACATTAGTATAAAGGTGTATTCCCCAAACTAAATTCTTTTGTTATATTATTAAAATCAGATAAAGCTCTATTTTTACAAGTATGTAAAAAATAAAGAGGTCTAAAATGATAATGTGTTTCAGGTAACATTAATAAATGAGGATATAAAAAATATTTTTGATTAGGAGATTTGTAGTCATTGATTTTCATCCATTCCCTGCCAACCATACTCCAAATATACAATGGTTTTATATATATTCCTTGAATGATGCCTTCGCTAGATCTTTGTGTATGTACAATACCTATAAAAGTAGTTTCGATTTTAAATATAGTATCAATAATTTCATTTTTAATATGATTATAATATGCTCCAGTATATTCAACTACATCACCATCGTTAATGTTGACTTCCGATTCATCATCTTTTACTAATACGCGATAGTTGTTATTTTTAATTATAATTTTCATGACTACTTATAGTTAAAACTTTGTTTCTATATAGTTATACTTTATATAAATTAAAAAAATGGGATAATTCCCAATTTTTTCTATTTTTATAAGATTTAATGCATGTAAAACAGTAAGTTACTTTTCAAAATGAGTACGAATTGTAGTTCCAATTTCTCTAAAATAAGAATAAAAGTCATCTTCACTCCAAACAACATTTATTATTTTTAAGAAGTCGTGCATATGGTCTACTTTCACACCGCCTTTTTCAAATGTTTTAATATGCGATAATCCAGCAGATAAAATTTCTCTGTTATAAACACTCCAATTTAGTATTCCAAAATTAATGACATAATCTGAATATGTAGATTTTAATGAATTTTCTATTTCTTTGCATTTATTGATAGTTGCAGGTAATTTTTCAGTATCCAGTTCAATGTTACCCTTTAGTTCACGATAATAAATTGTTTTTGTTTTTATATTTTTAAAAATTAAATCGACGTCTTTTTTTTTATTGTTTATTTGTTGAACACCGCAATGCAAGAGCTCTAACTCATCATTTGTTTTGATTAATTCTTTTGAAATAAACTCTCCAAGATGCCCTAATTTAATATTAATTGATTGTTCACTTGGTTTCGCACCATATAATAAATAGGATATTGATCCATGCTTCGTCAATGTTAATTCACCCTTTAATATTTGTTCAACCCATACATTGCATTTATTTTTTAAATCTTCAATGACTGATTTATTTTGTGACATGATTTTCCTTAGTATATTTAGAATGTTATTATTTATAAACACTAAGGAAAATCAATTCAATTTTTTTTTTATTTACCACATAAAATTGAATAAGCACTTTATTTTATATAGTTAAAATAAATATATTTATATAATTATATAAATATATTTTCATAATGTCACAACTTGTACAAATAATTAATAATACAATTAAAACACCTACCATAGTAAATGATACAAGTAACTTTGTTGTAGTAACATATTGGTGGGGACGAAATAATTTAAATCAAAATACCGCGCGTCCTTGCATAGCTTTTTATGAAGATCTTATAAGAAAAGTAATAAAATTTTTTATTGATATGATAAATACTGTTACAAAAGATATACAAAATAAAGATGCAATACCAGTTATTATTACAAATATTTTAAAAGGTTATAAAGAAGACAAAAAAACTTTGCCTTATGTTAGACTTATATCAAGAAATGCTACTTCTTATATGAATTCTATATATGAATATTGTAATATAGATAACAGACTTACTGAACAAGAAAAAAATGAAAAAGCATTAGCAATATTGGAAAAATTAAAAAGCACAGGTAAAACACCTCAAGATTTTGAATTTAAAGATAGAACCTATGTTGAAAACATATTATTTTTAATTATTAAATACGTTATACTATCAAATGAAACTGAAATTATACAACTATATTTAATCAATGATGAAATCTTAAAATTACAAAAACAATTTGTTGAAACGAGAGAACAAGAACAAGATTATAGTATGTTAAAGTCTCAAATAAAAGAAATTCAAGATAAAAAAAATAGTATAAATAATAAAATAAAAGCAAATTTGCGAGTAAAAAAAAATCACGACGAAAGCAGTGGATTTAGCGATCCTAAATACAATAACACAAATATTTTTGATATTTTAAATATGGAGTTACGATATTTAAACCCACTTACATTTGAACAAATGATAGATAAATGGGAAAATGCATGTAGAATTATGAATTGCAATTTTTTATCGGTTGAATATCCTGAATTTGCACAACCAGGCGGTTATCAAATGGCAATTAATGCAAAACCACTATTTATTAAAAAGGCACTTGAACTATGTGGCAACAGAGGTGTATTGTATATAGATGGTGATATGTATATTAGAAAATACCCAGGAATTTTTGATATGAAAGACGTTGATTTTATGGCAAGAGGATGGTGGATAGACCCACGTTCTAGTTGGAAAATGGATGAAAGTATTACTTATGACCCATATACATTTGAAACATCTGGAGGCACAATGTTTTTCTCTCAGTCACATGAATCAAAAATATTGGCAGACAAATGGATAACTGAATCAGCTAAGCCATACAATGTGGGAAAAGCGGATGATAGAATTTTATCATTGATTTTTAATACCAATAAATTTTTATGTAATATGAAAATTATTCAGTTACCTATTGAATATTTGTGGTTAACATTAGACTATGATGAACGTTTATTAGAGCTATTATATGATTATGATGTAACTAGAATGACCGAAACAATATTTATAGAACATCCTGAATGTTTAACAAGTGAAGATACGGCTGCTGGCGCAGGTGCGTCAAATGATAGAACACCAAAGTTTTATTCCTTTTTAGAAAATTTAAATGCTGTATCAGAACTTTTCCATGAGTACATCTTTTTTCCTGATAAAGAAATGACAAATGCATTTAAGAGTTATTTAGATTACATGAAAAATGTTACTTATTTGGATGATGGTAATGAAGAATTGGTCAAAAAAGGTTTTGTGGATAAATTAAATCCTACAAACAATGAACAACCCTTGTATATTATAGACTACGATGATAGATATGGTAATAAAAAATATGTAAGTGATCCAGAAGTAACAATCAATCAAGTTGCAGTCATTAACTTAGATAGAGCTCAAAGTATGAATATAGAAGGGTTGAACTTAATTGCAGCTGGTGATAATATGGTCGAAATACAAAACACAGATAATTCAATTGATGACGCTAAAATGATTTCTTTGTTTATTAAATTGTTAAATCAAGGAAAATATGTTATATATAATCCAGTAAATAAACCTGGTTACGACGCACGTTATTATGATACGTTAAAATCCAAATTAGAATTATATAAATCATTAGAATTTGTATTTGTTCCAGAAATAAAATCCTATGATTTTGGTGATTTTTTTAAACCAGCTATTAAGACAAATATGCCTATGTTATTTGGTCCAGGAAATGATATATTAATTAAAAGTTTATCCATGTTTTTATCTTTAGATGACTTGTCTGAATATATTAACAATGGTTCTTATGAAATTATATCAAGGTTACGTATTGGGTATATATTTCCTTCTAAAAATATACAACCCTTAGGTAACCAGATTACTAGTGGGGGTGGATTAAATGAATATATGGATGATTATGAAAATGGATTAGAAGATATGTATGGAAATAAAATGACAGGAGGTATTAAAACGAAGCACAAAAAAACGTACAGAAGAAAAAAACATAATAAAAATAAAACAATTCGTCGTAAGCATAGAAAGTAAGCTGGTTAATTTTGTTACATTTTTATTTATAATTTGGGTTCCATTCACATGCTCCTTTTATAAATTTTGTAATAAATGGATCTACTTGATCCATTGTTTCATTTGAAAATAATTTACTGTGTTCAAAGTCAATCAAATACATTTTTTCTTTATAATATATAAAATTATAACCAGTAATATCAGGATATTCTATTCCAGAATAGTATAACTTTTTTATTATTTCTTGCATCATTTTAAACAATTTTTTAGGAACATTTTTAACATCTTCTCCATATTCATCGGATATATTCATATTCATTATTTTTTCCATAACCATTATTTTTTTCGATTTATCATACTTGTAAATTTTTGGGACATCAATAATGTTTAAATTATAAATCATTTTGTGCATTTTGTATTCATTTTCTTCAACATTATGTTTAGTAAAACACATTGTTTTTTCAAATTCTTCTTCAGTCATAGGTTTTTTCATTTGCAATGAAAATAGTTTTCTAATAGTATAATTTATAAATATAATAAAATAACAACTCATTTTTATATTTAAACGTGTAAAGATACAAGTAAATAAGCCTAGATAAAGACATAGAAAGCCCTATTTAGAAGGTTTATAAAACAATTATTTTTAAATATTAAAATTGTTTTATATAATATATATAATATAGTATATACGATGTCAAATGTATCAAATTACTTGTTTGATAATATGGGAAGGATTGGTTTAGATCCATGTTGCAAATCACAAGAAGATATACAAAATGTAGAATATGCAAATTATATGTTACAAAATTATTTTTCATCTGATTGCTCTATGAAAAACCCAAAAGCTTTAGCAACATCTCAACCAGGCATTTTTTATAATGGAGGTTATGGAAGTGGTGCAGGTGGGTGTAATATTGATGATTCTTCTAATCTTTTGATTGGATCTATTCAAACACACCCTAGATGTCACATCGATTTATTTCAACGTCCTTTTGCGACTGTTCCATATTTAGGAAGAGGTTCTGTAAACCCAGTTGTTGAATCTCAAATATTACAAGGTGAACAAATTGTAAATAAAAAAAGTGTAACAAATTTAAGTGAGAAAAGTTATGTAAATTACCACTCTACACCTTTGTTGCCTGCAATTAAAGAACAAATTAATAATCCTGCAAATTGTGTAGAAGGGGTTGCATCGGAAGGGTGGATACGCGGAGGTGTACCATCGCGTGAGCTAACTCGTGATGCAGACTACTTTAATAAACATACACAGTATCAATATGTATAATCAACCTTTAGAAAAGGTTGAGCCAAAGCAACTTTTATAAAAAGGTTATTTTGAACCACTTTTTCGAAAAGTGGTAAGGTTGAGCCAAAGCAACTTTTATAAAAAGTTGCGCAAAATAATTTTTTCTTTTGAACTAATTTTTATTTAAAAATAATTATAGTAATGTAAAGTATTATAATTATTTTATGACTGATTTTATTAAAATAGGACATGTAGTTACATACAACGACCCAAATTTATTTGAAAAGTTTCATATAATAAAAGACAAAGAAGAACAACAACAATTTAGAAATATTATATACAACTATGACTTACTTATGATCTTTAATTTAGAAGATTTTCTAGAAGAAGTAATTAATGAAAAAATTAATAAACTTTACAAAATAATGATAAAAAATGGAGAAATCAAACAAATAGTTACAGAATTAACTAATTCATTAAATCAAACCGATACTATGGTAGGGTTTATGTTATTGTTCTCATATGATAATTTAGCTTTGTTTTATCCATGCTTATGTGAATTTTTAGAAAAAGGAAGTATAAGTTTTGATAAATTAGAAAGTATAAAAAATAATATATTTTAATATTATAAAATAGATAATAATGGCATCAACACGTAATAAAAATACACAAGGTAATTATTGTTTAGAACAAAGAGAATATGCTCATTCAGAAAATTATACGTTATATCCTAATTCACAATATGGTGCTGCTTATGACACTAGAATGCCTGGCACTGGTTTATTACCTGCTCAAATTCCTGGCAATAAGATGTCTTATAATGCACCAGATATTGAATCGTTTTTATTTGGTATAAATTCAACAAATTTGGTAAATCCTGCTCCTGTTTTTGTACCTGAAATAAAAGATTTGTGCTGGGCAAATGTTTTCAAAAAAGGACCTATATATATACCTGAACCTTTAGTAATTGAAAGAAATCAACGACCATTTCCTGTACCAAATTAATTTTGTTTTACTATATAATATATATATTAAATAATAAAAGTTCGAATTTCAATTATTTTACAACATATTTAATATTGTGGTGTGGGGAATTATATAAACTTATATGTAATCTTTTAAAATTATATAAATTGACATAATTATCCCATAAATAACGCAAATTATCAAATTCATAATCATTCAGTATTATTATAGTTCCTTGTTTAGATAATCTATATGAGTTTATAATATCACTAGCAGCAAATTCAGTTGAAATACTTCCATCTATATGTATTAAATCATAAATATCATTTATATTTGGTAATGTATACGCAGTGTTACCAATTATTAAATTTATTCTGTTAGAAAAAGTTTCTTTTAATTTTTCATAGCAAGGTAATGTATATTTATGCTCTACTAAGTCAAAACAAGTTACTGTTATATTTGGATTTGATAATAACATTAACAATGCAGAAAACCCTGAATTAAACCCAATTTCCATAACATGTTTAATGTTTTTATTTAATAGTACATTACTTATATTTTTTGCTTTATTAATATACATATCATTGAAATCAGTTGTATGATGTACCATAAAAATATTACCTTCTAATAACTCATCACAATTTTTAATTATTGGTAATAAATTATCAATTATATATATTTTTGTTTTTTCAATATTTGTACAAATAGTAAAATCTTTACTATTTTTTAAAAAATTATTCATAGTTACTAACTTATGTTCATAACAACCTGGACCCCCTGGAAAATGATGAATTACTTTGTCACTATAAATATTGTTATCATTATTTACTACAAATAATTTTAATATTTTGTTATCATACAAATTATATTTGAAAGCATTATATATTATATAAGGTTGATCATGAAAAAAATGATATCTATTAGATATGTCCTCATTTATTTTATTAAATAAATCTTTCATTTTTTGACAATTATTAAACAACATTATTCCACTTGTAAATGATGATTTATCGTGATAATTATATATTTCATCTCCGAATAATGATTTTCCATGGTAGTCATGATCATCATCAATTTGTCCCTCTTCTAAAACATATAAAGTATCTCTTTTACATACATCAAAAACTTTGTTTAAATCATCTTTTATTAATATATCTGTATCTAAATATAGAATTTTATCATAAAAATTAATAGAATGTAATTTAAATAAATCAAGTCGCGCCTTACACGCTTGATCAACACTATTATATGAATCATTAATTTCAAAAAAAATTTTTTTGCTAAATAAATGACTATTTTTTATCATATTCATAAATTGTGTACATGTATAGACTAATATATGAGTTTTATTGTCTAAGTTTCCGTATATTAATATACTTTCTAAAAGTAAATAAAACATTTCAACATATTTTTCTTGATTAAATATACAAATAAAAATACAATTCATCATGTATTATGGTAATATTATATTTTAGTTTTTTCAAACTAAAAAATATTTTCATATATAATTATGTATGTGAAAATATTTATCAATTTTAATATTCTGGTGCATGTTTTTTAAATAAGCAGCCTTGTGATACTAAGCCTTTTAATTCACTTGTAACGACAGCAGGGTCTTGATTTGAACAATCAGACATCCAAATTTTAATAATACAAAAATTTTTTTTAGGAGAAATAGTAACTCCTGTAACTTTATTTACATAACTATCACGATTACTAATAGTACATCCTACAGTTACGTAAGTTAATTCTTTCCATATTTTAGATACATTTTTATTTGCAATTTTATAAGAGAAACAACCTCCATTTCTATTTTGTGGATCTTCCCAGGTAGGTTTAATACCTTCTTTCATAAGAAACAACATACAATTTTCAATAAGTACTGATGGTATTGTTTCAGTAATGGCTATTGTTTCTTCTACAGATGTAAATGTATAAATTGGTATATAACTTTTAATACTCCAATCTGTATTATGTGGTAAATGTGCCCAAAGTGTCCATTTATCTGATAAAATATGAATATCATCCTTTTTATTTATTGTTGCTTCAGTTTCAGCCATTATTGTTATTTGTTGTTGGGTTTCCATTCTGTAAGTTATTATTTCATTTTTTTTTTAAATTCTTTATCCATATTAATATTTTATTATATTTGTTTTTTCAAGTTTCACTATTTCACAACTATTAAAGTAATAAGTATTAATAATATTATCTATTATTTTCACTAAATAGTCATCTGTAATATCAATATCATAATACTTTTTCATAAAATAGTTAAAAAAATACTTATTTAAACAACTATTCAAAACCAAATAGTTATAACCTTTTGTATCATCACATAAACTAAATTTTATTACTTTATCATTTATAATAAATTCACATAATATAGGGTTATATTTCAATGGTTCTATTTCAAACATGTTATCTATATCATTAGTATTTTCTTTCTCAATAGTATTTTTAATAATAACTTTTTTCATATTATTTTCGCCATTCACAATAATAAAATCATAATCAAAAATATCACTACACTTAGTTGTAGTATTTAAGTTAAAATTATCCAAAAAATCTTTTTTTTCAAAAGTTACTACTATTTCATTATTTAAAATAAAGTCTAGTGTTATTTTATCATTATTGGAAGTTGTATAAAATTTTGAAACAATGTTAGTATTAATATTATCATAAATTAATTTAATTTTATTGCATAATAATTTATAATTGTTATTTTTATTCAAAATTATTTGTAACTTACTATATAAATAAATAAAATTGTATGTTATAAATATTAAAACATCTTGCGTTTGTTCAGGAAACTTGTAACTAAAATAATTATATAACACATAAAAATAAAAAAAGTAATTTGTAAATGTATTAAAGTACATATATGTAGTAAATATATGAGTTTAATTTTATATTGTTTATTTTTATATTATTTTTTTTTACATAAAATAGTATAATAACTGTTAATACTAATTCGATGGTGAAGACGATGGTTTAGGTACTATAATATTTGGTGATTGATAATAAACTGGATTTTGCTTTGGATTATAATAAGGATCGTATATTAAAATATTTCCTTGTGAATCTATTTGTATATTATCATTGTTAGGACACTCATAATTTATAGTACCAGTTTTAGGATTTAATCCGAATAAATATAATAACATTGTTACAATAACTGACATTAATATAAATGGAATAAATACAATGATCCAAGAAATAATATTTAATCCGCGTTCACATAATATTTGTAAAAGAAATGTTATTAATATTGTAACTACTATTTTCATAAGAGCAGTATTGTACATTCCCTTAAATGTGTCTATAAGTACTTGTGATATAGAAAATATTAAATATATAATTGCAGGAGGACACAAGTCAATCATTTACTATTATCTAATTAGATTTTAATTTTTAATTTTTTGAATTAATCAAAATAAGCTTCTCCGTCTTTTAAATAACCTACCTTTTCACCAACATTACCCTCTTCATCTAGTTTATATATTATACCATTATCTTCATCATTAGTACAATAAGTTGTATCATCGATTTCAATCTCAAATAATTCTTCTTCTAGTTCTTCTGGTTCTTCTTTTGTTTCTGTTTCAATAGATTTAATATCTTCTTCCAATTCTTCTTCCAATTCTTCTTCCAATTCTTCTTCCAATTCTTCTTCCAATTCTTCTTCCAATTCTTCTTCCAATTCTTCTTCTAATTCTTCTTCCAATTCTTCTTCTAAATGTTTTGTTTTAATTTCAGGAGAAGTAACTTCTTCAATTTCTAATTTTATATTTTCTTTTTCATTGTTTTTTAAATTTTTAATTTCATTTTTTAATTCACCAATTTCAAAAATTAATTTATTGACTAAGTCATTTGTATTTTTAAAATACAAAGTCATTTTCTCTTCTATAGTAGACAATAACTGATTGTTATCACATGAACACTTACATTCATCCACTGCTACTTTGTTATCAAAAAAAGATTTTACACTTGGTAAATCAATAAGTTTTTTGTGTGTTTCTTCTAGTAAGTTGTTTCTTTCAATCAAATCTTTTAACTTATTTTGAATACTGTTATTTATAATATTATTTAATTCATTTAATAAAGGTTGTGTATCAATACTATTGTTCATATATTAATAATTATATATATTACTATTCGTTTAATATGATTTAAAAAATAATTTATTTTATTCATATATGACAGACGCAATATCTTTTATTGACAATGATCAACTACAAGAAAAAATACAAATCATCATGAGGCAAACTGATTATAATGAAGATACTGTAAAAGAAAAGTTAATTGAATTTAATTATGATCATATAGAAGTAATTAAATCTTTTTTAGGTGTAACTTCGAAAAAGGAAGAACCTGTTAAAAATGTAAGTCAAGAAATATATAGACAAATACGATATAAACTAGATGCAAATATGAGAGAATATAATCAAAGAAAAGAGGCAGAAGAAAAAAGTAAACAAAAACTATAAACAAAATCGATGTTTGAATTTATGTTTACTATAATAAAAATAAATTATAGTTATTATAATAGATTATGAATTTATTTGTTTTATTTTTTTTAATTGAAATTGGACTAGTAATAATAGTATCAATAGAAGTTGTCAAAAAATACAATAGTATGGTGATTGAAAAGTTTACTTATTTAAAAAACAAAATGGATCATTTAGAAATTCAAATTGAAAAAGTGAGTAAAATAAATAAAAATAAAAATAAAATAAATAAAAAGAAAAATAAATAGTTTATTATATAATTTTTTAATACAATAAATAAATAATTATACAATGAAAAATGAAAACATATTTCGTAATATATCAAAAAATATAAATAATTTTTTGAAAACCAATAACATATCAATGAAAATTGTGGGTTATTATTATCAATTTATTCATTACATTATTATTGTTTTAATTGGAATTGTCATGTTATTCAATAACAATCCACTTTATCTTACTCTTTTATTAATTGTGATTTCTCTTGATGCTTTTTCAATAGTAATATTACACAATTGTCCACTTACTATTTTAGAAGAAAAATATTTGAAAACTAGTTTAGTAAAAGACCGTATGAAAAATTTAAGAAAATCAAAAATTATGTATAAATGCAATCATGTTTATGAACAACAAATTGAGTTATTAATAAATGTTTGGTGTCTAGTAGCTTGTAAAATTTTATTCATATTAACAATGAAGACAATTAATAAAAATATAATATTTCAAGTAAGTAATTAATATAATAATGTTGATTAATGCAAAAAAAATAGCAACTGAACGACTAATACATTGTTATAATTCTATTTTATTAAATTATAAATCATGGTTTTTATTGTTAGTTTCGTTATTTTTTATAGATAAAAATGTTATTTCTTGTTTTGTTTCATTTATTTTAATGCTTTTTGTTGGACATATTGCTCATTACTGCAATCATATTGATACGAGTTATCCTTTTAATATTGTACACTTATATCATCATTCACATAATAATATGTTTTCCCATTTAATTCAAATATTATTAGAATTTAATTCATTATTATTTGTTCTATTTTTAAAATATGTAATAATATTTCAATATAATATAAATGTTTTATTTTTTATAAATGATTGGGCTATAGTATTTTTTTATTTTTTTTATACTACAGTTCACAATATAAACTATTCTATTTTTCATGTAAATCATATTCATGAATTACATCATAAAAATTATATACAAAATATTGGTCCTGATATAGCAGATATTATGTTAGGAACTAAATCAGATCCCAATACAGATTTAGAAAATACTGACCATTATGTTTTTAATATAACATTATCAACATTCGTAGTTTTACTTTTAAAGTTTTTATTTAATAAAATACCTTTTTTAAATTATTTATTTTTTATAAGTTATTTAATAGGATTGATCATTTTAATATATTTTACAATTGATTTATTTATTAAAGATATGGATGATTATATTAAAAAAGAAGTTGATATTTTTTGTAATAAAGTGTAAACATTGAACTATGATTTTTTTGATTTCAATTTTTTGTGTTTTAAATGTGTTTGTAAACCTGAACTTTGTTGTTGAGTATGACTAGTAGGTGGCATTCCAGGAACAAAATTACTCACTCCAAATTTAGAAGCATTAAAAAAATATAATTTTTCTACAAAAAATATTATTATAATTGTTAAAACTAATAAAATTATTTGTTTATAGTAACAATTAAAGTACTTTAAAATGGTTCTAAATGGGTTTGATGAAAAATTGTCATTTATATAACAAATAGTATTGATATTATTACATTGATAATATCCATTTATATTATCTAATAATATGATAGGATACTTACTATTACTTGATGTTTCTATTTCTTGCAACGAAGTATCAAAAGCCATTTTAATTTGTTCTTGAGATGTAGAAAACATAAGTTTTTCTAAAACTGTATTCCAAATTGGATGTTGTATATCCATTGCCATAAAGGACGAACTGTACTTTGTTTTATTCAATGAAATAAAATAATATAACAGATCGTTTTTTTCACTAGCTACATATATTGTTTTATTAGTTTGTTTTGTTTCTGTTTTCTCTTCTTTATCTGTTTCATTAAATAATATATCAAACGAGTTATTACAGTTATATTCTATGTCAAAATAAAGTCCACCATATTCTTTTAATATAATATATCTTGCAATGTAACTTTTTATTGTGTTTGTATTATTTCCATATTTTGAAGCATTTTTATACATATTGTGTATTTTTGGATATTTTTTTAAAAGTTTTTCAATCAAAACATTATCCCAAATAATAAACTCCCAGTCTGTATTTATTTTTTTAATATTATTATGTTTTATTTTAATTGTATTAGGTAAATTATCATAACCCTGTAGCCATATATTATGAATAATTTTTGGTATCATATTATAATAAAATAAAATAATTATAGTTATTTTATTTTAACGTTACAATCCAAATTTTTCATTTAGTATTGTATTTTTGTTTTGTTTTTGTACCATTTTTCTTTTAATTTGATACGTATTTGACGGAATAATTTTATTATTAATGATAAAATCGTCATTTTCTTCGTGTAATTCAGGTAATATTCTAGTTAAAGGTTTATCAACTACTAAAAATAATCTATCATTTTTTAATAAAGATCTATATTCTTGAATGCTTAAGTTTCCATAAAATTTTTCCAACATATAATGTGGTTTTGGTGCAGGTTTAATATTTTTTTTATAATCATATATCTTTGAATAAATATGATTTAAAAGATGATAACGCTCAAATCTAGATGAACTGTCAATATTTTCTTCCATTAAAAATGCTGTTGCACATTCTGGACTACAGAAACAACCATACACATGATATGTATCTTTAATAAAATGTTTTGGTATGTAAATTGGAGGATTATCAAATTCATATGTACACCAAAAACATGCTGATTTTTTATCAGATATGTTGTTAACATGTAGATTATGTTGTAATAATTTTAATTTTTTCCATATATCCTTAGTTTCATTAGGATTTTGTGTTTCTTCATCCATACTATACGATTTAATGTGATTATTTTGCATATATACTTCGTCATCTTGCATGTTAATATTAAATGTTGATATAATGTTTTGTTTTTGATTTATTTGACTTGATTTTGATGTTTTATCATAGTTATTTTTAAAATCTAGACTATTATTATTTGAAATAATTTCATATGACATTTCATTGTTTTTTGTAAATATATCATATCCATTTAAATTATTATCTAGTAAGTTTGTTTTTAAATCCTTAAGCGAACATTTTAAATGTAAAATTACATTGGGTTTAGTTTCTTTAAAATCCAATAAATTTGATGTTTGTAATATTATTTTTCCACCCTTTGGTTTTCTTCCTCTTTTTTTAATAACAACATTTACTTCTTGAACTTCATTAGTTTCAATTAATATTTCTTCGTTTTGAGACAAAACTATATTTTCATTTGCAGCAGCACTATTATTTATCATTTCTAATTCTTTTTTTGATTTTCTACCTCGCTTTGATTTATATTGTATTTCTGAAGAAGTGGTTGTATTTTCTATTGTTTGTTCATTGTTAGTTATAACATTTTCAACTGTAGTTACAACTGTAGTCTGAACTGATGAAATATCAGAAACATTTTTTTTTATACGTGGCATTTAAAAAATTATAAGTAAATAATCATTTATAAATTTAAATTGTTTTAATATATATATTTTGTTAAATTTTTTTATCGTAACATTTTCTACAAACTGGTAAATAATTTTCTGAACCGATAACAGTTTGTTGGGTTTCCTTTGAAATTCTCATTGAAAATATTCCAGGTGTACCATTTTTACAAATAGAGCATAAAGAAGATAACTTGATTATATTATCACATAAAGGTATTAGGTCTAAAATTTGTCCAAATTTTTTTCTCTCAAAGTCTCCGTCCAATCCACAAATATAAACAATTTTTTTGTTTTTCAACATATCATGTACAACATTATATAAGTTGTCAAAGAATTGTCCTTCGTTTATAAGTATTACATTTGAACTTCTAATTTTTTTATAATTTTCATTATTAAATTGGTCATTTAAGTCAATCATTCCATCATTAAACCATAAACTATGTAAATTATTTGTGTTTAAACATGGTATCATTATTTTATCATGACTGGAAAGCATTGTATCATGATAACGTTTATCCAACGAATGATTTATAACACAAACAGACATTTCACAAAATTTACATTGTTTGTATATTTCTAGTAACTTACTTGTTTTACCACTATACATAGGCCCTATAATTAACTCTAAATAACCGTTTGTATTAAAGGATGAAGTCATTGGGGTTGAAATAATATATTTATTAAAGTTGTGAATATTTTAATTCATTTTTTTATTATTAAAATATTGAAAAATGTAAAATAATAAAGAAACCACTACAAATAACTTATAATGTCGCACAGTAAAGAGTTTATTCCTTTTTGCGAAAAATATAGACCCAATCGTTTCGAAGATATTGTTTTAGATCCTTTAAATAAAAAGATATTGCAAAATATTATAGAAACTTTATATTTTCCAAATTTATTATTTTATGGTCCTCCTGGTACAGGTAAAACAACAACAATTATTAATTTGATAAATGCGTATCAAACAAAATTAAATATTAAAAATAAAGATTTGGTTATACATTTAAATGCTTCTGATGAACGCGGAATTGATATAATTAGAAATCAAATTAATTATTTTGTTAATTCAAAACCTCTTTTTAATAATGGAATAAAATTTGTAATCTTAGATGAAGTTGACTATATGACAAAAAATGCCCAACAAGCTTTGAGATACTTATTACAGAATTATAAAGGTTCAGTACGTTTTTGTTTAATATGCAACTATATAAGTAGAATAGATGAAGGACTACAAAATGAATTCATTCGTTTACGATTTAACCAACTACCCAAAGAAGATATAATTAAATTTTTGAGGAACATTTGTGAATTGGAAAAATTGAATATTAATGATGAATCGTTAAGTTACATTCAAAAATTATTTAAATCTGATTTGAGAAGTATGATTAATTTTATACAGTCAAATCAAAATGTTGTTACAATGTACAATAATTCATGTAAATTATTAAAAATAATAGAATGCAAAGAATGGGAAAATATATTGTTTAAAATAAAGTCAAATGAAAATATACACGATATAAAAAATTATATATCTTCTATTAGTAATAAATATAATATTGATAAAAAAAATATAATTAAGGATTTTATAAATTATATTATTCGAAATAAAAAAATAGAAATAACTAATAAATTCTTAAATTTTGTAGAAAATATAATGCATTCGCAAAATACAAATAATAACAATGTATTAATAAATTATTTATTATCAAAAATGTCTATGTTTTTAACTGATTTTTCATAGTTAGATAATCTTATATATAGTTTTTTCATAAAAATATTAGGTGGGGAACTTTTTGCAGGATCAAAAAAATTTTGAGTTAGACTATATTGATGTGTATTAACTATATTATTAGGTATTGGTATAATGTTACTCTTTTTGCCATTATTGTGCAAGTTTTGATACTGCATTTATCTTTATATTATATATTAAAGAAAATAATTGAAATAAAAATAATATAAAGAACTTAAAGAATAAGTGAATTATTATTATAATGGATGTTTTAAATAATATTGATGAAGAATGGAAAAATTTTATTACAACTAATGATGATTATATCAGTGACAGTTATGACGATGATTTTGAAAATATGAATATAAATATTGAAGAAGAAAAAATTATTTCGGCAAATTTATATAAAGATTTGAATTTACATAATTCACATCTTAATGATATTCCTAAATCAACTAATATATACATATCAACAAAAACAAAAATAGCATTTTTAAATCAGCCAATTAATTTGAAAGAAATGTTTTGGATCATTCCTGTTTTACAATATATGGAACCAAAAAATGGTGTAATTAAAAAACAAATTAAATTTAATTCTATAACTGAAGAAGAGTTACAAGATATAAAAAATAGATTACAACATGAAAAACATTATGATGACCAAATAATTACAAGTATTAATAATCCAAATGGTAGAATTAAATTTAAGGATATTAGAAAAGTAACAATTGGAATATCAAAAAAAGACATTATGAGTTATAGATCAAAAAAAAAGAGCGCTTTTTATAACTGTTTTGTGTTAATATTACGAATGAAAGTAGAAAATACATTTAAAGAAATTCATGTAAAAGTTTTTAATACAGGAAAGCTTGAAATACCTGGTATACAAAATGATGTAGTTTTTCAAAAAGTGTTGGATTTAGTAATAGAAATTTTACAACCAAATATGAAGGAAAAATTATGTTATAAAGAAAATACTTGCGAAACAGTTTTAATTAATTCAAATTTTAATTGCGGGTTCTATATTAATAGAGAAACTTTATATGATATATTAAGATATAAATATAACATACAAGCAATATATGATCCTTGTTCTTATCCTGGAATTCAATGCAAATTTTATTTTAATCCAGATGTAGAGTTACAGAATGGATGTCAAATATCACAAGAAAATAAAGATTTATATAAAAATGTAAAACAGGTGTCATTTATGATTTTCAGAACAGGAAGTGTTTTAATCGTAGGAAAATGTGATGAAAATGTATTAATGTTAATTTATGAATTTTTAAAAAAAATATTTATTTTGGAATATACAAAAATATGTCAAAAAAATTCTACTTTTGATTTGAATGATATAAATAAATTAAAAATAGATAAAGAAAAAAAAATTAGAAAAAAGAATATAATAGTAACTTTTTCAGAATAATTTATATTTTTGAAATTAATAAAGTTATATTATTTTTATATTTAGCATATTTTGTTACGATATTAATAAGTAACTTATAATACTCATTTAAAATATTTTTATATGAATTATGGTAACAATCAAGTAATGACTTGTTTATTTTTTCAATGAAATTATACATAATATCACAATGTTCTATTTTAATTTGTAAATCAATTATTTTTTCATAAATTTTTTTTATATAATCATTATTAATAATATTTAAATTTTCTTCACTAAATAATAAATTTTCAATGACAAAAACAAAAATATTGTTAAAGATTTTAATATGTTTATCAATAGTTGTTAATATTTGTTTTAATTCATTTGAATAAAGTTGGGTTTTTATTTTTTTATCGTGCAATAGATCTGAAAATATTTTTTTATATACATAAGAAATTGCATCTTTTGATGTAAGTTGTAAAAAAATATGTTGCTCGTCTGTTATTTGTTCTATGAATTCAACATAATAATAATATGCTTTTTGACAATGATAAAATGTTAAATCCAAGTTTTTGGTATAATATAAAAGAATATTAAATACATTCGTTATAGTATCATATCCCCTAATAATAATAAATTTAAAATAAGTATTATTATTTTTTACTTTAGTTTTTTCTAAAATAAATTTTAAGTATTCGTTAACTATTATTGTATATTTCTTTAAAATTTTATTTTCGTCATAATCTAATATTTCATTGTAGTTTATAATTTCAAGTAATGAATAATTGTTTTCTTTCATATTAATTTATGTTATATATTAAAATTATTTTTTTTTAAATAAGTATTTAAAGATTAATAATTTAAAATTATATAAATGTCAGAATTAAAAACCGCTACAAAAACTAGTGAATCTAATTATAGATTACCTTCAGACATTACTTTGAAACATGCTTGTAAATTATCCATCGTAGAAGATAAACCGATAATGATGGATTATTGGACTTCTTCATTAGATAAAAAGGCTTTAGTTGGTGCAAAAACTACTGGTGAAAAATTATTAGTTAAATCAGAAGATGAATATACTTCAGGCATTTCTAAATTTTATAAAAGTGCAGAGGAATATATTATTATTACTGAAAATTCTATCTATATAGTTTCATCTGATATACCTACACGCAAAATATCTTAATTGTTTTATTTAATTATAAATAATGAAATTATAATATTATATTAAATATATTATAATTATATATGTCATACTTTAAAGGTTTTGGTAATGGAAGTAACTCAAATGGACAATTTTGGTACGGACGACCACAAAATTTTCCTGGATTTTTATTTAAAAAAAATACTGGTGTAGGTGGTAGAAAAAATCCACTATATGGTTTAATATGTAACAAGCCAACTTACATTTATAATAAATTTAAACCTGGTACTGGAGGTGTTGGAGCACAAAATAAAGCAAATAGAAGGGCTCAAAATGCTAGAGCGACAGTTTGTGTTGATCATAACTGTAGTAGGTTTTACAACTATTTAGGTTTATATCCAAGGTATTCTTACAAGTCTATTGACGGATATTTTCCGTTTCCGTTACCAGATTTAGTAGATTATAACTCAACTAGTTTATCTATTTATGATGGAAGAGTTAAAACATCTACTAACTATGATAATTTTACACCATATCAAGTTAACATAAATTATTAGTCTTGCTATATATTTTATTGTATAGTATATAATAATGAAAGTATTATACAATAATTCTGAAGTTAAAAATGGTATTTTTCTCACAACTTTTGAAACGCGTATAGAACCAAAAGTATACTTTAAGGCAAATACAAATAAATTATATATGTTAGTAATGCACGATCCTGACGCAGTTGTTGGTAATTATTTTCATTGGTTAGTAGTAAATGTACAAGGTGATAAAATAAATAATGGAGATAAAATATTTGATTACAAAGGTCCAGCTCCGCCAAAAGGAAGTGGAATACATAGATATATATTTCTGTTGTATGAACAACCAGAGAATATAAATGTACACTTTACTAATAGAATGATGACTATGGATGATTTTTATGAAAAAATTCGTGTAAATTTAAAACCTATTACTAGTGTTTATTTTACAAGTAAAAATCACGATGGTGGAAAAAATTGTTTGGATCTACCTTTTCTAAAGGTGGAAAAAAAGACAAAACGAACTAAAACGAAAGAAAAAAGAAAAAAAAATAGTACTAGACGTAGGAAAATATAAATGCAACCTTACCACTTTTCAAAAGGTTGTTTTGCGCAACTTTTATAAAAAGTTGCTTTGGATCTACTTTTGTGAAAAGTAGAGCAAAAACTTTTGCGCAACTTTTATAAAAAGTTGCTTTGGAAAATTATCTACCAGTCCATACTTTAATAACTCCTTTGGGAAGTTTTTTTCTAATTGTTAAATCATATTTATATTTATCAAAAGTATAATCAAATCCACCATTATATTGATGAATGTTTCCAAAAAGTGATTTGTGTTTTTTTGTTATTTTAGATTCCAAATTAAAAACTATCCCAAAAATGCGTTCTAAACAGCATCTATCAGGTCTAGACTTTACTTTTTCTAACAAAACAAATAAATTATATTTACTTGCAATTTTAACTAAAAAATCATGATTTATATAACTTTGTACACCAAAACAACCACACCATTCTTGTTGTCTTCCAAGTATAAACATATCACTTAATGATAAATTCTTATATAATAAAAAGTTGTTTCTTAGTTTTGAAATTAAAAACAATGAATTTTGTAAATTTTCTTTATCTTGATTGAAGTGCCACAGTGGTAAAACATCAATGTATTTAAGATGTTCAAAATTAATTCTTCTATGAATAAAAATACTATCATGAATAATAATAGCATTTTCAAAAAATTTTTTTTTATAAAAATAGTAATATGGCAATAATTCTCCCCTCCCTTTAAATTCTGATTGAATTATTTCCACATTTTTATAATCATGATCAGCTTTTACAAAGTTGTAATTACTGTTGTCATCAATAACAACTATTTTTGAACTAGGGTACAATTTTTTAATACATTTTATACATTGGTTCCAATAGTTATTTGTAGTAATAGAATTAACATGTCTTGTCAATATAAATCCAAAGTTAAATGTAGTCATTTATAGTAGTTTTATATTATTATTAATTATTATAACAATATAAAAAAATTAACATAAAATTGGTATTTTATCTATATTAATATCAATTTCATTTTCGTTGCTATTTTGAACAATAAATTGACTAAATTCTGGTCTTTCTAATTGTGACTGTGGTGTATGATTGTGTACATGTCGCGCAATCATTTTATATAACTTAAAATCAGGATAACGTTCATCTCCATTATTTTTATATAATAAGTTAATACCTTTATCATCTAGGCACCATTCAACAATTATTTTTTTTACAGGGTCTGTTATTTTTGTCATATCTTTAATTTCATCTAAATCTTCCACTAAATAATCAAAAATGGAACAAGCTAATCTTGATAAGTCGAAACTAAAATTTGGCTCTAAACGTGGTTTTTTATCATCAAAGTAAGGCTCTGTATTATATTGTGATGCTGCATCATTTCCCATTTGAAAACTATCACTGCAAAATAGCTTACCTTGAAATTTATAAATACTTCTTCCAAAGTCAATTATTTTGAATATTCTTCCGAATGTAGGTATTTTATAGACAGTTTTATTAAAACAATAAGTAATATATTTTTTGGATGTTTCATTGTACATAATATTATTTGTATGTAAATCATTGTGTGTAAATGAATATACTTTTTGATATGTTATTAAAATCATGATTATTTGCATTAATGCAGAAAACCACTCATCTTTTTCCAAATCATTTTTATAAACTAACTCGTCTAATGTTTTTTCACAGTTTTCCATACAAATCAGTTGAACAGGGAACTTAGGGATTGTAACATTTATTTCTTCTTCGATAGTATCGTCTTCAGAATTGGAACTTTCATAGTCACTTCCGTTTTCAGTGTCACTACAAGCGCCATTGTCACTTCCATCGTCGTTTTCATTACTATTGCTATATTCATTAATATTATCATTGTAATTATCATCATCATCGTAACTTTGATCATCACTTAATTCACTGTTAGTATAAGAAATTCTAGATGAACAAGTAGAACTTGTTTTAAGGGTAGTAATATTGGTATTATTATCATACTTGTTATCCATGTCGAGGTCTAGTTCAAAATTAGAAACTTCTACATTATCAACATTTATAGGTTCACAGTTATTTTCTGTTTCAACAAATAAATTGTCATATATTTCATTGTTTATTGAGTTAATTGTTAAATCTGATTTTGCTGTTGAATTATAATTGATTTTAATAGATTTTAATTTTTGTTTTTCATTTTTAAATAAATGTGTATAGTCATCAATTTTAAAGAGAATGTTTTTGTTTTTATTAAAATAATCAGAATTATGTAAGTATTCTAAATCATCAAAAATATTCAGTACATAGTTTTTTTTTACTGCTAAATAAGACCCAAAAAAATCCAAACCGTGATTAAACTTGAAATCATTTTTTAAAATAGATGTTAAATAAACAAAGAACCCATCCACATAAGCTGAATTATTCATATCTAGTAACTTTTCATGACAAACCCTGCTAGATGAATTTAAGGAAGGTAATGTACACAATTTTTCGTCACTTATATTATTATATTTACCGACTAAAAATTTGAAGGGGTCTAATAAGGGAGCTTGTTTAATAAAAATATTTTTGTCTTTTACTTTATCGTTTTTATTGTTTTTAATTCTACACTGAAATAAATTTTTCGAACTTTCCATCTTATTTTTTATATTTTGCAAATAACAATTATGATTTAAATTTATATTGTTAAAGTTTGTGTCATTTAACGAGAAAAAACGATTGTAAATAGGAATATAATTTTGTGGGTTCGAGAGAAAAAGAATGTCAGGTTTTTCTAAACTTTTAAAAAGTTCTGTGTTTTTCCTTTTTTGATAAAATATAGCACTATTACTAGAAATAGAAGTTGACATATTATTAGGTATTGAATATATTAAATAAGTTGACTTTTTAACTTATTTAATATTTATCTTGCATAAATAGTTAATCTAGCTTTTCCAGTAGCAGAATCATATTGTAAACGACCTTGTTTGTTAAACAAATGTGCACAATCTCCTGTGCCAACATTGACTGTTCCAAACCATTCAAATGTAGTTCTTGGACTTGGTGTACCACGCTCATCAGGAAGAGGTGTTACGCTAATTCCTGCGAAGCAAAATGCATCTCTAGGTTCGTAGTGATCTTTCTTTTTATCACCATGACTACACCATAACGAAACACTAGTTGGGACACCAATTTCAAAAGTGCCAAAAGCTTGTTTATTTCCGTTTCTAGATATGCCTGCGACTACTAGACCTCCAAATGATGTAAATTGTGCCGCGACAGTTGCTGGCTCTTTATTACTACCATCATCTTTCTTTCCATCTCTTTTTTTCAGTTTTCCTGGGGCACTTCCTAATGTTATTCTTGATTGAGCAACATCACCAAGTTGAGTTGCAGTTAAGGAGCGAGTATCTTCTGGACGTAGTTTAAACGTAACTTCTGCTAAAACGGATTGTTGTTTAGTCATTATAATTTATATAAATAAATAATTTTTTACAAAAATTATAATTAAGCGCGCATAAACGTAACTAAATATGGGTTTAATTCATGTGCACCAGCACCACCGTCATTATTTCTATCAGCTCCAGCTTTACCGCCTTTTTGTCTATAAGTTATAACAACATTACTACCAAGATATTTTCGTAAAGTACCATCAGCAGAGTCCGCTCTGGTAGTAGCAGTTGCGCAATTTTCACAGGCTACACCAACCTTTGGTGTTAATGTTCCAAAAATACCAGTAGTTAAGATACCAATAATTGTACCTCTATCATTTAAATGAGTAACAGTTAAAGCTCTATTACCAAGTGTCTGTCTTCCACTTAAGTCAGTAGCGACATCTTGACTTTCTGTGATAGTAAATTGAGCATCTCTATCTAGTTCCATTCCTGAAGATTTTTTAGCTGCTGGTTTTTTACCATCCCATGCTTGAATTCTTGAACTTTTTCTACCAGTACAGTCAACAGTAGCGGCATCGCTAAGCTTTGCTCCAACACGTAATACCCATGGAGCGGCAGAGCCAGCGCCAGGGGCACGGGTATTTTCAGGGTGATGTGAAGGCATATTATACTTATAAAGAATAAATTTTTTTTTACAGAAATTTTAATTCTGTCTACTTTTTCTAAAAGTTTTCTAAAAGTAGAGCAAAAACTTTGGCACAACCTTTCTTAAAGGTTGTTTTTCTAAACTTTTTTGAAAAGATAACATTTAACTTTATACTCAAAAAATAAAGTTAAAGATTATTATTTTTTTTTTGGCTGCTATTTCAACTCTTTTAAGATCAGGGTCACGGTTTTTTGCACCAGCACCACCACCATAAACTACTCTAGCCTTTCTACCCTTTAAAGGTCTAAGTACACCATCACCACTCTCCATTATGGTAGTAGCAGTTGTACAATATCGTTCAGGACCACAGTCACCAAGACCAGCTTTTTTTAGTGTTGCATAATCCTGACTAGTTGCTGACCCAATAACGTTATTATGTCGATCAAGTGCAGTAACAGTAAACATTCTAGTACGATGTGTGGGTCTACCAGTTAAGTCCACACCACTATCTAGTGTGTCTGTTAAAGTAAGCCTATCACTTTTACGAAGAGATAAACCCGTTCCAGATCGTATAGCAGCTTTAGCGTCATGTGATCGAGTTCTTGTACTTTCGTCACCATTACAATTAGTAACAGTGCTATCTTGAAGCTTAGCTTCAGCAGTTAAAGTCAAAGCGCCAGGAGCGCCAGCAGAGGCAGAGGGAGCGTCATTACGAGGCAGCATATTATACTTACAAAGAATAAATTTTTTTTTACAGAAATTTTAATTCTGTCTACTTTTTCTAAAAGTAGAGAAAAAACTTTGGTACAACCTTTCTTAAAGGTTGTTTTTCTAAAGGTGGAATTCGTAAAATAAAAATAAATATTATTTATAAAATAAATAACAATGACTTTAGAACTTAAAAAATTTGATATGAAAAGTATTAGTTTCAAATCCAATGAATCAAAAGGTCCTGTTATCGTATTAATCGGAAAACGTGATACAGGTAAAAGTTTTTTGGTAAGAGACTTACTATATTATCATCAAGATATACCCATTGGTACAGTTATTTCAGGAACAGAAGAAGGTAATGGGTTTTACGGAAAAATGGTTCCGCGATTATTTATACACAATGAATACAATACAGCTATCATTGAGAATATATTAAAAAGACAAAGAAATGTTTTGAAACAAATTAAAAAAGAAATGGAAACATATAAACGAACAACAATCGATCCTCGCGCATTTGTAATTTTAGATGATTGTTTATATGATAATACATGGTCACGAGATAAAATGATGCGCCTTCTTTTTATGAATGGCAGACATTGGAAAATAATGTTAATCATTACTATGCAATATCCACTAGGTATTCCACCTACTCTTCGTACAAATATTGATTATGTTTTCATATTAAGAGAGAACTATATAGCAAATAGAAGACGCATTTATGATAATTATGCAGGTATGTTTCCTACTTTTGAATCATTTTGCCAAGTAATGGATCAATGCACAGAAAACTATGAATGTTTAGTAATTAATAATAATGTTAAATCAAATAAATTACAAGATCAAGTTTTTTGGTATAAAGCAGAAAATCACAATGATTTCCGTTTAGGATCAAAAGAATTCTGGGAATTATCAAAAAATTATAATTCTGATGACGAAGATGAAAAATATGATCCAAACGCAAATAAAAAACGAGGTACTGGACAAAAAATTAGTGTAAAAAAAACGAAATGGTAAAAAAATATAAAATATCAAATTATATTACAATATAAAAAAATAATATAATAATACAATAATGATAATATTAGTTGGTTTACCAAAATCTGGAACATCTTCTTTTCAAGAATTATTTAAGCAACTTAATTTTACCACATATCATTGGAAAAAAAATGGTGAATATATCGGTTCATTAATAAAAACAAATAAATTAAATAATAGACCGCTATTAAATGATTTTAGTTATACTGACTGTATAACGCAAATGGATATATGTAACCATGAATGCAGCTACTGGCCTCAAATAGTCGACTATAAACAAATATATTATGAAAATCCTGACGCAATTTTTATTTTAAATAAACGCGACCCTAATAAGTTGTTAAAATCTTTTAAAGAATGGCAAGGATTATATACAAGATTACATAAATATAGCCCTGAGTTAATACATGATAAAACAGATGAAGGTTTTATAAATTTTGTTTCAAAATATTACTTTGAAATTGAGAATTTTTTTAATTCTAAAAAAGATGTTAAATTTATTGTTTACGATATAGAAAAAGATACTATTGATAAATTAAAAAAATATATAGATATTAAAAATATAAGTGTAATGCCACATTCAAATAAAAATATGAATAATAAATAATTCTAGTTCTGAAAATTTAAATTATGATAATCGATAGAAGTATTTTTTATACAAATTTTATATAAAAATAATTTATATAAAATTAACAACACTACTTTTCAAAAAAAATGGTGCAAATTAACCTTTAGAAAAGGTGGAGCAAAATAACCTTTTAGAAAGGTTATACCAAAATTTTTTGCTATACTTTTGAGAAAAGTATATATATAGAATTAAAATTTTTGTAAAAAATAATTTATTCTTTATAAGTATAATATGCCTCTTAAAGAAGATGCCTCTGGCGCTGACACTAACGCTGTTTTAGCTTTAGTTACTAAAGCTCAGCTTCAAAATAGCTTTGTTACTAGTTGTAGTTGTGACCAAATGTTAAGAACTCGAGCATGGAATGCTAAAAGAGCTTCAGGAATGAATTTAGGTCAAGATACTAAGTTAACTATAACAGAAAAACGAGAATATGGTTTTGACTTAGCAGGTAAACACACACATGATATTAGAAATGTTGTTGTTACTGCATTAGATAATAATGGTAAAGTTATTGGTACAGCAACTAGTAGTGCTTATGGAACATTATTGCAAGGAAGTAGTCGTCTTGGTTTTAGTGCAAATCCAACTTCAGAAAATTCTTATCCAATTTATGCTACTACCAAAATAACAGCTTGTGATGGTATGTTAAAAATGTTTGAAGGTCGTAAGGTGAATGTATTTTATAATGATGAAGCAGACCCTGCACTTAAAGCACTTGAAATAGCAGCCAAAAAAAAATAATAATCTTTAACTTTATTTTTTGAGTATAAAGTTAAATGTTATCTTTTCAAAAAAGTGGCTTTGGCTCAACCTTTTTTAAAGGTTGAGAAGGTTGAGCGAATGGACCACTTATCAACTCACTTTGTCCATAATCAGTCTTACCCATAACAACATTATCACTTTCAAATAATTCCGCACGAATATCTGCTACAGATATTTCTTTATTGTTATCATTTTCATTATTTGAAAACGACATTTCCTTGGTACTTGCATTGTTAATGCCAATAAGATTTCCTTCTTCATCAATAGTTTGTGTCAAAATATTACCACTTTTTTCAGCTTTCTTAATATTTTCTTCAATAGCTTTTTGCTTGGTTTCTTTTACTCTTTGTTCAAAACTTTGTTTCGCATTAGCTTCGTTCTTTTGTTTTTCATGCATCAGTTGGTTCAACTCTTCTTCCATATATTCAACTCGTCCTGTTTTGTAGGCTTCAGGATCCCATGGCATCCATAAACCAACTGGACCTACAAATACGTCATGATTAGGATCAACTTCTCTCAACATTTTACATCTAATTTCGGCTTCTTCCATAGTAGGATAAACACCACGTATTTTAATTCCTCTTGTACTTGTTTGGAAGTTATGATTAATGCCAAATAGTTTATCTAATTCTTCTTCGTTGTTGTCTAAAAATGTTTTATAGTCATCCTCTAACGATGACACTGCAATCAAATTATTCTTTTCTTCTTTTACAAAATCCTTAAAGTCATTAGAAAGGTCTTCGAATGATAAGTGATATTTATATGATAGATAATTTAGGAATTGTATAAATTTTTCCATGGATTTATTAAAATCCCATTTCTTTAGGAATTCTTCAAAGTAAAATAGTTCCTTTTGTTTGATAATTTTTTCTGGTGACACAAATGAAATACATGCGAATTTTTGATTTGCAATAGGTTTATCTTCTTCTAGTAAGTCAACATACTTACTATTCGGCATATTGTTATTGTCCAATTTTCTTTCAAATTTAATTGGTTTTGTTGATTTGGATGACTTTTCTTTCGAATTTTTACTCATTTAATTATTTATATTTATAAACTTTAAGTTTTTTTAAAATAATACATTAATTTTTTTCTTATTATTTAATATAATGAACGGATTAATTAACATAGGCGAATTAGTTAAAAGAATTATTAAGTATTTAGTAGAAGGTTTGATGGTTGCTATTGCTGCTTTTGCAATTCCAAAACGTTCTTTAGATATAGAGGAAATTATTTTAATTGCTCTTACCGCAGCTGCTACATTTAGTATTTTAGATACTTATATTCCAAGTATGGGTGTAACAGCACGTTCTGGCGCTGGTTTCGGTATAGGTGCTAACTTGGTAAAATTCCCTGGTGGATTTTAGTCAACCTTTTCCACCTTTAGAAAAGGTGGAGCCAAAGCAACTTTTATAAAAAGTTGCGCAAAACTGATTTTGGTTTAACCTTTTCTAAAAGGTAAATTTTTTTAAAAGTGATAAGGTATATAATTATAATATATCAAGTAATATTATATATATATTATAATTATGCGTAGGACTATGAAAAGAAATACATTACACAAAATAAATGATACCATCTTCCAAGTTGTGTTATTATATAAACTTAAACTTAAACAAAAACAATGAAAAGTAATATGTTCATTTTATTATATCATTTTATTATATCATAATAAAATGAATAATCCTTTATTTTGGAAATTTGTTATTGATAATAAAATAAATAATAAAGAAAAACATGAATTAATTTTCATACATACACCAAAATGTGGAGGGACTTATGCTCAACAAATTTTGAAAGATTTAAAAGTAACTATTAAAGGACATAAACAAGCTATCAAGAATGAGGGAATTAACTTTACTATTATAAGAGATCCAGTTGAAAGATTTGAAAGTTTATTAAACTACAGGTTAGGCGAAACTGAGGCGAGACGTGACTGGCCTGAACATTTACAATATGTATATAATGACAAAAGTATTAGTTTAAATAAAATAGTTAGTAAAATGACTGATGATGAAATATTGAATTTTAAACCATACAATAGTTTGGTATTTTGGTCAAAAAATATAGATATATTTATTACAATAGAACAGTTACATGAATTTTTACATTTTTTCGGATACAAATATGATAAAAATAGTTATAACAAAAAAAATGTTTCAAATAATATAAGAGGTAAATTAAATAAGAAAACGTGTTTACGGATAAGTAAACTATACAATGATGATGTTGTACTATTTAAAAGGGTTATAAAATAATTTATAAAATAATTTATAATATAGCTATATTATATATCTTTTATACTACTACATGAGAGATAAATATAAAAGTAAAAGAAAAACAATTAAAAAACGAACTATACGAAAAATATACAAAAGAAAACCTTACACAAAAAAACATTATTTTAAAGGAGGTAATTTTGGCGGACATTGTCCTGACCCATTTAACTATTCCATATACAACTCCAGTATGTTGAAATTATTTCCTTATTCACCTTCAACCTTTGGAAAAGGTTGAGCCAAAGCAACTTTTCAAAAAAGTTGCGCAAAAATGTTTTATATCACTTTTTTGAAAAGTGGTATAAAATGCGTAAAAATTCGAAAGACTAAAAAAAAATTCTTTAGAATAAGTATAAATGTCTGATTTAACTAAGTCAAGCAAAAAACTTGTTCGTGAAGTATATACATATACTTTTGATGAAAATTCATCAACTACTTACAGTATAGGAAGTAATGCAAGTATAGGTAATGGGATATATACTTTATATAATAAAGATATGAATGAAATAGGTCGTATTATGTTTACAAGTAACTATAGAACTGTAACTAATTATAATAATTTATCATTAATAGATAGTTATCAAAACCGTCAGTTTGGAATATTTTTTAATAATAATGATAATATTTGTACTAGCTATAATGAAATTACCGATAACGGTAAATCTAGAGAGAATACTGAAATTTCAGTCAAAGCAACTTATGGTAGTGGTAAATACAAAAATAAAGACGTCCATGTTAAAATTAAATTTTTAAAAAATTCCAAAAGACGTGTCTTTATAACATATAAAGAATAACTTCAACCTTTGGAAAAGATCAACCTTTGAAAAAGGTTGAGCCAAAGATTTTGAGCAACTTTTATAAAAAGTTGCTTAGATGGTAGGTATAAACTCCCAGTCCAATTCAGCACAAATTTTTTTCCAAATAGTATCTTGTTCAACACGTTTTTCCTTGTCTTTTAACATTGGAAAGTGTTGTAAATAATGTGTTTCACCCAACAATTCACAGAGTTTATATGCAGTGTAATAGTAATTCAAAAAATTAACGCGGTCATCAGGGCAAAACTTAGAATAAGGCGACTGTAATTCAACAAATAAATTGCAAAGTGTTTCTTCTAAGTCCGCGCTCATAATGGGTGGTTTTATTCCTAGTTTATCTTTAATAAATGGTATATGTTCATAGTATTTATTATAGCCCAATTTTTTGAGTATTTCTTTCGTTTTTAAATTCGTAATTTCACCAATATCAATTCTCTCTTTTTTAATTTGTAATTTAATATTTTCAATGACTTCCGCTGGTATTTGCGTTGTTTCCTTTCCTTGAAATTGAGCCAAAATTTCTTTAAAATGATTTATTCTTTTATAAGCGTAAAAACAAACTTCTTTAGGAGGTTCCTTATAAGAAGGTTTTTCATTTTCTATTAAATAAGGAATATTTCGAAAACAAGAATTACACATTAAAATCCCTTCATCTTCTAAGGGTACTAATTCACCTTTATTACAATACTTACAAATATCTGTTTGATATACATACGAGTTAATATCCAAAAACAAATCATCAATATTGGATAAATACTTTTTTACTATATTATTGCTATTATACAACTCACTAGGATTATCACTTTCAGTATTATCTTTTATTTTAAAAAATTTATTTAATATTGCACTTTTATTTTTAACATTACTATCATTGGCATTTGAAACGTCATTTAAATGACAATTCGAAATATTTTTTTTATTCTCAAAATATTCAAAAATAAATTTTGAGTTATCTAAATAATACTCTTTTTTTTTTAACTTTAAATCGTGTATTTTATTATTTATTTCTTTTAATTTATCCATTAACTCTAGTTTTTGTTCAATATTATTTTGCACATTATTTAATGCATTTTTAATTTCTTTTCTCTCATTTTGCAATTCAGGTATTCTATTTGTTTCATCTTTTGCAAATTCATTAATAAACTCTTTGTGTTTGCTGTCTAACGTAACAGCATTTTTTTTGTTATATTTAATTTTTTTAATAGTTTTCGGTTTAAAAGAAGGCATTAAGTTATAACTGTTTAAATTAAATCATATTATTTATTTAATTTAAAATTATATAAAACATATTAATTTAAAAAAATAGTAAAATATATTTTTTTCAAGTTTAAACCAATATATAGTTTTCTTCAAAATAATTAATGGATTTAACAATTAATATAGAAGAATATTTAGAAAATAACAAAATTAAAATAAACACAATAACATTTCAAAAAATGAACTTGTTATATAATGCTCTAGACGATGGATGGAGCATAAAAAAAAAAGAAAATTCGTATATTTTTACGAAGAAACATGAGAATAAGAAAGAAATTATAGAAGATACATATTTATTAAAATTTATGAAAACTAACCTGGATATGAATAAGGTTATTGATAAATAGTTTATAATTATAATGATTTAATTATTTTTCTATTATAACTGAATTAATTAATTAATTTATTTATTTAATTAATTTAAATACTTGAAAATTTTTTTCTTTAGCAATAGTATAAAAAAATGGGAGGTGGATTAATGCAACTGGTCGCCTATGGCGCACAAGACGTTTACCTAACTGGTAATCCTCAAATTACTTTTTGGAAAGTAACCTATCGTAGATACACTAACTTTGCTATTGAATCAATTGAGCAAACTTTCAACGGTCAAGCCGATTTCGGTCGTCGTGTCCAATGTATTATTAGTAGAAACGGTGACTTAGCTTACCGCACCTATCTTCAAGTAACACTTCCTGAAATTAACCAACTTATGGGTCTAGGTGCCTTTGTCTTAAATCAAGGTCAAGGTGTTTATGCTCGTTGGTTAGATTATCCTGGTGAGCAACTGGTTGCTCAAGTTGAAGTCGAAATTGGCGGTCAAAGAATTGATCGTCAATACGGTGACTGGATGCATATCTGGAACCAACTTACTATGACTTCAGAACAAATTCGTGGTTATTTCAAGATGATTGGTAATGTCACTCAACTTACATTTATAACCGATCCATCTTTCTCTGATGTCGATGGTCCTTGTGACTCTTTAGCACCACGTCAAGTTTGTGCTCCAAGAAATGCTCTTCCTGAAACTACTCTATACGTTCCTCTTCAATTTTGGTTTTGCACCAATCCAGGTCTAGCACTTCCTTTAATTGCTCTTCAATACCACGAAGTCAAAATTAACCTTGATATTCGTCCTATTGATGAATGTTTATGGGCTGTTACTACTTTATCATGTAACGATAACAGTGTTCCTGCAACCAATCCTAACTATTCAAACAATCAATATACTCCAGGTCGTCCAGTGCCAGCCACTATTGCTTACAATCAATCTTTAGTTGCTGCATCACTTTACGTTGATTATGTTTTCCTTGATACTGATGAACGTAGAAGAATGGCACAAAACCCTCATGAGTACTTAATTACTCAGCTACAATTCACTGGTGATGAATCCGTTGGTTCATCTTCCAACAAGATTAAACTTAACTTCAACCATCCTGTTAAGGAATTAATCTGGGTTGTCCAACCTGATCAAAACGTTGATTACTGTTCATCCCTTGTCTGTGATGCTCTTCTTTTCAAAGTTCTTGGTGCCCAACCATTCAACTACACTGACGCCATTGATGCCCTTCCAAATGCCATCCATGCTTTCGGTGGTCCACAAGCTCTTGCTCGTGACTCAAGAGCATACATTGATGTTAGAGGCTTATTTAATGATGCTGGTGCTCAAGATGCTTACTTCCCAGATGGTTTTACTGGTTACTGGAACGGACCTAATGATCCTTACAATGAACCAAATCTAGGTGGACCTGCTATTAAATTTCCTCCAGGTGTCACTCAAGACATCCTTGATACTTACGGTGCTTATGTTGACAGCAGTAACCACTATGGTCATGAATCAACCGTTTCCGATGCTGGTACTTTCGTTCTTTCAGAAACTTCCCTTGACATGCATTGTTGGGGTCTAAATCCAGTTGTTACTGCCAAGTTACAACTTAACGGCCAAGATCGTTTCTCTGAGCGTGAAGGATCTTACTTCTCATGGGTACAACCATACCAATCACACACCAGAAACCCTGATGAAGGTATCAATGTTTACTCATTTGCCTTGAGACCTGAAGAGCATCAACCAAGCGGCACTTGCAACTTCTCAAGAATTGATAACGCAACTCTTCAACTAGTCCTTTCCAACGCCACTGTTGAAGGTACTAAGACTGCCAAGGTCAGAGTTTATGCTACCAATTATAACGTTTTAAGAATTATGAGTGGCATGGGTGGGTTGGCATACTCAAATTAAAAATATTGTTACGATATATCGTGTCATTATATTTTCATTATTTTCATAATATTTAATAATTAATTATTGCATTTTAATTATTAAAGCAAAAAACAATATAGAAGTAATATATAAATTATTGCTTTGCCACTTGGCAAAGCAATGTGAGAATAGGAATTATGGTTTTGTAAAAATATTGAAACGCGCTTCATCTACCACCCTACTCATTTTTATCATTTGTATTATCTCTATAAAACGTTTCTATATGATATACTGTTACTCTCTCATATGGCAAATTTTCAAACAAAGAAACAGACAATTGTTTTTGTATTACATTACGCCTATGTATCAAGTGCATCCATCTCTACATACTGATTATCTTTCCAAATGACTTTATTGCTGTTAAACAATAAATTCATATTAATAATTTCTGGTTTATCAGCTTCAGCAGTAAATATTTTCATAATTTGTTCGTCATCTCTAAAACGCAATGAATATGTTTGTTGAATATTGTTTCGTCCAATTCGTCCCATAGCTTGAATAATTTTTTCCTGGGTTAAATTCATACCTTTACTAATGTACCCATGACAAAATTGATAATTAGTTCCGTAAATATAATCACTTGATGCAATAATAAGATACAATTTTTGCTCATCAGCCATTTTTTTCATAATTTCAGTGTATCGAATATTTTCATGATTAATAAAAACACCAATACCCATCATTAACAGTATTTTCCAAGAATCTTCAATGCCATTTAATAACATAATCTCATTGATTACACTTTCTTCAATATTACTTGTAAACGATTTTTGTGTGTCCAAATTTTCGGACCATTTTTTAACATGATGAAGTTTATTTGGTATGAAAGTTTCATTTAAATTAACGGGTTTTATCATAGCTCGATAGGTTTCAATTTCACGAATTAATTTTGATACTTGACTTTTACTGGTATCTACGTTATCCGCTTCTCTGTTAAATTTTCGCACATTTTTTAATGACCCCAAACCTGTATTTGACAACTTGCACTCTTCTTGTTCTTTCAAATAATCCAAATCTTTTTCAAATTCAGATATTTTTTTATTCAACACATTATTGTATTCAATTTTCTTTAGTAAATCATCCATAACTGCTGACGGAATATTCGCTTGTTGGATACAAAATTTGGCTATTTTTTCAATATCGTCACAAATAAATATTGTAGGTCCATCTGTTAAACTGTAAGCGTCTTTGGTTGTTACATAAATTGCAGAGGTTCCATTTACTAGTGGTTTATCTTTAATGCTATTTTTTTCAACATCATTAACTGTTAAACTTCTTTTCAATGGTTTACCCGCTAATTCTGAATTGTCTGATATATTTTTAAAACGATTGTCACTAGACCCAGGACCAATACTATTTGATTTTAAAGTCAGTTTGTTTCCTTTTACATCTACACTACTATTTTCAATTAGTTTTGGTGCTCGATTATCCTTAAAATGATCATATATATGTTTCCATTTTTCAGGTTGAATACTTTTCAAACATTTTATATAATAAATTTTTATATTTTTCATATTGATGTCATCCAAAGTTTCAAAATAGTTCTCTATTTTTAGTCTCTCAGAAATAAATCCGCGTTTATTTATAAAAACAACAAATTTAGTTACTTCATCCAAATCTAAGTACCGTAAAAGCGTCAAGTAATTTTCACAGTGTTGTGCTATTTTCAAAATTAAGTCATAATCATTGCTCAAAAAGTGTGGTAAATCCACAAACCCATCTTTGTTGATAATGGGTATAGATTTTTTACAATCATGACTAATAATACTGTATATTTCACCATATACAAATTTATTTTTAAAATCCACAATTGTTTCTGTTAATTCATGTTCTTTAGGTAATGTTGCAGATGATAATACAATAGTAGGAATTTTATTTTCACTCCAGTTTTGTTTAATAATGCTGTGAAAACTGTGTTCATTATAATCCAACGTAATTGTTGGTTCATCCCAATATACCATCAAATTTTCGTCTTGATTGAATGCACGCATGTAATACATTGCAGGAACAAATGATTTGATGTCACTAATAATTATTTCAACATTAATACCATTCGAGTTGTCCACTTTTTTAATTCCACCTGTTTTTTTATTAACAGTATAATCTTTTGCAGCAAAATAATGTAGACGAATATCATCTGCGCTTTCACAACCAAATGCAAATGCAATTTTTTTATTTACTGAAATAGCTGCTCTGGCTAATGCCAATCCAACATGTCGAGCAGCACATACAAATACTATTCTGTATTTTTCTGACAAACCAATGGGAGTTAATGTTTTTCCAGTACCTGTTGGCGCCGTATATAAAATCAATTTGACACCAGGATTTTTACAAATAGTAAATATTTCTTTTTGATGATCGTATAAAACATGATCATTGTACTTCAACAAGTTAGTATTTTTTTCAATTAATTCAACTGAATTTTCAATTACATTCAAAATATTAAGTTCACTACTAAATATTTGTATAATCACTTCACAAAAAGTAACTACATGTCGATTGATTTTAACTATATTATTTTTTAGCAATTTATACAATGTATAGTAGTGTAACACGAATAAATTTTTATCTTGTTTTTTTTTTGTGTCTAATAATTGTGCTATTGTTTCTAATAATATGTATTCATATATAGAATTACTCTTAAAATTTTCGATACTATTTTTTTCTAATCTAATTTTATCTGCTGATTTTATTTGAATATCACTATTTACATTTATTTTTATATTAAATTTTTCAAAATATAGTTTATTATTTTCAATAATTGTTTCTACGTTTTCTCTCAAATATTTATTATAAATATAATCCTCCATTTTTGTTGAATATTCTATTTTTAAAAAGGTGAAAATGGATTCATTTTTGTTAATTTTAATATTGACATCATGAAATCCTTTTATGATTAAATTCAAAATATCAATTTCCTCTTTTAAAACTGGGATTTCAATGGAATCCCATTCTGATTTGATTAATTTTCGTTGATGTAAATCCATTTTAAATTACAAGTTGTAAATATTTTATATATTAATAGTTCTTTAAATGAATTTAATAATCAATTTTATTTAAAACTTAAATAAAATGTAAAAAAATTTAATTATATTTACAAAATAAATGTTTATGTTTTTTGTTCTTCTTGCATGTTATTCAATGTTTCTTTTATTACTTCATTAATCATTTCTATTGGTAATCTTTTTACAATATTTTGCAATTCGATTACGTCTGATAAATGATGTTTGTATTTCTCATATAATTCGTAAGAAACATCTCCTTCTTTAAAAGACAGAATTGAATTTAACGTACGTCGAAGTGTATTATTATGTCCTTTTGCTATTTCACTATTAACCAAATATCTTTTCATTCTATCTTCTTTGCGTAATTCATATTTTGACTTGACAACGACTGGTTCGCTTGTTTGTATAGTTGTTGTATTGTTTTGGTCCATGGTAGTCAGTTTGTTTTATTATAAATAGTTTAATAATTACTGCAATATTTAGCATAAAAAGAAATCAATTTTATTTTTTGCTTTAAAATAAAAATTGAAAGAATATTAACAAATTTAAAGATTTCAAAATAACAACTACTATAATGGCTCACATTATATCTATTGAAGGAAATATTGGCTCAGGAAAATCAACCCTTCTAGCTCATTTGAGAGAAAAATATAAAACCAATCCAAGCATATTGTTTTTGAGAGAACCAGTGGACGAGTGGGAGAACATTAAAGATGAAAATGGAGTTACTATATTACAGAAATTTTATAGTGATCAAAAAACCTACTCTTTTCCTTTTCAAATGATGGCTTATATTTCAAGATTAGCTTTGTTAAAAGAGGCTATAAAAAACAATCCTGACGCAATTATTATTACTGAACGTAGTTTAGTTACAGATAAAATGGTATTTGCAAAAATGCTTTACGATGCAGGAAACATTGAAGAAGTAAATTATCAAATTTACTCAAAATGGTTTGAATGTTTTGCATGTGAATATCCTATTAAAAAGGTGATTTATGTTAATTCGTCCCCTGAAGTTTGTTATCAAAGAATTCATGAAAGAGCACGATTAGGCGAATCCATAATTCCTTTAGACTATTTAAATACATGTCATAATTATCATTCACATATGATAAACACATTTAGAGAAAATAAAAACGAAATTTTAGAATTAAATGGAAATACAAACATTAAAATAAAAGAAAATGAACATATATTTGAACAATGGTTAGAAGATATTGATGCGTTTATTTTAGATGTATAAAATGTAAATACAATTTGATATATTTATATTTATAAAAAAAAATTGATATACTTTTTTAATGCTATTAATATTAGTAATAAAATAACAAAGCATTAAAATGGAAAACACTACAATGGAAAACACTACAATGGAAAAGACAAATTACAACAATAATACTAACAATCCTAATCTAATTAGGTCTTGTGGTAGTATTAACGAAGCAGGTTTTATTAACTCATTGGATAAACAAGGGTTTACTTTAACTAAATGTTGTTCTGAACGAATAGCAAATTGTATTGATGCATACGCAACTGAAGTTAAATTTCAAATTACTTCACAACATATTAAAATAATTGATAATGGAATTGGTATGACATGTGATAAGTTAGATTTCATGTGTGATGCTAATAGAGAAAATCATAGAAATGATAAATCAATTGGTATATCAGGAATTGGTGGACTTATTTCAAGCTATCAATTATCTAAAATAAATGGTAAACCAAGTATTGTTTATGTTTATACAAAAAATGAAGAAGATATGTATTTAAAATGTATTTTACCTTGGAATGAAATTTTCGAAACAAAAAAATATTTTGGAAAATGTATAATACAACCTATGGATGAGAATGAAATAATTGAATTTAACAAAGAGAGAAACAATAATTCAAATTCTACTGGAACTACATTTAAATTTCCTTACACAGAAGCTTTCGAAAATTTATTGAAAGAACAGTTTGTTCCTATGCAAACAGATTGTTCAAAACTGGACACTTGGTGGCCTGTTATATTTGGAAAGTACAAAACATCTATTTTGTTAGAAAACTTTTGCAATGATCAAAAAATTGAACCTATTTCTTTGAGTAAATATGACTATTTTAGTTTACATGATACAGAGTATTATTGTGGAAAATTTAACCATGAAATTTTATATTTAAAAGATAACGGCGTAGATAGATATATTACTTTGGATCCTACAAAAAATAATCAGGAATATATTGAATATCCTAAAGGTAATGAAACAAAACCAAAACGTGTTAAAATTAATCCAAAACTAATCGAAAAAACCGAAATAATCAATTTTACTAGTGGAATGATAAAAGATAATCGTGTTTTTAATATTGAAAACCCACAAATGCCATCTTCTGCAACATTTTATTTGAATACGTATGACTCACGATTTATGAGTTTAGACCAGCAAAAAGATATAGTTAAAGATTTTTATTCCAAAAAAGGTATATACAGAAATGATCAAAGAATAACTAGTGTAACGAGTGAAGGTACAAAGTCTAGTAGTGGACGAGCAAATGCACTGTCATTAATAAAAAATATTCTTCATAGATGTGATTTATCTTATGAAACTTTCTCAAGTCAAGAAAATGTGTTGGATTTGCAACATGGTGTCCAACAAAACAAAAACCAACATCAAAATGAGTTTTCAAAATCATATATGAAATTAGTCCAATATTTAAAGGATTATGACTACGATCGTCATATTAAGTATTTTGAAGACATTATCAATTCTTCTAATGAAAAAAAAGAGTATCAAAAAAAAATAAATGAAATAACTCTACCTCAAAGTGTTGAAGATATTTCAATTAAATCTGACGGAGAAACAACAACACAAGAACTTCAAAATAAAACTGAGACTGACAGTAAAATTACAGAAAACATTTCAATTGAAAACATTACAAAATCCAAAGAATTTTTAAAACTTGCATCAAAAGCTCTAATAGAATATTCTGAAAAAAAAGATTATAATAAAATAAATGGTGAAGACATCTATAAAAAAGTTTTAGATATTATTAATAGTAATTAACTATTTTAACTGGTTTAGTCATTATGTATTGTAAACAGGTTAAGTAACTTGTTTTTTTGTTTCGTAAAAATTGACTTCATATCATCTATGCCTCGCTCTTTCTGAATTTTTTTTATATTCTTATGTTTTTACAATTAAAAAAAAATTGATAAGTTTTTAATTATTTTTTATGGATTAAATAATTTCTACATGAAAGTAATGAATTTAGTAACTCTTATTAACCAAGCATTCAGATTTGTTATTCAAACAAGTCAAGAATACAATATTGATGAGTCGCATTCGCTTAAACACAGTATGGAAGTTTTTAACTACGCCAATTCTATTTATGAAAGTGAATTGTTGAAAAATCCCAACTTAGAAACTCATAGAAAAATTATTTATTTATCAGCTATTGTTCACGATATGTGTGATAAAAAATATATGGATGAAGAATATGGAATAGAAAATATGAACAAATTTATGAAAGACTATATATCCGACGAAGAATTGATAGTTGTTTCAAATATTATTAAAACTATGTCTTATTCGAAAGTTAAGATAAATGGATACCCTGATTTTAAGGAACATCAATCTGCTTATCATATTGTGAGGGAAGCTGACCTTCTGGCTGGTTATGACTTAAATAGATGTATTATTTATAAAATGATGCGTGATAAGTTTAATTATACTGACGCATTAATAGAGTCAAAAAATTTATTTGAAACAAGAGTTCTCAACTATCGCAAAGATAACTTATTTATTACAAATTATTCAAAAAATAAATCTCTTTTACTACATAAAAATGCATTAAATGATATGGAACATTTAAATTCTTTACTTAAAATATTGCAAGTTACTGGAATATAAAAATTTAATTAAATAATAGTAAAAATTAAAATTGATATATTTTTATTTAATTAAATATAAGTTAAAGTAAATATATAATGTCGTTAATAATGAAATCCAGTTTTGGCAATATAAGTGCAATTTTACAAAAATCTTCTAAAAACAAAATATTTCCAAAATTAGAATATTTATTAAAATTTGATGGTTGTAGTAAAGGCAATCCAGGATTAGCTGCATGTGGCGCGGTACTCTACCAAAATGAAGTCGAAATTTGGTCAGGTTCAAAATTTTTAGGTTACAATGAAACCAATAATTATGCCGAATATATGGGTCTAATTATTGGATTGCAAAAAGCAGTTGAATTAAATATTAAAGAATTGGCTGTTGAAGGAGACTCTTTAATAGTTATTAAACAAATAAATGGACAATACAAAGTAAATTCTAGTAACTTAATTGAACTTCATAAAAAAGTAATACAATTAAAGTCCAACTTCAATATTATTACTTTTAATCATATTTATAGAGTGAATAACAAAAGGTCGGACGAACTGTGTAATAGAGAAATTGAAAACTTACAAACTAATAATACTCGAGTATAAAATTATGTGTTGCTCTAATACTCTAATAAGTGAACGTTTAATTTTTTTTGTGGTTTGAATTTCAAAATATCTAGTTCCTTTTTTGAAGTTGGAAACTCTTTCTCTCCATAAATATCTTGAAGCATCAACCATTCAAATAATCCTCCAACATAAAGATAAATATTATAGAACCCAAGTGACTGTAGTTGTTGATATTTTTTGTAAATTTTATCATCATTACAGTTTTTACCATAAATAATAATTTTTATATTTTTATTACCATTTCTTAATAAATTATTAATAATATTTATTTCTTTCTCAGGTGTTATTGTCATTGGTATTATACATTCTTGTTCGTTTTCTGATAATGTATTTATTATTAAAATAGCATCTTTTTGACTTAATGAATACTGAATATCTTCAAAATTGATTTTATTCATGGAAGCAGCATTTCCCATAAAGTAATTATTTTTATAGCTTATTTTTATGAATAAAAATATATTTAAACTTATATAATTTTAATTATATTTTAATGAAACTGAACAACAATTTCTACTTCTTCTTTTTTGATACTCTTGGTTGCCGAAATTGATAGCTCTTCGCGCTTCTTTCGTGTTTTAGTATTTTCTAGTTTCAACTCTTTACGTTTTGATGTACTATTTCTACTATTCATATCTTTTTCAATTGTTTCATAATTTTCTTCAATAAAGTCAATCACTTTATTTTCTATTGCCCATTTAAAAAAATTGAGCTGTCCAATAGTGGTTTCAATGAATTTATCGTCTTTGTACGGAATACTAATGCGATCCCATCTACAAAAAGGATCAAAACGACGCTTGCTATATGCTTTTAATTTCAATTTATAGTCAAAATAAACCTTGAAACGTTTTAAATTACCAAAATCATCTTCTATGTTGTATAACGTATAATATTTTTTAGCATAGTTTGTCGCAAACCAATCCACAATTCGTAATGAAATTTTAGAATCCCCAGTTATTATTTTCAACATTCTTTCTAATAAATCTTCCTTTTTATAAAAATCCATTAAATTATTCAATAATAAATCATTTTGTGTTGTATATGTTGAAGATATTGTAGTCATAATTTATTTATTAGTTATTTATTTAATTTTTAGATATAATTTTTAAGTTGTTTCATAATTAAAACATAATTTATAATAACAATTAATTAAAATCTTAAAAATAAATTTACATATTATAATGAGTTTAGTTGAAATAGGAACTTTAACATTATGTGAAATAGTAGGAGATTTTGGATATCAATATTTTGCAAATAATGGTGGTACTATACCTTTTATAATTGGAACATCAGGATACATAGGTGTTGTTTATTATTTAATAAAATCACTACAAGGTTCGACTATTTTATTAGTAAATGGTGCATGGGATGGAATTAGTGCCATTGTTGAATCACTTGCAGCGATGATTTTTCTGGGACAATATTTTGAAAGTATTTACCAATATATAGGATTAACACTTATCATAGTAGGACTTTTTTTCTTACGAATACCAATAACAAGAAAAAAAAAATTCAAGTTTCCTTCCATTTTTGGATATCCAATCAAAAATTTTAGTATCATACGATAAATATTATCATCATTCTTTAAATAATTTGAATATTCAATATTTATATCCTAACCAAATCGTTTTTTGCCAGTTTATAAATACTGAAGAACTGTCTTTTGAAATAATTTCTTTAGTGTATTTTGTTAAACAAACCTCTATTTGACATTGATATCTTTTATATTTTGTTTTTTCATTCATATAAGGTTGTTCCGATTTATGTTTTGCATCAAAACGTTCAATTCTATAGTTTTCAGAGTTATGTTGTAAATTACTGTTGAATATTCTAATATTTTCTAAAGTAAATTCTTGGTTAATTTTTCTCTCTTTAAAATTTACTAGTTTACCAGTTGGGTCATATATATCTGCAACGCCATTATGATACATGTTATTCATTAAATTAAATAAGTAAGTTCGCATAGTTGCATCTCTTTTTGGATTTTCTGTTAAAATTTTTCGGAATTCAATATAATTATCATCATCAGTATCATTAATTTCAAATTTAACAGGTATAGCTATATTACTTCCATCAAAACTAATATCATCTTCTTCATTAAAATCAATGCTGTCATTATCATGTATTATTTCATTATTAATAATAATATTATCATCATCATTTGTTCCAATTTGTTTTAACATATCAACCCTATCATCATTTTCTTTTTCAATGTTAATTGCAGCATTTATATGATTTTCATAACCAATGATAAATTTCGGTTGCATTGTAAAAAGGTTGTCTTTTTCTTTAAATTTATCTGTATTAGTATTAAATCTTGAGCCAGCTTGATTGTCTCTAGATTTACTAGTAGTAAGTTCGGGTAAAATTGTTACAGCTCGTACAGTTCCATATTTGTAATTAACAAATGTTATCGACTCACCTACATTTTTATAATTTCCAAAAATAATAAATGGTACATTGACATTAACATTTTTACTTTTTAAATATTCTATAATTTCATAAATTTTTTCATTTGTCTCTTTCTTCTTGTCATCCTTTTTGATTTCTTGCTCGTAAGAAATAGTTATAATGCTATTAATTTCTTTGTACCATATATGTATTTTTGTTGTTTTACCATTTTCATCGCATCTACTATATAAACCTATGCATATTGGTTGATATTCTTGTTCTAAAGCATATTTAATTACTGCAACATTAAATATTACTCTATTCGGAGTTCTAATTATATAAATATTGAATTCGCATGGTTTTATTATTTGTTCATTGGATATAATATCATTCCCATATTCATAATCTCCTATAATATAATAATTATCTAACACATTCTTACATAAATTTAACGCATCACTTTCATGACGCATGAAATTATGATGCTCTATTTTACGTTTTTTTTGAATTGTATCAATGTTTTCTTCAGTTGGATAACAATATTTATATAATTCTTCTGAAAATTCAACATCATTATATTCTGTATAATTATTATGTTGTTTTATTTCTTCAAAAGTTATTTGTCCAGCGTCTTGTAGTGATGAATAATTATCCGAATTAGATTTAATATCACAATATATTGTATAATTTATTGCATTTTTATCTAAAATATTTTTATGCCAAAAATAGTTATTTTTGGGATGTTTATAACTTTTTTTAAGTGATTTTTCAGTAAATTCATATAAATCTGACATAGTAGCTGTCATTGGAACTATTTTACCAATACTAGGATATATCAACATATTTTCAACATAATATCTATGAGCAGGTATACCTTCTTCTGGATTATGAGCTTCATCAATATAAATATCAAATATTTTCTTTTGTGAATCCTGTAAGTTTTCATTTAAGTCAACTATTTCAATTATATCTTTGTATCTAGTTGAATTAGAACATATAAATAATATTCTAAATGAATTATCTTTTTTTACTAACTGATGTATTAATTTACTAATATTTTTAAAATGAGTTGCTTGTCCATTCAAGTCACTTTTTTCACTTGTCAAAACAGCTATAAGTTGATTTAATTTTTTATTAGGATATTCTTTTTTTAAATCATAAACTAATCGTATAAACCATTGTTCATTTGCAAATAGTGTATTTTTTGTAATTGCAACTACAAATTTATCACTAATAAGTGACTTCATTATTTCTATATTACAAATTGCAGTTTTATTTGCCTGACAATGTTTATAAATTCCTTTTATTATTTCTCTTCTATTTTTAATTATATATTTTTTTTCATCTCTAGATAGCTGATCGCCACATAACTTAAGTAACTCATACATGTATAATTTTTTATCTTTCCTGTTTAAAAATTTATACTTATTTCTTAACTCTTTTTTAACATGTGGTTCTGATACTATATATTTTTCTAATAAATTGTTTGTTTTTTCTTTACTAATTTCATATGCCTTTTTTATAATGATATTAATTTGATCAATATCGATGTTTTCTGCAATATCATCTGAAACTTCAGATATATTATCGTCACTAAAATTAGAACTATAAATACTAATATTACTATCATCATTGTCATCAATAATAAGAATATTATTGGAAGTTGTTGTCATTTGTTATTTTATTACAAGGTAAATTATTTAAGTTTTAAATAAAATAAATTAATTTTCTCATTTTTTTTTAATTTTCTGTTATTTCTGTCATTTCTGTTTCATAATTAGTTGACACTGGTTTTAAAAATTTATCTTGATTGGATAAGTCTTGTACGTAAGTATTATTTGTCAAGTAAGGGTTCATATTAACTTGACACATCATTTGTCGTTCAGATAATTTTTTATCTGTATCTTCTCGTTTATTAAACTGTACAAAATCTTTATCAAACAAATTTTTATTCATAATTTCCCATGTATTTTCATCGTGATTTAAAGATGAAGTATATGCTGAATTTTCAATAATTTTATTAAAGTTATCATCCATATCAGCTTTGTTTATTCTTCTAGATCTGTCATAATTTAATCCTTTGCTCCATTTCCATGTAACTTTATTTTCTTCCATTTTATTTAATTTATTTAATGATTATATTTTTAAAAATATAATTTATTTAATATAAAATAAATTTAATAATCTATTATATATATATTATATATTTAAAATGACTGTTATAAATGGCATAGAAATTGATGACATTAACTATAAAACAAATGAACTTAAATTGGTACTGAACAATAATGAACAAATAGAAGATAAATTAAATGTAATCATTGTTATTTCAAACCCATGTTTATATGCAAGGCGATATCAGTTGTGTAATCAATTTATAAGTAGAATGAATGAAGAACAAAATGTAAGATTGTATGTAGTAGAATTAGCCTATAAGAACCAAAAATTTGTAGTTACTAAATCTAATAACAGAAATCATTTACAAATTAGAACAGAAACACCATTATGGCACAAAGAAAATATGGTAAACTTAGCAGTTAAAAAATTATTGCCAGAAAACTACAAGGCTTTTGCATGGATAGATGCTGATATTGAATTTGAAAATAATACATGGGTATTAGATACATTAAAAATATTAAATGGTTATAAAGATATTGTTCAATTATTTAGTCATGCAATTGATATGGATAAAGATGAAACTTCATTAAACATTTTCTCAAGTTTTGCATACAACTTTTGTAAAAATAAAAAATTTAATAATAAAAAACTTTTTGATTTTTGGCATCCTGGTTATGCATGGGCTATAACACGTAGGGCCTATGAAAAAATTGAATGTTTATATGATAAAGGAATTTTGGGTTCAGGAGATAATATTATGGCATATTCTTTGATTAATAAATGTGAACATTATACTAGAGATAAATACCATGATGATTATAATAAAAGCATGTTGCTTTTTCAAGAAAAAGCAAAAAATTTACGTTTGGGATACGTACCAGGAATAATTCGACACTATTTTCATGGTAAAAAGAAAAATAGATATTATCACGAAAGAACAGAGATTTTGATAAGACATCAATATTCACCATATGTAGATATAAATTATGATATAAATGGTATAATTATACCTAAAGATAATTTCTCACAAGAATTCAAAGATGATATAATGAAATATTTTAAAGAACGAAAAGAAGATGAATAATAAAATGATATTTTTCTTAAAAAAAAATATTATTAATAATTATAATAATAATTATGAATTTAATTTATACTTGTGTTTTTCATCAGGAGAATTATATTAATTTATTAAAATTACTTATATCATCATTGATTAAAAGAGGAAATTTTAATCATTTAACTACAGAAATACTAATTATTACATCTGCAGCATTTCAATCAATTATACATCAAGAATTATCATGTTTTAATTTACAAATAAAGTATTATATTTTAGAACTGAATACATTATTTGAAGCAAATTGTGCAAGACTAAACATTTTTAACTATGAAAATATAAATAATTATGATAAAATACTTTTTTTGAATACAGATGTATTAATTAATAATGATATAAATATTTTATTTGATATTGAAATAACAAATAAATTGTATGCTTTAGAAGAAGGATATATAGGACATGAACTTTGGGGAGCTCAATTTTTTGACTTTTCAAAATATGATATGAACCAATCAGCATTTACAACGGGGATATTATATTTTCGTAATGAAACAATAATTAAAAATTTATTTGAAACAATCAATTTACATATTGTAGATTATATTTATAAAAATAGTAATGATATACCAATTTGTCTAGAACAACCTTTTATTGTTTATAATACAATTGTAAGTAATAATTATGATAATATACTAATGAAAAATTATAGCATAAGTAATCCTAATTCAGTATCTAGTGGAAAAATATTTTATCAATTTCCTGGAGGTCAATGTAATTATTATAGTAAATATGACAAAATGAGTAAATTTATTGAAAAAATGTCTTTATTTTGGGAAATGAAAGATAACATAAGTTTCATAACTTTAACCAATTCAGGTTATATTAATTATACATTAAACTGTTTGGAAAGTATTAAAAATATAAATTTAAATATACCATTACATTGTTATTGTATAGGTAAAAAGGGTCATGATAGATTGTTAAATAAAGGTTATAAATGTACTTTAATTGATAAAGAAGAAAATAGTAATTTTACAACATATAAAAACGGAAATTGGTCAGAGATAACATTCAATAAATTTAAAATAATACATGAAAATTTATTAAAATATAAATATGTATGTTACACGGATGGAGACGTTGTATATGAAAATAATGAATTTTTTGGTTATTTAATAGAAAAAATAGGAGACTATGAAATGTTAATTCAAAATAATTGTGAAGGAGTAAATGCAGTTTCCACTGGTTTTATGTTTATAAAATCAAATGAGAATATGATATCTTTATTTGACCCATTGTATATTCAGAGAAATTACAGAATATCTAATGACTTGGATATTAATGATTATTTAGAAAGCATAAAATATAAAATATCCTACAAACTATTACCTCTTTCATTATTTCCATATGGTAATTTTTACTTTAATAATCATTTTAGTATATCACCTTATTTAATACATTTTAACTGGGTAGTTGGTCATGAAAAAAGAAATAAAATGATACATTATAAAAAATGGTATAATAAAATTAAAATTTGCCACAGTGGTAATGGTAGTTTTGCTAGTCAGTTAGAAGGTATATTACGATTAATATCACATTCTTTAAACAATAAAGTTATATATGAATATAATTACAAAAAACAATTTTCTTTTGAAGAAAACCTTTGTTATCAACAAAACTTACAAGAATATTTAATTGCTGGACTAAACTTGTTATCAAAAAATAGTAAAATACATAATGAAATATACAATGAAATTTATAATGACACACGAATATACAACACAATCAATGACGTAGATGAATGTATTCAGAAAATTTATCTGTATGATTGTATTAGTTATGGAAGTGAAATTCCACCTAATTTTGAAAATAGTAACGAAATAACGCAATCACTTCCTATATTAAGAAATGCATTTGTATTTAAAAATCCTTTTTTACCAAAACCTTCATATGATAATACAAAAATAAATGTATGTTGTCATATTCGTTTAAGTGATGCACTTGGTAGAAGAATTTCTGATAATGAAAATCTATGTGACATAGTAAAATATTTTCAAAAATATAATAAATATCATGTTGTTATTTATAGTGATGATAATATTGAACATTTAAAATCAGAAAATACATTGTTAAGTGATACAAAAACAAATATTTTACAAACATTAAGCGATTTTGTTCATGCTGATATTTTTCTTATGAATTACTCATCATTATCAATTGCTTCACATCTTTTAGGTAAACCAACACAAAAAGTATTTTGTCCTAATAAAGCTAGTATAAGATTTCATAGTAGAATATTAAATAAGTCTATTAAAGCAAAAGATTTTTACACAGTTTTCCCACAAAGTTAAAATTTAACCTTTTTTAACTAAATTTAATTGTTTTGTAAATAAAAATTTATCAGAATTTAGATTTCGTCTTTTAATATTGCAACTTAAACATGAAATAACAAAATTATCATTATTATGTCCAAGCGAATTATCAATTCTGTCAACACTCCATTGATTTAGTTCTCTCACATTCTCATAAAGAACGTACACTTCACATTTACAATAAAAACATAACATATCACACTCGACTAGTTTTTTTAAAATAATTTGCATTGTAATTAATTCTAGTTCATTATATATTTTTTTAATAATATCTTGTTGTTTATAACATTTAATCTTTTTATCTAATTCTTGTTTAATTATTGATTTTTCACGTATGTTACTATATTCATTTCTTTTAAAATAAATATCTTTCATTAATTCTATTTGTTTAGTATAATCCAAAAATATTGATGAAATATTATACTTACTCATTATTTCTCTCTTTTTAATTTCGTTTCTAACTCGATTTGCACGTTTTATTAAATACCTATTATTTGTTCCTGATATAATAATATTTTTTTTATCGTTATTTGTATTTGTATCATCTAGTATATTTATCTCATTGTTTGTACAATCCATTTATATATACATATAAATATTTATAATTTATTTAGTTTTAATATAAATACAAATAATATAATATATATTTTATAAAAAAGAGTTAAACTTAAATATACATATAATTATATAGAATGCAATTAAATACAGATATAGATACACATGAAAATATCATTGTTAATACAGATGAAAACACTATAAAAAATGAAGAATGTATTGAATTAAAAAATATTAAATATAAAACAATGTTAATAAATGGCGTTTCAATAAGTGAAACAAAATCATCACAAAGTTTACAAAAGTTAGATCAATTTCTACAAGATGAAAAAAATACAAACGAAAATGAACCGTGGTGTAAATTAAACAAAACAATCAAAATTAAAAAAATTCTTGATTTTATAGAAACTTATAAAAAAAATAAGGATTTATCAGATGAACAAACAAATAAACTTACTATTTTTCTAAAAGATTGTTTAGATAGAAAAAAATTACAACGTATTAAAGATGTAATTTATGATAAAGAAAAAGGTACTATAAATGATATTCCAACACTAACTTATATAAAAGCAAACAAACACTTTACATTAAAAAATATTGAAAAACGTGTATCCACTTTAAAATCATTACCACAAAAAAAAACTAATACGCATCATACGATTAAGAATAAACATAATAATAATGACGATGATTGTAATTCATCGGATGATGAATAAAAAAATGTTAATGTGAATATTTTTTATATTAATATAAAAAGTAACTATTATATTAATATATAAAAAAAATATAAAAACTAATATAATGTATTTTATAAATGATTTAGATAGTCTAGTTAATATATTAGATTTTTTAGAATTTGAAGAAGAACCATCTATATTAGATGAAACAAATACTTTGGAATTAATAGAAAGCGCATTACATGTTATGGAGGATTATATGAATGAAAATCCTACAGCAATTAGCGAACCTGATTTTGATGAAAATTTATTAGAAGATATAAAAGAATTATACTACACACAATTCGAAGAAGAAATATTGAATAGTGAATATGTAGAAGATGATATTAATGATTTATTAGAAGACGTAGTAAATATATTTATAACAACTTTTTATCCAGAACGCTCAGTTAACATTGAAGAAATAAATACTACACAATGTGATTTAAGTATAATAGATTTATCAGAAAAACATAATAAAAATAAAATTATTCAAAATAAAATTGAACTTTTAAAACAAAAACCGCAACCTGATCAACGAACTGAAGAGTGGTATACTTTTCGTCACAATTTAATAACTGCAAGTAATGCTTACAAAGCTTTTGAAAGCCAAAATACAATAAATCAACTTATATATGAAAAATGTCAGCCACTAAAAAATAAAGAAGATGATAAAAATAAAATGGTAAACGTTAACACAACATTTCATTGGGGTCAAAAATATGAACCGTTATCTGTAATGTTATATGAACAAATGTATAACACAAAGGTGGCTGACTTTGGTTGTATACAACATGACAAGCATAAATTTTTAGGTGCTTCGCCTGATGGTATCAATGTAGATATGAATTCAGAACGATACGGTCGTATGTTAGAAATTAAAAATATTGTAAATCGCGAAATAAATGGTATCCCGAAAAAAGAATATTGGATACAAATGCAAATGCAAATGGAAGTTTGCGATTTAAATGAATGTGATTTTTTAGAAACAAAGTTTGTCGAATATGAAAATTCACATAAATTTTTTTGTGACTTACAAGAAGATCAAGACAAATGCGATAAAAAAGAGGTACTTGATACTAAAGGATTAATATTATATTTTCATAATAGCAAAGAAGCAAAACCATTTTATGTTTATAAACCATTAAATATAGTTAAAAAGAATGATATTTTGACATGGGAAGAAGAAACCATTGAATTATATCAGACACCAGAAAAAAATTTACTTTATATACAAACTATTTATTGGAAATTAGAAAAATTAAGTTGCGTTTTAGTATCGCGAAATGAAAACTGGTTTAAAAATAATATTCAATCCTTACAAAATGTATGGAATATTATTGAAAAAGAGAGAATAACAGGATATGAACATCGTGCTCCAAATAAAAAAACAAAAAATAATGACACTATAAATAGTAAGACATCAACTATGGATAGTTTTTTTAACGGTAAAAATGGTTGTTTAATAAAAATTGATAAAATACAATAAATTATTTGAAAGGTTGTTTATATTTTCGCCGTTTTGTATTTTTTCGCCGTTTTGTACGTCGGTGTTGTTTCCGTCGACGCCGTCCACCCTTTACAGTTTTCAAAATATTTCTTCGAATACTACGAATTTTTCTCGGATTTTCTATATTTTCGTCACCAGTTTCATTATTTTCTTCATCATCATCAATATCACCTAGTCTTGATTGAGGTCCTGATGTTGTTTCTACAAAATTAGAACAAGACAAGTCTAAAAATATAATATTTTCCACGCCATCATTTTTAAGATAATTTACTATTTCTTCAAAAGTAACGTAGCTATTTTCGTCTTGATTATTTCTTCCATGTATTTCTCGTATGACATCTGGAACACCGAGTTTATTCATGACAAGTATTTTAAAATTCCATACACTCTCATTTTGTTCTGTTCGATTGTTGCGTGAAAATTCTTTATTAATTAAATTATCTCCTTGTTTATAAGAACGTAATACATAACTTTTATTATGATGATAAATAAACTGTTCTTCATCTGGATCGTATTCGTTGTCTTTATTTTTTTGTTTTTTATATAAATCATTTATCATTTTAACATCATAACCTTTTAGTATTTCTACTAGTGAATTTATAAAAACATTTGGGTTTTCTCTCAAGATTTTAATTTCTTCTTTATTTTTTAATTTTATCAATAATTTTTTTGCGAAATCATTTGTGTCATCTGTATCCCAGAAGTTACAAACGCCTGGTGTTACTGCATTTAATAGTGTAATTGACGTATTTTCTGGTATAGTAAAAGTATACGGTTGCTGTGTGTTAGGATTAATTTTAACTGTTCCATGACTTGTTACTAAAATAATTGCAACATCTGGATATGTCTCCATATATTATTACTTTTTATAATATAGAAATAAAATATAAATTAGAAATCTTATATAAAATTATATTTTTTATAAAATCAATACAAAATATTTGGTACATCGGTTCTGAAAGGTAATAAATTTATATCAGTAGTAAAATAACCAATCCGTGTACCACAATTAGGATTTATTGGAGGTAATGGAGTTACGTAATTAGTTTTTAGTTGTTTCTCTTTGTATAATGCACCACAAATACTGGCAGGCATACAAGTACCTTCATCTGGATTATTTGGATATCTAATATTATTTGTAATTTGATCATAAGAACCTAATTCAAAAATAGGATAATGCCACCAAATATTAATCGCATTATTATTCGAAATACCTTTTCGACCAGTCGGTGGATAAGTATCTTCTACAAGAAGATCTGACTGTGGAAATGGATAGTCTCCTAAACCTGAATTACTGGTAGTATTATAATTTGTATATTTTTCCATGATTTTTATAGAATTAAACATATTATAAAATAATGGTAGTCCCAATACTATTATTATTATAATTATTAAAAATATTATATATTTTTTCATATAATTGTTAATATATATAATTATATATTTTATATATTTTTATTTTTTTGAAAATATTCAATTAAATGAATGAAAGATATTTAAAAATATCCTATTATAATAATATATAATATGTATAATAACAATGATATGCGTGTAACAAAACGGGACGGTAACTTAGAGGATATGTCATTTGATAAAATATTAAATCGTATTAAAAAATTAGGCCAAGAAGTTGGAATTCAAATTAACTATTCTGCCTTGGTGATGAAAGTTATTGATCAATTATATGATAAAATAGAAACTACTAAAATTGATGAATTGGCTGCTGAACAATGCGCATCTCTTTCAACGCAACATATAGACTATGGTATTCTTGCGGGCAGAATTGTCGTATCAAACCATCAAAAAAATACTCAATCGTCTTTTTCAAAAGTAATGCGAACATTGTATGATTTTAAAGATAGTCACGGTAATAATAAACCACTCATAGCAAAAAACATATGGAATTTTATTATAAAACATTCAAATGAACTCGATGAAATAATTGAACATAGTAGAGATTATTTAATTGATTTTTTTGGTTTCAAAACATTAGAAAGAGCCTATTTATTCAGAGTAAATTCGCGTATAGTAGAACGAATACAACATATGTGGTTACGTGTAGCTGTTGGAATTCATGCCAATTTAAAAAATTCAGAAAGTATAGAACTTATAAAAGAAACATATGATTTGATGTCACAGAAATATTTCACACATGCTACTCCAACACTTTTTAATGCTGGAACTCCGCGACCTCAAATGAGTTCATGTTATTTAGTTGCATTAGAAGACGATAGTTTAGATGGTATTTTTAATACATTAAAAGATTGTGCGCACATTTCTAAATGGGCTGGTGGCGTAGGATTGCATATTCACAACTTGCGTGCGAAGGGTAGTCATATACATGGAACGAATGGAAGTTCTAATGGAGTTGTACCCATGTTACGTGTGTTCAATAATACTGCTCGTTACATTGACCAAGGAGGCAACAAGAGAAACGGTTCTTTCGCGATTTATTTGGAACCTTGGCATCCAGATATTGAAGATTTCTTAGAAATGAAAAAAAATCATGGCGACGAAGACCTGAAAGCACGCGATTTATTTTATGCATTATGGATTTGTGATCTATTTATGGAACGCGTAAAAGAAAATGGTAAATGGTCATTATTTTGTCCAGATGAATGTGGAGGTTTATCCGATGTTTATGGTGAAAAATTTGTTGAACTATATACTCAATATGAAACATCTGGAAAAGCACGCAAAACGATGAATGCTCGTGATTTATGGTTTAAAATTTTGGACGCGCAAATGGAAACAGGGACGCCTTATTTACTTTATAAAGATGCTGTGAATAGGAAAACAAATCAACAAAATCTTGGTACGATAAAGTCGTCTAATCTTTGCTGTGAAGTTACAGAATACTCTGACGATAAAGAAACGGCTGTTTGTAACTTGGCATCAATTGCTCTTCCTAGTTTTGTAAATGAAAAAACAAAGCAATTTGATTATGAGAAATTACATGAAGTTACAAAAGTAGTAACCAATAACTTAAATAAAGTGATTGATATTAATTTTTATCCTACACCGAAAACAGAACGCAGTAATATGCTTCATAGACCTATTGGTATTGGAGTACAAGGATTAGCAGATACATTTATTTTAATGGATATACCATTTCATAGTAATGAAGCCAAAGAAATTAACAAATTAATTTTTGAAACAATTTATCATGCATCTTTAGAAAAAAGTAATGAAATTGCTAAATCTATTAAAGAAAGTTATTTATCACAAGTTGAATTATCTGACCATACAGTTTTATATGAAACTAAATATACAAATGGTTTAAAATTTGGTCTCCAACCAAAACACATAGGGTCGTATCAATCTTTTGAAGAATCGCCAGCATCAAAAGGCATACTACAATTTGATATGTGGGGCATTGAACCAACCTCAAATCGATATGATTGGGATGATCTTAAACAATCAATCATGGAACACGGTATTCGTAATTCGTTATTGGTAGCACCTATGCCAACTGCATCAACGTCACAAATATTAGGTTTTAACGAGTGTTTTGAACCATATACTAGTAATTTATATAGTCGTCGCACATTAGCAGGAGAATTTGTTGTTGTCAATAAATATTTAATGAAAGAACTTATTGATTTAGGATTATGGAATGAACAAATAAAAAACAATATTGTTGCAAATAAAGGAAGTGTACAACAACTGACAATGCTGTCAGAACACATTCGAAATAAATATAAAATTGTATGGGAAATACCCATGAAACATATTATTGATATGGCTGCTGACCGAGGTGCATTTATTTGCCAAAGTCAGTCGATGAATTTATGGGTTGAAGATCCTACGTACAATACTTTGACTTCAATGCATTTTTATTCATGGAAAAAAGGATTAAAAACTGGTATTTATTATTTAAGACGAAAAGGAAAACATCAAGCACAACAGTTTACTATAGAACCTGAAAAGAAAAATGTTGTTGAGGAACGCGATGAAATATGTGAAATGTGTTCTGCCTAGTTCAACCTTTGAGAAAGGTTGAGCCAAAGTTTTGTACCACTTTTTCGAAAAGTTGTTTGGTTTAACCTTTTCTAAAGGTTAATTTGTATCACTTTTGTGAAAAGTTGCTCAAGTTTTTGCTTTTTTTAGTTTAGCAATTCGTTTTGATCTTCTTCTTCTCGTTTTTGAGTTTATATTTTTTTTACCTCCTTTTTTTCTTTTAGTAATATTGTTAGAACTCGTTATCGTGGATGTAGTTGTGATTTCATCGCTAAAAGGCTCTATAATTTCTAATTTTATATTTTCGATGTCAGTTTGTTTAATTTCTGCTTTATCTAAATTGAAAACATATCCTTCAGGAGAAATATCTTTGATATAATCTGTAATTATTGTGTTTTTACCAAAAATATCTTCATTGTATTTGTATTTCATAAAAACTCGTAAACACAAAATTACATCAATTAAAGCATCATGTAGCGATACTCCACTAGGTTCATAACCAAAATAATATTGATAAGTTTCTATTAACCTTGGACTTTTCACCTTATAAAATACTTTATCTTCGCCTGTTTTTTTATCTTTATAATTGATTGCCATTTGTATATTACATATAGGTGCAGTTGCATCCATAGTACATGTAAAATTTTTATTATTCATGAGAAATTCTAATTGTTTTTGAATATCTGAATTTGTACCCAGTCGTAATAATTCAGATATAATCATTTTACGATCAAATTGCACATTATGACCTACAACAGTAACAACGTTAGGATCCATAATATCGTGCATAAATTCTGCAACTACCTCGGATATTAGTGCTTTTTTTTCAGTTGGCTCCTGGCTTATTTTCTCTCTAGTTATATGATGAATAGCAATTGAACTTTCAGAAATCACTACATTTTCAGGAATTTTAATATACTTATTAAAAATTTTTGAATTTTCAGGATTTTCAGTATCATAAATAATATAACTTAACTGAATAATACTAGGCCATAATGGTAAGAGCTGTTTCCACATTGATGCAGGTTTTGTTAAGTCATCATATTGTAACAACTTGGCATCGTTCGCACTTTTTTCATTCCAATCTTTACCGGGTAGTTGTGGAGGTACATCTGTTGTTTCCGTATCAAATACACAAATTTTTACCATGATTAATAATTTTATTTTGTCATAGTGCAAATTTATGAAAAAATAAATCAATTTTATTTTTCCACATTTTCAACCTTTACACTATAAATCTTATTCAAAAAAATGTATCTTATCTAACTTTAACACACAGTGCTTAATTTGGAAGAGCCTTTACTATAATAAAAATTTTATTTTTCAGCACCAAACTTAGTAATACTTGTTTTTCTTTTTATTGGGTTTTCTTTTTTTAGTTTTACTTTTTTTCCTTTTATTTATTTTTCTTTTTCTGTTTGTCTTTCTCTTCTTTTTTCGTTTTCCTCCTTTTTGAAGACTTTTTTCAAGTTTAATAAATATATTATATAGTTCTTTTCTTTCATCATTATCTAAATCCAAATGCTCATTTGGATCATATGAAATGAAGTTGTTATATTGATTTCGTTCTTTTATGTATAAATAATCTTCGTCATCAAAGTCATCTTCTTGATCATCCATATCTACATCTGTTTCTTTAGGCTCCTCAAAAATATTTTCGTCACATGGAACTTTTACTATGTCTTGTTGATCACTGGGTGCTATAGCTTTGATGTAACAATCGCCATGATAAATAGTTTTGTATATTCTTGCTGGTTCATCAAAATAACGCCCTGTAATAACATACCAATTACCATTTTTTATGTTTTCAAAAGACAAGTCTCCCATTGTAATATAGAGAGAAATAAAAATGAAATATATACACAAGAAACTTATTTTAGAATTGATATTGTTTACAAATACCAAAGCTGCGTCTGTGCCATATTGAAATTCCGTATTCTTTTATTCCATCTAAATGTCGTTTTGCGCCATATCCTTTATTTTGATCAATTCCATATTTTTCAATTAATTCTGGATTTTCTTTGCACAAATCTTCAATATATTTATCACGTTCTACTTTTGCCAATATAGATGCAGCTGCTATTGCACTGTACTTGTCATCACCACCTTCAATACATGAATACGGTATTATTTCTATTTTGTTACTTTTTTTGTTATAAACGGTTAATGGATTAAAATAGTTTCCATCAATTAGTAAATGAAATTGAACACCTGTTTTTTCTCTACATTGATAACGTACATTCAAAATGCAACTATGCATTGCTTTTTGTGTTGCTTGTAATATATTAACTTCGTCGATTACCTTTTCATCTTCAAAACTAACGTACCAAGCTACTGCATTTTGTTTTATATACTCTGCAACTTCTTCTATTTGTTTTTTAGAATGAAACTTTTTACTATCTTTCATTTTAGAATGATCAAAACTATTGTCTTTAGGTAATATTACAGCTGCACTATAAACTCTTCCTAAAAGAGGACCTCTACCTGCTTCATCGACACCTATTTCTAAAATACTAATATCATCACTGTAAAACGTATTTAATAGTGTATGTGTTCTCACTCTTGACTTTTTAATTTTTGTTTTAGTTTCCATAATAAACTGCATTTTTAAGTGTAAATAATTACTGTATATATATTTTATTAAATTTAAATTCAATTATTTTTTAAACTTTTTTCACACTATAAATTATACAATGAAACTAGAAGCATTATTTCTATTTTTAATAATATTATTAGGTTTAGTATTATGTTCATTTTTAGGAGGAAATTGTAGTAGAGAAAATTTTATAGGAACATCAAATAATCAAAATCAACCAAATAGTAATACTAGTAACAACACAAATAGTAGTAATAACACAAATAGTAATAATAACAATTATGACAACTATAATCATTATTCTGGTTCATCGTCTCAGTTACAAAATGGGGCTACATTTTACAATCAAAATGGCGGTTCAATTCAAGTTAGCATGTTAAGTAATGGTCAACCAACACTTAAAATTACAACTGCTCAAGGTCAAAAACCACTTACATTTACAACAAATCCTACTTCTAGTAGTTCAAATACAAACACAAATTCAATAACAAATCCTTTTTCCTCTTCTGTTGAAAGTTATACTAATTTTAATTCTTCTGGATCAAGTTCGACTAGTTTAAAATTTTATGGACCAAATGGTGAAACTGCTTTAGTAATAAATCATAATGGTCAACGTGCTATAAAAGTTAATACAAATAGTGGAAGCTATATTTACACAACCAGTTCACCATCTTCATCTTCGTCGTCATCATCATCATCATCATCATCATCATCGTCGCCTTATAATCCAAATTACACAACTTATAATAATACTCCTGCTACTTATTATGGAAGTACTGGTGTAAATGGTTCCAACACAAACAATAGTAATGAAGCTTATACAGGAACTTCAACAACTACATCAACATCTTATCCATCGTCATCTTATCCATCGTCATCTTATCCATCGTCATCTTCATCACCTTCTTCCTCTTATAATTACAGCAGTTCATTACCACAAGGCATTCCAAGAAGTCAAATACCACCAGGTCAAGAAGATTTATACATATTAAAATCAGAAATAGTTCCACCGGTTTGTCCTGCTTGTCCAACATCTGCAGCATGTCCACGTGAAGAAAAATGTCCGCCTTGTCCTGCATGCGCAAGATGTCCTGAACCTGCTTTTGAATGCAAAAAAGTGCCTAATTATAATTCCATTAATGAAGAATATTTACCAGTACCTGTTTTGAATGATTTTTCTACGTTTGGTATGTAATCTAAAATAATTATAATATTTTGAGAATTTTGTAATATTATAATCTATATGTTTATTTACGGTTGTTTATAAGTTCTTGTTTTTGATTTTCTCCCTTTCTTTGTTGTTTTATTCTTGAGGCTGTAGTTTTTTTTACCCTTAGTATTCCTCTTTTTACGATAATTTTTTTTATAAGTTTTATGTTTATTACCTCCACGTTCACCTCTAAGATTTAATAAAGCATTAACATCTTCATCTATATTTTCATTTGGTTGTGGATTTTCATTTGGTTGTGCTACTGGTATTGGATTTTCATTTGGTTGATCATTTCCAAGATTTAATAAAGCATTTGCCGCATCTTCCTGATTATTTTCATTTCCTATTGGTACTGCTACTGGTATTGGATTTTCATTTGGTTGGATATTTTCATTTTCTATTGGTACTGCTACTGGTATTGGATTTTCATTTGGTTGAGGAGCTTCACCATTAAAGTTTATTATACATTGTCTTAGTAAATCTGGAAAAGCTAGTGCGTAGTTATTTATTACTGGATCAATAACTGCATTATATTCTTTTGGAATAATAGCGGAATTAGGACCAGGAGTTTGAATTAAAATAGTATTTTGGGGTGTAATTCCTCTATATTTACCACAAAGCATAAAATTTGGTGGGTCATTATAAAATATAATCTTGTTATTATCATTAACATTTTCAAAATATTGTATTATATTCAATAATCTTACTCCACTATCTTCGTCTACAAAATAAACACCAAAAAAAGCTTGAAACTGATTATTTTGTCGCATATTAATACGTGTAATTAATCCTCTTTGTCCGTTTCCTAAATTAAAAATTAAAAATTGTTCGCCTTGTTGTGGTTGGCCTGGTTGTGGTACGCCTGGTTGTGGTTGGCCTGGTTGTTGTACGCCTGGTTGACCTGGTTGGACTGGTTGTTGTTCACCTGGTTGTTGTACGCCTGGTTGGACTGGTTGTTCACCTGGTTGTTGTTGGGCTGGTTGTGGTTGGCCTGGCAGTACAACACGTGTAACTCTCGAAGCCATCATTCTAGCATTTATATACCAGTAAATGCCATATATTGTTATACCACCTCCACCAATAGCTACTAATGTAGCTAAAATTTTCAATATTTCCCAAAGAGGTCCTGATAAAGTACCAGTCCAGTTACCAATTTGGATAAATCCAGTGTTCACTACTTCACCAGTTGCGTTTACCGCTACCTTTGCCCCTTCAGCTGCTACACCTAGCGTTCCTTCTACAAAATTTCTTAATTGACCCTTACTTATTTCAGTTGCGTTTCTGTCAATTTCTAAATTTTCCTTTTGTCTATTCAAATCTTGTATAGTGTATTCTTTTTCTGCTTCATGTAAAATTTTCTCTTGTTCTGTTTTTTGTGCAGTTATTTCAGCTTCTCTTTTTTTTTCTTCTATATTTCCTCTATAAGAAATAGGTTCTACTATATTAAATAGTGTATTTAAATCTTCAACATTTGTTTTTAAAGTCTTTACTTCAGAAATTTTATTATTAAACTCTTCTTCATTACCAAAATAATAAACTGCTGTTTTAGAAATATCAATAATATCAAGTAACACTTGAGTTTTTTCTGTAATATCTTTTAATGTTAAATAATTAAAATCCTCTTTTGAATATGATTTTTTTTCTAATTCTACATTTATTTTTGTTTGTATTTCCATCAATACTGGTACAAATTTATCAAACTCATCCATTTGCATATTTGTTTGTAAACTATCCATAAATGGCAAAAAATCACTAAACCCTGATAATTTAGTTTGTATACCTGTTTTATCTTGTGCGTTTTTAAAAAGTGTAACATAAGGATCAAACAATGTTTCACAAAAGTAAATAGCATCTTTTTGTAACCCTTCTTTTTCTTTATAAGCCGCAATTTCTTTATTAGTCATAGCATTTTGTACAATAGAATTTAGTGTTGTTTTATTATTATTTATTACATTTGAAATTGGCATCATTTCAGCGGTTGTATTACTTTGCATTGTCTCATTATTCATTGTCTCATTTTTGGTATTTGTATCACTACTACTCCAAAACCAACCACTAAATATAGAAGAAGTATCTTCATCTTCCGTTTCAGTTGAATTTACTTGTTGATGTTTACTAGGGTCAAAATATCCAGAACTTGCAAATCGATTAACTAATTTTTTACAATTTTTTTTTGTATCTTGGTATGTTTTTTTAAATTCCTCATTTATATCATAAATTTGGTCACGCATTTCTTCCAATATTTGTTCTTCTGTTTTTGGTTTTATCATTAAAGCTGCAAACATGTTTGACGCTTCCTTCTTTAATTTTTTTACTTTGCGTTCTTGTTCAATCCTAAAACCTTCAGGTAAACCAAATTCTAATTTTTTATTAACTGTACCGACTTGAAAATCGTTCTCTCCATTTATTGTAAATTGTTTCAAATTTGGCTTTTCATTAGTTTTACCACTTCTTTCTACGTTAATATCTTCCATAAAGTTAGTATCGGTGTCATCTATATTCTCTTCTAAAACTTCTCGTAGAAATTCTTCATTATAATCATAAGTTTTATCTGTTTGTTGTGATTTAATAGGAACTGTTATACTTGCTAATAACATTAACAAAATAATTAATTTACAAAATAAACTACCTGCTCCACCACCACGCATATTGTTTTCATCACTACTCATACCCATTAATGTCTCTTTCATTACTTGCACTAACTTAATTAAGTTAGGATCGTCAGTTGAAACAGCATTTTCAAGAATTTGCCTTGTAAATTCTTTATCCAGCTCTTTTAGTGACTTGAAAACACATAAAGCATTTAATATATTTTCCTGTAAAATAACGTTCATTTCAACAATTTTTTTATAAAAATCTTTCATTTCTTCATCAATAGCATCTTCTTCCGTAAATTTATAAAATGGAATTATCCTTAAAAACTGATAAGCATACTCTAAATCACGTATTGTTTTATCAGTTAATTCGTGATAATTTTCTAAAAAATAATTTTTTTCTAAATAATAATTTTTTACAATTTTATCATCCATTACTTATTATATTTTGTATATATAAAAATATAGTAAATAGTGTATTTATTACACTACTTATTCACGTGTTTTAATACATTTTTTATCTATTTGAATACTAGGACCTTTTTCTTCTTGTGGAACTATGTTGATAATACATTTTGATTTTTTCCCATACAGAGGTTCTGTACAGCCTTTTTCTCTCTTCTTCTTTGTTTTGTTATGTTGAAACTTAAATAGTTTAGGTTTTTCATCTGTACATCTTGCTCTAAAGTGTTCGTATCTTTCTCTCACATCACAATAAGTTAGGTTAGATTTTTTGTGCAACATTTTATTTACCAATTCGTGCAAATTATAAATATACCGTGAAAATGTTTCACGATTTTTCATAGAACACATTTTTAATGGCAACTGTTTGAAATTTGTTTTTAAATTTATTCTACAATATTTGCATGGTAAGACATATTTTAGACTTTCTACAAAATGCATATAATGCTTCTTTTCTTCCAACGTAGGATTAACAGGATAATTAAAACTCATTGTATGGAGATAATGCCATAATGGTGGCCCCCATACACTTGTAATCATTCCATCACCTGCATTATAATCTTTTTTTGTAAAAACCCTACGTTTTTTTGTCTTGTTCTTATTATATCTTTTTTTAATAGTGCTATTTTTTTGCATTATAATTGTGTATTAATTTTATATACTATAATACAATATTAATATTTTGTAGAATTTTTAAACAATATTTATAAACTTACAAATTTTACTGATTTGTTGCGTATCAGAAGAAGTTATTATATTGTCATTAAATATTTCTTTAATTATTGAATTTTTATTATTTAACTTATTTAGATTTTTGACTTCTTTACTACATTTAGTAAATTCTTCTTGTAGTTTCATTATTTTTTCATAATAAATCGTATCATTAGGATAATCATATTTGTTTATTTCTATTAGTTCACCTTTACTATTTCTAAAAATCATTACACTACTTAATTTATATAATAATCTTTAAATAATATTCGTTTAACAACAACGTTAATTTCTTTTTATTAATATATATGAATAATAATTTTGCAAATATTAATAAAATGAATAGTATGAACAATTCATATTCAAGAACGAATATTACTGGCAGCGGTAGTTCAAATAGTTATTTATCGAAAGTTACATCTAGTGTAAAAAAAATGTCATCAAAAACAATACTTATAATAATAGCTATTATATTTTTTATTATTTTAGCAATTTATTATTATTATTATTATGTTTCTCCAAAATTAAAAACATCGTATCATGCTAATGCTGAAGGAGTTGGTAATGCATCATCATCGTCTTCCAGTAATGGACCAAGTAAACAAGCCGAACTAATGTTATTTTATGCTGATTGGTGTCCTCATTGTAAAACAGCAAAACCTATTTGGAATGACTTAAAAACACAGTATCAAAATAAAACAATCAATGGTTATCAAGTAATATTTACTGAGATTAACTGTACAACAGAAAGCGCAGAAACAGAGCAAATGATGAATAAATACAATATTGAAGGTTTCCCTACTATTAAACTATTAAAAGATGGGCAAATAATTGAATATGATGCAAAACCTACTCGTGAAACTTTGAATGAGTTTTTAAATACTGTTCTCTAAATTTACCTTTTAGAAAAAGGTAAAACCAAAACATCAACCTTTCTCAAAGGTTGATGTTTTGGCTCAACCTTTCTCAAAGGTTGATGTGACAAAGTCCTTTGCCTTTTCAGTTCCTTTTTGATAAATTTCTTTTCTCATTTCCTTAGAACTTATTGCCAATTTTAAATAATGTAAACTTATATATTTCACATCAAAAATAATTTCATACTTTATTTTTGGATTTACAAAATTAGAACTTAAGTTGTCGAATGTTTTGAAAAATAAACACAAAACAAAATCTAATAAAGTAGAATCATTATCAATATAATTTTTTTGTTGACAATCATATTGATTACAAAATCCTAGTACTTCATCTTCATTTTCCACATTATCAATGCAATATTTTAATGGATAATTAGCACAAACACCACCATCTATATAACATTTATTTTCTATTATAACTGGTGTAAATAATAACGGAATACTAGAAGACATTATAATTGCGTCTACTAATGAAATATTTGGATGCGTTAAATAGGAAACATCTTCTGTTTTAAATTGATTGATTTCAAATGAAAAAAAGTGAATTTCAATTTTAGAATATTCATAAAAATCTTTTAATGTAATATCTATGGAAATATCTTTAGCATCCAACAAAGGTTTAAAAACTTTTTCAACAATTTTTTTATTATAAATACCTCTATTTTTATAGGCATCGAAAATGTAATTGATTTTTAAATGAAACAATTCGTGCCATGGTCGTTGAATTATATAATCATTTAATGTTTCCCAATCATATTTTAAAGCCAATAATACTGCAACAATACTACCTGCAGATGTACCATAAATACTGTAAATATTATTCAAGTCTAGTACATTATTTTCACTTAAATATTGAATAGCCGATATATATTGTAGCATAGCAGGACCACCTCCAGAAATAACCAAATGTTTAATATTCATTGTAATAATTTTATATAGTTAACGTGTTAGATTTATATCAAATTTATATAAAATTTATATTACATTTATTTCTACAAGTTTTTTTCTATGAATGTTTTAATGGCAAGTATTTTTACATTAGAAAACATTGATGATTTTTCAGAAAAATTAAATATGGATGAGCTTTATGAAAAAAAAAGACAATATGATTTGAGTAAATTGACGCTTTATAATAAAATATTAAATCGTATACATGTTAGAATAAAAACTACTTCTAGACAAAAAATAGATGAGCAATTTTGTTGGTTTGTTGTTCCTGAAGTAATTATTGGTGTGCCAAAATATGACCAAGCTTCATGTATCGCATATTTAATGGATAAATTAAAAGACAATGGTTTTAACATACGATATGTACACCCTAACACACTGTTTATATCTTGGGTACACTGGGTACCTTCTTATGTAAGAACTGAATTGAAGAAAAAAACAGGAATTGTTATTAATGAATATGGTCACAAAGTTGATGATAATGGTAACTCAAATTCAAATATCAATACAAATGTATTGCGTTTAGAAGATAAAAACCCAAATGATTTGATATTTAATTTTAAAAAATCAGATAGTTCTGATCACATCGATAAACCTAAGAAAACATATACACCAATTACATCTTATAAACCATCTGGAAATTTTGTATACAATGATGAACTATTAAATAAAATAGAGGATAAATTATAATATATTATAATTTTATGATTACAAAAAAAAATAATAAAAATAAATATAAAAAAACTTTAAAAAAAAAAAATATTAAAAAAGAAAATAATACTTCAATAACATGTAGAAACCCTTCTTTTAATAATTATACATCATTTGAAACAAAAATTGAAGAGGTTTTCAAAAAAAATAAAATCGATTTTATGTCAATAAATTACAATTTAGAAAAAGAGATTATTAAAAATTTGAAACAAGCTTCAGAATCTAAAAATAAAATTAAACCTCAAAACGACTTTTACTCATATATAAATGAAAGATGGTTACAGTCATATAATCCTAATAAAGACCAAAAATATTTTGTTGAATACGATGATTTTAGACTAGTACAAGATAAAGTTTTTAGAGAACTACTTATTATTATTGAAGACTATATCAAACAAAATAAAAATATTAAAACACCATTTAATATTTCACTTATTAATTTTTACAAATCTACTATACCAAAGTACAATATGAAATCAATTCTATTTAACCATGCAAATAATAATTTAAATAATATTGATGATCTCATAAAAGAAAATAATTTATGGAAACTTTTAGCGTATATTAATCAAAGTGAAATTGTAAATTGGGGATCTCCTTTAATATGGACATTAAATGCTGATAATAAAGATCCTACTATTTTTAGGTCTTATATAAATGGTCCAACCTTATCATTGTTAGATATAAATGTTTATTTTAATGATGGTACAAATGTAGAATATAAAAAAAAATATATAAAAGAATATATTAAATATTTAAACAATTTATTTATATTTTTTTTTGGAGAAAAACATGACTTTAATGTAGAAGATATTTTTAATGTAGAAGTTAAAATTGCAAATGCATTTTCTTGTAGTATTTTAAAACCTAAAAAATTAGATCCTAGTTACAATAAAATTACTACAAAAGAAGCAATGGATCATTTTCAATTTAATTGGGAAGAATTTTCCAAAGAATTAGGATTTAAAAAAACCCCAGATTTTTTTATTACACCTGACTTAAATTATTTATTATGTATCACACAATTACTTTTAAAAGAATGGAATACAAAACAGTGGAGAACTTTTTGGATTTATTTATTTATTAAGAATATAGTGCGGTTTTCTTATAAAGGCCATAATATATTTTTTAGTTTTCACGGAAAATTTGAAAGAGGAATTCAAGAAGCAGCTGGCATTAACCTATATAAAATATTTGTATGTTGTTTTGCATTTAATACATTTTTATCGAAACAATATATAATAAAATACAAAAATGATCAATATGTTGATTATGTTAGAACTATGGCAGAAGATTTAAAAACTGTATTTATTCGAATTATTAAAAGAAATAAATGGATGCAACCTAAAACAAGAGAAACTGCATTAAAAAAATTGTATAATTTTACATTTCAAATAGGTGAACCTAATAAATTAGAACCAGATCCAATATTAAATTACATAGATAATGATATATGGGGAAATTTAATAAAAATTTGTAAATGGAGACATAATAAAGCAATTTCATTAGAAGGAAAAAAAATTATTGACTTTCCTGTAGTCGATTGGTCACAAATACCTATTAAGTTTGTATCTACACAATCATATGTTGTGAACGCATCATATACACCTTCAAAAAATGGTATTTATGTACCTTTAGGATATATTCAAAAACCTTTTATTGACTTAGATCAAAGAGGTATAGAATATAACTTGGCGTTTATCGGTTTTACATTATCACATGAAATGTCTCATGCTTTAGATGATTGGGGAAGTCAATATGATGAAAATGGTAAATTAAATAACTGGTGGACCCCTGAAGATAAAAAACATTTTAGGAAAATTCAAGAAGATGTAGTTAAACAATATGAAACATTTGCATCTTATGACAAAATAAAATTAAATGCATGGCCTACCATTGGCGAAGATTTAGCAGATATTTCAGGAATAACAATATGTAGAGAATATCTAAGAGATATTCAATTAAAAAATGAAAATATATTACCCATTCAAGACTTATCATTTAGAACATTTTTTGTATACTTTGCTTTTCAACAACGACAAAAAATAGGCAAAACTGCTATTAATGCTCAACTTAAAACTAATCCACATCCTTTAGACAAATATAGATGTAATGTACCATTATCTCGGTTAGTTTCATTTAGAGTTATTTATAATGTTAAAAAAGGTGATAAAATGTGGTGGCATTCTACAAATAAAATTTGGAATAATTAAATTTTTTAATAAATTTAGTGTATTTAGAATTATTTTTTAAATGTTTATATTTTTTTTATATGATATATATATATATATATAAAATGGCTTATACTCGTCGTAATCGCCGCAATCGTTCAATGGCTCGTGGTCGTTCAATGGCTCGTGGTCGCGCTCGTGCTGCTGCTCGTGGTGCTTCTGCTGCCGCTAGTCGCGCCGCATCTGCTTCAAGAATGGCTTCCGCCGCCGCTAGTCGTGCCGCATCAGCCTCAAGACAAATGTCTGCTGCTCGTTCAGCATCTGCATCAAGAATGGCCGCCGCCGCTGCTAGTCGTGCCGCATCTGCCTCTCGTGCAGCTTCTGCCGCTGCTGCTCGTGCTGCTGCTGCTTCTCGTGCTCGTGCTTAAATAGTTTTTACACCTTTTAACATTTCAAATGCCGATTAAGTTTTCTTTTTTCTTAAATTACAATCTCTACACAATATTTGAAAATTACAATTTTTATTATGATAATCAATCCAATCATTTTTAAAATCTTCGTCTTCGTCTTTAAAAATAGTTAATTTATATATTTTACAATCCCCAAATGATAATGGTATTTGTTTTTTTGTTAATTTTAAAAAATTATCCTTTAATGTTTGAAATGATGGATTGTGGTGGTCTACGTGGTAATTTTCGTAAAGTTCATTTTCGGTTTTACAAAAATTACAAACTAATTTACTTTGTTTTTGTTTATATTTAATTGTATCATATTTAATTGCTTCTCTCATTGCCCTTAACAAATCATCACTCGTATTTCGTTCTTTAAATTGACAACAATAAACCCAACTAAAATCTATTTCGCTTCCATCTAATCTTTTTATCATCGTTTGATAATATTTTCTAACTAAGGAATTAGGTTGAATATAAAAATAATCTATACCAATACCCTTTTTATCATAGCATTCTGGATGATTTTGAATTAAATTATCAAAAAAACTAAAATGCGTATGGTCTTTATTTATTATACAACAACCTAAATCATTAATTATATTTCTTGTATAATTTTCACACTCTTTTTTTGTTTTAAATTCTAATTCGCCAATATAATATTTTTGCTTCATTAATGATAGATATTATATTGTTATTTTTAAATTATTTTGTTATACATAATCGGCGTTTGAAATGTTAAAAGGTGTAAATAAAACTACTATTTGTAAATAACATATTTAGTTAATTTTTATTAAAAATAAATAAATATTAATATACTATATAAAAGTGAAATATGAAAACAAAAAATAGACGTAATAAACATAGAAATAAAACTCAAAAAAAATATCAAAAAGCTGGTAAAAAATGGCAAACAGCATTAACAGTAGCAAAGAAAACACTTGAAAAAACAGGTTCTCTAGAAAAAGCAAAAATAGCATTGAAAAAACAAGCTTTATTCAATGCACGTAAACTTTTTGGTTCTGTTTAAATAATTTATGTAAATAACCAATAAACACTTTACATAAATTATTTGTTTTGCATTTTAATCTAGTTTAACTGGTTGTTGCATTGGTGGTTGCATAGCTGGTTGTTGCATAGCTGGTGGTTGCATCGGAGCTGGTTGTTGCATTGGTGGTTGCATAGCTGGTGGTTGCATCGGAGCTGGAATATTTTCTTCTGTAATTTTAGGTTTAATTTGGTTATTAACTTCACTTTGATTTGCAATTTTTTGGTTTGTTTCTGTTAAAATTGTATTTGCTTTTTTTTCTAAATTATCAATTTGTTTTTTTGTAGTTTCTAAAATCTTTCTCTCCACAATTGCTTCATAAACCTTTAAATTTCCAACAAAATCCATTTCACATTTTACGTATAACTCAATAATTATAGTACGTGTTTTTTCTACAATTGCTTGTAATTTATCTTCCGTTAATGATGGGTTCACACGTATTTTTTTCTTATCACTATACGGATCACTTACAAAAGTAAATAAATCATTAATAACGGATAATAGTTCATTTTGTTTGTTTGCAGCAGTTTGTATCATCGTTTTTATATTCTTAGCATATTCAACAAACAGTTTATCATTATTTGAAAGCGTATAATTTTGCTTAAACACTGGGTTCTCCCCTTGACAACTATTTTTATTGTTGTAATCTTTTAATTTAATATCACTAAATTTAGTAATTTCTGGGGGCATGATTTCATTGCCTGTAAATGCAGTGTAAAATGTTTTCAAGTCTTTTTGAAACTGTTTTTTAGTAGTTTCACTCATTCCTGTAAATGTACCATTGGAATAATCATAGTTATCATCTAAATATAATGCCATTAATTCTGTCATTCCAGGTTCTTCAGCTAATGTTTTAACACTACCATCTTTGTTTAGATTCATAGTACATATTTTTGGATGTAAATTGACTTCTTTTGTTTCGTCATTTACAACTATTTCATTTAAGTTTCGTATTCTGTTATCACAAATATTTAGTTTATATAACTTGATGTCTTTTCTATTTACATTTTCAGGTATTTTATCTTTTTCCAACAAACCAACTTCTACAGCATTACCATTACTATCTTTATAAATATAAACAGGATTAATTGTCTTTACAATAGCAGCAAAAGTATGTGCTATTTTTACATAAAATTTAGCAATTCCGATACATACTCTTTTTTTCTTAATTGATTTTTTTGCATCATTTTGAATATCCAAACTTTCAAGTTTGTCTTTGTTAACAAACATGACATTTTCTTTAGACAACTCATTTACTTCTTCACCATTTTTAATTCTTTGAGCTAAATAAGTAATTTGTAAATCATTAAAATAATTTTTAATTATATCAGAAGTTATGACAACCAATTTATCACAATATTCTTTATTAGATAAATTAGTTAAACTCTTAAAATCCATTGTTAAAATATAGTATGTTGCAATATAGTCCACTACTTTATAAAAATTATCAAAATCTTTATTTAGATCATTTGTTTTACCATTTTTTGTATTAGAATTTGTCGAAGGTATATTTCCCATATATCATAAATATATAAAATAAAAATGAATTAAAAATATATTATATAATGAAAAGAAAGTAAATGAGTAATAAAGAAGGAAGTAAAAGGAAAAAAATTACTCTTGTTAATAAAAAAGAATTATGGAGTATTTTCGATAATGAAATAAATAGTATTGATAATGGAATAAATCATGTTAAAACACCTTTAGAATGTATATATAGAGCATCAGGAAACAGAGATTTTTGTGAATATTGCGAAACAATTTTAGCATTCTCTGATGAAGGTTTCTTAACTTGTACAAATAAATCTTGTGGTATTATTTATAAAGATATAGTAGACCATTCTGCAGAATGGAGATATTATGGCGCAGATGATAATCAAAACTCAGACCCTACTAGATGTGGTATGCCAATAAATCCTCTTTTACAAGAATCTTCTTATGGTTGTAAAGTTTTATGTAACGGTCCTATGAGTTATGAAATGAGAAAAATAAGACGGTATACTGAATGGCAGTCTATGCCTTATAAAGAAAAGTCACAATATGATGAATTTCAATTTATTACAATTATGGCACAAAATGCAGGAATGCCTAAAATGATCATTGACGATGCAATGAGATACCATAAAAAAATATCTGAATATGAGTTAACATTTCGAGGTGATAATAGAGATGGTATTATAGCAGCATCAATCTATATTTCATGTAGGATTAATAACTTTCCTAGAACGGCTAAAGAAATTGCAAATATATTTCACTTAGACGTAACCAGTGCTACAAAAGGTTGTAAAAATGCATTGGCTATAATTAATAACCTTGAAAAAGATATGACAAATAAAGATAAGACCAGTTTTTGTAAAACAAAACCAGAAGCTTTTATAGAGCGTTTTTGTAGCAAGTTAAATATTAATAATGAATTAACAAAATTATGTCAGTTTATATCCATGAAAATTGAAAGGTTAAATATAATGCCAGAAAATACACCACATTCTATTGCTGCTGGTGTAGTTTATTTTATAGCACAATTTTGCAAGTTAAATGTCTGTAAACGTGATGTAAAAAATGTTAGTGAAATTAGTGAAGTTACTATAAATAAATGCTATAAAAAATTAGAAAAAATTAAAGATCAACTTATACCAGAAGTAATATTTAAAAAATATACATAGTCACAATAATTACATTTCATTGTTTTCATTGTGAACTTGTCTTAAAAATAAACTATATTCATACAAAAGTTTTTTTACACTAGTTTCATTATTCAAAGTTGTATTATTGTCAATCAATTTTTCAGTATAATAAAACCCAGAGGCTCCACACAAGCTTTCATTGTTTCTAGTGGTTACGGTTAGTTCATAAATAAAAGACGAATTATTTTCTTTTATGTCAAGAGGAAATATTCTACAAAAGCCAAAATTATGTTGCTGGGTTTTTTTAAATGGAATGAAGTATTTACAAGTTCTACAACTTTTGTAGTCTGCAATTATTTCATAATAATAGAAATAAATCAAAATCAAAAAAACTTTCAACATCTTTCCAAAAGGTTTGTTGTATTTTACTATTATTATTTATTTAAGTAAATTTAACTAGGTTTTAAATTTACTTAACATTAAAAATGGTGTAAAACTAATTGATAGAAACAAATTTTATGAAATTGGAAAATCACCAATCATTTCCCATGATGAAAATAGTAAAATCATTTATCATTTTCATTATATCTATATTCAAATTTACTTCATATTCATTTACAGTATGATCTTTTTCATATAAAGTGTCATTTTTTTTTTCTACCAAAATAATTTCTTGGTCTATTTTTTCAAATAATAGACCTGTATTTCTACATAAATTATTATTATTTTTATAATGATTTTCAAAATGATACATTATTTTATTATTATTATTTAGATAAGATAAACTATTGTTTATTAAAATCATAAACAATACATTTAGAAAAACACTTTGTAACATATTTTATATTATAATATAATATTTTACTATTTCTATATATTTTATTAAATGATTTTAATAAATCGTCTAATTTAAAAAAATAAAAACTAGATGATTAAGTAAATGAGTAAAACTTCTGATACATTCGAAAAATCAATACCAAAAAGAGTTTTTATTGTTCCCTACAGAAATCGTATACAACATAAATTTTTTTTTAGTAAATATATGACGTTTTTATTAGAAGATAATAAAGATTACGAAATTTATTTCTCTCACCAATGTGATGCTAGAACATTTAATAGGGGTGCTGTAAAAAATATAGGATTTCTTGCTATTAAAAACAAATATCCAGACCACTATAAAAATATAACTTTTATATTTAATGATATAGATACAATTCCATTTCAAAAAATATTTGATTATCAAACATATCATGGAACTGTCAAACATTATTATGGTTTTAAATACGCATTAGGCGGCATAGTAGTTATGAAGGGAGCTGATTTTGAAAAAATAAATGGTTTTCCTTGTTACTGGGGTTGGGGTATGGAAGACAATACATTACAAAAAAGATGTGAAAGACATAGATTAATAATTGATAGAAGTAATTTTTATGAAATTGGTAAACCACAAATATTACAATTATTTGATGGTATTTCAAGAATAATTAGTAAAAAAGATCCATGGCGAAGTGAAAAAGATGATGGCATTGATGGTTTGCGTACTATGACAAAATTAATGTACACTATAGACAATTTGTCGGAAAACCCAAATGATAATATATTTCATTTTGAAGATCCGTTAATTTTTTATATTAATATAAAAACATTTTTAACTCGCGTAAGATACGAAAATGATGAATATTTTAATTATGATTTGAGAGAACCAAGACGAAAAATAATACATCCAGATAAGTTATTACAACGTACAAATAAATTAGTAACAAGTACAGATGACTGGTCAAATATTCCATACTATCCTACAACTAAAGAACGAAGAGAACAAACTGTAGAGTATTTGCTTAAAAGTGGCAAACAAGTACCATTAACTTTGTTACAACAAATAAAAAAAGACAAAGAAGAACTTATTCGCCAAGATGTTTTTAATAATACTATTATAGACTATGGTAATGGTAATGATAATATTTCTAATATTCCTGTAAATAATCATCATTTTATTCAACAAAATATACAAAGACAAAATTACAATCAAAAACATTATCATAATAAACAGCAAAATCCACCGCATTTGTATTCACCCGAGTATGCACATTACGTTGGTGCACGACCTCCAGCCGCTCCAAGTGCAAGAATTAGATTGGGAGGTGTTTATTAAATAAATGTCCTTTTTTGTTCCATTTTATCGTCTCTAAAGTCAAAATAACATATTTCAAATCTATCACTATACGACCAATTAAAATCATAACATAATCCCATATTAGACATACTTGAAAAATTAAACTCAAAGTAAAATCTTGTACCATGTATGTCTGTTTCTTTCAAAATTTCTAATTTTTTAATTATGATAGGATGAATGATAGAGTATCGATCATCATTTTTTCTTATTATATCTACATAAGTACCTTTTCTATATTTTATTCTTCCGTCGTATTCTAATATAATATGAAGTATATCATTTGGAATATGATTTTTAAACATAAATTATATTTTATATATAAATAATATATAAAATACTTTTATTATTATTATTATTATTATTATTATTATTATTATATTATTATTAAACTAAACTTTGTACCAAACATAAACTATTTCATCATAGTTATTCTGTCTTTTTGATTTTTTATATGGATAAATATCATGTGCTGGACCAAATATTGACATACATACATTTTCATAAACTTCTTTATTAATATTTAAAGCATAAACCCCATTTAATTGTAAATTTTTATATGTATTTGTAAATAAAGGTACATAGAATTTTTCATCCATTTCTTTTTTTGATTTATATTCAGGGTTATTTTCATATTTTTGAATAAAATAATAAGGTGGTGATGTAAAAACAAAATCATATTGTAAAGTACTATAATCTACTAGTAACGCATCGTTGAAAATCATATGAATATTAGTTTTACTTTTTTCTTTCAAAAAATCAATAAGGTTACTATAAGGTGTTTTCAAAGTATGGTTAATTTCAATTCCAATATAGTTTTCTATGTTTAATGCTGATGCAGCAACTGCCGCTCCACCCCATCCTGCACAAAAATCCAGTATACATTTTGGCTTGTATTTAGTATATATTTCCATATAAACAATAGGACGTATAATATTAATCGCACTTATGCAAATATTATATACTTCTTTTAATACAGTATAATAATTCTTTTTTTTGTTTTTATTTTTTACGGTATTATAATATTCTAGCATATTTTGAATAAATTTTTTTTTTTTAAATTCATCTATGTTTATTATGAATTCATAAAAATTGATATTATATTTTCCTTTTGTATTCAATCTTTGAGAGAAAGTAAAATAGTCCACTATGTTGTTTCCAATTCTTGACCTGGAAGATATGGTAGATGCGTTTTCACCTATTTCTATTAGTTTATTCATTTCTTTAATTATATCTTTTTTTGCTATGTTTTTAATTTGATTTGCAATTTCCACTTTTTCTTCTGGTGAAAAAGTTTCTTTAATCATTTTATATACAATTTTATATTTTAAAATGATTAAAATAACTATTTATTTCCTGGACTTGCGTGATTTTTTCGTCTTTCTCGATTTACGAGACTTTCGTGATTTTCGATGTTTACGTGATTTTCTTCCTTTTTTACCACCTTTGTTCACTCTTTTTGGGTCTTGTAATTGCACTAATCCCATTGCGACTTGTTTTTCGTCTCTTCTTCTTGCTGCTTCTTGATTAGTTTGAATTGTATTATTAACGGCATCTTGCGTTGTTCTTGGCGCATTTATCATAGTATCATTAAATGCAGGTGTCCTAGAATAAAATTGGTCATAACTAGCCATGTATATAATAATAAGTATATTATATTTTATTTATAGCTAAATATTTCCAAATAACTATTTTGTGTTTAAGTATTTAAAATTAAATTGTTATATATTTTAAAACATGAATATAAATTCTATAGAAAATATTAAACATGCATTTTATATAAATTTAGAAACGAGACCTGATAGAAGACAACACGTAGAAACACAACTACATAACATTGGAATTGCAGCTACTAGATTTAATGCAATTAAACTTAACAATGGAGCAATTGGTTGCAGTATGAGCCACTTAAAATGTTTAGAAATAGCAAAAGAAAATAACTGGGACCACGTTATGATTGTCGAAGATGATATTCTTTTTTTAAATCCAAATGTTTTTAAAAATCAACTGAACAAATTTTTAAAAAACAACAAAGACTTTGATGTAGTGTTAATTGCAGGAAATAATGTACCACCTTATCAAAAAATTGATGATAGTTGTGTTAAAGTATATCGTTGCCAAACTACTACTGGATATATTGTACAAAAACATTATTATGACACACTAATAAATAATATTAAAGAAGGAGTAAAACAATTAATTAACAATCCTGACCAGCATGTTATTTACGCTATTGATAAATACTGGTTTCGGTTGCAAGAAAAAGATAACTGGTTCTTGATCACACCTTTAACAGTGACCCAGAGAGAAGATTATAGTGACATAGAAAAAAGACCAACTAACTACACTAGAGTTATGACAGATTTAGATAAAGAATGGATGTTTAAATCACTTCATAACCAAAATAAACAAAATTTAAATATAATGAAATTTAATTGAAACTAATTAGTCCTTTATATTTTATTTTCTTCTAATAATTTTGGAAAATCAGATAATTCAATATCAGTGAAAATTTTATTTGTTGAAATATTTAAGATGTTACTCTTGAATGCTTCATCTAAATTGTAACCAATTGCATAATCTTCAAAATATTCCTTTATTATGTTTTCTTTTTTATTAAGCAAATCATCTATTGCATCTTTAGAAAGAAAATAGAACCTACCACTACAATATTTTGTAGGATACAAAATTAAATTTCTTGGTAACTCAGGATGAATTACATAGTATTGAGATAAAAATGGGTTTTTAACATCTACTATATACCCACCATAGTGCAATTTTGGTTTCGCATTTTTAATCAATTTTGTAATTGTATCAAAAAAAAGTGGTTTAACTAAAATTTGATCATCGTCTGTTTTTAAAATATATTTATAATTAAATGTTTTTGTTATAGCATTATATGCAGTCATTACTTTTTTTGGTAACGAATTATAATCATCCAATGTTTTAACCCATAAAATTCTCTCTTCTTCATTAAATTCATAATCATTTTCCAAATTTTCATTTCCAATAACGTGATAATATACAAGATTAGATGGTATAGTTTTTAACCATGTCATTTTTTGATACAATGCTTTTTTAATATATTTTTTACAATTCATAATTAAAAGTATAAATTCTTGATCAAGCATAGTATGTAAATAGTAATTATAATATTTATTTAAATTTTAATTTAAAAATATATAATACTAATAAAATAGTAGTTATTGTACGCACTTATAGCTCAATTGGTTAGAGCATTGGTCTTATGAGCCAAAGGTTTTGGGTTCGATTCCCAATTAGTGCAGTTAATTATATAATAATTACTTATTATTATATAATAATTACTTATATTTGTTTTTAAATGTCCATAACTTTTTCCACTTGTTTTTATATTTTGAAATCAAAATTTAGCCATTTTGTTTATATTGAGTGGATGAATAATTTCATTTCTATTGTTAATAATTTTAACTTAGTTATTTATACAGATGAAAACAGTTCAAAATATATTGATACAAAAAAAAATCCATATATAAAAGTAATAATAAAACCTTTGCAAAGTTTTTACAATTATAAATATAAACCATATTGGATTAAAAATCATAATAATAATATTTTACTTAAATACAAAATAGACTGGTCTGTTAATATGTTATGGAATGAAAAAATATGGTTTGTAAATGAAACTATACAAAATAACTATTTTGATAGTGAGTTATACGGGTGGTGTGATATTGGATATTTTCGAAATCGAAACGTAGACTTACATACAATGTTTCTCTCTAGTTGGCCAGATAAGGAAAAACTTTATGGTTTTAATAAAGAGAAAATATATTACGCTTGTATTAATAATAATAATGGTCAATTGAAATATTTGCATAAACTTATAAATAATAAAGATGTCAATGGTTTACCAATAAAACCAATTCCATCAAATCAACAGTCTATTGCAGGTGGTTTCTTCATTTTACATAAAGATAAAATACCATGGTGGAGAGAAAAATATGACGCTACATTGTCAAATTATTTCAAAAATAATTATTTAGTAAAAGACGATCAAATTATTTTGGCTCACTGTATTTTTTCAAATATGGAGCAGTTTAACTTGATAAAAGAAAATGATAGAAATTACGATAATTGGTTTTTATTTCAACGATTTTTGTTATAATCGTTAGTTTACACTGTTATTTTAGTCCATTCAAAAGGAAATAAATCATTTGTATCATTGTTTTCCATTTTAGGTCCAAACCACATGGATGGATAACATATTATCTTATTGCTATTTGCGTTTAAATATGCACCCCACCAACTAAATGAGCTATTGGCAATGATATTATGATTGCAACACGACATAAGCAACAGTTGCTTCCAATCATCCAATTCATTTGATGCTCTTTCAAATTCAATCATAGGAAAATCGTTTTTTAATAATTGAATAGTTTTATTTACATCTACTAGGTCAGTATCTTCACAAAAATATAATACATTGGGAGTATATTCTAACTCATCTATAATGTATTGCAGTGATTTTTTATAATATTCTAGTTGCATAATTGGATGACATTCAGGTATTTTCTTATAATCACCTAATCGAAAATGCATAGAAACACTTTTTTCTAAAAAGTCATTACTATGATATTGTTTCATAACTTCACATAATACATCCAATTTTAATTCATATATATTCAACATACGGCAAATTGTATCCATATTTTCATGAAAATATTTGTAACTTTGAAAATATCCATACAACAATACATTTGTTGATGTTTTCGTTTTTGAATTGTAACTATCTTTCAAATAACCACTTGGTATTTCTTCAAATGAAAATTGTTTTTCTTTATAAATAATATCAAAATGTGGAAACTTATCAAGTAAAAATCCAGATAGTCTAAATAAAAATGACTTCCAATATGTTTTTCGTTTCGTTGTTTCTCCTGTACCTAAAAATTCTGAATTAAGAAATTTAAACATATGTTTGTACTTTATAGAATAGGAAATTACAGTAAATATTTGAAAAAGTTGATTACCCAGTCCACCCATTAAATTACAAGTCAACATTTTTAGTTTTTAATAAGTATAATCTTTTATTTTTATATTTTATTAATTTCAATTTTATTAAAATTAAAAAATTGATATTAACAAGTAGTGTTATATTTATTGTATAACTATAAGATAAATAAATGTTAACGGATAAATACAAACCACAAGTTTTGGAAAATATAGTGGGTAACAAATTGTGTATAGAGAGCATACAAAAATGGTTTGAAAATTGGAGTTCAGAAAAAAACAGTAAAAAAGACAAAACTATTTGTGCATTATTATTTGGACCTAGTGGAATTGGAAAAACATTGTGTGTAGATTTATTTATCAAAAAGTATGATCTAAATTCAATTGAATTAAATCCTCACGACAAAATTGATAAAGAATACATTATTAAAACAATATTGCCTTCTTTGCAAGTTACAAAATCGTTTTCAAAAAAACAAAATATTTTTATCATTCATGATATTGATTGTTATGATGACTATGGTTTTGTAACATGTATTGTAAATTGTTTAAAAGAAACCAAAATTCCTGTAATTACTACTTGTAATAACCGATATGATCAGTCACTCAAACCTATTATACCCTATTGTTTAGATATTAAATTCCAGAAACCTTCTATGAATGATACAGTACAGTTTTTGAAATCTATTATCAAAATAGAAAATATCAAAATTAATGAAATAAAATTAAAACAATTGATTGAAGATTTTGATTATGATATACGTAGTATTTTAAATAATTTACAATTTTATAATTCTAAAACCAGTAATACTAATACTAATATTTCTGGAAATAAAGATAAAACAAACTCCAATATTTTTGAAATTACCAAATTATTTATGTGTCAAAACATTGAAATCGCGGACAAACAAATTTTATTTTGGTTAAACAATGATTTACTTCCTTTAATGTTGCATGAAAATTATCCATGTAACAATATTAAAATGAAAAATGATGTAATTTATTTAAATAATATTGCATCTTCTGCTTCTAGTTTAAGTGATTTGGATTTATTTGAAAAAGAAATACACACAAATAGTAGCTGGGAATTATTGCCATACACATCATGGTTTTCTATAAAATCTGTAACTAATTGTCATGCAAAAACTCAAATTAAATTTACTTCTTTCTTTGAAAAAAATGCAATTAAAAAACAAAATATGAATAAAAATATAGTCAACGAAAACAAAAGTGAAAATAAAAACATAACCGTTGTCAAGCCAAAAAATAGTAAGAAAACTTCTGAAAAAACACCAAAAACACCAAAAACACCAAAAACACCAAAAACGCCAAAAACGCCAAAAACGCCAAAAACGACAAAGGTCAAGAAAAATAAAGATGAAACTATAAAATCTCAAGAAAAACCTACAATTGTTAAGAAAAAAAAGGTAAAACAACTCACTATAGAAGAATAATAATTAATGTATAAAATTAATTAGTTGTTATTGTTAAATACGTTCTTCAACAGTAATTGGCTTCTCTAGAACTACAGCTACAGGAGTTTCAATTTCTAATGGATCTTTTAAATGTTCTTCGAAAGACTCTTTAATATTTTCTAACTTCACTTCACTAGAAACAGGATCTTGTGTAATAACTGATTTGTCAACATCTTCTACGTTTAATCTTTCAATTTCAACAGGCTCATATATTTTTTCTATTGTGTTTGTAGTACATGACATCCATTTTATAATCTTGGTATTTACATATAATAGTTTCTCTTTTATTAAATTATATAGTTTACCCCTTAAAGTGACATTTACATGAATACCTTCATTATCCATTGTAATATCATTGTCTTTGACTTCATCTTTTAATTCGTTAATGAATTCTTTTTCTAAAACTTTACCATGGGTACTAATATCCATTTATATTATAGAAATAAAAAATTTTTATAATTTTAACTGTTACATAACTGTTACATTTTTTAGTAATATGTTTTCAAATAAAAAATTATACTTCATCATCATCATGTATTCTTCTAGCTACTCTTCTTTCATTATTATTCACATTCATCGGTTCAGCAAGTTCGTCTTCGGCACCTTCAACACTATCATCACTATCATTACCAACAAGAGCTTCGTCAATACTGTCATCATACATGGAGGCAAAGGTATGATCATCATCATTATCATTATAATTGTTATCATTATCACTAATATCATCAACATCATCATCTGGTTGTCTATCATATATCTCTCTATTTTTTTGATCTAACCTGCTTGTAGCGAGTGCTTTATTTTTAAAAGCCCATACATCAGTACATTGATCAGATTTTTCAGTGTTTAAATCTTTTCTACACATAGGACAAATCTGTGGATTACCCCTACGTTCATTTTTTATACAATACTTATTCAAACAATTATTATGAAAGACATGACCACAATCAGTTTTATAAACTGCTTGGTCTGGAGTTTCACTAAAATCATCAAAACAAATTGGGCACATAGTTTCTGGTAAGTCATCATTTTCTACTACCCATTTACCACCACCTCTAAAAGTCTTATTTTTTCTGGATTTTTTAGATTTTCTTTTACTTTGTTTTGTTTTTCTTTTAGTATTTTTTTTTGTTTTCTGTTTTTTAAGTTTCTTTTTACTTTTATTTTGTTTTGTTTTTTGATTATATTTTTCAGTGTATTTTATGGATCTACGTTTTTCCATTATATATATATATAAATTAATATAATAGTTGCACAACATCCATAAAATACACAAAATATACATGTTTTTATTATGTTAAAAATCTTCACTTAGTTCAAAAGTACTATCATCTTTCGTTTTTGTAGCCAATGCATAAGAATCATTATAACGTTCAAAAAAATTGACTTTACCTTCTAAACTAATCAATTCCATAAAATCAAATGGATTAGAAACATTGTATATTTTATCATAACCAAGTTGTACACATAAACGATCAGCACAATATTGAATGTATTGTGACATCATTTGTGAGTTCATTCCTATCAAACGACATGGTAATGCTTCACATATAAATTCCATTTCAATATCAACTGCTTCTCGTATAATTTCATAAACGCGTGACTTTTTTACTTTATTTACAAGTTTACTATACAACAAAACAGCAAATTCACAATGCAATGCTTCATCACGCGATATAAGCTCATTTGAGAATGTCAATCCAGGCATCAAACCACGTTTTTTCAACCAAAAAATACTGCAAAATGCTCCACTGAAAAAAATTCCTTCGACGCATGCAAACGCAATTAATCTTGTTGCAAAATTACTTCTATTGTCTTTAATCCACTTCTGTGCCCAGTCTGCTTTTTTTTTGATACAAGAAAAATTTTCTAACGCATTAAACAGTTTGTTTTTTTCATTATTGTTTTTAATATAGGTTTCAATTAATAAACTATATGTTTGACTATGTATGTTTTCCATTGCTATTTGAAACCCATAAAATGCTCTTGCCTCAGAAATTTGAACATCATTCATAAAACGTAGTGCCAAATTTTCTAATACAATTCCATCGCTTGCAGCAAAAAAAGCCAAAATCATTGAGAGAAAATACTGTTCTTCTTGTGTTAAGCTGTCCCAATGTTTTAAATCTTTTGTTAAATCAATTTCTTCAGCACGCCAAAAACAATCTACTTGTTTTTTATACATTTGCCATATGTCATCATACTTTATTGGGAACATTACAAATCTACTATCGTCAGAGGTTAGCAAAGGTTCTATTATGTTTTTGGACATCCTAAATAATATATAGGAAATATTTTAAATTTTTATTTTAAATATAAAATATTTTCTTATTTTAAGAAAACTATATAAAATGGAAATAATAGCATTTAATAAACCAATAGAAATATATAATCCAGTACAAATAAATGAAGACGAATATTTACAATTACAAAATATTATTGAATATAAAAGAAACTTGTTAATTAAAAAACAAAAACAACTTAAACGCATAGCAAAACACAATATACTTTTGGAACAAATTAGAAATGATTATTCAAAATACAATAACTATATTGTAAAACAAAAACAAGAACAAATTGCTGCTCTTAATTTATTAAATAATTACATTAGTGATTTAACCCGTTCAAGTAAATTAAGTAAACATAATATTCAAGATGCAAAAATGGAACAACGTAAAATAGTGAAAGAATTAAGTTCAATAAAACATGGTTTAGATAAAATTATGAATGATGTTGATTATATAAATAATAAATTGCAAACATAAAAATAATTATTTACAACTATTTATATTTTATAAAATATTTATATATATTATAGTAAATTATATAAATATGGCAAATATATTACCAGACAATAGTGCTCATTTACAAGCATTTCAAGCCAGTCTCGATAAATTAAATACAATTAATAATATTATAGCACAAAATAATCAAAACAGAGATAAATTTAGAGGATTTGTTCTTGATAAATTACAAGTTATACGTGATAAAATACAACAACTTGTAGGTAAAATTGGTGACATAAGAAAGCAGCTTGATGCATTAGAAGGACAAGTAAACACTAATAGTGGCGATATTCAGTCGAAAACTGCTGAAATTACTGCTCTACAAACTCAAATACAACAATTAACTGACCAGAACAATCAACTTACTGCTCAGTTAACTGAATCAAACAGGCTCGCTGGTGAAAAACAAACTCAGATTGACCAACACGAAGCACAAATTCGGGATTTAACTGCACAAATGGCTAATTTAAATGCACAACTAACCACCTTAACTAACGAGCGAGATGCTTTGCAAGCACAAATAGGAGCTCAAGGCGATGCTCAATCTCAACAACATGCTGCTGAAATCCAACGTTTGACCGATGAAAATGCTGCAGCGTTGCAAAGACAAACACAAGAAAGTCAAGCACAAATGCAAGATGCTCAACGAGAAATTGCAGAAAGAACACAACAAATTGCTCAACTTCAACAAGAACAACAAGCAAGTGCTCAAAATGTACAAGATTTGCAACAACAAATTGCTCAAAAAGATGCTGAAATTGCTCAACTTCAACAAGAACAACAAGCAAATGCCCAAACTATACAAGACTTGCAACAACAAATTGCACAAAAAGATGCTGAAATAAGTGGTCATCAAAATAATGCTAATAATGCACAAGCACAACAACAACAACATGCATCTGACATTGCTAGTGCCAATGACCAAATTGCTCAACTTCAACAACAAATAAATGGTTTACAAGCACAGAACAATGACTTAATTGAACGAATTAAAGCGGCGACTACTGCAATCAATCAAGCAACAGACTATTTAGGCCAGTTAACAGACCCAAGTTTTTATCAACAAAGTGAAGTTTCTGTAAATCAAATTGTAGGTGAAATTGAAGCTTTGTTAGAACAGATTAGTGCAAGTATACAGAGAGGACCATCAGTACCACCACTAAGAGTACCTGGAGGGCCTGGAGGAATTGGAGGACCTGGAGGACCTGGAGGACCTGGAGGACCTGGAGGACCTGGAGGACAAACTCCAAAAACTCCAAGTCATTCCAATCCAAGACAAAGAAGTGTCATCATTACAATTAATGGATATCAAACAAGCGTTGGAGACTTATTACAAAATTTAAGACGTAAAAGTTCACAAATTAGAACTGACCCAATAAACAATAAGTATATTAAAGCCTACACTGATATTGATTGGAATTTGGCTTCCAGTCCACCAGACGTTGAAACTATGGTTAAATCTGTGTTAAATAAATATGGTGTAGTTGTAACTAATACTGGTGTGCTTAAAGGTGGTAATACACGCAAACATAAAAAATATTTACATAAACAACAAAGTAAAAGCAAAAAGATACAAAGAGGAGGATTTTTATACGGAAAAAATAAAAGTACTAATTCTGTATCAACACAACCAACTGCTTCGCTATCAAGCTCTACCAAGACCAATTATAGTAAAAAACAAAACTCGCTTAAAAAAGGGAAAAAAAATAGAGCACATGGTGTTAGTAAAAGAAGCAAACGGTAATTTTTCATGTTACAATAACATACCGCGTATAGAAGGCATATACTTACAATCGTCAGGCCATTTTGCTGTTATTTGTCTATATAAAAGAGACGTTGGATTACATCTTTTTTGATATATAATTTTTCTTTGCTGATAAATTTTTTTCCAAGCACGTTGTATTAATTTTAACCAAAATGTTTTAATTACACAAACACATTCATCCCCTTTTAAATAATATACTTGTCCTATTTCAACATTTAAAAATAATTTATTTGTTATTATATTTTTGTAATTTTTAATTAGATCATGATTCAACCCACGAAAATTTCTTAAATAATATTTTTTATAAAAATTGCTCATGCTGTTAGTGTAATTAAATAATTCGACTATTTTATTTTCATTTGAATTATTATAATTAAACGATTGAAGTACCATGAACTGGCCATTTATATTTGGGTCACTATCCATTGTTTTTCCATGTATGTATTTGTTATATAGTTCTGGTATTACTAATCTGTAACCATTAAAATTTCGGATTGAAACATTTAAAGCGTCATAAATAAAATCTTCATAATTTATATCGGAGTAATTTGTTGAATTTGATGCAGTAGTTGCAGTACTTACATTTGAATCTGAATCATAATCATAATAATTTGACATATATGTTTTAATATACATTTATTTTTTTAATTAATTATTAATCATTTTTTTTTTAGATTTAATATTTATATAATACATATACAATGAAATTCATGAAATTTAAATCCAAATTTGAAAAATTTCTCTCCAATAAAATATTATTGTATGTTGTCATGATAATTACTTTTTTAAATTTAATTGGATATGTAATGTTACAAAAAACAATTGCTATTGTATACTTTATTTTGATAGGAGTACTAACATCATTCTTTAGTAAAAATATGACAATTGTTTTAGTTGTTCCTTTAATTTTAGTTAATTTGTTTGTTGCAAATTCAAATGAATGGTCACAGAGTATGAATTATAACCGCGAAGGATTAGAAAATAATTCATCCGATGAAAAAAAGCTTGAAGAGAAAAAAAAGCATGAAGAGAAAAAAAAGCTTGAAGATAAAAAAACCACTTCATCATCTGTTAATACTAAAACTTCAACTACTACTACTTCTTCACAGGGTTTACCAATGACTATCACTCCGCTACAACATGATAGTGAAATGGATACTAATTTTAATAATAATAATATGGATAATTCCACAGGTGAATCATTTGAAGTAGGAAGAAGTAAAAAAAATGCAAAAGGTTATAATATTGATTATGCTTCAACTGTAGAAGATGCATATGATGAATTAAATAAAATTTTAGGAAGTGATGGAATTAAAAGGCTAACAAGTGACACCCAAAGTTTAATGAAGCAACAATTACAACTAGCTGAATCAATGAAAAGTATGCAACCAATGATCGCTAGTATGGCTCCTTTAATGCAACAAGCTCAAGGATTATTAGGAAACATGGGCGACAACGGAAATTTAAATAATTTGGCAAACATAGCTAAAAAATTCAGCGATTCTTTCGTTAATAACAATACTAATAAATAAAACAAATTGAAAATCAAATAAATTTTTTATAATATTATTTAATTAAAAATATTATATTATTATAAATGAAAAAATGTCCACCAGGTGTTATTTGTATTGAAAATATTACAATGGTAGTTGCATTTATATTTATTATTTTAATCATATATTTTATGTATTCTGTACTATTTAGACAAAAAATTCATATTACAAACAATAATAATACAAATGTTTCAGATAAACTATACTCCAAAGAGAGAAGTATTCACAATGGTTTTGGAATGGGATCAGGATTAGGATTTTTCTCTCAGATACCCAGTTATCCCTATAACAATCTTCCACCAATGGTTCCAGGAGATGTTTTATTGAACCCATACGTACCACCTTTAAGAGATGAACGTTATTTTTTACCTCAAATAAATTATCTTCCACCAAATAGTATTCCTATTAATATTTCTACTAATGTTGGTGCAGTAGATACTAATTACCGTCAAGTTGGTATTTTGAACCCAACTAATAAACCAAACAAAGACAATATATTATCCTTAATGGGTCGACCAGTTTTTACAAATAGAGATAAATGGCAGTATTATACGATAAGTAATCAACACAATAATGTTAAGCTACCCGTAATTGTTAAAGGTCGCAGTGGTTCCAATGAATATGGTGTAGATCGATTAAACAACGGAGACACTGTTTATATTGAAGGAATGAATGATGTTTATAGAGTTACTATATATGATAATGACACTATAAAATATTTACCTTTTATTTAGTTAGCGTTTGTTATTCTAACTTTGTATGTGATCTTTGAAAATATATTTAAATTTACTAGTTGGTGCAAAACCATTAAAATTTGCACTGGAAGCACTTAGTGTGTAACTTCCAAAATTTTCCACATATAAACTATCACCTATCGATAATTCTGGTAATAAAACTTCATTTGAAATTACATCAACTGAATCACAACTTTGTCCAAAAATTTTACTTTTAAAACAAATTTCTTTTTGTTCATTAAACGGTAATAATAATGGTTGATAATGATCATTTTGTATACAATTAAATGATCCATATGTTCCTTCATTCAAATAATAAACATTAACTTTTTCTTTTGTTTCTTCATCATGTACAATTTTTTTACCAATAACATTTACGACTAATGTATGTGTTTTTTGAGCAAAATATCGTCCTGGTTCTGCAATAAATTGAATTTTTTTTGAATTATTTTCTTCATAAAAAAAATCCTTAATACCGTCATTTATTCTATTTGCAATATCTTCAAAACGAATATTTTTATCAACCCCTGGAAAACCACCTCCTATGTCTATCATTGAAATATCAAAACCCAACTTACATGCAATATCAGTTGCTTTTCTGCAATCATTAATAGCGTTATAAAAAGGTTCAACTGATAAACAACTACTGCCTACATGAAAACTAAAACCAATTATATTTAATTTAAGGGTTTTTGCGATTGTTAATAACTCTTCTACTTCATTTAGTTTTGAACCAAATTTACAGTTAAAACGACACATACTATGACTATCATCCACTGCTAAACGTAAGATTAACTTAGCATTTGGATGAAATAATTTTATTTTAAATAATTCATATTCACTATCAAAAACTAATATATCTACATCATTACTACGTGCAAAACGTATCTTACTACTCATTTTAATTGGATTTGCAAATATAATTCTAGAAGGATCCTTTGTTATATCAATTATAGTACGTATTTCTTTTTCACTAGCACAATCAAAATTTGCACCTAATTCAGATAATGCTTCTAATATAACTGGATTTGGATTACATTTAACAGCGTAAAATGGTTTTACATCAGGTAATAATCGCGTCCAATTATTATAAGATTTCACTATTTCCCCCAAATCAATAATATAAAACGCTTCTTCGCTTTGGTTTTCTTGTAAAAAATCATTAATAATATCATAATTATCTTTATCTGACCCATATAATTTCACATCATATTTTTGCAAAAATCCATTATCAATTGTTTTCATTTCCGTATACTTTGTTTCATTAAAATTTATACGAATATCATTTAGTTTTATTTCATTACTTGTTGAACGAGTTTCGCGAGTTTCACTCATTTTATAGGTTATATAAGTAATTACTGTTTAATATAAATTATTAATAAATTTAGTTTCTGTCAATTTATCACGAAGTAATTGTTTTATTTTTGTTAGTTTCATTTGAATATTCCCTTTTGATAAACCTATTATTTGAGATATTTCTTTATCCGATCTAATTTTTTTAAATTCTTTATTATACTTAAGTACAAATATTTCTTTCATTAAAGAATTAGGGGTTGAATTTGATGATATAAATAATAATACATCATTCCATATATTCTCTTTTTCTTCTTCTTGAACGATATTTTCAAGAACATTTACACTATTCATTGAAATCATACTTAAAAATTCTGGCGACGTAATACTTTCATAAATTACATTCAGTTTATTTTGCAAAGAGTAATACTTGTCCAAACTAAATTTAGGGTTTTTACCTGAAAATCCCTTTCTAAGTGTTGTTTTTGATATAGGTGCAATACTATTATAATTTGTCAGTGCAGTTAATAATTCATTTTTTACATGTAATGAGCTGTAATAATAAAAAGAACTATTACCATTATAATTTTTTGATGCTTTCATTAATCCAAACTCAGCTGCTGATTTCAAGTCATTAATATGAATATTCCGACATTTGTATTTATGAATATATTTAAAATAGGACGCTTTTTTATGAGCACATTCTTTATAAGCTTCAAAAAGCACATTATTTATTTTATCTCTCTCTATGAGTGAAAGTTTATTATTTAGAATTAAGGTTTTTATAGTTTTTTCTTGAATTTTATTTAAATACAATGTATTTACTTGCAAAATAGTAAATAATAAAAATGTGTAAAAGATTATATATATTGTAACCATTATACAATATGTATAGTTATCTTTAATAGTTTTCTTAATTGTTTTTACGTTTTTTTGTCAAACGAAATTTCTTACGTTTTTTTCCTCCTTTTGTCATTTGTTCAGTTGCTTCATTTACAGCATTAAAACCATTTTGCATATTGGATGTTTCACTATTATTATTAGATAAGTTAATATCATTTTTAATTTTATCAGCTATTTTAGACGATACATAGTCTACAACATCATTTAAAGATTTGGAAATGTCATTTGGTAATTCATTTGAAGTTGGGGTTTCTGTTGTCATTGGTGGCATTGCTGACATTGCTGGTTCTGTTGGAGTTTCTGTTGTCATTGGTGGCATTGCTGACATTGCTGGTTCTGTTGGAGTTTCTGTTGTCATTGGTGGCATTGCTGACATTGCTGGTTCTGTTGGAGTTTCTGTTGTTATTGGCGGCATTGCTGACATTGCTGGTTCTGTTGGAGTTTCTGTTGTCATTGGTGGCATTGCTGACATTGCTGGTTCTGTTGGGGTTTCTGTTGGTATTGGTGGCATTTCTGATGACATTGCTGGTTCCGTTGGATTTTCTGATGTTATTGCTGGTTCTATTGGATTTTCTGATGTTATTGGTGGTATTTCTGATGACACTGCTGGTTCTGTTAGGCTTTCTGATGTTATTGCTGGTTCTGTTGGAGTTTCTGTTGGTATTGGTGGCATTTCTGATGTTATTGCTGGTTCTGTTGGAGTTTCTGTTGGTATTGGTGGCATTTCTGATGACATTGCTGGTTCCGTTGGAGTTTCTGTTGGTATTGGTGGCATTTCTGATGTTATTGCTGGTTCTGTTGGAGTTTCTGTTGGTATTGGTGGCATTTCTGATGACATTGCTGGTTCCGTTGGAGTTTCTGTTGGTATTGGTGGCATTTCTGATGACACTGCTGGTTCCGTTGGATTTTCTGATGTTATTGCTGGTTCTGTTGGAGTTTCTGATGTTATTGGTGGTATTTCTGATGACACTGCTGGTTCTGTTGGATTTTCTGTTGTTATTGCTGGTTCTGTTGGGCTTTCTGTTGTTATTGATGGCATTTCTGATGACACTGCTGGTTCTATTGGATTTTCTGATGGTATTGTTGGCATTTCTGATGACACTGCTGGTTCTGTTGGGGTTTCTGTTGTTATTGGTGGTATTGCTGGTTCAATTGACTTTTCAAGTGGTGATATTGATGGCTCTATTGGCTTTTCACCTCTCTCTATTTCATAAGGAGTTTTTAATGTATTTTCTGTTATATTTTCGGATGAAACAACACCTCCCTTTTTATAATATTTTCTTCTTTTTAATGTTTTATTAGCTAAATTTAATTTATGTTTTTTTCTAAATGTTCTATTTCTTTTGCTATTTTTATTTTTTGTCTTATATTTTTTTTTACTTTGTTTATTTTTTTTTAGTATTTTAGATATTTTACCTTTAGATAATTTCATTTCCTATATAATTAAATTAATATTTTTATTTATATAGTTATATTAATGACATCAAATAATCAACCTCAAACAATTAATATATCTTCACAAAATATTTACGGTAGCTGTGATTTAAAATGTTCATATAACTATAAATACGAAGATAGTAATTCAACTGCAACTAATAATGAATTTTTTATTTCACTTACATATGACAAAGGAACTACTAGTCCAGTAGTGTACAATGCTCAAAATTATTTTGTATCAAAAATTAATATGTATTCACCATCAATACATATGTTTAATGATAATTTAGTGAATGGTGAACTAGTAATTGAACATGCACCTGAAACTGGCGGTGAAATATTATATGTTTGTATCCCACTATTTGAATCTACTAATTCATCAGATGCTTCAAATATTTTAACAGAAATAATTGAAAGTGTTTCTAATAATGCTCCAAGTGTAAATGAAAGTACTAACTTAAACATTAGTAATTTCAACTTAGATACAGTTGTACCAAAAAAACCATTTTTTTCTTATTCTGGTACTGTTGGTTTAACTGGACAAGTTATTGTTTTTGGAGTTAACTATGCAATACCACTAAACAATAGTTTATTAACAAATTTAGCAAAAATTATAAAACCTTATCCTATAACAATTAGCGGTGGAAATTTGTTTTTTAATAGCAAAGGACCTAATAGTACACAAGTAAGTAGTGAAGGAATTTATATTTCATGTCAACCAACTGGTTCATCAGCTGAAGAAACACAAGTTACTTATAATAATAAAAATCCTGTTAACTATAACATGAATTCTATACTTAATAATCCAACATTCATTAAAATTATACAAATTTTGATTGGTTGCATTGTTTTTATTTTAATATTTTTGATTTTAAACTATGGTTACAACTTTTTAACTTCTACACCACAAAAATTACCTGCTATTAAAATGCCCAAAATGAATTTTACATAATAAAATTATTATTATTATTATATCAATAATTTTATTACATGTGTTAATTAGATGAATTAACATAGGAAGCACCATATAAGTTTTCTAACATTGGATGGAAACTAGCTTTTTTTAGTACAGATCCAGATTGAACTATTGGAGCCATTTTTTTTACAACTTCTTGTTCTAAAGTATAAGGAAATTGATTAAAAGCAGTAAATTGGTTCATTTTATTTTCTTCTGAAGGAATATAACTTTGTATTAAATTATTATCAACAGTCATTGATGAACGTCTCATTAAATCAAAAGCAACAAACAATGCAATAACCGCTAAAATTGGGTTTGTATACAAAAACATATAAATAACTATAATAAAAATGACAATCTTACCAACTATACTATCTACTAGAAATGCTAGTGGTTGTGGTGTTTTATAACCTAAAATTAAATATATTATAAAAATAATTATTAAAATTAGTTCACCCCTATGTTCTTTTTTAAATAAACTTGAAAAACTATTCATATATCATAATAATAGATTTTATTTATTGTAGTTGTTAAAAGTTATAAATACAAAGACTAAAAAAAAATGATATAAATAATACTCTTTACTTTTACTAAATATAACAGATTATAGTAACAAGATACAATGGAAAATTATACCTTAAACTTAAATTCGTATTTAGGGCAAAAAGGATATACACTTTTAAAAAAAGAACTTACTATCGAACAGCAAAAACAAATACGAAATGATCTAACAATTAAACCGTACACTGGAAACATTGGTGCTAACAGTAGTAATCCTATAACGTATCCTGCTTATAGAGAATCAGATAAAAAATTTTATGTTCCACATTATTACGGTCTAGAGAATTTTGGCAAACCTAAAGAATATAAAATTAGTGAAGGCGAAAATATTGAGCTTGATTTTGTTGGTATGCTTCGTGATTATCAAGAACCTGTTGTCAAAAAATATGTTGACTGTGTTACGAATGGCGGTAGTGGTGGTGGTGGTGGTGGTTTGCTTGAACTCCCGTGTGCGTTTGGAAAAACTAGCATATCTTTATATATTTTATCTCAATTGAAAAAAAAAACACTTGTCATTGTTCACAAAGAATTCTTGTTGAACCAGTGGGTAGAACGGATCCAACAGTTTTTACCAACTGCTCGCGTCGGTAGAATACAAGGGCAAATCATTGATATTGAAAACAAAGACATTGTTATTGGTATGTTGCAAAGTTTATCAATGAAAGAATATCCTGCTTCGGTATTTGAAAGTTTTGGTTTCACAATTATTGATGAAGTCCATCATATATCAAGTCAAACCTTTTCAAACGCACTTTTCAAAATAATAACCAAATATATGTTGGGATTGTCTGCTACAATGAATAGAAAAGATGGTACTACCAGAGTATTCAAAATGTTTTTAGGAGATGTAATCTTTAAAGGAAAAAGAGATGAAGAGAGAAATGTTGAAGTGAGAGCGATTACTTATAAAGTAAATGATGACGAATTTAATGATACAATTTTAGATTATAGAGGTAATCCTCAAAATAGTTCTATGATTTCCAAATTGTGTGAATACAATCGTCGCAGCGAGTTCATAATAAAAACGGTGTGTGACTTTATTAAAGTAGATAATGTTGATGATAAAACTATCACAAATCATAAATTATTAATGGATAGTCAAGTTCCTAATTGTGAGATGTGTAATAAAAATAATAATTATTTAGTTCGTAACACTTGCTGTGATTGTGTTAAATATTGTCTAACTTGTATTGAAAATATTGATTTGCACTCACAAACACATTCAAATTCAAATGAAAAAACTTCAAAAAAAACTAGAACAAAATGTCCAAATTGTAAAAAAATATTAAAGTATGAGCAAAATTATATAGAAAATCCATATGTTAAACCGTTAGAACAAAATCATACAATAATAATGTCACACAATTTAAATATTTTACATTACATGTATAAGAAATTTGTTTGTAAAAACTTGGCTAGTGTAGGATATTATATTGGAGGTATGAGTGAAGATGAACTCAAAAAAAGTGGAACAAAACAGGTTATATTTTCTAGTTATTCAATGTCGAGTGAGGGGCTAGATATTCCCACACTAAATTCACAATTCTTGATAACACCTAAAAGCGACATCGTGCAAATAGTAGGAAGAATTTTACGTGCAAAACATACATTTTCACACCCAATTATTTATGATTTTATAGATACACATGATATATTTCAAAGACAATGGTTCAAAAGAAAATCATATTATAAATCACAAAATTATAAAATTATTGGTTCGAACAGTATAGATTATAATGATAATTTTAATACATGGAAAACAATTTATGAACCGAATATTGAAAAAAAGAATAAACCAGCTTGTAATCTTAATAAAGGGACAAAAAAACAAATATCAAGTAAAAGTAATAGTTCTAGTGATAAAAGTATAGCAGTTGACTCTGATGAATCGGACGATGAAGAAGAAAAGTTAAAAAGAAACAATAGTCTAACTGGAAAATGCTTTATCAGTATAAAAAAATAAGATTAAGTAAATATTTCAACTCTATTACCCTTAGTATCATATACCCATATTTCGTATTCATATCCCAATTTTTTTCCTGCTTCTTGTTTTTCAAAAATGTTCGATTTCGTTTTTTTTAGGGTCCACGTAGATTTAACTTCAATGCATTTATTTTGACTATATACAAATATATCAACATAATGCCTGTGTTTCTTACCAAGCATATCACAATACCAAATAGTCGGAACATTTTTACAACCTGTTATAATATCATCTTCATCAATATTTTTAATTAAATCGTCTAATGCGAATGGTTCATATCCTTGACATTGTATTTCTTTACCCGATGGATAAATATATGTTTTTGTCGTAAAACTTTTTTTTGATGATTTATGTGCAACTTCTTGATTTTGCATAGGGTTTTCTGTACCATAATTTTTTATAAAAGTTTTTACAATCTTTTCTCTAATTTGTTTACTTTGTGAAGGATACTCAACACCGTACCTCATTAACATAGTTTCTTTGAATTTTTCAATATTTTCTTTTATCTGCATTGCATTCTCTACACCATATTTTTTAATAAAAGTCATTACTGTTTTTTCTTTAATTTCTTTATTTTGTAAAGGGTGTTCAACGCCATACTTTATCAACATAGTTTGTTTCATTTTTGCTTGACTATCAGGATGCTTACCAGCGTTTTCTAGACCGTATTTTTTTAAATTAGTATTTTTCACAAGTTCTCTTATTTCTTTATTTTGCAAACAGCATGCAACACCATATTTTTCCAAATTAGTATTTATCATTTTTTCTTTCGAACTTTCATTATGAACAATGTATTCAACACCATACCTTTCCAAATTAGTTTTCTTTTGTTTATCTTTAACTTCTTGTAATTTTGATGGATTAGTAACCCCATATTTCGCAACGTATCCACTTACAATTTTATCTTTGATTTCTTGTGATTGTGATGGGTGTTCAACCCCATATTTTTCTAACATTGTAGCTTTCATTTTAGGTAAAGATTCAATTGTAACACAACGTTTACAAAGTGTATTTCTTTTGATTAAATATGTGAAACATTTCACATTCACATTATCACATTTAGTGCAATTATACATAATTTTGGTTGAACCAAATAATTGTTCTTCTGAATAATCATGAGCTAATTTAACATTGTTTTTAGCACAAAACGAATTAAGTAACTCAAATGAATATTTGATGGGCATTTATGTTTATACATTTACTAAACAATATATTTTTAAGTAAAAAAACGCTAAATATCTTGAGTATCTGTTTTTTTCTTAAGATAATATTTTTTGTTATATTCTTTTCTTTTTTCTGATGGTATTGGGTTCTCCTTCATTTTTTGTAACAGTTCTTCTTTATGATTTTCATAAAATTTTTTATTTCTTTTAGGTGCAGTATATTTTTTAAGATGTTCTTTTGTTTTTTCTAATTCTTCTTCAAGCTTAACAATTGTTTTTTCTAATTCTTTTATCTTTTCTTTATCATCCATTATGATACTGTATATAATATAAAATATTTATATATTTATATTATATTTATTGTTTGACACTTTCAATACCTAAACAATTTTTTTCACATAACGACTAAAATGTTGGCAGTTGTGATTATACAAGTTCATATAAGGTGACCATGCAAATGCTCTATTGACTATATTTTTTATTTGTTTATCATCTATTTTTTTATATACACTTTTACTTAGTTGCGTGGAAGCATATTCATCCATATTGATCATAGTACTCCATTTGTCTAAAATTGTTTCATTATTTTCCATATTTGTTTCTACATATCGCAAACGAACTTCCGCTGGTACATTACGTGCAAATAATAGTTTTAATAATGTTGATGTACGTGTTTGATTGACTGGCGTAAAATCTAACATATAAACATGCTGTTTTGGTTTTTCCGATAGCAAAACAATATGATGTAACTTAATAGATGGAGCAAAATGAAGGATCGAAGACTGCAAAATCCGAAATGTAATATGGGTTTGATATGATGTTATGTATAACAAAAAAAATATTATTTTTAAATATAAAAATAAGATTATCATTATAGTATAATAAAATAATAATATTCTAAAATTTTACTATAAATTCTGGTGCTGTATGTTTTAACATTTTTTCTGATTGTTCTCTTGATAGACCTAATGCTCCAGAAGCAACATTACTAGATAATGACTGTATACCATGTAGCAGTGTAATTTCATTTGTATCTCCTGACATAAATGCTTCATAAAATTCTAAATCTTCATTTTTTATGTTTAACAGACAATGAAAAAAACCAGTTGGTAACGCAAGTACGTGTCCTTTTTCTAAAATAAAATTATATGACTTTTCACTAGAACCATCTCCAATAGAATCTAACATAGAAACAAATGCGCTTCCTTTATTTACATATAAAATAACATTTGAATTTGTATACCAATGAGGCAAACGAAGCGATCCTGGTTTAAGAATTGTTTTTTGCCAAGCCATATTTTTCATATTTATTGTATTTTTTGGATCAATTCTTCTTATTTCTCCTAAATTGGTATGATACACAGGATGTGTTAAATAAAAATTATTTGAAAATGTACTATATATATTTTTTTTACTATTTAAATGAGTTGTTGGTTCAAATTTGCTTAACCGACGTCTTAATTGTTGTTTACTAATAATATTTGTTTCTTCTTTTGATAAATATGTAGATGCACTAAGAATATCATTAGGTAACGATGCCCATGCATCTAAAAAATCTCTGTCCGCACAATTTGGATTATTATAAGAAACTAGAAAAGAAGTTTTTTCTACACTAACATTTTCTAAACAATGCAGTGTTCCTCTGGGAATGAACCAAGAACCCATTGTCTCTGCTGTAAACATTTGTTTTTCATTTTCAACCCCATTCCAAATTGTCACGCGTATCTTTCCATTTAATACTAAACCTATTTCATCTCCATCTGAGTGCCAATGTGGAACTCTCATCGCATTATCAACTAAGTCATAAAAAAATAACTGACCAAAGTCTGCCTTAATTTGACTTCCATTTTCTGAAATTCTCATACCAGCATCATTTGCACTTTTCGAACCGTCCTTAAGTAAGTTCATTTTATATGGACATTTGTTGTTAAATTTTCCACGCATACTACGTAAAAAGTTATTAATTTTATTATCTGGAATATGATACTTAAGTTTTCGTGTATGTTGCATATATCTTGATAAATTTTTTTTTGTTTTCATTTTATATATTTAATATATATATAATATATATAATATATCCATTAAAAATATCTTTGGGTTTATTTAATGCCCCGGTGATGGGAAACCTTTTCCAGTAAAATGATTATAATTATCTACACAGTTTACACAATTTGGTAATACTTTAATAGGCGGTGGATTAGCTAAACCCAATTGACTTGCAGGCAACACTCCACCGACGGAATAAGTAGGTGTATTTGGAAAATTATTATAGTATTGACTGTAACCACCCTTTTGTTTGTATCGTCTGCGACTACGTTTACGTCTGGCACCAGCAGACATTCTAGATCTTCCCATAGTTCTACTTCTACTTCTACTTCTACTTCTGCTTCTTGAAGCAGAAGCATACTTTGCCTTAATCTTTGATTTTATAGAACGCATATATTTTTTCCCTCCCTTCATACTTTTATACTTTCTAGTAATATTTTTTATTTTTCTTTTTAATTTTTTATAACCACCCTTATATACCGCAATTCCTTTGACAATACCAGCTGCCGCGTTTACATTATTAATAGCACCATGTAAACCAGGCAGTCCAGGAACCTCATTAGATCCAAAATTAGCAGGATTATTAGAGCTCCATTTATTAACAAATACTGGATTGACGTTTGAACCATATGGGTTCAATCCTCCATACCCCAAATTAGAATTATCTGAACCTGCTGACATATATATAGTTAAGATTTTGTTTTTGTATTGTTATAGTTTTTATTTTTTTTATTTTGAAATGTTTTTTCGTAGTTTAATAATTCTTCTTTTTTAACAATAATATCTTCTGGTTTCAATTTACAATTTGTAGTATCAAATAATTTGACAGGAAACCATTTTTTAAACTTATAGTTGTATCTACATACAAAGAAAAATGATTTACTCATATCAACAAACCTATCTATATTTTCATTTTGAAACTCTTCTTCATCATCACTTTCTTCTAATAAGTCTAAGTTGTCGTTTTCTTTTATATTTCTAAATAATTTATTCATCATAACACTTGTTTTATAATCTGGTATATATGCAATATTATAAACTATTTCTTCTTGATTTTCTATACAATACAAATTATAAATATCATTTTGAATATCAGGTTTTATATTAAACACAATTTCTTTACATTTTTTTATTGACACATTACTTTGAGTTTGTAACGACTGTTTCAGATTATTATTTATTTCTTTTTTCAGTTGTGTTTGAACTAACGAGTGATTTTGTATTGTTGGTTGTAATTGTTTTTTTTCATATTTTATGATATTCACATCCAAATTTGAATATGGTATTACAGTTACACTATTTATATCATTAAAACATTGTAAGTATATGTTATAAATTTTGTACTTAACATCATTGATTAATATTTTTAACTCTGTCAAATTTCGTGCAACTAACGGCAATCCAAATACCATAAAACTTTTATTATACGTTATTTGTTTAATATCATTTTTGAAAATATTCGAAAAAATATTGAATTTATAAAACCAGTTATAGTTTTTTACATTTTCTCCTTTCCAATAAAAAACATCTTCTATCGTAAAAAAACTTTCCAAAGTTTTGTTGTTTAATTTTGTACAAAAATAATATTGAAAAAATGTACCATAAAATATGGTTCCAAAATCACCGTATACCAAATCATTATTAAAAACACAGTTTACGATTTTTATATCATTAATATGTTTGTTGTTGCTTAATTCTAAAATTAGACATACATTTTTGTTTTGAATATGGGTAAACCATGCAAAACATTTTTTACCACAAGGTATGGCTAAACATACATCAAAATTAGGTTTAATTGTATCATTTTTAAAATCAACTTTGTTATGTTTTAAATTATCATAACAAAGTTTAATATTTGGAAAAGTTGATAATATTTCTTGTTTATCTTCTAAATTTAACATTTATACTATTAAGTATTATTGTATCTTTATATCAATTGTATAATATTTTTATAAATATACTATAAAAAGTACTAAAATTGTCAAAAGAAATTCAAAATTATTATGTAAGTAAAAATAAACCAGATAAATATATGAAACAAATTACACTAAAAATAAGAACTAAAATTGTCAAAAGATATTCAAAATTTTCTTGTGTTGTAGGCGGATTTGTTTTATTAAACTTTTTATTAAAATCTATTATACGTAATATTGAATAAATAATTAAAAATAAGAAAAGTAGAACAAACAACTTACTTTGTTTAAAAATAATTAATATATATAAATTTGTTAACATAATATAAAAAAATAATAATACTACTAATATTAAAAATACTCTATAAAACAAATGATAATAATCAACCTTTCCATTTGTGCTCGGCACAAAAATATCTGTAAAAGCTGCTTCTATTTTAGAAAAAAACATTTATATATTATAGAATAATAAAAAAATATATAAATAAAGTAGAATTAAATCAGAACTAACTTTAATTCTACTTGATTTGTATGTTCTGAATATTAGTTAAAATATCTAGCATTGAATATGCTAGTAATGTATTTTATAAATTATTATTTAATTGTTTTTTAATAAAATTTTTTAATTCTGTTTTCATATTTGGTAAGTTATCAGTAGGAATAATTTCTTCCAAATTATATTTTATATTGTTATTAATATTATTATCGATTATCTCATTTGACGATATTACATCGTAAATATCCTTATATTTTTGTTTTGGTCTATTTACTAAATCCTTAATTTTAGGTACTGTTAGTACACTTGTAAAAAAATTTAACAAATGATGAATTATGAATATTAAAATAGTCGAAACTATTGTTATTTGTATTATCCAGCTCCAAGTTAACATAATATATTATTATATTAGTTTAACAATGATAAAAACACATTAATATCATGAATTGGTATTACATTGTTTTCTACATTGTATTCAAAATAATAATTGATTGGTCTAATTTCTATATTTTTATCAGTATCATACAAAGTCTCGATTACTAATTTTAAATTTTTATTATAGTTATTTACATAACTAGTAACTTTTAAAGGAATACAGACATGTTCATATGGTATTTGAAATGTTATATATTTTTCAATTTTAGAATTATCTATTAATAAAGTGTATTCATTGTTATCAAAATTCAATTTTTTTTTTTCTACTTTATCTGAAAGTAATTTTAAATTATATAATTTACTATTACTAATTTCATAAAATCCTTGTTTGGAGTAAATTTTATTTATTATTTGGCAATGTTCTAAATATTTTTCAAATTTTTGTACTACTTTTGTACTTAAATCTAATTTTTTTAAAATTTCATTATTTTTATCTTCAACATATATTTTCATTTTATTAAATAATATTGTAAACTATTTAAACCTATTCACAAAACATTATTAAAAGAAATGACCACTATTCAACCTTTGGATATAATTATTGTGGAAAAAAATGCATCATTAAAATTATTATGCGTCAAAGATTTTAAGGAAGAAGAATTATATAAAAAATGTGGATTTAAAAAAGCAGATGACTTTACAAAACAAACAGAATGGAAAGTTAAAATATTTGGAAGTAAATATTTAGTTCAAGTATATGCTAAAACTGAGGGACGTGCTAATAATGAAAACAAATACGATTTTCCACCTCCAATAGACACAAAATTATTTTTTGGTAACTGTGCTATTATAGCCAAAACAGAAACATCAGAAAAAAATTACCAACATGTCAATATTTCTTTATATTTATGGAATAAAATATATGAAAAATTATTTGGAGGTTTTGAAGATTTAAATGCTACTGCAGAAGAAGACGAAAATGAAATCGATGAACTAGAACTTATACCAAAAGAAAAGAAAACAAAAAGTGGATATTTAAAAGATGGGTTTGTAGTGGATGATAAAGAAGAAGATGAAATAGATGTAGATGACTACGTATATGATGAAACTTCTGATAATTATGATACTGATAGTGATACTAGTGAAAATGACGATAAAGAGGGGTCTGAATTAAACCTTGAAGAATGTGGTTCAGAGCTAAGTGAAGAAGATTATGATTATAACTCTGATAACGATGATGAAAATGAAATAATAAATAAAATTAAATAAAATTGAAATTTATTTAAATATAATATTTTATAAATATTTAAATAATAATGTCACATTTAATGCGAAAAATAGAAAATTCTGATAAATTTCGTTGTAACATAAGAGCAAAGTTAAATGAGATACTTCAAAATGAAAAAAACAGTAATAATTTAGAGAAAGGTATTTTCAATTATTCATTAAACGAAGCAAAGAATAGAAAAGTGGTGAAGAAGTGGGATAATCCTTATTTTGTTCAAATCTACATAGACAGATTACGAAGTATTTTCATAAACTTAGATAACAAAAAATTATTAGAACAGTTAAATTCAGGAGCTATTAAAGCACATAGTATTGCATTTATGACGCATCAAGAAATGTTTCCTGAAAAATGGGATACTTTAATTACAGCTAAAAGTAAAAGGGATCAAAATAAATTTGAAAGCAATTTAGAAGCCGCAACTGACACATTCACATGTCGTAAATGCAAGTCTCAAAAATGTACGTATTATGCTTTACAAACTAGATCAAGTGATGAACCAATGACAATTTTTGTAACTTGTTTAGATTGTGGTCAACGATGGAAAACTAGTTAAATTTCATAGTTACTCTATTTGCCAATAAATCATATTTCTCTTGTAGACAATAAAATTTGTTTTATTTTATCTTCATTCAAATATTCTAAACAACCAATAAACTGAAACAGTTGTATCATATGTTGTTTGTTATACATTTTTTCCAAAGTATTCAAAAAACAAAATTCTTGATTATTTTTACAAAAAGCAAGAATTTCAATCGTCTCTTTTTTAATTTTTTGAAAAGCTGTTGGATCTTTTTCAAACCAAGAACTTTTAGCTTGTTTTTGAATATTCTCTCTAATATTCAATATCACTTTTGTTTGAGGAAATAGTTCACGAAATTCTTTCAATAATTCTAACTTACCATTATACCGTATTTCTTTAAAACCCCAGACATTTGTAGTATTATTTTTTTTAAACATTGATAGTATCATATTACGAACGCTTTGTTTAACTTGCTCAAAATCACAACTATTAAACCATGCAGGTTTAATACGTTTTTGAAAAATATTAGAAATATCTTTTCTTTCATCATTGTTTAGAAGTGAAAATTCAGTGTTCACCATATGTTGTGTGTATTTGATTTGCTTATAAAATTCTAACAAAGAATTTATTGCACCATTATTCTCTCCACAAATATTAGAATTTGGTATTGTGTTTAATATCAACTGAAGAGTTGTTGATCCACTTCTTCCAATAGCACAAATCAAAACAATTTTGTCATCTTTATAATTATTATTCATTTAAGTTAAAAGTGTAAAATATAGTATTGAAAAATATAAAAAAAAACCAAAAAGAACTAAATTTATAATAGGTTTTATCCATATTGTTAATTGATAGCTAATTTGCTTACTAGGGTAATTCTTATGATAAATATAGTTTCTTAATATTTCGTTTGGAAATGACGGATGGATTTTTCGAATAAACATGACAAACTCGTTATCTTTCAAAAATTTATCAATAAAAACTATATCATCTGGCGATCCTTCTTTAAACATATGTGGACTTGTGGGACTTGACATTCTAAACCAGTCTGCCATATGGGTAGTTTTTGAAATCACGTTTTCAATTTTGTTATAATGTGTGAATATAATAGAAAATAAACTTTCATTTGCTAAACCGCCATTGCAAATAATATTGCACATTTTTGGTTCATTTACAACAAAATTCATAATGTCAATTGCATTTTCTCTCGTCAATACAAACCAAGGATCATTTGCTAAATGATAAATCTTTGGAAGCAATGCTAAATTTGCTCGCTGATGGAAATCAATATTCCAGTGAGCTTTCGAGTAAGGCATGATTGTTTGATTTTTATATTTTTGAAATAATTTTCTAAATTTACTTGGAGTTATAATAGGACAACAAGATTCAGTTAAATAACAAAACCATTTATTTTTTTTATCATGTTTTAATGCAAAATTCAAAATTGCAATATACGCAGGAATTACTTGATAATAAGATGTATGACAAATATTTTTTTTTGGTATAGCATGTTGATAAATCCATTTTGATTTAATTTTTTTTAAATCTTTATAAAAAAAATATACATTTATTATATCTTTATTAGGTTCTATCCAGTCTTTCCATAAATCTTCTTTGTATAATATATGCTCATAACTAATTATAAAACAAAGCGCTATTTTTTCCATATTTTTATATTGTTAAATTTTATATAATTTTTGTATAATAAATTTAAATAATTATCATATTATAATAATATAAATTTATTGTATGTTTTTTTTATTCAATATGTTTTTATGGACATTCGTTTTATATATTCATTTTATAAACAGTGGTCGTATTGTAGGAAATATTATTAGACGACATAATTCATTAGAAGGTACAAAACTGAGAGAAAGTGTTGATGAATTTACAAAAGTTATTTCAAATTTCAATGCAAAAATAAACGAGCAATTAATAATTGCAAATAAGAACAACTTGGTTTATTGTGAAAAAGATAAAGAACTTTTTTTAGAAGATAATGAATTCATTAAAAACAAAAAATTAATCTCAATATCTCCTGGTGGTTTAAAGGGATTTTATGAATTAGGTGTTTTGTCGTACATCAAAGATAACTATAATATGGAAAATTACATATTTTCAGGTGCATCAGCTGGCTCGTGGAATGCGTTATTTATGTGTTTTAAGAATGACACAAAGGTCTTCGTTTTCAATTTATTAAGTGATTACAAATTATTACAAGTAAAAAATATAAATGAACTTGAATATTATTTAAAATACAAATTACTTACAAAATATAATTCGAATGATTTTGACTTACGACGTTTATTTATAGGTGTTACAACATTAAAAAATTTTAAACCAGTTACAAATATTTTTTCCGATTTTAATAGCTTAGAAGATGCAATCAATTGTTGTATTGCAAGTTCACATATTCCATTAATAACAGGCGGAATAACAAACCGATATCATAACAAATATGCGTTTGATGGTGGATTTAGTACATATCCTTATTTAAATTTTACCGAAAATGTTTTACACATAACACCAGGAATGTGGAAAAAATTAAATGATCAAGGCAACAAATTTTTTAATAAATTTGCATCGTTGGATATTATTATAGAATTATTTTTAATTGCAAAGAAAAAAAATTATATGCAATTATTTGACTATGGTTACCAAGATGCAAAAATAAACAAAATTTTATTGGATGACATATTTTTAGATACTATAGAAACCAAACCAAAAGAGTTGAATGATACAAATTTTTCAAAAGATAATAATAGTTACTAATATTATATTATTATAATTTAAAACTTTCACATTTTTTAAATTTTAAACCCATGATTGTTCTGTTCGATTTCTGTTATAAAAAATAGGGAAATGATCTAGACTATGCTTAGTAGAAAAAATATCAAATTTTTTTGTTAATAAACTAAATATTGATTGATCATGTCTATGTTCAATAAAACAGTCAAATTCTTCCTGTAAAATAGATGGGCTATCATCAATCAAATGATAATCACAACATAAATCATACCAAATATTAACAAAATTTCTGGTCTCATTACAAACATAAAATAATATTTCTCCTGCTTGTCGCTGAGGACTATTATGTAAATATTTGTCATGTATCATATCTAATTTTAACAATAAATCTTTTTTACACCAATCTTTTTCATGATGAGTAGTAGTTCCAACAATTAAATCTCTTTTAGCAATATCAAACAAGTTAGAAAATTGTTCTAAATTATGTTTACCTATTTCAGAACCACTATCCAGATATAATAAATAATCTCCATCTTTCATATTTTCCATTGCTTTTTTAATAATGTATGGTTTCCATATCCAATAACCATAACCTCTACTATTATTATTAATAAACATTTTATGTTTCGCCCAAAAATCATGATCATTTTTCAAAAAATTTTCATTATATGAAATGATTATATCAAAAATTCTAGATTCATTTGCTTGACGTAATAATCTTGAACTAGCCCCTATATATTTGTCGCTTCCAAAAGTTATTAAATATTTCATATATAAAATACTAGTTTTTTTTTTACTAAATTTACTTTATTTTAAACTATTTTTATCAAATTTACATTATAAACTTTTTTCGCAATTTTAACAAACCCAGACGTATGATTATAAACACTATAACTTTTTATATTTTGTGAAGTTGTTGCTAAAAAAAATTCAAATAATGTATCTCTTATAGAATTAATATCACTATTTAAACCAGTATGAGTTATTTTTAAATCAAGTTGAAAAATATTAGGATATGTATTTTTAATATAATTTTTAAAATCTTTTGAATCGCTTATTAAAATATCATTTTTTTCATAATTTTTATTTATTAATTCTTTTAAATGTGTAAATTCATTTTGTTGATTTCTTATAAGTAAATTGTCTCCTAAACGAAAATGTAAAATATTATATTTACTAGGAATTTCAAATTGTTTAATTGTATCATCAATATATTCTTTGAATTTTTTATTAGGCATTAAAATATTTTTAATAAATGTTTGGCAATCATCTGATATTCCATCCCTATAGTAATCATTTGTAAAAAAATACATTAGGTTATCATTATTATTCAAAATGTAATTTTCTGCATTTTGTACAAATACTATATTATCTTTATTTCTAAATATATAGTCTTTATATTTATGTTTAATAGGATTTAATAATTCTCCAATCGAATGAAGTTGATAATCCACAATTAAATTAAAATTATGTTTTTTTGATAATTGATATACACTTATTAATCCTCTTATCATATCGCCTATACCCCAAAAATTGTTTATTTTATCTGTAGTTAAATTACATACTTTATGTGTAAATACAAAAATAACTGTTTTACGATGTTCAATGTAATCATGTGTGTTATTTTCATAATAATTTGACAAATAATATTCACTTGAGTAGTTCTCACAATAATCTATTAAAAAATTATGACCAGTAAATATATTTTTATACTCTTCTGGAAATGGTTTAAATAAATCAAAACAAAATTTATCACTTTTAATTTGACAAAAATCTTCATAAGTATGATTATAAACTTCTTTAAAATAAATACTTGCTTCCTGTAAACTATTTTTTGTAAATAAAAACGGCTTCACGTTACTATCATATTTATATAAATCATCCCAGTTTATTTTATCGTCAACTATATAGTTATTAAAATTTATCGGTTCAGTAAATAAAGTATTACAATCAAATAACGCAATATATTTTGTATCAATTGTTTCATATGAATTACATCCAACAACTTTTTGTTTTAAATATCCATGAAAATTATAATGTAAGGGAATAATTCTACAACTTATAACATGATTTATTTTTAGTCTTTCTATTAAATCATATGTTTCATTTTGAATTCTATTGTGAATATAAATAATTATTTCATGAATATCATTTAAATTTACAAACATTAATAATGATAACAAACTTTTTTCTAAGTTTACTAAATCATCTTCATCATTTGTATAAACTATTGTAATAGAATTTAAGTCGGTATATTTTTTTATTGTATTTAATTCACGCAATTTAATAAGGTCAGGATATTTATTTGTTAAATAACTCCATTCGTCTTCATCTAAATAATTATAACAATTATGAACACCAAAAGGAGATTTATTAAATACTGTTTCTACTGAAAATTGTTGTGCATTTGTAAAACTTGGACAATACAAATCAACTACATTTTGTAATGAAAAATATTCATCTTCATTTTTTTTAAAATTTGGATCTACTTTTTCTATTATTTCTAATATTTTACTTTTTTTTCTCAAAGATAATCCACCATTTCCAACTTTTTCATTTTTCCAAGGAGCACCAACATAATCATAATTTAAAAAATCATTTATTATATGTTTATTTTCCTTAATTATTAATGCATCTATTTGAAATGTCAAAAATATTTCGGTTTCTATATTATGATAAAAATATTTACATTTCATTATTTGATTATATTGTCGATTTGTTAAATTATCTACATTAAGATTGACAAGTTTTACTATTCTTTTTTTATATATTTCTAATTCATTATTAATTATATTTTCTAAAAAAGATTTATTACTATAACCATGATATATTATAAATCCCCACTCGTCTGACAAGTTTTCACAAAAATTTGATAACACAAAAGAAAGTCCTTCATGACATCTAGGTTCAACAATAACAGCTGTATATTTGTATTTTTTATTACTATAGTTTGTATTTGTTACTGTAAAATTTGTAATATGTTTATTAATATTATGTACATACAATGCATTATATTCAAATAATTTTATATCTATATTATTTATTAAATTTGTATTTTTTTTTATACCTACAAAATATAAATCACTTGTTTCTGAATTATAATAACTATTCCAAGATGAAAATAATTCATTTAAATTTAATACATTATGTAAATCATTAATATTCATCAAACCTTTAACTATCTTTTCTATATTTTCAATACTTTGAATGCTAGAAATAGCACCACGGAATAATTCAGTATTTAAACTAAGAATATTTTTTTTTGTAATAATTGTGGATGCAGATGTAAATAAAAATAATCCATTAGGTTTTAACATATCATATATTTTTTTTAATGATTCTTTATAATTAAAATCCAAATGAAAATGGTGTCTTGATATAATAGTATCAAAAGTTTCATCTGAAAAATCAAGATCTTTGGTTTGTGATACAACTGTAACATTTTGAGACTGTATTAAATCATTACATTGATATACGCAATTATCAAATAAAAATTTATTATTTGTATCTTCGTGTCCAGAACCTACGTCCAATACAGTTTTATTTGTAAAATATTCTCCTAAAATACTCTTTACAAAAGTTAAAAACAATTTTGATTGTTCGTGCATATAATATATAAATTATTTTTTTTTAATTAGAATATAATTATTTTATTCTAATTAAACTTCAATCATATAATCATCTAAGTCGCATAGTTCACAATACTTACAATTTAATTTATCTATAGTAATTTCTTCTTTTTCTATGCTTTCTATATTTGGTTTTGTTCTGAATGAAAGTAACATAAAAAAATTATATATTTTTTGTATAATATTATAACATTTATCATAACAAAGTTTAGTCATTAATGTTTTATATTTATATATTGTTATATAAATATATTTTTATATAAATATATTTTATTTATATAGTATTTTCTATTTTTACTACTACACAACTATTACTTTGCTTTTATATGTTGAAACTGTCCCAACAATATTTGTTTTTTTTATATTTTCTATTTTTGCATATATAATTTCAATATTTTTCATTGATTTTAATCGACTAAATTGTTTGCATATAAGTGCTCCTTGTTTAACAATTTGTTGTTTTTGTTTTTTTCCCAATTCATCAAAATTTAAATCATAACAATTCGGCATATCATCATCCAAAGTTGTATATGTTATATTTTTTAAACAAGCAATTATATGACAAGAACTTTGGTTTTTTACATGAAACCACATATCATGTTTATGTGCTGCATCTATTAATTCAAAATTATTTTTAGCATCACTTCCTATTTTATATACAATACTTTTTTTTAAACTAGGAATATATTTGGTAACAACACGTTTCATATCTACTTTACTTATCATATTTGTATATTATTATTTTTACATATAATTTTAATTTATAAGGAAGTTAATTTCAATTTTTTTTCATTCTATTTTATCACTAACATTGTCATTGTCATTAGAGTTAAACGGTTTACTACTAATAATATATATTGTTCGTGAACCTAAATTTTTCAAAAACACATTTTCTTTTTTTTCAAAATACACATTCATGTCAAAATTGGTTTCTTGGGCTATTTCATAAATATGTGTGCTTATTTGTATAGTATTAGGTTCAGCATTCGTTTGCAATCTATTTGCAACATTGACAGTATTTCCTATTACGCATAATCGAGGAATTTCAATACCTAATACACCTACTACTACTTTTCCCAGATTAATTCCAATACGTAATTGTAATGGTTTACCATCGGGTGTTTGTATTGTTTTTATTGCATTTAATAAATCAAATGCGAAAAGTATCATATTCTTAACATTATTTTTTTCATCATTTGTGTATATATCGCTTACGACCATATACGCATCGCCTATTGTTTCTATTTTCTGTAAATTTCCATAACAATTTACAATAGAATCAAATCGAGTATACACTTCATTCAATAAATTATATATAACATCTGCATCATATTTTTTTGCAAGTTCTGTGTAAGACACTATATCCGTAAATAAAACGCAAATAAAATTATATGGCTTATACTCTTTTGTATGTTTCAAGTAATCATCTTCTAATTCTAAAGGCAATATTTTTTTTAATAATTCTACTTTTAACATTGTTTTATCTATTGGAATAAACGATGTTATTCTATTATTAACTATATCAAGAACCATTTTACATTTAGGTGTAATATTAACATTGTTTTCAAATTGTTTTAATGTTTTTTTAATACTTGTTAATAAAGATATGCCTTGTAAATCAACATTGTTTTTTATATGATAAGTTTGTTCTTCATAATCATTTACAACTAACATAATGGTGAATTTTGCAATCATATCGCTTAACAAATAAAAAGTTTGAATATCTTGTGTAGTAAATATATTCGTTAATTCAATAATATTCATAAATGAAAATAAACACCAAATAAATATGACAAAATGTGTGTATCTTTGATGTTTTAATTCAAATAGTTTATAAATAAAATAACCTTCCCCTAGTGTTAATACTAATACGATTAAATTATTATAATGTTTTTTATAAAAAAAAAATAAAACAACGTGAAAAAAATTACTTACAACATGATATTGTGAATTTATAGATATAAAATTCATGTTATTAATATCACAATATACGCTCAAAATTAACGGTGTAGTAAAGAACCACATAACTGTTCTTCTAAATTCATATTGATAAATACCAATCTTGTTATCATCAAGAATATTATCTATTGTGTATTTCATATAAATTAAAGCCATAGAATAAATAGTATAGTTTTTAATTTTAGAAAAAAGAAATAAATTTGCAGTATAAATAATGAAAATATATAATATGAAAATATTTGCTGACTTTATTACTGAATTAAATATAATAGGTTCTTCTTTTAAAAAATCAATATTATTATACACAACTTTTTTCAGAATATCATTAATTTCATAATAAATTAACGTAATTGTAAAAAGACATATTTCTTTATTATTCATAACTTATATATGTTTATAAAATATTATTTATCTATAATAATATAATGTTATAACCTTATACTTTTTTAATATATACTTAATATATATTTCACTTACTATATAAAACATGGTTAATAAAAAAAACAACATTACAAATTATATTAGTTCATTTTTAATGATGATAATAATAGTAGTAGTATCTTTTTTTATATATGTAATATTTTTTGACAAAGAAAAATTAAGTTCAAATACAACTTACAGTTTACAAAATGATGGTTTATGTATATTAAAAAACACATTTAGTGCAAGTGACCTTACATTTTTTAAAAATGAATGCAATAATGATAACTATAAAATAGTAAAGGAGAGAATTATAGCAAACCCAAAAATGCGATCTATTATTAAAAATAAAATAGGCCCTGGTTACACTTTCCAGGACTACATTTTCATTATAAAAAAATCCGCCATTCATACATGCCATAGAGACGGTAATGGAGATTTTTTCAATGACAAACAAAAACACCCGTCCTATACTATGTTACTTTTTCTAGAAGACATGGATAAATGTTTAGGTGTCATTCCACAAAGTCATAAAGATGTTAATTCCTTTAATTTTAATTTTACTGAAAGTGTAACGAATGTAGTATGTAATAAAGGTGACATTATTTTGTTTAATGCAAATCTAATTCATGTAGGTGCACTCAATTCGAGAGACGATAATTTACGTATTCAAATGAAAATAACGCATAAAGAAGACTTAGGTGCAATCGACTTTTACAATAATTATAATAAAATTTTAAATGAAAATAACAACATGCCATTTTATGTACGAAAAATGCAGCAAAAAATATCGTGTATGTTTCCTATATTATCTAATTACACACAAAATGAAATTCAAACTACTTCTGAACAAGCAAAAACAACAAAAGATATTAGTATTATTCAAAAAATATATTCTTATTTAGTTTACGGAAATTCTAATTTTTATAATTTACCTAATGCTTTTTAGTATATGAATATTTTATGCAGTTTTATCAATTCCAACAACATTCGCAATTTTCTTAATGATTTTAGTGTCTTTTTCATAATCATTATCTCCTTTTCCTCCCATGGCTTCATAAACAATCTTATTATATTGACTATTTTTATTGGAATCATATTCTTCACAATCAGGATATTTCTCTCGAAACTCCTTCAACATACAAATATTTTTATGTGCTATTGTACGAATTGCTTTCCTCAACTTCTTATTGTTTTCATCTTCCTTCTCCCAAATATTTTCATCTTTCACATACATAACTTCTCTCTTTTTATCTGTACAATGAACAGGTCGTTTTTCTACATCTAAAGCTTTCAAGTTTTTAATGATTATATTGGATATTCCTTCAATATAACCAATCTTTCCCACATTTTCTAAATCAGATACTTGTAATTTAACTGACTCAACAAAATCAGTAATATTCATCGCATCTTTGCATGTCTCATTTAAAAATACTTGTAAATTGAAAGTTTTATTATGAGAATTAATAATATTGGTTGAATTATTATCACCAATTTTATCTTTCATAAATTCAAACATTTGTTTCTGCAAATCTAAAAACATTTCTTTTTGAAATTCTTGATTTTTTTTTACTAGCTCCAATACTATATTCGTGTCAAAATTTGTCGAAGTTAAATTATTATTAGTTTCGTTACTAGTTACATCGTCGTGTTTGTTTATTAAAAAACATGTTTTTTTATGTCTCCATAATCCAGTTCGGTCATTATATTCTTTATTACAATTTTCGCATAAAAATACATTGCTTTCTTTTTTGAGTATTTCAGTGTTGCTAAATGTTGCTGTTTTGTTGCGTGAATGTTTTAGGGTTGAAAGATGTCTATTATAATCATTCTTATTGCACGATACAAAGTCACAAATTTTACACATATATTTCATTGAGTTTTTTTGAGTTTTTTCTGTTGCCATTTACTTCTAAATTAGCAACATAAAAAAACTCAAGAAATTATACTTGAAAAATTTATCGTAACAAAATGAAAATTATTTTTTTTGAGCCCTTATGCTAAAATTCAATTATGGTCACAACGATAACCTTTTCCCAAGACTTTTTTGGTATTTTCAAAAATGGACAAAAAAAATGTCCAAAATCGAAAAGTGAAAATACTTTTGGATCCACTTTTTCGTTAATAATATAATAAATTCCCAAAATAACTTAAAGAACCTACCTCAAAAAGTTTTAGATGAAAAAATAATTTATTTAATTACATTTTTATATACTTCTGTTTGATAAAAATCCAAATATATCATCATTTTCTATTTTTACATAATGGGTATAACTTTGACGTTTAATAATAATAAAATAGATAGTTTCATCACGCGACTTATATAAACCATAACAATTATAACCTGAACCAAAAAGTTCATAGCTAGGATTTATGTCCTTCTTCATTTTGTTATATATTTTTTTACCTTCACTTAAATCACCACAAGATATTTGAAACTGATATATGTTATCAGTTGCGTTTGTTTCTGATATAAATTTATCTAATATATCATATACTTTTTGTTTACAAATTTCACTATTATGTTCAGCGTTAAGTTGTAACACTACTCTATCTAAACCATATGTCTCTAATATACGATCCTCCTCTTCATAAATAGCTTTTAATCTTCTTTTATCTCTATATCTTCGTCTTTGCTTTTGGTTGCGTGTTAGTGGTTTATTATCTGGAACGTTGGTATTAGTATTAGTAATAGCGTTCATATTGAAATTGGTATTGGTATTGATATTGGTATTGTTATTGTTATTGGTTTTAATATTTAATTACTACTAAACATTAAAAATAAATTTCAATTTTTTTTTACCATTATACTTTTCAACCCTTTACATTTTTTTTATTTTTAAAATTTTGAAATAGACAAATGAATATGCTTAATCAATTTCCTCTATTTTCGGTTCAAAAGTATCTTTTTCTCTAGAAATAGGTTCTGATGATGAAGGCTCGTTAAAATTATTGCCGCTAGCAGCCATTACTTTCATGACAAAATCTTGTAACTCTTTTTGCTTAGTCTCATATTCACTTTTTTGATAAGATGAATTGAAACTCCATTCTTCAATTTCATTAATTTTATCTGTTACATTTTTTTTATCGTCTTCACTCATTTTGCAATCAGCACCATTCATCATATTTTTTACTTGATAAAGCTGTGCCTCTAAATTATTCTTTGCCTCTATTTTTTCACGCATTTCTTCATCTTCATTTTTGTATTTTTCTGCTTCTGCGACCATGCGTTCAATTTCTTCCTTACTTAAACGTCCCTTATCATTGGTAATAGCAATTTTATTGGACTTTCCTGTTGATTTTTCAGAAGCAGACACATTTAAAATACCGTTTGAGTCAATATCAAACACAACCTCAACTTGTGGAACCCCTCTTGGCATAGGAGGTATTCCGTCCAATTGAAACTTGCCTAACAAAGTGTTATCTTTTGTTAAGGTACGTTCACCTTCAAAAACTTGAATTAAAACACCTGGTTGATTATCCGCATAAGTTGAAAAAATTTGTGACTTTTTAGCAGGTACAGTAGTATTTCTATTGATTATTTTTGTCATAACACCACCAGCTGTTTCTAAACCAAGACTTAAAGGGCATACATCTAATAATAAAAGTTCAGAAATTTTTTCATCTTTAGATCCGCTTAAAATTGCGGCTTGTACAGCTGCACCATAAGCAACACATTCATCAGGATTGATTGATTTGCACAATTCTTTTCCGTTAAAATATTCGGACAATAATTGTTGAATTTTAGGAATGCGTGTACTACCACCAACTAATACAATCTCATTGATTTCACTTTTTGATAACTTGGAGTCGCGTAATACTTGTTCGACTGGATCCATTGTTTTTCTAAACAAATCTTCACAAATATTTTCAAACTTGGCTCTTGTAATTGTGCTATTAAAATCAATGCCTTCAAATAAACTATCTAACTCAATAGTTGCCACAGTAGAAGATGATAATGTACGTTTAGCATTTTCGCATGTTGTTCTTAAACGACGCAGTGATTTCTTACTAGACGAAATGTCTTTCTTATGCTTTCGTTTAAATTCTTCTACAAAATATTCTACCATTCTACTATCAAAATCTTCTCCACCTAAGTGAGTATCTCCTGCAGTAGCTTTTACCTCAAAAATTGCTTCTTCTATTGTTAAAATTGACACGTCAAAAGTGCCACCGCCGCAATCAAAGATTAAAACATTTTTTTCTTTATTACTTTTCTTATCTAAACCGTAAGCAATTGCTGCTGCCGTTGGTTCATTTATAATACGCAATACATTTAACCCTGCAATAGCCCCAGCATCTTTTGTCGCTTGTCTCTGTGAGTCGTTAAAATATGCAGGAACAGTAATAACTGCATCAGTTACTGTTGAACCCAAAAAAGCTTCAGCAATTTCCTTCATTTTAGAAAGAACCATAGAACTAATTTCTTCTGGCGCGAAGACCTTTTTCTCTCCTTTGTATTCAACTTCAATATATGGTTTATTTTCTTTATCAATAACTTTATATGTAAAATGTTTCATATCCGATTGAACATTACGGTCACTAAATTTTTGACCGATTAACCTTTTTGCGTCAAACACGGTGTTATTTGGATTTTGGGCAACACATGATTTGGCTGCATCACCGATAAGACGCTCTTCAGATGTAAAAGAAACATAGGATGGAGTAGTTCGATTACCTTGGTCATTGGCAATAATTTCAACGTGGTCATTTTGCCATACACCTACACAAGAATAGGTTGTACCCAAGTCAATGCCAATTGCAACTGTCATTATAAAATAAATATTACATATAATTTTAAATCTTTTTATTATAATATTAAAATTACAATAAAAAAATATAGCTTATAATATTTTACAATTCTAAAACGCAATCATTTCTAAATCTTTCAAGTTCCAATATTCACAACTGCCATTGGGTATGGGTCTTCTAATGATAAACGGAATTTTCTTTTGTTCTAATTCTAATTTAGCAATGATATAACTATCTATTATATTTTCAGGAACTTTTACAAGAGGTTTTGCACCACATTCAATTTGTTTCGCACGTTGACCTAATATTCGCGCTTGCTCGTATTTTGTTAAAAATGGCAGTGTTTTATGTAATGGATCTATAACTATATTATTTTCATCTCGTGTCACAATAGATAAAGACTTAATTTCATCATAATTGTGATTTAAACATTCAGGATGAAAATCCATAATGTAATTTTTTGTCAACTCTTTATCAAATTTTTGTAAATAGTTTTCATTAAGTTCTTCATCGTCATCTATATCGTCATAATCATTTTGAACTTCTAAAGAAATATTTGTTTGTTTTTTCTCTTTAGTGACTGTATTTTTAGTTTTACTACCTCCATGCTTATAGTCTTCTTCATTATCATCAAGTTCTCCTTCTAAATCATCAGTTTCTTCATCACTATCAATTTCATCATCTTCGTCTTCATTATCAACGTTTATTTCATTTTCAGCAAAGTCATCATCATCATTTACAACATCTTCTTCCATATTATCCTTTATATTTTCATTTTCACTATTATCATCACCATCATCATCATCATCATCATCATCACCATCATCATTATCATCATCATCATAATCTTGAATAGTAGGTTTAGCACGTATATTTTTTTTTACTATTTTATTTTGTTTAAACTCCATTTCGCTATCACTACCATCATTATCGCTCATAATAGAATAATCTTCAATATCACTCATATTTTATGTTATATAATTATAAATATATAATTTTAAATTATTTCAATTTTATTTACAATATAAATATAATTTTTATAAAAATTGTTAACTATGTGTGCGGAATATTTGCTTTCCAAACTGTATTACAAGTTGAACATAAATAGATATATTTCATATTTGTATCATCATATCGAATATAAATAATTTCACGTTCACTACCTTTTGTATTTGTATCACAATCAGGGTTTGGACATAATATGGTATTAATTCTAGGAAGAGTTGGATCTAACTTAGTATACTCATTAATAATATGAGTGAAAGATAATTCGTCTTTTTTAATTTGAATTTTTGAAATACCTACATCATGGTGAGATAATGTATCATCTTCATTTCCGCAATTTCGACAATAATATACCAATTTATTAGGATCATCTTCGTTAATACGTATATAATACATATTTTCACACTTATTACAAAAATGCATTTTTGTTACTATATATAATATAATAACAAGATGTTTATTTATTTCAATTTTGTTTTAAATAATAAAATAAAATAAAAGTAGATTACAAAATGAAAAAAATATTCGTAATAGGATTTAATAAAACTGCGACATCAACATTCCATGAATTATTTTTAAAGAATTGTTTAAAATCACAACATGACACATTTTGGCAAACAAATGATTATGATTGTTTCTCAGACAATGGTAATTTGAATAATTTTAAACAATTAGATAACGATTATCCTAATTCTATTTTTATATTAAATACAAGAAGTTTAGATAAATGGTTAATTAGTAGATTTCAACATGGTGTTGCAGAAAATAAGATGAATGGTTTAGAAACAAATTGGGCATATCCTTGCTCTAGTAAATTGTGTAATGAATGGATAAATGAACGTGAAATATATTATTTAGATGTTCTTGAATATTTCAAAAATAATCCTGATAAGTTAATTATTGTAAATATAGAAAATGACAACTGGTTACAATTTATATCTTCAAAACTTGATTTTACTCTGGATTGGGTAAAGTCTGAAAATATTAGCAATAAAAACACAAAAAAAAAAGAATTTATTAAAATAACAAAAATAGTGGAAGGTGCTTTTGCTGAATTGAATTATAATGATAAAGAAAAAACAAATATTTTATTTAGGAATAACTCTAAAACAAAAAAGTACTTAAAAATTTATAGTAACAATATTTTATAAATGTTATTCATTACCTAACGTATTTTGAATATTTTTGTTTGAATACAATGAAGTTATTTTTTCTTTTAATTTCGGATAATCAATTGTAACCGTCATATTATAAAACCCACTTTTAGTAAAAGTTATTACCTTGTCTTTATTTTCGTGTATTTTTGTATCAATAAATTTCAAAATATCATCATATTTTTTTTGAAAATTTTCCAAAATAATGTGATAAAAACTATCAAAAAAAGGAAGATACAATCCTTGTTTTTTGTTAATAACATCACATATTGCAACATCAATATTTGAATATTCTATTATTTTTGTATAATTATTAAACTCATTGTGATTTCTCGTTACACCAGGTTCATTCAACAATGGATCTTTACATAATAATGTACACAGAGTTAATAAAACAGTAGAAATAGTTTGACATGATGTCCATTGATCACCAGTCCAAGTATTCAATAAAGATACACAAACTTTTCCACATTTGTATAAATTAGGATTAAAACGCACACCATTACCATTTGTACAATAAGTAACTTTTGGGGGACTATGGGGATAATCATTTGGATATGTAAATTCAAAAAAATAATTACCAGCAAAATAGGGTGTTTCAGAAGGTCCTATTATCAAAGCATATCCTTTTAAAATATCTGTATCGTCATGAATATAATAAATACCATTTTCTGTTAATGGATGTTTAATTATTTGTTTTACATCGTTTAATAATCGTGCAATGGTTTCTTTTGTTATAAATGTCGACATATTAAAAACAATAACCTATTATTTAACTATTAATTTATATTTATATATTTTAATACTAAAATAGATAATATATAAAAATATATAGTCGTTTGATTATTATATTTTAACGGTTCATTTTTTTATTATAAAAAAATGAAATAAAAAAATAACTTTATAATATATTATATTTATATGAATGTATTTAACATGAACCACTCACAATTTAAAGACCTAAGTGAATTCTTATATAAGCATTGTGCTAAGACAACTGAAGATAGTAATTCAGGTACAACATATACCCATACTAGAATTCCAGATAAAGATTTGAATATTTATCCTGGCTCTTACATAATACCCAAAGAAAGTTTACCAGAGTTTTATGCTTTATATTATGATCATATTTTTGTAAAAAAAAAGAAGGAATATTTAACTGAAAAACAATTAGATAAAGATGGTCCATTAGTAGTCGATTTTGATTTCAAATATGCTTATGATGTTGAAATCCGACAACATACAAGAGAGAATATATTGGACATGATTTTGTTATATTTAGAAGAATTGAAAAATTATTTCATTTTTGAGGAAAATAAACCGTTTGACATATTCATTTTTGAAAAACCAAATGTAAATAGGTTAGAAGATAAAAGTATGACAAAAGATGGCATTCATATGATGATTTGTTTTCAAGTTGATCATACAATTCAAATGATGTTGCGTGATAAAATAATAGATAAGATCCAAGAAGTATGGGAGTTACAGTTGATTAATAGTTGGGATGCCGTTTTGGATAAAGGCATTACTACAGGTAAAACCAATTGGCAGTTATTTGGTTCAAGAAAACCACATAATGAAGCATATGAATTAACAAATCATTTTATCGTAACTTTTGATAAAAATGATGGTGAATTTATGATGGATGAGATGAAAGCAGAACAATTTGATGTGAAACAAAATTTCTATAAACTATCTGCACAAAATAATAAAATCCCTGCCTTTGAATTAAACCCAAAAATAGTAGATGAATACAACAAACAACTTGATAATAAAAGTAAAATTAAAAAGCCTACTAGTAAAACTAAATTAAATCTTATAGTAGATGATAACAATGATGATGAAGATGAATATATTTCATTAAATGAAGTTGTCAATAAAGAAACATTGAATAAAGCAATGGATTTAATTTTAAAAAAATTAAAACCAAATGAGTATGAAGTTAAAGAAACACATATGTATACACAAATATTACCTGCAAAATATTATGAACCAGGATCTCATTTATTAAACAGACAAGTAGCGTTTGCGTTGAAACATACAGATGAACGATTGTTCTTATCTTGGGTTATGCTAAGAAGTAAAGCAACTGATTTTGATTACTCAACTATTCCAAACTTGTATAATGATTGGAAAAAATATTTTAATACATCAAAAACAGGTGTTACAAGAAAATCAATTTTGTATTGGGCCAAACAAGACGCATTTGAAGACTATGAGAAAGTATTAGAAACAACCATAGAATTTTACATTGAAGAATCTATAGAATCGCAAACAGAATTTGATATTGCACAAGTATTATTTCAAAAATATAAAGATAGATATGTCTGTGTTAGTTACGATAAAAAAGGTATATGGTATGTATTTAAAAATCATAGATGGGAACCAGATCGAGGTTTAAGTTTGCGTCTTGCAATTTCAAAAGAAATTCATAATTTGTATTCAAATCGCAGAACCAATTTAGAAAATGAATTTCATCATTATGAACAAGGTGATGATAGAGCCGAATATATCAAAAAGAAAATGAAATTAATGTCAGATATTATGCAAAAATTGAAAAAAACAAATGATAAAGATCACATAATGCGAGAAGCCATGGAATTGTTTTATGATAAAGAATTTATTAAAAGCATGGACACAAACAAACATTTATTATGCTTTAACAATGGTGTCATTGATTTTAATACAAAAGAATTTCGCGATGGTTATCCACAGGATTATATTACGAAAACAACTAGAATTAATTATGTACCATTTGATATGATTAACAATGAAACTTATCCTGATACTGTAAACCAAATTCATGATTTCATGAATAAGTTATTTCCAATTCAAGAACTAAATAAATACATGTGGAACCATCTTGCGTCATGTTTAATAGGGACCAATAAAAACCAAACATTTAATGTCTATCATGGTAGTGGTAGTAATGGAAAATCAATGTTGACAGATTTAATGACGCATGCTTTAGGTGATTACAAGGGAACAGTTCCAATTACTTTAGTAACAGAAAAACGTAATGCAATTGGTGGAACATCATCTGAAATTATACAATTAAAAGGTATTAGGTACGCAGTCATGCAAGAACCAACTAAAGGTGTGAAATTGAATGAAGGTATTATGAAAGAGTTGACTGGCGGTGATCCAATTCAAGGTAGAGCACTTTATTCAGAAAGTGAAACATTTGAACCGCAGTTTAATCTTGTAGTATGCACAAATAATTTATTTGATATTGAAAGTAATGATGATGGTACTTGGAGAAGAATTAGAAAATGTGATTTTGTCTCCAAATTTATGTCTGAGGATGAAGCGCATACTGATGAAACACCATATATTTTTGAAAAAGACAAAGATTTGAAACATAAACTACCCATATTTGCACCTATATTTGCAAGTATGCTTGTCAATATCGCTTTTGAAACAGATGGCAACGTTCCGGATTGTCAATACGTTTTAAATGCATCCAATAAATATAGAATTGGTCAAGATCATATTGCTGCATTTGTTATGGAAAATATATTAAAAACTGGCAACAACAAAGATAGAATAAAGAAACAAGAACTAGCCAATCATTTCAAATATTGGTTTACACAAGAACAGGGCAACAAAAAAATGCCAAAGGGCGAAGAGTTGTATATGTATATGGACAAGAAATTTGGATTTCATAAACCAACAGGTTGGCATGGAGTGAAAATATTATACCCAGATGATAATATTGACCAAATTGATGATTTATAAATATAAATAAAATAAAAATTGAATTATATTTTTTTATTTACATCAATTTAAAAATATAATATATATTAAATAACTTATAGACAAATGTATTCAATATGGAATAATTACAAAAAAAAATATAAACAAGTGCGATTTCATAACTTAATCCAAATAGTATTAATTCCAAAAGTAAGTGAATTATATGATACGATCGATATATGGTGGTCAGAACGAGATAAAGTAAACGCATATAAAACTATGTATGATGAAATACAAGTTTTACAAAAAAGACATCCTTCTATGACATTAAAACAAGCAATGAAGTTATTATATCAACCAAATAATTTACGATATTATGATCCTAGTAACTTTGTAAAATAAAGTCCATATCTTTATTATAATGTACGGTAAGCATTACTAGGAAAATAACTTTTAATCTTATTATATATTTTATATAAAAAATAGAAAAATCCATAACATATAAATGGATAGATTATCATTATAATCAAAATAAATATACGTATACTTATTTTTACATTAGTTTTTACCAAAAAAATAGATAACAAAAACACAACTACAAAAAATGCATAAATAACTATTAAAAAATAATAAAAAGAGTTTAATTTAATAATGCCTTGATCTTCATAATATGTTTTTCTATCATTTGTTAAAATGTCTGATGATTTATTTTTTAAGTTGTTTTCTAACATTTCATTTTCATTTTTGTATTTATTGTATAAGTCAAGAATATTATTAAAATTAACAAGTAGTCCTTGATAAGTCTCTATTTTTGATGATATAGTAACTATATCACCATCAATTTTATTTTTATAAGTATTTGCAATTGTATTTGCTTTTTCTTGTAACTCATTGGTAATAAAATCATTATAACCACTTTCACCTTGAGTATAAGTATAATATGATTTTTGAGCATTAAATAACTGTTGTGGAGCACTCTCCAAATTTGTTTCTGCATCTAAATAATTTTGTCTTAATTGTGTTTCTGTTTGGTTTTGTTGACATGACGGACCACAAGCGATTTCTTGATTTGCTTGACTTATTAGATCATTAAAATTATTTAAATTAAAATTTGACATTATATTATAGTTATATTATAATTATATTATAATTTTATACTAGAAATAAATAATAACACTAAAAATTACTTGGATATACATAACTATTGAGTACAACATCAGGTTTTTTATATAAACTAGATTTTTTTGTAAAAATATTATTCATAAAACTTTCATTCATATCAAGAGTACGACTGTTATGACTGTTATTATTATTATTATTTGTTCCTGAAGAACAAGAAGAAACACATTGATTAGTAGTAGTATTAAAAGTCATTCCACTTGCACAACAATTGTCTCCTATACATGTACCAAGTAAACTGTTATTTGAAAGCCAAGGATCATTATTATTACTGTTATTTATTGTTGATGGTGCATCTTTTGCATTAAATGACCATGAATATGCCTGATAGTTCATATTATCACGATTCCAAATAGATAATAGTCGATAAACAATAAAAATACAACCAATTATAGCAATAATTCCTAATAATATATAGTAAATCATTTTAGGTAATAAACCTTTATTAAATAAAAAAGTAATAATTATAATCGGTATCATCATAAAGATAATGTATTTCATCAAACTACTATGTTCACTATATTTTTCACCATAATAATCATTAATTTCTATAAGACGTAATTTATTATTTTGTTCTGTTTCCAATAATGATAGTTTTTGTTTTGCTTGGTTTAATTGATTTTCGACAATATCAATAATTTGTGTTTGTTCACTTAATGATCCTCGAGAATTTACTAATGCACTTTCATATAAACTTGATAAATTACCTAATGTTTGATACAAATTAATTCTCATTTTAGTAATTAAATTAATTTTAATAATTATTTGTTGTTGTTGTTGAGTTGTTAAATTACCATCATTATCTAAAGTATCAATTAATTCTTGTTCAAGTGTTTGTAGAGATTGAATATCATTTAGAACTAGTTGTTCATTTGAATTTTGTCCTGATGAGTGTCCAGAACCAGAAGGTATTCCAAAAGGTAAATTAGATGGTATTCCAAAAGGTAAATTAGATGGTAAATTAGATGGTAAATTAGATGGTAAATTAGATGGTAAATTAGATGGTAAATTAGATGGTAAATTAGAAGGTAAATTAGAAGGTAAATTAGATGGTAAATTAGAAGGTAAATTAGATGGTAAATTAGATGGTAAATTAGAAGGTAAATTAGAAGGTAAATTAGATGGTAAATTAGATGGTAAATTAAAAGGTAAGTTAGATGGTAAATTAAAAGGTAAGTTAGATGGTAAATTAGATGGTAAATTAGATGGTAAATTAAAAGGTAAGTTAGATGGTAAATTAAAAGGTAAGTTAGATGGTAAATTAAAAGGTAAGTTAGATGGTAATCCAGAACCAGAAGGTAATCCAGAACCAGAAGGTAATCCAGAACCAGATGGTAATCCAGAACCAGAAGGTAATCCAGAACCAGAAGGTAATCCAGAACCAGAAGGTAATCCAGAACCAGAAGGTAATCCAGAACCAGAAGGTAATCCAGAACCAGAAGGTAATCCAGAACCAGAAGGTAATCCAGAACCAGATGGTAATCCAGAACCAGAAGGTAATCCAGAACCAGAAGGTAATCCAGAACCAGAAGGTAATCCAGGAAATTGATTGGATGATACTTGTGAAGGTATTATTGAATTAAAAGACATACTTAATATTATAAAATATTATTATAATTTTATCAATGAATTTTATAATAATAATAACCTATTTATTAATTCCAATTTTAATTGCAACAAGTACTAATGTAGCTGCTAAAATAGTCAACGCAATATATGCATAATTTTTTTGTATTATTTTAATATTTGTATCATATAAAATGTTATTTAAATTAGTATCTAAATTATTAAATCCTTCTATCTTATTAATTTGTGCATTAACTATGTCAGTTTCATCAACATATTTATCAAAAGATGCTATATCTCTTTTCATTTGTTTATTTACTTGAGAATTAATATTTGAATAATTGTTAGCAATATTATTTATTTGTAAAGAAAGTTTATTCAATTTTTCTTGTAATTTTTGTAACTGTTGTTTTTGACTTTGATCAACATTTGAAAAGTCATTTGATGATTGTTGCATACTTCCAGTTCCATCAGGATAATTTTCATATTGAAGTGAATTTATGTTATTTACAACATTGCTAATACCTGATGGTAATTGCAAAATTGTTTTATCGCGTATATATGTTGTTGTATTCATAGTAGGTGTAAATGTATTAGAAGAATAAATAGTAGTCGTATTTTTTGGAAAACAAGAGGGAGTTGGAGTAGAAGTATCATATACAAAACTATTACAAGTATCATTTTTATTACAAGCTTCCATACAGTCACTTACATTAGTACAATTGCTAAAAGAAGCACCCTGAATATTATTTCCTTGTATGTTGAAATTTTGCAATACTGTACTATAAGTATTACCATATGTTGTATTTGATGATGGATAAGGATACAGTTGTGAGTCAGGATTAACATATGCAACTTGCCCCATATTTGCATTTATACCAACATTTCCTATGTTGTACAAAGCATTTGCATCAACCCCTCCACCAAATTCATTGTCTGATATTTGTTGACAATTTGGTTGATTAGTAAAAGTATACAAAACTAGATTTCCATCGCTCTGCATAATTAAAGCAATATAACCACTAGGAGAACCAACAAAATCACCTGCAGCCAAAGTCGAACCACTGGAAATCCAATTCTGTCCATATTTTCCATTTGCTGCTACATAGGCAGGATTTATATCCTGTTGCTGTCCTGATGTATTTGATTGCCAAATCAATCCTTGATTATCACTTGGACTAGTTCCTCTAGTTATCATCATATTGCCATTATCTTCTAGAATTAAAACATAGTTACTTTGTGGTAAAGTTGTGTTATACACTGCATTAGACCATCCACCACCAGACCATGTTCCGTCACTTATTTGAGTACAGTTTCCTGCTGGACCGTATTCACTCGTTTGTGCCCAGTTACTACTAAGCGCACATTGTGCATTTGTTCCTGAAGTAGAATCTTGTAATGCATAATAAGTCGCACCATTTTGTTCTGCAATTTGCTGACATTGTTGTAAATTATATTGTTGTGATCCTCCATTATACATAGACATTGCACGCGTAGGATTATCACCATAACAACCAAGATAACTACTAGGTTGTGCATTAGAATTTGATGTACTAAAAACTGATGTACCACTTGAATTTATTACTGATAGAGCGCCAGTAACCGTTAAAGTTGCACTGTTTCCAGTTTGTCCTCCAGTACTAGATGACCATAAAGTAGTTGTTCCAGTAGGAACATAAGCGTTTCCATATTGTGTGCTAGATGTTTCACTGTTACTTACTGCACAATAACCCATACCACTTGTAGTGTTTACATTTTGTAAAGCAAAATATTGATAGCCTCCCATAACTGCAGCTTCTTGACATTGAGAGAAACTATAAGTTCCACTTGCTGTTCCATCGGAAGTTGGTGTTCCACCAACAAAAGTCATTGATGGTGTTGTACTATTATCTTGATAACATCCAACATAAGATGCATTCGGTTTGGATAACATAGTACTTACAAAAACATTGGTACCTTCATTTCCACAACTTTCATTCATAGCCATATTTGTTCCGATAACTAATGGTGGAGTAGTAGGTAGTTGAGTGCCTGGAACACTATAGTCGTTTGACCAAGGTATTTTGATATCAACGTAACTTGCTGATCCAGTACTAGTCGGACAACCATTCTCTTCAGTTAAACTATTTAAAATATCGGTAGTTGGTATATATTTTGCAACACCTTGATTTGTAACATAAAAAATTTGCCCAGTAGTAAATTTAATGTATTTATTCAAATATGGATTACTACTACTTATACGATCAACATAATTTGTATAACTTTGTGAAACTTGATTACTCAACTGTGTATACTGCTGTAATGTTTTAGTATATTCTTGCTGTAACTTTGCAAGTTTTTTTTGCTCAGGTGGTGATGTGCTTATTTTTACTTTCTTTAACAATGCATTTGACTGCTGTGCCATATTATTATTATTATTATTGTTTGTAAATCCTTCATTAACTATTTTGTAATCTTTTTTAGTTAAAAAATTTTTTTCATTACTATTAACAGTAGTAATAATTTTATTTTGATACTTTTTAAATTTATAACCTTGTTGTAACGAAGGATTAGGAGTTTCTTTTGTATATTTATGTTTTGTATAAGCAAGTGAATTGTTTATTCTTTTATTAATAATATTATTTTCACTATTAACTACTTTATTTGTTTTTTTTAATATATCTAAATTAAATAAATTATCTATTATTGTATTCATTTATATAAATAAATACAATAAATTATTTTAAATATTATAATTATTTCAAATATTATAGTCTAAAAAAAATTTAGTTGTCTTCTTTGAAAAATTGCTACTATCATGAAAACTACAAACATAAGAATAAAAATTACAAAAATAAGAGCAAACACATTCATATTTGCTTCTTTTTTATCATTATCAGAAGTTATAACAATTCTACTTACAAAAAATATACAAAGTATTACTAAAAACAATAATAAAATATAAGTAGAATAATTTTTCGTAACAGTTAATTCACTTTGTAATTGTATTTCATTTAATGATTGAAACTGCGATAATTCAGTTGCTATCTTAATTCTCTCTTTATCTAATTGTTCAAAATTTTGTTGTAGTACTTTATATTTTTCTAAGCTATCATTATTTTGTGTTGAAAATAATGTACTATTTTTTTGAATATAATTGTTTATTTCGTTGTTTATTTGCATTAACTGTGCATTTAATTTTTGCAATGTCAGTAAGTATTCCTTACTTTTTGGAACAATAGCATACTGACTAGTTGTACCTGCAATAACATCGCCATCACCACTTCGTAAAAAACAATTGTTTTGCGTACCTGAATTAGAATTATAAGTTGCTCCAGTACAACCAGTTGTAGTACTACACAATGCACTACATTGTCCAACATTAGAAACGTTACTACTTGAAATTCCAGAAGTACCCCAAAACGTACTGCCTTTGATACTTACTAACTGTGGATTACTTGAATTTGTTTGAGTTTGACTTGTTGTAACATTTACTTTTAAAAAATTCATATAATCGGTTTGAACTTGAGTATATTGTATTAAAACTATATCATATTGCTTAATTAAACTTTCTAAATGCAATATGTCTGAATTATTTTGATTTTCATTAGACATTTATACGTATATTATATATATTATATATGTATAAAAATTAACATTGTTATTTTTTAATGTAAATATTAAAATAATATAACAAAGAAAGTGAAATAATAGAAGAGCCTCCTAGAAATGCTAAAATAAATGAAATATTTTTTGCATTAATAATTTCTTTTTTTTTAATAATTTTTTTGCAGTCATCATATTCATCATAATTATCTTTATAATTTTTACTTATATCGCAAAAATCAAATTCATAGTCACTTATATGCTGTTTAATCATTTTTTTTAAAGTATTATTTTTATTAAATGTTTCAGTTATTTTTTTAGTACTATTTTCATTCACTTTTTTAATATAACTTTGTAAGTCATTTTTTATAAAAGGTTTATTAAAGTTAATATTGAACATATTAAATTTATACTTTATTATTATTATAAATTATAAGTTTAATTTTAAAACCAATAGAATAAAATTATTTTATTTTATTAACATATTTTTTTGTAGTAGATCTCTTGTTTTTATATTTTTTTGTAAGTTTTCTATGTTTTTTATATTTATAAGTTCTATGCTTATTTTTGCCTTTACATTTAGTTTTATTTTTATACCTACCTCCCTTATTAACGCTAGTAGCATTATCCACTTCACCAATAGTACATAACTGAATATTGTCATCGTATTTTTTTACATAAATATCTAAATTCTTTCGTTTCATACATTTAGGTGCAAATATTGTTTCACTATCAAATGCATCATCAATTTCCTCGTCGTCACAACCATCAATATCATTTATCAAATTATTTGTTATGTTTGTTAATTCATAAAATATGTTATCGTCGATGGCTTTTTCTAATAATTCATGTGTTAATGGCTCACGTTGTTTTGTTTCACCAAATGGAGCAAACGCTTGTACGAGTATACTATTACTTACATTTGTATCATGACACACATTTCCAAACCGATCATCTACAAGAAATGTATTGAATTTATTAAATCTTGTATTAAATTTTGGATCATCCCATATTTTTGTTAAAGATTTTGGTATATTATCATCTTCAATATCTTCTGCACCGTATTTAAAAATAAATGTATCATATGGTAGTTCAAATTTATCGCAAATAAACGTTGCAATATCATTTGCATATTCTCTTTCTGAATAAGTCCATATTGCTGCTTTAACTCTTCCGCTATCTCTTGCCATTTCTAGAAATTCTTTCAAACCTGGTCTAAAAAAAATAACTTGTTTTTTCTCTTCGCCTAAATCTAGATATTGTAAATGATTATTTATTATTCGTTTTTGTTCATGTGTAATTTCTTGCCAATAATGATATGCATTTTTATTAATAAATTGAATTAATGTTTCGTCTATATCAAAAACAACGAGAATATCTCGTTTACTCATTATATATAAGTTTTTATAATTATTTTTTTACACTTACATTAGTAATAGTAGTATTTTGTTTTGTAAAAACTTTTGCTATTATTATGCCATTCACAATAATTCCTAGCAAAATAAAAACATTATTCATGAATTTTTGATTATAGATTTGTTTGTATTCACTAATCATTACGTTTGAACTATTGTAATTATTATTTATTTTATTATATATATTTTTTAATCTTTTATTTTTAATTTTTTCATAGGTTATTAATTTGTTTATTTCTGTAAAATTTTTACTAATAGAATTTATATTTTTTTCTACACTATTCATTATTTTAAATAAATCAGAACTAATTGAACTTAAATTTGATTTTATATTTTCAAACATAGTTTGATACTCACTATACGTTGGATTTTTGTTATAAAATACATAATATTTTTTAAAGTCATCTAAAATAGATGGTAATCTTTCTTGTATAACATTTATTTCATTTAAATAGGACAGTTCATTTTTTAAATATTCAAACTTAGAATTATTTGGAGGAGCAGGCGCAGGACTAGGAGCAGGCGCAGGAGCAGGAGCAGGAGCAGGAGCAGGAGCAGGCGCAGGAGCAGGAGCAGGAGCAGGAGCAGGATAAGGTATTGGTATAGGTATTGGTGGATTTGGTAAATTATAAGGCATATGATTAATATATAGAGTTAAAATAATATTAAAAAACCAATTAAAAATCAAATGAAGTCAATTTATCTAAATATTTAAAAACTTCATCGTATCCACCTACAAACTTACCATTATGAAAAACCATAGGAAATATTTTCCATTCAGTTTTAGAATAACTTTGAATAAATGATAAAAAAATTTCTTTATTTTCCAATAAATAATCGTCACAATCAACTGTTTCATAATCAAAATTATTTTTTTTCAATAAGTCTTTTACTTTTCTACAATTAATACAACCACTTTTACTATATATTGTAAATTTGTCTTCGCATGGTAATTCAAATATCATTATAATAACAACTATTATATATTATAATTATATCAAACTATTTTTAATACTTTAATTTACTAACTATATAAATTATATACAAATACGATAGTAAAGCGTTTTAATTGCTGTTTTACTTGGACGTGTTATTTTACATATATCACCTGGTCGTAAACCTATAACTCGTGCAACAGGATCAAATCTAGATATTTCTGGAAACTCTATTTTATGTTTAATATTATATTTTTGCATAACTTCTTCAACTTCTTTATCATTCATGATTTCATGATTTGGTACTAAAATATGATTTAAAATATTATATTGCAAACGCTTAATATTTTCAATAACAATAAAAATTCCCTCTTGTTCCCAAATATGTTTCAATTCATTAATAATAGTTTCATTCATTTCATCCTTTGTAATTATTAAAAGTGTGTCATCTTTTGTTAATATTTCTTCTAAATTAAATAGGTCATCAATCATTTCTTGAATGTTAGCAGGTCGTATCATTTTTGTTAAATAAAAACGTATGTATATTTTACGATTATTTTTTACACTACCAGTTTCATCAGGTTTTTTTTCAAGAAGCATATCTAATTGATTATTTTGTTTCATAGAATTTACTTCATTAATACTAAAATTGTTATAATCACTTATATTATATCCTTGTTTCTCCATTAATTCAAGTATGATTTTACGTGCTTTATATATGTATGAAATTAAACTACTATGATTTTGACTTTGCATAATAAATAATTATATAATATTATTAAACAATACTATTTATATTACTTTCATTTTTATTTTTTAACTTCATTTGAATTAGTACTAGTATTATCAATATTTTCTGAAGTTATGATAATTTTTTTTTCATTATTATTATTATTATTATTATTGGTAACATTTTCATCTGTGTTTTCACTATCCAATTCATTTGGTTCTTTTTCTTCCACTTCAAGAATAGACGGTTCATTATCTTTAGATGATGGGGGTTGTGGCTGATTTACAGTAACTTCTTTACTATTCATTTTTTTTTTAATTAAAATTGGCGAAGAACCTGGTTGATAAGGTGGTGAAGAACCTTGATCAAAAGATGAAGAGTTCTCATTTTCATATGCAGGTGATCCAGGAGCATAAGGAATAGTTTCATTGCTGTCGTTCGTTCCACTTGTTTCATTTGGTGATAACTGTTGTATATTGATAGGTATAAAAGGTAGGCCGTCATTTTCTTCCTGTTGAGGCAGTTGATTTTCTTGAGTTTCTTGAGTTTCTTGAATTTTTTCATTGCCTTCATTGTCTTCATTCTCATCATTTTTATCAATCATTACCTTCGTTTCTGGTTTAGTTAAAATGTCTTTAATATCTGTTTTTAATTTCATAATACTTCGTTTTAAATTTAAATTAAAAGTTTCATCATCTTCACCAACATTATCAGATGAAAGTTGTAATAATTCATTAATATTATTTGAAAATGATAAACTTAATAATTGATCAACATTCTCATCTGTAATAATTCGCATTTGAATATTCATGATTTGCAATTCTTGAATTAATAATTTAAATGAATATGGTATTCTCAATACACTAAAAGATCTGCCAAACTGAGATATATTTTTAATATTCATTGTTCCGTCAGGATTTGTATGAAATTGAATAGGACCATCAGCAAACGGACTTAAAAATAGATTTTTCACTTCATTGTATATTGCAATGGCGCCTGTTTTATTACAAACTGCCATATAATATTCATCTCCTCTTATCATAAATGATTCATTCAAAAAATAAGACATACCATGAGCAAGAACACCATCACGTTCCATTTCACCAATTCTTAAACCACCGTCATTTGCCCGACCTTGTACAGTTTGTCTAGTTAAATTTGTTCTAGGACCAGTAGCACGATAGTTTATTTTGTCTTTCACCATATGTTTTAAACGCATATAATAAGTAGGTCCAATATAGATGTCAGATTGAATTTGCTCTCCTGACATACCATTGTACAATATTTGATTGCCAGTACAATTAAATCCAGCTTTTACTAAAAGTGGTGCATAAGTAGAATAATTAGATCCTTTTACTTGAAAAGCAGTACAATCTCCAAAAGCACCATAACTAGTGCATAATTTACCAAATAAACTTTCAACAATTTGACCAATGGTCATACGAGATGGTATTGCATGTGGATTAATTATTAAGTCAGGGCGAATTCCGTCAGCAGTAAAAGGCATGTCTTCTTCTGGAATAATGATACCTATTGTTCCTTTTTGTCCACTACGAGAAGCCATCTTATCTCCGATTGCAGGTATTCTCTCTTCACGAATTCTCACTTTTGCAATATTAAAACCTTCTTCCCCTTGTGTGATAAAAGATTTATCTACAAATCCTAATTGTCCTTTTTTAGGTTTAACAGAATCATCCACAAATCGATCTTTGTTTTCTAAGTCACTTGTAATTTTTCCGATTAAAACAATTTTATCATTTAAAGGAGTGTTCTCTCTAATCATTCCATGATCATCTAATAAACTATAGTCATAACCAGGTTTAATCCTAACTACATTGTTTTTTTCTATATTTGCAAAACGCGAATTAACCATTCCTGACACTTTTGAACTTTCTTCTCGTGCCTCATACATCGAAAAATAGGTTGTCCTGAATATTCCTCGTTGTACAGCACCTTCATTGATTAAAATTGCATCTTCTACATTGTACCCAGTATAACACATTATAGCAACAATTGCATTAACACCATACGGTATTTCCTCATTGTTGATATATTTTAAATATCTTGACTTAATTAATGGTATTTGACCATAATTTAAAATTACTCCCATTTTATCAATACGTACTTGATAATTCGTATGATACATAGAAACAGCTTGCTTGCTTTGACCACATGAAAAAGAGTTACGTGTTACTGGATTATGTTCTGGATAAATAATAAGATTTCCCATGACACCTAAAATTAAAGAAGGATCGATTTCAATATGAGTATAATATTTATTTTTTTTATTATCATCTCCATTACTAGCAATCAACGCAGCCTCTTCTTCCGACACATCCAAATAGTCAACAACAGATTTATATTTTTGTAATTCATGATACACTTTTATGAAATTATCATTATCACTCCCATTATCGCGTGGATTAAATTGTAAATCATTATACAATTCATTGATTTCGTACACTTTATTTGATTTAAAATAAAAATTTTCATCATTTTTACTCTTGAAACCACTCACAATTTGCTGCCATGTAATTTTTTCTTCTTGTATCATTTCTAAAACGCCTTTCCTGTCATAACTTTTTTCATTTTTGTCAATATAATAAATTGGTCTTGTTAAACGTCCAGAATCAGTATAAATATTTATTTCATTGTGTTCATAGTCAAATGAAATACTGGTAAACACTGGAATAATTCCATTTCTTCTATATAGTTTCAATAAATCAACTAATCCAACTTCATTTTTATCTTTTAATATAGATATAGGTTTTTCAACAATACCAATCCAGTTACCATTTACAAAAACTTTTGTAGTATTTGATAAATATTCAGTGTTACACTCTAAAATTAACTTTAATGGAGTATTTACTCGTAACCATTTAATAATTGGAACTGAAGAACTACCACTTGTAATATGCGTTGCTATAGCTAAATGTTTATGAAGACCAATGTTTCCACCATCTGGCGTGTCAATAGGATCAATCAATCCCCATTGAGAACAATTTAATAACCGAGGTCCAACTACTTTTGCACTAGCATCAAGAGGTAAATTAATTTTCCTTAAATGAGAAATATAAGTATAATAACTTAACCTATTTAAATCTTGTACAACACCTAACCTTTTTGTATGTGTTTCCGATCCCCAATTTCCTTTAAATGCCTTTTTAAATCCCATTTCAACATCTCTCTCTTTAAAAAATTCTTTATAATTATTTTCAATCAATCCCACAAAATTGTCTTTATACTTATTAACTTCAGTGTGTTTATCTTTTTTACTAGAAAAATTTTCTTCAACTAATATTTCATTTTCTTTATATTCACCTTTGTGATAATAATATTCTTTATCTATTTTTCTTGAAATATTACGTTTTTGTATTAAATAATATTCACGAAACAAGTCATAAATAAGTGATCCAGTAAGTTCAACTCTTTTAAAACGAAAATTATCTCTATCGGTTGGTTTTTCTTGTAACGTATATACTTTTAATAATCTATATGTCATATAACCCAAAAAATATGCTTTGTCTAAAAAATTAATCTCTCCAATATGTGGTAAAAAATAATCGGAAAGGATTTCAATTACACTAGAAACAGTTCCTCTTTTTGTAAAAGTAGCTATATATTTTAAAGCTGTTTCTTGATTAAAAATTTTATTGGCATCGTGAACACTTGGAATAAATAAGTCAATTAAACTTTTGTTCTTTTCTAAATCTAAAAGACATGTTTTTATTATTTCTTTATCTGATTTAATACCTAATGCTCTCATTAATATAAACAACGGAACTGGTTTACGAACATTAGGGACAGCGACAACAATTTGATTATTGGATAAAGTTGGTGAAGGAGCTACAACTTTAACTGCCGTAGTACGAATTGGCTTAGAAGCATCTTCTGAAACAGAACGTATCTCTGCTGAATAACTATAAATATCATCATCTTTGTTTTTTCTAATGTAAAGCATATTATCGGCAAATTTTTCTTGAGGAATGACAACTTTTTCTTTTCCATCAATAATAAAATATCCTCCATAATCATTTTTACATTCACCCATATTAAATCTCACGTCTTTATTGAGTGAATTTAATATACATAAATCAGACTGCAACATAATTGGAAAACGACCAAGATATATTTTATTCAACGTAATAGAGTGCTCTATTTTTTCATCGCCTTTATAATAAATGAAATCTATGTCAACATCATAATGAATTGTAGCGCCATAAGTCATGTTTCTTAAGCGTGCATCATTTGGATACATATAATGTGCATGATTATCATCATAAATAATAGGTTTACCAAAATAAATTTTGCTGCCATCTTTACCACCTAAAAACAACATACACTCGTTTCTTTTCGAAGTATCTTTGCTATCTGTTTCATCTTCTCTCTCAATAAAGCGAATAGGATTGTTTTCACGAAATATTCGATTGATACCATTGTTAAAAAATTCATTATATGATTCTAAATGATGGGCTACTAAATTATTTGGGTTGTCGTTGAAATATTTGTCAATAATTTTCCATGAGATTTTGTCTATATCCATTTGAGTGATTTATATTATAATAATCTTATTTTTTTATAATATAATTTTAACAAATCAATAAAGTAAAAATTACAAACAATTTTTAATAATTTCTATGCGTCGTTTTTTTATTTACATTGTTCCTATTCTTAAGACGTCGAGTCAACGAAAATTTTTTCTTTTCAGTTTTAATTTCACTCAAATCGGTCCAAGGTTCCGAAGGTCTATCCATCAAATAAGGACCAAAATTCTCATATTGTCTATTTTTTGCAATATATTCATCTTTAATAAAAGGGGTTCCACATGAATTACCAAATCTGCCACAAATAGTCATGTTTTTCGCCATTTTTGTATCACATACAAATCCATCTACTGCTCCATGAGGTGCAAATGGTAATGGTCTTCCGGCTGTCGACATGTACTCTCTAGGATCCAAGTCATAATGTGAACATACTGTACGTGAACACTTATTTTCTTTATGTAAATAAATATCATAATGATCAGATATAATTGTTTTTGCAACATTAATATTTAACTTACCTTTGTATTCATCCATCAACTCACCCAATCTTACTTTCCTTGCCCCTTGATGTCTGCGAATATCGTAAAATCCTGAATTAACACATTCCAAATTTCTTATTTCTGGACTATAAGTTGCATTAAACCCAATAAAATATCCATTTTTAGTTCTATCAACACTATGATAATTCAACCCTAATTCTAATCTCATAATTTCATTTGAATTAGTATCTCCAAATAACCAGGAATTAGCATAATCACCAGAATTTCCATTTAATAAAATTTCAACATAGTCATCTAATGTATTTCCATATTGCATAGCCTTACGAATACGATAACCAATTGGATAATTTTTTGCATACGGTAAAAACCCACCAATCGTAGTTTCCGTTCCGATTATTCCTTTTGAAGTAACAAAAAAATCAGTTCCACTCCATATCCAACAAGGACTAGTTTGCATAATAATTCGATAACCTTTATCTGGTTTTATATCAAGAACAATGTAAGAATACTGACCATCAATAAAATCACAGAAAGAATTGTGGGCAACAACAATATTACCATCTTCCGTCCAATCTTTACCAACTGCAATAAATGCACTACAATGATCTTTTGCTCCACCTTCACGTGATCCTACTGATTTTTTATGTGAACCACTTGGATCAGAGCCATTTGTTTCAACCCAGTAAGGATACCAATAAGGAATAGATAAATAAAAGTTCCATGCTAATATTTCATCAATAGAAGTTTTACAACCATTTGCATTACAACCTTGTGCAATTCCCTCCATTTCTTCATAAAATTCAGAAAATGTAGTTTGTGTTAACTCTTTGAATTCATTATTAATTATTTTTACAAAATAATCCCAATGTTTACCATAAGATTCAAAAATATTAAAAGCTAACATTTTTTGAACATCAACAAAGTCTTTTGCACATGCATATCCATATGCATATCCTCGTTCTCTCGGCGCCCCTTTTACTGAAACATATTTCCAACCATTTTTTTCATAAACATTAGCTTTGTTATTTATTTTCATATATTAATTATAATAATTAATATATAAATATATAATAATTTGAGTTTTATATAATCATTATTCTAAATAATGAAAATTATATAGACTTTTTATAGTACATTTTGAAAGGTTGCAAAAAATAAAAAAATCATAAAAAAACTTATAAACGGTAAGAAAAGTAACAACCAAGATAACTCAGGATAACCATCCTTACATATAAGGTTCAAAACATATGTCCAAAATAAAACATAAATTATTTTAACAACAAATAATAATGTAGTATTTGTTACATGACAAGACATATTTCCAATTTGATACCTATTTCTATTGCCTAAATTTTGTACAAACAAGAAAATAATAACAATTATAGATAAAATGAAATAAATCATTGATGGACCACATAATTCTTTAATACTTTTTGGAAAAGCCATTGTATATATAGTATATAAAAATATATTTATTTTATTATAAATTTCTTTTAAAATAATCATTTTTGTACTTGTTGTACAAGTTGTCCTTTCCATGGTAAAGGATTTACTGGCCCAGGAGTTCCATTTAAAGCATTAAATGCGGTTCCTAATCCGTAAGTAAATTGTCTACCTAAATTTATAATATCTTGACCAATAAAATTAGATAAAGTTCCTCCGCGTTGTTTTCTAGTTTTTTTTGTGCGTCTACCTCCTTTTACACCCCAAAATCCTAAGAATGGTTTATTTGCACCTACATCAATCATTTGTCTTGACACATCAGGAATATATTTATTTAATGAATAGTAATTAGCATCGCCTGAAATACCTTTTGCACCTGGTAAATTAGAAGAATCAACAAATGGTTTACCGACCAAACCATTTGGATATGGAATGCCGTTATTTCCTGTACTACATCCACCACCACCTTTCATTGCACCACCTTTCATTTTACATGAAGAACATTTACATCCTTCACGATGTTTACTACTTCCACCATTCATAAAAGGAAATGTATCACATCCACAACCACTACCACCACCACCGCGTATTTGTTGAAGAGGATTTAAAAAATTAAAACCATTTGGAGGTGGTCCAGTGTTAGGATAAAGAGGATTAGCACCGTTAACATTGGATGTTTTCACTGCTAAATAAGAAGGATTATCTAATATAGGAAAAAAATTACTTTTTCCACCTTTGCCAGTATATGCGAGAGTGGTATTTGGTAGTACTGGACCTTTATACGGATAAGCTAAATTAAAATCTCCATCAACTGCAGGCTGTACACTTGCCAAATTGGACATCCCTTTACCACCATATCTATTTTTACGAGTGGAAGAACAACCCTTCATTTTATAAAATTTTTGTTTACTATTTTGTGACTTATATTGATTTTTCATTTATATACTATATCTTATAATAAATATATATTATTATTTTTATTAAATTATTTAAGTTTTCTTAAATATACTAATTTTGACTATTGACAACATTATTTTAACTCAATAAATGATTACATATATAATCCATTATTTTGACATCTTCAAGTCTATTTAGTGTTCTATTTCTATAAAATATAACTGATGAACCGCGTATATTTGAAGATTCACTAAACTCTATAAAATTTTGTAACATTGTATTCTCGCCAGCTGGTGTTTGAATTGAATAAAGTATACGACCATTTGGACCTCCATATGGTTTTATATATAATTCATGGTTTAATGCAGACGGTACAAATTTTGCTATATATATTCCAAACGCTTGATCATCCCACACACTGTGATCAAAAGCCCAATTCATATTTTGAACAATTGAATCATATACTTTTCTAGAAAATATAATCGCAGTTCCAAGTGTATAACCGAAAGTAAATCCCTTTACAGTGTCACCAACAAAATCACCTCCATAAATATATTCTACTTCGCGAAAATTGTTTAAATAGGGCATAAATTTATTTACATCTACTATTGTAGATACATTGGTTCTTAACGTAAAATCATATTCTTTATTATAGTGATATTTTAAATGATTCATAACCACTAATGTTTTATGTAATATAGTAAAAATATCTTCTTTTGCTCTTACATGAAACATATCTCCATCTAAAAATATTTCTTCATTGTGTTCATAACTAGAACGAATAAAATATGCTTCTACATCATTACCATAATTATGAATATATTTTCGTTGAATTTCTAACATTTTATCATAATCTTCTCTGGGCGAGTATATTATTAAAATTAATAACTTCATATATATATATATATATATATATATATATATATATATATATAAAATAATATTATAAAAGTTATAAAATTATTCGATTAAATAATTTTTATTTCAGGAAAAGGAATAATAATACGAACACCATTTTCTCTGTATTGACTTAACTTTCCTAAAATTTCATTCGTAAAATTCCAAGATAATATAATAATATAATCTATTTTTTCTATATTTAATATGTTAAATTCTTTAATAGGAATATGAAGTCCAGGAGAATAATAGTTTTGTTTGTAAATATTGTCGTCAATAATATAGTCAATTGTTTTATTAGAAAGCTTATATTGATATAAGAAAGTAGTCGACTTTGCAGAAGCTCCATATCCAATTATTTTTTTGCCATAACTTTTCAATCCATTTAATATATAATTGACATCATTTCCACATTGTAATATATTTATTTTCCATTTCGATAAATTATTATAATTATGCAATTGTAATATTTCTTCTTTTTTAATTGCTTGAAATACACTACTATTAATAGTTATGTTAGTTTTATTTTTGCAAAAAAATAATTGGATTGATCCTCCCTGAATATCATTTGTTTTTACATTGTTAAGAATAAGATCATATGTTAATGCAAATTGTTTTATTGCGGTGACAGTATGATAATCGATATGTTCATGATAAATAGTATCAAAACAATTGTTTTTAAAAACTTCATAAAAGTAACCTACTTCCATTACAAATGTTCCATTATCGTCTAGTAAATTGTAAATGCTACTAAATACATCCTGAATATTTTCTATATGAGCGCAACAATGGAATGCATATATCAATTTAAATGGTCTGTATTTTTCTTTTAAAACTGGTACTATATTTGACCCAAAAAAATCACAAATTATTGGTAATTTATGTCTTTTATTTATATTTTCTGCAGGATCTATACCGACAACATTTTTAAAATCATTATCTAGTAAATGTTTTATACAAAGACCATCATTCGCACCGATCTCTAAAATAAAATCATCTTTTGATAAATTTAACTCATTTGTAAATTCGATAACTGATGTTTTTAAATGATTTGTCATCGTAGCAGATGTCGATGACACATATAAATAATTTGAATATTGAAATGATGGGTCTACAATTTGCATTAATTGAATATGTTTACAATCTGAACATAAAGCTATGTCTAACGGTATTAGTTCTTGATGTGTTTTTTCTTTAACAAAATGATTTGCTGGAGGTGTAGGTTCTAAGTTAAAAAAAACTTGTAAATTATAGCTGTTACATAATCTACATTTTTCTCTATTACACCATTTTTTGCATTCTAATATAGGTGTCGTTTTTAACAAATGTGTATTATCTTCAAATTTTAATTTGAAATAGTTTTCACAATATTCTTTTAAAGCAATTTTCCAAGAACGCAACTTATTGAAAGAATTCGTAGTTTCTAATATTTCTGTATTACTTCGATAGGGTCCTGAATTGGGAATTTTATCGGAATTCATAGGAATGATTAATTCTTTTCCCATATTTAATATTTTTGATATTTCGATTGCAATGTCATATCCACTACCAGAACCTTCATTTACTACGTGATGTATTCCATAATGTTTCATATTAATAATTTTTATCATATGTTGTATTAAATCTTTAACATATGTAGGTGAACCCGAAAAATTATTAGATGCTTTCACTTCAGTTTTTGTTATAAAATTATTAATAACAGTTTCTACAAATTTGTAATGATTTTTTTGATTGCCACCAAATAACCAACCCGTTCTAATTATAATCGTTTTTGGGTATAACATTGATATATTTTCACTTGCCATTTTTGTGAAACCATACATTGAATTTGGACAAGTTTTAAATTTTTCATCAAATTTCATATTTGAATTAAAAGATGAAAAAACAGCTCCAGTAGAAATCAAAATAAATGGAATATCATACTTCATTGCAAAATAAAGCATATTACTCGTACCATTAATGTTTACATCAATTGCTTTTTCACTGTTTTCATCTGATTCACGTATATTAGTTGCAGCTAAATGAATAATACAAGATATATTTGTTTTATTTGACATATATTTTTCTATAGAAACTTTATCACAAACATTCATTTCACTTGACGTTGGTTTATAACCAAACTCAATGTGAGTTCCGACCATTCCACTGCCACCAGTTATAACCGCTAAATCTAAGTTAATTTTTTTTTCCATAATATAATATATCTAATTATTATTTATTTAATTTTAATTAACTTTAAATATTAGTATTACAAGTAATTTTTTTTTATGGAACACCTTTGTTTTTCATTGTAATGGTATATATATTGTAAATAAGTTGTAATAAAATTTGATATATATGTATATCGATTTCTTCTCTATTCGGATGCAATGTTTTTACTCTATAATGATCTATATTATTTTCCATGCAACGACTTACTCTATCTTTTATTTTTCCGTGTTCATTAATACTTGTGATGTCCTCAAAAAAACATATACGATTTGGTAACATTGGTGCTTTTAAAATACCATTAAAGTATTTACCCATTGCGCAATCTTCAACTGTAGCAAACTCTACTAAATGTTGATTATTTATAATAGATTTTATCATTTCCGGTGTAACAATTGTATCTGTTCCACTTAAATAATATCCGTTTGAATTATAATTTGGTAGAGGACCATCTCCACTGTAACAGTTTTGTCTTGGCAGTTCATTTAAATGTAAATGTAAATTATTAAAATCCCAAAAAGTTGATAAATTTGTTCTAATAAAAAAATCATATGTTACTTGTGAATCAATCAATTCCATTGCTCGAATTGTTTTTTCGATTAACACTGGGTACCTTTCTTTAATATCGTTAAATACTATATCACTATCTGGATCATATTCATCGAGCGGTTCACTCAATTCTCCATATACAAAATATACTTTTATAGTAGGATCAATATTCATATATCTCTTCCATACTTTTCTACAGTTATTAAATATTTGATTGTTATTAGATGCTAATACTAGGATTACTGCTCGATAATGCATTTTTATATAAGGTTTTATTTTATTTTTCTAAATAAAATTTATATTTTTGGAAATCCTGGTGAATGTAAATGTTGATTAAAATATAATTCTTTTGTACAAGTAGTATGTAATATTTTAAAATTTAAATTAGGGTATGTTGTTTTTATTGTGTCAATTATTTTATTAACATTTTCGTGTGGATTTTCTATTATAAATAAAACATTATTTTTATTAATATAATTATTGAAATTTTCTATCCTATCTTCATATCGTTCTTTGAATAATTGAAAATTATTTTCTCCCCATTTTCCTGGATGCCATTCTACTTTATCATTATTATATAATTGTTCAGATTCATGGTTAAACCACATGTTATACTCGTTCAGTATACAATCCTGTTTATTTATAGGATCATATTCAACTCGTAAATTAAAAAATTTACTTCTATCAAACTTATCTAAAATACAATTGCATAAACCATCATATGGCGTAACGCCTAAGTCAAAAGGACATGTTAAATAGCCATTTGATTTATTATAACCATAATTACTAGCACGAATTGTTGCTGGTAAACAATTCCAACCTAAGCTAATTGGTGTATATCCTGAAACATCATCATTTTCACTTACAAACATATTTTATATAATATTATAATATTCTGATATTACACATAAATATTACACCGACTAGAAATAAAATTGAGACGGCCTTTTTATAAAAAAATAAAAAAATTATCAAATTCTTTTTGGTCATGTAAAAGCAGCCTATCTATTTTATGTTAAATAAAATATTAGGTTTGTCATATTTTGGAATATCGTTGGTTTGAATTGGAAAAACTGGAAAAATTTTTTCTAATTCTAAACACATAAAAATTATATGTTTGAAAATTTAATGTCATAGTAATAACCGGTATCAAATAAATAATAAATATCAAATTCATTTATAAACATCTTTTTACTAAAGTGTATATTCATTTAAATTATGTAAGCTTAAATTTATTTCTATCCATTTTTGTGGAATAGTGAAGTTATTATTATTTGTCCAATGAGAAGTATGTTTGGCAGTCATTTTATTTATTAAATTTTCTTCAGAATAATAAAATGTATTACTTGGAAGTTCTAATCTAGGACAAGCATTTAACTCCATATCAACATGGTCATAACCATCAAAATGTCTACACATTTCTCTTAATGGTACGTATATTATTTGTGAAAGTGGATTATCTACTCCTGGATTATTACACAATTCATTCAATACAGCATCTATTCTACAATGATTTGTATTTATCCATTTATAGTCAACAAATATATCATACAATAACTGTAAATTAAATATTTGAACACTATCTAATAATGATAAATTAAATTTTATATAATTATTAACTAATACAGGGGTTTCTTGTTTTCCAGATAATTTTATTAATTCAGGCCAATGCGACAAATAAATACTTTTATGACGCGAATTATCATTTTCTAAATGTTTTAATCCCTCTAACAATATATCATTATTAAAATCAACAAAAATATGATCATCATTTTGCATAAACCAAACAGATTCATTTGGGCCATGTTTATTCATTAACTGTTTAATAACTGGTACCCACTGACATTGGTTACTATACCTATCGTGTACGATATGTATTTTATCTTTGGGTAGATTAGAAAAAGTATTATATAAATATTCTGTTAAATCATTTTCAAAAAAATATTGTCCAGCAGATAAAAATTCACTATCTAGTTTTATAAATAGATATACTTCAGTAAATGGTAATTTTTTATAACTTTGTAGCATATATTTAAAAATATCTATTCGCGAATAGTAATTATGATGACGTTGATTTGTAACAAATGTACTTAATAAAAGTATCATTGCAAATTAATTATTATATATTTATTCAAATATTATATTTTTTACTAAATCATAAAATTTATAAATATGTGAATTATTATGAATTGGTATTGCAGAAAATAATAAACTACTTGTTATATATTTAATTTTTTCAATATAACCAACGCCAAAATTTTTTATTATAAAATTGTTAAATACATTAATTAAATTACTTCTATAATTATTTGAAACATATTTATTTAATATTATTTCATCATATCCTATCAAAGATTGGTATATCTTAGCATAATCATAAAATATATCACCATAAATTGTTAGTTTATCACCTAATTTACCACGCATATCTATAAATTTAAAGTTATTTTCATAATTTATAATAATATTACTAAATACTGTATCTCCGTGTATTACACCAATTTGTCCATTTTTATTATTTTCATAATCTTTTAAAAAATTAAAAATAATTTCGTAAATTTCCATAAAATTATTAAATATAGAATAGTCGTAAGTATTAAATCTGGTTTCTATTTTATCGCAGTAATTCAAATAAATGTTCAAATTATTTTTATTTATAGTTATTAAATCAATGTGTTCATCGTGAATATTTTTTAAAATACATAATAACTTTAAAAGAATTTCTTCATTCAGATTTTCATTTACAAAAATGCATGATAAATTTATGCCTTCTATTTTATCAACTATATATTTTTTATTATCTGCATCACATTGAATAAATTTAGGAAAATAATCTAATAATGCATTCGGAATATTTTTATAAAAATAAATTTCACCATCCAATCCATTTAATCTAGTTGTACATTTAGATACATATTTATTATCAACAATAGTTATTTTATTAAAATCACGTTCTTTAATAAATTCATAATAAAATCCAGATAATTTTTCTAAATTATCATTTGCATTTATAGCTAAATCGTCAATATAAAAATTAGCATATGGTTTGCCGAAATATAACTCATCGTATGGAATATCGAATTTATCTAAAGTGTCTATAGTTATTTTTGCTATATTTTTTATAACCTCTCCGACATTACCATTACAACTTCTCATTTTGCGAGCAGTATATATAATAATAATATGTCCTAAGTTTTTTAAAAATTTTAAGAACATAATATTTTTAAATATTGGTTTTACTGTAGTGTAATCATTGTGAATTTCTGGTAACGTAACTAGTGTATTATCCAAATCAAAACAAAATCGTTTTTTTTCAAATGTTTGTTTTTGTAATTTAACAACATATTTATATAGTTGCGTTGGTGTTCCTATACAATCAAAATCGTGGGTTTGAATTTTTAATGCTTTAAAAATATTTTTGTCTTTTAACATTTCACTTATCAAACAAGACGTGTAGTGCTCATTATTACTTCTAATATTTTCTTTTATTATTTTTTTGCAGTATTGTTTCAATACTACACCATTTTTAAAACAATAACAGCCTGTATTTGCAAAATTAGATATTTTTATTTTTTCCTTTATATCTATTATATTATTCGAATTGTCAATAGTTACATAAGAATATATTGGATTTTCTTGATCATCGTTGAAACAAAATACTGCATTATTTTCTTCATTTCTGTATATATTTAAAATATCTGTATTATAAATAGTGTCTCCGTCTATCAAAACACACTTATTATCTAATAAATTACTATGGTATTTTTCTAAATATTTTAAAGAATGTAAAATAGTTTCTACCGCACCATTAGTTTGTTTTATTAATTTAATTAATAAAATATTTTGGTATTTATTTTTCATAATGCTGCTAAAATTATAATTATCTAAAAATTCATTATAAATTAAAATAATTTTATCATTTTTATTGATAACTAAGCTGTCAATTACTTGTTGTACCATTGATTTTCCCAATACATCAATTAATGGTTTTGGTTTTGTATATTTTTCTTTAAGGAACCTTTCACCTAACCCTCCTAATGGTATAATTATATTCATATTATTATATTGATATAATTAATTTTTTTATTATAATTTATATATTATCTCCAATTTCTAATTTTTAAAAATTCATTAACTTCTTCTTCTTGTTTTAATCCATTTTCATCGTCTCGTATAAAACGAACTTCTAGTGAAATTCGTGTTGTATTTAAGTTATCATTATTTGCACAGCCATGTATTAAATAAGGAGAAAATATCATTAATTGTTTTTCGTTAGGATTGGGTCTTATCATATTTAAAGGTTGCTTAGAAGCAACAATTGCATCAACAGAATATTTTTTATTTATTGTTTTAAAATGAGCACCACCTTTTGTTACTCGCGTCTCATTCTCGTTCCATTTATGGCTACCTGGTTGTATAGTTAATGAAGACTTTTCATTAGAACCGACAACAGGTAAGTAAATATTTACGATGTTTCTATAAAAATCTAAATAAACATCTCTATGACAAGGATTAAAATCATTATCATGTAGTGAAGTTGGACGACATATTCTAAACCACAAATCATTATTAAATATTTTTACTTTTTCATTTAGTATATTCGAAACGGTTGTCTCTAAATAATGACAAAAATCGTTAACCTCTTTGTTTATATATTTTTTATATGGCATAGAGTTCAATACACTAGTATGTTCTTCATTTGAAACTTTATTATGGTAGTCCTCTAATTCGATCATTTTATCTGTGACTAAAAAAATTTGTTTCTTAATAAGATTTTGTAATAATTCATTATAATTTTCTATATCTATAACGGTATATCCCACATCATCAAACGTTGTATTTTTAAGTAAATTAATATCATTATTTAACATCACATAATCTTTTCCCCATTCACTATCATTAAATAATGAAGGATAATTTAAGTTAAACTTACCTACATTATAATCAGAGTATATTTTATTGTATTCTATACATATTTTTTTTAATGTTTGTTTAATTAATTCATATTCTCCATTACTTGTATCAGTTTCTATTTCAGTCATTAAAGAATTTATTACATGATTATTATCATGTATCAATTCTTCATAAGAAATAATATGTTGCCATCCAGCTCGACCCTCTTTATCACGTTGTGGTATGTTTTTTTGAACTTGTAACCTTCTATTTATCATTTTTTCATTAGATGGATAATATCTTAAATGTAAAATATGAACCCGATGGGGTTGATGTTCACATAATGATTCATCGTTACTATAATGATGTCTTCCAGTATGATAGTTCAATGATTTTAACCTAGGAGATAAATGAAGAAATCTATGTCGGTTACATGTAGTAACATTTACATCACAAATATGTGTCATATTTTTAAAAAAATCAAAGAGATTTTTCGGATAAAAATCTTGCAACTTGTTTCCAACAGTAAACACTGGTATAAAATAAAGTACATTTCCACAAGCATCTAAAGAATTAATAAACGTGTTAACATCATCAATAATTAACATTTCAGTGGTATTCAAACAAATTTTATATCCATTAATTGTTTTTTCAATTTCTTTAACCTCTTCATCAATTAATCTTGCTTCAAAATTCGGTGTTCCATTGTTATTAATATTTCTTGTTTTAACTACTTTCCAATGAGGACAAATCTTGTTAATAATAGAAACTGAATTATCAGTTGAATAATAGTCAATTATAATACCATCTTCAAAAATTTTAGAATGATGTTCTAACCAGAACGGAAGTAAATATTCTTCATTAAAAATATGGGAAATAACTGTCAGTCTATGCATAATTTATATTATATACATATTTTATATTTATATTTTTTTTTAAATAAAACTTTAATATTTTTAATCAATATCAACATGTGTCAGAAAATGTCTACGACAGCACATTTTATTCATATTTAATTCATCTAGAACTTCTCCCTCAGGTGTTTTATCATGAAATTCTTTTGTTAAATAAACAACTTTATCAAGATCCATTGATTTTGCTAATTTTCTTTTACGAACTTCTTCTGTGTAAAATCTGTATTTATCAGCAAGAACCATGCCACAAGTAAAACATTTAACAGGAATAATCATTTATATTATTGTATTATAATAGTATTCTTATATTTTTTTATATAAAAATCATTTTTTTTATTTATTCAAAAATACAAAACACTAAATTCTAACTAACAGTTACAATATAAAATATTAATTTTGTTGACAACCTTTTCCATAACATTTTTTCTGGTAATAATAATAGTCTACATTACGTTTTGAACCATTTGTTTCAGTCTTGAATGTTGGACCACTAGATCCACCTGCTACGCATTTCTCTCCATTCAACAAAACACAACAAGAAACTGTCTTACAAATATCATTAGTTAATCCATTACAAGAATTTTCAAGCTTACTTGCAGAAGGTAAATTTTCATGACTTTTACAAAAAGAAGTAGCACTGTCCATTTCTAAATCTGTTTTTGAATTATTATGTGTAGTCATTGTTTCAATAGTAACAATTTCTTTTAACTGTTTTGTAGAATTAGAAGGATATCTACTATTATACAGACTAAAAAATGATATAAACCCAAACAATATAACAACAACAATAAAAATCTTTCCAATATATTTAATTAATTCTTCATTCATAATTTTTGTTAAACTTTTAACTATAATATAATTGTATATAAATAATAAAATATTTATATATTATAAATAAAAATATGGCAAAAACCAAAAAAAATAAAAATAATAATAAAAAAAATTTTTTAAGAACTGTTAAAACAAATACTAAAAAAGTATTACCTGTTGTTACTTCAGGTTTAAAAAATATTGGTAGTAATGTTAAAAATATTGCAGTGAAATCAAAACCAGGAATAGAAAAAGGTTTAGGTACAGTTTATAACTCCCTTTTAACAGGTGTCAATTTAGGCGTTAAAGGTGTTAAAAAAGGGATTAATTTCGTTAAAAGCAAGAAAACAACCCGTCGCAAAAATAGAAGATAAATTTTTATATTACATCGACTGGAAAGAAAAATGAGACAAAATATAGTTATGATGGTCTGTTGTGTCTAAATTGTAAATCGATTAATTTTTTTATATTTATTTATATAAAAAAATAAATACAAATTATAAAATGAATATGATATATGTTTTTTTTATAATTTTATTAATAATATTTATAATATTTTTTTTTATAAAAAAATATATTGATGAAAATCCAGTTTATTATGGTAAAATTAAAATACTTTATGAAGATGACTATATTATAGTTATAGATAAACCCGCAAATATTTCAGTACATGATGCAGAAGAATGGTATGGTAAAACAATTGTAGACACACTAATATATAATGGTTATAATCTTTATAAAAATGAATATGAATTAAAGGATGGTGTAGTTCACAGACTAGATGTTGGAACTTCTGGGGTAATGGTTTTAGCAAAAAATAAACTTGCATATGAAAATCTAAAAAAACAATTTGAAAATCGCAGTGTTATAAAAATATACCATGCATTGATAGAGGGTATTCCAAACCAATTAACTGGAGTAATAAACTACCCAATCAGTATTATTGACGATGAATATAATATTTATGGTATTACTGATTACGGAAAGCCAAGTATTACTCATTATAAAACGTTAAAAATATTTGAAAATATTAAAATTGTTGATAATGTTTCATTGGTTGAAATAAAGCTTGAAACAGGAAGAACACATCAAATACGTGTTCATTTTTCGAGTTTAAATCATCCTTTAGTAGGAGATACAAAATATGGTTCTAATCCATTTTTTAATAATTTTATTAATTTACATCGACAATGGCTTCACTCAAAGTATCTAGAATTTAGTCATCCTGCAACAAATGAACAAGTTAAATTTACTTCTGATTATGCCGAAGATCTTAAAATTTCTCTCAACAATATATCCAAGTGAAGATTAATCACTTTGCATACCAATACGAAGGGTAAGAAGGCAAAGGAAAGGATACTCCAAGCGATTGATTAGTCAAATTGCTGTAGACTGACATAACGGCCTGGTTTCTGGTGTAGAAAGTATGCAGCAATACAATGCAACTTAGCAAATTTCTTGTATTTGAATACCTATTGTTGTTTTTACTTTTTTATGTTGTTTTTTAACCTTCACAGATGTTAATCTGTTTTGACTACTTTGACTACTTTGACTACTACTTTGGCTACTATGAAAATCATGATGACATGTTTCACACAATGTTATTAAATTCGCTGCATTATTCTTGTGAATTTTATATCCGTTTTGATTAATATAACCTTCATCATCCGCTTCACATTGATGTTGTAAATGATGCACTTCTGTTCCCATATTTTTCCCACATTGTTCGCACATTCCCATCAATTTTTTGGAATTAAAATGCGAACCTTTGAGAGAAAGTATACTACCACTTTCTTTATTATATTTCATACGAATGTTATACGCATTTTCCATAAAGTCACATGGTAAACTCAATGACTTGCATACTTCTAGACCATACATACAATTTCCAGGACCATCTTTTAGCTTACGATCATAAACTAGACAGTCTTTTTCTTTATCATAGATTACTTCCAAATGTTTCAATCTCAGCGTATCGATACTTGTAATTTCCTCATAATTTACGACTTCATGCAAATGTGTAGCAAAAATATAACTACTCTTCAAACTGTGCAATTTTTGAATTCCTGCTACAAAAATACTTATTGCGGAAGTAATTTCTGTACCAGAACACAATTCATCTCCTAATATCAAACTATTTTCGTTTGCACATCGTAAAATTGTACGTAATTCAGACATCTCTACAGCAAAAGTAGAGAGACCTTTGAAAATATTATCATTGCCTAAAATACGCGTGAAAATATATTTGTAAGGAATAAAATTAAACTCGCTACATGGTACAAATAATCCAGATTGTGCCATAATAACTGCTATACCAAGTGCTCTTATTAATGAAGTTTTCCCAACAGCATTTGTTCCATATAATAAAACACCATCTATATTTCCGTCTCCTAAAATAATATCATTGGTGACATACAACTCATTATTTTGAAGATGCTCGATTAAACAATGACGAATATTTTTTGCATTTACAAAGGACTTTACGTATTTACTACTTGCAACAATAGTTGGCTTACAATAATTGTACATCTTACTTACACTAGTTTTTGCATACAATATATCAACAACAGTAATAAATTCAATCACTAATTCTAGTTGTTTTTGAAATTGTTCACCAAAAATATCTACAAATTGATTAAAGGCGAATGAAACAAATTGTTTAATCGACGATTTTGCAATAGATATTTTTTTACATAGTTCGTTGATTTGAATATTACTTATGAAACAATTGGATGCGCTTTGTTTAATATATTCAAACCCTTTTTTCTTGATATGTAAACTAAAATTAGATGTCAATGTAACATTTTTCTCATTTTCTGGTAAACAATCATCCAACAATTTACATCGTCGATTAGTTGTTATTAAACTATATGAATTTTTTTCCGTTTCATGAATTTTTACGTAATCATTTACAGATTTTTTGCTTGTTTTACTGGAACTTTTTTCTTTACTTTGAATTAAGTCATTCAAATAAGTGCGAATACTTTCCAGTTGTTCTTCAGATTGATGAATAAAATCAGTTTTTTCATCTAAATTTTTATCAACTCCTTGATTAAAAAAATTAATATAAAAATTATCATATTGATCACAATCTTTTGCATAATTTAAATTTAAATTATTTTCAATATATTTGTAAATTTGTAAGCAATAACTTTCAACTTCATGTATAGCAATGTTATGCCCACGTAAATAGTTAAATATTGTAACATCACTTTTAATGAAATCAAAAATGTCCAATACATTTTTAATATTTTTATGCAAAACATAAAATGTTTTTGGCGTAATTTTTTTAATAAAAATTTGACGCTCCCATTTTGAAAAATCTTTAATTTCCATTAACTTTTGTTTCAAAAAGCCGTTATATTTTTCATAATTTTCTTTTTTAAGCATATATTCAATTATGTCATATTCTTTTTGTAAAAAACTACAATTTGTAGTTGGATTTAAAAAATTATGATCGAATTTTCTTTTACCCATAGGTGTCAAACAAGCATTTAACATTTTCAAAACTGATGAATATTTACCATTGTACGTATTATCATCTATTATATTTAACTGTTTTAATGAATGATTTGCCAAAATAAGTCGGTCGGAAAAATTATCAAAAAACGGTTCCGCTATTTTATGAAGCAAATATGGATTATGTTGAAAAACAAAATCTAATAAGTAACAAAATGATTGTGTAGCAATCGGATTGTTGTAAAAATTTTCAAAAAACAATTCAAAATCATTTATTTTAAAAAACTTTTCTAATATTTCTCTCTGATATGTTTGTTTCTCGCAATTTTTCACTCGTTTTGTCATTAATGTTTCATTATTATCATGTGTCATGGTATTAATTAAATGAACTGCATTAGTTTTAATATTCACATAATTGATAATATCATTGTTTTCATCATCACTCAAGTTTGAAATAAAAATTACTTCAGAAGGGTTGTATATGGAAATAAATCGTTCTAATTCGTCAAAAGTTGTTGGATTACGAATATAGATTTCTTTATACTCAAATATATGAGTTTTTCCAGTAAATATGTCAACATTTGACATACCAACCATCACATATTTACCATTTGAAAATTTATTATTTATTAATTCAATCCATATACATGTTAAGTTATTGGTTAAGTTTGTGGTGTCATTGGAGAAATAAGTACCAGGTGAATAAATGCCTTCAAGGGAACGCGTAGTATTTTTTACTGCTTCATCTTGTTTATAAACAACACATGTATAACCAGCTTCTTGAATTTTACGCAAATACTTTTCAATAAATTCTACTTTAAAACCAGCCATGACAACATTTTCTTCACCAACACATGTATTTTTATTTACTACATTTAATTCACAAATACGCGAAAAATCCATTATTTTACTGGTTATTAAATTAACTTCATTTTCAATTTCATTATTGTTTTGTTGTGAAACACATTTTTTATTTTTAACACCATAACATTCATAAAAACTTCCTACTTGCATTAGTAATATTGTTTTACTTCCATATTCATTTTGATACTTATTACACAAATCAAAATATTCTTTAATAAGTGCCATAATATAAATTATATTATATTCAAGTATAACTTTAATATAATATAATAAAGTATTTATTTTACATTATCGATCACTACAAAATGATCATCTTTTTTAAATATCATTGTACTTAAAATAAATTTTTTGGTTTTCGTATACCAGTCAGAAGGTATAATGTGTAATGTATAATATAAGAACTTTAAAATAATTAATAAAAAAGTCGCATATAATGGAATGTCTCTTTTGTCATTATGCTCATAAAGAATTTTATGTTTATATTTTTCATTATAAATGGAAAATTCAACGGAAAATTTTTTTTCTTTACTTTTATACATAATTTTATATCCATGCGCAATCTGATTGTTAAAATTATTTAATTTCCATACAAATTTTTTGAATTTGTTTCTTTCAACATTTAAAAAATTCATCATTTTTGTAATTGTACTATTTTCATTATTTGTAAAAATATCAACATCAATATCACTTGAATTGGGTAAATAGTCTCCTCGTTGTATACTGCCAAAAAAATATAATTTAGTTTCCAAATAATTACTTAACTTATTAAAAAAAATTTGTTCTTGTTGTGTTAATTTATTTCTTGTAGTTTCCATATTATAATACTATATGAAAAGAAAAATGTGAAATTAAATTATATATCTATCTAATCTAAATTTCTAAATCATTACTTTTTGTAAAATTATGTATCATAACGTCTTTGTTACTATTTGTTAGTTCTCCTGTTAAAACAGCCGACTCATATAGTTTTCGCAAAATATCATTAGGTGCATTACTACCAACTTTTATTAAGTTATGATCGCGTAAATATTTTTTAATATCATGAATTGATTTTTCTTTCAACTCTTTTTGTGCTAAAATAACTTTTTTTCTAGTATTTCTATCTTTCAATAAAACTGCAACAGTTTTCTTCATTTTAGATTTTCCTAGAGTATATTTTTTACGTATTGTTTTCTTACATATTTGTTTTATAATATTGTTACTACAGTTGTTACCATTATAATTATTTTCATTAGTTTTATTCTCTTGTAATGGTTCTTTATTGTTATTTTCTTGTTTTTGAATACACTCTTCTGTTTGTGGTGTAGTATACATTAAAGACGTTTCAATTGGATTGTCTACTATTTGATTTGTTTTTGTTAATAAATTATCCTTTTGTTCCTGTTTTTCACGTTTTTCTTTCATTTTAGTTTTCAATGCATTTAACTTTTGTTCTCTATCGTTTAAAACGTGTGTACTTGGACTAGTATTTAAATCTAGTATATTTTTATTTCTTTGAGTTTTATTCCATTCGCGCATAGTTGGTTTAAATCCACCTTTCAGTACACCATAAGGAACAATATTATCAACTTTATACTTTATATTCACAGGTGTTTCATTTGAAATATTAAAATGTTCAGGATTTACTTTTATTAAAGGTTCTTTCAAATCATCTGGTAATTCATTATAAACAAACGGAGCAGTTTTATTTGACGCATGGTTATCATGATAATAACTATTTTTCAAAGTGGAATTATGTAACTCAGCAATTCTTCTCTCTTTTTGTTTTTCATAAATAGTTTTTTCATCATTTATTTTTTTTTCCTTAGATAATTCTTGTAAATAGCTTATCGAATCATTAAATTCATCACTATACTTTGCAATATCATTATTATTATTTACATCACTTATTAAATTAGTTTTAGTATCTAAAACTTTGTCATTTTGTTTAGATATATTATGTTCACTGTTCTTGTGTTCTTTAATTCTTTTAAGTAACTTATTTTTCAATACATTTGGAGAAATTAATGGTGCAATAGGTTTGTTAGGTTTTATTTTATTTTTTTTTGTTTTTCCACCACTTAATGAAAATAATGCAGGATTTATATCTATTTTTTTAAATGACATTTTTATTATAAAAATGTTATAATAAAAATAGTTTGTATTAAACTAGTATAAAATACAATCAATTATACATTGAATATTGTAGTTGTTTTTTAACATAAGTAGTTTCTTTATTATTTTTTGTATCATTATTATTTAAATACATAACAAAACCATTTTCTAAATCACTCAAGTTTATTTTTCTTTTTTCAGATACATTTTTACAAAAAACTCGTTTACTGTGTACTATTTTTGTTTTTGCTAAAAGATTTTCTATGTCTCTACCATAAAACTTAAATTGTTCAATATTTTTATCAAACCAAGATGATGTAATATCCCTTGTAACTTCCCAATTTATATCTGTTACTTTTTTAATAAATATTTGATACAATTCTTCTCCTGAATAATCATCCATTTTAAATCGCCATGCAAACCTTGAAAACAAGCCTTGATTATAATTAAAAAAACATTCGTTCAGTTCATTTTCGTATCCAGCTATAATAACCATTAAATTTTCTTTATAATCACTTAATGCTTCGCAAAGTGTATCAATACATTCTTTTGAATATGCATCTTTTTTTTCATTGTTTCCTAATGCATATGCTTCATCAATAAAAAGAACCCCGCCCAATGCATCTTTAATGACATCTTTTGTTTTTATTGCAGTTTGACCTGTATAACCAGCAATTAAGTCACTTCTAGTAACTTTTTTAAATGTTCCCTTGTTTAATAACCCAATTTTAGAAAATATTCTACCAGTTATTTTAGCAACTTCAGTTTTACCAGTTCCTGAGTTACCATAAATAACAGTATGCATATATTCATTTGAGTTCTTATTTAATTCTTGTATAAAATAAAGGATTTGATAAACAATATTTTTTTTAAATTCTTTCATACCTATCATATTATTTAATACAACTAAATCGTCTTTTATAGCATGCAATGATTTCATGTCAATATTGTAATGAATATTTTCATCTAACTTATAATTTTCAGTTAATTTTATTAAATCTGAAATAGTATTAATTTCAACATTGATATCAACATTTATTACTTTATTTTCCTTTATAGAAACAGGTTCAAAACAACTATGATTTACAACATTATTACAACTTTGATCAATGCATTGATATGTGTTGGTTCTTTTTAATATAGGTATCCTACTACTAATTAAAGGTTTGGGTGTATAAGTATGAATTTTTTTTATTTTAATTATTGATTTTAATAATTTATTAAAACATACAATTTTATTAGGTGTCAAATAATTTGTATTATCACATTCATAATTATTTTGAACCCTATTTTTTATACTAGACATTTTATGCTAGTTTTAATAAATAATAATATTTAAACTATTTTATAATTTGTTTCTTTATAAAAATTATTTAACTTATAAACAATATAAAAATAAATTGAAATAATTAATATACCTAAAATGATGTCAAATACACCTACTGATTATACAAAAATGAATAATAATAGTAACAAAAGTAATACTGAAAATGATATTTTTGACATTAAAAATGACCAATATATAGAAACTCCGTGGAATATTATTGATTCATATTTTAATGGGCAACATTTGGATAGGTTAGTGAGACATCAATTAGAGTCATATAATAATTTTGTTGGATATCAAATTTCAAAGACAATTGAAATGTTTAATCCAGTACATATTGTTTCCGAACAAGATTATGATCCAATAAATAAAAAATATTCGTTAGAAATTTATGTAACTTTTGAAAATTTTCAAATATACAGACCACAAATTCATGAAAACAATGGTGCGATTAAATTGATGTTTCCCCAGGAAGCTAGATTAAGAAACTTTACATACGCTTCTTCAATGACATTAGATATAAATATAAAATATGTTGTTCGAACAGGTAAAGAATTAGAAAATACTCAAACATTTTATAAAACATTATCAGGAATTCATATTGGAAAATTACCTATTATGTTAAAGTCAAATATTTGTGTTCTAAATCAGTACAAACATTTTGACAGTGTACAAACAGGAGAATGTAAATTTGATGCAGGTGGATATTTTATTATTAATGGTTCTGAAAAGACTGTTTTAGGTCAAGAAAGAGCTGCTGAAAATAAAGTGTACTGTTTCAATGTCTCAAAAAATAATACAAAGTACACATGGATTGCTGAAATAAAATCAGTTCCAGATTTTAAGTGTATTTCACCAAAACAAATAAATATGATGATTAGTTCGAAAAATAATGGTTTTGGAAATCCTATCTACGTTCAAATTCCTCGTATCAAACAACCAGTTCCATTATTTGTAGTTTTTCGAGCTTTAGGTGTTATTTCAGATAAGGAAATATGTGAAAAAATTTTATTAAATATCAATGACAATGAAAATAAAAAACTATTATCAGCACTACAGGCATCTATTATAGATGCAAATAAATATGTAAACAAAGAGGAATGTATTAAATTTATAAATGGTTTTGCCATGTATACGCCGATTAACATGGATAGGGAAACTGGTTCCAAAAAAAAATTAGAATTTACTATGGAAATTTTAAACAACGATTTATTTCCACATTGTCATAATATTACACAAAAAGTATATTTCTTAGGTTACATGGCAAACAAGTTGTTACAAGCAAATTTTGAAATGATCAAACAAGATGATCGCGATTCATTTGTAAATAAGCGGATTGATTTAACTGGAACCTTATTAAATAATTTATTTAGAAATTATTTCAATAAATTGGTAAAAGATATGGAAAAACAAGTAATTCGTGAAATTAATACTGGTTCATGGAAATCAAAAGATGATTATGAAAATATAATTAATTTTACAAATATATGCAAAATTATTAAATCGACTACAATTGAAAACGGCTTGAAACGTGCTCTTGCTACTGGTGATTTTGGTATTAAAAATACTAATTCTAATAAAGTAGGTGTAGCTCAAGTATTAAATAGATTAACCTATGTTTCTAGTTTAAGTCATGCTCGAAGAATTTCAACACCTACAGATAAAAGTGGTAAACTTATACCGCCTCGTAAACTGCATAATACTGCATGGGGTATGGTGTGCCCAGCAGAGTGTTTCGACCCAGAAACCATAATTTTAATGTGGGATGGAACATTCAAACGCGCAGGAGATATAATAGTTGATGATATACTTATAGATGACTTAGGCAATCCGACAAGTGTTCGCTCTACTTGCGAAGGTTTTAAAAATATGTATGATATTATTCCAGATAAAAAAAACTTTATGAAACATCGTGTAACAGATAATCATATTCTTACACTCAAAATACGATGTCATAAGTCAATAAGAATATCAAATAGAATTGACAGAAACTACACCCATATTGTAGAATTTTTAAATCGCGATAATTTAGTATTCCAAGAAAAATATTTTAACTCTCTACAACACGCAGAAGACTTTGTAAATACTTTTAATGATGATGACACACTAGATATAACTATTGAAAAATATTTAACTTTGAACAAAAGAACAAAAGATAGATTAGTTGTGTTTAAAACAGAAGGTATAAATTGGACAAAACAAGATGTAGAAATGGACCCATATTTACTTGGTATGTGGTTAGGTGATGGGCTAAGTGACGGAACTGGTTTCACATTAAATTATAAAACAGACCATGAAACACTTGCTTATTGGGAAAACTGGGCACAAGAGCAAGGTGCTGAAATAATAAAAGGAAAAAGATATAATTTCTCGGTGGCTTCTAAGAAAAATAAAGAAGCTTATGACCAAGGATTATGCAATAGAGTTGAAGAAGCTCCTCTAAAAAAATATCTTCGTAAATACAATCTTTTAAAAAATAAACATATTCCAAATGAATACCTTACAAATGATAGAGATACAAGATTAAAGGTTTTAGCTGGATTGATAGATACAGATGGTAATGTTCGTGCAGAAGGACATGAAATACGTATTTGTCAAGGACCTGCAAATTATAGAATAATAGAAGATGCATATACTTTGGCAATGTCTCTTGGATTTTCATGTGGTACAAAAGAAGGAAGAAGTCAATGGAGTGATGAAAAAAGTGGAAATAAAAAATTCAGCACATATAAGGAACTAACAATTACAGGTCACAAAATTTATGAAATACCGACGCTTCTTGCACGAAAAAAATTAATGCCTCTAGAAAATGAGACTTTACTTGTAAGAAGTAAATCGTTTATGTGTAGTAAATTTAAATTAGTAGAAGTAGGAATTGGTCCATATGTAGGATGGCAGTTACACGATAAGCGTGGAAGGTTCCTTTTAAAAGATGGTGTAGCTGTTCATAATACACCAGAAGGCCAAAGCGTTGGTATTGTAAAAAATCTTAGTTACATGACACATGTAACTATTTATTCCAATTCGAATTCATTGCACGAATATGTAATGCCTCATATTATTAATCTAGATGATGTAAGCTTAAAATCAATAGATTTTCATAAAAAAGTGAAGGTTTTTATAAATGGTGCATGGGTTGGTATTACAAATGATCCAGAAAACTTATATATTTCATTTAAAGAGAAAAAATACAAAGGTATAATAAATATTTACACGTCGATTATATTTGATTATAGAAACAAAGAAATTAGAGTTTGTAATGATGGGGGTCGTTTAATGCGACCTTTATTACGAGTAAAAAACAATAATATTTTAATAACAAAATCGACTATGAATAAATTAAAAAATAATGAAATAAATTGGGATAATTTATTAATAGGAGATGAAAATAATAATTCAATAATAGAATATATTGATTCAGATGAGCAGTCTTGGTCAATGATTGCTACAACTCCAAAAGATTTAATAGAACAATCCAATAAAATATATAAATATACTCACTGTGAAATACATCCTAGTACTATTTTTGGAGTACTAGCGTCATGTATACCATTTCCAGAGCATAATCAGTCACCTAGAAATTGTTATCAATGTGCCCAAGGAAAACAAGCAATGGGTGTATACGTTACTAATTATGAAAACCGTATGGATAAAACAGCTTATGTGTTAAATTATCCAACAAGACCTTTGGTAGACACACGTGTAATGAATTTAATTCAGTTAAATAAAATCCCTTCTGGAACAAATGTAATTGTTGCAATTATGACACACACAGGTTACAATCAAGAAGATTCGTTATTATTTAATAAAGGTTCAATAGACAGGGGTTTGTTTACAACAACTATTTACCATACCGAAAAAGATGAAGATAAACAGAAGATAAATGGAGATGAAGAAATAAGATGTAAGCCAGATCCAACAAAAACAAAAGGAATGAAATTTGCCAACTATAACAAAGTAAACAGTAAAGGTGTTATTCCTGAAAATACTTTGGTTGAAAATCGTGATATTATTATTGCCAAAGTTGTACCTATTAAAGAAAACAGAAATGATCATACGAAAGTAATTAAATTTGAAGATCAAAGTCGAATTCATAGGACTGTAGAAGAAACCTATATTGATAAAAATTATATTGACAGAAATGGAGAAGGTTATAATTTTGCAAAAGTAAGATTAAGAACTCTTCGCAAACCAGTAATTGGAGATAAATTTTCATCGCGTCATGGACAAAAAGGTACCATTGGTAATATCATTCCTGAATCGGATATGCCTTTTACTAAAAATGGAGTTAAACCAGATATAATTATAAATCCTCATGCTATACCATCTCGTATGACCATTGGACAGTTAAAAGAAACAGTTTTAGGTAAAGTATTAGTAGAATTAGGTTTATTTGGCGATGGTACATCCTTTGGTCAATTTAATGTAACAGATATATGTGATGAATTAATAAAATTAGGATATGAATCACATGGCAATGAATTATTACATAATGGCTTAACTGGTGAACAAGTCGAATGCAGTGTTTTTATGGGACCTGTGTTTTACCAACGTTTAAAACACATGGTAAACGATAAGACACATAGTCGTTCAATAGGTCCAATGGTAAATTTGACGAGACAACCAGCAGAAGGTAGAAGCAGAGATGGTGGTTTGAGATTTGGTGAAATGGAAAAAGATGCGATGGTTTCACATGGTGCTGCTCGTTTTACACGTGGTAGAATGTATGATGCTTCTGATAAATATTCTGTACATAGTTGTAAAAAATGTGGTTTGATTGCAGCCTATAATGATGAAATGCGAATTCATCATTGTAGAGTTTGTGATAATAGAACTGATTTTGCATATTTGGAAATACCTTATGCTTGTAAGTTGCTGTTCCAAGAACTGAATACTATGAATATTGCACCACGATTTATTACTGATTGACCTTACAACTTTTAGAAAAAGTTGTGCAAAAATCAACCTTACAACTTTTAGAAAAAGTTGTGCAAAATCCACCTTTCAACATTTAAAAACGGTGAAAAAAATATTTAGATATATTAGATATACTTAGATATAATTATAAAAATGAACAAATCAAAAAAAAATTACAAAAACACAATTAAAAGAATACGTAAAGAAATAAAAAATAAATCAAGAAAATTTATCAAAAAATTAAATGAAACAACCAAAAATAAGTCAAATTTTAAAAAATGCGAAAATTTTTGTAAAAAGGATTACATGATAGAAATGAATAAAGTATATAAAAAAAGTTCCGAAAAATATAATATTCCATATGAATTACCTACAAAACAAGACAATGAATTATTCTATAATTCTTGTAAAAAAACATTTTGCAACGAAAAATGTGAAGGTTATGATTTTTTTGGTGATAAAAAAAAACAAATAGAATATAAAAAAAAAATAAAAAATGGTTTTCAAGATACATATTCTAGAACTAAAATTGAAATGTTAAAAAAAAGAGGAGCTCTATCTGGTTGCGTTGATATACCTGAGTATAATATTTTTCATAAATAAAAATAAGCGTTTTACATGTGCAAATGTTTAAAAAAAGTTGCTTTGGTTGAAAAGTTGACTTTCATAAAATATCTTATAATTATTTTTGTAATGATTTGAAAACATGTCATAAACAATACTGAATTTTCCATGCATTCCTTCGTAGCTAGTTTTATCTATATTATCTACAATTGCCTTATCTTGTTTCAATGTAGTAAACATCGTATTATATGTTACCTTGTCTCCAATATAATTTGCAATACTTTCAAAAAGATGCAACGGATAAATAGTATTTTTTTCATGATAGTAGCTCCAGTAATTACGGTATGCTTTTACAAATAACTTTGTTTTAAACTTTGAAATAGGTAATGCATGAGTAATAATAGTTGAAGACATACTTCCAAATTTAACACGTGCAACGGTTGTATGAGGCAAAACATATTCATTTTCAACGGTAATATTATCAAACTTATATATTTTATTGACTAACGAGTTCTCTCCAGCAACATATTCATAAACAATTTTATAATGATATTCTTGGTCTTTCATTTTAAGAACTTTAGAATTATGCAAAGGGTTTGGACTTTTTCTATTGCCAAAAGTATGTACAAAACCAATATGACAAATATCTAAACTATTAACACTTACAAATTTTGCATAATGTTCAAAATCTTCGGAAAGAAATACTACTCTTTGATTTTTATCGTAAAATTCAGGTTCAACAAAAATACAGTTTTCGTCAATTTGTGATTTCATTTCTTCACTATTAAAAGGAACCGTATTCAAATAAACCATATCACCCTTTTCAACAACTTTAAAACAATCTATATTGTGTGATTGTGATTCAACGTGTGGTAATTTTGGAATTTGAACCAATTCACCATTCGAACCATCAAAAATATAACCATGATATGGACAAGATATAGTATTTTTACACACAGTTCCTAACATAAAAGAAGAGCCTTGATGACTACACACATCACGCATTCCATAATACATGTTATTATCTTTCCAAACAACATAATTTTTATCTCTAATCGTGACTTGTGTTGGATTTTTACTAAAGTCACTATTGAAACCAATTGGATACCATGTTAGTTGTCCTTTGTCATTTGGATGGTCCAGTCTAGGAAATTCACCAAAATAATAAAATTCACGCTTTGTTTCATTTATCATTTTATGTTCTACTACTTCATTTTTGAGTGTATCTTGTAATTTATATTGTACTATTTTTTTATTAAATTTATTATTTTGTAAAAAACAAAAATTTTTCTTTATTAATAACATTAAAAAAAAACTTATTTTAAAAAAACTATACATGGTATGTTATTGTATATAGTAACACAACATTAAGTTTATATTATTATTTTAAATATTAATTTAAAACTAACACTCATATTATATAAATAATACGAAATAATGTTATTTAAGGTTATCACCGTTGTCCTACTTGTAAATAGTGCAAATAGTTTTCAATTTGCACTGAATAGAAATACAATGAAAAGAAAACAACAAAATAAAATGAATATGATAGTAAACGACAAGGAATATTTGCAAGATTTGGACTTATTGCAAAAATATAAATTTTATTTTCCAAAAGAAAATTACAATGATGTAATACAAGACTTGTTAAACAATAAAATATCAAAAATTTACATAGATAATAAATACAATCAAATGGTAAGTGTAGACAATTTACCAGCAAATGATATATTATACAATCATTATCATTTAACTGATGTTAACCCAATCGTCATACCTAATTTAGTTGAAAAATCCAGTGACTTACACATACCATTACATTTTGTAAGTTTTATACCGCAGAATATAGTAAATATTCAAAACTTAGCAAGTGAATTTTTTACACTCGCATCAACTGCATTACCAGTATTTTTTTTATTATCTTTTTTAGCATCTTTGGCTAGGTTTAACTCTTTTCAAGGCGGAAGAATGCCAGGAAATCGGATGAGTCAAGGGAGCCCCAACGGTCGAGGTCCTATGACACCCTTTAATTTTCCCTCTTTTCAAAAGGAAGATAATAAATTTGTTAAACCAAATGTCTCTCTTTCTAGTTGGGCAGGAAGTCCAGAAGTTATTGAAGAATGTAAGGAAGTTATTTCTTATATTGAAAACAAGGAGTTATATAAAGAAATTGGTGCTGACATGCCTAAAGGAATACTTCTCGAAGGACCTCCAGGAACTGGTAAAACATTATTGGCAAAAGCAATTGCAACTGAAACGAATTCAACTTTTATCTCTATGTCTGGTTCAGAGTTCGTCGAATTATTTGTCGGTATGGGAGCTTCGCGTGTTAGAGAATTATTTGATAATGCTCGTACAAACAAGCCGTCTATTATATTTATTGATGAAATTGATGCGGTTGGTAGACAACGTGGAGCTGGAATAAATATGGCAAACGACGAACGTGAACAAACACTGAACCAACTACTTTATGAAATGGACGGATTTAATAACAATGACGATATTGTAGTTATGGCAGCTACAAATCGGAGAGATGTATTAGATCAAGCTTTATTAAGACCTGGACGTTTTGATAGAATTATTCGAATTCCAGTTCCAGATAAGACATCAAGAGAGAAGATCTTGGAATATTACATCAACGATAAAAAAACCGATAAACCATTTGACATAGAAGCAATAGCAGAGCTTACCGAAGGATTTTCAGGAGCTCAACTAAAAAATCTAATCAATGAAGCCGCTATTTTATCAGCCAGAAACAATGAAACAGTAGTTCAAGAAAAATACATATTTGCGTCATTTGAAAAGTTAATCGTTGGTTTAATAAGAAATAACGCAAATGTACCTGATGTAACAAAAACTCGAGTAGCAATACACGAAAGCGGTCATGCAATATTATCTATATTATTTAATAATTATTTTGACTTTCAAAAAGCATCTATCCAACCAACATATAATGGAGCAGGTGGTTATACTATTTTCAGTGAAAAACCTGAAATTAGAGAAGGTGGCTTGTATACGAAAGATATTTTAAAAAAACGTTTAATTATTACTTTAGGAGGAAAAGCAGCAGAAAGTATATTTTATGGAGATGAAAATGTATCCTTAGGAGCTAATGAAGATTTAAATCAAGCAAATAAATTAGCGCGAAGAATGATTGGCAATTTTGGAATGGGTAATAAATTAGAGGTGTTTTACAATGATAACATAGGTGATGAGTCTAATCCATTTTTAGGAAGAAGTTTAGGAGTAGGAGATAAATATTCTCAATACACAAAACTTATTATGGATAAAGAAACATTACAACTAGTCAATGAAGCATATAAAGAAGCAAAATATATATTGAATAATTATTATGACAAACTGGTTGCGTTTTCAGAACTGTTGAAAAACAACACAATTGTTATGAAACAAGATATTGTTCAATTAAATATACTGTAAATTTCGCAAAATTTATTTAATTTATAAAGTTATTTTATAGATTAAACTACACATATATATATGACTATGACTATAACTATGATTATTTTTAAAGATATATCAAATTTTAATAACATAAATGATTACTTACCAATATTAAATGGTACACTAAACACAGTTTTATTAATAATGTTTTTAGTTTTACACAAATATATTAGATCATTTTATTTGGAAAAATGGTACAAAACTTTCCATTTGAGTTCTATCATTGAAAATGTAACGACTTTAATGTGTATTATTATAGTAACAAGATATATTTATAATAATATTTCATATGAATGGAATGTATTTTGCTTTACATTATTAGCAGTTATAATAATGATTATTTATGACATAATATTTTATTTAGTATTTAGTTATATACCAAAAGGATACAGTAACATAGTAGACTTTTTCAAAAAATATAAAAGTGAACTTACCTATAAAAATATTAGTATAAATTCTATTATGATTATCATAACGTGTTTATTATCTTCCTATTTTTCTACTTTAGACAATAATATGAATATTATAACTCTTATTTCTACTTTGTTTTTTATACCTTACTTGCTGTATATAGACTAAAAGTGTTAAAACCTATTTTTTACCAGTTAATTTTCTTATTTGACTTATAATAAAAGTTGTCAATGCAAATAAAATACCGCCCCATAATGTATCAATAATAACAGTTAAAAATGACCATTTTGTAAATAATGAATAGCTCGTAGTTTCATAAACACCATAAATTAAAATTCCTAGAACAAAAGCATCAAACACACTTCTTTTAGGTTGAATAATAAAATAATTCAATGCAAATACTAATAAAATATAACATAACACTGCTCCAAACATATTAATTTTCATAGGAGATTTTTGTATCATTTCGATTTGATTTTTAAAATAATTTTTAATTAAATTAAGATATACAAAATCAATAACAACAAAAAGTATCGCACTTAATAATGTTAAAAAATTAAACATAGATTGTTATAATAATATTATAAAAAATAATATTATTAAATTTAGTAAATTTTTAACATTTTTATAGTATCCTAATATATATATATATAAATGTCTACAAGTATAGGTTATACAAATAGTATCAGTGGAAGTTTTCCTAAATTTTATGCTATAAGTGGCAATGTTAAAGGTAAAGCTTTAGGTGGAGGATTTCAAGGTTATATGCCACAACAAGTACAAACAACAGAAAAAGGAAGTTTTGGTAGTAATGTTTTTGAAAATTTGCGTTATACACTTAGAAACGCATGGAACACCACATACAAAGCTGAATTAATTGCAGCTAAAAAGAAACAAATTATTACTCCATTTCGTGCTGTAAATAATGCTGGAGATTTATTAAGTCGCGATAATTATTCTTGTGGAGGTACTTGCCAAACGTTTCAAAGTAGACCTAACTTAAAAGGGTTAAGACAACATTTTGGTTCAATATCTAAATCATGTACTCCAAGCGCTCTATACACTGGAAATCAAATAGCTCCTGGTGTTCCTGCAGCTGCTTGCAATGTAAAATTTGTATATGATAGTTCAGACTATACTACTTATTTAAAACAACGTGCAATGGTTAGAAATTATAATGATAAATCATTTGCTGGAAATGAATCTAATGGAAGTCAAAGTGCTTATAGAGCTATTAGAAGATATTAAAAAGTTACTAGATTTACTTGAATAAAATAAATCGATAAAGTATGAAACAAAAAACTGAATTTAATAACTGGTCAATTAGTTACTTAAGCAATATTTATCAATGTAGTAAATGTAAAAAACGAAATACAATTATAAAAAAATATGCAAAAAACACAAAAAACCAAAGTGAAAAACAATTTCAAAGTTGTTTATATTGTGGAAATCCAAATTATGTATATAACTGAATTATTATAATATATAATATATTATTATAATAAATGACAACTCCATATAGTGTTACAACGTCAATAGGTTCTGTATCTTATAATAACTATGTGAACGCGCCTATTGTTGGACCCCTAAGTACAAATCAGTATCCAAGTGCACAACCTTATCATAGTTATGGAACTTTAACAGGGAAAAGACCAACTCCACCTTTTTTCTATTCTCAACAAGAACCAGTCTATTCAGAAATGATTTCTAACCCAAGACAAGAATATTTAAGAGTAGCCACAAAAACTCAAGATATTACAAATGTCAACATAAGAAAAGGATTGGATAAATATATACAGCAAGGTGTTTTAGAAGCAGGATTGCAAAATACAGGTCTATTAAACCCATCTACACCAAGTATGAAATATTCTGCATCAACAGGAAGAAGATTTTCCGTATCAACTCATACCAATTACATTCAACCAATTCCATCTTCTATGTATGTAAATATACTAAAAAGAACAGCTGTAGGAAAGTCAGGTTTTAAGGTAGGGCTACCTTTAGATGCACCTATATCAACAAAAAGTTATTATCCAAGTGGTGTAAGAACAACAATCCGTCGTGTTCGTTCGGGTGGTTGTACTGCTCCTGCAAAAAAAGGTTCAATTTATAACTACAGTTTAAAAAATGGTGCAGTTTGTGCATGGGGGTCTCTTCCGCGACAAAATTATTAATAAAATATTTCTATTATTTAAAAAATGTTAAATTAATTTAGCAATAAAAAAAAAATAATATTTGTATAACTTATAATACAATGTCATATAATAGTGGTTATTCAAGAGGATTTTATAGACCATACTTACAACAAATGCCTGGTTTAGGTTCTTACAATAGAGATGGACAAGCAGTTATTTTAGGAGGTCCACGTGCAGGCGCGGGTTCTGCTGTAAGAATTTACAATTATTTAAATAATACAAATAAACTTTATGCTGCAGAAGCTAAAATTAAAGATTTTTTTAAAGCTAGACAATATCAACTTTCAAATACTTATAGAAATTATTTAATAAGTTTTTATTAATTTTTTATAAAAAAATATTTATATGTTTTTATATAAAAATAACTTATTATTATGGGACCTTATTTAGTAGAATTTTTGGGAACAATGTTCCTTGTCTTTGTTATTTTCGCAACAGGTAACTGGTTAGCTATTGGATTTGGTTTAGCAATTCCTGTTTTACTAGGTGGAGCTATTTCAGGTGGAGCTTTTAATCCTGCTGTTGCAATTTCTTTATATGCTTCTGGAAAATTAGATAAATCAAAATTATTACCTTACATTATCGTTGAAATATTAGGTGGTTTAGCGGGATTTTATGCCTCTAAAAAATTTGTTAACAACAATCAAGAATAATTTTGAAAGATTATTATTCAACAACTATAATAATTTCTTATTTATATATATATAAGTATGCCAAAAAGATATCATAAACGTCATTCAAAAGGTGGAGGTTTTTTTGACTCTATTAAACAAAGTTTTAATAATTTAAGTAACTCAGTACAAAATAGTGCGTCTAGTATGTTGAATAAAACTAAAAAAACAACTACTTCCTATCAACCATCGACATATCAACCTTCAGAAACTTCTTATGATAGTTCATATCAACCTCCTGCATCTTCTTACAATAGTTCATATCAACCTTCGATGACATCTTATGGAGGTAGAAGGAGAACGCGAAGAAGAATGAGAGGTGGATACAAACCAAGTCATTCAATAAATAATATAGCTGCTACTGCAGCTCCTGTTCATGGTTTAGAAACAGCTAGGGCACACAATTGGGTAGGAGGTAGAAGAAGAAGAAAACGAAGAACCAGAACTAGACGTTATTAAATTTATACGTGTATTTTATCTACCATTATTTTTTTCCATTATTCCATATAAAATATAAATAGCTAATGCTGATAATCCTAAAAAATATAATTGACCTGCAGTATCTTGTGGCAAAATAAATTGATCATTTTGTTTATTTTGTAGTTTATTATTGTTTAACGTTTGAAAAGCTTGTTGACATGTTTTATTTGTAATTGGATTTGTTCCATTTTGAAAATTACATGGGTTCATATTTTGTATATCTACTACTGTTACATATTGAGTTTCGGTAGAAATATTATTATTATTATCAATTGTTTGCATGGTTAATTGTTGACAAGGAGGGTTTGTACCAGCTAAAAATGATTGCATAATTGCATATGGATTTAAAACTTCTAAGTCGGTCATTGCTCCAGGTATAAGTCCACGAAAGTCAGTAAAATTTACACCTAAACCACTAGAAACAAAAGGAATACTACCATTAGGGACATTATCTACATAAATATATCTATCTACTTTTTGATTTGTTGCACTATCTAAACATTGTGCACCAGTTTGTAAAAAAAATTTATTTCCTAGTGGTTGTCCTGTACTTGATGCAGGACTGGTACCTTCTACCAAAACAGTTACATAATCAATAAGACCACTAATGTCATTACTTAAAGCAGATAATGTACCATCATTTGACATACCAAGTTGACTTGGATTTTTAATATTTTGATAATATGGATAAGTAGGACCTAATAATTCATTTTGTACTCCTTGTGCATCACTTAATACTTGCTGAAATAAATTATTACTAGAACTTGTTGTTGTACTTGACATTTGTATAAATTATTATTATTAATTTATATAAATATTATAATTATATCAACCTTTTCAAAAGGTTGAAAAAGTTGCTAATCCATTTTATCAACCTTTTCAAAAGGTTGAAAAAGTTGTTAGTCCATTTTATCAACCTTTTCAAAAGGTTGAACCAAATTTACAATTTCTATTTCCCAAAAGTTGCTAAGTAGTATTAGTACCAGTTATTTGTGGTGGAGAACTTGGTAAATTAGTTTGTACATATTGTTCTTGTTGTTCAATTAAATTAGCAACATTTGTTGTTAAAGTTGCTACATTTCCACTAATATCTTGAACCTCATCATTTAATTTTAGTATATCATCCATTTGTTTTTTTAATACTTGTATATTACCAGCATTTTGCTGTGCTAGTATTAATACATTACTTGGATTACTCAAATCATATGGTTTATAACTTCCACTTTCCATACCTTCAATGTTATTTATTTTTGAATTTATATATGCTAAAAATATTTGATAAAATATTAATATAATAAAAAAAATAATTAATATATAGAGTAACATTATTGTAATGTTATAATATATTATTATATAGATATAATAATAATAATAATATTATTAAACCTTTTTTTTTTCTTCTTTAATATATAAATATAATGACAGAACTTATAAATAGAAGTAGTTTAAATACTGTATTTAATTCATTAGGAACATCTTTTTATCCAGTTGGTATGGGAAGACCAGGTAACTTGAGAAATCAAGGCGGTTATAAAACATGGAAAGGAAGAAATGTTAATAGCAATCCTACAGGAATTGCACATGGTCACATTAGACCTTTAACAAACTTAGATCCAGGTAATGTTTTTTATTCGCCATTTGGTGCAGCCAGACCTTTAAAACACTATAGAAAGGGTAGAGTAATACCGAATATTGATATTATTACACTTGATAAATCAAAAGATGGAAAATTTATTTATAAAAACAAAAAATATTTGGCTGAAACAGAGGTTGCTTTAATACAATATAATTTAAACCGTAATGTAAAATCAAGTAAGGGTACATCACTTGGCGGAGGTTTCGGTGGTAGTGGGTTGTTAAATGAAATGCAAGATAAACCTGGAAGTTATTTAGTCAAACAAAATCCTCCTGATGAAAATAATGAAACTTTACAAATACAAAAAGATTGTGCTACATGTCAAGGTGTTGGAATTGTAGACACTTATTATCCTAATAAATTTTATTTGACTGAAAACCCTGAAGAAAATACTCAGAATAAAGTTTTGTGTTGTAATCAAGAAAAATTTGCTCTAAATCGTGTTATTTATGCAAATACAAATTTAAAAAAAAATTATTACACAACACATGCACAATATTTGCAAAATAGATGTAAAACGTTTACGCAACGATCATTTAATTTTCAAACTTATAATCCTTTAAATATTGCTGAAATTGAATATTCACAAAATCCTGCTATTACTGCTGCACTATTGAAAACAGCAAAACCAGGTGATCCACTATCAATAACAAATACATATTTTGCGAACTGTCAACCAAATGCAGAAATAGAAATCGCATCCGAAATAAATTTAATAAATATTTTACTTGATTTATTAAAATATAGAAACTTACTTACACAAGAAGAATATAATGATTTTAAAAATAAGAGTGTATATAAATTTAAAACTCTATATGAATATTTACAAAAATTACCGAAAGAAACGAAGGATGCTGCAGTGGCTCTTTTTATTGACTATGTAAACAATCCATACATAGGTGTACCATTATCAGGTCCAAGCAATCCTATTGGTTGCAAATTAGTTGTTTATAAACCTAGTAATCCCCAATTTGCTACACAAGGTGCTGTTGAATCAAGTACTCGTACTCTCAAATTAAATGTTACAACTATTGAGAAAAATGCGGCTTCTTACTACACAAATCCAGCTGGAAAATATATTAATAAATCAAATGTTTCTGATTTAGTTTTTACCAATGTTCCTTTCTTATATAAAAATAAACCAGCTCCTCAATGTGAAAGTCCACCACTTAATTTTCATCCTACAACTTATCAAAATAAGAAAGCATGTCGTTATGTTAGAAAGCCCGAATACTTTACACCTGTTTCACAAGCTAGTCCTTATCGATATAACTATTATGATAATTATCCTTTTTATAAATCTCCATTTTCACGTTTAACAAATCATTACAGACAAACTCCAAATAGTAATACACTTTTATAAATATACAACTACTATATATTTTCAATACATAGTGGTAAAAAGATATTAATTTTATCTGAAAATTTATTACAGGGAATTTTGTATTTTTCGCACCAATTTACAGATTTTTGAATACTATTTTTTTTAAAAATTTCTATTTTTTCCTGTTTATTATTACTTTTTAATAAGTTAATAATTTGATTAAATAACTCTAATTGTTGTTGACCAATAATTATATTGATATCATCCATTTTATTTAAAAAATAATAAGGTAAATTAAAATCTATAATAGAATGAATATTTAATTCATATTTTTCATTACTATTTATTTCATTATAAAATTTTATAAAATTATTTATAGATGTAATATAATTATTTTTAATTTCAAAATCATTTTGATTTAACTTAAATTTTTGTAAAACAACATATTTATCAAAATTAAGTATATTCGATGTATTTGGTTTAGTAATTATTGTTTTTTCAAATAAAGATGATAATATGTATATAACTTCAATAATAGGTTTATAGAAAATATTGTTAATTTTAATTATTACATTACTATTTTCTTTTAAATTATTGACAGTTATTAAAATAAACTCAAGTAATAACATAACATAATGGTTAATATTGACATAATTTTTAGTTTCATAAATTATAAAATTAAATTTATTATTTTCTATATAATTATATAATTTTGAACTATAATCATGGAAACAAAAAAATTTATCATTAATATAATTCTCTCTTAACATTTCTAAACACTCTAATGAATCTTCATAATTAGTACCAACTATTAATGAATTCATAACTTCAAAATTGTATATTTCTAAGATATTTGTGTTTTGAAATATTTCAAATAACTCATAAAACATCATACTTTTTGTTTTCAATTTACTCACAGAATAACTGGATCCTGGTACTGTAGAAAAAATATAATCATACGGATTAATAATTTCATTGAAATTTTCAAAACTATTATTTAAATTTAATAAATCAATTTCATTTTTTAACTCAATATAATATTGTATTAAAGTTTGAGAAATATATTGTTCTTTTATTTCACTATAATCATAATGTATTTTAAGTTGTAATTTACTATTTATTTTTGGTAAAATATAATAATTATTCATAGATTTATTATATATTATAATTAAATGTTTAAGTGATTTAACTATTCATTTTCATCTTCTATAATTAATAACTTTTTTTTATTATCTAAAGTAGATCTTTTCTTATTAACAGTTTTTTTTTCTGCTTTTGTATCTGTTTGATAGTTTTCATCAATAGCTTCTGTTGCAGGAGTAAGAACTATCTTCTTTTGTAAATTTCGAACTTTCATTTTTTTCTTAGTTAATTGTTCAAATTCTTTTGAAACAGTTACTGCTTCTTGTGTTTCCTTATTATTATTTTCCATTTCTGAATAATTATAATCACCAAACTCCATTTGTACTTTATCTGTATTTACATTTCTTATTTTTTTATAAACGAAATATCTGTTTAAAAATGATATCTTTTTTTCGTATTCAGTCATATTAATTGCTTCGCCATAATCCTTTGCTTTATTTTTATTTTTCTTGACTTCTTCTAACATATTCATATACAATTCACTAAACAAGCTGCTACCTTCAGGTAGACCCTTTTCTTGTGCTTCTTCTCTATCAATTAATTTAAAACCATAATTATCAAACACTCTATCTAAATAATCAAAATTTACCAAATATTCGGAAATTAACTGATTTATTGAATCTTGATAAACATCAATTCTATATCCAATACAGCTTGAATTATCGTCAAAAGTGGTTGAACTATAACCTTTAATAATTTCCCAAACTTTTTTACCTTTTTCTACAATTTGTATAGTGTCACCCATATTTTTTTTTCGTAATAAATTGAAAACTTCTTTACCATCATAACATGTTCCAATAAAGTAACCGTTTAGTTTGGTACATTCTGAAATATTTTTCATAAAACCTTGTAATGTGTTTGGATTTTCTAAAAAGTAGTGTATAGCAAATTGACATGACGAAATATCAAAACCGTCTTCACCTTTTCCATAATGTTTTGCAACACCTTTTCCTAAAATATCAACTTCTTTTGGACCATTACCAAATATAGCTTTAGTTATTTGAATAGACTTGTCACTTAACATAGCACTTCCTGACTTAATATTGAAAGAACTATCACCATTTACAAATAACGCATAAGGCATATGTTTATTTGTTTTTTTTGAATTCAAATATCGAACACAAGCTCCATCTAACCTATCTTCTATATTATTTTTTGATTTGTCAATACCAAATACAAAAGATAAACGCACACTTATCCATTTTGGCAAGTCACCTGCTTTTCCACATGCATAATCAATTAAAGTATTACCTTGCTTTGAAACTGATTTTATTAATAATTTTTTCACATACAAATTATGAAAATTTTTCATGGCTTCTGTGTATGTTTTACCTGCGGGTTTGTTGTAATAAATATCTTCATCTACAGTTATATCAGGAATTCCTTGTCCTGTAGAAATCATTTCTTCTGTAATCGGATTGTTTATAGATTTCCAATTACTATTTGCTACATGATAAGCATTTCCAAAATTTTTCATACCTTGCAAAAATTCACTCGTTTTATCATATCGAACTCTTTTTGGTACCCATCTCCATTGTTTTTCTCTTGTTAAATCATAACTAAATTCCACAATCATATTATCTCCAAAGACCTCATTTTCTTCTGTGAACATTTGTTTAACGCCATTATCATCTAGTTTCAACATTATGTTGCAAAGTCCAGCCTCTGGATCAAAAGGCTCTGTCGGGTAAAATTGCAATGGTTTCGCATCATTTACATATTTATCTTCATAATTTACATCTTTAAACTCAGGTAATTTATCATCAATAATATCTTGACATGGATTTAAATAAATAACACCATGTCTTTTTTCACTATACGTACAACTTAGTTGAATAGTTTTATATTCACTTAGTTGATTACTTAATTTCGAATTAAGCCCTTCTTCAAATATTGTTTTTACAACATCTTCGCCACCAGGTTGTTTCACTGTTACAACGAAGAAATCAATTGTATTATCTTGAGCAGGTTTCCATTTAAACGAATAATCCCAAGTAATTTTTGATAGAGGACCAGTTTCACCTTCTTTATTCGATCCAACACCATAATATGCATGTGTAAATATAAGACCATCTGTATTATATTCAAATCTATTTTCTTTAATTTTACTCAATATATAATTACATGCATTAAATATATTTCCTTTTGTAATACTTTCAGGATAAAATTTTTTGCTTTTAATATGCAAAGGTGATAATATCTTCTTTAGTTCTGAACTATTCTTGTTTGTTTCCATATTTATATTTACATCCATAACTGACATTGGTTTCAATAAGTGAATAGTATTTTTTAACAACATATACCTAGATTGATATAAGTCACTATTTGCATTTTTATTATGTAAGTTACTCTTTTTACGTTGTTGAGTTTCGCGTTCATTGTCTCCGTCACCACTATTTTCTTCTTTAATCATAAATGGTAACATTCTAACATCCACTTTATTCAAATAATAAATATCAAAACAAGCATACAAATTAATAAATTTACCAAATTTATCATTTGCTATTAACTCACCATCCAATAAAGTATTAAAAACATCTTTTTCTATTGTTTTTGCACCTGTAAAGATAACTTGCATATTTGTATTTATTAAATATATTTTACCTTTACTACAAATAAATAACAAATTACGTTCACCGTCCGCCTTGTCAGTTACTACAAAATCTTTTCTTATATTAGGTACATTTGAATTTACATCTACTTCAGCAATATTAGACGTTTGTAGTGTAAATGAAGAAGGACCAATAAAATCACTAGGATATATTCTTTTTTCAGGATTATAATTTTCTTTATATAAAATTTTCATGTATTCACTAATTACTTCTTTTTGTTCAGAATAAGAAACTGGAAAATTAGTATGCTGAAGACCACTTAAAACAAATTTAATTACTTTACGTAACGCTTCCAAAATCTTTTCATACGAATCAAATTTAGTGTAAGGACCGATTTTGTCGTTATCTACCTCTAATTCTATTTCTATTTTTTCAGGACTAGTAAATACACCAGATTCTTCGATAGTGTATGTTTTTTTATAAAAATCACCATTAAACTTTGTAATACTAATATCTACATTGATAGGATAATCAGGATGACTAAAAGTTACACGGTTTAGATACCGAAATATTTTTTTACTTTTATCCCAGTTTTGAATAATAAAATTTTTGGATGACATGTTTATATTTTCTTCTATTTGATAAGAAACTCTAAAATTAAAATCATCAAAATTTACTGGAAATATTTTTTTATTATCAATATACAAATTATTTTTATTTATAAATGTTACAGCATTAGCATGATTATTATAGATATTTTTTAAGTCATTTGTTTTACAATACTTTTGTATTACAAATAAATCATTAATTGTAATGCGTGTATTTGAAAGTTTGAATTTTCCTGTATTTTTATCAAGATATTCACATTGAATTTTTAAACTAGACATACCAACTTCATTTAAACTAGTAAACCCTAATGACTTTAGTTTTTTAATAACACTATCATAATCATTTTTATTTAATGGTTTAATACCTCTTGTACCAAAACGTACTTCTAATTCATGATTTTTATTTGTATGACTGTATGGGCTTGATTGATAATATAACTTTATCAAATTGGCAAAGTCTTTTTGTAAATTTTTCTGTGACTGTTTCAAATCAGTCAAATCTACTTTTTGTATACCCATTTTATCATTATTATCTTTTTCATTATCATTTTCGTTACCATTTTGAATACCAAATTCTATTTCAACATCAATATCTTCTTTTAATAATTCTTCAGGTGCCTCTCTTTCTTCACTTTTAGGAGGACTAAAATCAGGAGTTGTAGGTCCAATTATATTTTCTTCTATTAAAGGTTTTTCTTTTGTTACTATATTTTTTTTTGCATATTGCTTTAATAATCCTATTTTTTCTCTTATTTTTAAAGTATCCAATTTATCTTTTTCCTTTTGTGGCAAATTATTATAAACTTCCTTAAGATTTTCATCATCAATGTCTTTTAAAAGTGTATTTAAAAGTTTTGTTTTCTTGTTTTTATCAATATTTAAATTTTGAATAGCGTCAATTTCATTTTTAGTTTTTAAATCCAGTCCATTATAAATATTATTTAATTCATCACTTCCAAAATCACCAAATTTTATTTGTTGGTTATCATTCATTATGTTATAATATATAATTAGACTTATTTTTAAATTATTGTTCAATTTTTTTAAAAATATTTAATTATTGATTCATATAATTCTTGTTTACTCTTATTTTTTGTTTTACCATCATTTAATGGTTCAATTTCTAATTTCTTACAAATATCAATTAAGTCTTGCGTCTTGTAAGCTGAAATAGCCTTTATTGGTTTTGCAATATTATCAACTTTATAATATTTATTTCTTAAATCATCTAGATTGTCTTTATTCATTTCCTCAAAACCATACTTATCTTTATCTTTTAAATATTTAATGACATATATTTTATTAGAATCATTCATACTCAACTCATAATAAGTTTTATTTTTAATAAAAAAAATATTAAGCGAACCAAGAACACATAATGTAAAAAACGTGTTAGTATCAATTTTACTTTCATTGACAAGCCTATTTTCAATGTTGGTCATACTATCAAATTTGTATTGCTTGATCAGTTGTTTCTCTTTTCTTAAACGTTCTACATAATCAATTTTAAATTTTTTTTCTACAATTAAATTTCTATTTAACAACTGAGAGTAATTTGTTAAACCATTTTTAATAATATACAAACACCAAAACAAAGTATCATTATCTTTGGGTATAAACAATGTTTGGCTACCATTCGAAGCTGTTATTTTTTCATTTTCTTGTTTTGTTTTTTTACTATTATAACTTTCATATATTTTATTTTCTAAACATTTGCATATGTTTGTGTTATTAAACATGTAATCTTGAACATGTTTAACTAATTCTTGATATATATCATCTTCTTTAACAAAAGCCATTGTGGTTTAATTATGTGTTTATTATTCTATTTTGTATTATTATCTTTATTATCTTTTGAAAAATATATATTTTTAAAGATCTCTTTTTGTTTTTCATATTCATTCAATGTGTTTTCTTGCTTTTTTACATAGTCAATATAATATTTCAAAATATCTACTGTTTCTTTATCTAGTTCTGATAAATTTATATGAACACCATATTTATTCTCATTTAACATTACAGTTTTACGATTATGCAACAGTCGTAATATTTCAACTTGATGAAATTTGTTCATATTTTCAATTGTTTCTCTAATATAATTTAATTCACTAACAGAAAAATTATTAATATCATTTGTAGTCATTATTATTTCAGTACAGCTCATATTTTATTTATAAATTATTTTATAAAATTGTATTTAATATATTTAACTTTTTATAAATTAATCCTCAATTACCAGTTTTGGTTTATATTGGTTCATTAATTCACCTATAATCGATATGTATTTGTCATTTAACTCAAAACGTTGACCTATTACTTTTATATTTATTTTATCACCTACTTTAACTTCATTAAAATAAGAATTAGAATAATGATGATCACGAGCTATAAAAACAATAATAGGACTAGGTTTTTCATCTACACTCTCTGCAGTAATACCAACCTTTGTACTTGTTTTAGCAGTACAAGCAATAATCGTTCCTTCAACAGGAAAACATAACTCACATTCAAAAACAACTTCAAAGGATACGTAATTTCCTCGTTTTATAATACCACTAGAATAAGTAATAATTTTTGTTGAATTTGGTTTTATAAATCCCTCAACAACACATTTTCCTTCAAAATTAAAAGAAATATATTCTTCTATAACTTGTTTCAAATTTTTACCTATCACTGTAATAGGTAATGTAACATTTCTAGTAATTATTGCCCTTGAATAAATGGATGATAATAGTAACTCTTTTTTTTTGTGTTTTTGTTGAATTGACTTTTTGTTCATAGTATTCATTTCCATTATTATTATTATTATTATATAATAATCTTTTAATTATTTTTCAATTTTATTTAATTTTTCTTTTTATTTCACATGAATAGTATACAATTTGTGATAAATAGCCATTTCGGGTGTAAAAAACCATTTTTTATCATTTCTTCTTACTTTATCAAAGTATCGTAATATAAATTCTTGCAAAACACATAACTCAACATGTCCTACAGCATCTTGTAGTATATTTTTGTCTTCATCTTTTACTATTTTTGTATTTTCTTTTGTATATCTCTCTTCTCCTATTATTTTATTTAAAATATCCATTGTTTTATTTTTACCAGCTTCATCGCATCTAGCACCTGTATCTCTTTTTGCCAACATATCTTTTGTTTTAAAAACTAAGTATTTGTTATTTTTTTCATAACCTAGAAATCCTACAATGGTATTGTAGTCACTCACTTTTAAATTTAAAATATCCATTACTTCTTTACTTTCAGCAATTTCTTTTTGATCTTCAGGTTCCGCTTCTATCCATTTATTATTTTTTAAAATCATTATTTTTATTTTATTCAAATTATACATTATAATCGCATTAAAATGTTTTGTTGCTATACTTTTTCTCTCAAAATATTCTTTCATCATAAAAGCTAAACTAGAGCTATTTAATTCAGTCAAAGAATAAATATAATTCATCAAGTCTAGTTTTTCGTGAAAAAGTAATAACTCTATCATATGGGATATTAAAAAATCGATCAAATAATCCCTACTTTCTGGATATTCTTTCGCTAATTTTCTCATTACAATCCCACTATGTTTATACCAGTTATCGTCACCTCTTGGAACTTTTGATCCAGCTTTTGAAAATTCCAAAGCTAAAATATAATTTTTATTTAATTCTTCAAATATATTATTTCCATTTAAATTATCATTTACTGGTTTTAATTCATCTTCAATTATCAATTTAGATACTTTATTTTTTTTTAAAGGTAATACTAAATCTTTCTTAATTTCAAAATTAATTGAATTGTGTTTGTAATCTATTGGTGTAATTCTATCATATATAGATGTGTTTTTATCTAATAATTCAATAGGTTGAAATAAATAATAGTCACCAATATTTACTAATCTTCCATTTCTACCATATTTATCCGTTATGTATTCATTATTGTCTTCAATTAACATTGTTAATGCAGCATATATTTGTACATACGGATATTTTTTGGGTATTTGGATTAAATTCATTAACATTTCTTTTTTATAAAAAAAACTTTCTTTCATCAACAGTCGTATTTTTTGAATAATTTTTTCTGAGTTTAATTTTATAAAATTATCATTATAACTTTCATTGTTTAAATGATCTTCATTTATTTCTTTTGTCGGTCTGCAAGTGTAATCACATGTAGCCATATAATCACATGCAGGAGAGAAAGGTATATCACCTATTTTAAAATTTTCCAGTACCAAACCAGTAGATAATTCTTGACTTATATTATCTTGTAAATTTGCGCTCATCATTTCTTGTGTAAAATTAGTTTGTTCATGATTGATTATACAATCTACGGCAGTTTCCTTCAATACTCTAGATACTTTTCCAATTTGAGTAGCTTTTACTTCTGCCACACGATAAACATACAAGTCAGCTGCTTCTTCTTCATTGTTTCCTAATATTGTACCATACATAAAAATCATTACATTTCTTTTTTCAAAGGGCAAGTCTTTATGACTGAAGTTACGAACAGCACGACCAATAATTTGCTCTATACGATTCATATTATACCATGGCTCTAGTATATGAACTTGACGTATAAATTTAAAGTCAATACCTTCTGACCCTGCTTTTGAAATTAAAATAACCTTAACTTTGTTTCCATCTTTATTATCTTCAGTGGTTAATCCTTTTACTTCAAAGTCATTATTTGGTGATAAACGTGGATCTCCAGTAATAAATGCATACCGTGCAGGCATAAAATCTTTTTTATCTGTTGGCTGTTTCATCGTTCTTACATCAACTACTTCAGTTTGTCTATTTTTAAATAAAGGTTTTACATTTTCACCGTATCTCGTAAATCCTAACTCTTCTAACGCTAGTGCCATAGGTATGAGCCCACCATCAATATATTGTGAATAAATCAATATAATTCCATCTGCAACTTTTATATCTCCGTCTATATTTTTCAACATAATTTTGTCTAAAATACACTTTATTTTTGAACTGTATTTACCTATTTCATTATATGAAAATATTTTTCCATAATTATCTAGTGTATTTTTTTTGTATTCAAAGTCACCTTTCACTGGAGGTGACTTTTGATCAATAAAATCCATCATTCGCTCTAGACCTTTTTTTCCTACCAAATCTTCAACCTTTTCAACCTTTGAGAAAGGTTGAGCCAAATCATCAACCTTTTCAACCTTTGAGAAAGGTTGAGCCAAATCATCAACCTTTTCAACCTTTGAGAAAGGTTGATTTTGCGCAACTTTTTCTAAAAGTTGCTGAGGATAAGAAATTATAAGCGCCTCCAAAGGTGTTTGTAGTAATGTGTATCCAAAAGATTCCATATTTTCGAAATTCGGCATTTCCCTTGTTACGCCTTTTTTGGTTGTAATTGACATAGTCTTATTTCTCAAATTTTGAATAATATATTTATAAATACAAAACTGACAACGACCACATCCACCACAATCTTCAATTTTATTTAAATAAATACTCAAAATGCGTTTTTTGTCTTCATTTTTAATTGGCTTCAAATTCATTTGATAAGAAGGATACTCAATATATGGAAACGTATTTTTTTTTGCAAATTCATTTGGATAAACTCGATACGGAAAAGTATATGGATTTTCACCTCTTACAAAAGAAACATACCCTGTGGCTTTCCTAATGAATAGTTCTTCTCCATTTTCTTTAAAACTTCCATCTTTAGTAAATACATCTCGCGTTTCAATAATACCTCGTCGATCATTCATATTCATTAGATTTAATAACCATATTATTTCTTTATAACTATTATACATTGGAGTAGCAGATAATAATAATAAGCGCATATTTTCTGCAGCTTTTACTAATAGTTCCAAATGAATAGCTACTTTTTTATTTTCATTGTCTTCTGCTTTTCTAATATTATGAACTTCGTCAATAACAATCAATCTGTTATCAAATTCATTTTTAAGTTTTCGAATTATTCTTTTATTTAACGTTATTTTTGTATCTCCCAATAATTGTATTTTATTTTTTACTTTATCATTTTGATCCATTTTTTCTTGTATTCTGGCTTCTTCTTCATAATGTATCGTTTTAATTATATAATTAGCAAATTGTCCATAACCTAAAAATATATAATAATTATTTATTAAATTTTTAATTTGATTGACTATTTTTTCTTTTGATATACCTTTCATGTTCATTGGATTTATTTCTTTTAGCAACTTGTTTCCAATACACCCCTTTATATTCCAAACACCATCTACTAATTTTAATTTTCTCTCATCAAACAATTGTAATTTAAAATTATCTTGAACATTTTCAGAAGCTACTATTATTATTCTTTTTGTTATATCCATTTGCTTCATATAGTCACGCATTTCCTCACAAACACCTATAGCACTGCAGGTTTTTCCCGTACCTAATCCGTGGTATAATAATAAACTGTTATAAGGTGTTTGTGATGACAAAAAATTTTTGACAAAAGCTTGGTGTGGAGACAGTTCAAAATCTGCCTTAGCAATTACATCTGCATATTCCTTTATATTTTTATAAATAGTACCATCGTATTTTGTATCGTTAAATTCCTTTTTTTCCGCTATTTTAATATTGAAATTAATATCATTTAAATTAGGATAAAGATAATTATTTTCTTCTTCAGGTAATGTTTGTAAACATTTTCTCTCAACTAATTCTTTTTTAAGTAAAAATTTATTACAGCTTTTGGTTAAATTATTTTCACCACAACTATTTTGATAGTCACTTTCTAAATTGATATTACAAACATCTCTATTTTCGTCTTTTGAATTTGAATTTGAACTTGTATCTTCAATAATTAATGTATGTTTTTTATTTTCAGACATATGTTAATAATACTTATATATTATGAATATAATCTAAATTCTTCTAATACACTTTTAATATTTGTTATTAATTTTTTTTTTTCTAAATTATAGGGTCGTATTGAATTAATACATTCTTCAAATGTTTTCCAATCTAAGTTACTAACTTCACTTTTTTGAAACTTGGTTAAGTCTATATTATTATTCTCAAGATATGCCATAAAATATTTATGTTTGTATGCTTTGTGATTTGTGCCTATAAACGTTTCTTCAAAAGGTAAAACATTTTCGATAATATCTACATTATCAAATGGAATACCAGTTTCTTCTTCAAATTCTCTTAAAGCACAATCTAAATCCTTTTCTTTTAAATTTTTCCTACCTTTTGGAAATTCCCATTCTGTTTCAACCCAATCTGTATTACTTTTATTTATTAAATCACTTAAAGTAACTGTACTATTATCATCAGTTAAACCATTTTTTAATAATTCAAATTTTTTTAACGAGTTGCTTACTTCATTTTTGTGATAATTATTATGATTTATTTGACTATCTCCCCACATTTCTTTCAATAAAGTTTCAAAACTACTATTTAACAATTTTTGTTTTTCATTATTAGACATTTCATTAATCATATTTTGTATCTGATAAATATTATTTTCATTGTATTTTCCTCTCATAAAATCAATAAAACCAAAACTATCTTTACGTCTAATCATCAAAAATTTTAACACATTATCAAAATAACTAAAAACAATTATTCCATAACTAATAATAGGTAACTTACATTGATTAAATTGATGTCCTGTTTTACCACAATTATTGCATGTATTTGTATTTTTGTTCATTTTATTTATAGTTTGTTTAGTATTCTATATGTTTAAAGAATTATCTTTTTATATTGTTTTATGTCAATGGCAACTCTTAATCCGAATGTTTGGGGTCCTAAATATTGGTTTTTTTTTCATACAATAACACTTAATTACCCAAATTATCCTAATAGCGTTACAAAAAAAAAATATTATGATTTTGTACAAAATATTCCGATGTTTCTTCCTGTAGAAGAAATTGCAACTTATTTTAGTAAACTGTTAAATGAATATCCAGTTCAACCCTATTTAGATAATAGAGAATCATTCATAAAATGGTTTTGGTTTATTCATAATAAAGTAAATGAAAAACTGGAAAAACCTATTATAACTTTAAATGAGTTTTATAGTAAATACTATGAACAATATAAATCGACAAGTGCAAAACTAATTCAATATTATAAAATTAAACAAAAAATTGTTTTCTTTACACTGATTGTATCATTAAGTGGATTAATTTACTATTTATATGATAAGTAAAATTATTATATGATATATATATAATACAATAGTATATTTATAATAAATGCAAATTAGTAATAATGATATAAATAACAAATTAGGAGGAAAAGTATTGGCATCTGGTGGATTTGGTTGTATTTTTACACCATCTTTAAAATGTGTAAATACATATAAAAGAGAAAAAAAAAAAGTGTCCAAGCTAATGACTTTAAAAAATGCAAAAGAAGAATATGATGAAATAGTTAATAGTAGACATAAAATAATTAAAATACCAAACTATCAAGAATATTTTTTAATTGATAACTATACACTATGCAAACCAAGTAAACTAACTAAATCAGATTTAAATAATTTTAATAAATGTAGTGCATTAAAAAAACAAAATATTACAAGAAAAAATATAAATAATTCATTGAACGAACTGCTTGCTTTGAATATGCCTTATGGTGGAATAACATTAGAAAATTTTATTTCAAATAATAAAAATTACAACAAATTGACACATGTTAATGATCATTTAATTCAATTATTAAAAAATGGAATTATACCAATGAATAAAAAAAATATATACCATAGTGATATTAAAGGTTCAAATATTTTAATCGATGAACAAGACAAAAATAAAACTATGATCGTTCGTTTAATTGACTGGAGTTTAACAACAGAATATATTCCTTTTAAAAATAGTGAATTCCCACATAATTGGAAAAATAGACCATTACAATTTAATGTTCCATTTTCAATTATTTTATTTACCGATCTATTTGTACATGAATATTCAAAGGTTTTGGAGAAAAGTAAACAACCTACTAGAGAAATTCTACAAAAGTTTATTAAAAAATATTTAATTATGTGGTTCAAAGAACGCGGTTTAGGACATTTTAAATATATAAATAGAATTATGTACATGCTTTTTTATTATGAAGTAGACTTTGAAAGTAATGTAAATATATCAACTAGTAGTCATAGTGAACAAAAAGAAGAATATACTAAAAAATACATTGAAAAAAAATATACGTTTCCTTTTATAATAAATTATTTAGTTGAAATTTTAATCCATTTTACAAAATTTAAATCAAATGGTTCATTTAATTTGCGATTTTATTTAGATAACATATTTATAAAAATAATCGATATTTGGGGTTTTATAATTTCTTATGTTCCATTATTTGAACTACTTTTTGAAAATTATCTTAATTTAACAAACAATCAAATCGTAATATTTAAAAAACTAAAAGTTATATTTTTAAAATATTTGTATGAACCAAGAATAAAACCTATTGAAATAGAAAATTTAGAATATGAATTGAAAAATATCAATAATTTTTTTTGAAATATAAATTAAAATAATTAATTGATTATAAAAATTATATCTATATATATATATATTATAATTATGCTTTCTTCAAAAGAATTTGAAAAACTTTGCACGCCAGCAAAATTATATTTTGCGCTGGCAATTTTAAGTATTTTATTGGGTCTTTTTAGTGGTTTTCACTTTATGGCAATTATAATAAAACTTATTTTTGCTGTCATTTATACTTTCATTTTAGGATGGTTATGTAAGAAAGGATGGAAGGCACTAGCATGGTTTTTAGTATTATTACCTTATGTTGTAATTTTATTGATGATGTTTGGTGTTCTGAAAATGGCAAAAAATGGTGTAAGTGTTATGAATACACGAGCAGTTATGATGTATCCAACTAATAACTCACCTTTACAGCAAGCCTTAAATGCAGAAAGTAGTTAAACTTTATAATTTACTATATAAAAAATAAAAATAAATATTTTATTTATTATATATATATATATATATATATATATATGACAACTCACAAATATAGAAAAAATATTAAAAAAATAAACACCAGAAAAAACAGAGGTGGGAAATTATATGGTACAAGTGGAAATGTTAAACTTACATTTCATAACAAAAAAGTAGATTGTGAAATTTGCGGAAGTAATGATTATACAGAAAAAACTGGCGCCTTTGGAAAATCAAAAGTTCGTTCAGGTGTAGGTCAAATGATTTTTGGTGACGCTGCAGATGTCTTAGACACAACTTCTGTAATAATATACATATGTAATAATTGCGGATTATGTAAAGTAATACGCAACAGGGAACCATTACTAATTAAAACAGAAAAAATATAAAAAAGAAAATTAATTTATTACTATATTAATAATATGCGAATTGAATTATGGATATTATTAATAACTGCATTTTTAATTTATAATGCTTATCATGATGGAAAATATACGAAAATGTTAATGTCTTATAAAAAGTATTATACAATGTTCTTTTATTGCATTTTGGGATTAGGCGTTTATTTATTATTTAAAAAGAGTCCACATCAAGGAAAAAATATGTTACAATATGCAAACAATGTAGTCAAATACATGCCTATTGATAAGTCGTCTCTCGAAATGTTTACTCCTATTTTTGATTTTACATCAAATGAAGGTGGTAATAGTGATACTGGTAATAGTTTCATGAGTTCATTTTACAACGTTGATACTAGTCAAGGAAATACGGATTTTAGGCAACAACGGATATTGCAATCTGGAAAAACAGGAAATAAACGTTCTGTAAGTGAAACAAAGAAAAAATATGTTGCTGCTAATCAGGACTGGAAATGTGGTCATTGTGACGCACAATTAGATCATACATTTGAAATTGATCATAAAATCAGATTAGAATATGGTGGCGGAAATGATGTACAAAACTTGATAGCATTATGTAGAAATTGTCATGGAAAGAAAACAGCCAGTGAAAATATGTAAATACACAAATATGGAAAAATATTGAAATGTTTTGTTGTTGTATTATAATAAAAAATTATTATACTATAATATGTATGAAAATATGAAAGATAATGTACTACAACAAATAAGCCAAAATAAATTTCCTTTTATATTGTTAATAATAGTTTTGATTATAATAGTTTTCATAATAGTGTATAATGATTATATTTCATTTAGTAAAAATAATACTAACACAAAGAATAGTGAAGGTTTCGATATTCCATCCAATATACCAATAAACAATCCACCAAACAATCTTCCAAACAATCCACCAAACAATCTTCCAAACAATCCGCCTACCAATCCGCCTATCAATCCACCAAACAATCCGCCTACCAATCCACCGACCAATCCGCCTACCAATCCGCCGACCAATATACCGACCAATATACCGACCAATATACCGACCAATATACCGACCAATATACCGACCAATATACCAAATTTACCTCCTGACCTAAGAGATAAAATACCTGATGAATATAAAGACGAATATGATAAATATAAAAAAAAATATGATGACTTTAACAAGAGAAATGATGAATTTAATAAATTGAATAAAGAATTTAATAACTTAAACAAACTTAATATAGAAAATGAATTTAAAAAATATGCAGGCGACTATGGAAATATGATTAAAAATGAAATGAATACTATAGTAGACAATGAAAAAGTGAAACAAGTACAAAATGTTTTTTCCAATGTTAATCTTGGTATTCCAATGACAAATAATCCAAAAGTTTCTAATTCAATTATTGTAATTAGTTTTATTTTCATTATTCTTCTTTTGTGTTTTCTATTTTTACCTAGTTTCAGAGAATTTAAAAATTTATTTGGTCAAATAAGCAATGTAACCTATGTTATTTTATATACCATTTTTATTATATTATTTTTTCGTTTATTACCAAGTAATGTATTAGATAGTAACGCAAATTACATTGTACCTATTACAATTATTATTGCAGTAATTTTATTTATCATGAGTTTTAAAAGCAAGTATATTTACAATTTTAATATAAATTATGAACGAATTAAAATAATTATTTTGTATTTTTGTTTTATTACATTATGTATTACCTATTATACTACTAATCCAGGTAATTTTATTACAAATAACTTCAATATTTCTCTCTTACTAAGTGCTTTAATAGGCATTTTTGGGTTCTTGTATTTAATAATACTATTAACATTACCAAATATTTATAAAGGTTTAAATAACACAAATGCATTAGAAAAAACATCCTTTTTTTCTAGATATGGAGGCATAGGTTTTATTTTATTTTTGGTTGTAATGGCAATTGTCATTACCAAGTTTCCTGATACTTTTTTAAAGAATACTACAACTTCTATCATTATTTTTCCATTATTATTTATTATTTGTCTAATTTGGTCAATATTACTTGTATCCAATGTATTTTCTAAAGATAACGATACTACAAATAAAAGTTTAATGAGTTCAAATTTATCATTTATTAAAAGGGCATTACTTACGCTTTTTGGGTTAACTACTTCAGGAATTATAATTGCATATATTGTTTATAGTATTCAACACTTATCAGGTAAGTCAAATATTATCAGTTTTATATTAAGTATTTTTCTTATTATATGTATTTTAACACTTATTTACAAGATAATTTTTGTAAAAATACCTTCTCATGGTGCAAATAAAGCCAAAAGCGGATTTTTCGATTTAATTGTAAATTTGGTGTTTTATATACCATGTTTATTTTCTGGTACATTAGACTTTATCATGAAGAGCGCTGTAAATGAGTATAATTCAAATTCCATGGGAAATGTAATCATTTTATTATTAACGATTATACTATTGTTATTGTATATATTTTTACCAAATATACAAAATACAATCAACTTGCAAGGAGGTAAACAGTTAGTTGAAAATCCAGTTTATACTAATACTTTGTATCCATTAGCTACATACGAACAACTCAATGGAAATGATAATTTTGATTACCAATATGCTATATCATTTTGGGTATTTTTAGATTCATTTGGTCCAAATAGTTCTTCTAGTCATAACGAATACACATCCATATTAAACTTTGGAGGAAAACCAAATGTTCTCTACAAAGGTAATACAAATTCATTAATGATCACTATGGATCAAATTGAATTATCTAAAAAAGGAAAAAATAAATTGTTAGAATTTGATGATAATGGAAATAGAATTGTTTACACAAACAACAATATGTTACTACAAAAATGGAATAATATTATAATTAACTACAATGGTGGTACTTTAGATGTATTTTTAAATGGCGAATTAGTTAAATCGTCCATTGAAGTAATTCCGTACATGAAATTAGATGCATTAACTATTGGTAGTGATGGTGGTGTAAATGGTGGAATTTGCAATGTTGTATATTTTAAAAAACCATTAACAATAACAAATATTTATTATATTTACAATAATGTTAAAGATAATACACCTCCACTAAATAATAGATCAAATAAAACAATTATTTCACTTCAGTAAATAGAAAATTTCTAACTCTATATTATACAAATACAAATGGGTGTTTTAGGTATTATAATAAGTATTTTAGTAGTTATTTTAATAATTATGTTTTTAATTCATGTTTTTAGAGACCCATATAAATTATCCAATTTACAAAATGGACAAAATTCTGCTACTATAAAGTCAACTTCTTTAGCAACAAATGGTTCAAATACTCCATCTAGTAATTTTGCCTATTCTATTTGGTTTTATGTTAACGATTTTAATTACAGGTATGGTGAACCAAAGGTAATTTTTGGTAGAATGGGTTCACCTAGTCCTAGTAGTAGTAGTAGTAGTTCACAAACAGGTGCATCTCAGAGTTCAATCCAAGGAGTAAGTGGCTTGGATCCATGTCCAGCAGTTGTTTTAGGTGCAGTTGAAAATAATTTAGATATTTCATTAGGTTGTTATCCAGGAATAAATCAAACACCAACTACACCTGGAGGAAATACAGTTGTTCATACTTGTAACGTAGCAAATGTTCCAATTCAAAGATGGGTAAACTTAATAATTAGTGTATATGGTAGATCATTAGATGTTTATATAGACGGCAAACTAGTCAAAACTTGTTTATTACCTGGTGTTGCAAATGTTAATAATAACTCTGATGTTTATATTACACCATCAGGTGGCTTTGATGGCTGGACATCAAAGTTTGAATATTATCCTAATTCATTAAATCCTCAACAAGCCTATAATATTTACACAAAAGGTTATGGGGGGAATATGTTTTCAAATTTCTTACAAGGATATCAAGTGCAAATTTCCTTGGTTGAAAATGGAACAACACAAAGTAGTGTCACTATATAATATATTTTTTTCTTATTTAATTATAATACATGAGTGAAAATTCAAATTATAATTCATTTTCAACCAATAGAGGAAATTCATCGAATGCAAGTTTTTTAGAATCCAATAGTTTAGTAGCAAAATTTGCCTTTTTATTAATTGTTATTTTTGGATTTATCATTTTGTTAAAAGTTGGTACTTCGATTATCAGTTATTTTCTCTCTCCTAGTAAATCACCTCATCTAATCAATGGCATGATAAATGCTCAAAATGCCATTGTTTTTAATCAAGATCCAAGTTTTAATAATGCCGTAACAATTACTAGATCTGTAAACCAAAGCGATGGCTTAGAATTCACTTGGTCTGTATGGATTTATATTAACAACTGGCAATATTTACAAGGTCAATACAAACATATTTTTTATAAAGGCAATAGTAACTTAGCAGAAAATGGTCTAAATTTTCCTAATAATGCTCCTGGGTTGTATTTAGCACCAGACACAAACAACTTAATTATTATTATGAATACATTTGATGTAATTAATGAAGAAATCACTATACCAGACATACCACTCAATAAATGGTTGAATATTATTGTACGATGTCAAAATAAGACATTAGACGTTTATATTAATGGAACCATTACCAGAAGTTTAGAATTATCAAGTGTTCCTAAACAAAATTATGGTGATGTTTATGTAGCCATGAATGGTGGGTTTGATGGTTATATTTCAAATTTATGGTATTATAATCATGCTTTAGGAACACGTGTTATTCAAGATATTGTCAACAGAGGACCTAATACAAAAATGGCGGATAATTCTCAGGTTTCTTTGAAAGATCCTAACTATTTGTCACTACGCTGGTTCTTTTATGGTTCAAACGATCTTTACAATCCATAATAATTTATTATTGATTTTTTAATAAATTATTATATTATACCAAACTTTATACAAAAAGATGTCAAGTTCAAATAATTATTTACCCATTCCACCTAGAGCATGGAGTAGAGTTGAGACACGATGTACGTTTGATACTTCAGTAAATGACAATAGTTCAAGCTATGACCCTTTTATATTTCGCAGAATAGCTCAATTAAACAAAGGAAATGTTTTACAATACAAAAAAAATAGTAGTCAATTAACCAAAAAACAGCGTTATTCTCAAATTGCCAAGGGTTTATGGACAAATCGCACGAAAACATGGGCAGCGCAATCGGCTACATATACTAATCCAAATACAACGAGTTTGCAAAGAGTTGGTTACGTTAGATATCCCAAAAACGACATCACGCCTGGAAGTCCAGCAAATCTTGCTGGTCCTTATGTTCCTGTTAGTGCTTTGACTGACCCATTTAACTGTCCCAATTTTACTTTCAAAGATGGTGGTGTTCTTGTATGCGGTACTTATGAAAACCCATGTACTGGAGAAGTTGTTGAGAGAACCTTTCAACAAAATTATTATCCTACAAGTGATTCTGATGTTCCTGGACCTATTCGGTATTTATATTGGGATCCTAGATTACAAACTTGGTTTCCGCGACAACGACTTACAATGAATAATAGTACTGATAAATGGCCTATTAACTACAAATTTTTTCAGAGTGCTATTCAACCGAGTGCTCCGACATTGGAAATTGTCTCCTCTACTAATAACACCGTCGAATTATCATGGACTATTAGCAATAATACTTGCTATCCAGTTTCTAGTTTTTCTATTTTTGTAAACAATAATTTGTTTAAAACCATTGTAAATTCGACCAACTATACAACAACATTGTCGGGGTTGAATAGTGGGCCTTATGATATTTATATCACAGCTATTCTTTCTGGCAATACTTCACCACCATCAAATATTGTTGTCTATAACAATGAAGTTTTTGTAAAGTCGTCTTTAAATGCGGACAATAAAACATATAGTGATAGTGTTACAGAGTTAAGCAATCAAATCACTGATATTGCAAGTGGAAATATTGGAAGTGAAGGTATTGTCACTGTAGCTACTGAAACAGCTGGGGAAGGTGACATTTTATAATAATAATAAATAAAATTATAAAATACAAAAAAATAATTTATTTATACTCTTAAACTTGGATTAACACAAATTTCTTGCGTTGGGAATATTTCCCCTGACATGCACATATCACCTGAATCTACTTGCATACATGATCTGTATCCGCGTTCTTCACCAATATAACAATATCCTCCCTTTGATTGTGCTTTCTGAATACTACTTGATGTATCATCTGCTTCATAATCTTGGGTTTGACCAATGTTGTTCTTTACATTGGAATTGTTCAAGGCTTTGTTCATTGTATTGTTCTGCATAACATCTGCTTGTGGTATGGAGTTTTGCAATGAACTTCCTCCTGCACTACTAGATACTTGTTTTCCTTCAGGAATAACGTTTTGAACACTTGTTAAACCACTATTAACAACTCCTGCACTTGCATTTACTACACCTTTTGCACCAGTAGCAGTTGTATCAACAATTTGATTTGTAACTGACCCAAAAATGCCTAGTATTTTTTCAATAATTGGTGTAAAAAAATTGGTAATATCTTGACTACCTTTTGCTAAATAGACAAATATATTAAACCCTACAAAAGCAAATATTATAATAATAATAATCCATGTAGTTATTGGAATAGAAAAAAGTGAACTAAACCATCCACCGTCACTTCCAGAATTTGATCCATTTGTGTCCAAAGAAGAGAGAACACTTTTCGAACTTGCAGTGGAACCAGTATCATCTTTTAAAGTTTCATTGATTGATTGCATTATGGAATTGGAATTTGCTTTGTTGTCCATTATAATAAAAATATATATATTATTTTTTTTATTATACAACGTTGAATTACCGATTTTTCTCGATTATTGGTTTAATTTTTTTTTACTTGTTTTTTCACTTGTTTTTTGTCTACAAAATATTGTCCACAAGGCCCGCAGTGGTCTTCATTTGATAAATCTATTTTTCGGTTTATTTTTTTATTACAATAGTCAATATTCCATCTTCCCAGTGTTTTTGGTATCTCTTTTGGCAATAATTTTTTAATAATGTTTACAATATATTTCATACTAGTATTAGTAATTTATTTTACTTTTTGATGTAAACTTTAAATCCTTTCATTTTTTTATTTTAAAGTAAGTAAATACAACATATTGTTCATATCAGCAAGAATTTCATCGCGAATACTTGCAAAATCATTAGTGAAGTTACTATTATTATCTAACCCACTTAAAAATATGTTAAACTCTTTTACTTTTTGAATAAAAGATTCTTCACTTATATCTTGTATTTCTATTTTTATACCGTTCACTTTAGCTGCTCTATTTGTTTTACCTAAAAGAACCTCAATAAACTGGTCCATCATTTCTTGCAATTTACTATAATACTCATCTGTTGCCTTATGAGTTGAAAATTTTTTTGTAGACCAATGTAATAACTGAGTGTATACTAAAATATTATAAGATTTATGTAAAAAATCATCTAATAACGTTTGATGATACTTTATTTTTATATTTTCAACAGATTTAACTGGTTCAACAGAATTTAATGCCTCGGACATTTTATATATATATATATATATAAAATATTTTTATTAATTTATTATTTATTTAAAAGAAAGCAAATACAAAAATTGGTTCATATCGGCAAGGATTTCATCTCGAATGGTCATTAAATCCATATTTGCCATAATTCTCATTGCTTTATGATTATGCAAAGTAACTAAATAACTTTTAAATTCCTTTACTTTTTGAATAAGCTGACTTATATTATTCAAATCATAAAGAGGTAACGTTTTTTGTCGTATCAAGTCTATTCTTATACCAGTTTTACCTAAAAGAACTTCCATAAACTTATCCATGTTTTCGTTTAATTTGGTATACAATTCATCTGTTGCTTTATGAGTTGCATAGCTATGCGTCTTCCAATGATAAAGTTTTATTAATAAAATCATTTCAAAAAACTTCATGGTTATTTCTCTCTCAAAATTGGCGTAAATAGTGCGATTTCCATTGTTTCCACTAGTGTCATATTTTTTACGAGTTCCATTATTAACTATTTTTCTTCTTGTTATATTCATTTTTTTGGCCATTTTAATATATACATATATTTTAAATATTATTACAACCTAGGTACAAACTTCTCTCCAAAACTATCCATGGCTTCCAGTTTTTCGATTGTTTTTTCTAAATTGGTAGTTTTTGTGTCTTTGAATAAATAATCTGTTCCAGGACTTTCTTCGTTACCTTTTATTTGCTTGTATATAGTATCTATTTTTCTCATTATGGTGGTTACAATTTCTTTTTGTTGTTCTCGAATTATTTCCTCAGTCAAACTAATATTTTCACACAAAAGTGACACCACAAAATAAATGATGTATTTTCTTTTTCTATTACAACTATTACTATACTTAAGTGTAAACAGCGATAAAAGTGCTTTCACTATTTTTTGGATAATACTCGGTTTTTCAGTAGATTTTTGTAAAAAAATATCCCAAATTATCCAAATGACATCCATTTGATGTTTACTGTCAACAGGTATATTACTTCTACGCTCACATTTTAATTTTTCTTTTTTATTTTTACATATACTTTCGAATTCAATAATCCATTCTATCCAATAACAAGATTGTATAACATTTTTGCTTTCATCCGATAAGTTATAAGCCAATTCATTTACTGCAATAAATAACTCTTTTGGATCTTCTTTCATAAAATATTCATTACCGTAATAAGCTGTGGGTGCTTTGAAACGATCTGTCATTTGTGTCATATCAAAATCGTCTTTTTTAATTTTAATATCATCAAAACTATGTTTCCGTTTAGCATCACATAAAATACACATTATTTCGCAAAAAAGTTTTCTAATCTTATCACTATTTCTTAATCTCAATTCATTTCCAGCATATCCATTATTAATGGTTTGTTTAAAATGATCAATTCTTAGTTCTAAATAAATGGAAATTTTAGGATTTCCTAAATGAATAAATTTACTATAAAAAAAGAGTATAACCTCCCATAAATCACTAAAATGACCAGCACAAATTAACTCAGCACTCCAATAACATGCAGGTTCTATTTTTGATTTAATCAAACTATTTAGCAATTCTTTTTTAACATCCGTTTTTTTAAATTTTGAAAATGTAATCCCTTTGAAATCTTTGGCTTGTCTTATATCATTAATTTCAGTATCAGTGGACATAAATATATATAATAAAATTTATACAAAAAAAATAACAACAATACATATAGATGAAAATGAAAAATCCAATGAAATCTATTACTAATTTATATGGCAAACTATCATGTTTTGGAAAAATATTAGTATTTATATGCTTATTATTAATAATCATAGTATTTTTTAAGTACATCAATAAGAACAAACATAATAATGTAGAAGGATTTCAACAAGAGCAAGAATTTCTATTTAAAAAAGGAAATGATATTTATGATGACTTTTATGCTGATATTTACGACTATCTTGTTTTCAATGAACTTAAAAATGATTATGAAGTCGGAATGATTATTAATCAAAATACACCTAATGTAAAGTCAGTTATTTTAGATGTGGGTTGTGGTACAGGTCATCATGTCGGAAAAATGTCACAAAACAACAACTTAGAGGTAATTGGAATTGATATTTCACCATCCATGATTAAGAAAGCCAAGGAAAATTATCCGAATTTGAATTTTCAAATAGCAGATGTATTAAATAGAGATGCATTTCAAAATAATATGTTCACACATATATTATGTTTGTATTTCACTATTTATTATATTGAAGATAAGAAGCAATTTTTTATTAATGCCATGGATTGGTTGAAACCAGGTGGCTATTTAATTGTACATTTAGTAGACAGATATAAATTTGATCCTATTTTACCACCAGGAAATCCACTATTTATAGTTTCACCGCAAAAGTATGCAAAAGAGCGTATAACCAAAACGAAAGTTAATTTTAATGAATTTATATACAACTCTAACTTCAAATTAAATGAGACTGACGATGTTGCCATTTTTGATGAGAAATTCAAATTTAATAATGGTAAAGTGCGAAAACAAGAACACATATTATACATGAACAATATAAGTGACATAATGAATATGGCACAAGATGCTGGGTTTTTAATACATGCCAAAATCGATTTAATGAAAGTTGCTTATGAGTATCAATACTTATATGTTTTTTTAAAACCAGCATAATTTAGAAAAAAAATCTATTTTTTTGTAATAAATATTATTTACGAAAAAATAATATTATAAAAGTTTATAAAATTTTAATGACAAATATAAAAGATAGTGAAATCGATGTATTTATTGAAATTTCTAAAAATTCGAGTATCAAATATGAATATGATATGGTGAATAAAGCACTACGGTGTGATCGTATTTTACATACTCCATTTAAATATTTTTTTAATTATGGTTTTATTCCTAATACTATGAGTGGAGATGGTGATCCTTTAGATGTTATTGTATTAATGGAAGAAGAATTAATTCCAGGTTGTTATATTAAGTGTAAAATTTTAGGTTGTTTAGATACAAGTGATGACGATGGAAATGATCCTAAAGTTATTGCTTGTCCAATTAATAAAATTTCACCTAATTATAAAGACTTAAATAACTTAGAACAACTATCAGAACACCTACAAAAAAAATTAAGTTATTTTTTTTCCCATTACAAAGATTTAGAAAATAAACATGTGAAAATAAATGGATTTCTTACAAAGGAAAAAGCAATTGAAATTTATGAATTGTCAAAAATAAATTTTCAAAAATTTAAAAACAATATTATTACTAGCAGTAGCAATAATACGAATAATAGTAACAATAATGAGTTATGTTTTTGTGAAACTTTAGATACGATGTAATCATAAAAAAAATAACCTTTCAATAAATATGTATCCAGTGGTTACATATATATTTATAATAATTATTGTAATGATTATAATTCTTTATGCTTATGTACGAATAAAATATGGGTTTTGGTATTATCAACCAGTATTTCATGTATATAATATGTGGTATATGTTTGCACCTCCTGGAATAATTCAACACGATCTTCCAAGAGAGAATAAGTATACCAATTTTAAAAATGTGGAAACCATCGTTTATACTGAACTTCCTGACTTTAAATTGCAACGATTTATTCATTTTATCAATGCAAACTATTTACAAAATAAAGACAATATTTATGTTCCTAAAAAAGAAAATGTAATTCCTTACTTTTTTGGTCACAATACAAAATCTTTTTTTTCTTTTTACAAAGAGCCTGATCTTATCAACGACTTAAAAAAAGGAACTATTATCAAGGACGACAAAATAGTCGGTGTTATGACATCGAGACCTATTCATGTTTTCATCAATAAAGGTGAAAAAGATAGTGCGTTTGATGCTTATTATGTAGATTATTTGTGTGTTGACAAGGGTGAGAGAAAAAAAGGAATTGCACCGCAAATTATACAAACGCATCATTACAATCAACGACATCTCAATAAAAAAATGGTTGTCAGTTTGTTTAAGAGAGAAGGGGAACTCACTGGAATAGTTCCGTTGTGTGTATATTCTACTTACGGGTTTTCTATGAAAAAATGGCACAAACCTCATGAACTACATGCAATGTATAAAATAGTAGAAATCAATGAACAAAATTACCATTTTTTTTTTGATTTTATGCAGTCGAATAGAGAACAATTTGAAATCATTATTAATACAGAACATACAAATATTATTGAGCTTATCAAGACCAAGAATATTTTTGTCTACGTTTTGATGGAAGAAGAAACCATAAAATGCGCTTATTTTTACAGAAAATCATGTGTATTTTATGAAAAGGGCTTGGAAATTTTATCGTGTTTTGCCTCGATCCATAATGGCACTATTACAACCGAAGTCTTTGTACAAGGATTTAAAATAAGTTTTTGGAAAACAGCCGAGAAAAATTATTTTGGATTTGCTGTTATCGAAAACATATCTCATAACAATTTGATAATTGACAACCTATGTATGAAAACGGCCCCAGTGATAATAAGCCCAACGGCCTATTTTTTTTATAATTTTGCTTACCACAGTTTTAAACATAATAAAGTATTGATTTTGAATTAAACTTTTAACTAATGTAGCATACTGACCTAAAAGAAAAATGAAACAAAAATATAAAAATTATATTGGGTTATTAAAATATTTTTTATTATATATATAGTATATGTATTATTTACTTTTATTTGTTTTTTTGACTTGGTATTTTAAACCTATTAGGTTTTACATATTTAGTTGGTTTTTTATATTTTTAAATAACAACGAAAAAATAGGAAAGTTACTAGGAATAAAATATGTAAATGACAATGAAATTTCAGTTTTCAGAAAAGATACGCAAATGTATTTGCCCCTAGTAAAAAAAATGTTAGTAGAATATTTTTTTTTAATAAAAATAAATGACCTTGAAGCAATAAAAAAATTTACTAAATTACAGTTTAATATGGCAAATAATATTAACTTTGATAATTATCTTTTAAATATAAAAGATAAAACTATGACATTTGATCAGTTTGAAGATTATATAACTAAAATTTTATTACTTGAAATTAATTCATTTTGTAAAGTTTTAACAGATGAAGAGTTTATAATTTTTTATAATAATAATAAAATTATTCGTAACTTACTTAACCAAATCACTATTTCTAATCGTAATTTTTATTACGACTTAATAAAAGATACTAGAGAATTGTTAGAATTTAGGCATATTTTAAAAAAACTACCACCAGAATACAGAATGTTTTACATTGTTCCTCAACTGACTATGGTAAAAACGTTATCTGAAATGGTACTTTATAAAAATGGAGACTTTAGTGATCTACAATTATATGAATTTTTAATACCTGCTAGTAAATTTTATACTATAACTCATAAAAATGACTTATACTTTGTTCGAAGAACGATAGATAAAACAAATAGTTATACAAATACTGGTTTCGGTGTAAAGGGACACCAATGCCCAGGAGCAATTTTTGTGACAAATGTATATAATAAGTTAATAAATTTATTTAAAAATTATAAAATAGAAATAATTGGTGAAGTAAAATATGAAAATGATAAAATTTTTTTAAAAAATATAATAAATAAAAATGAGATTTCGTTAAAATTTATATAATTTTTATTCTGTTTTGTTATAATGGATAGTGAAATAGAACTAACAAACAAAGACACAGGAACTACTTTATTTGTACCATCAGTTACAACTATAACTTATTTTAAAGGAGATTTAAATTTTAGTTATATTACAAATAAAATACATGAAATTATAGATGTAAATCCTTGGTTGACAAGTAATATAATAAAAAAAAATGATAGTTACTATATAACTTATAGTAACAAACTAAAAAATTTTTGTATAGATGATTATTTATTCTATGCCCAAGAAGATATTTTTGAAAACATAATAAACGTGGAAGATTATGAAAAAATAATGGGTTCTACAAATAAATTTTTTGTTAAATCTGGATATAAATGTGTTAATAATAAAGAAAAATTATTTAGAGTTACTATACTTGAGAGTAAAAAAATATATGAACCTAAATTTGCTTTAATAGTTTCATTAAGTCATGTATTAGGCGACAGTCATACTTATTACAAACTATACAATATGATTTCTGAAAACAGCATTGTAGAAAAAATGATAATTCATAGACATAAAGAATTTGATAATATCACTATGGAAAATAAATATTCTTGGTACTCTTATTTAGGAGTAAAATTATACAAGTTTATTAGCTCATTTAAAAAAAATATTAAAAGGTTCAATCTATACATTTTAGATGACAATGAATTAGAGATACTAAAGAATAAATATAAACCGATTAATAATAATATTTCAAAAAATGATATTATAACTTCAAACTTTTTTAACAGTGCTAATTGTAAAATTGGGCTGATGACAGTTAACTTTAGAAATATAGTTGAAAGTTTAAATAATTTAAATGCAGGAAATTATGTTGATACTATAAAATACAGTTTAAATAAAGAGATAACTCCTATTTTAATTAGAGAAAAATTAGAGTGTTTAAAAAAAAAAAATAATGTTCACAAAGATTGGCTTTATTTAAATGTTTATATACTTTTATTAGATTTTTTTAATTTTTTTAATTTTTTTAATATGTCTGTTGCTACAATTTCGTCGTGGACAATATTTAATAAAAATATTGAATTAAGAGATTGTGAAGAAACACTGCATATACCTTGTATATCAAATTTAAATTCAAATATATATTTAAGTAATTTTGCTGTAGTTTTTAAAATATCAAAAAACCAAACTGGAATTTTAAGTAACGTCGAATATTGTAGTTATAATTAATTTTTATATAAAGATTTAGTATAAATGGACAAATTTATTAAAATTATTGCTAATAAACTAAATTTAGATTTAAATAGTGATACAATTAATTCGAATATATTAGCTGACGGAAATACAAGTGATGTTATTGAAGTAGTTAAAAATAAAACAAGTTTAGTATGTAAAATATTAAATTATCAACATTGTACAACTAAATTATTATTTGAAAATGAGATGTATTTTTATTTAAATTTTTATAATAAACTTTCCTTTATTAATATTCCAAAGTTAACATACCTTCATAATATTGAACCAGAAAAGTTTATAGTTTTAGAAAAAATTGAATATTACAATTGTGATTTTAATAATTTACATAATATTAAATTAGCATGTGATGAAATTTTAAAATTACATATTCATTTTTATGAGAAAAAAAATTTACTCAATTTAAATTACAAAAATAATTCTGAATATATTATTGAACATGCAATTTTTTATGATATTAAAGAAAATTTACATATTTTAAATAAATATCTAGAACCTAATTTATTTTTAAAAATTAGTGATTTGTGTAATAATGTTAAATTAATTTACAATACAAATGAACGTATGACTATTATTCATGGTTCATTTAAAAGCAAAAATATTTGTTTTAAAAAGACAAATAGTATTATGACACCTTATATAATTGATTGGTCTTTAATAAAAAATGGCTATGCAGTGGAAGATATTTTATATCTATTAATTTTTTCTCTAGATCATACTTTTTTTAAAGAAAATTATTTAGAAATATTAAATTATTATTATTATGAATTTAATAAACATAAATATTACAGATTAGATGATTATAATGAAGATATATTGGTTTCTTTGAAAGGTTTTGTGTTAATAAGTATTATTGGCTTATTTTTAATAAATTATGTAACAAAAAAAAATAATAACTGTTTTGAATATTTTAAAAACTATATGTTTATTTTAGAACATTATGAAGAAGTAAACAAAAATAAACATAGTCTTATTTCGTATGATGTAACAGAATATTATGACATAGATTCTTATTATAATTATGCCTATTATTCGTGCATATTTTTTACTTTTAACATAAGTTTAGCAAGTTTTTTAATATATTATTTATTATTATAAGATGGATTATTTTGAATATATTATTAATACTTATAACTCATTTATAAATATAATAACAGAACTACTATTTGAAGTAAATGATACTATAAATAAATACGGTGTTTTTTAAAATTTATTTAGGGAGTTTTAAAATAGAAAAAATATAATATTAATTTATAAATTTTTTTATATTTATATATATATATATAAATGCCACAAAGTATTTATAAAACTTTCGACCTGTTTTTTTTACAGTCAGATATATTGAAAGACATTATTATTCATGTTAAAAATTTAAATGATAAAAAACAAACCAAAGATAATATAGTATGCGTTAATTTATTTTCATCAAAAACAAATAAAAAAATTGGATATCTTACTTTAAATTATCATGGAATAAGAAATGGAACTGGAAGAAATAGATTAGGATATGGTTATATGGTATTAAAAAATAAAACAATAACTATTCCAATTAATGTATTTGAATCGCATAATGATTCTAGTAATATTCCAACTTTTCCAGAAAAAATATCTACTACATCAACAGTTGTCGATCACCATAACAGTAATACATACAATACTACTATAGAAGTTTCTTATGATGATAAAGAAAAATATTCAGCAGTAGTTACATTGTATAATAATTAATAATAAATTATGTAATAAAAAAAATTATAACACATTAATGTAATATAATTTTTTATGTATCCATTAGTTAATGAAAAATATAACATTATATTTTTTTGGTCTTATAAATGTGGTTGTACTTTTATAAAACATTTATTTTATAATGAAATAAGTAAAAAAAAATATAGTACTAATTATATTAAACTGTTAACAGCTTTTAATATATTATATAATAATAATAATTTAAATAGCAAAAACTTAACACTTTACACAAAAATTTATGTTTGTAGAAATCCATATATAAGAATTGTCTCGTGTTTTTTAGATAAATATATAAATAATCATTTTTCTTTTTTATTTAATACTAATATTGCCTTCAAAAATTTTTTTAGAAAAAATAAAATTAAAACCACATTTAAAGAATTTATAAATTTAGTTTATGAAAAAATAGTTTTGAAAAAATTTAATTTAATTGAGTATAATCATATTGAAGAACAATTTAACAATACTTTTTATTTTGATAAAATTTTTAAGTTAGAAGATATTAATTTAAATGACAATTTTTATGATTATTTAAATACATTGGTTCCATCTTTAAATTGTAAAAATGAGAAAATGATATTCAAAAATTATACAAATACTCAAACTTCAACTATGTATATAGAGAACGCTTATAATTTGGAATATCAAGAATTGTTACATTTAAAGAAAAATAATGCCCTACCAAATTATGAATGTTTTTATAACAATGAAATTATTGAAAAAGTTAATGAAATTTATAAAAATGATTTTAAAATATTAAAAATGTTTAACATTGAATATAATGATTGTTTTAAACCTGATAAAGTGTTGATTTTGAACTAAATCCACCTTTTCTAAAGGTGGAAAAGGTGGAGTAGCGCACTTGAGTTGTTTCTTTGTGGTATTTTTGAAGTTGGAATTTTTCTATCCAAAATGTGACTTTGAATTAGTCCAGTATCGTCTATAACAAAATAAAAAACACCTTCCCATAGAATTCTGTTTTTAGTGTCACTAGTATCAGGCAAAGAAATATCCACCAAACATTGTATCATATTCATTTCGTCGTCATAGTCAAATTTTTTTACATTGACACATGGATAAATGGAGAGAAACACACATGCTGCTTGAAGTGATTGAATTGTTGCTGCATATAATTTTTTTGTAATTGTTATTTTATTTTTATTTTCATGTATAACGGTGATATGATCTGCTAAAACAGAAAAGTCTATATTAGGAGATGAAAATATGGATGGCAATTCACTTCTTACAGTGTCCAATGTTTTACCGATATTTGTGTAAAATCGTGCTTTGTTTGTATCAAAGTTGTATTTTGAAATTGAAAATGTTACTGTAGTTGATAACATCAAACAACACCATAGCAAAAATAACATATTTATAGTTTTATTATACATATAATCACTAATATTTCTTTAAATTGTATTGCTCAGAAATCTTTCCTAGTTCAATGTATCGTTGTTTTTGTTTTGCGAGTTAGCTTGTTTGTTAAATTAAAATTACTATAAAAGTGTTTTTGACATTATATTTGCTAACATCTCGTCATTTACTTTTTGTTGTAATATTTGTTTTAATAACAACTGTTCTAATTCAGGAATATAAAAAGTAACTTTATTATAATAGCTACCAATAATAAATGCAGTTTCAGTGATCGTTTTATCCAATGAGTTTACTTTTATAACATCATTAAACAAAGCAATCGAAAAATAATTATAAGAATGTAACTTATTAAACACCCCTATATACTTTATCTTATTATGGTCGATGTAATAAATATTGTTTTCTATAAGATTTTCATAACAAATTGTCTTCATTTAATTATTTTTTATTACTAACTTTTTATTTATTTTATTTTATTTTATATCATTTTTTTTATAATTTCCACCTTTAGAAAAGTTGGATAAAAGGTTATAAACCAAAAAAGATTGAAGATTTGGCTCTACCTTTTCTAAAGGTGGATAAAAAGTTATTTTAGAGGTCATCATCCTTTAACTGTTCACACATCTTGCCTAGTTCAATATATCTTTGTTTCTGTTCTTTACCTAGTGTTTTTGTTTTGCGAATTAATTTGTTTGTTAAATTAAAATTACTTATATCAATTTTTAAATCGGAAGGTGGTGTAAATACTTGTGCACCTATTTCTAAAAAGAATATTTGGTTTTTCTTATTATAAAATAAGATTGGGTTCCCGTCGTCATCCATTTCTATACAACCACATGTACAGTAGTCAATGTGATTTATTTCATCATTTTCTTTCTTACACCGAATGTCCAATACATCAACGTCATTCATGTATTCACTAAAAAATTCATGAGCTTGTTCTTTGTCAGTAAACAAGAATACTTTTGGAGGATTAATAGTAATGGATGTTAGTCGCGTTTTTGTAGAACAGTCTTCATAATATTGAAAATCATAACATCCTTCATGTTTGTTATGAACTATTAAATATTTTGTCGTCATTTTATTTATTAAATTAATATTCATTATCATTATGTATTTAAGTTGTTTTAGCAACTTTTTGAAAAGTTGCGCAAAAGCAACTTTTTTGAAAAGTTGCGCAAAAGCAACTTTTTTGAAAAGTTGCTTTGACACCACCTTTATTAAAGGTTGATGTTAATGTTTTGCACCACTTTTATAAAAGTGGTAAAACAGTTTAAACATATTATTACTATTTTAATAAATAAAATGAAATTTATTAAAATAATTTTTTTATCTTTTTTATCTTTTTTATCAACAACAGTAGCATTTATAAATACACAATTTATTTATAAAACACCATTATCATTATATTCTCAAGATATAAAACTCAGAGCTGATCGTTTTAAGGATGAAGCAGCGAAGTTAAGACAGGAAGCAGGAGAATTAGAAGTATCATTGAGAGAAGAATCAAGAGCTAAAGGTGTTCCAGAAGAAATGATTAATAAGCTTATACCAATAAGAGCACAAACAGTACAAAAAGTGCAAAAAACAGCAAATACATTGCCAAATTTAAAAGAACAAGTGACAGCACTAACAGCAAAAGAAGTTAGATCTAACCTAGGATATTTAAATACAGGCGACGCTATTCGTATGACATCTGAATTGGAAAGAATAAAAGAAAAAAACGTAATATCAAAATGGAATTCTAAAGATTTAGAAAAACCTAGATTTGATGTTAGTAATTATCGATTAAAATCCAAAACTAGTATTGAACCATTAAATCTTAAACTTGACGATGTCGGATTTGCTTATCAAAAAGTTTTAGTTTCTGCCGTTGCGATTGGAACTGTATGTGGTTTAGGTGCAAATGCAGTTGGCGGTGAGTTGGGCTTTTTATTAGGTTATGCATCCGCCTTATTTCCAGTTCTACTAGTGGGTGTTGGTAGTATAGCTCCAGGACTTATTGGTGAAGTTTTATACAGATTTAAATTGCTTACAAATGAAGAATCCAGAAAAAGACATGTTAGAATAAATGCAGGAAAATTTTTGGCAGGGTATGTATGTGGATTACCAGTTGCTAGATTTAGTCAAAGCAATCCTAGTAACACAGCAGAGTTTTTTCAACTAAAACCAACTGGTACAAGTGAAGTTGAAGACAAACAAATATTTGCAAAAAGTAAATTCAGTCAAATCGACATTGCAAGAAGTTCAATAGTGTGTCTTGCTGGTTCTGTTGCAGAATGTATTGAATTTGGTGTAGCAAGTGGAAGTAATCCAGGCGATGTTAATTTGCTAAATGAATTGATGAATTCCGTCGACCCTACTATTAGTGCAGAACAGAGACAAAATCATATTCGTTGGTCCGCACTTACTGCATGGGAAATTTTAGATCAATACAAAGATGAATATAAAAGATTAGTTGTAGCTTTTGAAAAAGGGCTGCCAATGGAAGAGTGTATTGCCATTATCGAGGGAGAAGGAGAGCTATAACATCAACCTTTCCACCTTTAAGAAAGGTTGATCCAAATCATTAACCTTTCTCAAATGTTGTTTTGCGCAACTTTTTTGAAAAGTTGCTTAGCGTACATACTTGCCAACTCGTGCAAAAGAATCAATGACAAAAATTATGAAAATTCCTAAAAATGAATACAAAACAACTTCTTCAGTTACGTTATTTGTTCGCTCATCTTGTTTTTCTTCTAATAAATTAATCATGTAATTCAACTTTTGCAGAAGAAGATCTTGTTGAGTATTACCACTACTCATTGGCTCATTATAATAATTTTGACTGTAATATTGTTTGTTAATTGGATTTCTTTGTGGTACACCTTGAATATTAGGCAACATTTTTTTATAATAATCATCAATGCTTTTATTATCACCATAATTCATGCGATAGTTATTCAAATCAAGATTATTTTCATCGTCATAATTTGGTTGAGGAGATTTTCCTAATATATTATACATATTATTTTGATTTGTCATATTTTGCATTGCTTCATTAGTTAAAGTTCTTTCAACACCTGATGATGTAGGCTTTGGGGGTGGATTAAAATTTGGTATGTTTGAATTTGTATCACTATCTTCTGGATTATTATGAATTTCTTCTAAAACTGAATTAACTTTCTCTTTATTAAAACTAGAACTATTAGAATTATTAAACATTTCTTTTGAATATATTTTTTGTGTTTTATTATGTTGATGTGTTTGTCTTTTTTTATTTAATAAATTATCATTATTATCATTATTATTTATATCATCAAATGGAGCTGCATATATTGCTAAAGACATTCTTAATAAAAATTAAGATAATAATTTGTTAAAGAGACTGAAATTAATTTAATAATAAAAAAATTTATTATATGAGAATAATATAAATGGCAATAAATACTTTCAGTAAAAATAGTATTAGCATTATTGTATCACTTTTATTAGTAATTATTTTAAGTGAATCAAAATTATTTTTCTTCTTCACAGAAAGTTATTTAGGAAGAAGTATACTTATTATCATAATATTATTTGCGAGTTATTTAAATAAAATTTTAGGTATTGTTTGTGTATTCATTATCATCATTATGTTTAATAGTAATATGTTGTCCAATTTTGAAGGTTTTGATAATAGTTCAGATACTACATCAATGCCTGGAGCAGGCGGAGGAGGTGTTAGACAACCCACAAATACATCTTCAATGCCTGGAGCAGGCGGAGGAGGTGTTAGACAACCCACAAATACATCTTCAATGCCTGGAGCAGGCGGAGGAGGTGTCTATAATCCGACAACTGCATCTTCAATGCCTGGAGCAGGCGGAGGAGGTGTCTATAATCCGACAACTGAAACATCAATGCCTGGAGCAGGCGGAGGAGGTGTCTATAATCCGACAACTGAAACATCAATGCCTGGAGCAGGCGGAGGAGGTGTCTATAATCCGACAACTGAAACATCAATGCCTGGAGCAGGCGGAGGAGGTGTCTATAATCCGACAACTGAAACATCAATGCCTGGATCGAATGGTAGTGGTACTTACCAACCATCTAAAATCAATGTAACTACCAAAACAAAAAATAATGCTATAGAAGGATTTGACTTACAATCAACTGAAAATACTATTAAAAGAGGTAAACAGTCTAATTCTATACAAGTTAATCCTTACTTAAAAACTTCAGTTGATGTAGCACCTTATGAAGGACATATTCATGCAAATTCTTTTAACGAGGGATTTAGTCTTTTTTAAATAGTAAATTTATAAATAATTCTAAACTTATATTATACTATAAAAATGAAGATACTCAATAGTAATAGTAAACATTTATATAGATTAGCAATTGTAGTTATTATAGTTATTATAGTTATAATGATTGTATTTTGCCTGAACACCAAAAATGAAGGATTTACATCTGGTTTTCGTCAAATGTACCGTCCTCACGTAAGAAATGCACGTTTGATTGTCGAAGAACATTATAATAAAACAAAAAATTATTTTACGATTATGCTTAAAAAATTTGGTATTATATAAAAATATATTAATTTTAAATTAAAATTATTTAATATATTTAATAAATATATGACTACTAAAGGAGGGGCTATACCCAAACCAAATACAAATATTTTTACACCTTTATTTAATGGTATGAGTTATTTAAATAGTCATGTTATGTATTTAAACAATAGTAAATTTTTTGCAGGTGTTATTATGATTTTATTGAACGTTGGTTCAAAATTTATGTCCATTCAGTTTAGTAAATCGACAGAAGAATATATGAAATTTTCATTGAGTAAACAATTGTTAGTATTCGCAATGGCTTGGATGGGTACGCGTGATATTTATATATCTTTAGGATTAACAGCAGTTTTTACAATTTTATCAGATCATTTGTTTAATGAAGAAAGTAGTATGTGTGTAGTTCCTCATAAATATAGAATTTTGCATAAATTATTAGATACAAACGGAGATGGTGATGTTTCTGAAACAGAAATTGCAACTGCTATTGCAGTATTAGAAAAGGCAAAACGAGAGAAGCAACGAAAGCAACAAAAAGAAGCTTTTTCAAAGTTTGATTTTGATAAATATAACTATGATAAATAAATTAACTAAAAATTTATTCTTATTTTTATACTAGAAGATTCATATAAAATTTTGAATGCTTTCTTGAAACGAAACAAGGAATTCAGTTCGTTCTTTTGGCGTTAAAAGTGACCAAATTATATTTATTTGAGTAGTAACTGGTTTTGTTTCTAAATTACTAACATAATTATTTATGCTTTCACAACTTTGTAAATATTGATTACGTCGAAAAATATTATAAAAATTCTCAACATACCCATACATTGTCGCTTGATCATTATTAATAAATAAAACTAAATCGTTTATAAGCCAGTACTTGTCTTCTGGTTCAGCTTCTTCAAAATTTACTATCCAATAATTATAATATAAACTTACTATTAATTCTTTTGTTTCTTTGTAATTTTTTATATCATTCATTATTACATTAGGTTGTAATTGATATGTATAAGGTATAATATTACCAATAATATCTTGAGGTAATTTTTGGATAAATGTAATCATAAAGTTATATGTTACTATTTAACTATATAATTTTATATATATTTTTTACACTATTATACTTTTACATTTTATTAAGCACGTCGTGTTCTGTTATTAAACGGTATAGTTCTATATTTTTGAGTGCCTGAATTTGCATAAGGGTTTGTAAAAACTTTTCTTGTAGTTGTTTTGTTTGCACTGTTTGTATTCGTTGTATTTTTAACGGTTTTATTTTTTGCTAACATACTGTAATCTGGAAGCATAGTATACTTCAATCCTCGCATATTTGCATAACTTTTTCGTATAGCATTCCAGCGTTGTTTACACTTAATATTGCTTAAATCTTCACTAGTTAATGACGTACCTGGATGTAATTCCATGTTAATTGTGATGTAGTAACTTATGTTTGTTTTATTTGCTTCCTCTACATTTGAATTACTTTTAACAAAACTAGATGATCCAAAAGGTGATTGTCGTGGGTAAGGAAATGGACGTGAATAAAATGGTGGTTGACCACGTGAACTGTATGAATTGTATGAATTGTATGGGTTATATGGATAATTCACGGAATATCGTGGTTTATTCGAATAAAAAGGTGCACCTCCGCCTATTTCGCGAGGACTAGAATCGCCAAATGGGTTTGATCCAGCATCATCATCATCATCATCGAATGGATTTGCTGGTTCAATCGCCTTGAATGAAGATTTTATATTTCTCAAAATACTAGGTGAAAAATATTGTTTAATCAATTTAATAAATTTTTTATTTTCCATTGTAGTTTGGTCATGTAATATTGTGTCAAAAATTCTATATAAAATATTTAAAATGTTATCTGGAAACAACGATTGAAATATCTTTCTTACATTTTTATCCAAAATATTAATATAAAAACTTGCAAATACTAAAAAAATAATATAAAAAGGAGGAAAAATATGACTACCTTTATTAAAAACTGTTTTTTTAACAACTGTTTTTTTTTCACTAATTTTTGGGTCAGTTATAAAACGTCTGAAAGTGTAATCAAAAGATATTAATTCATAATGTCTTTTTTCATTAAATAAAAACATATAATGTTTCCAATCGTTAATATTACTTATATAAGCTATACGTAAAGTTTCTTCGTTTTTTTCTATAGTAATTATGTTTAATTTTAACACTGCACATATTGAATCAATAGCAAAAGTATCAGCCCAATAGTCTGAGCTTTTAATATAATTTGCATAATTTGATTTATCTACCATTGTAAAGGGTTGTTGAATTGTTTTGGGTGTCATTGAACTAGGTTTCGAAACTAAAAAATTATCACTACTATTATAAATATTTGTAATATAATCCATAAATACATTTTCTGACATTTGTGGGCTTACATTATTAATAAATTCTTCATATTGTCTCTTAAATTCATTATTTAAAAAATTGATGTTCACATTTACATAACCATAAAGCCTGTCATATTCCGATTTATCTAAATGTGTTAATTGATATGCAACAATTTCTCTTAAGCTCATTTGGGTAAATGAAATATTGTTTCCGTAATTATTATAAATTATTCTCTCTTGCATGGTATTACAAGCAGCATTATAATAATTTATACCATCTGCTACTGCAATAAAAAAACAATCTCCGCCGCCTGTATTTGAGTTTACTTTAAGCCCAGGTGTGATTGTTGCATCATAAGCTGTTTTACTTATATTACCTACGTTGTATTTAACATCAACAGAAGTGGTTTCTTTAAAAATTTGTACTACTAATTTTTTCTCTCTTTCATTCATATTTTTAAACATTGTATTTATCATAAAATAATAGTTAGGTTGCTGAAAGTATGTTTTTAATTCTAAACTTGGTTTTCTAGAAAATAGTAAAACAGGTGCTTTTAATGGTATAAGTTTCACATCTTCAATTGCTAATGGCTCTTCTGGTGGTGGTGGATTTGGTGGTTTTGGCTCTTCTGGTGGTGGTAAAGGTGGATAAGGTGTTGGTTTTGGCGGTTTATTATGTGGTCTTGGTTCTGGAGGTTTTGGTCCTGGAGGTCTTGGTTCTGGAGGTTTTGGCCCTAGTGGTTTTGGCCCCGGTGGTGGTGGTAAAGGTGGATAGGGTCTTGGTGGTGGTGGTAAAGGCGGATAAGGAATTGGTTTTGGTGGTTTATTATATGGCCTTGGTTCAGGTGGTCTGGGTGCAGGTGGTCTGGGTGCAGGTGGCCTGGGTGCAGGTGGCCTGGGTACAGGCGGTCCAGATGGTGTTGGTGCACCTACACCTTTTGCTACATTAACTGGTCCAGTATAATTGGCGCCATAAATTAGATTTTTGGGTAAAGTTTCTAATTCTTTTTCACCGCTTATTATTTCATCTTTTACTATAGCATTATATATGTAAGGGTCGTTTATTCTACTACTATCTATATCAGGTAACTGCTGTATTTTTTTATCAATTTTCCAATCTCCTTTTGTCCATTGTACATCAGCAATAACATAAGGTTGTTTATTTATGTAAATAACACTATTTGTTGGGAAAATTGTATCTAAAGTTACTTGAATATTATTATCAACAAAACCTTCATTTGTTGCTTGTAATAACGTTTTTGCATTTGTTAAACCATGTGTGTTAATAAGGGATTGAAAATACCCTTTATTAAAAAATTCTTTTATTTGGATTTCCTTTGGTAATGTTTTTATTATAGTGGGTTTCAACTTAACAAGAGGATTGAATTGTATTGTTTCATCTACTTTATCTTTTGGAAGTGTCATAGAAGGTTTATATCGAATATTCTGAAATCCAGGAACACTTGTATTAATGGTTATTTTTAATTCATTTGGTATAGGTCCATTATTTTTATTATTATTTATCATATTTATTATTATTACTGTACTTATAATAATAATATATTATAACTTACTCATAAATTAAAATAAAATTGATTATATATTTTTTTACAAAACTTAATGATAATAAAAAAACATTTTATGAAATATGTCAAATTTATTGATAAAAATTAATCATTTAATAGAAGGAACCATTGTAAAACGTCCTTCTAAAATAATTAAATCCCCTTATGTTGCAGATATTCTACCTAGTTCAGTGGAAGACCCCCAAGAAATACTCGGTCATACTGCTTCACTTGGTTGTTGTGGTCTAGCTGATGTAGGAGCAACAATTTTGATGGCTGAAATACCAAATAGTAGTAATAAAAAAACAGAAAAACAAAAGTGTAGTTATCGAGTATACCTTTCTATTTTTAAAGATAAAGAACGAAATCAGGAAACAATAATAGGAATGCATCCAAAGTTAGCGGAAAATTTAGTAGAAAAAGCTTTACTAGGAAATTATCTCTCAAAACTACAAAACACTAGGTGTTTTAAGAGAGAAACTACAATTTACGTACAAGACAAAGTAGACTCGCGCTTTGACTTTAGTGGTATTGATGAAAATGGCATACCATTTATTATGGAAGTAAAAAATGTACCACTTGCTGATTTCGAGGATATAACTGCAGTTGAACGTAAAAAAAAGAACTACAGTGATCGCGCATTTAATTCAAAAGTAGCTTATTTTCCTGATGGATATCGTAAAAAAACTAAGGATCCAGTAAGTCCTCGAGCATTAAAACATATTAGAGAGCTTACTTTGATTAAAAAAGAATCGAAAACTCGTTGTATTATGTGCTATGTAATACAACGAACAGACGTAGAAAGTTTTCAGCCTTCTATTATTGACCCAGAATATAGAAAAGCATTCTATGAAGCCATAGAAGCAGGTGTAGAAGTTATTACATTAGTAATAAAATGGAGTAGAGAAGGAGAAGCTTACTTTGTTAGGGATAACTTGCCTATAAATTAAATATAATCAGAAATTTCGTGTTATTTTATTTGATTTATTTCATAAAATTGATTTATTAACTCTTGTGGTATTTTATCAAAAGATATGAGTGTTTCATTTAATTCGTATTGTTTATAATAATCAGGATTATTATCCATTTTTTTTTTGAAAAATTCAGGATCTTCGATACATTTCGTAGCGGTTTTAATTCCACACTTCGGGAAAACGGATGAAATATTATCACTCACGTCACCCATGATTATTTTCAATCTTACATCTTTTTCTTTTAACTTTTTAAAAGCAAGGTTATAGATATGTACATTTGTCTTAATAAGTTGCAAATAGTCAGTATCACTTGTAATAATATAAATATTACAATCAGGATAATCATTTAGTGTCTTTTTTACCGAAATTGCTATACAATCATCTGCTTCTAATCGTGGATGATATAATATTTGCTGGGCTCCTGCTTTTTGGAAAAGCTCATCTTCATATGCCATTTTGAAAAAGGGTCCACCCATAAATCCACTTTCCGGTCCATTATCACGAGTTGCTTTATATTTATCGTATAAATCATTTCGCCATATTTTTTCTCTCTTACAATCTTTTCCAACTATAATAGTTGGGTTTTCTTCAAGTTTATGTAAATTTAATTTTTTAGGAATTTGTTGTATTGTTTCTACAAATGTTTTTTTGAATTTTTCTACAAATACTTGGTTTTCAATAGGATTATCTAGTTTTTCTTCTGGATGGGCTAGTTTCCACCAATTTATAATAGAATAATACTTGTAAAAACAAAAGTAACTGCCATCTATAAATATAAATGTTTTAGTACTATTCATAATGTTGCGTTTTAATTAGTTATTTAAAAACTAATTTTAAATATCAATTTTATTAAATTATAATATATAATAATTATAATATATTTTATGGAAACAATGAATAATTCAAATCATATTTTTATAGCATATGGTTTTGAATACAATAAAGTAATTATTAAAGACAATAATTGTTGTATTGGAAAATCAATAAATAATAAAAACCCGGTTTATTGTTCTTTAATGATTAAAGATACAGATTTTAACGTAATTTCAAATAAAATTGGTTTGATGAAACTACATTATGAAGACTATTTATTACATATTGATAAATTAGCAAATGAAAAAGGTTTAAAAGCAAAATGGCAGTTAGTTTTTTACAGAAAAGATTTCGAATATTATATAAGTATTTTACAAGGAAAAATACCACAGTACAACTACCATTTGTTGCCTGATTATTGAATTTATATTTTTTGTTATGGTTTGTTATGTTTTTGATATAATAGACTTGATCCATGGAGTAGCTACCGATACTTTTGCATACACACCTGGATAATTAGACAAACCACAACCGACACCCCAACTTGTTATTCCTAGTACGAATGTTTGTTTATCTATTTTACAAAACAATGGACCTCCTGAATCACCTTGACAAGTATCAATAATTTTACCAGATGCGTTCAAACCACCTGCCAAAAACATACTAGGTTTGATAACATTTTTGGTATATTTAGTTTCGCTTATGTCAACATAATTTATGTTTGCTATTTGTAAAACAGCAGAAGGTTGACCCCCAGAACTAGTAGTTCCATAACCTAGTATTGTATATGGTATACCTTTTTTGTAAAATTCTTCTTTGCCAAGAAGTAAATTATTTTTAATACCATTGTTGCTTGGGTTTCCATCTAAAGTCAATATTGCAAAATCAAAATTGTTGGTCGTTACATTATACTTTGGATGTATATTTATTTCTGTTACACCGAACACCAATCCATTATCTGCTAAATTTTTTTTGTTGAATTGGACTTTAATAGTATTTGGGCTGTTTTTAACACTATCTAAACAATGTGCCGCTGTAAGAACATAATTATCTTTCAAATACACAGCTCCACAAAATGGAACAGTACTATTTTTTGATGCAATACTACAAAAATAATTAAACTCTGCTTTTTCACTTGGACTTGCTGGAAGTCCATTCACTATTTTAAGTCCAGATATTTTTGGACAACTATTACATTTATTACCAGACATATTATATATATTTTTATATATTTTTATTAAATAATATATATATTATAAAAACTTACTTATGAAAAATTTATGTATATCTTACGTAAAATATAATATACTATCGGTGCAAACACAATATAATAACACCATAAAGCACCTACACTGTTTGAATAAAAAAAAGTAGTTGTTGTAAATGAAAAAACTATAAAAAAAGCAAATAAACAACCTGTTAATAATGTTGGAAATCCCAAAATACTCATTATACATGATGAAATAATAAATAGCAAATAAACTAATTTGTAGTAGTTCATATTATTCCAATTCCATTCTAAATGATTTGTTTTTTTATTTTTTATCGTGCATTGAATTTTTTTATTAGTCAAAAAACTTAACGAATAAGGAATTACAGCACATAAATAAATAAACATTGAAAAATAAAATAATGAAATATGTCTTATTTTTGGATTTAAAGTTATAATTATAAACCCTAGCACTAATGGTTGAAAATTATTTAATAACATACCAATAATCGAAACAATCCTATTATAAGTATCACATTTTTGATGTGACCATAATAAATATTCTATTGCTTGCATTGAAGAAACGTAAAGTAAAATATAACCAACAATTTTATCTGTTACTGTTCCTAACGAAACACATAAAAGTGAACCAACAACTCCTACAATAAATGAAAAAGCACTTGCATTTTTGGAAAAACACATTTTATAATCTTTACATTATTATGTTATTATAAAATTGTATAAAATTATATAAAATTATATAAAATTATATAAAATTAGATTTTATATTCTCCTACTTGAATAATATCTTGATATAATTTTTTATATTCTATTGTATCTGGTTTCATTTTACGTAGTTGTTCCATTTTTTCTAATACAGTTCCTTCATAAAAAATATCATTTTGGAAAGTAGTATGTAATTGTTCATTTTTCATAATTATGTTATACAATTTATTTTTATTTTCTAGATTTGTGTATGAGATTTTATTTGTAAGTGGATACAAAAATGGACGAATTAAAGGTATTGGGTAATTTGCAATCACTAAATTCATTTTATAATCTAATTCATTCATTAAGTAATGAATGCATTCATCGCACAAAAATTTAGTTTCATTATTACCATAATGAAAATGATGATAATACCATAATAAACTATAAGATAAATACAAATTAGATAAAATATCTGACATATTACCAGATATCATTTGATTTGACTTAATTTTTCCGCCCATAATTGCTACAAAATTAGACAATAAACTAAACTTCAGGGTTGCTTTATCTACTCTTTGTTGTACAGCTGTTTCTTTGTTAAAATTTGAAAATAACTGCACCGAAGTAAGAATTTTAACATAGTTTTTTGTAATATTCAAAATCATTTTATTGAAATTATCTTTAAAATGGTCCAAGTTGTTTTCTTGAATACTTTGAAAAATAGGGAAAATATAGGGATGACTTTTATTCAGTCCTTGTCCAAAAATAATAAGGCCACGTGTCAAAGTATTAGATCCTTCAACGGTAATCCCTACTGGAGAAGCATTATAGAATTTAGTAAAGAAATTATTTTCACCCACGCAAATACCACTTCCTGAATATATGTCCATACCGTGATTAAGAACGGTGCGTGCACGTTCCGTTGTTTGTTGTTTCATAATTGCTGTAATGACAGAAGGAGTAGACCCAGAATCTAAAATATGATTTGTAAAATTAACCGAACTATGTATAATCCATGTGTTCAAATACATATCAATGAATTTCTCTCTTACCGCTTCCATATCACCTATTTTCATATTAAATTGTTTTCGTATATTTATATAATTCATAATAGAGTGTGTAATAAATTTCGATGAACCATTTGCTGTAGCAGGTAAACTTACTCCACGACCAACTGCAAGACATTCCATTAACATTTTCCATCCTTCTCCAATTTTATCACTTCCTCCAATGACCTGTTCAGTGTCAATTAAAATGGATCCTTTGATGGTTCCGTTTGGAAAACCAGCATTGTTTGGATTATGATATGTGTCTTGAATTAAACCATGTTGAGAACTTTCAATTAAAGCAACAGTTATACCACTTTTATTGGATCGAAGTAAACAGTCAGGATCTTCTAAATTAAAAGCAATACCAATAAGATTTGATATAGGCGCTAATGTAATGTATCTTTTATTAAGTGATATTCTAATTTTTATTTTTCCATCCACATTTTCAACAATTCCTTTATCAATTTCTCCAACTGCATCACTCCCATTATTTGGTCCAGTTAAACCAAAACAAGGAATAAATGAACCATTTGCTAACCTAGGTAAAAAATAATCTTTTTGCTTTTGCGTTCCGTAGTGTTGTAACAATTCAGCAGGACCAAGAGAATTTGGAACCATGGCTGTAACAGCAAGTGACGGATTATAAGATGCCAATTTTGTTAAAATTTTAGACTGGTCGGCAATTTTCAAACGATTACCATTGTATTTTTTATCTATAATCATACTTAAAAACCCTGATTTACCCAATTGGTTCATAGTATCATGAATATTATTACTTGGATAAATATTGTTGGTACCTATTTTACGCAACAGTTTATTTGTTTCATGTTCCATTCTTGGTTCATATGTTTTTTGTATACTTTTATACAAATTCTTGTAATTTATTTTTCCAGTAAAAATCTCTCTATCAATGGAAACTCCTCCAGACTTAAGAGCGATAATTTCAGTTTCTGAAATTTTAGGAATAATTTTTTTTACAGAATTAAATGCATGGCGATACATTGGTTTTTATATTTTAATAAAATATTTTTATATTATTTTTACCATAATATATTTCTACTCAAATTATTTGCAGAATAACGGTTCGATTTCCAATTTCCTTTCATAAATTTTGTACGAGTTAAATAATTTTTACGACGTTGTTTATCATGATGTTTTGTGTAATCTTCATAACCCATTTGACCAAAATTGACCCATTTATTATTTTTCGGATCGTATATACTATATTTTTTTTGTGGATTATGCGCAGGATAAAGTTTTGCAGTTTTCCCTAAATATTTATATGCCATCTTTTGTGCAATACGAGGCGTTGAATACAAGTAAATACGTTGTGGAAAAGCACTACGTCCTTTTTTTTGTGTTTTATTATGTGATTTCATTTTTATTATAACTATATAATAAAAAGAAAACAATTTTTGTTTTACCAACCAGTCAACTGTTTTAACTCACCCCAAAAAGATTTGTTCTGTTTTTGTGCGTTTTCATTTTGTTTTGCTAATTGAAATGCCATTGCAACACTTTCATCTTCTTCTTTTTTTTGTTGTTCAAATAATTTTTTCATAGCATCTTCTTTTGCAATTGGTCTTGTATTTACATTATCTCTTGCATTTTTGTAATCGTTTACATTGTTATATTTTGGTACATTATTATAATCATCTTCTGTTACAGGTATTACCGATTCTTCATACGCTTGCTTTAAATCAGTGTAACCGAGCCCATCATTAAATAAACCTCCAGATGTATAGTTATTTTGTTTAGATATTATACTTGTTCCAAAAGTAGACGATAATGCGTCGTTGATACCATTATAAACTGTCATTGTTTGTATTTGTTTTTTGTGTCGTTCAAATTCATTTGCCATATCCGCTTTTGATACATTGGAAGTATCAATCACGCCTTCATCTGATTTTAACCAATCACCATAGCCTTTTCTACCGTCTCCTTCATCTTCAACTTTATATTGTTCAAATTTTTCATTAAACCATTGATTAAAATTCTTAGGATCTTTCAATGCTTCATTTTTTGTAAAAATATTTTCTAGTATTTTATTGTTTCCATCGTTACTATAATCTTCTTGATCTATTTTTTTTTTACTAGACTTATTTTGAAATTCATAAACACCATATAATTTTTTATAAGCAGAAGAATAAAATAAAAAATACTTTGGGTCTAAATTAGACTTATCAGGATGTGTTTTAAGTACAAATTTTTTTGCTTGTTTCATAACTTCTTCATCAAGCATTTCATTTTGAATGCTAAATAAACGAAATATATCTTTCAATGAATAATTTTCAATATTTAAATCGAAATTATTTGCGTTGCATAAATCATTTGGTTTGACTGTATTATTTAATGTTTGGACTGACCGACTAACAAACGGATTTTTATTGTAGTCATTACCACTTTCATGAATTTTAATACCTATTTTAGGACAAGATGTTGGACCACTGTTTCCTAATTTTTTTACATTCATTGTTTTAATTTATAGTTGTAAATAAAATTTATTAAAATGTGTTTAATAGATTTAAATATTTAATTGTTTATATATATATGATAGTAAACTATTATTTATTATTTTTTTTGTTAACACTAACAAAGGTTAGGTTGACAATCAGTTTTATAACACATTTAAGATGTAATAATAAAAATAATTGTAATCATTTGCAGTTAAATTCTCAGCGTAAAACGTACCATTTTTCTCAAAGATATACTGAAGAATTAATTAAAAGATTTCAAAATAATAATCGTAATTATACAGAGAATGAATATGAACTGCTTTTGAAAAAATTAAATTCAAAAAATAATACAATACAAAATTCAGCAATTTTAGGAGAGTTTACGGAAACTAATAAAACAAATGAAGAAATAAATCCTTCATACACACCACCACGTGTAAGAATTATTATCAATAAAAATACGCATCCTAATTTTCTCGCTGGTCTTGGAATTCCATTCGATCCCATACAAGAACAACTTGCTGACTTAAATCGTCGTGAAAATGGAGATGGTGACGATGATGACATTGGATTTGCTGATAATAACAATAGAAGAAATGGTTTATCAAGCGGGGGGAGTTTTACGAAAACAAAAAACTTTGAAGTCTTAAAAAACCCTGATATGAATTTTAATGATGTTGGAGGTTATGAAAATGTAAAAGATGAATTAAAACAATGTGTAGATATTTTAAAAAATTATCAAAAATATCAAAAATACAATGTACGAGTACCAAAAGGGTTGATATTAGAAGGTCCTCCTGGAACTGGAAAAACTTTAATTGCAAAAGCTCTTGCAGGTGAAGCTAAATGTAGTTTTATACCACTGTCCGGTTCTGATTTTCAAGAAAAATACGTAGGTGTAGGTCCTACTAGAATTAAAGAGCTATTTCGCTTGGCTCGAGAAAACATTCCATGTATTATTTTCGTGGATGAAATTGATGCAGTGGGTAGAAAAAGGTCGAGTGATGGCGAGAGTTCTTCCAATGAGCGCGATAATACATTAAATGCTCTTTTAGTAGAGTTAGATGGTTTTAAAAATACAACTGGCGTGTTTATGGTAGCAGCTACAAACAGAGCAGACCTATTAGACAATGCTTTGACACGACCTGGAAGAGTTGATAAAAAAATATTTATAGGTATGCCTGATAAAAAGACAAGAGATGCAATTATTAATATTCACATTCGCGGTAAACCATATGATACGACCATTGACATACCAAATCTGGTAGAAATAACAGATGGATTATCTGGTGCCCAAATTGAAAACTTGTTAAATGAAGCCATGTTGAATGCATTACGACGTAACGAAACGCAATTTTCATTCAATGATTTTGATTTTATTATGAATAAAATGATGGCTGGTTGGCAACCCAATGAACATCAGTTTACGTCCGACATTATTGACCATATTGCTATTCATGAAATGGGACATGCAGTTGTAGGTTTTCTCTCGAAACATCATTCTAAAATGTCAAAAGTTGTAATCAATTTATCGTCACCAAAAACTCCGGGTTATACTGTCTTCGAAAGTTCAACAAGTAATATTTATGTGAGAGAAGCTTTATTTGAACATTTAATGATACTTTTATCAGGAAGAATTGCTGAGGAAGTTTTTTATAATGTATCCGTTACTACTGGTGCACTGAATGATTTCGAAGAAGCATTGAAGCTAGCTGAAAAAATGGTGCTATACTATGGCATGGGAAGTAATATTATTTATCCAAGTAATAGTGAAAAATACAAAGAGTTGATTGATAATGATGTTATTGAACTCATCAATAATGCATATAATTACGCCCAAATGTTGATAATAACTTGTAAAGATTTAATTTTTGAGACTTCAGAAATATTAAAGAGAGATAAATTGTTAAAGGCTGATGCGTTAGAAACGTTAATAAATGAAAAATACAAAGATTTGTTGAATTTGAAAATGGAGTTTGACTAAAGCAACCTTTGGAAAAAGTTGCGCAAAAACATCAACCTTTGGAAATGTGGTCTAAAATAATAAAAGGTGTAAATATTCTAATATATATATATATATATATATATATATATATGGAACTTAAGGAAAAGTTATTGTATAACATTCATGCGTATACATATACTTCTGTAGATGCACCATCTAACGCAATCCAAAGATTTAAAAAAAAAGAAAAATTAATAAACAAATTTTTTTCTCGTTTTTTTGTAGGAACATCTATTTTTTATGATGCAAAAACTAATCAATCCATAGGTGCTGGAAACTTAATAGCAAATCCTTGGTTTATAAAGGATGATCCAAAAAGCGAAGATCATAATCTAACTGTAACCAAATATGATCAAGGCGTACAAACAATTACTTTGAATGAAACATCATCACGACCTCAAATACTAATACCATTATTTTCAATAGTTAATCCTTCTCTTACGAAAAAACAGTTAATATACACACAAGACGTATATGGAAGATTAACTATAATTAAAGTAACAAACAATGTTCCAAATGATACTGGTTATCAAAGACAAAATTTAAATATTAAAATATACGATTTACCTTTTTATACCAAACCATCTATACCAGTGAATAATTGATTTTACATGCTATAAAGAAACGTCTTTTCAAATCTTCACTGGTATAAAGTAGGTGTTAAAAGATTTTTCTCTACTTTTGTGAAAAATAGAAAAAAATTGAAATAATTTTATAAAATAAAACAAATTGTTATAAAATTAAATGACATCAAAGTATGAAGAATTTTTTGGAAAAGAACCTTCATTAAATGAATTAGAAAATTTTGTTAGAGTCAACAAACAAGCTTTCGAAGAATTTAATGAACAATGTATGAAAGAAAACCACAAAGAGGATATGATAGACGTATCTGTAATTTATGAATATTTAAATTTTGCAAAAAAATATGGTGGTCATTATTACGTAGGTGGTCATATAAAAACTTATCCAAATGATCCTATTACAGAAGCTGCTATTTTTGAAGCAAGAAAACTGAATAATGAATCAGAGCCAATGCATATGGCCGAACAAGCATCGAAAGTAAGAAGTTTTAATGAGTTGAATAATTTAGAAAAAATACTAGACGTTTATTATGAAAAATGTTTAGAAGAATATTATGCACCTCCATCTGAAAACTCAGATTTGTATGGTGGAGGAGAAGGATATAAAAAAGTCGCAAAGGAAACACTTATAGGAAAAAAAATATAATCATTTATATATATAAACATATGAAAATTGCTACTATGAATTATTATAAAAAATTAATTATTTGTATTGTGCTATTTTTTATTTGTATTATGATACTTCGATATGTTTCTAGTAGAAAAGAAAGTTTTGTTCAGTTTGGAACCTATAGTTTTGAAAAATATTATGGAAGAAATAGTTTAAAGGATCCTAGGTATACATACCCTGTACACTTTAACAAAAACTATAAAAATTTTACAAGTAATAAATACAACTATAATGATGTTTATGATGCGTATTATAAAAATACTCAAACCAAGGACAACAGAGGATAATTAATATTTCATATAATGAAAATAAAAATGATTATAAAATTGATTTAAAAAAAAGATATCGTATTATATAACAACTAACCAAAATGAAAGGCAAATATCCTAGATTAGACATGATTGGCGCAATTAATTTTTGGTGTAGGAAGAATGAGTTAAGTTACTTTACATACATAGAAAAAAAAACGAAAGCACAATTAGAAGAAATCGTCGCACAATACGATATAAATGTAGACGAAATGTTATTTGAAAGGGCCAAAGAGCGAGAGAAAGCACAAAATTTCACACAACATTTAACAGAAAAATTCACAGAAACAATACAAAAAAATATAGATTATTTTGTTGGTAAAATAGAAATGTTGGAATCATTATTAAATGATGAACAAAAAGAAAAATACTTGGAATACTGCGATTCACAAAAATAGAATTATACAAGTGAAGATAATAAATATTTTATATGGGAAGGTTTCCTATGTAAAATATAACCAGAGTGTACTATGTGTTACTAGTCATAAAGAAAAAAAATATGTACTCTATTTTTTACATTTGTTTACAATTATTTATATTTTTTCTATTTTTTTTTGAAATTTTATGTTAGTTGTATTATTTTATAAAATGAGGGTTCATATATTTTTGAAAATTGAAGTAGGTAAGTTCATCATTTTCACCTACTTTTAAAAGAGCACGTAACTTGGCATCAGGATTAATTTTTTGTCCATTTTGCGCGTCTTGTAATTTGTTGGTTTGGATATAACGATACATAATACGAGAAACAACAGTTCGCAGCATTTCAGTACCAAGTGGTTTTCCAAGAAACTTTGCAAGTTCATTTGAGATTTTCTGTGGTCGCACAAAACCTGAGGGAACTCTATGAGTTGATATTGGTGTTGGTGTTGGTGTTGGTGTTGGTTCTCTTGTACGATTAACAACATTTTTAATATTATTAGCTTTCATGTTAACACTGATATTGTTCTTTTCTCTTGAAGAAGAAGTAGCAGTATAGGTCTTCCCAGATCTAGTTTGCATTCTAAATGTTATACGATTATCAACATTATCAACTTTCATGTTAAGTCTGATATTGTTCTTTTCTCTTGAAGAAGTAGCAGTAGCATTGTATGTTTTTCCGGATCTTGTTTGCATTGTTGTATTAATATGCATTAGTATATTACTTGTGGTTTCATTTCATTTTTTTTTTATAATTTTATTCGACAAAAAATGTTAGTCAGTGAAAAGGTGTAAATACCGATTTTCTTTAAGTTGTTTTGGGAATTTATTATATTATTAACGAAAAAGTGGATACAAAAGTATTTTGGCTTTTCAAAAATGGACAAAAAAAATGTCCAAAATTGAAAAGGGGCGATATACTTTCCCAAAATGCAACATTTGTGACTGAAATGTCATTTTAGCGTCTGGTTGCCAAAAAAATAATTTCAAGTTTGTTACGATAATTTTTATTTTTAAATCGCGAATTTTGAAGGATTTTTTTCTCCATGGAAATAAATGGAACTTTTAGGAAATAAAATTCAGCAAAATTCAGCAACTAAATATTTTTGTAAAATTTGTGACTATAAAACGTGTCGAAAGTATAATTTTGATACTCATTTAAATAGCTCGAGACACTGTGCGAATTCCAAAAAGGAAATTTTTGGAAATGAAATTCAGCAAAAATTCAGCAAAATTCAGCAACTTTGTGAAAAATGCAACAAAGAATTTCAAACACCTTCAGGGTTGTGGAAACACAAACAAAAATGTAACCCAACTCATTTAAATCATTCAAATAGCATTGAGCCTTCCGATAAAGAACTTATCATGATGCTTATCAAGGAAAATTCTGATTTGAAAAATATGATGATTAAAGTAATTGAAAATGGAACAAATAATACGATTAATAATAACATTAATAATACCAATTCTAACAATAAAACATTTAATTTACAAGTATTTTTAAACGAAACATGCAAAGATGCTATGAATATTAGCGATTTTATAGAAACCGTGAAATTACAAATTTCTGATTTAGAAAATGTGGGAAAAGTTGGTTATATTGAAGGTATTTCCAATATAATCATAAAAAATTTACAGGCACTTGAAATTGAAAAACGACCAGTTCATTGTACTGATCAAAAGAGGGAGGTTATGTATGTGAAAGAAGATAATATTTGGGAAAAAGAAGATGAAGCAAATAAACGATTACGAAAAGCAATAAGAACGATTGCTCATAAAAATATTTGTATGTTTAAAGCATTCAGAGAGAAATATCCTGACTGTGAAGAATACGATTCCAAAAAAAATAGCCAATATAACAAGATAGTCTATGAAGCTATGGGAGGAAAAGGAGATGATGATTATGATAAGGACACTAAAATTATTCATAAAATAGCCAAAGCGGTTGGGATTGATAAAAAATAGATGAAGGTATAAAAAGTGCGTTATATTTTTATGCAAAAAATAAAATATTTATATTTAGAAAAATAAAATATTTATTTATAATATAAAATGTGTGAAAGCAAACATTGTACTTGTGAAAACAAAGAAAAAACAGTAACATTGAATTATGCTGCTCTTACAATAGAACAAGCACAAACTTTGAGAAAAGATTTACCAACTAGTAGTTTAGTATATTATTTATTACCAATAAATTCAACAAATATATTAATTGAATTTTCTTCTGATAAAACTACTATTCAAAAAATAAAATTCGAAAATAAATTAAGTGAATTAGAACTTGATAATTTAGATATTACGATTGATTTGGAAAGCTATAGACCACACTTTACACTTTTGAAATTTGATATAAGTATTGAAAAAGATGGAAAATTAATAAAAATACCAAAATACATTCAAGATATTATTCTTTTAGTAGTAAATAAAAAATATTATAGTGCATTGAAAGAAATTTTGAAAAGTAATCCTGAAGATAAAATAATTCATACAACTTTATCAAAACTGTTAGGTACATCAGTATCAGAAATTGTAGACGAAGTTACAGCTGTACTAGATTACCCTGGGTCTAGCAATAAAAAAATAAATGCAAATAAAAGCAAGGATTATTACACAAAATTGTCTTCTGGTACACTTGGCACGACAAAAACTTACAGTGCATTAGGAGTGGCAAGTGATGGTGGGTGTGGAGGTTGTGTAACAACAAATAATGGTCTATGTTACTGCGGACAAGGTCCTTGAGATACGTTTAGTCTTCATCTACATAGAAAGTGCATCCACATTAAACTTATTTAATATTAAGTTTTTTTTCTTAATATTAAATATATATATAATGTTATAAGATGTGTTCTATTAATCACGATTTGAAAGCGATATTTATTCACCTTCCAAAATGTGGAGGTTCTTTTACTACTAATATGTTGAAGAAATATTATGATTTTGAAACTATTCGATTGCCTCACGAAAAGCATAACAATTTTAATTATTTATTTGAAGAAATTCCGAAAATATTGGAGGAAGTTAAGGAAAATGAGGAAGAAGGTCAAGAAGTAACAGGTGAAGAAGGTCAAGAATGTGATTGCTATGGATGTAGGGGAAAAAGCTATGGAGATCCTTGGACCACTACTGAACAGGGAATTTTACGTTATAACAGTTCTTCCGAATTATATAATTTTGCAATGGATATGAATGAAGAAAAATGGAAAACTTACAAAAAATTTACCTTTTTAAGAAATCCATACGATAAAATTGTTTCAGCATGGAAATTTATTAATAAATGTTTGAAAGATAAAAAGAAACAAGATGTAGAACTTTTAGATTTTGAAGAATATTTAAATAAAAGTAAAGAAGAATTGTATAACTATTGTAAGTTTGCGTATAGTCATTCACACATTACTCAATATGAACATTTACTAGACACAAATAATGAATTAGATATTACTTATATGGGATGTCAAGAAAATTTAAATGAAGATTTATGTACTATTTTATTGAAACTTGGTGTTGAAAAAATAAAGCATCGTTTTGAGTTGGAAGAAAATAAAAAAATTAATTCCAATGAACATTTAGATTATATTGAATATTATACTGATACTATATTGGAAAAGGTGAATAAAATTTTACAAAAAGATTTTGATCATTTTAAACAGTATAAACAAGTATTTTCTGTTGAAGAAATGAAAGAAGAAAGCAAAAAATATTTAGTTTCCAATGAAATATTTAACAAAAAAAATAGCGAATTAATAGAGCGTTTAGAAAGAGATGGAGTAATTCTAGAAAAATGCGTTTATGAAAAGAAAGATATTTAGTAATTTTCATTTATTTTTAATAATACAATAAATGAAAATTAAAAATATTATATTTTAATATAAAATGGAGAGAGAAAAAGACTGTTTTTCTTGTAGAAAAGGATCTGACATGATCAACAATGTTCCTAGTGAAGCTGAAGTAGAACAAATTGAAGCTGCTAAAAAAGAAAGGGAAAAGTACGCAAGAGGTATTTTTAGACCTATTAATAAACAACCTACATTTCATGTTAAGGATATTCTAAGGGATGATTTTATTATTAATCTTATTGATTATTTTGATAATCCAAAAAAAATGGTTGAAGCTAGAATGGTAGTAGAAACGCGTCGTAAAACAATATATCCAGAATACAAAATTGTAGGCTTAGTGTCACTAGATAAATTTGATAACGCTCCAGTGTGTTTTGACTTAAGGAAAAAACTTGGTTATGTTATTAAACATATAGATTTTAGTTATATTAAAGATGGAAAACAAATGTTAGTATCAAAAGTAGCTAGATATGTTATTAATAGAATTTTGTGTAGAAAGTTTGTCAATAAATTAAGAAGAAGACAAATTGATTTTTTAACAAAAAATGCGAACATGTTAAACAATAATGAATCACCATATTATAACGCAACTTTTAAAGAAGTATTGGGAACAAGTATTGGTGATATTATTGATAATGTTACACAAATGTTAGATTCAAAAAATGCAACAAGAGGCTTAAAAAAAATGATAAAAAACCCATTATGGGCATATTTTGAGACAATAAGTCCAATTGCATTTGATAATAATAAAAATAATATAGTTAAAGATAGTCCTTCAAGCTACGCCAAAATATGTGGTGTTTGTACCGTTGATCAAGACGGTACAGGTTGTTAAAACTCACTGTATTGCTAGTCATTTTTGTCGTATTCCAATGAAATATTTAACAAAAAAAATAGCGAATTAATAGAGTATTTAAAAAGAGATGGATTAATTGTATAAAAATAAACTATTATAATATAATATAAAATGTGCGAAAAGAAAGATTGTTCTTGTGACAAAAAAGAAACTACTATTGAAAGTAAAACTTTTAGCTATAATAGTGTAGATTTACGAACGCTTCAACTAGTAAAAAACCATAAACCTAGTCATGCTATAACTATCTTATTAGTAACAATAAGATAGTTAATATTATTTTGAATAAAACTGAGGAAAATGTTGTGGGTGTTTCCACTAAAAGTACTCTGAGTGAATTAGAAATAGATAATTTTCCTTTTGTAATTGATTTAAAAAGTAAAGGTATTATACCAGTTTACGATAGAGTTGAATTTGTTATTTCTTATGAAGATAACGGAGTGTTAAGAAAAATTAGACGCGCAGAACAAAACATTATTGTTAATATAATAAATACAAAATTGAGAAAAGCATTAAGAAAAATTGTAAATGATAATAATGGTTCTGTTATTAGTACAACATTTAAAGAGTTAATAGGTTGTTCGCTTTCACTAATTGTAGACAAAATTACTGGAGTAATTGATGAAAGTTTAAATGGTAACTTAGATAGTTTTAATAATTTCAATAGAAAAACTACAAGCACATTTAATAAATCTAAAAGTTTTAGTGATGTTCAAGCAATACCAAATATAAATTGTGGACAATGTTTTTGCGTAGCTGATAAGGGTTGTGGCTACTGTTATCATAAAGAATGCGTTCTATATCCAGGTGGCTTTCCATGTTGAATAAATGCACAAATTAAATATCCAAACTTACGGTATTACTTGCCGATTTTTGTCGTCTGCGACTTTTCTTTGGCATGTTAATATCGCTTTGCCCTTGTAATTCTTTTAAATCTTCAATACTAATTGTACTGTTTCCATTAGTATTGTTTCCCCTCGTGGTTTGTTGATTTTGTTGCGATGGATCTTGAATATTAATGGTATTTTAATTTAGCGCGTTTTATTTTTTCTGTAAAAATTATAATATTTAGTTAAAATATAATGGGAAAAAATTGCGGTTCAAATTGCGGTTCAAAAACTGAAAAGCCTAACTCTAAGGCCGACACTACAGCAGGCGAAGAAGACACACTAGGAAACATGATGCAAACAGATAACAATAAAACATATTCAAGTTACAACTACAATGCATTAAATATAAAAACACATCAAAAGTTAAGGAAAAATCACTCTTATACCATGATTAGCTATTTACTTGAGAAAAAATGTTCTGTATCAATTAGAACAAGTAAAGAAGACAGTTCTTTTGTAGGAGTTGATACAAAAGGTAAATTGACTTTGGATGAATTTGATAATTTACTTATAAAAATAAATACAACAAGTATAACTAATGAGGCAGCATATGACAATTTTTATTTTCGAATAACAACTGAAAAAAATGGAGAAACAGTAAATATACCAAATAATTTGAATGACAAAATCAATGATTTAATAAATAAAAAATACAAGACAGAGGTAAATAAAATTTTAGAGAAAAGTAACTCATCCGTGAAAGCTGGTCCAACAGAAAACAATATGACAGTTGATGTCAAAAACATCGGTAGTGAAAAGTACAGTAGAGGAACTATTGCCAAAAAAATAGACGATAATAAATATGACATCCTGTATCAGAATGGAGAATTTGAAACGCGAGTAGATAAAGAACGCATTCGTAATGTGGATAGAATAAAAACAATGTCTGAATTAGTAGGTTCAATATCAAAAATTATAAATAAAGTTCTAAAAACTCAAAATAAAGACAGTACAACTAGTACATACAGTGTAAATGATGTATCGTCGGCGCAAGGCCTAAACTGTAATTGTTGCCAATATGATTCTGGTTTCGGTGATTACGTATGTGGAGAAAATATTTGCAATGGTAAATATGATGTTGAAAAGCAGTGTTGTTTTGGAGGACAAAAATGTGGTAGCCCAAGTGATGCAAATGGATGTTTCAATCCATGTCCAACATAAATATAAAGATCCGGTTTGTTAGTACTATAAAATATGTGGTAAATGCACATTTTCACAGTTTCATTGTGACTGATAATTGCATTTGAATTTAAATATCCAAACTTACTGTATTACTTGCCGATTTTTGTCGTCTGCGACTTTTCTTTGGCATGTTAATATCGCTTTGTCCCTGTAATTCTTTTAAATCTTCAATACTAATTGTACTGTTTCCATTAGTATTGTTTCCGCTCATACCTTGTTGATTTTGCGGATTTTGTTGCGATGGATCTTGAATATTAATGGTCTTGGTTTTTAATCCTGATAATATGTCGGACAAGTCACTTGGACCCTTCATTTCAGGCCTAGATGATGGTCTCTTTGACTTTTCTTGAAAGTCCAATGCACTACTTCTTGCTGCATTATCACGTGCAAAACTCTCTCTGATATTAATTCCATCATCGACAAAATTACTACGACCTAAATTCAAATCAGGTCTTTGCGCGAAATTGTTGTTGCCTGGACGACCCATTGGAGGAGGCATAGCATTTGGTCCTTGTGTTGCCATTGGTGGGGGTGGTCCATTGCCGCTGCCCATTGGCATTGACATTTCAGGGTTCATAATTCCTGACATAAATCCTGAAAAATTTGGACTTGTTTGCGCCATGGAATTTACCGCGGCATTTTGGAACTGACGCATTAAATCAGGATTTTGACGCAATATATCATCCATACCAGGCATTGCACTTTTGAACATTGTATTTGTTAAATGCACCATCATTGCACTACCACCGAGCTGAAACAACAATTTCAACTCTGGAGCCATGGATGCCTTTGACTTGTATTTTTCATATAGCTCTGCAAATATTTCATCATAATCATTGATATTTTCATTGACTTGTTCACTCCAACCATCCAATTTAATGTCAAATGGATCAAATCGATTATTCAAAAATTCAATGCCATTAATAGCAGCCATTAACATGTTTCCCTGAAATTTGACGGAGTTTTGTTTACTCTTTTCTTCCATAATAGTTTCATATTCACCCATCATTTCAGTCAAAGACGATTCCATATTGTATTTTTTTGAAAGTTCAACTCCTTTTTTTTCTAAAGCTTCTAATTTTCTTAAATATTTAAATTTTTCTCTCAATATTTCTTCTTTGGATAATTGTGGACCAGAATGAATATGTTTATCAGGATTTAAAGGCACATTATTGAATTTTCCATAACCATCCCATGTCTTCGTATCGTCTAATGTTTCAGCAGCAGAAGCACCTAGACCTATACTAGGTTCGTCATTAAACCTGACACTATTAATGTTACTACTATTATCATCAAAATTACCACTATTCATACCACCCATACCAAACATATCAGATTTTGACTTAAAACTTTGACTAGGCATGTCTTGTGCTAGTTCATTTAATTCATTTTCTAAATTATTCAAGTCTTCTAAATCTATATCACTTGAAATATTGGAAGTTTCTTTTACTTTATCATTCATTAAAAGCTCTAGTCCACCGCCAAAATTACTACCTTTTGATGGTTTAAAATTATCATCATTAAAATTCAATTCAGAAATTTCAATTATATCGTTCATTATTCATTAAATAAGAACTTTTAATTTTAAGTAGTACGAATTATTATATATTTATTTTTTTAGTAAAGCAAAATAAATATATTTTTGAACAAAAAACAGACAACACAAAAATACTGGTAACACTATAATTTGTAGTTTATAAACCACAAACCTTGTAAAAAAGCATCAGATAAATCATCTTTTTTTTTATGATTGTTAAAAAAATCTAATTTATCACTGAAACGATGATCATTAGTTAAAAATTCTAAACATTTCAAAATTCCTAATTTTTTCCTTGACTTGTAATCAGAAGGCATTGTTTCTTCATTTTCTTTAGTTTTGTTATCTTTATTTATTGTATCCACTTTTAGTTTATGAATAGATGAAATAAATTCAATGTGTTCAGCGTTATTGTTCATAATAAAATATTGAGCAATCATTCCTTGAATAGTTTTCATGCGATTTGCAATAGGACTTATTTGATTTTCTATTAAAATATAATCTATTTTCTCTTCTGTTGGAAATATTTTATTGAGTTTGGATTTTATATTTTTACCAATAGTAATCAAGTCTACTTGGGATGCATTTGTACTGTTTATTTCTTTGAAACATTTATTAGATATGTATTCATTGACTTTAAATAACAAATCATTTTTCTTAATTGGCTTCTCATATTGAATATCATATTTATCAGCTAGTTCAATAAGTTTTTGTATTTTTTGTTTATTAATAAAAGTTGGTTTTAACTCCGATGTTGGTATTTGATAACTCTGTTTTTTAGAATGTTTTAAACAAAAACAGGTTGTGTTATCATCTTTACTAACTATATATTTTGCTGGTTTGTCACATGAATTGTTTTTATCAGTAAAGTTGCATATAAGTATTTCATCTTCTTGAGATAAGTTTACAATATCCCATTTAATAATAGTAAAATGAGATGCCTCCATGTTTTTTTCAAAAAGACAAAATGCTAAATTTTTAATACCAACATCTATAGAAAGAACTCGCATATAATTTATATATATAAATAAAGAATTAACAATTCTTTATATATTATTAAAAGTTTTATAGTTTACAATTTTTATCATAATTATCTTTGAAAATTACCTGGATTTATAACAGGTGCTACTAATCTTGAGTTCAATTGTTCTCTTGATAAATATGGATTTTTTAAGTCACTGTTACTATAACCGTAACCAGGAGTACTGGTATCATAAATATTTTTAAAAACAAATGGAACATTACTAGAAGGTGTTTTATTAGTTTGAATATGTGGATCTAAACCTAAATCGTAACAAGATTCCATAGAATTGTATTTCATTATTTTTAAACCATTGTGTTGTAAATACTGACGGTATGACCAATTGGAATGAATATTTTCTTGTTGTTGAATACGTTTATTTATAACAGCATCAGGTTGCCATGATGCATAATTACGACCATCGGCCATTATGGGAGGAAAATTAAAGTGAACATTATTAGATCCTGAATAACAAACTGCCCAAGACATATAACTATATTATTATTATATTATTTATTTGATTATTTATTATATTATTTGCAAGTATAATGTTATAAATTATTCTACACCAAGTAACTTCAATAAGTCATTTTTTTTCATTTTGGATACGTCTGTTGAGAGACTTTTATCTAATACAATTGCTTTTAATTTATTTAATGACAATTTTTTGTAGTCAATAATTTCTACACTTTTATCTTCTTCTAAAGTAGAAATATTAATGGTTTTTAAATTGGTATCAAAATCTAATTCTAGTGTATTTGAAATTTGTTCTACATTTTCTACTAATTTTTCATCATCAGTGAGTTGATTAAAATCTATGTCTTCTAAATCTTCACAATCATCATCATTTTCATCATCATCATTATCATCATCATTTTCATCATCATCATCATTATCTTGGTAAATTATTGTTTCATCTTCGTTTTCATTATTTTCATTTAATTCTATAGTTTCTAAATAGGAAAATAATTTATTGTCAATATTGTCCAAATTTAATACTTTAATTTCATTATCATCATCATCATCATCATCTTCGTCGTTATCTTCGTCGTTATCTTCGTCGTCATCTTCGTCGTCATCTTCGTCGTCATCTTCGTCGTCATCTTCATCGTCATCTTCGTCATCATCTTCGTCATCATCATCAGAAACAGGTATTAATTTATTTTCTAAATCAGATGAAGAATTGATTGGAATATTTATGTTACTACCTCCTGTATTCATTACATTGACATGACTTAAATGAAACTTTATTACATTTACTTCTTCTGCTAAAGAAGAAACTAAACTTAACATAGATGAAATTTTATGGTTTTGCTCTCTCATTTTTCCTTCAAAATATATTATTAATAGAGCGAATACAAGCATGGTTATTGCCAAAAATATTAGTAATGTGGGATTTAAAATATCAGATAAAAATGCCATTATTATTAAAAGGTTATATTATTTAATCAATTACTTAACGAATTTTCAATAAATATAGAATGAAACCCCAAATTTAAATTATTATTGAGTTTAATATCAATAATTTTATAGTTATACAAATTAACTAATGATATATAACTGTAATATATACTTGTTTCTCTTTCTTCAATGTTAAAAAATAATAAATAGGGTATCTTATCTAGATAAATAATACTATGTTCGCCACATATATGTTTATTTTCAAAAAATAGTTCTTTATATAGTTTAAGATCCTTTGTAATAACAAATCCATTTACTCTACGATTTTCAAAATGTCTTGAAATAACTTTATCTTGAAATAAAACTGGAAAGTCCAAGTTGTACTTTTCTAGAGTTTCATTTTTGTATATAGTGACAATTTGTGTTTTTTTATTTATTTCAATCATACGATAATTACCTTTTATGTTCACATTTGAAAAATCAAATTCATCATATTGTGATGCGTATATTTCAAAAGTATCTTTTTTATCTTTAATATATGCATAATGTAAAATATAGAACCCTTTATTGTATACATATTTTATAGTATTTTTGTGGTTTTTATCATAAATATGAATAAATGTTTCTTTACTCGTGTTTAATCTAATAGGAATTTTATTTTTAAAAATATATGAAAATTTGTACATTAAAGGCGATTCAACCAAAAATAAATAATTATTATTTGAGTAAAAGTCGTGAACAATAGGTATATATTTAAATTTAAAATCAAATTTATCTGCTACTTTAAATTCATTATTTAATAAATAATAATTTACAAAATTATTGTAAATTTTGTAATCAATTGTTTCTATGTTTCCAATATTCGTTACTTTTGAATGTCCTGAAAAATGTTCAATATGTTTCATGTCAACTTTTTTAATAGTGTTAATTTTTTTTTCTCTAAAGTTGATGTTTATTAAATAAGGATAATCCCTTTCAAATAAAGCATAATTTTTATTTTTAAAATTTAAAATAGCCGTATTAGCCATACCCATTACATTTGGAAATAATTTTATTTTGTTCAAAAGTAATAATAATATTGTTAGCATAAAATTGGTAGGTATTTTACCATTTTTTTCTTCATATAACACTTTTTCAGTTTTAACTAAATGTTTTACAAAGGTTAACTCACCTTTGTTAAAAAAAATTCCTTGTATAATTCCATCACCCGTAAATAATTCATACAAATTATCAATATTACTGTTCATATTAATATTTGGCCCAATTAAACCATAAAACCCATTTATTTTTGTAATAATTTTTTTATCTCTTAAAGGTAAATCAACAGTAACTTTTTCTTTTATATCATTAAAAATAAATTTATTTATATCTGTTTTAATTTTTGTAAAACTATGTGATATTTTGCAAGTTATTAAAATATATAATAACAGTAAAAGCATTAATTATTATATATATGATAATATAAGTATAATTTTAACTATTATTTATGTAAAAGTAAATAACTACCTAATGATAGGCCAAAAACTCCTTTTGCAATACCATCTAAAACATTGGTTGTTATGTTTCTAGTGTATGTTGAAGTATTATAGACTGCACCATAAATAAACCATAAAATAACTATAGCAACAAACATTATCTTTTTAAACATTGAATGATTCGTTATTTTTGTACCTTGGAAAAATTTTTGATAAATCAAATAAAAAATAATAAAGTATGCTAAAAATCCTATAACTAGACTCCAAAATGTAGATAAAACGTTAACTGTCCCTAAATAACCTGCTAAAATCATTATTAAGTCGAAAAAAATCAATGTCATAATAAAATTTGCTAAATCTTTTACTTTTTCGCCGCTACTTAAAAATAGACTAAATGAAACAAGTAAAAGAGGAGTTGTAATAGACCAATCAATATATCTTAATGTTGTTACTGTTTTCCAATCAATAGATTTTAAATTAGGAGCAGATTTACTAATTTTAATGATTAAATAATATACTATTGAGGCAACCAATGATATTAGCACTTCAATTCCAAAAACTACTCTAAATTCTGGATGAACAAAAACAAATATAAATGAAACAATTAAATTTATTATCAATAAGTAAAGCGCAAAATTAAATGTTGTAAACATTAGTGATTCTGTTGTTCCTAGCATGACTAAACTGTTATTATAAAATAACAAAATATTATTTTTTTATTTTACCAAAAATAGAATTAGTAAGTATTGCACAACTATTGAGTATATTTTATTTTATTTTATTCTACTTTCAGTGTATTTTTAATAATTTCATCAGGATAGTTCATTGCATAAAGAACATTTATACCTCCTTTGACAGTGGATATTCCTTTTTTCATTTTATATAAATATTCTAAAATATTTGTATCCGTTGATTTGGTTGTTTCCATGTAATAATTTGTAATCATTTTATTACTATCTAACTTTTTACACACTTCCATAAAATGAGTTGTTAATATAGAATTAACGTTTTTATTTTTCGTAATGTATTTCATGAATGCAATAGCACTTATAGTAGCTTCTTCAGGATTTGTTCCTGAATATAGCTCATCAAAAGCACAAAAATGTGTTTCACCGTGTTTCAAATCTTTATCAATAATATCTATTATTTCTTTGCATCTTCGTGCTTCTGCTTGAAAAAGACTATCGCGACCAGATGTATCTGGTATATTTAAATAACAATGTAAATGATCATATGGTTTTATTATTGCTGTTTCATAAAAACCACATCCAAATTGCTGTGAAAATATAATATTTATTAAAACGGATTTTATAATTGTTGTTTTTCCAGATGCATTGGGTCCTGATATTATTAAATTTTTATTTATTTTAATATTATTTTTAACATGTTTTTTATCTTTCAAACAAGCATAATAGTTTTGTTTCATCATGTTTTTATTTTTTTTGTTTGTAAATTTAGTATAATTAATTTTATTTTGCTTTATGTTTTGTTGTAAACCTACTATACAATCAATATAACCATTGAACCCAAATGAGTACATAATAGAGGTTTCATATGTTTTATTATCATAAATTTCGTAAAAAGTTTTTAAAATATGTCCTATTTCTGATACTTTTTGAAAACTATATTTAAACTCACTTACCATATCTAATCGTGATTTCAATTCACTTAGTATTTCAATATTATTGTATAATGTTACATTAAAGTCATTATGTGTTTTTAATTCTTTACTATGTACATCATAATTTTTCATGGTTTTTATTGTTTCATGTAAATACAATTTAATTTCATTGAAATAATTATGTATTTTTTTCATGTTTTCATGAAACCTATAACATACTAATATATTTTGATAAATAGAAAACATATAAAATCCAGCAGATACAAGTAAATATATTTTTTCTTGAAATGATACCGATCCAAATTGTGTAAAAAGTTTTCCGATGGAGTGTTGTGAAATGACAATTTTTAATATATCAATGTATTCATTTAATGTTAATGTTAACCCTTTCAATCGAATAATAAAAAAAGGAATAATAAGAATAATAATAGGAACAAATAATGATATCACTGGAGATGTCATGTTATAAATACTCATAAACTGAAGAAAGTATTGCGACTTATTTAAAAACTCCCACATTGGCCAATCAATGTAATAATATCGTTCTTTAAAACCAGTGTCGCCTTTTATTTCATTCCATAATTCAATCATTTTATTATATTTTTTCTCACATGCTTCATCATAAATATGTCTAAAATTTTTCAATAGTTTTTGATTATCTTTTAAAAAGTCTGCATCATTTGTATAATATTGTGACGACTGATTTATTATTTGCTTTGTTAAAGAATATTGAGTATTGTCAAATGTGTTGAAAAAATAACTATAAATAGAATTATTTGATGTGTCGACAGTATTTACCAATTCTAAATCAGCAATTATATTTTCTTTGATGGACAATTTATTTTTTTTATAATGAATTGGTAATTTAAAATGTTCATTTATTTGTTCAATTTTATTTACACTCATACAGCTTAATATATTTTTATTAGAAATATATTAAGTTTATTTTACGAATAATATTATTATTCTTTACTATTTATTAGTATTCATTTTAAGGTTCTTTATATAAAGTAACATGATCAATACCATCTAGCATATTATTTATAAATAAAAAACAAATAAAGTTATCAGCACATAAAGGTATTGTTATGTGGTTTATTAATGCAATAGCCCATGCATAACTAGCTGGCGGTGACCATGTTTGATTACTACCTGGTTTTCTAATAAGCCATTCTTTATTATCAGGAGTTGCTATGCCACTTGAATCAAAGTCAAATAACTTAAAAGTACCATCACTAGTTAGTCCTATGTTATCATATTTCCAGTCAATATACATAATATTTATACTGTGTAAATGTTGTAAAGCTTCTTTTATAGTTCTTTGAATTTTTGCTATATTTTCATCATTCATTTCATAGTCTGTATTTAATAATTCCATATCAACTGTACTATTATCAATATTAACGTCATAAATAGTAACAATGAAAGGGTTAGGATTTTCCATTATTTTTTTTGATATTATTAATTCTATATTTCTCCTAACTTGTTTCCTAAAAATATTTTTATCATTGTTTTTATCGGGTATATCAATAATATTTCCTTCTAAAGTATACATTTTTGACTGACCTCCTTTTTTACTTAAATATTGCCTCCTTTTTTTTGTTTTTTTGTTTTTTTTTGATTTTTTAATTATTTTTTTTGACATAATATAATTTTATTATATTACTATATAGATAATAATATAAATGAGTGATATAGTAGTAGATAATAAAAAATTTTATAATTTTGAATTGAAGTTTTTGACTTATTTTAGTTATGTTACTAAATTTACAGTATTATTATTTTTAATTGGTATTTTTCAAAATAAACCATTTATATTAATTCAGTTTAATTTTGTAATAAAAGTAATATTAGCAATTTTCTTAATTTATAGATTTAATAGTTATAGAAAACATAAAATAGAGTTTACAGAATTAGATAGAAAAGTATGTTATTCTGCTGGTATTTATATAATATTGATTTCTTTTTTGGATATTATTAATTTTTATACAGAATACATTCGAAATAATTTTATTTTACCTTTTACAAACCAATTTACGCAAAATATTCCAAATTTTAGTATAAAATAACAAAAGTAACATTCTATTATTTCTTTGAATTATCTATTTGTATTTTTGTATTTTCCTTATTATTCAATTTTACTTTGTCTAATACATATTGACCACAAGGCCCACAATGGTCTTCATTTGATAAATCTACTTTATTATTCATTTTCACATTACGTTGTTCTATTTTCCATCTACCAACATGTTTTGGTAATTCTTTTAGAATTATTTTAACATTAATACTTTTTATAAATTTCATAATATACAGTTTGCATCTTATTTTTAAGTAACTTAAAAATTAATATGTCTGTAAAAAATCCAAATTAACAGGCATTTCTTTAATTTCACAAGCATAATATCCTTCAATTTCTTTTATTTTATGTATATCTCTTCGTGTTATAAAATTAATACCAACTCCTTTTCTACCCCATCTACCACTTCGACCTATTCTGTGTAAGTAGGTATGTATATCCTTAGGTACATCAAAATTAATAACAATGCTTACTTGTTGTATATCTATGCCACGTGCTGTAACATTGGAGGATATTAAAACGCGCGACTTACCATTTTTAAACTCTTTGAAAGAATTTTCCCGTTCTATTTTATCCATATTACTATGTATGCAACATACTGGAAAGTCGTCTTCTTTCATTGCTTCATATAAATCAGTAACTCGCTTAATACTATTACAATAAATAATACATTGTGACACAGAAACATATTTGTATATATGTTTCAAGGTTTCATACTTTTGTCTATCATCATCTACCGCTACATAAAACTGAGATATACCTTCTAAAGTTAATTGTTCAGCTTTTACACAAATTTTTACAGGTTTGCGCATAATTTTGTTAATAATTGGAAAAATATTATTTGGTAAAGTTGCACTAAATAATGCTACTTGAATATCATTATTAAAATGTTGAAAAATGTTATAAACTTGTTCTTTAAACCCACTTGACAACATTTCATCTGCTTCATCTAAAATTACAAGTTTTATTTTTTTGGATACAATTTTTCCCCTTCTCATTGAATCATATATTCTTCCTGGACAACCACATATTATATGTGGTGTATTTTTATCACTAAAATTATTCACGTCTTCATGAGGACATCCTCCATACATAGTTTGAATTTTTAATCCATTCATCATGCTTCCTAGTTGTTGTAAAACATTTGAAGTTTGTTTTGCTAACTCCTTAGTAGGTGATAATATTATTACTTGCGTAGAATTATCTTGAATGTTAACTACGGACAACGCACCAATACCAAAGGCTGCGGTTTTTCCAGTACCAGATTGTGCCTGTGCAATAACATCTCTACCTAAAATAATAGGTTTGATTGCTTTTTTTTGAATAGGACTAGGTCTTTCAAAACCATAACTATAAATACCTCTTAATATATTTGGATCACTATCTAAGTCATCCCAGGTATTTATTTCAAAGGAAGAATCTAGAATTTCTTCTTCTTTGTTACCAACTTCATCTGTAAACACAACTTCATTTTCACTAGACATTATGTATTATATATTATTTTTTATATTTAAGTAAATTTAAAAATATTATAATTATTTAAAAAAATTGATATAAATGTAAAAAATAATAGTATAGTATCCTTATTATGACGAATAAAACAATGAAATATTCATTAGAAAATTTTAATAGTATTCAACTGAATGGATTTAAATTTGATTTTCCAGATACTACGTTGAAGTTAATTTCAGATTTGGCATTGGAAGTTGGATCTCCTAATTATGTTAAAACTCCTACATTTCAAAAAAAAGTTAATCCTCTTAAAAAAAAAGAAAATAATGAAGGAAATAATGAGCATGAATTTATAAAAAAAAAAAAAGGAAATAAATCTATGGAAATAATAAATGACAATGACTGGGAAACTTTGAGAACTTTTCAAACAACAAAAATAGAGCAAAAGGTTGGATTTGAGGCACAAATTGATGTATTAAGGTCTCATTTAAATAAGTTAACAGACAAAAATTATATTGATATTAGAAATAAAATTATAGAGGTGATTGAAAGTATGAATAATGAAGGTATGGCTAACGAAGAAATGATAAAATTAGGTACAATAATATTTGAAATTGCTTCTACTAATCGTTTTTATTCAAAAATATATGCTGATTTATATTCAGATTTAATTAGTAAATATAATATGATGAAAGAAATTTTTGAAGAAAATTTTAATAATTTTATGAATTTATTTGAGGTTATTGAATACATTGAACCAAGCGTAGACTACAATAAATTTTGTAAAATTAATAAAGACAATGAAAAAAGAAAAGCGTTATCCGCGTTTTTTGTAAATTTAATGAATAATAATATTATTTCAAAAGAAAAAATAGTTTCTATTGTAAGAATTATGATGTATAAAATTTATAATTTTATCAATGAAAACAATAAAAAAAATGAAGTAGATGAACTTACAGAAAATATAATTATTTTGTATAAAAAAGAATTATTTGATGGAAGTATTAAATATGAATTAATAGATGATATGACAATTAATCAATTAATTGAAAAATTTGCACATAGTAAATCAAAAAATTATTTAAGTATGACAAATAAATCAATATTTAAATATATGGATTTAATTGATATGTAAAAATATTATTTTATAAATGTATAATAAACTATTATTTTTTTATTATGAATTTTTATGGTATAGAAAATGAATTAACTCCATATTGTTTAAAACAATTTGATAATAATGAATTTATAATGTGGGATGTACATTGTTTAGAGGAATTTTACAATTTTGTTGGAAAACGTTTAATTGAATTAGAAAAAGCTAGAAAAATTCACAAAGATGATATTGAATTAGAAAAGGAATACATAAAAATGTCCGCATTACTTGATGAAGTTGATGAAAAATTGGGAAACGTTCTTCAATATCGACAAGAAGTGGAAGATAATGGTAGTTCTTTTGCTTTCGAAAGACTTAGCGACAATGATGAAAAACCTATTGTTTTTGAAAATTTAAAAAAGGAAGATATTAGATATACTCCACCAAGATTAGAATACTTATCAAAAAAAAATTTACAAAAAGATGATATTGAAGAATTAAAAGATACGGACTTACTTACTAATGTTAACAAATTTTCTTATAAAAATAGTGGTGGTAAAAAAAAACGTAGTAAAAAAATAAGAAGTAAAAGACGAAAACAAAAAACAATTAAGAAAATACAGAAATACAGAAAATATTTAAAAAAATAATATAAAATTAAATAAATTATATAATAATAATTACAATGTCTAACGAAAATATATTGATGGATATAAATGAATACAATAATGAAAATAATGAAAATAATGAAAACAATGAAAACAATGAAAACAATGAAAATGAAAATGAATTAGAAACTATACTAAAAGAAATAAATGAAACTTCTCTAGATATAAACCAAAATTTTTCTAACTATACTTCAGAAACAGAATTCATGGTAAAATTAATTGACTATAATTTAAATTATACTAACAAACAATTGTTATTAATATGCGAATATTATGGTTTATTAAAAGAAATTAAAAATAATAAAATGAAAAAATTAGAAATTATCTATTTTTTATTGGATTTTGAAGAAAATATTGAAAATTTTTCTATTGTTTATAAACGAAAGCAGTTATGGCATTTTATGAACGAATTAAAAAACGATAAATTTATGAAAAAATTTGTTTTGTGGTAGTAAAATAAAATAAAATATAAAATTAAACAAAATAAATATTAAATAATTCTATTTACTATTTATAAGAATGGTATTGTCTAAAATAAATGAAGGTGTAAGTTACCCTGAGCTAAAATCTGTAGATGTTGGTGATATTAAAAAAGAAGCCAATTTGTACCAAATGGAAATAAAAGATGTCGATGTTATTATTGGATTAGGAAACGCAAAAAACACATTTGAAGAAGTAAATATTTTGTATTTTCCTATTTATCTAGTTAAAAAAAATAACAAAGTTGTTCAAATAGGTTTATATGAAATTGAAGCAAGTAACTATATCAATTACTTGGATGATTTCAATAACTTGGACATTGAAAAATTAAGTGAACCTTTAATTTATAAGTTTGCCACGAAAGAATTTTTAGAAAACTTACGACTAGTACCTGATATTCCTTTAATAAGACGTGAAGGAATAGATAAAGAAGAAGGAGAAATCATTGAAAGCGAAGAAAACGAAATAATAGAACAAAGAAATGAAGACAAAGAGTTAAAATTTGAAGCTTATGAAATACCGAAAGAGAGAGAAGATATATTTATTTTAACAAAAGGTGTACCTTTACCTCCTCTTTTGCAAGAAGAAAGTCAAAAAAAAGCAAAAGAAATTCGTGAAAAAAATAAAGCAGCTGAAACAGATAACTGGATACAAGAATTTATGCAAAATAATTATTATTCAATTACTGACAATGAAGGAGGCGGCGATTGTTTATTTGCAACAATTCGAGACGCTTTTTCTAGTATAGCACAGCAAACTTCTGTGAACAAACTTAGAAAAAAACTATCGGATGAAGCTACTGACAAAATATTTATGAACTATAAAGAGCATTATGATATGTATAATCAATCTTTAGTAGAAGAAACAAATAAGATAAAGGAAATGTCAAGTGAATACACTAAATTGAAAGAAAAATTTAACAACATATTAGACAGAAATGAAAAGAAATTTGTTTCTGAGGAAGCAAAAAAAGTGAAACAACTACATGATAAAATGGTTGAAGATAAACGTGTCACTGTTCAAATATTAAGTGAATATAAGTTCATGAAAGGCATAGATACATTAGATAAGTTTAAAAAGAAAATAAAAAGCTGTGAATTCTGGGCAGAAACCTGGGCAATATCAACATTAGAACGAATATTAAATATTAAATTTATAATACTGTCAAGTGAAGCATATAAAACAGGAGATATTAAAAATATTTTACAGTGTGGACAATTAAACGATGAATATTTAGAAAACAAGGGAGTATTTTTTCCTGAATTTTATATAATAGTTGACTATACAGGATCACATTATAAACTAGTTGGTTATAAAAAGAAGAACATTTTTAAATTTCAAGAAATTCCTTATGATATAAAAAAATTAATAGCTGATAAATGTCTTGAAAAAAACGCTGGTCCATTTGCACTTATTCCTGATTTTCAAAGATTTAAATCAACAATACAAAAAACAGTTATAAAAGAAGGACAATATGATTATGAAGAATTATCAGAATCCAAATTAAGAGGAATGTATGATGATAATATTGTATTTGTTTTTTATAATAAGTCAAATGATAAACCTTTACCTGGTAAAGGCGCAGGCGAAACAATACCAGGAGATAAATTAAAAGATTTTACAGCTTTAGCATCTATACCACAATGGAGAAAAAAATTAGATGATTTTTGGGTACAACCCTTTATGATCGATAATCATAAATGGGCAAGTGTAGAGCATTATTATCAAGCAAGTAAATTTAAAAAAATGCATCCTGAATTTTATTTGAGTTTTTCATTGGACTCAGGAACAGAATTATCAAAAAATACTGAAATGGCAAAACATGCTGGAAGTAAAAATGGTAAATATAAGGGTGAGTTATTACGACCTTTAGAAGTGACAATTGACCCTGATTTTTTTGGTAAAAGAAGAAAACAAGAATTATACAATGCAAAATATGCAAAGTTTACTCAAAATGAAGAGTTAAAACATTTATTATTGGCTACGAAAGATGCCAAGTTAACCCATTATAGTAAAGGATCACCAGCCATCGTGTTAGATGATTTAATATTAATACGCGATAAAATTAGAAGAAATGATTTGTGATACAACCAAGTAAAAAATATAAAATAAAAAAAAATGATTAGTATTTTATATTTTTTAAATAAATTAAAATTAAAATTAAAATGAACCCACCATATACTTATACAACAGGAATAAAATTAACTGCTTTGAAACCAGTCACTAAAGGTGATATGGTAACTTTATGTAAAGAATTGAACAGTAAATACGAGGATATTGGATTAACATTCGAACCTGAGTCTATTACAGAAGGTGGTATTGTTTACAAGTTTCCTAACAACTCTACGTTTTCCCGCAATAAATACAAATCAATTCGTATGAATTTTGACTATCCATTAATTAAATACAAAAGATCTTTTATTAGATTTTATGATATAGATGTTTATAAAGTTTCAAAAAAACATTTGAAAAAACATGGTCTTGACCATTTACTAGAGAAAAAAAAAGATTTTCATTGGCCCAGTGTTCCTTTTAATGTTATGGAGTTTTGGGAAAATAATAATGAAGTAATTTTAGAGCAAGGTTTATCATTAGATACTTATTTAAAAGCATTTAGGGGAGCACCAGTTTTTACTGAAAATGAGTTACGAGTATTTGGAGAATGTGCTGAAAAAATTGGATTAAAGGTAGTTTCTAAAATTCCTAAAGATGACCAACTTATTTCAGTGTACGGTAAGTTAGGCTTCCCTATGGAAGATTAGTTTAATCATATAAACTCTGTAAATTGTAATGGTGTAAAGTTGTAAATTTTGCAAAAATATAATAATATTTTATTACACTATATTGTAGTAATAATATAAATATATTATAATATAAATAATAATATAATAATGAAATTAACATATCAAAGTAAAAAATTTCTATCTTTTTTCACTAAAAATAAGTATATTCAACATATTAAACATAATGGTACTATCAATCATATATTAAAAAAACTTTATTATGATATTTTAAATGCATATAGTTATGTAAATTACATAAAAGATCATATTTATAATTATGATATAAAAAAAATACACACTTCATTGGATATTACAAAACCAAAGAATTTTAATTATAATAGTTTTCCAGAAGTAATAAGAGAACATATTGATGAGTTAAGTTTATCAGAAATTACTTATACCTTTTCTCTCTTTAATCGAGATTGTAAGGTTGTTTTTATTGTCGAAGACGCAAATGTTGAACTTAAAATTAAGAAATATAATAGTTATATTACTTCCATTGTTATGTGGTTATATATATTAAATTTATATTCGTCCAAACAGTGTGCGAACTCTATAGTTATTTATTTTTATTTTACAAGTTTAGAAAAACAATTACCTGATTCAAATATACATATATTGGATGAAAAACATGTGAATACAGCTTTTACAACTACGTGTCCTAAAAATTCAGAAATTGTTATTTTTAGACAAGAAGAATGGTTTAAAGTATTTATTCATGAAACATTTCATAATTTTGGTTTAGATTTTTCAGATATGAATAATAACGAATGTCACAATTATTTATTAACTATTTTTAAAGTGAATTCATATGTCAATTTATATGAAGCTTATACAGAATTTTGGGCTGAAATAATAAATTGTTTATTTTGTAGTTTTCATATGTTAAAAAATAAAAATAACGAGAGGGAGTTTCTCTCAAATGCTGAATTTTTTATTAATTTTGAAAGGAGTTATAATTTATTTCAACTTGTTAAAATTTTAGATTTTATGGGATTGAAATATGAAGATTTATACTTGAATAATGTACAAAGTGAAACATTAAGAAAAACTTTATATAAAGAAAAGACAAATGTATTATCATACTATGTTATTAAAACAATACTATTAAATAACTATTCTGATTTTTTAATATGGTGTGAAAAAAATAATTTATCTTTAATTGCATTTAAAAAAACTATTACTAATCAAAAAAATTTTTGTAAATTCATAGAACGTAATTATAAGACAAATACAATGATAAAAAATATATACCAAAGTGAATTGTTTTTGCAATATTTAAAAAAAATTAGAAATAATAAAATGAAAATGAAAAATCATTTATTAGATAAATTATTAAATAATTTACGCATGACAATATGTGAATTAGGTTAAAATTTATTTTATGTTTATTTTATTTTTATATATTAATATATTTATTTATATAAAAATAATGTCTGATTTGTGTTTAGTAATTAATACATGTAAAGGGTATTTTAAAAATATTAATGGATTAATTAATCAGATTAACAAGATTGATAGTGAAAAAAAGTTTCCTAGAAAAAATATATTAATTGTATCTGGACAGGAAGACAAAGACGATGTAGTTTACCGTGATGAAATAAAAATTGTAAAAGTAACATATACTGGACTTCATTTAACAAGTTCTATATATGTTTACGAAAATATTGATTTGTTAAAAAGTAAATTTAAATATTTTTTACTATTACCAGACACAATTAAATTCGGAAAAAAATTTTTTACTAAAATAGTTAAGTTGTATGAAGAAAATATCAAAAATTCAGATGCGTTGAGTTTACCACTTTTAAATTGGACAGTTCGACCTACTATGGATATGGGTATTTTGCATTATAATTATATTATCAATACACGTGACTATTTAAATAAAATAAAGATGTGTAAACCATATGACATGAATATGTTGAAAATACTAAAAAAACAATTAATTTATAACGAAAATATTATTTTTGGATTACCTTCTTATTTTACAAAAGACCAAGTTACACAATTTAACTATGAATTTGATTTTGATGTTTCCATATCTCTTTGTCCAATTATTAACAATAAAAATGATGTAGTCGAAAAAATAATTACAAAAAATGATAAAATTTTAAATAGAGTTTATTTTAAACCATTAGATTTATATAAATTTCAAAGGAATTTTAGTTTGGAAAATGAATTGGTAATGGAACTATAGTTATAAAATTACTTATTTACATGAAATCTGCAATATTCACATCCAAGCACAGTATTATTTTTACATTGTTTCCCTGTTTTTGTAAGTTTAGTACATATATATTTATAACAACCATTTCCCATTGACTTTTTGTTGGCTTTCCATGCTTTACTTGATTCATCGAAATCAACCTCAACCTTTAGAAAAGGTTGAACCAAACTCTTTTGTTCCACTTTTTCTAAAAGTGGTTTTTGTTCCACTTTTTCTAAAAGTAGTTTTTGTTCCACTTTTTCTAAAAGTGGAAAAGGTTGAATGGTTTGACTTCTTGTTCTCATTTTGTAAATACTTATTGAGTTTAGATACTAAATAAATATTTATTTCAATTTTATTTATAACTTAACAAGAACTACATATACTGTCAATAAAAATACAGATGTAATCAAAAAATAAAATTGAATTAAAATAAACTATAATAAACAAATAGTTTATTATATATTATGTTAGATTTATACAATAAAATTTATAGTCGTGAAACATTAAAAAAACACATTTATAGTGTAAGGTTAATCGACATTTTAAAATCACAAAAATTAGATACTACTTTTATTGTACGTTATATTTTAAACCCAAAATACCAGTTATGTGAAATAGATGAGTATATAAATGTTGATACTGTATTACTGTATCAAAAACATATAAATAAAAAAGAAATAGAAATAGCATTATTAGAATATAAATCAGACGATGATAGTGTTGAGGACTTTGAAAGTGTATCTAAAAAAAATGATTAGAAATTTACTATATTTTAGTAAACTAATTAAATAGAATACAACAATGTTTCCTAAACGTATTACTTCTTTTCAACATAAAAAAAATAAACTACATAAAAAAAAACTCATGAAAAAACATTCAAAGTTACTCTGTAAAAATGAAACAAAACTTTTATCAAATATAGTAAAGAAAATACCTGAAGATATAGTACAAGTAATATATAGTTTTATAAATAACAACATAAAATTATATGTATCCCATTACAAAGAAATATTTACAAAGTTTATTTTCAACTACAGTAGTATAAAAAATTTACCACTTGTATTTAAAGATTATATTAAATTTAACTATTGTACATATGATAAAACAGCAATTTTATTAAACGAAATGTTACATAAAGTACCCTTAGATAAATTACAAAAATATTTATATTTTGGTACACCAAGCAAATATTTCAACATAGCATTTCCAGATGAGCCTAGTATTCAAGAATATATTACAAAAAATTACACTTTTAATGATATTACAAGTAAAAATGTAGAAGTTATTGAAAATATATATAAAAATTATATTTTTGAATTATTAGACTTAATAAGTTACTTTTCCACAAAAGCAAATGAATGGCATGCTTTGCATTATAATGATAATGTTATATTAAATAACAAGAATAAATATTTAATTCATTTGAATTTTATAAGTAATGTTCATAATTATCATGAATATAGTAAACAAACCGAAGAACATTGTAAAGAAAATGAAAAAATAACTAAAAGATTACTATTAAGTATTTTGTATATTTTTGAAAAATATGGAAAAAAAACTTAAAAAAATACAATGGAATTCATATCAATTGGTTTTCCTGAAGTTAACTGTGATATTTGTGAAAAATTATTTTTTTTAAGATATTTACGCATTCCTAATAATAAATTATTCCATGTCAAGTTTTTTTGTGGTATACTATTGTAACAGTTTAAAAATGCTGATGTCATTGCTCCATTATATTTATTATTTATATAAGTATCTGCACTAGGTTGTTCATCATGACACCCACTTATCATAATTACATTTCCTCTAGTTTCTTTTTCTTTATTATTTATTGTTAGTTTATTTCCATTTAAACTATCTGAATATTGATATCTTAAATCGAGAACAGACCCACTGTAACAACTATCAAATAAACAACATAATGTAACATCTTTTTTCAAATATTTATCGATAATTGATTTTAATTCGTCATCTTTTATTGATTTGAAGTCACATCCAATAATCGTTTGATCATATCCTCTCAACTCATCATTATTTTCATCTACTGTATATGATCCGTGTCCACTATATGTTACTACTACTGTATCTCCCGCTTTAGAGTTAGTTAATATTCTTATTAATTCATCAATTATATTACTTTTTGTTGGTTTATTTGTTGAGTTATCATCTGTTAATAATTTTATATTTGTAAAGTTTTTATTTATTAAATAATTTTTCATGTCATTTGCATCATTTATACATCCATTTAATTGATATTGCGAATTAAAATAATTTATTCCTATTAGTAATGCAGAATTATTATTGTTTTTGTTTATAATATTATTTGTTATAAGTTTTTTAGATGGTTCATTAATTTCTTTTATTTTATTATTATATCTGTTAATTAGATATTTCATTAGTTTCAATTTTTTTGCATCTTCTAAATTACTATTATTACATAACAATAATGCTTTTTCAAAATATTTATTTATTTTAGATTTCAAATTATTTTTACTATTCATTAATATAAATATAATAATATTTTATTTAGAATTTTGAATATTTATAATATTTAGAATATTTATAATATATATAAGTATTATAAATGGTAAAAAAAGAAGACTGTTCTTGTAAATCCAATAACACTCGTGAGAAATTTACTGCATTGTCAAAATACGCAAAAGTAAATTATACTGTAAATAATAATAATGATAGTATTCGTGTAAAGGTAAAATTTAATAATTTAAAGGGTGTTAGTGCTATACATATTCATACGAATGAAAATGGAAGTCCAGGACCAATTATTGCATGGCTAGTAACGTCAAAAGAATGGCAGTTAGGGGTTACTCAAAATACTCCTGGTGAAAATTTACCTTGTTGTAGTTCAACTAATAAGTTATGTTCATTAATTGCTCCAGAAGAAACACCATATACAGAAAATGTTCAAAATACAACGGTTACTTTTGATTTCAAAAAAGATTTTTGTGGAAACAAATGTCCTTGGATTAGTGATGGTACATTTTTAGTTATTCATGGTTATAATTTTCAAAAAGTTATTGATGGTTGTCCTACAAATGAAAAACCAGGGATTGATGTTATAGAAGCAGTGCCTTTTACACCTGTACCTATTTAAAAGTTATATAATTTTATATTTTTATTATAAAATTATAAAATACAATGCAAAATAAATATTAATTTTAAACTACTGCAGCAACTTCCTTTGTTGCCTTAGCAAAATGATGGCTCATGTACTTTTGTAAATTAAAGTATGTTAGTTCATCGGTTTTCTTTAGCTTAAGAAGAGTTGCTAACTTGGCATCAGGATGGATCTTACGACCATTTTCCTTATCTTGAAGATTGTGAGCGCGAATGTATTTGTTTACCTCGCGAGTAACATCAGTTCTTGCCATTTCTGTTCCAGAAGGTTTTTCTAAAAATTTGGCAAGTTCATCTGAAATGCAGGTTGGTTTTACAAAACCAGATGGAGCACGATTGCCAGCCTTTCTCTTACGCTTTGAATTTTGTTTTTGAGCAGTCTTAATCTCACGTGTCCATTTCTTATCTAGGTTACGGAACTCAGTCTTTAAAGATGAAATAACTACAGTTAATTGTTGTAATTTAGCAGCGAACTCTACACTTTGGTCAGCTAGTGCTGCTGCTTCATTATCTGAAGCAACTTGATCTTCAGAAGCAACGACTTCTTCATTAACAACTGTAGCACTTGCTACTTCATTGACACTTTTAGAGGCCTTTGTTTTCTTTACTTTTGGAACACTTTCAGTTGAAACAACAGTAGAAGCAACAGGAGTTACTTGTTCAGTATCAGCAGTCTTAGCAGTCTTAGATTTAGTTTGTCTAACCATCTTATTATACTATAGCTAAATAAATAGTTTTTAAGTAATTTAACGCAAATAATATATATATTGTGAGCATAATATAAGTAAAATATTAGTTTGTTTCTAAAAATTTAAAAATAAGCTACAGATTGAAATAACCAAGGCAGTGAAGTTGCTGCATTATCATTTACTAAAGTTAAAGCTGCTAATACATAATATGCTCCCAAAGTTTTACTATCTCTATCGATCCCATTGTTAACGAATTTTTCTAAAATATCTAAAATAAATTTTTTAACACTTAATAAATCATGTTCATTTGTAAGAAAAGATAAATTAATATTTCTAAATGGATCACCAACAGGTGGACATATTTTTTGTTTAATTTCTTGTGATAATTGTGCCCTATAATTCCAAATATCACTTAATTCTCTCAAAAATTTTACCAGTTGATTTCTATTTAATGATAAAAACCATTCTGGTGAACTGTAATTACCTAATGCATCTATATTTTGAAATAATGATAATGCTCTCATTTCAATTGTTTTTTTATTAGTTACTACTCCTACATTTGTTTCAAACTCTAAATTAATATTTATTTTCAATAATTTGCTTGTTCTAATAATCATTTTTAAATCAATCATTACAAAACTAGGTATTTTATTTCTATTGTATGGATTAATACCTCCTATTTTATTATTGTTTATAATGTCATTATTTTTATAAATTAAATTATAAATAGATGATATATCAAACCCATATATTCTTCCGTCAATATCTTTATAACTATAAAATTGACCATAAGGTAAGTCATTTAAATCTTCCATTGTTACAAAATCAGTATTATTTGTACATATTTCTCTCTTATGTAATGCTGGACCAAAAAAAATATCAAACTTTCTTTGTAAACGACCTCTAAATATTTTTTGGATTTTTACAATATAGTAAGATAGGTTAAGAAATACATAAATTCTATTTAATAACTCTTTTTTATTGCCACTTAATTTTAGTTTATAAAATTTAGCAATATTCTTAAGTTGTTGAATATTGTAATTGGTTTCAGTCAATTCACTATAATTATGAATTGTTAAAATAACAGGATCATCGTTTTCTACTTTTTTAAGTTTTCTATTAAAACGTATTTGTTTTTCACATTTTAATACTAACTCATTCATAAAATGTTCTATAGAAGTCATATTTGATAATATATCTTTATATAATAACTACATATTATCTTTTTGTATTGTTTTAAATAAATAAATATAAATTATTTTTCTTACGTTATATGATATTAAACCATAATTTTATGATTATTTATGAGACCATTTATAATTAAAAAAAAAATTGATATAAAGATAATTCCATAATGTAAATCATACAAACAAAACAATGGCTGAAAGAATCGTAGACGGAACTCAATTTAATGCTGAAAATATTATGTATACTGCCCCTAAAGCTAGTGCTCAGGGTGGTAAATCAGTAAATATTTTAAATAAATCAACAAAAACAACATTAACATTATCAACACCTCTTATGCTGACTTGGGGTGCAAGTGATTTCAAAAAAGAGGGTGAAGAAACAGGCAACGGTAAATTTGAATTATCACTGCAATTTCCAGGTGAAGAATACAAAAGTGCTGATACTGAAGCATTCTTAAAAAATATGAAGGCTTTTGAAGATAAAATTAAAGCTGATGCTTTGATTTATTCAAAGGAATGGTTTGGCAAGGTACATAAAAGTGCAGAAATAATTGAAGAATTATTTACTCCACTATTAAAATATCCTAAAAACAAACAAACAGGTGAATATGATTATAATAAACAACCAACAATTAGACTAAAGTTACCACAATGGGAAGGTGTATGGAAAACTGAAATTTATGATGAAGATAGTAACAAATTATATCCTAGTTCAGAAAATCCAACTGTTACACCAGTAGATTATTTAAAGAAAGGTTCAAATATTGCTTGTTTAATTCAATTTGGTGGTATTTGGTTTGTAAATGGTAAGTTCAGTGCTAGTTGGAAATTAGTACAAGCTGTAGTTCAAAAACCAAGAGCACAATTACAAGGACAATGTTTTATTAAATTGAAGCCTCAAGATAAGGAAAAAATAAAGAACCAAACAGTTAAAGACGATGATATTGAACCAGTAGTTTCAACTTGTGTAGAAGATAGTGATGAAGAACAAGAAGACGAAGAACCTGAAGAAGAAGATGAACCTGAAGAGGAAGTAGTTCCAGTTCCAGTTCCAGTTCCAGTTCCAGTTCCAGTTGTAGTTGAAGAACCAAAAGCAGTAAAAAAACGCGTAGTTAAAAAGAAAACAGATGCATAAATATGTGTAAATAGTAATAAATTTTATGTAATTTAACTAAATAAATTTTGATAAATAAAAAAGTACATTTTTTATTTATTTTTTACTGGTGTAAAATCCTCAAACCAATTTAATAGTAACAATAATATTAGATTTTTCTGAGTTATTAAAATCATCAATAATTTTACTCAAACCTTCATTTTTTATTACATATATTTGATCTTTTTTTATGTATAATTTTTGGATTGGAATATTAAAATACTTATCAGCAATTTGCAAAGTATAATCATTATTATTCACTAGTAGATCGTATAATTCATTCACAATTGATATTTCACATGTGACATGAATATTATTATATTCGTCAATTAAAATATTATCAGGTAGTTCTGGATCACATAGTACAATAACTTCACAACCAGAAATATCAAAATAGCTTTCGTTGTTCCATAAAGGAACGTAACACACTTGGTTTTGTATATTTAACTTATAAATATTATTATTTAACAAGTCATGCAAACTAGGATTTAACTTATAAATCAAAACATTATCGAATTTTTGTTGGACAATTTCCCTCATTGATACTAAAATTCCATCATTTAAGTGAAGTGATAAACGATTATTGGAGAGAAATATATATATACTCATGCATGTATCTTTATCCAAGTCTTCTAATAATTTTAATGTTATTTTACTACAACCAGACACAATGTCTTGTATTATTTTAGAAATTGCATTATTATATTTCCCCTCTAATACAGTCTTCATAAATAATTGTAAAATATCAATATACAACGGCATTTTCTCTCTAGTAAAGTCATTGTTGTTTTCATTTTGTAGTTCATCATTATCATCATCCAAATTAAATTCGTTTTTTAAATATTCATATGCTTCTTGAATTTGTCTAAATTTTTCATTTGATTCAATAGTATTTTCATTTTTATCAGGATGATGTATTAAAGCTAGTTTATGATATTTTTTTTTTAAATTTTTAATTGTTATATCTTTTATGCTTGTTTTAGAAACATCTATTTCTAATATTTCTAACGCTTTGTAATAATCCATACAAGTAACTCGCGTTCAATAATTATTTAATATTTTTAATTTTAAATCTATATTTTCAATAACCTTTTATTTTACTTTATTTGAATTTATTTTATTATATAGCTATAATATATAAATAATGCCTTCATATTCAAGTGGTAAGGGACGGACAAGTGCTAATTTTTATAGAAGAGGTGTTCCAAATTCATTTTCTAGTTTTGGTGCTTTAACACAAGCAAATTATCCTATTGTGCAACCACAAAGTATTTTTTACTACAGTTTTTTGCGTAACATAAATAGAACCAATATAAATAAATAATTAATTTATAACCTTATAGATCATGTTATAGATCATGAATTATTTTTGCTATATTTAATAAATAGTTCTCCATATGATAAATAGGTCGATAATTATTATTATAATATTGAAAAAAACAAAATGTTTTAGTTAAAATTTTTGATAAATTTTCTTTATTAATTTTCTTTTCATATATTAAAGTTGTTACAATATACCATATACAATCTGATATGTCTAAATTATAAATAAACATATCATATAATATGTCGCGAAATTTCAAAAAATTAATTTCTTCAATTTTCAATAAATTATGAATTATTTTATTGCAAATAATTTTATAGTTCAACATTAATTCTTCATTGTAACATTGTAAGTTTCTAGTATTTTTAATATTTGTTATATTTTCTAATTTAAGCTTGTGTGTTAATTTTTTTATACATTTCACATAGTTACTTCTTATTGGTCGAGGTACATGTACAACTTGACAACAATTTAATATATTATCAGGTATAAAACTTAATTCCTCTGTTATTAAAATAAATTTTAAGTCAACACAATTCGCATTATTTTGCTGCATATAACTATAAAAATTATCAAGTAATTCACTATGAATATCATTAAAATTTTTACATACTATAATACCAGATTTTTCATTCTTTGCATATATTATGTCAATTATTTGTAAATAAATTTCATGCCACAACATTTTTGAATTACAACCTAATAATGACATGTCAATTTCACAATGAATATCACTTATTTTAAAAAAATATTGTTGTTTGTTATATGTCACACTTATTTTTTTTTCATATTTTAATTCAGAAGGACTATATTTTTTTATTGATTTCAACATTTGTGTATACTTACCTATTCCACTTGGACCATAAAATAGTAAATTTTTAAAATTTTTTATATTTTTCGGAAATCTTGTATATAATTTTTCTAACTTTGGATGGAGATTTTCTTTTTGATTTTCTAATACATATTCTTCAAAATGGGTTTCATAAAATTTCATTATAGTTAATTATATATTCTATAATATTCTTTATTTGATTATAATACTTAATTTATAAAATCAACCATTTTGTTATTACTTAAAAACAAAATATAATATAATATAGTTAGTAAATATAAACTATAGTATGTTTTTAGTTAAAGATTTAAATCAATATAATGAAAATAATATATTTTTTTGTGATCCAATAAAAAATAATATAATGAGCGATGGTAATTTTATTAGAATTTTATATTCTACAAATAATATCACTTTAAATGGTATCTATTTACTTATAACACTAAAAGATGTAACATGTGATAAATATTATAATAAATACAAGTGTATTTTTAATACAAATATTCATAAAGATTTAATAGATGAAATAAAATTAATAGAAGAAAATATTATACAAAAATTTAAAAATATGTATAACATTAAGTATCATGAATTTAAAATTTATGAGCAATTAAAAAATGGTTTTATTAAAATTTTTCAAGAAATTCAACCTAAACCAACTCACAATTTTATTTTAAAAATATCAGGAATTTGGGAAACGCAAACAAACTATGGTTTGACATATAAATTTATTAAAATAAATAAATAGAAAATACTTACATTGATTATCCATCTGCAGAAAAATTATTAAGAATTATAAATAAATTAATTGAACAAATCGCTGTAATAACACCATATAAATATAAAATACTATTGGTAATTTTTGATAAAGTTTTTGTTGTTTCAAATTTGTCTGTATTTATACCGTTATAAATTAAAAATGTTTGAAGTAATAACAATATAATAATAATATTAACAAAAGTGGTATAACCACTTGATATATGTCCAGATAAAATCTTATTTTTAAATTTTATTACTAAATATAGTACAAAACCAATAATAATTAAAATTAATAAAAATGGACCACATGCGAAAATCATTGAAAACAAGGATTGAAAAAAAGATGAATTTTGGTTAATTTGTAAAACGTTGTATAAAATAAGATATAAAATCATCAAAATTGTTAAAATTAAAATACTGTAACCACTAATCATTGCTCCTAAAGATGTGTTACCAGATGTTATAAAATAAATTACAAATGATATTATACTCCCAATTAAAAAAGCTTTATAAATACTAGAATACCAATTTTTCATTATAGTATATATATATATATATATATATATTGAATAGTTATTATATATTACCATAAAAAAGAATTACGATATTTTAATAATAGTTATTAAAAGTTTTAACATAAAGTCCACCAATTACTAATGGTTGTATTGTTTTAATAAAACCAGGTAAAAAAGGGCTTTTCAAATTAATATTAACTTGTGATAAATTTGAAAAGGGGATTTTCAAATATTTTGGAGAAGTTCTTGGATTAGGAGTTTTACCACCATAGTTAACATTTTGGTTTTGCATTTTTTATATTAAAATATTTTATTTTAAAATTAAATATTAAAACTAATAATATATATATTAAATATAAATAATAAATGAACAATAACAAAAATAATTCTTATTATACTTATTCTAATACTAATCAAAATCATCCTCTTCAACAAAATTCTCAAAATTATTTACAATTTAAAAAATTTGTGTCAATACATTCTGAAGATAGAGATACTTTAGCTTATCCTAATTCGGCTGAATTTGAAATCGAACTGCCTCAAGATATTATAAACGTTTCTTCGTTAAGACTGAGTGAATGGGCATTTCCATCTAACTTTGATAGCTTTTCTGTATTAAATTCTAATGTTACCATGATTTTTAAAATTACTGAACCTTATGACTATCCGTTAAACTATAAGTCTACAACAAATACTATTGATTATTATATTTATAAAGCTTTGACAGAGTATAATTTAGATAATAATACTAAAGGTGAAATTATAGTTGTTATCGGAGAAGGTTTTTATAATCCAACACAATTGACTACTGAATTACAAAACAAATTTAATGAAGCTGTCACCAATATAGTTAAAGACTATCTCTACAAGAATAGTTTTACAAGTGAATTGAAAACTTTTATAAATGGAGGAGGATATACTCGTTTTATAATAGTTTATAATAATGTTTCACAAAAAATTTGGTTTGGTAATCAAGCCGATAGTTTTGAGTTTTTAAACAATCAAATTTTTTTATTGAATGCTGAAGCAAATGACTATTTACTTTGTAAAAAAAATCAAGTACCAGATTTTTCAAATTGGGGTTTGCCTGGTAACTTAGGGCTTACTAGATGTAATATAACATCTAAGTACCCAGATAATTTAATTAAAGATTGCGCAAGTATAAGTACCAATTATATAGTTTGCAATAATTATGTGCGTTTTTACTATGATGATATTATTACAACTCTACCAAATGGTTATTGGTTAATACCTCCTTATGAATTTGGTACTACAACTTTCTTGACTGGAGCAATAGTTCAATACATAGCAGCTCCATATAAAATCAATATATTTGGTCCTTCTCATATTTATATGGAAGTTACTAAATTCAATGTTATTGATGAAACACAACCTTTTAATATTAGCAAATTTACATTGACAACAAATGAAACAAATGGTATAGTAAATTCTTCTTTTGCGAAAATTCCTGTTGTATCAACACCTCTTTCTCAATACTATGATGGACCAAGTCCCGCATATAAATTTTTTGATCCACCTATTGACAGAATAAGAAGACTTAGATTTAAATTACGTTATCATAATGGTCAATTAGTCAACTTCGGAGTTTTCGAATATTCTTTTTCAATTGAATTTACGACATTAATACCTATGATAAACCGAGAAGTTAATTTTGTTAATAATGGAGTAGTAGTAACTTTCTAATAACTTGAGAAAAGTAGAGCAAAATGTTTGGCTCAACCTTACCACTTTTCAAAAAAGTGGTGCAGTTCTACTTTTGAGAAAAGTAGAGCAAAAGGGTTTTGGCTACACCTTTTCTAAAGGTGTAACCATGATTTTAAAACATCGACATCACATGTTTTATAATCTTCTTCGAACCCTTTCAGTGATATAAATTTTGGTTTTTTCATTTTAGACGTCTTATAAAATATATAGTCGCCCCTTTTACTTTTTCGAATACTTAAATCCGCTGATATTTCCCGTACCATATTACTGCCTTCTTCTAATAATGGAATGACTTCTTCTAGTTGTACGTTTTCCATTGGTCTATTTCCTAATTTTTTTAGCGTTTTTGATATTTCACCACATGTTACATAAAGTCCAAACTTCCCTTTTTTAATTACCACATCATCTCCGTGATATTTTCCCAATACAACTTGACTTGCTGATGCGGCATTTTTTTTTGTTTCACTATTTTCTAGTATATCTTCTAATTTATAACCACCTTTTTCCATTTTATCCATGTCTAGTTCAATATCTTTTCGAATAGACTTATAAGTAGTTATTTTTTTACCTTCCACTTTTTCCACACATTTTATTACAGGTCCATATTTTGCCAGCGTGTAAACATGTTTTTCATCTAATTTAATTTCAAATTTTCCCTTTTCACATTTTTTTACTTCTTCTATCATAACATCTAACTTATCATTACATTTTTTACAAAGATCATACCAAACTAAATCACCTTTCGATATTTTGTCCAAATCATCTTCCATTTCTCTCGTAAAGTCATAATTTAAAAGATCGATAAAATGTTTATCCAAAAAATCCATTACTATTTTTCCAAGTGGTTGTAAAATCAATTTGTTTTTTTCATTACCAAATTCACGCATTGTTTCTATTTCACATATTTCATCATTTTCTAATTCAAAATCTTTTACAGTAATAGTCTTACCTTTTACATCTTCCTTTTTAACATAACCACGTTCCTGAATTTTATCTACTAACATGGCAAACGTAGAAGGACGACCAATTCCTTTTTCTTCTAATAATTGGATTAAACGCGCTTCCGTAAAATGCATTTTCACATTTTTTATTGTAACCTTACTTGTAACTTTATTGTACTTAATGCTATAATTTTGTTTAATAGTTTGTAAATATTGATATTCTTTATTATCTCGCGAAAATTTATTTTTTACTATTTTCCAACCAGGAAAAAGAATAAGTTCTGATGTATAACAAAAGAGATACATATTAACACCTTGTATTTGTGCTTTAATAGAATTATAACTAGCAGCAGACATACAACTTTCCAATGTATTTTCCCAAATAAGTTTGTACATCCTTCTTTCTCTTGGATTTACTTTTTCTGGCAAGTCTTTGAGAGAAATATTAGTTGGTCTTATTGATTCGTGTGCTTCCTGAGAAAGATCAGTTTTTTGTTTACTAGTTGTATTTTTACTGTCATTTTTTGTGATCTTTTTACCTACTACATTAGCTCCACAAAGTGCGTCGATTTTTTCATTAATGTAAGTTGAGTCATAATTTCTGAGTATATAATTTTTTGTGTTTTCAATAAAGTCAGGGCTATATTTTTTACTATCTGTTCTCATATAGGTTATGTATCCACTTTCATATAACGATTGACACAGTTTCATTGTTTCCTTTGGAGAGAAATGGCATTCGTTACTAGCCGTTTGTTGCAATCTACTCGTCGTAAAAGGTTCAGGAGGTTGTTTGTATACTTTTGTCGGTTCTGAGCAATTATAAATATGATTAAAATCTGCTGTTTTGTCTAAAAAGTCCACCATATCATCTTCGCTTTCAAATTGATGGTTCAATTCAAAAGGTAAATTCATATTTGTGAAATAACCAAGAGTATTGTATACATTTTTATTTTCAGCACCATCGATTTCTTTTTGGTTATCATAAACCAAACGTAATGCAGGTGTTTGGCATCTGCCAGCTGAAAGTGATTTCTCCGAATTTTGCGATATAAATTTCCATAGAATTGGTGTAATTTTAAAACCGACTAATAAATCCAATATTTGTCGCGACTGTTGTGCTTGTACCATATTCATATCAATAGTACGTGGATTTTTGAGTGCATTTTGAAGTGCTTTTTCTGTCACTTCATTAAAGACAATACGTTTAGTATTGTCTGGAAGATGGAATAAATCAAGAAGATGAAACGCTATTCCTTCTCCTTCACGATCATCATCTGTCGCCAATATTACATCGTCTGCATTTTTGATTTCTTTACGTAATAGTTCTATTTGTTTTTTCTTCAACGCATTGTTGATAATTTGAAAAGTTGGCTTGAAATTTTCTTCTAAGTTTATGTTAGAGAGAGAAGGAAGTTCTCTCAAATGACCAAAACTGGCAATACATTTGTAACCTGGTCCTAAGAAACCTTCTATTTTTTTGCATTTTGCAGGTGACTCAACAATAACTAGTGTAGTACTTGTCGAATATTTTTTTGACATTTATATTACATAATAAATATTTTTTAACTCTTTTCAAATTATATTGTAAAATTATTTAAACAATTGTTGTGAATAATAATAATATATGTACACAAAATATTATTATTTATTTTTTCTTTTCCCTCTTTTCATAAAATGTTTTTCATACGTTCATGTAGTTGAAAGGGTAGTTGCGTCTTTTGACGATGGACCATATTACAGTAATAAAATAAAATCTTGTCTAAACTGCAAACATTATATAGAAAATGAAAAAAAAGAATTCAGTAGGTGCTCAAAATTTCCAAAATACAATCCTAAAAAGTCTCAGTTTATTAAAAATACAAACACCACAAATACTACAAATGGAAACATTACCCATATAGATAAATATAAAAAAAATGAAGAAGTTGCATTGATGAAATTTTATTTAGCAACAGTTTGCAGAAATAATGAAAACATGTGTGGGACTTATGCAAAACATTACGAGAGAAAATTCCATGATAATTATTAATCACAAACTTAACTTTTCATGCGTTTGTATTGTTTCCAATTTATTTGTAACGCTGGTTTCGTAGGTTCTTCATTAACACTTAACTGATTTTGTGCATCTAACTTTTCTGCTTTTTTTAGAGCACTATCAATATATAGTTTTTTTAAAAGTGTTCCTACTTGAAATGCAGCTTCGTGTTGATCCAATTCACCAATTTCTATTTTTTTTAATACATCTAAAAATTTATATAAAATAGTAACATCTATTTCATCTTTTCTAATTTTGTTATAAATATCTGTATAATAAGTAAATAAAAAATTGCATTCATTCATACATTCCAAATGTATTTTTTCAGGGTCATCACGATATTTAGCTTTTAACAATATCATATTATTTACATCATTTCTTAAAATTTCACTATGTTTGATTTGTCGTATTATTTCTGTTTGATCTTCAACATTATTTGCGGTAATCATTTTTTGTAAATGAAGACGTTGTTTTTCATCCATTGTATCCATATTATATTTGTTTATATTATAATTAAGAATAATTCTTTTTAAATCAAACTTATAAAATATTTTATTAGTATATATGTCTACATCTAATACATCATCCAACACATCAATACCAGGTATGGTATATCCTACACAGAAAGGTATGTTAGCAGGAAACCCACGAGCATCAGCTATTGCAGAAGGTAATCTTAGCACGCAAAAATTAGTAGCATTAAATAAAATTGGAGGTAAGCAAAAATATCGTAAACGTGGTGGCGCTACAACATCATCTAGTAATAATATTACAGTACCTCAATTTTCTATGCAATATACTCCACAAGGTGGAACAGGTCAAGACCCAAATAGTATTATTAAACAAAATGCTAGCATTGGTACACAAGGGGCTGCAAATGCTGTTTATGATAAATATGCTATACAAATGGGTACTTCTAGTAGTGGACAAACTGGTGGTGTTTATATGAACCCAAATACAAATCAATATCAATGGGGATGCTATAGTGGTGGAAAAACTAAACGACGCAAAATGAACAAAAAAAAAAGAACTAAAACTAGGGCTAAAAGAAGAAGCAAAAAAAGGTCTATAAGACGAAAAAAATAAAAAATAGAATTATATAGAAAAATTGTTTATATAATTATATAACAATAATATAAGTTAATAATAATGCCCTCAGGGAAAAATTGGATTAATTTTATTTATATAAATTTAGCATTTGCGGCTTATATTGCAGGAACATTTTATTTAAATTCATTACAAAATATAAAGGCTAACTGGCCTCAATATAGATGTAATCCAATTTATATGCCTCTGTCTGATAATATTGAAACGGACTTTGCATATTGTATTCAAAATATGCAGTCCAATTTTATGGGTTACTTACTACAACCAATAACATTTTTAACAAGTTCATTAACAAGCGTTGTTTCCAGTTTTACATCAGAAATAAATTCTGTTCGAGCAATGTTTAATAAAATAAGAACTTTTATTTCCTCTATTATTCAATCTGTTTTTGGTGTATTTTTAAATTTAATTATTGAATTTCAAAAAATAATAATAGGATTAAAAGATTTGATGGGAAAAACCATTGGTATTATGACAACTTTAATGTATATTATTGATGGAAGCATAATGACAATGAATAGTAGTTGGAATGGTCCACCTGGTCAAATGGTTCGCGCACTTGGTAAATGTTTTCATCCTGATACGTTAGTAGAACTTAATAATGGTACTATTGTAGCAATGAAAGATTTACATTTAGGAGATGTTTTGAAAAATGGAAGTATAGTAGAGTCTACTATGAAAATAGACAATAAAAAAGATAAACTTCCTTTATATGTAATTCAAAGTATAAAAACTGATGACGATACCTTACAAAAAGAAAGTAAAGATATTTATGTAACAGGTTCCCATTTAGTATATGACAAAGACTTGAAACAATTTATTAGGGTTGAAAAATACTCTAATGCTACAAAGTCAAGTGTCGAAACAGATTGGTTTTGTTGTTTAATTACTTCCGATCATAAAATTAAAATAGGTAACGAAACATTTTGGGACTGGGAAGATCATTTAGTTTGTAGAATTTTATATGATGATAATTTATCCATTTGAATTTATTATAAATGAATAATTATCCATATATATACTATATACAATACATATGGATAATAACACAAGTACAGGTTTAAATAATGTTAAAAAAATGTACGAAAATCTTACTTACTTTGATCAATATGGTTTATCATTAATAATATTCATTATAATCACAGTTTTATTAGTAATTTGTATGGCTGCATGTGTAGCTTTAACAAACGTACAACAAATACAACAAGATTGGCCGAACCAAAGATGTAAACCATATATTATTCCTATTGCAGGACTTATTAACAAACCTCCTAACATGAGTTACAGTGAATACACGTCACAAAATTTTACTTATTGCACTCAAAATATACTACAAAATATATCAGGTTTTGCAGTAGAACCAATAACATTTGCTACGAATGCACTCACAACTATTGTAAACGGTATTAAAGAAGCTATTAATGATATTCGAGGTATGACAAGTAAAATAAGAACATTTTTTGCTAATGTAAGTGAAGAAATCATGGGAAGACTGTTAAATATAATGATCCCGTTACAACAAATAATAATTAGTTTTAAGGATTTTATAGCAAAGGTTCAAGGTACAATGACAGCTGCATTATTTACAGTTTTTGGTTCTTACATTTCTTTACAATCATTACTTGGAGTAATAGTCAATTTTATTGTAACTATTTTAATTGCGTTAGCAGCAATGATTGCTATATTTTGGATTTTTCCTTTTACATGGGGTACGGCAATAACAAGCACGGCTATTTTTGTCGCAATTTCAGTACCTTTGGCAATATTATTGACATTTATGACTGATGTTTTAGGTATTAATACCAATTTAACAATTCCAAGTGTAAAATGTTTTGATAAAAATACGTCATTTAAAATGAATAATGGAACCATTAAGTCAATCATGGAAGTATATGTTGGAGAGAAACTTTTTGATAATAGTTTAATTACTGCTAAGATTGTAGTTGAAACTAGTAATTCAGTTATGTATAATTTAAACGGTATTATTGTATCGGATTCACATATTGTTAGTTACAATGGTAAATGGGTTCGCGTGGACGAACATCCTTTAAGTAAAAAAATATTACATTATAGCGAACCATATTTGTATTGTATAAATACAGATAAAAAAACAATTATATTAAATGATACTATTTTTAGTGACTGGGATGAAATTTATGATGAAGAATTGGAAAAAATTAAAGCTGTGAAAATTAAAAATATAAAAGAAAAATACAATGAAAATATTTATTGTAATAATGATATTGAAATACCAAATATAGACTTTCATAAATATTTAGATGGTGGGTTTAATGAAAATACACAAATAAAATTAAAAAATGGTATGATAAAAAAAATTAAACATATATCTATAGGAGACATTCTTGAAAAAGGAGAGAAAGTTTACGGAATGGTAGAAATTGATGGAATAAATTTAATAGAACAATCTATTTACAATTTAGGAAAAAATAAATATATTGAAGGTGGTGTTAATTTGAACATATGTGATAGAAATATACAAATTACTTCTACTTTGGATTTAGATATTAAAAGTAAATGTAAGAAAAATAAAAAATTAAATGAAATAGATCATAAATTATATCATTTATTAACAGATAAAAAAGTGTTTAGTATAAATGGAGTTCAATTTTATGATTATAATTCTTGTATTGACTTATTTTTAGAAAAATATAGAGGAAAATTATTATCTATGAAATATGTATAATGAATATTTCTATATTTGGATTTAAATTAAGTCTTGAAATTTTAATTCTAATAGGTATTGTTTATTTAATTTTAGTAATACATACTGTTTGTGGATGTACAAATATTTTTAGAAATAAAGAAGGTATGGAAAGCAGTCACAATTCATTAACACAACCATATCCAGCTGTTGCAGCATCTCCATCAACACCAACACCTGCAGTGCTTTCTAGTAGTGCAAATGTAAGTTCCAAAAAAAGTTCTTCTAAAAAAGAAGGTTTTGTAGGTGCAAACACAAATTATGGCGAATCATCAACATATTCACTAACAAATCCTCCACATATTGATACGTACAAATGGGGACAACCAAGTTTAGTTGTTAGACCTGGACACCCTGTTCCAAAAGCAGCTCAAGCTATTATTGACCGTCCTAATCAGTCTTTACCATTACCTGAAGGTCAGCTTTCGTTATTTGATAATATGCCTTTTAGTCCAGAATGTTGTCCTAATACTTATTCTAGTAGCATGGGGTGTGCATGCATGAACACAAATACGTACAATTATTTAATACTTCGTGGAATGAATAATGTACCCTATTCTGAGTACTAATATTCTTTAATAATTAAATAATTATATTATAAAAAAATAATTATTTAATATCTTATACATGTTTTTCTACTAAATTACCCTTACCATCATAGACCCATATTTCATAATTATAACCTAATTCTTTTGCGGCATTTTGTTTCAAAAATATATTATCCTCTTTCTTACTAAATGTCCATGTAGATTTGCATTCAATACAAAGATTTTTATATGGTATAAAAATATCAACATAATGCCTATGTTTTTTACCAGTGTCGTCAAAATACCATATTATAGGAACATTTTTAGCACCTATTAAAATATCATTCTCATGTATTAACTCATCTTTTATTAAATAATCTAATGCAATAGGTTCAGTTCCTTGGACTTTTATAATTTTTCCAGAAGGGAATTTATATTGTTTCAATTTGTAAGCATTTTTTGACGCTTTTTCCATAATATCTTGATTTTGCATTGCATATTCTACTCTATATTTATTTAAACATGTTTCTTTAGATTTTTCTTTAAATTCTTCAGTTTGTGTAGCATACTCAAAACCATATTTTATTAAACAAGTGTTTTTACATTTTTCTTTGAATTCTTCACATTGTGAAGCATGTTCAACACCATATCTATCCATATTTGTTTTCTTTACTTTACTCATAATTTCTTTACATTGTAAAGGATGTTCAACACCATATTTTTTTAAACATGTTTGTTTACCTTTTTCTCTAAATTCGTCTACTTGAAGCGTATGTTCAACACCATACTTTTCCATGTTATTATTTTTTATAGTATTCACTACTTCAGATGATTGCATAGGATATAAAACACCAAAATTTTTCATGCATGTCTCTTTTTTCTTATTTTTTATTTCTTCACATTGTGAAGGATGTTCAACACCATAATGTTTCAAATAACTTTGTTTCTTTTTGTCTTTTGTTTCTTTTGTCATTAAATGGTGCTCAACACCATATTTTTTTAAACTTGTTTCTTTTATTTTATTCTTTATAAGTTGTGACTTTGCAGGACGTTCAACACCATATCTCTCTAAATTCGTTTTCTTTATTTTTTCTTGTATGTCACTGTTCTGCGAAACATGTTCAACTCCGTATTTTACTAAATTAGTTTGTTTTATTTTTTCCTTTATCGCATTACTTTTAAGTGGATTTGTATTACCAAATTTTTCCAAACATGTTTTTTCAACTTTTACTCTACCTATTTGTTTAGCGCATGTTAAACAATAACCGTTTGTTTTTACTAATGAGCGAAAACTTTTGCTAAACTGATTTGTACAATTTTCTCCAAGACACATACCTTCAATAATAAAAAATATATTTACCATTTCATTTGAATAGTCCAAATTTAAAACTATTTTATTTTTCTCACAAAAATCTTGAAGTGCTGTATAGTTGTATAACATTATAACTATCTTTATATATTTAGTAAATATAATTTTAGGTATTTTTCAAAGAAAAATATATAAAATCGCTAAATATTTTGAATTTCTAATGTACCTTGTTTGTTTTTTTCTTTTTTTTTTAAATAAGCATTTCTTGCCCATATCTTTTTTTGTTCTGGTGTTGGCGTATAATTCGTTTTCTCCTTATATTCTTTCACCTTTAGTTTAATTTCTTCTTTATTATTTTCATAATATGCTTTCTTATAAGAAGGCGCAGTATATTTTTTGAGGTGTTCTTTCGTTTCTATTAATTCATTTTTTAATTTTTCATTTTCTTCTTTTAGGATTTGTATTACTTTAGTGAGTTCTTCGTTATTCATTAAGATAATCTTATAGAAATATTTTTATATAACTTTATAATATTAAAAATAAATATAATACATTTTAATTATATTATTACTATAAAATAATATAATTGTAATATAATGGCAAAAACAAGTAAACTAATTTTTAAAAATAATGTAAAAAAAATTAATAATAAGAATATTACAAAAAAAACTAGATATAAAACAAAGGGTAAAGAGTTAATTCTAAGATCAGAATGCGGTGTAGGTTTACAAAGTTTTGAGAAAAAATATCAAAAAGAATTTAAAAATAACAAGATGTATAAAATATCCTATAAAAAATTTACAAACTTGTTGGTATCAAAATTTGCACCATCATCAATTAAACCTGAAAATGACTATTATTCGTACATTAACTACAAGTGGTTACAAAATGTAGATATTAAAAAACAACAAAAATATATAGTACAAATTGATGATTTTAGACTTACTCAAGATAAAGTATATCATGAGTTGAATGAGATTATGTTGGATTATATGAAACACAATGATAATAAACTTTCAAAAATTATGAAAAAATTTTATGATTCGGTTATTAACATGAATAATATTAACGACAGTAAAATAAAATGCAAAGAAATTGTTTTTAAAATAGAAAATTTAATAAAAACTAACAATCCTTGGGCAATACTTGCTTTTTTTAATAAATATCATTGTGTTAGTTACTTAGGTCCATTTACTTTTATGATAAGTCCAGATGATAAACAATCTACTATTTTTAGAAGTTATATCAATCCACATCAATTTATTTTTACTGATTTAAATGTTTACTATGATGATGGTACAGAAGTCACGTACAAAAATACTTATAGAAATACATTTAAACAATTCTGTAAAAATTTATTCGACTTATGTTTAGGACGTGGTCATGGATACAATACAGATAATATTTATGAAGTTGAAGTAGAAATATTTAATGTTTTAGGATGTCAAGATGTAACTACAAAAGAAAAATCTTATAATAGAGTAACACCTAAAGAATCAAAAGAAAAATATAACTTTGATTGGGATGAATTTTCTAAACAATTAGGTTTCAAAAAAACTCCTGACTTTTTTATTACATCCAGTTTAAACTATTTGAAATGTGGAACAGAATTATATTTAAAAAATTGGAATTCAGAAAAATGGAGAAGTTACTGGGTATATATATTTTTACAAATGATTTGTAGAATAACAAGAAAATGGGAAAAACTTTATTACAATTTTTTTGGTAAATTTGAAAGAGGTCAGTCAGCTATAAATGAAACAAATGCTGTTAGTAGTTCTTTGTATATGTCAGTACCGTTTAATAGTTTTTTATCCGAAAAATATGTTGAAAAATACTCTGATCCAGCAAAAATAGAATTTACTAAAATACTTTGTAATGACTTAAAACAAGTTTTTCATAGAATAATGAGTAATAATGCATGGCTTTCACCTTCTACAAAAAAATATGCATTATATAAGTTAAATAAATTAAATTTTACAATAGGTTACTATAAAACTGTAAGAGAAGATCCATTATTGGATTATAATAATTCTTTATATAATAATATAATTAAAATAGAAGAATGGAGATTTGATGGTTTTATTAAACTAGAAGGTGAAAAAGTAATTGATCTGCCTATGGTTGACTGGTCTCAATATCCTCTTAAACTAACTGGTAACCAACCTTATATTGTAAACGCATCGTATACTCCCTCAAAAAATGGTATTTACATTAACTTAGGATATATACAAAAACCTTTTGTAGATTTAGATGAACGTGGTATCGAATACAATTTGGCTCATTTAGGATTTACAATTGGTCATGAAATGTCACATGGTTTTGATGACTGGGGAAGTCAGTATGATGCAGATGGAAATTTGTATGATTGGTGGACTGATTCTGACAAAAAAAAATTCAAAGCAATTCAAAATAATGTTATTAAACAGTATGAAGAATTTGCTGCAAGGGATGGCATTCATTTTGATGCGTCTATTGGTATTGGTGAAGATTTAGCTGATATATCTGGTATGTGTATTTGTGATAGATACTTAAAAGATTTTCAAGATAATAATAATGACTTAATTCCAATTCGATATGTATCTTATGAAACATTTTATATATATTATGCATTTCAACAAAAGCAAAAAGTATTAAAAAAAGCACTATCTGCCCAACTAAAAACAAATCCACATCCATTAGATAAATACAGATGTAATGTACCTTTATCACGGTCTCCCATTTTTAGATCAATTTATAATGTTAAAAAAGGTGACGGAATGTGGTGGGAAAATACTAATATGGTTTGGATGTAAATAAAAATATCTTTGTTAAAATAAAATAATAAAAATTATTATATTATAATAATATATAAAATGTCGAAAACCGATTTAACATCGCGTGACTGGGTTGCTTTTACAACCAAGCGTTTAGTTTATAATACTGATCCTTCTGTTTCAGTAAATTTACTTTACAGAGAAGATGGAGGAATGAATATTGTAATTAGTAATATTAGTGAAACATCTATAGGTAAATTACCATTCTTAACCAATAATGATAGTAACAATAATTATTTATACTTAGAAAGTTTACAAGTTTATATTGATGGGAATAATGATACTTTAGAAATTGCAGGATTAAGTAATATAGCCGTGTCTATGTTTCAAAATTCAGATACAAATGCTTATATTTCTTCAGAAAAGTTACATTATCCATTTGCTCCAAATAATATTTATAACCAAGTTATAAACCCAAATACAATAACATTCAATGACTTAGTAGATCAATTATCAAGTGTTATTCCTTATACCGAAACAACATTTAATCATATTAAAAAATATTCTTTGATATTAAATCCGGATAGAATTATGTCACAAAGTAAAGCTCCTACTGCTTACAACAGTGGTGGCCTAAATTGACGAGTGAAGTACTAGTCTTAATATGAATAATCGCGTTTAATTAAATTATATTCTATATACCTATAATTTAATTGACTATTATGGTTAATAACCAATTATTAGATATGTCATTTTTACACAATTATAAATTGGAAAATACTTCAGTGTGTAGTAATATTGTATTTTCTTTAACTTCCATTCCATCTAGATTTATTCATCCTCAATTTGAAATAACTCTTGAAAGTTTGTACAGTCAAACAATGAAACCAAAATATATTATAATAAATTTATGTCATGAATATAATAGAACTTTTAGTTATGATAAAAATCAATTTGAAAGTAAAATACAATATTATAAAGAAAAATATGATAATATAATTATTAACTTTAGTAAAGATTTTGGACCTATCACAAAAATTTTAGGTTTACATAATTTAAAAGATTTATTAAATCATGATGATATAGTTATTGTTGTTGATGATGATAACGTATATGAGGATAAAATTACATATTTTTATAATTTATGCTATCAATTGTATACATGTGATTGTATTTTTATAGAAGAAAAAAATATTTTAAATAAAAATAATTCTTTCAATACAACTACTCCTTTTAATATTTTTTATGATAATTATAAAGACTTTGTTAATGGATGGTTGTCATTTTCAATGAAGTTTAATGTTATAAATAAACTGTATGAATTTTATCATAGAATTATTAAGGATGATCAAAGAATTATAAATCATGATGATTTAATAATAACATTGTTTTATAAAATACATAATTTATATGCTTGTGGAATGAACTTAATAACTGTAAAAGAATTTACTTGCCAAACTATACATAATTTGGATGCATTATCTATCATGGAAATGGAAAACCCAACTAGGTTTGAATTAGAAAAAACCTTTTTTAAAAAGTACAGCATAAATTATCGTAATAGAAAATTATCAAAACATTCCATTAATACTAATTTGAATGAAACTATTTTACCAAGAACATTATTATTTAATATATCTAACGTAAGTTATTATCCTGAAAAAAATAATTTTCATTTCAAACATATCGATTTAAAATATTTTGACAAATTTACATTTATTTTAACAGTAACATATTTTAATCATGAATTATATTTTTACGAAAATAATGAACAAAAAAAAATTTACTTACATGTTGACGAAGAAGTGGTAGAAATAAGTTTAATTACTGATTCAAAATCGTTCAAACAGAGTTACTTCGTTAAACTAGATCGAGAGTTAAAAAAAATAGAACATAAAACCTACGATTTCAATATAATTCAGACTAGTTCTACCAAGGATAATTTACATATTAATAAATTTTATTCCATTAATACTATTTTATCTTACATTCCAGATATTAAGTATGAATTTTTTGACAATTTTCGACAACTAGAATATTTACAAAACAAAAATAGAAAGTTAAAACAGTTTTTATTAAAATTAATACCTGGAGCATATAAAGCTGATTTATTTCGCGCAGTATATTTATATTATGAAGGTGGATTGTATTTTGATTGTAAGAATGTGTTATATACTCCTTTTCATTTTTTTATTTCTAAAGAAAAATCATTGTGTCAAGATTTAACAAAAGGATTATACAATGGTAATTTATTTTTCTATAAGTCATACAATGAGTGTTTAAAACTTTATTTATTAAAAATTCTTGAACATGTAAAATATGATAATTATGATAACAATCATTTATCAGTAACTGGTGGATTTTTATTATCAAATTATTTTGATGAAGATAATGATGAAGATGTTTGTTTGAAAAACAAATACGAAAATGATGAATGGATAAATAATCCAATTGAATTCAACAAAACAGACAAATGGCAATATAGTTTTGTAGTAGAAATCAAAACAGGAAAAATTATTTTAAAAACATCTTATTATAAATATTATAACAATGAAACTACCAGAATGGACTATGTTGACTTATATAATAAAAAAAAAATTTATTCACCTATCGTTATAACACATGAAATTGACAATATTTTGGATATTTAATAAATTAATTTTGGTTTGTAAATTTACTTAGCAATACCGCACACTTTACAATACTCAATTGTTTTTGATCGATCAGGATCAATATCTATGCTATCTTCTATCCATTCATGTTTGCAAAGAGTTACAATTTTTCGTGTCAATTTTTCATTTAAAAATACTAAATGACTAATATGTTCACTATGTTGATTTAATAATTCGTTTATTTCACTAATAGTTTTATTGTATTGATAATAATCATTATTTGTAGTAATACTTGTATCAATTAAATTGGAAAGGGTTACCTCTTTCATGTTAGTATAATTATTTTCAATTTCTTTTAAATAAGCATATACATAATCATTTTTAGATTTCATATTTAATAAATAATCTAAACTCATATTATTTATTAAATTTACAAAAAACTATTTATATTAGTTTACTATATTTTATTTATATTCATAGTTTGTTATGAAATAATAAGGTTCATATGTGTATATATTTAATAATCTCTTAAAAAATTTTCTGAATTTATACCAAAATGTGTTTCTAATATTTTTATAAAAGGAAATCATATAAACATTTCCATAAGTGTAGTAGTCGCGTATTATACCAACATTCCTTTTTTCATCAAAGAAATCACTGTAGAATTCATTGTCGTTTTCTAGACCATTATTCTCATATGAAACAGTTATATATCTACGCGATTGAATATTTAATAGTGTATTTAATTTTATAGAAATATTTGACCTTACCGTGTCAAACTTTTTATCATTAAGATTAATTTTATTAATGACACTATACTTACCATTTTTGTATTTTATTCTTCCATCAAATTCTAATATTTTATGAACAACATCAATCGGCAGCTGAGAGAAAAAACTCATTTTTATCAACTATATATATATATATATTGTAACTAAGTATTTTTATATATGTATGAAAAGATATATAAAAATATGAAATTTTATTTATTTTACATTACAATAATTAAACATACATACTGTACAATGCTGAAATATTATCTTTGTTTACCTTGATTAATTTATCGACAATTTCTTTGGTAATTATTAGTGGAAATTGTACAGTAAAAGACATATCTTCTTCAAATAAATTTGTTCCAGGTTTCATCAATCGATACAAGTTTACTTTAGTGTGAATAATCTCAAGACAACGTTTCAAGTTACGAACACCATCTTCTTTATTACAATGTTTATCTACCAAATATTGAATGACTTCATCAGATATAATAATTTCATCGGAATTAAATTTCACTTGTTCGCGAATTTTTGGCAACAAATAATTATTGGCAATTTGAGTTTTTTGCTTTTCATTGTAACCTTTTGTTTGAATTCTATACATTCTATCTTTTAAAATTGGATTGACTTTGGTTTCATCATTGTAACTAAATATAAATAAACATTTGCTTAAGTCAAAATTAATTTCTGCAAAATATTTGTCATGAAATTGACTATTTTGACTAGTATCTGTTAAATGGGTTAAAATACCTGCTATTTCTTCACCTCTTGGTGTGTCACTAATTTTATCTAACTCATCAAAATAAATTACAGGGTTCATACAGTTACTATCAATCAAGATCTGTACAATTTTACCCCATGTACTACCTTCATAAGTATACGAATGTCCTTCTAAGAAACTACTGTCTGTCGCGCCTCCGAGCGCAATAAAAGCAAATGGTCTATTTAAAATTTTACTAATTCCTTCTTTAACAAGTGAAGTTTTACCTGTACCTGGTGGACCATGAATAGCAATGGCTGTTCCAATAGACTTTGGATTAGTTAATAATTGACCTAACATTTGCATAATTTGCATTTTTGCATCATTTAAACCGTACACTGCGTGGTCCAAAGTTTTCTGGGCATTTTCCATAAATTCATGACATGAGTCTACACCATTTTCTATAGATAAAGGTAATGTTTCAAACTTTCCAAAAGGAATACGCATAAAAGTATCCACCCAATTTTTAATTTTATAAAATTCACCGCTTCCAGGTTCCATGTATCGTAGTGAATTAATTTTTTTCATGGCAGCACCTTTAAATAAAGTAGGAATATTTGACTCTAATAAAGTCATTCTATAAGGTTTTTCAATACGTGTTAATTTATTAATTTCACGCAACTCTTTGATTATTTTTTTTTGATTGTCTGTTTCTAAATTTTCAAAGAATTTATAGTCATTCATTGTATTTTTATCTTTAATAATTTTTCTAAAAATTCGTCCATTTTTAGCTTTTTGTTTCTTTTCTTTTTTGATTATTTTTGATTTAGATTTTTGAATGTCTTCTTCACAAACTTCAATACACTTTTTTATTAATCTATTATTGTTTTCATTTGATAACATTTCTTTTAATTTATCTAGTACTAGTTCGTTGTCAGTAGAAGTATTGTTATCCAATGGTTCCTTATTTTCTCCAACTTTAAGTAAATTTTTTAATTTTTCAACAAGGTCAGCATCATCTTCTTGAAGTTTTTGAGATTTATTCGATTTTTTATTTACATCTTGTTTTTTTGATGATGATTTTTTAGGAAGTTTTTTTACAACTTCTTCATCTTCATCTTCATCTTCATCTTCATCTTCATCTTCACTGCTTGAAGCAGATGAAACTGATACATCTTCGTCTTCAGTTTCTTCATCATCATAGTCATCATCTTCTTCTGATCCATAATCATCCCATTCTTCATCATCTTCTGCTCCACCAATAGTGAAAATAATATTCAGTTTTTCATTACCTTTTTTATGTGTTACATCATCATCATCTTCGTCTTCTTCTTCATCATCTTCCTCATCGGTTTCAAGAGGTTTTTTACTTTTTTTATGTTTTTTTGCAACATCTTCTTTTTTAGATTTAGACTTTGCTTTGGATTTTGCTTTGGATTTTGCTTTGGATTTTGCTTTGGATTTTGAGCGCGTAATAATTTCTTCGTCATCCTCCTCATCTTCATAATATTCATCGTCATCATCACAAGAAACCCACTCTTCTTCATCTTCTGCCTCCAATTGTTTCTGGATTTTTTTAATTCTTTCTCCAGTAGCAATTTTTTTATCTAAATGTTTTGAAGGAAATATTTTTGATAGAAATTTTCTATATTCATGAACATCCATTTCATCACTTTCACTTTCACTAATAAAATTTTCGTCGTCATCATCCGAGTCAACATGTTTTTTATGTTTTTTAACTTTGTCTTCCATCTTATTAGTTTTTTTAGTTTGTTCCTTTTTTGCAGATAACTTATTAGAAGTTTCTTTTGTCATAGTAGTTTGTAATAATATTATAAATTATTTTTAAATATTTATCAATTTTATTTTAAAAATAAAAATAATTTATTTATTGTGACTTTACTATTTCATTTGCTATTAATTTTTTATAGGAATTATGTATTTCATTCCACCATTCTAACAGCCTGTTTTGCATTTCTTGTAACTCATTTTCATTTACAAGTAAATTTTTACATTTTTCAGCAGCTTCTTCCCAACTATCAGCGTACAGAAAAGGGGGTTTTGTATTATTAAAATTGTAAGATATATCAATTTCATTTTTTGAACCAACGACAATTGGTATTGCACCAGCTACTAAAGCTTCGTAGTTTCTAAAACATTGTAAGCTATGATTGCCTCTACCTGAAATGACAAAAATAGATTTATTATACAAACTAAAACACTCTTGCGGAGAATATGGTAATTTTGATATATCCCAACTATTATCTACAAAAACAATATTTGTATTATCTACTCTTTCATCAAATACTTGTTTCATATGAAGTCTGTCAGATTTTTCTGCACCTATAAATGAAACATTATATCGACGTTCGTCTATTTTTCTTACTTTTGTATTTAATGAACTTTTATCTCTTAAAAATTGTGAAGAATAACCTAGTGGTAGGTGATAGTTGTTACTAGAATAATTGTAATGCTTAAAGTTATGTTGTCTAAAGAATAAATTTGTGTATTTTTGTAGTGTTTCAGTTACTTCTGGAGTTTTACCGTATTCATCAGATAAATAAAATATTACGACAGGTTTAATATGTTCAATTACAGTAACAATATCATTTATATGACATACATCATTTATAGCAAGCATATTTTTTCCAATAATTTCATTTCTCCATAATAAATTCCTAAATGTATCTTTATTGAAAAATTCTATTTCTAAATTTTCAACATCAACTAAAACTTCGTTTTTAAAATAGTCCAATTCCCATGTCATTTCTTGTAAATATAATAGTTTCATTTCAAATAATATTATAGTATTATATGAATATTTTTATATAATATAAACATATAATTAATTACGCCATTTTATTTTCTACCCATTTTTTTACCTTTTGTAAAATAATTAAATGCTATATAAAGTAAATAAAGTACAATAAGTAAGAAAAAAAACATAATAATTAAATTAACGAGTTTAGTTATAGAACAATAAAATGAATTGTTGTTTGCATCACAACGAACGGTTGAACCGAACATACCAAAAATACCTGAACCCAAAATTCCTCCTGCGCTGCTACCTGTATTCATATTTGAATTGTTCAATTTAAGTTTTCCCATTTTTATAATATATAAATATATTTTTACAATAACATTCTGTTTTATACTAAAACTCTCAAAAAAATAAAAAATAAAAAAATAAAAAAAAATTGATATTAATAAAACAATATAAATATAAATATATAAACAAAAGAAGACATGCCGAGAAATACTATTTCAAGTAATAATTCTAGTAATTGTTCTAAAATTATTGGGATCCAGTTTAGTATTTTATCTCCGGATGAAATTAGAAAAGGTTCTGTAGCTGAAATTACAAGTAGAGACACATATGTAAATAATAAACCAGTTATTGGTGGTTTATTTGACCCTCGTATGGGTGTGTTAGAAGCTGGATTAATATGCCCAACAGATGGTTTAGATTATATGTCAACACCAGGATATTTTGGTCACATTGAATTAGCACGTCCTGTATTTTATATTCAGTATTTGAGTACAATATTAAAATGTTTGAGATGTGTATGTTTTAAATGTAGTAAATTATTAATAAGTAAACAAAAATATAAACAAGCATTGAACATGCAAGGAGAAAATAGATGGAAATATGTTTTTAAATTGGCTGGTTCAATTAAAAGATGTGGAGAAGACACTGAAGATGGTTGTGGTTGTCTCCAGCCAACAAAAATCAGAAAAGAAGGTTTAGCAACCATTTATGCAGAGTGGGCTGGTAATAGTAGTGACACAGAAAATTTTGTAATAAAAGTGACACCTGAAATGGTTTTAAAGATATTCAAACGTATTTCTGATGAAGATGTTTCATTCATGGGTTTCAGTCCAATTTGGTCGAGACCTGATTGGATGGTTTGTCAAGTCATGTCTGTTCCACCACCTGCAGTGAGACCTTCTGTAAAGCATGATGCACAACAGCGATCGGAAGATGATTTAAGTCATATTTTGGTAAACATTATTAAAACGAACAAAACATTACAAGAAAAAATCCAAAATAATGCTCCTGCAAATGTAATTGATGATTGGACTACTGTATTGCAGTACTATGTTTCAACACAGGTGGACAATAAAATTCCTGGTGTTGCATCTGTAGCACAGCGATCAGGTCGACCTTTGAAATCGATCAAAGATCGTTTGAACGGTAAAGGCGGGCGTATGAGGGGCAATTTAATGGCAAAACGTGTTGACTTTAGTGCGCGTTCTGTTATTACTGCTGACCCAAATATTTCAATTCGCGAATTGGGTATTCCCATGAAAATTGCGAAAAATATTACCAAACCTGTTACTGTCAACAAACTGAACAAAGCATTTTTGACAAAATTGATGTACAATGGTCCTGATGAATGGCCAGGTGCAAAGATTTTGGAAAAGAAGAATGGCGAGTCAATTACACTGCGCAATATTGACCGCAATTCGATTGTTCTGGAAGAAGGCGATATTTTACACAGACATATGATGGATGGGGATGCTATATTGTTTAATAGGCAACCTACGTTACATCGTATGAGTATGATGTGTCATATTGCTAGAATTATGAAACGTGGTGACACGTTTAGAATGAATGTGGCCGATACCAAGCCATACAATGCCGATCGAATAATTGTGACGAAATAAGGTCACAAACCGTCGTGGTTGGCAACAGGGAGCGTGAAAAGCGTGAAACTCTCTAGTGAATAAATCAATATAATTTAATATAAATATATAAAAATATTATTACTAATATAATAATGGCGAAACAAATTAATGCTTGTTGTTCAAAATGTGATAAAAGTTTAATAAATATAAAACGGGTCGGTATTTATTGTAATGAATGCTATAATGAGAAACGTCGTATAAAATATGATGAAAATCTAATTGAATCTCGTAAAAAAGCAAATGAACGTTCAAAAATTTTGAGAAAGAAGAAAGGTGAAATTCAACTTGAATTGAAAAAATTGCAAGAAGAAGAAATTAAAAGTAAAATAGGAGAAAACAATCAAATTTGTAAATATTGCAATAAAATAGTTGAAAAACCCCTATTTAGAAAAAATAGATTGAAATGTTTGATTTGCGAACGCGAAGAATACAATAAAAAATACTACCCAATTATTTTAGAAAAATTAAAAACAAATCCTGCTTTCAAATTTAAGAGAATACAAAGGAATAGAATAGTAAAGAAAATTAAAAACAAAAATAAAACCACAATTCAATATCTTGGATGTAATTCTCAAGATTTTGAATTGTGGTTAAAATTTAATTCTCAAGAATTTACTATTGAAAATCATTCAACAATTTGGCATATAGACCACGTAATACCTTTATCTAGATTTAATTTAGATAATGAAGAACAACAACTTATTGCCTTTAATTGGAGAAATACAACTCCTATGTATTGTAGTAAAAATTTGGAAAAAGGGAATAAAATTATAAAATCACAAATTGAACAACATTTAGAAAAATTGATTGAATATCATAAAAATAATAGTATAGAAATGCCTGAAAAATTTATTGATTTATTTGCAAAATACCTTGATGACGGGGACACCTTAAAGCCATCACTACCACTCACTACAGGAAACGTCTGTGAGGAACTCAGTTAATAGCTGAAAACAAAGGTAATAAAGTGATGGATGATAGTTTCAATCAAATGAAACTTGAAATAGGCAATCCGCAGTGTTACTTCCTAACTCCGTTATGATAAGGATATGGAAGGCATTCAGAGACTGAACGGGTATTGGTCAGTAATGAAGAGCTAATCACTCTGAACTGGCTTAAGATACAGTCCGACCCTTTGGGAAACCCTAGGGATATATCGTTCGACGGAGATGAAATGAATTTACACATGCCACAGGATCCAGAATCCGAGGCAGAATTACGTAATTTAGCAGCAGTACCATTTCAAATCATTAGTCCAGCCAATAATTCATCCATTATTGGTATTTATCAAGATTCAATGCTTGGCTGTTATCAATTCACACGAAAAGACGTGAATTTCACACCAAGAGACGCAATGAATTTATTGATGATGTTTGACGGAGTAAATGAAAATGAATTTCACGCTGATTACGAAAAAAATAATAAAGTATCAAGTTTCAATATTTTATCACAAATTACACCGCCTTTATCTATGAGATACAAAACAAAGGGTTTTGTTGAAGATAAAGACGATTATAACACAACAAAAACAGGTGTGTTGGAAATCAGAGATGGCGAATACATTCGCGGACAAATGACGAAAGATGTGCTAGCAGCTGGGTCTAAAGGTCTTTTGCAACGTATTTGCAACGACTTTGGAAATATGGCGTCCGCAAAATTCATTGATGATTTACAAAACATAATTACAGAATACATGAAAAGCAGTGGTTTTAGTGTTGGAATTAGCGATTTAATATCCGATAAAAAAACTAATGATGAAATTATTGATGTCATTACAAAAAAGAAAACCGATGTCAAGAACCTAATTGATCAAACTCAATTGGGAATTTTTGAGAATAACACTGGTAAAACAAATGAAGAAGAATTTGAAACTCAAGTCAACAATATTTTAAATCAAGCCACATCTGAATCAGGTAAAATTGGGTTAAAAAGTCTTGGTGCAAATAACCGATTTGTTACCATGGTAAAAGCAGGTTCAAAAGGTTCAGACTTAAACATATCATTTATGATTTCATGTTTAGGTCAACAAAACGTAGATGGCAAACGTATTCCATACGGTTTTGAACACAGAACATTACCACACTTTTCAAAATTCGATGATTCGCCAGGAGCACGTGGTTTCGTAGAAAGTTCTTATATTAATGGATTATCGCCACAAGAATTATTCTTTCACGCCATGGGTGGTCGTGTTGGTTTGATTGATACCGCGGTTAAAACGTCAACAACCGGTTATATTCAAAGAAGACTGATTAAAGGTCTAGAAGATTTAATGGTAAACTATGATATGACTATTAGAACAAATAAAAACAAAATCGTACAGTTTTCATATGGAGACGATGGTATTGATACGACAAAAGTTGAAAATCAATTTATTCCGATTGTTTCGATGAGTACACAAGATATTTATGCTCACTATAACATCCCAGACGAAAATGCCAAATCTAAAATACTGTCTAACATATTTTTGAAAAATACAATGACACGTTTTAGAAAACAATCGCAAAGAATGAATGAAATGTGTTTACAATATTCAAATATGATGATAGAAATGCGTTCTGAAATAATTCAACATGTGTTCAAAAATAAATCGGATAGTGTTATAAATTGTCCAGTTGGATTTCAATATATTATCAATAATATCCAAGGACAATTTAATATCAACAGTAACTCACTAGTAGACGTTACTATTTTAGAAGCATTTGAATTAATAGAAAAAACCTATGAAATTTTGGAGAAAATTCATTATGCGGCTCCAACACTTTTATTTAAAACGTTATATTATTATTATTTATCGCCAAAAGATTTACTTATTGTAAAACGTTTTAATAAAGATGCACTTATATTATTATTAAGTACTATTGTATTGAACTATAAAAGAGCCATTGTTGCACCTGGTGAAATGGTTGGAATGATTGCTGGACAAAGTATTGGCGAAGTCTCGACCCAGATGACTTTAAATTCAGTAACATTTGAGACACCTATTATCGTAAGAAATAAATCAGGAAATATACAAAAAATGCAAATTGGAGAATTTATAGAAAATAAAATTAATGTGGCCAAAAAAATGGAGTATTATAAAGACAAAGATACTACGTATGCTGAACTAGAAGATTATTACGAAATACCATCATGTGACGATAATGGAAATATTTTATGGAAAAGAATTGAAGCTGTTACAAAACATCCTGTTATTAACAAAGATGGTACGAATACAATGTTAAAAATTACTACCAAAGAAGAACGTGAAGTTATTGCAACCAAGGCAAAGTCGTTTTTAAAATTGATAAATGGAAAAGTAACAGCTATTGATGGTGATGCACTAAAAGTTGGTGATTATTTACCAGTTTCAAAGAAACAAATTGATTTTACAGAAAATAGAACATTGGATTTACGTGATGAACTACTACCTCCAACAGAATACATTTATTCATCTGAAGTAGAAAAGGCAAAACAAGTTATGAAAGAACATCAGTGGTGGTCGAAACATCAAAGAAAAACTTTTATGCTACCCTATTCAAGAAGCGATAGTTTTGCAGCAAAGTTCAATGATAAATTGCGCAATGGTTGTAAAACAAAGACGGTATTATCACTAAATTGTGTTTACACGAAACAAACCAATATGAATAATTATACTATTCCAGAAACAATTCCACTTGATTATAATTTTGGTTATTTGTTGGGTGCATATGCTGCTGAGGGATGTATGACAAATACACAAATATCTATTGCAAATAACGATCCAGATTATTTCCAACCTATTCTAGAATTATGTGAAAAATGGAACATTACAACAAAAATATACAAAAATGAAAATAAAAATAATGAAGGGTGGACTAGTCAAGATTTGAGAATATATAACACACTTTTGTGCATTATTATTGAGAAACTTTGCGGTAAATTAAGTCATAATAAGTTTGTAAGTAGCAAAATAATATTTTCCAACAAAGAATGTTTGTTGGGTTTCTTGGATGCCTATATTGGTGGAGATGGATCAGTTAAAACAAAAGAAAAAATAATAACTATGTCATCAGTATCCAAAGAATTATTAGTAGATGTTCAACAAATGTTGAATGTTTTGAATATTTATAGTTATATTACAAAATACAAAAAACCTGAAACTAATAATAGAGGCAGTAAAATTATTAGACAATGTTATAACTTGTTCGTAACTGGTTCTCAATTACATGAACTTGCTTCGATGTTGAATATAAAAATTAAACACAAACAAGATAATTTACAAATAATTTTACAACATAAATACAAATATGAAATCCATAGGAATGCTAATATTATTCCAAATGAAATAGATGGAAAAATAGTAATACAAGACAGAAATAATAACTATGATGGTGTCATTTTTGATAGAATTAAAAGTATTGAAGAAGTATCGAATACAACAAATTATGCGTATGATTTAACAGTAGAAGACACGAGAAACTTTAACATCTATAATGGTCTTGCGATCAGGGATACATTTCATTTTGCCGGAGTGGCATCAAAATCCAACGTCACTCGTGGTGTGCCAAGAATTGAAGAAATTCTGTCGTTGTCATCTGAACCAAAAAATCCATCTCTTACCATTTATTTAAAAGAAGAAGATGAAACTCAAAAAGACAAAGCACAATCCATTATGTACATGATAGAACATACTAAATTAATAGAAGTAGTTAAATCCATAGAAATATGTTTTGATCCAGATGATTTAAATACATTGATTGCAGAAGATAAAGATACAATTCAACAATACAGAGCTTTCGAAAGTATGGTTGCTGACTGTGCAGAAATTAATTTATCGAATGATGAAAATGAGAAATCTAAATGGATTATTCGTATGGAAATGGATCCTGAAGTTATGCTTGAGAAAAACATTACAATGGATGATATTAACTTTACATTAAATAATTGCTATGAAAATCAAATTAATTGTGTTTATTCAGACTATAATGCGGATAAGCTGATTTTTAGAATTCGAATGAATGAAGTAATTAAAAATAATTCAGGAAAGTCAGGAGGTGCAAAGACAAAATTGCCCTTAGATCAATCTGATCAAATTTATATATTAAAGAATTTTCAAGACCAATTATTACAAAATGTTGTACTTCGTGGAATTAAGGGAATTAACAAAGTAATTCTTAGAAAAATTAAAGATAATGTTGTGGAAAATAATGGTGTATACAAAAGACAAGATATATGGGTTTTAGATACAATAGGAACCAATTTATTAGAAATTTTAGGTATAGATTATATTGATAATAGTCGAACATTTAGTAATGATATTGTTGAAATTTATGAAACTCTTGGTATAGAAGCAGCACGTCAAGCAATTTATAATGAACTTGTAGATGTTATTGAATTTGATGGAGCATATATCAACTACCATAATTATAGTGTTTTAGTAGATAGAATGACATACACAAGTAAAATGATTTCTATATTTAGACATGGTATTAACAATGATAATATTGGACCTATTGCAAAGGCTTCATTTGAAGAAACTCCTGAAATGTTTTTAAAAGCAGCTCGTCACGCAGAACTAGACACGCTTAAAGGTATATCAGCAAATGTAATGTGCGGTCAAGAGGGTTTCTTCGGTACTAGTGCGTTTCAAGTAGTTTTAGATATAGATGAAATGATTAAAATAGAATCTGCTATAGAATATAAAAATGTGGATGTAGTTGAAGAAATAGACAAATTCTTTGGAGACATTGATAATCCAAACGACAAATGTTCAGTTAATAAGATTACCATACAAAACAATGTTATCAGTATTAAGTCAAAAGATATGGGAACTGATAATGATTATAACCCAGGATTTTAAAATTTACTGATAAAAAAAATTTTTATATATATATATATATATATACATATATGTCAAATAGCGAAAAATACAGTTTGCTAAAAGAACTTTACAATAATTTAAAACTAACTTTACGTGACAAAGTATTTTTAGATAATTTGGAATATAAAATGATATTTAAAAACATATGTGAAACGGAAATGTATCTAATAGATGATTTTATAGCCAAACTTTATTATGAAGGAATTGATGATTACAAATTAAGTAAAATTTATATATTTTGGTTTGATGAAATTCAAAAAAATAATATAGAATTGGATTTAGAAAGTATACGATACCAACTGAACAATTTGAAAATTAAATTCAATGAATTACCAAAACTAGTAGATAATAAAACAAGTAAAAATATTTCTTATAACTCGTATGGTAATGTAAAAAATTTTTCTTTAGAATTTAATATTACAAAAACATTATCATTTGATTTATTCCATACAGATAAATCAGTTTCAAATAATAAAGATACACTACCACCAATTGTTTTGTATTATACAATTACTTTGCCTGGTCAAACAATTGTTGATTCGAATGCATCTTCAGCAATATATCAAACAATTCCACCATATGGACCTTATTCGGCATATAAAACTCATTATATGTGTGAAGAAGATTATGTTACACCTACAGATTATTTAATAAGTTTTATTGCGCATCGTACTTATATAGATAATAATTTAGGTATACCTGGAATGTATAATAAACAAGTATTTATTATAGCTCCTCCTTATCAAACATTAGAGACATCCAATATGATAACAGCAGTAGGAAATTATATAGATAGAGGCAGTACTGGTTCAACGACAAGAGAATATGTTAATTACAATGTTACTTCTGCTACGGGTATATTTGATGGATATAAAAAACTTATTATATTTTATGACAATTCAAAATTGACAAGAAAAGTAATTATCAGTTCTTAAATAAATTATAAATTAAAAATATTAAATATAATTATAAATATATTTAATATGCATGCATTTCATTATATAAACAAAAAATTAATAGGTATACAAAATGAAAATAAGTTTGATAATATACACAAAATTAATTTTTATCTTTTTAATCAAAAAGAATATTCTATACAAAATAAATTTCTTTTTTTAAGTGAAATGTTTAATAATATGTTCAATAGTGAAGAAATTCGCGAAGAAATACTTAATAATTTTTACAAAATTCAAAAAGTTTATCATGGATTTGCTAGATTAGCTCACAACTATAAATACAAAACAGCTGCAATAATTATTGAAACAGATTTAATAATGAACCCTATCAAAGAAAATAGTAGATGTGTATTTTGTTTATATCAAAATAATTATAAATATCTTTTTAATATTCACGAGTTGATTAAAATAATCAATAATTCAATAGCAAATTCAAGTCATTTTTTTAGCAATCCTATTCCAATAAAAAATCCATATAATAATATAATTTTCAATAAGTCGACATTGTATAACATATATTTTTTTATTAAAATGAACACTTTATTAAATCCTGAAATTTTTTATTATTATTTTAAAACAAATTTTAACTTAAATAAATTTGTAAAAGAATATCAATATTTATTACGAGATTTTTCTATAAAAACATATTTAAATAATAGTAGTAAAGAAATATTATACGACGATGTTATTAGCATGATAGATGAATATAATTTTTTTATTGTTAAATATGAAAACCAAATAATTGTACATCATGAATTTCCAATTGATAAACTAGTTGAAATAATGAAACCATATTTAAAACTATATTTATTATCCCATTATTCTTTGATACTTTTAATTCGTGAAAAATCAAAAAAAGAATTGATTACACAATTAAGTGCTTTTAAAAAATTTAACCCACTATTTGGTAGAAGATCCATAAAAATAAAAAGAAACGGTTTATCTGAAGTTTCATTTAATATTGACCATATTCAATTCAACAAAAATGAAATTATGAAAGATACTTCAGAGTTTATGATAAATCATACTAGTAAAATTATCGAAGAAGAACGTGAAGTAAATAATTATATATATTTTGTTGTAGACGATAATAATAATAATAATAATGATGGTGATGATGATGATAGTGATGATGATGGTGATGGTGATAATATTGACAACAATAATTATGTTGTATAGTTGTAATATAAAAATAAATTAAAAATAATAAAATTTTATATTAGGTATTTGTATAAATAATATTTAATTCAATGGATGAATGTTTTTTTGAAAAAAATAGAAAAAATATAAATATTGATAATAATTTAAATGAAAAAAATTATGACATTGATGATATTAACGAAAAAATGTTGAAACTTTTACCTCCAGAACTTTATGCGAAACTATTATTAAATTTATTAACAAAAACATATACTTATAGTTTTGACAAAAACAAATCAACAAGTTGTGAGTTAAATAAAAGAATTGATTTAGAAGATAATATTTCTACTAGTAAAAATAATGACATAAACATAAAAAATAAACCTTGTAATGATATAAATATCAAAAGTCAAGATATTAATAAAACAACTTTAATTCAACAAAATGAAATGGATTTATTTTTTGAAAAATGCAATAATGCAAATTTAGGAACACACTTACAATATAATCCTAAACAAATTGAATTTTTTACACAATTTATTTCTACAAAAAATATTAAAACTGTAATGGAAATAGGATTTAATTTTGGTTATTCCGCGAATATATTTTTAAAATCAAATGAAAATATTTCACTTGTATCATTTGATATTGCAAATCATTCGTATGTAGATATAGGAAAAACGTACATCGATAAAACATATCCTGATCGTCATACACTGATAAAAGGCGATTCTCGTAAAACTGTTCTCAATTATTTTCAACAAAATCCAGATAAAAAATTTGACTTAATATTTATTCATGGCGGTCATTATGGTAATATTCCCCAAATTGATTTAACAAACTGCCGATTATTTGCACATAAAAATACCATTGTTGTTATGAATGATGTTAAGTATAAAAATATTGAGTCGTGGAATATTAAACCTAATGAAGCATGGAGTAAGTTTATTGAAAAAAATTATATTGATGAATTAAAACAAATCGAGTTCTCGCCTCTGAATGGTTTAGTATATGGTAAATATAATTTGTGCGAAGTTTATATTTGTTCATTATTACGCCCTGATAGAATGACATACATTGAAAAAAATCAAAAATTATTTCCATTTATTAAAACATTTAAGTCTGTAAATGGTTATAATACAAATGTACCATTAAAAGAAATTAATAATTTAAAATTAAAGTATGTAGATTTAGATAATAATTTTAGAACGTATGGAACTTTGGCAAATTGGATTACCAAATACAAAATGTTGAAATATCAAGTAGAAAATGAAATTCCTTTTTTATGTTTTTTAGAAGATGATTTACTTTTAGAAAATAATTTTTATACATATATTTGTGATGCCTTAACTCATTTTAAAACCAATGTTAATATACTAAGACTGATGAATTGGGGCGAAGGTTATATTACTAGTTATGAAAGTGCAAAGAGAGTTTTGGAACATCTGGATAGAGATGGTATCAAAAGAAATATAGACAATCAATTAAGAGAACATTGTGGTTACGAACTAGCATTAAAAAATGCACCGATGAAAATTATGATAGTAGGCAATACAGGAGACTGTTTAAAAACACAAAAATTTACAAATACAGAAATTCATAGCAAGTTACAAGTGTTAAATAAAAAGGTAAATAAGACTTTAGAGGTTTAATGATTTTCTTGTTGAATATATAAATATGAAAGTTAAAAATTTATAAAAAGTAAATAAGTAGTCAAAAACTTGATTATATAACAATAATTTTAAATAATATGTATATTTTTATTTATACATACTATATAAAATAATATGAGATACTCGACTATAGATACTTTTAATAAAGTGTTAATAACTAAAAACAATTTAGTTTTGTGTGATATTGATGATACTCTTATTACAACAAAAAAAATTTATTTAAAACCTAAACAAATAAATACAAATTCTTTTAAACCAAATATAAAACTACAAATACCATCCTATACTGATAAAAATGGATTTATGAATTTATTACAAAGACTACAAATTACTGGATCTAAATTATATTTTATAACATCTCGTCATGAAAAATCAAGTGACTTTACTAGTAACCAATTTAAGTTATTAAATATAGATATTGATAGTTATCCAATTTTATATTGCGGTGAAAATCATAAATCAAACATTGTTAAAAAATTTATAAATACAGATAACTATGATAACATAATTTTTATAGATGATTTAAGGTATAATATACATAATATGAAAAAAGAATTTGGTGATAAAGTAACTTGCTTTTTATTTAAAAAAAAAATTTGATGAAAATACAAAAATATAAATTAATTTTTATATTTTATATATATATATATATATATATATATATATAATGGTTCTTACAGTTATAAAACCCGAGTTAGTCAATGATATGGTATTTGCTAGACATTCTCTTAAAACTTTAGCAGATCCCACAGAATTAACTCAAGCATTCGATGCAGAAAGTATTGAAAAAGGTATTCCAATTACAAATTTTACAATGGCTCAATTAATACCTTTGTATCAAGTACCATCCGTAGTACCAAGTGAAAATTCGCGTATAGTAAAAATTGCGATTATTATTGCATTTCATTATCCAGAAGTCCAACAAGATTTAGATGTTTTTTGGAAAAGTGAACAAAACTTTGGTCCATCAAGTCAAGCACCTAAGATAAATGTTTACACTTTTGAAGGTGCAACTGTAAATAATCATTGGAACATGGAAGAATGTTTAGATGTGCAAACCATTGCATCCTTAAATCCATGTGCAGAAATTTGGATTGTTGAAGCAAAAACAAACAGTGTACCAGATTTGGTCGATGCCATTAACTATGCTAATAATGTATTGAATGCTGATATATTATCCATGTCTATAGGTGTCGATGATTCTGAATTCATAAGTAAATTTAACTACATTTTTAATAACCCAAATCCAAATAATCCTAGTAACTATAAATGTTTTGTTTCTGCAAGTGGCGACACAAATAATGTTTCTTGGCCACCTATTTCTCCAAGTGTAGTAGGTGTAGGTGGTACAAGTTTGATGTGGAGACCAACTAGCACAAATCCTTTTAATCGGTTAGAATACACTTGGGATAAAGCTGGAAGTGGATATTCACAATTTGTAAGCAAACCATATTATCAAAATAATGTAAATAACACAACACAACGATGTACACCTGACGTTAGTATGATTGCTAACCCTAAGACAGGATTTTTCATTTATTTTAAAGGTACATGGACTGCTGTAGGAGGTACATCACTATCAGCACCTTTTTTTGCAGGTGTTTTAAGTATCGCAAATCAAATGAGGTTTAATTTAAATAAAGCACCATTAACAAGTGTATACAATGAAAATAATATATATCCTTTAAATATTCAACATATTATGTATAACATAATATATCAAAATGAAACACTATATAAAGAATGTTTTTATGATATTATAAAAGGGATAGACGGAGAGTTTATTGCTAAACCAGGTTACGATATTGCAACTGGTATTGGTTCGCCAAATGCATCCAATTTTTGCGCTTTTTTATCAAGTTTATAAATAAAGTTTTCTTCTAGTTTTATTATTACTTTTTTGTCTTGCGCCACCTTTTGCTGTTTTAGTCTTTGTGTTTTCTTTAGTTAAGATTTGTTCAGGCGCTTCTTCTGCATTATCTTCTTCAATTATAATTTTTTGTTTTATTTTTTGTTTACTTTTGTTTGTTATTGTATTTTTTTGAATTTTTTTTAAATACTCTTCTATGGAAAATTTTTCAAGAATAGTATTATTTATTTTAGTTACACATTCGCTATTTTTTATTTGTTCTATTGAAATAAAAATGTCATCTTCATTGGATTGAATAATTTTATAACTAGGAATATTCTCAGAACGAAAACCAGGAATTACTATAAAACAAAATTTATCATTTATATCACCATAACCTAAAAATAAATTTTTCTCATAATTTGTTTGAAGTAAATTCTTAGAAGAAATAAAAATAGTTGGTATTTTAAACTTATTTACCAATAACCAAAAGTCGAAAGTTGTTAAAAAATAATTATCCGAGTATATTAAATTTTCAAAAGACAATAACCCTGCTTTAACCTGATCACATAAATTTTTTTTTCCTTCTATTATCAAAATTTCTATTATTTTTTCAGAATAATCTAACAAATATTTTTTATATTCGTCATATAATATATTTTTAATCCTGTTTATTTCAATTCTTTCGTTTGTTTTTTTTTCAATAATGTTGATAATGCATTCAAATGTGCAAATATGATACTTATCATATTCAATTTCTTTAAAATTTGGTGGAAAACAATGGTTCCACAAAGCAGATGAAATTTTGTTATTTATTTTTTTATTACATTGTTTTTCCAAAATTTCCTTATTAACCTTTGAACTGAATGTTTCAAATTGATTGTCATATGTTTGACTAATAATAGGTTCAGTTTCATCATATGAATTATATTTTACATATTTATTGATTATTGCTGGTTCAAGAGTTTCAAAATAATCTTGTGTTAATAACGATTGTAACATTATTATTTCATTATCTCGTAAGTTGTATCCAATACTATCAAAAGTTAAAACAGACTGTGGTTGCATTATAAATGTTCTAATTCTGCTGTATCTTATCAGTTCGTCTGCCATTTTTCCAAAATACTTTTCTTTGTTTTCTTTTAAAGTAAGTAAATTTTTTTTTGGTAATATAAGATTACAGCTATCATTTTCTGTATACATACATAAATTAGGAGACTTTTTACATGCTTCTTTGTCTTTAACAATACATGTTGTAAATTCATCAATTAGTTTGTAATAATTTTCATTTCCAATAAACTGAATTTTTTCTTTTGTTAACTCTTTTAATAATTCTGTAATTTTATTTAACTTTTGAGTGTAAATTATATAATCTTTTGAAAGTGCTTGTTCTATTTTCTCTCTAACTCTGCTATTTTTATAGTCATTTAATAATAATTTGATTGTATTTCTAAAAACATTATAAAATTTTGTTTCATATGTAATTTTTTTAATATAATCAACACGCTCAGTATCTACTTTATTAGAAGTAGTTATTATTGCATCGCTTGCTAAAAACTGTCCTTCTTTTTCATTATTCTTAACAACATAATCAGTATTTTTTAAAGAAGGCAAATCTTGTTCTTTTTTAATATCCATTTCAGGAATTGGTTGCGATATTTGTACAAACTGGTTAGTCGCAGTAAGTATACCTACAACCATTTCATCTTCTACAACTTTTAACATTGGATTGCAAGCTATTTCAAATTCATTCATAGTTTTATTTTTACTTTTTTTGGCAAGTTTCGTTAAAAATTCATAAGTTTCTTCATAACTTTTCCATAATGATAAGTCATTCATAAAAACAAAATCAATTTCATTATTTACATTTTCATTAAAAGAAGAAGGATAACAAGGAACAAATCCTGTTAATTTTGTTACAGTTGGACTTTCAGCTATAACTCCAATTATTTTATTATTAAAATTCATCACTAATTTTACAATTTTATAATTGTACTTGTCTAATTTTTCTAGTAAATTTAATAACAAAAGAGGACGCTTTGTTTTATAAATATTAGGCATACTATTTAATGGTTTACAAAAATTGTTATAAGCTGGTTTAATCAACTCTCTAAAAACAACTCTCAATGTTTTTGATAAATGTGGATCATATTCTTTGAATTCTTTTATAACTTGTATTTTTTTACTAGTAGTTGTATATAAATAAACTGGCTCATAATAATTATCTTCTTTTATTAAAATAATAGTGGGTTTTCTAGCTTCATAAAATTCATTTGAATAATGATTACTAGGACACAATAATTCCACATTATTAGTAATATCATCATTCGGTATTTTTAAAATTATAATATTTACACCATTGGTAAAGAATGACTTATTTGGTTTTGAAATAATATCCCACAGATATGTGTGATCTATGATTGTATCATCATCATTTAAGTAGTTTACAAAATTTTGGAATGCACTAAGAACATTTTTATAATAAATATTTTCTTGTTCATTCGATTGATTTATTTTAGAATATAACTTAGATGATTTATGATCAGTTAATAAAATATTGTTTTCATCAATGTCAACATTCACATTTGTGTTTTTAAAATCATTCACTAAATTACCATTTTGATAGGTAATAAAATTATCAATTGTCAATGCTTTAATTATATATTGTTTCATTTCTTTAATAGATAAAACATTGGATACTTTTGTACCATAAAACATAACATCTGAAATACAAGCTACAAAAGATTGTTTATCATTAACTTCTACACCATGTCTTAATAAACAAGGATGATCGGATTTAATGTTTGTATTTGTTTTACTAATTTGACAATCTGCGTTATTTTCGCGTAAAATTTGTTGTATTTGAATTGGTAAATAACCCCAACGTCCATTTGGTATTGGAAATTTATCAGGACCTATGATATATTCATCTTCCTTTATTTTATCTATTTTTTTATCGGTTTTAAGACCAACTTCTTTATTTGTTTGTGGTACAGCTTGACTACATTTTTTTTTTGCATTTATTCTTCCTACTGTATTATATTTTTCAAAACAACATGGTAAACAAAAACCTTGAGGATGCTTGTCTTCTTGAAAACCTGGAAATCGTTTATAGTTTTTATTACCAGTTTTAGGTTTATAAAATTCATATACATAATATCCAGGCTTAACAACTTTTGCATCTTCTGGTAAAACATATCCACAGTTTTTACTTTTTAATTCTGTTTTACCATTTACAGTAACTTCTGTAAGTTCGTTTGGATCAACAATTGTATTATTTTTAAGACACCAATAACGTGGACAAATGTAGTTATATTGTTTTTTTGGATTAGAACCATATCTGATGACATCTTCATCGCGCAAAAACCCAGGATGTTCTTTATTTATGTCTTCTAGTTCTTTATCTGTTAAAATAACAGGATGTCTCTTCATTGTACTACTACATGTTCTTACATAAGAATTGAACTCTTTGGTATCTTCTTTTATAATTAAAGCTGGATCTAATTTTTCAATTCTTGTTTGAAAAAAAGGTTCCTTCTTTTTTAGCGGTAAATTATCAATATTTATTACATTATCTTCATTTTCATTTTTATCGTCTTCATCATCATCATCTTCTTCTTTTTCTGGATACTCTTCATCTTCTTCATCATCCTTGCCTCTTCCTTTATTTTCTACAACTTTCTCAAAGTTGTTACCATTGTTTTGCACAACTTTCTCAAAGTTGTTAGGTTGCCCTCCTTTATTAACTAAGTTTTCATCACTATCTTTATTTTTTTCATTACTATTTTCACTATTTTCACTATCTTCATTTTCATCTTCATCGTCAAAAAATAAATCAAATGCACTCTTTGGTTGTTCTTTATTATCATCGTCATCATATGATTTTGAACTATCTGAAAATTTGGTATACTCTACATTTTCACCATCATCAATAGAAGGAATTTCTAACTCAGATAATTTACTTTCTGCAGGTGAAACAATATCATTCACTACTACTTCTTCTTTCTCTCCACTTGAACAAATCTCATTTATTTTTTTGGTTGAAAAAGCTGTACTTTTTTTATCCTGTGTAATACGTATAATACTATCTAAATATATAGGTATAGTAGACAAATAAAAAATATCATTGATATTTTCTACACGAATTGTAATAATACCAGTATTCTTTTCCAAATGAATAATAGTCTTGAACCCAGGGTTATCTCTTGCTTTAATTTCTATATTTTTCACTCCTCGTTCGACCTCAATTTCATTTGCAACTTTTTTAACCAGTTCTTCAGCTTCTTTTCTGTTTAAATCATCATGAAAATTTTCTAGTAATGCTTCAATAATTTCACTGCCTCTTAAACCCTCTGAACTTTTTTCTAAAATAAATGCTTCTTGACTAGTAACCTTATTAAAATTAGACACTCTTTTAAAACGTAAATGTATATCTTGCTTAAATGAACTAGATTCATTTATAAATACACTAGAAACACAACCTCTATATGTGTCCAAATTAATTGCTTGTTTAATTTTAATATTGCATTCATACGTTAATTGTTTTATTTCTATATTTTCACTATAAATACTTTCAAATAATGACATTTTATATCCACTTTGTTCTAATAAATTACTAATTTCCTGAATAATAGGATTAATATTTTCAATAAATAGTTCACTGACTTTTGTTTCATCTATGACTGTTTCTAAGTTACATGTAACTGTTACAAATCCGTTTTCATCAAAATCACAAATAAGTTGTTCTATATTTTCATTTAAAGTATTATTAATATACACTGAAACAGATTTTGTTTTTCCAATATTTTTAATCAACTTAAAAATGGTAGCTTTTTTTAAATAAGGTATTTTTCGTCCGTCTGTTGCAACTTTATTTGTAAATAATCTATAAATATTTTCTTGTCTAGAAGATGGATTGTATTTAATAAGTGGATTATTTTGATTTGCATGTAATATTTTAAATATAGATTCTAAAGGTATGTTTATCTTGTAAGTAGGTTTAATAATTGCTTTAATATATCTAATACCTTTACTAACATAATTCAGTTCATTTTTTCTCAAATTATAAATATCATAAAACATATTTATGGTCTTAAAATAATCAAATGTTTTATCATTTACATATTTTTTTGTATTTTCAATAAGTATTATTTTTTTTTCTTTTAAATCATCCAAATTGTTAATATTTTTTTCATATAAAAATGGAAAATAAATTTTAATTGTTAAATTTTGAGGAATATTATTTGTTTCATTAAACTGCAATACATCTTCTGCTAAACAAAAATAAATATTATTACTAACTATTTCCCCACTATTTAATAGTAAGTGACTATTTAATGTAGTCAATGATTTCCTAGAATTTCGTTCTAATAATGTATCATATGCTTTAACTTCATATGGATTAACTACAAATGGATATTCATTTTCAATTATAAAAAATTTTTGTCCTAAAACTTTGTTAACAATCAATTTTTTATTATCCAATTTCATTTCTAATATATCATCGTAATCATACATATCTTTATTCAATAACAAATTGACTGGCTCGAATTTTGTTCCATTTGCATCACTTACTATATTAGATATAAATTGGTATAATCTAACATTTGTTAAATTAATATGTTTATTTTGTGTTAATACTTGATACACAGAAACTGCATTGAACGTTTCAACTTTTCGGCAATATAAGTAAATTTCATCCAAAGATATATTTTTTTTTATTTGATTTAAAATTTTAATTTTTATCGTACCAATACTGTCATCTAGATGAATAGTTTCATTTAAATAAACAACTTTTGTATTATTTGTGCGTATTTGTTCTAATTCTTCTTGAGTAAAAAAATTGTTAATGTCTTTGTCTTTATCTTTTTTAAATACATAAATACTGTCTATAACCCCATTTTTAACATAGTTTACTTTATAAATTGGTTCTACATATGCATTATTGTTTTTATCTGTCATATATTATGTATTTAAATTATTTTTATATGTAAATAATCTAAATACTTTTGAAAACAAACTACTATAACTATAAAATTTATAAAAAAATTTTATAAAATCAAAATTATACTAAATCATAAAATGGATTATCATTAATCGTCATTCCACAATATTGTTGAGGATTTTTTTTATAATCAATTGGTTGGTATATATTTGCTTCTTTTGCATTAACAAGTAAAAATTTAAAATTTTGCCAAAATTCTTGTTTGTGTCCAATCGTTTCAGTCATAATGTGTGATAATTCATGAAGTGCTACAAAAGTTAATGTGTTAATATCAATTAATCTATTACCATCTTTTGTTGTATTTAAACAAAAAGCAAGTTTCTCTCCTTTATTCTCGCTATATGCTGTTAACTCACTGGTTGGTAAAGTTTCACTTATTTTTTTTGGGTTAAATCCTTCTACAAGTCGTATAACACGAGGATCGCTAGGATGTTTTTCTTTCATATATAAAACCATTTGTTTACATTTTTGAGTTACGCTAGCTAATAAATCAGCAGCTAACTCGAGTTTTTCACGTTCTCGTACACAATAACGATTACCGTCTTTTGAAGCAATAATACATTTCAAATTAAATGCGTCAGATTCATAATATATTCTTAAACATAGTAATAATATAAAAATTATAAAAATATAAAAAAATATGCTATGTTTTTCCATATAAAATGTATATATATATTATTATTAAAAAATATAAATATAGTAAATATATAAATAGTATTAAACAATATAAGTTTTCATTTGTAACTATGAAAAAATTATTTTATATTTTGATGTTATTTGTAACATTTAAAAATACTCAAAGTTTTGTTATTACTAAAGGATTAAACTTTAAAAACAGTAGCAACTTTCAAAAACATTATGTAATTAATAACTATATTTGTAATAAAAAAACAAATTTAATTAAAAAAATAAATTCGTATAATAAATTATTACGGACATCAAGTGTAGTACCAACATTTTTATTAAATGTACTTGGAGGATGGTTTGTTATTCCTTCTTATAAATTATTTTTAAACAAATATTTTTGGTTATTTTCCATAATAACACAACTAACTATGATGAATTCAATGGTGATTAATGATTTATTTGACTTAAAAATAGATTTAATCAATAATAACAATAGACCATTAGTAACTAAAGAAATAAGTATTAAAGAAGCACAATGTTTATACTTAACTTTAAACATAATAACAAACTTGTTATCTATCGTTTTTTTTAATAAAAATAATTTAAATATCTATATACATGGTATCAATTTATTATTATTTTTGTATACGCCTTTTTTAAAAAAGATTATACTACTAAAAAATATTACATGTGCTTCTGTTGTATCTTCAACACTACTGTTAACGTGTAAAGGTGTGACTAACCACTCAAATTCTATTATCAATTATAATAATAATAAAAATTTAATTTACATTACATCAAAATTTTTATTTTTATCCTCACTTTACATTGAACTTTTGCTTGATAGTAAAGATATTCATGGTGATAAAGAAAATAATATAATAACAATACCAAACTATTTTGGTATTAAAAAAACATTGAAATGTTTAACTATTATTTTTATAAGTAATTTAATATACTATAGTAACTTTTTGTATAATAGTAAAAACTATATTTTATTGTTTGGATTTATAGTTGCAAATATAAACTTTATTAAAAATTTGTTATTTTTACAAATGCATTCTCATTCCAATGAAACAATTTTAAATGCTGTCAAAGAAACAACAAGCTCTTTATTTTTTTTTATACTATTTTTAATCATTTCATTGTAATATTATTCTTTTGTTTTTTCTTCTGCTTTTTTTTGTTCTTCAAGATATTTATTTTTATAATATAATTCTTGTCCCAATGTTCCTTCTTTTTGACATTTAGGATTAGGACATAGTGCATAAGTACGTTCTGCTGAATGATTATCATAACAATAATCATGTAATTTTATATGGCACTTATGACATTGTACTAAGTTATGTAACTCCGTTTTTTCATTACATAGTAAACAGTTAGGATTTTTATGAATTGAGTTTAAGTTTCCCATTGTATTGTAAATAATGCTTATTATTTATAATATCATTTTAAATCAATTTTTTTTTATTTATAAAAAGTAAACTAAATCAATTTTTATTGTGGTCCTGAGCCTAATTCAAGTGGTGGTCTCATGAAATCAGGTTCAATAGTACTTTGGTTCCAAGGTCCCACATACAATTGAGGATTAGGAGGTTCTGAACGAATTTGAAGATTTGCATTTCTTAAAGTCTGTCCTATAGTATCAATACCAATATGATAACCAGCTTTTAATAAGTTAACATTTGCTAATTCGCCTTTTCCAGATGGGTTCAATTGAGCCCATTGACTATTTGTATCTTTTGGTAAGAGTTCAACAGGATTTTGAATATTAGGCTGTGAACATGATGAAGGAATACCTGGCATACTAGTTTGTACACCATTTGCAGATGAAAAAACTTCATTTTGTCCTAAAGGTTCCGACGGTCTAACTCCGCTATAGGATGATGAATTTGAAGGATTTTTGTATTGCTGAGGCATTGCAGCATTTGACTCGTAACTAGACATTCCTTTAGATGTTAAATAATTTGCAAATAAACTAACAACATATGCTATAATTAATAATATTATTAATGCACCAATACCATAATCGTTCCATAGCTTTTTTAAAGATACGCTCATTATATAAAATTAATGATAAAATAATTTTTAGAATACATATTTAATTAATTCTAAACATTCATAATTAAATTATGAAATAATTGACTTTCTATAAATCATCTAATTCACTTTCAGAAACTTCATCAATCTCAGCATCAATATCACTTTCATTTTCATCTAAATTATCGATCAAGTAAGTTTTTTTAATATTTTTTGCTTCTAAATAAGCAATAATTGCAAGTTTTTTGGCAACTTTTGCTTTCTCTCTTGCTTCTTTATACAAATCATAATATACTTGACTTGGTTTTTTCAATGTTAAAATATCTTCATTATTGTTTACTAAACTATCTTCTAAAGTAATAGATAAATCAATTTCTTTTAATTCATCTAAATCTTTTGGTTTATCAATATTCGTATCTTGTAAACTTTCTTCATATTTTGTTTCAATTTCTAAAGTATTGTTATGGGTGTTTTCATTAATATTATGTAAATCCACAAGATTATCTATTTCTAAAATATTCATTTTAGTATTTTCAATATTACTATCAGTATTTTTAATAACACTATTTTCTAAAGTTTCATGGGTATCATTTATTTCTAGTTTTTGAACATTTTCATTTTTTGTAACTAAATTATTTTTTGAACTAAATTCTGTTTTTATTAAACAATTATCAAATAATGGTTCATTGTTTAAAACCATTACCTGTCGTAATTCTATTTCAATTTGAAAATTGCGTGATGTAAATTTAATTCCTTGAATTTCTAAAATAGAAATTATATTAGTATCTTCCTTAATATCATTCATAGATAGTGGTACTTCATTTTCATCATATATTTTAATATATGGTTCACTGTTAGCTCCTATTTTTATATTGGTTCTTACTAAATAATATTTGCCTGATTTATAAATACGTATTACAGGATTAAATGCTGTTTCTACATCATTTTTATCTAAAGAATTTTGAAACCATGCCTCGCTTTTTTCAAAAATTAAGTTTTGACAAGTTTCTTCTAAATTTTCAAACCAATGAACTAATGTTTCTGAATTATTATCTAGCATGATATCACAATAGTATTTTTTACCACTTTTTACAAATCCTTGTCTTGTTAAACTCTTAGTCGTTTGAATATACAAAGGTTTATTATTATACAATATTTTAGTAAAATATGCACCTCCTTGAATACCACTTGGATGTGCTAAAGATATTTTTGAAAAGTCAAAATTTTTATTAGGTTCAATAATACTATTCATTATTATTAATTCAACTATACTTTTTAAATTTTATTAACACGCAAAAATATTATTATAATTATCCCATATAATTATAATAATTAAAAACAGTTATGAAGGAAAGTATTGTACAACAATGTTTAGATATTTTAAAGCGTGAAGATGTTAAACATGAATTTAAAATTTTATTAAAACCAGTTATTGATTTTATTTTATATGAAATTAATCCTTATATTTATATAACAGTTTTATTAGTATTTATGATTTTTATGATGATTTTAGCAATATTATTGACGTTGATTTATATATTACGTAGTAAATCATTATTTAATAAGTTAATTTAGTTATGAATTATTTAGACACTTTTATATTTACTATATTATTTATTTATTTTCACATAATATATATATATACAAAATGCCAAGTAAAAGTTATAGAAAACATAAAAGAGGAGGAAAACATAATTTTGTTAGTGCAACATCAATGGGAAATCCTAATTTACCTTATGCTGCACCAGTTAAATTTGGCGGTCGTAGACATAGGAAAAGAAGCATGAGAGGTGGTTCACCATACAGTTCAGCTTCATCCTATGGATCCTATGTAAATGGTAGTGAAAATTCTCAATATGATAGAACTTTATCTCTAACAGGTCCATATGCAAACGTACCTGGAAATGAAATTATTGGCGCACAAGGTCAAAATAGTACATTTGTAGGTGCTCCAAATGCTGCAAGTTTATCTTTGATACAAAGCGCTGGTTCTAGACATAAAAGACATAGAAGAGGTGGTAGACATACAAAAAAACGACGCGGAGGTTTTCTGGGTCAAGTAATCAACCAGGCGATAGTTCCTTTTGGACTTTTAGCAATGCAACAAAGTTATAGAAGAAAACACAAACATCGTCATGGTAAAAGTAGAAGTCATCGCAAATATTAATAAATTTACAATATAAAAATTATTAATAACTATAACCATATTGATGTAAAAATTTTTTAATACTTTCTGCATATTTATTTCTAGGATAATCATTTTCATGAGAATTATGTAAACTGTGAATAAATTTAGTATCATCAAAATGTCTTGTTTCTCCATTATCATCTCTAGGTAATAGTATTTTTCGTTTTAAAAATGTTTCTTCTGATTGATAAATATAATGAGCAATATATATGGGTACTTTATAATATTCAATATTACAATCATTGTAATGATAAGAATGTAATAACATCTTATTATTAATTCCAAAATATTTATTTGAATTCTTCATATTATAAAAATGAGGATTAGTAGCATTGACTACTTTAGAAGGTCTTACAAAAGACTTTACATGATTATCTAAAAATAATTCGGATTTAGTATAATTTTCTAATATTAATCCTTCTGGATCTTTTTTTAAATTATTTGATCCAAACATTAGCCAATTAACACCCAATGAATCTGCATGACTATAAAATGATAGTAACTGTTTAATACCTTTATAGTTTTCATTTAATATAACAAATTCATCAGCATCTAAATATATCATCCAATCCATTTTCAATAAAACAGCTATTTTAGCAGCTTTATTCATTAAATTCATTTTTATTGGATTTTCTAAATGTGATGCATTTATAACTTTTACACGTCTATCAAAACCTTTGAATACTTCTACAAGTGGCTTATCAGATTTATGATCAAATATTATAATTTTACTAAATCCAACTAATAAATGATGAGCAGCCCATTCTTTTATATGTTTTTCATTTCTTGCATTTGTAAATAAACATACCCTCGTATTAAAGACATTTTTTAAATATTCCGAGTTATTTATTTCATTCATTATTTGTTCTGACATATTATTTAAATTATATTATTATTTTATAAATGAATTTTGAACAAACATTACAACAATGGTTATTACTAGATAATGAAATTAAAAATTATAATCAAAAATTGAGAGAAATACGTGATAAACAAAAAAATATCGAAGAAATTCTTATCAAACATGCACATAATAAAAATTTATTATATTCAACACTTAAAATACAAGATGATAAATTAAAATTTGTTAATACAAAAACTTCATCTCCTTTAACATTTAAATATTTAGAAAAATCTTTAGGTGAAATTATAAAAAATAGCGAACAAGTAAAAATTATAGTAAATCATATTAAAAATAATAGAGAAAGTAAAATCGTTACAGAACTAAAGCGATTTTATAATAATTAAGTAATATAATGAATAATAATTATATTGGTCCAAATGAATTAGTTTATAGTAATGATAATGGTATTCATAGCGGAGGATTTAATATTAATTCTATTATGATGAAAAATGGTTTATCACCTATTATGACTTTAAATAGTAATACAAGTAGAAGTGACTTGATGCAACAAGGTGGTAGTGGAAATAGCATTACAAACGTTTCTGACTTATTTTCTAACTTAGTCATACCTAATTGGAACTTATCCTATAATTATAAACATGGTGGATCATTCGTAGAGAGAAACAATAAATATGATGATGATGATATTATTGAAGATGAATTACATGATAAGTTATTAAATTTAGTGAAAGTACATGAAGATGAAATGAAAGAACTATCATCAGTAAAAAAAAAATCTCGAAAAAATTTAAAACAACCAAAAAATTATACAAAAAAACAATACCGAAAGAAGTTATAATTATATTTATAAATTAGTAATATAATTATATATGTATTTTTCGACATGCAATCATTATTTGTATGATATAAATGATATAAATGATTTAAATGATATTTATAATAATTTGGTTGAATATAATACTTGTTTTATTTGTTTAGAAATTAAAGATTTTTATAATGATGAGTATTGTATTAACTTACGTAATGAAATATATATCAAAACTTGTGTATGTAATGGCTGGATACATATAAGCTGTTTAGATATTTGGTATAATAAAAATAAAAACTGTCCATTTTGTTTATGTAGAATGAAAAAAAAAATAGATGAAAAAGTTAAAAAAATATTTCAATTTATATATTTAAGTTATATAACTGTAAAATTAGGCTTCTATTTTTTATGTTTAATTTGGTTTTACTATAATATAATTTTTTTTCTAGCATTTTTAATTAAACAAACGTTACAGTTCACTCCACATTTTGTAGTTAAATGGTGAAACTAAAATTTCACTCACTTTGGTTTTCCAATAATCTACTTTCTTTTGAAACTCTATGTCTTGCATTGTTTTTGGATATGGAGATGACGTTTTCATTAATTCTTCTTCATCTTGTGTGATTTTTGGCTTATTTCCATAACAATTTACACCAAATTTAACATTTGGATTTGCTATGTATCCACCGTTTATACCTGGTCTGCCACAGTCATGTTCATGACCTTGTATAGTTTGTAAGTTGTTGAAAGTTTTTTGTTGAGTAGGAAATAATGCCATTTGACCGTCAGACCAACCATAGTTACACCATTCTGCACCATTTTTATAAGCATTTTCAATTTGTTGATAAGTTGCTAATTCTGCATTATAAGCTGTACACAATGTTTTTGCATCATTATAGCTATAGTAGTTACCAGGTATATTGAATACTTGTTTTCTAAACTTAATTTCAGGAACTGAAGGAGTTTGTTGAATATTATCTTGCTCTACAACAATATTAACTTCTGGTTTGTTTGTAAATAAGTTATTTAATGATGCTGTTATATTTATATTGAAAAAGTATTGAAATGCATTTATTGCTACTAAAATAATTAATAAAGCTATTACAATAATACCCAAAATACCTAATCCAAATTTATTATTTGAACCAGAACTGTCTGAGTTGATATTTGTTTCTTGTTTATTTCCTAAAGAAAAGAAAATAATTAAATATAAAATAACAACTAAAAATATAATAAAAAACACAACTGGATTTAAAAAGAAATTATTTACATAATCATACATATTTACAGGATCTATTGTTGATGTTGTATTTACTTCCATATTATTTATATATATATATATATATTCAGTGATTTTGTTTTTTTCTATAAAAAAGAACATAGGCTTTTTGTGAAATAATTGCATTAACTAAAGATACTTCTGTTACATTGGTATCATTAAAATGATACCATTTACCATTTGCGTTTTTTACATATGATGTGTAATGACCACCAAAAACAGATCCTGAATGGTTACAAATACCATACAACTCGTATATATATGATTTTTTTTTATAACCTATTACATATTCAGATAAGTCTAAGTTATCCAATGGAAAATCAATCAATATTTGATTTTTTTGATTTCTTGAATTAAACCTTTTAAAATCAATTACTAAAATATTTGGTAACGACCAAAATAATATTTTTTTTTTAATATTTATTTTTTCTTTTGTTTTTTCATTAAACCAAGCATTTTCGTTTTTTAATTCTTCACCTTCAATATACAAATTAAAACAATCGATTAAAGTTGGACTTTTATTATTTTGTGGTATTGGTAAATCAATCATAAAATAGGGCTCAGGATTTTCTTGAAATATTTCATTATTTTCTAACGATGATATATACGAAATATGAACGCCATAAAATAATTTCCATATTTCAGAATATTCGTTTGTATACATATTTTTTATCATATCAAAACATTTAATTGCTAGTCGATCCGTTTCATTTTCTGGTTTACCTGAAACATTCATTTTAATTTCTCTCGACAATGAGTTATGAAAACAATCAATTAAGAATAAAAGAAACTCTGCAACATCATTTTGTGAATAACCTGTAAAAATATCAAACCCTTTAACTTCGGCAACTTTTTGTATTGTTTTTATAAATTTATTAGGAGATACGACACAGTTATTTTCCCATAATATTTTTCTTAAATTATTCCATTCTATTAATAAGGCTGATTCATATTTATTTTTAACTTTTGAACTAGTATTTTTATCATCAAGAATATCATTAAATTCATAAGTGTGAGAAATAACTTGCATACATGAATTAATAAAACACGTGTTTCCCAAATTTGCCAGTCCACTTAGACCTTTGTTTTCATATTTTTCTTGATTTTTTTGTGTATTCATTAAATTAATAGTGTTATTATTATTAGTAATATACATTTAAACAGATTTATTATAAATATATATTATATAATGTCAAATGAAAACAGTGCAAATACTAATAATAACAATAACTTATTTAGTGATTTAAATAGTACAGATATTCTTTTTATTAATATTTTAAATACAATATATAATGATAATTTAAGGATTATTAATCAACTACTTGATCAAAATAATGAAATAAGACAAAATTTAGTTAACTTTATGACCAATAGAAGAATGTCATCTTTTACCAGTATATTCAATGATAATGTAAATCAACAAACTAATAACATACATAATACAAATATAAATCCTAATGATAGACGTATTTTTATTGATAATATTCCTTATTATATTGTAGATGAAGTTCAATTTTTTACTATTCCACTTGCTAATAATAATAATAATAATTCTAACACTCTAAATACTGGTAACAATGTTAATAACCACAATATCAATTTAAACGATAGACAACGCACACGTTCAAGAACAAATAGAAATAGATTTTCACATAGACATCATGATCATACACATTCATTTCATTTGGAACCAAATGATACTTTTCCTACTCCAATTGGAAGAATGACTGGTATAATGAATTCATTTTTTCAACCTGTTACTATTCGTCCAACACTTATCCAAATAGAAAATGCAACTTCTAATGTTACTTACGGAGATGTTGTTAATCCTATTAATACAAGTTGTCCAATTTCTTTAGAAACTTTTTTAGAAACATCAGAAGTAACAATGATAAAACATTGTAAACATATTTTTAATAGGCAAAATTTAATGTCTTGGTTTAACTCTAACTGTAAATGTCCAGTGTGTAGATATGATATTCGAGATTATGTCAATATAGACAACAATGGAAATGATCATAGTAATGAAACACAAAATGAAAACGCTACAAATGTATTTAATAGTTCTAATGCAAGTACAGAAGATACTATTAGAAATATTAGAAGTATTACAGAGCAAACAACTAGTATATTAGAAAGTTTATTTCAAGATGCATTGTATGACTTATCTAATAACAATATTCAATTTTCCTTTCGATAATGTGTATAAGAAAATAACAAAAATAACTTAAAGATAATATACAAATAAAATTAATATACAATGATTTGTAAAAGACATTACTTTAAATGGAATATTAACGAGATTATTGCACTACAACGCGAACATGAATTATTAAAATTATCAATTCAAGAAATAGCAAATACACATCAAAGAAGTATTAGATCTATATTATGTAAACTAGAACAAGAAAATTTTATTAAAAGTTGGAATGAAGCAAAAGGTTTCAAAGATTATGTTGAATGTACATCCGAATTAGAATATATTCGTGATTATGGCGAGGATGATGATGATGACGATGACAATAACGGCGAAGAAGAATATGACGAAGAAGAATGTGACGTAAATGAAAATTTATCGGATATAACAATAGATACAGAAGAAGAAAGTGAAATCAATTATGCAACACAAATTAATAATATCAGTTTTGCAACGAGTGTGAAACAATTTTTATACGATTTATTATTTATGGTAAAAAAATTTACTAATACTATTAGTAATAATAATAGTAGTAATAATTTAGCTCAAATGTAATTATTTAATTTATAATAAATTTATAATAAATTTATAAAATGTTATATTTTCATAAAGAAATTTTTAATACTTTTTACACCTTGTTTTTCATTATTTGTTTCTCTCAAATATTTATCAAATAATAATGTTTTAACTTCTTTATTTCGTAAGTCATCAATTTTATCTTTTAATTTTTCATTGTTATCTTGATATTTTTTTTTCAAAAGTTCCACTTCTTTTTTGTACTTTTGCAGTGTCGTTAATTTTTTACCTTGTAGCTCCCATATTTTTTCTAAAACAAGAGCAAATACTTGTTGCACAGGTTTCATTATTTGGTTTGTAATGTAAAAGGAATAATCAATTTTCAAACCTTGTTCTTTAATAAAAGTAGGTGTTTCTATCTTATCACCTTGCAAAGCCTTTTTATTTGTTGAATTTACATACACAAACGGTATTCTGTCTCCAGAGCTCGGTTTGTTACCAGGGTCTCTAGCAGTTATTCTATCAGCCAATACTTTATGTGCAATAGATTGCGGATTTTTGTATCCTGATCGCAGTGATTTTGTTATAATCAACTTTTCAATAGGAAAATTTTCATCTACTATATTTTGTAAAGAGTTTTGTAAAAATTCTATGGCTCGATTGATATTTTGCTCTTTCATTAAAATATCTATTATACCACCATAAATATCTTTTACTATTGGTGCATTATCGCGTCGTTTTAATACAATTCCCATTTCTTTTCTTTTGCATTTATTTGGATCAGTCTCATAAAGCATACCAACATATCTCTTTTTTGATAATAAACAAAATGGCATAAATGTTTTTTCATATTCCAAGTCATGTGGTCCTTTTAATAAACTCGATGCTAAATGTCCTGCTTCTTGAGCTAACTCAATTGTAATTTCTAGCGCTTCTTTTCCACGGATTGGCTTTCCTTCAGGTGTTTGTAAATTAAAAGTGAAGAATACCGAATCTGTATTATGAACGATCATGTTCCCTATTCCAGCAGCAAAATGATGATTTTCAGTTGTTAAATCATACACATAACCTTTATATTCTATTTCATGTAAAATATTCACACATTTTAGCGAACGTGCATTTTCATCAAATAAATATTGATTATACAATTCTATTTTATATAAATATGACGAGTTTACATCATCCAATTTACTTATTTGTGTACACGCATCAATAGATTGATAATAGGCAATGTATTTAGCCATTTCAATATGGCTTTCTGGTTTTGAAATATCAAAACAATTACTAATACTATTTTCACCACATGAAATTTTAGGTAACTTATGATGCAATAATTCAGTACCAATTTTAGTATTTTTTGGTGATATTTCTTTACCGTTTTTCAATAACAACGAATGGTCATCGGTGACATCCACTATAGCACTAGGAGTTACAACTCGCATCATTTTTTTATAAGGAGCTAAAATGTGACGTATTACTCTATACAACTTAGTCCAACCCTTTTCTGTCCATGTTTCAACGTCATTCAATTCACAGAATTCTTTTTCTTGTTTTCCTTCTTCATTGCATTTAATCCAAATATTTCCACCATATTTTTTAGCTAATTTTTCAACTGTTAGAATTTCAGTGTTTCCATTTCTTTTAATGTAAACAGGAGTGTAATTTGCTACACTGTCACCATAAATATATTCAGCTTTTGTAAGTACTGGACCATGTTCCTTTGTATTACAAACTGCATCTCCATAACATTCTTCGATAATTTTTTTTGCATATGTCAACAAAAGTCTACCTGTTGCTGTAGTACAAGCAGCAATATCTTTTTCATAAAATGTACTTGTTTTTGCACCACATTGACCGTACAATGAATTAGCGGTTATTTTATATCCTAGTTGTCTTTTATCCAAAACATTTTTCATAAATTCATCACTTTCTTGTGGGATCAGTTTACGTGTTGATTTTCTAGCCATCAAAAGTTCCTCTAAAATGGAAGGCATAATTGCTTTTCCTTCTGGAAATTGTGCAAATCGACATGTTTTTGTACCTGATTTAACCTTTTCTGCTGCGGATTTTGGCGATTTACGTACATATTTAAATGTATCGTATGTAATATTTACATATTCATAACCAGGTAAATTATCATAGATGAAAATACCATTGTCGTCTTTTTCACCCCATTCATCAACTAGGTTTCCTGCCAAGTCATATTCTCTTGTCCATACTTTACTATCATGTGATAGATTTTCACTAATCATTGAACTTGGGTACAATGAAGCATAATCAACGCATGCAACTGGATTATCCAAATACAAGTCACATTTTGGATCCAATACAATCGCACCTTCATAACCTTCATCTAAATCTCCTTTTTCTATTACTGGAATTAAAGTTCGCTTTTCACGACACTTCTTAGCAACATAACTTGTTAATTTAATACCTTGGCCTCTCATTACTAAAAAGTTAATAGGAACGCTACAAATTTTTGCCATTTCTATGAAACCAGTTAATACATCTGCTTTATTGAACAAATAATGAACTAGGTTACAATCTTGAATACAGTATTTGGCAATTACAGATCTATCATCAGCGCTACCATTTGTCATTCTAAAAATATCCTTTGGTGTAACGTCATCTTTTGCTAAACACCAACGAACTTTCTTTTTCATATCTGGGTTTACAATACCATCAATTTTAAATTTACCTTCTTCTTTATTTATAGAAGTCACTTTGAATTTTGCACCATCGTCGTAATAATCAACTGAATGACCAATTTCTTCTAAATGAATAAAACTGCCTTCTAAAAGGCCTGTCATATTGGTTGTTTTAATTTCTGTTTTAAAGGAACAATGTTCATAACTTTTAACATAGTCTCCAATAAAATGACCTGCAACATAATCCAATTTATACGATGTTAAATTCTCTTCACGACGAAAGAAGTTATACAAATCTACTTGTAGCCGTCCATTCATTTTTATAAATTTTAAATCATGTTGTCCACTAGCTATTTGAATACTTGTTTCCTCTATTTTTATTTTATTACTATCTTTATCTTTAGTACCACAAATTTCATCATTATTACGAGATAGTTTTAAAAATTCATTTACACACTCTGTTTCTTCTGCACGTCGAAACATGAATTCATAATCAAACCCAAATATATTGTATCCAATAACAATATCAGGATTTTCTTTTTGTACCAATTGTTGCCAAGCTAATAATACTTCACGTTCTGTTTGATAACTTTCAATGATACTGTTTTGAATAGGCATATCACTGCAACTATTTAAAACAATACAATGATTTTTATATGGTTCTTGATCACCATAATTCATAAAAGTAGAACCTATAAAAGTTACTTTATCTCCCTCTAGTTTTGGAAAACATGAACTCAACGCAAAATTCAATTCATATAACTTATTATCTCTTTCAAAACTTTTATCGCATAATATATCTACCACAGTTGCTTGCTTATCATTGTATTTTTTTATATAATTTGTTTTTTTATAAAAACTAACTGCTTCGTCATCTTCTTCGTCTTGTGCCATTTTTTCAAATAACTCTTCTATGGTTGTTGCGTCAGAATAGTTATTAGTAATGTTTGTATTACGTACTTTAGTTTCTAACCATTTTTCACACATCATTTCCACATCTTCTTTTGATTTTGGAACTATTTTTGGGTAAACTAAGTCGACATTTGCCATACTTTCATAGCCAAATGCAGCCATTATAATGCGGCGTAAAATATTCTTACATAACTCTTTAGTAACTTCCATTTTTAAATTTTCAAAATATTCTACAATATTGGTTGCTAATTTTTTGTATGATTTAATAGGTACTGGAAAATCACCGTGACTACTACTAGCTTCAATATCAAAACTCATGATTTTATAAGGTACACGTGTTTCTTTGTCATTCAAAGATACTATATTTTTATAACTAATGATAAATTCGAAATCACAATTGGTTTTTTTAGAATTGCATTTATTTGTAATTTCAATGGTTTTCTTTTTTGGTAAAGCAATCCAACCTGATGGACTAATATCTTTAATATGAAATAAACGCAGCAATGGTGGAATATTTGCTTCATATAATTTTATATTTGTATTTTCATAAACATACCCGTCTTTTAATAACTGATGACCTTTATTATAATCAGTGTACCATAAATTTTTAACTTTATTGTATGAATTAATATTTTTAAATTCAAATTTTATAAATTTATGTTCTTTTCCACCATCAAAACCATATAATTTTTTGCGTTTAATAATAACACAATCTGTAATTGAATCTTGATAATATTTTCCGATTTTTGTTTTGATATGATTTAAAAAGCATTCTTTTGTATATGTATTCCATTTATCGTTTACCATTACATAAAAGAATGGTTTAAAATCTTCGACTTGAATAGAACAAGTTTCACCTTGTTCATTTAAACCAAACATTTGAATAATAAATGTTAAATTATCTTTTCTTATACTTGATTTTTCTTTACCATTTACATCTTCATCACTACTGTTTTCATTGTTTGTGTTTGTGTTCGTTTCGTTATATACATTAAAATCAAAAATTCTGAAAATATGTTCCATTTTACAATTTCAATTAATATATTACTATTGATTATTACTATACGTTTATTATGTTTACATTATTCATTTTTATTTTATAATAATCAAATAACAAAAATACTATAGTAATATTATAAAATAATAAACATTTAAAAACTTAATAATATTATTGGATAAATGAGCAAAAGTCCTGTTATTGCTGTCGCTGTATTTGATAATGGAAAAATTAAAGGAACCGTACATTTTATTGAAAACTTACAAAAAAACAATGTAACTATTGATATTGAGATTACTGGATTAAAGAAAAATTCACATCATGGTTTTCATGTTCATGAGGCAGGTGATTTAAGCGATCAATGCACAAGTATGTGTGCACATTTTAATCCATATCACAAAAATCATGGTTGTCCTGGAATGAAAGAGAGACATGTCGGAGATTTGGGTAATTTGGTGACAAATTCTAAAGGTGAATCACTATACAAAATGGTGGATGATGTAATCAAGTTAAGAGGAACAAAATCGAACATAATCGGTCGCGGATTAATTATTCATGCCGATCCAGATGATTGTGGACAAGGTGGTCAGCCTGATAGTTTGACAACAGGACATGCTGGAAAAAGAATAGCATGTGCTGTTATTGGATATGCGAAGGAAAATTTTGGTTAGAGTTTAAGAAAGAATAACAGTTCTTCTTATTTTATCTTTATCATAGATAATTTTAATATTTTTGTAACAAGCAAACTTACCACTTGCACACGTAACAGTATAGTTGACATAGTCAACTGTTGTTATTGGAGTAGTTCCACTATCAATATAATTGGCGGTTGCACTTATCATATTTGAACCATTTTCACGCTGGTATGGTTTACTTATAATAGTGACTGTTTCGAAAAAAGTACTAGGTAGTCCTACGTCATCATTTTTTGGTACACGATAACCCAAAAAATTAATAATATCTGTAGTAAGAGTTTTAAAATCAGATTTACACATATATTGATTACTAATATATTTTAAACTTGGTACTCCATTTATTTCTGCTGTTTCTTTGATTTGACCTGCTGTATATTCGTCGCTTCCAGGTACTTTATTACGATAATACAAGGTAAGTGGTTCTTTAGGTCCCATTCTTTATACATATAGTAAAGAAAAAAATTCAAGGGTTTTATGAAATCTCTAAAACTACGCACGTTTTAAATTCCTAATAGCGTCTTTTTCTAGTTTTCCCACCTTTCCTACCATATTTACAGTGTTGTCTTTGAGAGAAACCTTTTGGATGTTTGCAGTTAATACTTCGTTTGTATTTTAACGACCATTTTCCTCCGCGCATATTATGTGACCCATGTTTTTTAACATGATGTTCTATCCATTCTACAAATGAATCAACGGTTCGGTCTTTTTTGCTAATATCACTATCTTCATAGTCTTCCGAATGGTTTCCTTTTTTACATATATGTTGCATAGTAGGAAACCCTCTGGGTTGATTTCTAATGTATTTTAACGACTTCAAAACATCCTGGTCTACATCTACAATAACAACATTATCATTGTTTTTGTGTTTATGTGCTAATACATGTTCTAGTTTTTTCCACTCAGGACGAGTTGCATTACAAGGCCCACAACCTTCCATATAAAACAGAACGAAGACATGCTTCCCATCTTTTATATGTTTGTTGAACATGTCTGTATTTTTACTAGTAGGATCAATATGTAAGAATATCATTATGAGTTTGTTATATTATAATTATATAAAAATTGGAAATATATAATATATTATAAAATTATATATATATTATATATGACATTAACCACATTATTATTTATTATTGTTTTTTTATTAGGACTTTATTTTTATGCAAAAACAAGTGACCCTAAATATTCAGAGGGTTTAACAAATAATACAACAAGTGGACCTAGATGTCCTAATATGTTAATTCAAAAAGGTTCACGGTTCTATCTTTATAATTCAAAATTAGCACAAATTCCAGGAGTAAATCCTGTTGAGTTTGATAATTTAGAAGATTATACCGAATTTTTAGATTGGCAAAGAAGTCAGGGAATTCGTTGTCCAGTTCTTTATCTTCAACATAGTTATGATGCTCAAGGCAATCCAGTTTACAAAGTACGTCCTAGTGTTTCTGAACCACAAGGTGGATTGCCTCCGATGATTAGTAATCCTAGTACGCAAGGCAACATGCCTTCAGGAGTAGGTAGTTCTATTGGTAATTTAATTACTGAAGAAGAAATCAATACAAATATAGCGGTCCCTCCAAATCCTACTCTTTTAGTCGATGCAACAAGAAATGACCCACCTTATAATGTTAATTCGTATCCAGCATTTGACCAAACATCTTATTATGTAGGTACAACTACACCGTTGGATTTAATGAATGTGAAACAAGAAAATATGTTGTATAGTCCAGATGCAATGGATGCAAATTGGGGTGGAGCTGCATATACACAATCACTGGTTGATAGTGGTTATTACAATGCAAATCAAGTTTCTATTTATATTCCATAAAATTTTGTAAATCATAATAAATTATCTATTTTTTATTATGATAAAATTATTTTTATATCATTGACTACTATCTATAAATTTCATAACACTGTTTAATGCTCCACGCGCAGAATTCAATTGAACTAATTTTTCTAATGATGTTGACGGATTAGATGGATTTACAGTTAGCGCTGTTTGTAACATCATTGTATTAATTAAATCGTCTAAACTTAGTATTACATTTTCATAGTCGGTTCTATATTTACTAATCAAGAGCACATCTTGGTTTTTAATTGCCAGCGATTTTATATTTGCTGCATAATTTTGTGCTCCACCGGCAATACCATTACTACTAGAACTTGAACTAGAACTAGAATTTGTTCCTGATATAACGTTACCACTTGGATCACTTGTCATACCTTCTTTTAAATTTATATTAAGATTTCTAAATAAGAGATACGCTATGAAACATATTGCTAATATAAAAATGACATTTAGTATCGGTTTATTCATTTATATATAATATAGTAAAATTATTTTCATACTTTTTCGGTTAAAATATAAAACATTATAATAAACTATATTTATATGAAGGATTTTGCCAACGGAGATTTTAAAACTTTTACTATTAAGTTTCCATATTCACTTGATGACGACGACTTAAAAAATGGACTTATCGGTTTAATAAAATCAAATCTTGATAAAATTAATAAAGACAAGACAATCGAGTGGGAAGATAACCCAAACCCAAACAGTAAAGTAAACCCTTTAAATATAAAGATCTATTCCTTAAAAAATTATTATATGGTTTCAACATTACTAAATTTAATTTCTACCATTCATATTAACTTAGGTATGACATATTATGAACAACAAAATCAACAACAAAATCAACAACAAAATCAACAGAATATACGACGATGATAAAATAAGGTAGTAGTATAAATCATTTATCGTATTCTTCTTATAAGATCAATTAGTTTTTTACAAGGCATAACTGGTCGTTCATTTCGTTCTATAATACCAGTCAAAATAGAACAAGGTTTTTCTCCTAAATTACTTCTTTTTATATTTTGGATTAATGAAGTACATGGAATTTGTTCCGTTTCAGATTGTAAAATATTTGTTATTAAAGTAGCACATGGCATATTTTTACTAACACCATATAAATTACTTAATGTTTCATCACCAATATCTTCTTTATCTTTATATGCTGTATCTGTAACAACTTTATTATCCTCATTTTCATCAATAAGATATTCTGGGTCTAGATTAGATTTAACATTGTTTATTATTTTTTGCTTTTCTTCTTCACTAATTTTATTAAGATCATAATAACTTTTTTTTATATTTTTTTTTAAACCTTCTAAAAACTGCTCTTTTGTTTGTTTATCTAATTTAGAACTTTGATTTCTTCTTAGTTTTAAAATAGATCTTATATCCAGCATTTATGTTTAGTAACTATATTATAATAACAAATTATTAATTTCAATAAAATAGTATGTATATATATATCAAAAATATGCGTAAACAAACAAAAATTAAGAGAACCAGAAGGTTTAGAAAAAAAAAAGGAACTAGACGAAGAAAATATACAAAAGGGGGAGGCGTTTTAGAAACACAAAATGGTCATCAAAATGCTATGATAAGAACATATGGTTTAGAAAATAAAACGATTGAGTTTATTGGGACTGACGGTACTATCCACAGCGTTTCGATTTATCAAAATCCTCACACTTTTGGTAGTTTTAATATAGTAGATAATAATGACACAAGTGCATGGACATTTTTACATTATTTGCAAATGCCAAGATATTTTAATGAAAATAATTCAAGAGTAGTTGGAATGGCTCCGCCAGTAAACTTTACTCCTGGACAACAGACACATTTTAGTTCAAACTTTAGAAAGTTTTAATAATACATGTTTTCAATATTTACAAACTAAAGGTATTTTCTGGGTCTGCTTCAAATTTAACTAATTTTCCATCGTTTGTTATGTATAAAAGATTTACACCACAATATAAAGAGTATGCTACTAACGGTGTATCAATTGTTAAAATATACATATTATCTTTCCTAAAAAACTCATTTTTTTCATTATCACTTAATTCTGAAACATCATCAGGATCATTGTATGTATATAACGTAGGCCTAGGATTTAGATCATCGTAATTAAGTATATATATAACAGGAAGCCAATCTCCAGAACGTTTAGATTGAATTTCAACATTGAATAACTCACTATTTTTTTTTGCCTCAGGATTATTTTGACCTAAGTTACTTAAAGCTGCTTTATTTTTTTGTTCTGTTTGTGGTGGTTTGGAATTTATCCATTGTGTAATTCTTTTAAATGTGTTGGATTTATTATTTAACTCATTTGCAGGAGAACGCTTTACAGATGTAATACCTCTACCTTGGTTTTGTAGATTACTCCATGTTTGTTCAATTTTTTTGCTATTCATATAAGTATTTATCGAAAAATTAGAAAAAAAACCAGCATATATTTGTGAATTTAAATTAAACATTGGTGCTTTAAAAGGATCTTCATCTACTACATTGATTAACTCAACACCATCCGGATTGTCAAAATATGGTTCCATTTTTTTTCTATTTGTAATATTTGCTTTACTTGCGGAGTCAGCAAGAACAACTAAAGGACTATAAATATATATTTTTCTATTGTTACCATTTGGTCCTTGTTTAAACATACCATAAACCCATGAAAATGTATCAGCCAAAATGACTGGACTTTCAATACCACTAAAGTGACCAAACTCTAATTCTTCAAAAAAATTTTCTCCGTTTTCTATATTTTGATCATCTTTTTTATTAGCTATTTTAACATGATACACATTTCCATTAATTGTTTCAATTGTCTTTCCATTTACACTGTTATTTTGTATATCCTCTTTTATTTTAGCTCCAGCAATATATTTTAAAATTTGTGGTTCATCAAATTTTTTAAATTTACTACAATTAGGTAATCCGCTACTTAATATTTTATTGAAAATTGGATTATTCGTTTTATCATTATATCTCTTTGATGAAATCATATTAATATTTTGAGGTCCTGGATCAGTTCCATCAATAGATAATCCATAATCATGTATCATTTCGGTAACTGCGAAGTCACATAGTGTTTGATTGTTTGACATTAAATAATATTTAGTTATATAAATATTATATTATAAATTTTTAATATATAATTAAAACTTATGTAATTATATATAATAACTAAATGACATCAAATAGACAATTTGATACTGCTTTTGATAAAAGACAACATGAAATAAAAAATTTAATAGTTTCAAACAATGTACTAATTTTAACTAGTGATACTGGTCTTGGTAAAACTACTAGAGTTCCATTATACATGATTGAATTATTTACAAGAAACGGATTAAATGGTAAGTATCAAATAAAAAAAATTGGATCTGATGAATGGGTAACTAGTAACAAATCTCCATCAAAAGATGGAAGCTACTTTGCATATGAATTACCCTATGTTGATAATGATTCAATTGTTTTGTGTACACAACCAAAAGAATTATTGGCAAAAGAAAATGGTAACGAAAAAAGTCATATAAATAAATCTATTCAAAATTTAGACGGTGGTAATAATAATATCATAAGTTTTCGTGGTAAAAACGGACAGGGAGGATTAGGTAAAGCTCTTACTTTTACTACTAGCGGTTGGCTTGTAAAATATATGATAAATAATCCATATCTTAATAATGGTGGAATGAACGTTAGTTGTGTAATAGTTGATGAAGCGCATGAGAGATCATTGGACATAGATTTACTATTAGGATTATTAAAAAAAGTTTTATTAGTGAGACCTGAGTTCAAACTAGTGATTATGAGTGCAACTATTAAAAAAGAACTATTTATTAATTATTTTTATAACGCTCCTTACATACATATAGATAAAACATTACAAAATAATAATCCTGTAACTATTGAATATTTAAATTCAGTATCGTTTAACTATATATATTCTATTTTAGAGAGACTTGATGCAATAATAAATAGTAACCAAAGAGGAGGAGATATAATTGTCTTTATTTCAGGAATAGAAGATTTTTTTGCAGTTTGCAAAGGTTTGCAATATATAGAAAATATACAAAGTTATAAAATGTTTTATGTTGCTGCTGGTGGTAATCAAGAGTTTATTATTTCATCCAATACATTTAAAGATGCTAAAGATATAACAGCATTAAAAACACTTCAAGGCCAAAAAATTTTTTTCGCAACAAATGCAGTGGAATCTTCAATAACAATAGAAAGTTTACGATTTGTAATAGATTCAGGAGTATCGCAACAATCAAATTACGATTCTAAAATTGAGATGAACTTTCTTACTACTCTTCCAATTACAAAAGCTTCTGCTGATCAAAGAAAAGGTAGAGTTGGTAGAGTTGCAGCTGGAATTTGTTATAGACTGTATACAGAGAATTTTTTTAAGTCAAGCATGAAGGAAAGTACTTTATCTGATATTTTAAAGACAAATATAGAAAATGTTTTTATTCAAATGTTGTGTAGAGGTGTTAACTTTTTAAATTTTGATTATATTGAACCACCAACAGAAGAACAAACTTTTTTTACAATGAAAAAATTGACTACATATGGTATTATAGACAATAATTTCAATATTTATACAGATGTTGGAAAAATTGATTTGACTATGGCAACAAAATATGGTGATTTAAATTATATTGATGGTTATACAATTCCTAACATTTTACTACATATTATATTAACGTATACTGGTAATGACATTGACCTTCTTATACAAGTTATTTTATTAGGTTCACTTTATTTAGACAGCCATAAAGGATCATCCGATTTTGAATTTAAAAATTTACAAAATAACAATAACAATGATTGGTATTCTGATTTTTTTTTACTATACGAAAACAATACACAAGAAATGCAATCAGATAAATTTAATTCCTTTTATAGTAACTTTGTAAATAAGTACAATGAGTATTCTGATTTAAATGTTAGTAATGTTTTAAATGTTTATGATATTAACAGTTTAGATATTCAACATTTAATTGGACACATTAATGATATATTATCTAGTCATGGAAATATTTGTAATTATGGAGTTACAACCTATAATGATAATGGAAATGATTATAATGTATATTTTAAAACAAATTTTAAAGACAACAATGCAAAACAAGAAAATAATGCAAAACAAGAAAATAATGCACAACAAGAATACACTTATGTTTCATGTATTCTAAAAAATAATTCTTTTATTTATGACTTATTAACAAGAATGTAATTTTAATGAATTTGAATGTAAAATAAAGTAGTATATTAATATATTGTTAATATATTATGGAAAGTTTAATAAATTTGGATAGTGTAAACTCTTATTCCAAACTTGAATATAATTCAAAAAATTCTGTATTAGATGCTGCTTTTTATTTATTAAATAATTCAAATTTTACTTATACAGAAGAAGACTTTAAATATGTTAATAGTTTTATTATATTTATTTATTCTATTATATGCATTACTTTAATAGCTCAATCTGATGATGGAATGCTTAACTTAGCTGGGGATTTTACTGATGTTAAAATTTTTGCATATAATTTGATATATATGTATGATAATATTGATGACTATAATGAAAATTATATTAGCCTTTATAACAACAATGATTTTAATTACATAATAGATGATTTTATCATTAATAGAGATGAAGAAAATCAGCAACAGTCTGAAGACAATGATTATAGTAACGTTTTAGTTAGCTATGTTGAAGAAGCATATATGGATAATTCACTACTTATTCAAACTGAAATTATTAAAGATAGTAATTTAAAAGACTGGCAAGTATGTCTGTATTTAACAGTTTATTATTTTATTTTATTGGTAAATGATATTAATAATACTTCCAGAAAAACTGGTCCATTGATTTTAATAAAAACTTTACAATATATTTTACTTATTTGTTATAGTATTAATACTTTGACAATTCTTGATGAAAATGATGAAACAGAGTTTTTCGATTTTTTAGAAAATAATTCGTATTTCAATAATATGTATACAAAAATTTTTGCATTTTTTTTCGATACTAATAACGGTAATTTTAAATATGATATTTTTTACTACTTAATTGAAATATCAGATCATGATATAGTACTTAAAGCTACACAAAGTTTATCGACACAAATTTTAGTTACATCAATAGAAACAAGAAGTAATTTGTATAAAGCATTAGGTGATGCTTTAATAAATTTAAATTTAGATGACCCTTCTATAAAGGCACAAAATAATTTATACCAAATAGTAAAAAAAATTAATTTGGAATATGATAGTTTTCCTTTAAAAACTTTTTATGAAAATGTTTTGTTTACTATTTCAGAAAATATAAATAATGATATAATTAATGATATTACAGAACCACTAAATCAAGGAAGTTATATTAAAAATGTATATACATCAAATCTGGAAAATGTTTTTGATACTTTTATGTATAATTTTTTATTTTACACAACTAGTGAAACATACCCTACAAACATAAAATATTTATGTGATAATGTTAACAACATTTATAAAAATAAACAACTTTACAATGTTTTTTGGGATATTTTGTTCGATACTCAACAATATGCTGAGTATTTTTTTCAAAATAAAATAGGTCTTTACAGAAAAAGTTTACTAATAGAAGGTATTCATAATTCGAATAGAGATGAGGAAGATGAGGAAGATGAGGAAGATGAGGAAGATAACTGTTATATTTATAACGAGAATTTTAATTTTAAAAATTTACAAAAGTTAAACTCTGATGAAAATGATTTTGAATATTCTGATAACTTACAAATAGGTCATTCTGTTTTAGGAAGAAAATATAATTTACAAATATCTTTAACAAGAAAGTTATTTTTTACAGATGTTTGTTACTGTGGTGACAATATAAGTTTAGAAAATTTTCCTGCTTTTTTATATAATAATGAATGTTAAATTTGATAATTAAAATTATAATATAATAATATAATAATATTAAAAATTTATGGGAGATTATTCAAAAGGATACATAATTGAAAATGGTGATGACGAAAATAATCAATTATCAAACAAATTACAAACTACAAATATGATGACTAAACCGTCACAATCTATTAGTAAACCATCGCAACCATCACAATTTTCATCTAATAATTCATCGCAAACAGAACTTGAAGAGTTTAAAAGATATTATATACCTTATAATGGATATAACGCAACAGATACTTGTAATCCTGTTACAGCGCGATTAATCATTTTTTACAATGATAAGTTAGTTCCATTTTTAAAAAAATATTATGTCCAAAGCACTCAACGTCCTGAAAGTCCGACAAACTATTCAATTACACAAGTTTTTATTTTCTTCTTTCAATTAATATTTTATCAAAATTTTTATAAATATAATGACAATGAGAAAACATGGTTAGCTAATCAAGTAAGTATGATTGAAAATAATATAATAAAAAATTTTGATACTTTAAACTTATTTAAAGAAGGAACAAAATTTGCAGATGTATTGGATTTTATAAACAAAAATAACAAAAATGAAACAAATCCTGTAAATAATTATATTTATACCACTGTAAATGAATTATTCAGTGACCAATCACTATCAGACCCAATAAAAAAATTATTTTTAAATTTTATGGAAATTATTAATAAATATTATAAACCTTATTATGATAACTATTTTAATGTTTTTTATGAATACTTTAATGGAACAACGCCACTACAAGAAAATGATAAAAATATTCCTCCTATTTTAATTGATATCGATAACTATGATAAACCTGTTGGTAAAAATGTTTTAGAATTATTAAAAAATTATTCGAAAGATTGTTACAATGAAAATGTTGGATCAAGTTCAACATTAGAATTAATACAAAATCAGTTTCCTGAACTTGAAAGTTTAATTAAAACATTTTGTAATGCAGAAAATCGAGGTGATGATACACCAGAACCAGAAACCACTTGGGATGAAATTTTTGAACATAGCGGTTATCTTCAAGAAAATGTAAATGCAAGTGGACAACCATCATCGCCATTACAACAACAACAACAACAACCAGCAAGACAGCAACCACAGCCAACAAATGATAATTTTACCCCTGGTGAAATAGTTTATGGAAAAGCAGATGATGGAAGTTGGGTACAAGTAAGAATTACTAGTGTTGATAATTCTGCACGGAATGCTAACCTTGAAGTTGTAGCTAATACTAATTTAAAACCAACTAATATTCCTTTTGATAGATTAAGTAAAACTGACCCTTCTTACCCTTCAAACAGTATGGGTGGTAAGTTAACGTTTTCAAACAAAATGAAAAATAGAACAAAAAGTTTGAAAGTTTTTAAAAAAAAAAGTATTAAAAGGCAAAATAGGAGCTTAAAAAAATTAGTATAAAAATAGCTCTAAAATAAATTTATATTAAATAGTGTATAAATTTATTTCTTTAACAGAAACTTCATGATGTTTGCTATAGATGTTTTCGTGATTTTTCTTGATTGACCTTTGCCGTTGATATTCGTCACATCAGCTAAACATTTTTCATTTTCTTCCAAAGACTTTATCAATTTTGCAATACTATTGAATTTTTTAATGATAGAAACTGCAGTTGCTGTGCTTACACCAGGAATTTGACATAACATGATTTCATCTATATTTTCAGGAGTTATGTTTTCTTTCTTCACTTTTTTCACCATGCTAATGTATTCTTTAGTGTTATCTTTGGGTTCTTCCATTTGTTCAGGGAACTCCTCTGTGCTATCTGCACTACCTGCACTACCTGAACTATCTATTTCTGCTTTTTCTTCTGCCACAACCGTCGATGCTGCAACATTTTTATTCAAATAAAACGCTTTTCTATTTGTGGTCTCACCTTTCATTAACTTTGTTGTACAGTTACAAATAAAAAGAGCAGTTTCATCCATAGTGAAAGTTCGTATTGCAGAAAAGCCTTTGTAGTAGTTTAATGAGAAAATAGCCGAAAAAAGTGTAAGTTTTTCCATTTTTGTGTCTCGAAATGCGTTCATTTTGTTAAAATCGCCTTCGATTAAATACATTATATTATGATTATGCAATGGCAACCCATTTAAGCGATAAGATTGTTCTTCGTATCTGCCATCTTTAATACTTGATAACAAGTCATTGACGGATTTTCTCTCTATTATTAAAACGTCTTCATTATTTTTACTAATTATTATGTCACCAATAGGCAATGGTTCCACGATTACTTTTAAATTCCTAAAAGCAGGAATTGATGAGATATAAAACGATACCTTATTTTGCAAATCTTTCTCTCGCGAATCAATTTTAATAAACATATGTATGTTTGTTTGCAATAAAATAAATTAATAAATTGTTATTAAATTATTTTAAAACTAAATAGTATTTTTGTATATATTGTAAAATAAATATAGTAAAAAACAAAAGACACATAAGATTAACCCATGTTTCCACCAATTGTTGCCTTGTAACCATACTTTTGTGTTTGAATTGTATAGTTAGGAATACAAATTAATGGAAGCGATTGTGGAGCTCCTCTTAGACTAGGATTACTTTGCATGAAAAAACCCTGACGAGGAGCGATGCCGGCCTTTTTATTTCCTCCACAAATGTTTGTTCTGTTAACAATTGACGCCTGATTCCTGGCGGACCTAGACCCTGACATATAAACACCCATTCTTTCTATACAATACAAATATATTTTAATTTTATTCTTCTAAATATTTAAAAATAAAGTTTTTAGAAGTTTTTTGTTTATTATATAAAACTGCTTTAATTCCACTTGTACAAATTTTCAAAATATCTGATGCTTCTTTGATTGAATTAAATTTATTAAGTTCATTCATTTCTAAATCATATTGAATAATTTTTCTAGTGTATTTTTTCTTAATATTATTAGTATAATTATGTTTGTTATTTTCACCACATGTAACCCATTCTAAATTATCAAGACAATTATTTACTTTATTTCCATTTATGTGATTAACAAATGGTTTATTTTCTGGATTATCAATAAACATTAAAGCAACTAAACGATGTAAAGCGAATTTTTTTTTATTAACTCTTACATAAATGTAGCCACTATGATGAGGCTTATAATCTTTCATAATAATTCCTTTACTATTTTTAAATCTTCCTAAATTAGATATATAGTAATTTTCACTTTTAAAACCAGGTATTTTTATTTCTTTCCATATTTCATTTTCACGTGAAAGTTGTTCTTCAATTTCCCATTTAAAGCCAAATGACGATTTATGTATTCCTCTAATAGTGTTACTAATATTAGTTCTTCCAGAATGAATATTTTTTGCCAAATTATTTTCATACAACCATATACCTGCCAATTCAATTGAATTGTATTTTTCTAAAACCTCATTTGTATTTTTATCAATTCTACAAACACATTTATTCTGATTAGTAGTTTGAATTAATCCGTTGCATTTATGTAAATTATTTTCTAATGCTGTATTCCATTCAAGGTTACTTACAGTATTATTCAATGGATTTTTATCAATGTGATTAACGTGAGCCTTATTTTCAGGATTTGGTATAAAAGATTTTGCAACTAATCTATGTAACTGCATAGTTTTTACTTTTATTTTACTCAATCCTACAACAATATATCCACCAGATTTACAAGGTTTTAATATTCTTCCTGTTTTTTTATTTTTAACTCTTCCTAAATTACTTACTTCATAGTTTTGAAATTCTTCAATGTTCGCCCATTTTTCATTATCCTCCATTTATATTATTGTAGTACACTATCTTTAAGCCCTTTCAAACGCACATCCTCCAAAACCCAACTCACAAACAATATCTCAAACCCACTTAAAGCCATCATGACAACTATATACAAAACCATGACTGACGCAAAAATTGCACATGACGACGACATTATCAAAACCGAAGAAGGTTTGATTTTTAATCCATTTAATCCATTAAACACTAAGATTACATTAGATGAAGTCCAATGTATTCTTTCTAAATATGGAATACCATCTACTGTTAACAATATGGCACTTTATGAACGCGCATTTGTGCATCGATCTTATACGAAACGACCTAATTTTGAAAACATTGCCCAAAATATCACCATTGTAGATCGACCACCAGATTGTATGCCCTTAAGCAGTAAATCCAACGAACGTCTTGAGTTTTTAGGCGATGGTATTTTGGAACTGGTTACAAAATATTATTTGTATCGCCGTTTTCCAAAAGAAAATGAAGGATTTATGACAGAAAAGAAAATTGCGATTGTCAAAAACGAAGCCATTGGTAAAATCGCACTAGAAATGGGACTGCATAAATGGTTAATTATATCGAAACATGCCGAGGAAAAGAAAATACGTACCAACTTGAAAAAACTCGGTTGTCTCTTTGAATCGTTTTTAGGTGCCTTGTTTTTAGATTTTAATAAAATCAAGGTAAGCGATAAAGATGGCTGGTTTCAGTCCATGTTTGTAACGGGTCCAGGATTTCAAATGGCACAAAAATTTGTGGAAAATATTTTTGAAAAACATATTGACTGGATTGCACTTATTACAAACGACGACAATTATAAAAATATTCTTCAAGTTAAAATTCAAAAGGAATTCAAGGTTACTCCTCACTATTTGGAAATAGAACATGACCTAGAATTGGGATATAAAATGGGTGTATACTTGTGTCTTGGACAAGCCATTCACAATGTATCTCATGCAGATGCAGTACATATTTCTTACTTCAAAACATTTAAAACTATACAAGATCATGTTGCAGAAAATGGCAAAGTTTTGTTGTTTATGGGCGAAGGACAACATAAAATCAAACGCAAAGCCGAACAAATTGCTTGTAATGAAGCCATTCAATTTATACAAGAAAACAACGGGTCTATTGATATTACCGAAAAACAGGATGCAAATGAATAATAAGTGTAGAAATATAAAAATATTCTATTTGAATTATATAAGCGTAAACAATGAATCCTTTAGAAAAATTAAAACAAAAATTAATGGCGAAACCTACAATTCAAGAATTGCAACCCGTTAAAGTTGCAATTAAAGAACAAGAACAAGAACAAGAAGTTCAAGAAGGAAACAATCCTGAAACAAAACAAGGCATAGAAATCATCGATGAAAATGACAAGAATTATGATCGCTCTGATTTTTTTAAAAGAATGGCTGAAAGTAAAAAATCAAAAGTAGTAATGAAACCAATTGTAGAGGCAATTGAAACAAAACAAACTGTTGAACCAATACCAGTTCCAGTTGCAGAACCACCAATTAAAAAAGTGAAAAAGATAGACAAAAAACCGCTAATTATTGAAGATGATGACGATAACGCTGAAAAAATAGATGTTGAAAACCTTGGTGACACGGATGTACCACCAACTGAAAAAAAGGAACTAGTGGAGGAGCCAGTTGTTGTTGCAACTCGCAAAGGACGCACAACCAAAAAAGTTGAAAAAGGAATTGCCGTTTTGGGACCAGAAAATGTTGTAGAAATAGGTAATACATCTATAATTGAACGTCTTGCCAAAAAAGAACCGCCCGTTTTGATCAAGGTTTCCAATTATTACATGAACAATAGAGAGATTTTCATTAATTTTATTAACTCTCTTTTTGAACCTTATAAAAAAGAATTAGCATCAAATACTAAAAATATATCTTGCGATAAAATTGGTAAAAATAGTGATGAAGGAAGTAGTTTGTCACTCTTAACACATCAAAAAATTGTAAGAGATTATATGAATTTATTTACGCCTTATCGTGGGCTATTGTTATACCACGGTTTAGGGTCTGGAAAGTGTCATAAAAAAGGCACACCTGTTATCATGTCAAATGGAGAAATAAAATTAATAGAAAATATACAAGTAGGCGATTTATTGATGGGAGACGATTCAACTCCTAGAGTAGTAACTTCATTAGCACGGGGACGTGATAAAATGTACGATATTATTCCTATTAAAGGTGAAAAGTATACAGTAAACCAAGAACACATCTTGTGTTTGCGTGCATCTGGTTTCCCAAAATTGTGTGAAAATAATCATAAGTCAAATACTAATTTTAATATTCAGTGGTTAGAAAACAATGAATTTTGCTCCAAAACATTTACATTTAATCCAAATGACATTAAAAACAAAGAAGAAATGCAAAAAAAAGCATTGTTATTTTTTGAAAACATACAAAATAACCCTAAGACAAAAGATAATGTATATGAAATTGCTGTTAAAGATTACTTAACTTTATCAGATAAAAAGAAAGGATTTTTAAAGGGTTATAGAATGCCAGTAGAATTTCCTGAAAAGGAATTACCGATGGATCCATACATGATTGGTTACTGGTTGGGAGATGGAACAACAAATAACGCATCAATCACTACACAAGACTCTACAGTTTTGCATTATTTTGCAAAAAATCTTCCTAGATTTAGTTTAACATTGAATTATAGATCTGGATATACATATGGAATAACTGGAAATGGTAGGTATTACAATAATATGTTTTTGAATACACTCAAAGACCAAAAATTATTAAATAATAAACATATTCCTTTTATTTATAAGTGTAATTCTAGAGAAAATCGTTTGAAACTACTGGCTGGGTTAATAGACAGTGATGGATGTTTAGCTAAAAACGGTGGTTTTGAGTTCACTCAAAAAAATGAGATGCTCATGGATGATGTTATATATTTGACAAGAAGTCTTGGATTTTCATGTTACAAATCATTAAAAATAACAACTTGGACCCATAATGGAGTAAAAAATACTGGAACAGCTTGGAGAATTCATATTAACGGAAAAGGAATTGAAACTATACCAACACTTATTCCGAGAAAACAATCACTGTCAAGAAAACAAATAAAAGATGTTCTTGTTACAGGAATATCTGTTGAGTATGTAGGTGAAGATGACTATTATGGGTTTACATTAAATGGAAATTGTAGATATTTACTTGGTGATTTTACTGCTACGCATAACACATGTAGTAGTATTGCAATTGCTGAGGGCATGAAGGACACAAAAAAAATCATCATTATGTTGCCCGCTTCTTTGAGAACCAATTATATGGAAGAATTGAAACATTGTGGCGATTCTTTGTACAAAAAAAATCAGTTTTGGGAGTTTATTTCAACTGATACAAATCCAGAGGCTCTTACAACATTGTCGGCCATTTTAAACTTGCCACAAGAGTTTATTAGAAAACGCAAAGGAGCTTGGTTCGTTAATGTTAAAAAACCATCCAATTATGAAGAACTAACAACGATTGAAAAACGATCCCTCGATGAACAATTAAATGAAATGATACGTGCCAAGTATGTATTTATTAACTACAATGGTTTACGAACAAAACGATTAGGGGAACTCACATCTGGATTTACTAAGAATTTATTTGATGATTCTGTTGTTATAGTGGATGAAGCACACAACTTAATAAGTCGCATCGTGAACAAAATTAAAAAAGAAAAAAATATTCCAGAAAATGAAAAAGGAGAGAAAGAATATTCACCCAAATTCCTTTCGACAAAGTTGTATGAATATTTAATGAGCGCAAAAAATGCAAGAATTGTACTATTAACTGGTACTCCTATTATTAATTATCCAAATGAATTTGGAATACTTTTTAATATTTTACGAGGGTACATTAAAACCTGGCATTTTCCACTTGACGTTAAAACAACCAACAAGATTGATAGAGATACACTTCGTGAAATGCTTCTAGGAGTTAAAACTCTGGACTATTTGGACTATTCGCCGTCCAGTAAAGTTCTTACGATTACTCGTAATCCGTATGGTTTTAAAAATAAAATGAAGGAAAATAGTGGTTATAAAGGAGTGTCAAATATGAAACGCGATGATAATGGAATTAATATTTTTGATAATGAATTCATGAATGATGACGATTTTGAGCGACATATACTAAATGTATTAAAAAGAAATGATATTGAAGTAGTGTCCAATGGCATTAAAATTCGTAATATGAAAGCTCTTCCTGATGATTTTGATTTATTTGAAAATCAATACATTGACAGTGTAACAAAACAAATAAAAAATTCTGATGCACTCAAACGTCGTATAATTGGTTTATCATCTTATTTTAGAAGTGCTCAAGAAGAGTTATTACCAAAGTTCAATAAAATGTTGGGTGTTGACTATCATGTAGTTAGAATACCAATGAGCGACTTTCAATTCAAAATTTATGAGTCTGCACGAAGGGAGGAACGGAAGTTAGAAAAACAGTCGAAAAAACCACAAAAATTAGACGAATTGTATAAGGAAGCAACATCGACATATCGAATTTTTTCTAGATTGTATTGTAATTTTGTCATGAATAATCGTCCACTTCCAATGAAAAAGAAAAAAACACAGGAAGTTGCTGATGCAGCCCCAGTGGAAGTAGCAGAACCAGCACCTGAAACCGAGATTACAAATTTATTAAAAGAAGCGCGTAAAGAAGAAGTCAATATAGACGTTAATGATGAAAATGAAGGCGAAGAAGAAGGTGACCAAATATTAGACAAATTAGGCGGTCTTTCATATAAAGAACGAATTGAAGCCACAATTCAAACAATTTGGAATAATTCGAATGATTATTTGACACCAGAAGCATTGGCACGGTTTAGTCCTAAATTTTTGCATATTCTGGATAATATTAAAGACCCAGAATATTTAGGTTTACATTTGGTGTATAGTCAATTTAGAACTTTAGAAGGGATAGGCCTATTTAGTTTGGTATTGCAAAAAAATGGATTTGCTAGATTTAAATTAAAAAAAAATGCTTCTGATATTTGGGAAATTGATATTCCTGAAGTGGACTTAGGAAAACCCACTTTTGCTTTGTATACAGGTACTGAAACTACTGAAGAGAAAGAAATTATTCGACGAATTTATAATGGTGAATGGGACTATATTCCTACCAATTTGTCTGCCGACTTGAGGAAAATTGCACATAATAATAATATGGGTGAAATTATCAAAGTGCTCATGATTACATCATCTGGGTCTGAAGGTATTAATCTTAGAAATACGCGGTATGTACATATTATGGAACCTTACTGGCATCCTGTACGGACAGAACAAGTTATTGGAAGAGCGCGTCGTATTTGTAGTCATAAAAACTTACCAAAACCCCTACAAACAGTTGAAGTATTTGTTTATTTAATGGTTTTATCTGCTGAACAACTGAAGTCTGATGATGCCATTGAATTGAAACGAAAAGATTTATCCAAAGGCGAACCAAAAGTACCTGTAACAAGTGATCAATTATTGTATGAAATATCAGAAATTAAAGCTAATTTGAGTATGCAATTAACAGATGCGATTAAAGAATCTGCATTTGATTGTTATATTTATTCCAATGGTAAATGTATGAATTTTGGTGATCCAAATAGTACTACATTCTCCTATGTACCAGATTATGCTAATCAACAAAATGATGTCAGTGTTAGAGCAAACAAGAAAAAAATAGAATGGGAAGGAAAACCAGTGACATTGAATGGTATAAAATATGTGTATAGAAGAATGAGCCCAAAATTATTGAATATTTATGATGAAAAAAGTTATTTGCAAGCACTGAAAAATCCGGAAATAAATCCACTACAAATTGGTACATTGGAAATAAATGATAAAGGCGAGCAGGTTTTTAAACCATTAGTAACATAATAGTTTCCATAAATTCTCTTTCATTTTCTGTTAAGTTATTATAAAATAAATTCATATTATAACATTTATTCAAACTGTATTTGTGTAAGTCACATATTTTTGATTGTGTATTTTTTATTAGTTTATAGCTTAACTCATTTAGTTTTTCTTTTTTAACGCTCACAACACAAGCTGTTTTTAACAGCGAATTTCTAAATCGCGAAAACGATTTTTCTGCATTAATATATTTATTTTGTAAAACTAAATATATTAACATCAATATAAATAACATTAAATGGTTCATACTTACTATCAATAATTTTTTAATATACTATATTTTAATTTTTGTATTTCTTTCTAATCAATTTTATTTTTATTTGTATTCATTTTTTCAAGTATTATGTTTATTTTATTATGTAAAGAAGAAAGCTCATTTTTTAATTCATCAATTTGTGTTTGGTAATTAACTGGTTCTATCTTTTTTAACTTATTGAATATGTTATCATGTGTTGTTTCTTGATTATTTCCATGCTCTTGCAATGGTAGTGGTTCATAAAATTGATTTTCATTCGACCACGTTATATGTTTATTTACATTTGTATTTGTCTTTGTGTTTGCAGTCATATTACTTTGAAAATCTAAAGTTAATTTTTCATTTTTAATGGATGTTTCTTGTGATGTCAACCAATTTTTATTATTTGAAATATCGTTTGCATTATAACTTCTGTTTATTAATTCAATATCATAGTTACGCTGCTCTTGAATTCTTTTTATTTCTAACTCAATTTCATTTATTGGCTCATCAAGTTTATCATTAAAATTAGGAGTAGGTGGAACTGAAACTGACATTGAACTAGTAAATTCTTCTTGTTTTTTAGTTAATTCTTTCTCAAATTTAGATATTCTCTCATTATGAATGTCTTCGTATGTTATTTGTTGCTGAATTGTATCATCTTCATGAATTTTTATTTTTTTAAAACCTTGGCTGTTTTGTACATTTTGTACATTTTGGACATTTTGGACATTTCGAATATTTTGAGAGTTTTGTCTATTGACTTCATCAATGGAGTTGTCTTGTAGTTTTATAATATAGTTAATTAATAATAAGATGTACTTTTTATTTAACTCAACTAAAGAATTATAATTATTTTTCTCTCTTACAAAAAACGCTTTAATGTTGGTTTCAAAAATTGTTTGTAGTTCGTTTATTTTTATTTGTGAATTACATATTTGTTTTATCATTGGTTCATCTATTAAAACATCCCATAATAAATATACGTTTGTATTTTCTAAAAACATTTCAATAGACATTTGTGTTTATATTATAATAAATTATGATATTACTTTAATTTATTATAAACATTTAATATTTACTATAACACATCTAAAGATTTTCATTGTAATATATTTTTCTAAATTTTTCCATATATTTATCTTTCAATATATGTTTTTTTAAATAATGATCAGTAAATTTATCTTCTAACATATGTACTATAAAAAATATACTGTATATACCACATTCAGTGTTTCCGTATTGATGTTCTACTGGATGATTTTCGTCATAAATAAAATTTATTTTACGTTTTAATTTTTTACCTTGTTCAGTTATTCTTTCTACAAATTTTACGATTTCTTGTGGTGCAGTATGACCTACACTATCAAAGAAAAAAATTTTCCCCTTTTTAATATTTATAAACATAGAAATCCAATGTTCACCTGGTCTATTGTGTGGATCTGTATTAAATATAATTCCTATTTTTGTTTTACGATTTTTGATTTGTTCTTCTAAGTTGAAGTTACATAATTCTTCCCATACACATTCACCGTATATTTTTTTTGTATCAAAATCTATTGGAGATGGTCCTATAAATTCAAAACATTTGTATGCTTTTTCATATTGTTTCATTACTTTTATAATGTCTAAACTTGATAACCATTCGTTAGGATTTTTTTTCCATTCAATAGGTGTTTCTGGCGCAAAAGAATCTTTGAAATTTTCATCTAGTTGACCAAATTCGTGATTTTGTTTTAACCAACATGACTCCTTATTACAGACATCACTTAAATAATTTGCCAATATCTTATGAATTTCTTTTGCATCATTCGTTGTTATTTTTTCATATGGATGTCTTAAATTCCACTTGTCTCTTAACTTAAAGAGAGAAGCCTCAGTGTAACATGTATAATCTTTTATTTCTTTTTTATCTTTTGGACTACAGTTGATTTTTCCTAGTTTTACTTCCGTTTGTTTTAATTGATGGTTGTGATTTTTTTTACTAAAATTATGAATTCTATATTTTTTTTTACTTTTTTTATAAATATTAGTGTTTTTGTATATTTTTTTTGTATTTTTTCTCATTTTGTATCTTGTTTTATCCTATTTTATAGTGATATTTTCTTTTTTTATAATTCCTTTATTTCTTAATGTTGGTTCTTGCAAGTTAATGTCTTTTATTTTTGGTAATATTATTTCATCTTCTTTTTTTGTTGATTTAATAGTAACAAAATTTTCTAAACCATTTTTCATTTTTACTGAACGCATAAATAATTTACTATCATTTTCATTATTATAATTGTTATTTAAATCACCATCCATAACAAAATCATTTGTAATAGATGTATTCAGTTGGGTTTGTTCATCAAAATTTTTGTAGTCTTCTTGTAATATGTCATTTTTATCAATAACTTTAAAATAATGAATACATGTTTTAACAAAATAATCGAAACTACTTTTAATATCAGGATTAATTTCGTTGTATTCGTCTTGTTTTTTCAAAAGCAATTCTCTTGTTAAATTTAATACGCGTTTTCTATAAAATTTTTTATCTTTTTTATTTGTATTTTTCATTGTATTTTGTTTTTGCATTTTCATGTATACTTCTTTGTTTACTAAACAATCTAAAGTAATTTGATTTATTAATTCTTCTGACATTTTATAATAACTTATAAATTATTAAATATATTTTAACGTCACTTCATATGAACACTTAAAATTGTGTAAAGTCAACATTTTCTTCGTTTATATTAACTCTTTTTTGTTTTACTCTTTTTTGTTTTTCTCTTTTTTGTTTTACTCTTTTTTGTTTTTCTCTTTTTTGTTTTTCTCTTTTTTGTTTTTCTCTTTTTTGTTTTTCTCGTTTTTTTGGTTTTTTTGGTTTTTTTTGATTTCCGAATACGTCTTCCACCTTCTGGATTGTTAACATCAGAAATTAATTGAGCTTCTTCATAATCATCCTCAGTAACAATTGGCGAAAAGTTGTAATCATCTTCACGTAACAAACTATTATATGGTTCATTCTCAGCACCTGATTTATCTAATAATTTGTCTATTTCACCCAAATTTTCACGGTCATCATAATCAGTATCACCATTTGTTTTATCAATTCCGTACTTGTAAACAAAAGCTGCCCATTTCGTTGGTAACCAAAGATACGTGCTATCTTTTTCATTTGGGTCAGCGCCATCTTTTAACAATTCTTCGACTTTTTTTGGATTTTTAGCAATAATCGCATTTATAAGAGGGGTATAATTACCTTTTAATGCTTCTTCTACACGTTCTCTATCATCCATTTATATATATATTATATATAATATATTAAAATAATAATTATTATTTTTCTAAATTATAGCATTAAATTATTCATTATTGTATAATATAAAAATATTTTATGACAAATCTTTCACTTGTGCTCGAGTTGGATTTGAAAACATATAAGTCCCAATTTTATTTGGATCTGGATTTGGGTTAAAGCTATCAAACGTGTCTTTATTAAATAACAAGTTATGTGGTTGGTTTTGTTGATATTGTTGGTATTTATTTGGATTAAACGAATAATTGTATAAATCACTGTTGCTAGTTGGCACATAAACTGCTTGACTACATTTTTGTAATGCAAATACTTGATTTCTTAAAACTGATTCAGTATTTATATTAGATGCAAAACCAGACCACGGTGACTGTGTGTTTCCTGGGTTAAAAGTTGTATGTGGATTAAATGTTGGATATTGGTTCATTCGTACACTCACTTCTTTCCTTGGATCAACAATGGGAAAATAAGAATATTTTGTCATTACAGGTCGTACATCTATATATTGTTGCAACATTTGCGAAGGAATATTTCTATCGTATATTCTTCTATTTGTTTCATTTTGAATTTCTGATACACATTCTATTTTTGGATTGTTCATTTTATTATATAATATGATTTTTATTTTATTAATTAATTTATAAAATATATATAAAGATAATCAATGAATTAAAATAGTGTTTATACTAAATGTGCGGAATATTTTGTTTACTAAATGGTGATAAAGTACAAGAAGAATTTTATAAAGAACAATTTTATAAAGGAGTTAATAGAGGTCCAGAAGATTCTAAATTTATGAACTTGCATAATGCAATTTTTGGTTTTCATCGATTAGCAATAAATGGATTAGATAGTATTTCTAGTCAACCATTTACTGTTAAAAATATTGTTTTAATTTGCAATGGAGAAATATACAATTATAAGTATTTGTATGAGTTAATGAATGTAACACCTGAAACAAATTCTGATTGTGAAGTCATTATTCATTTATACTTAAAATATGGTATAGAACAAACGCTACAAATGTTAGATGGGGTTTATTCATTTGTGTTGTACGATTTAAGATTAGAAGATAATTTAGATAACTATATTTATTTTGCAAGAGATCCATACGGTGTAAGACCATTATATTTGTTAAAAAATAATAACACAAATTATAACAGTAACATAATAGCATGTGCATCGGAGTTAAAATGTTTAAATGAAATTTTGAAAAAATATAACAACACGAACAATTTACAATATTTATCTCATTTAGAATTTGATTATGTTAAAGAAAATGTTAACTATGAAATATTACAATTTCAACCAGGTACGTATTCTACATATAAATTATCGAGTATGGCTTGTTCCAAATGGATATCTATTCAAGAAAACAAAAAATATGTAACTCCATCTTTTCCTTACAACTGTAATTATTACAACTCAAAAATGGATACAACTATTGAAGATGAAAAATATGAGACAAATATTATTAAATATTTGTGTGATGCTGTTAAAAAACGTTGTTTAAATACGGAACGTCCTATAGCGTGTTTATTATCAGGTGGGTTAGATAGTAGTTTAATAGCAGCACTTGTTGATCAATTTTATAAAATGGAGTTTGGTTTGGATAAGAGTATTGAAACATATAGTATTGGTTTAAAAGGATCAGAAGATCTTAAATATGCGAAAATTGTAGCTAAATATATTGGAAGTAATCATATTGAAATTATTGTAACGGAAAAAGAAATGTTTGAAGTAATACCGGAATTAATTTATGCCATAGAGAGTTATGATACGACAACTGTTAGAGCCAGCATTGGTAATTATTTGATTGGAAAGTATATATCCAAAAATAGTGACGCTAAAGTTATTTTTAATGGCGATGGTTCAGATGAATTGTGTGGCGGGTATTTATATATGAAGAACTGTCCAGATTGTATTGAATTTGATTGTGAAACACGTAGATTATTAAAGGACATTCACTTGTTTGATGTATTACGATCAGATAAATGTATATCATCTCATGGCTTAGAACCTCGTACACCATTTTTGGACAAAACGTTTGTAAATTATTATTTATCAATTCCTCAGAAACTACGTTTTGATAGCAATAAAATTATGGAAAAATATTTACTTAGAAATAGTTTTACCATTGAAAATTTTCAAAATATTCATGGAAGACAAATATTACCAAATGAAATATTATGGCGCCGCAAAGAAGCTTTTAGTGATGGTGTAAGTAGTAAAGGAAGATCATTATATGTAATTTTACAAGAATACATATCTACTATTTTAAAATTGGAAAATTATTATGAAGAAGATATTATTAACAAATATCCAATAAGCACAGAAACAGAAAAAATATATTATAAAAATATTTTTAATTGTCATTTTCCAAAATGTGAAAAAATAGTCCCTTATTATTGGATGCCGCGGTACACAAATGCCAAAGATCCTAGCGCTAGAACGCTTGAAATCTATGAAAACAATATTTTACATGAAACTAATAATATTCGTATTTAAGAATATAGTAACACTTTTCTCTTCATTTAGAAATTTATTTTATTTAGTTATATTATAAATAAATAAAATGTCAGGTTTTTCTGGTAATAATAATCAAAGTACTTATTTTACTCGTTCCTATCAACCAACTGGTCAATATGTTGCTGCAACTAGTGGTCCAGGTTCTTATTACCGTAAAAATGCAAATACTAATTATATGGTAAATCAAACACCAAGTTCACAAGGTTACGGAGTTTATAGTCAACAACAATCTAACAAAAACTACGCATCTATGAACAGAGGTTATGGTGGAAGAAGATCTAGAAGATCTAGACGATCTAGACGATCTAGACGATCTAGAATATCTAAAAGATCGAGAAAATCAAGAAGACACTAATAAAAATATATAATATTATTATATAAATTATATGTTTATTTCACAAAAAAAAATACACGAGTATCAAGAATTTGGTTTTGACATGTTTATTAGTTTAACTTATATACTTTTATTTTTATATTTTTCTGGTATTTCTAATGAAGCTAAAATAAGATTAGAAACTATTGATAAATATATAAAAATTTACATTTGTTTGTTTTTAATCTATAGATTTAATCCTTTTCGTGAAAAATCTCAATTTACAAGTTTGGATCGAAAAATAGCATTTAGTGCTGGATTATTTATATTTACAACTTCTTTCCTAGGATTTGAAATTTTATAATGTCAACTGGTATAACTACTATGTTTCATCGATTTATTTTTTACTTTATGGTGGTTGTATTTTTTTCGTGTTTTATTTTTGTATGAAGATTGGATATTATTAAAAAAATCGTGTAAATGGTACAATATACGTTTGCTCAAAATTATATCTATTTTGTAATCATCTTGATCCTTTTTTGTTGCAATAAAATCATATTGACTGCTATTTTGCTGTATAAAATTGATAAAATAATCTATTTTTTCTTTTTCTACTAAAGTTTTACCTAAATTACTTTTCAAAAATCTATTATTCATTTCTTCAAATTGCAAATCATATATGTAAGGTTTAATATTAATATAATACACGCTTTCGTGCATCATTTCAGGATAAAAATTGTCGTCCAAATAGCATATTTGTGCATTTTTTGGAAGCATTGTACATCGAATAAAATCATTGTACGTTTTATTATTAGTTGTTCTGCAAATTTCAATCCTTTTTCCGTTTACTTTGAACGCGGAAATAATTTTATCAAATAGTTTGTACTTCATTTTAGTTTCGAAATAAGTGATAATATTATTTGTCCAACTTTGGTGTCCTTGATTGTTTGTGTATATCATAATTTTTTCACAACATTGTGACTTTTTTTTCTTTTTTAAATAATCCAAAATTTGCATTATATTAGGTCTTAAAAATTCTGGATATAAGTCTAAAATAGTGTCAAATTCTGGTTGATCTAGTTTATTGTTATTGTTTTTATTTTGTAATAAATATGAATTTAAACAATCCCAAAATATGCCGTATTGAACAAAATATCCTAGTGTTTCGTCTAAATCAAAGACAACAATTTTCATGTGACTAGTATAACATTATTTTTTAACTTTTAACAAAATTTTGATTTATGTAATATTTTTAATATTTGTATAGTTTAGGTAAACTAAATAACAATAAATGGAATTGCATAATGAAGACTATATAGACATACTAAATTATTATAAAATACCAGTACCAAAATCAAAAAGGCTGATTCAATTAGAAGCAGAAAAAATACTATCTTCAAAATTATGCAAGTGTATCAAGAAAGTAAATGCGGTTTCAAAGCCTGAAAATGAGGCAAGAGCCATTGGAATTTGCACCAAAACAATTTTTAATAGAAAAGGGTACACGCGTGGTAAATTTAAATGCAAAGGGAAACCTTATGTGAAATTCAATAAGACAAAAAAGTTGCGTAAGTAAACATATAGTTAAATAATTAGATTATCTTCATTAAATTAATTTGATCATAATATATATGTCTAGTAAACATACATTTTATGATATTATTATTGTTGGGTCAGGTATGTCGGGATTGTATTCTGCCTATAACATTAAAAAATATTCACCCAAAACTTCTTTTTTAGTTTTAGAGAAATATAAAAAACAATGGGTTGGGGGTAGAACCAGTAATTATGATTTTTATGGTGTATCAGTTGTTACTGGCGCTGGTATTGGTAGAAATGATACGAACCCTCTTTTGAAGAAACTATTAAAAGAGTTGAAAGTTCCATATAAAAAAATTGTTTCTGTAATGGATTATTCTAAACTATTACATCATGAAAAGGAATTTGATGTAGTAAAAGTAATACACCATTTACGGCGCGAATACAACAAAAATCCAGCAAAATACAGGCATATGACATTCAAAGAATTTGGTACATTGATTTTAGGAGATGTCAACTACAAATTATTTACTATTTATGCTGGTTATACTGACTATGAAAATGCGGATGTTTATGAAACATTGTATGATTATGGTATGGATGATAATAAGGGAGGTTGGACCAAACTATTAATTCCTTGGAGAGAATTGGTAGAAAAACTATGTGACTATATTGGCAACAACCATATTAAATATTCGAATGATGTTATTAGTGTTACCAAAATTAGTGATGAATATGATGACCACGAGAGAAAACGCGAACCTTGTTTGTTTGAAATACGTAGTGAAGAAGGCAACATTTATTATTGTAATAGAGTAATTGTAGCTACCACGATTTCTGGAATAATGAAGTTAGTTCCAGGCGCGTCAAATCCAAAAAGTCCGTACCAACAAATTCATGGGCAACCATTTTTGAGATTGTATGCCAAATTCGATCGAAAGTCCAGTGAATTATTGAAAAAATATATTTCAAACTATACGATTGTTCCTGGACCATTGCAAAAAATAATACCCATGAATGCTGAAAAGGGCGTTTATATGATTGCATATAGTGACAATGAAAATGCAGTTGTACTGAAAAATCATTTGAAAAATACTTTGGAAAATAGAAAATTGTATGAAAAACTCATTGAAGAAAGTCTTGAAATGCCGTTGGGATCTTTAAAAATTATTGCACTAAAAGATTTTTATTGGCCTATTGGTACTCATTACTATGGACCTTTACGCGGATTTAAAACTCGCGAGGAGTTTGTCGAAAAAGTTCAACATCCGATGGATGGAATGTTAGTAGTTGGTGAAGCCGTCAGTACTTATCAAGGATGGGTCGAAGGTGCGTTGGAAAGTGTTGAAGTCGCCGTAACTAAGAAATGGATCACACATGCTTGTTTTACAGATTTAACCTTTGGAAAAGGTTGAAGAGTTTTTACGCTTTCTTGTTTTACCGCACTTACAATCACTAAACAACCCTTTTACAAATTTTCCCGAACGGATCATTTCAACGTGGTTCTTGTGAATATGTTTCTTTGCTGTTCCAACATGTTTCCCACGATGATATTTAGTGACTGATTTTGTTGCCCTGCCATTCTTGATACTTACTTTACGCACTATTTTTTTGCCACCTTTTTGGGTCACTTCCGTATTTTCATAACTAAATTTGTCCATTTTTATAATATATTATTTTATATTTTATATTTTTATAAATTACTCTATATTTACATAGTTTGGAAAATCTCTTTCAATTAAAACATGGTACGAGTATTACTACTTCTTTCCAAAATAAATTCTTCTATATACGGTAAAATTTTTTCACTATTTTCATCATTATGTCCCAATTTACTTTGCAAAACAGATAGCAATTCGTATTTGTTTGCATATAGATGATTTCGCAAATAATTGATAATTATTCTTTTTTGCTCGTCACTGAGATTTCCTTTGCACATTTTTCAATTTATTGCATATTGTATTTTATAAAAAATTCAATTCAATTTTTTTATAAATTTAAGACAACAAAAATACAAACTATAATATTTTAATATTATTATAATTTATATTGTAAGAATGAATTCTACTATTGTGCACTTATTTCACATAATAATCGTTGGAGGATTATTTTTGTATGTTGGTATTAAACAAAAAAATATGCCATTATTCATGTATAATGTAATTTTAGGATTTGGTCTACTTATATTGTTATATCATGGATACAAAGGAATTTCTAAAATAATAAAAGGGAAAAATGCATGGGTCAATTTATTTCATATAATTATTGTAGCACCATTACTCATTTATACTGGAGTTAAAAAACAGGAAACTCCTAGATATTGTTATGAATTTATTTTTATGTTAGGATTTGCTGCCATAGGTTACCATGCATATTATATGTTTTTCTAACTTTACCTTTTAGAAAAAGGTAAAACCAACACATCAACCTTTTCCAAAGGTTAATTTGCTCAACTTTTTTAAAAAATTGCAGCTTTTGGCTCAAGACCACCTTTCAAAAAGTGGTACAAAACTTTGGCTCAACCTTTTCTAAAGGTTGTTTCTTTCTTCGAATAGTTCATGAACGCAATTACTGTGTTTGTATATTCATCGGAATAGTTGTTTTTATACAACTTTGCAATTTCGTGTTCAGGATGTAATGTTTCGCAAATTAAGTTGTTTACATTTACTGTTTCGTGATCTTCCATTAAAATATTATATAATATTTCATCATTGTAGTCAATTTTTTTAACATTTTCATAATAATCCAAGTATTTGTATGCTTGTATCATTTTACCATGTTCATTTTGTATTTTATGGTATTTACTGACAATGGTTCTTGTGCTTGGGATGTTTTTTCCCAATGCATCTTTTTCAAAACAAATTAAAAAGTTGTCTTGTGTAACACTTTTGGTAATAGTAATAATCTTTTTATTATTAATGGTATGTACAAAAGGATTGATTTTTTGTATTGCTATAATTCCTTGGTCCGTTTTAATAGGACTATGCTTAACAAAACAAATATCGGCAATTGGGATGGGTAAATTCTGATCTGCTAATATTTCTGATAGGGTATTATTGGGAGGATAAATGTATATTGAACTATTTGCAGGATAAGAGTTTTTTAAAGATTCGTGTATGTATATACTACCTGTTCTTGTTACAGTAGCTAACTCATAAATTCCTGGTGGGTATGTGTTACTTATAAAAACTATGTCTCCTGAATTAGTATTAGAAGGAGCATTAGCGTTTAGCACGCTTGTTCCAGCCATAGCAGGGGTTATAAGTGTCGTCGCTCCTTTGGATTTTGGTGTTGTTGGTAGTGGTAGTGTTATTGGAGGTGATGGAGAAGAATAATTTGACATCATGCCAGCTGAATTTATTGCTGCAACTGCAAAACTGTATGATAATCCGCTAGTTAATCCAGTGACCGTAATAGGCGATGATAACCCACTGTTAAAGTCTAGTACTTGGTAACTGGTTGCTCCCGACGAAGTATCAAATGATACACTTGCTGAACTACTTGTTAGTGCTGTCGCCATTACATTAGTTGGTGGTGATGGTACAGAACCTCCTGACATATATATATATATATATAATTATTTAAAAAAATTATATAATTTTCCTAAATGAGTTTTTAAACGCACATCCACCTTTTCAACCTTTGGGAAAGGTTGAAAAGGTGGATGCTATGGACAAAACGGATGATCACTTTCTTTCTCTGTATGATAAAAGTATTTTTCCATATTTATACTTTCATACAATAAAACATCGCGCTGTTTTTTATTATTATACACAAATCGTTTACCCAAGTGTTTTGCAGGAATTTTCAAAAATTTTTGTGAAACACCAAATGATTTTGGGCTCAACATATTTTTATGATCCCATTCATATATTATAGTATCCATTTTCGTCATATAAATTGTATTTTTGTATAAATTATTTCCATATAGTATACCATTTTTACGAATTAAACATATATTACAACGTCCATTTTCACATAACCATAAAATATCAGTTTCACTATCATTGTGATTATTTAAAATTTCATAAGTCAAATCCACACTGTTATTATTTAAAAATTTGCAAGTATCATGTATGAATAAAAACCAAGTATCTTGAGAAACTACATTTTTTTCTAATAACATATTTACTCCAACCCAGTTACCATAATCAGATAAATTGTTTACTATATAAACTTCAATATGACCATCTTCAAAAACTTTATAACCATTTTCTTCTTCGTCTTGATATACCAATATATATTTACTTTTCCAGGCATCAGGTAATGACTTTAGCAACATATCTAAAGCAATTTTGTATTTTCGTATTGTAGTTATAGAAACGTAAAAGTTCATGTCTATATTATAATACAAAAATAATTATTAGTTTTAAATAAACGAATAATATAAAAATAATTTACTATAACATTTATATATTTACTACAAAAATGGATGTAAACAAATTATTAAAAGCATTAGACGATGAAACAAATGAAACTTTACTAAATTTTACATCTAAAAAAATTATCGAAATGAATTTACAAATTATAAATGAATTGCAACTTGAACGCAAACATTCTTTAGAAATTATGAAAAAAATAAAAGGTTATAGATACGTGGATGAACTGCAAGATTTAAAGTATGGTACTTACATACGATGGATCCCTATTCAAGATCCTGACAATATCTATATAACCAAAGGGGCGTTGTTTTGTGAAACGAAAATAAAAGATGATGGTGTGTATCTTATTTGCAAAAATTTTGGTTTTGCAAATAAATGTTTCCAAATCAAATTGGATGAAAATTTGGTATTTCAAAAATTAACAGATCAAGAAATAGTATTGCTTTCTGCGCTGGATCATTTATCAAAGTAAAAACAACTCTTCAACCTTTTTTAAAGGTTGAGCCAAAGTTTTGCGCAACTTTTAAAAAAAGTTGCTTACCACGACCCAAATGCTCCACCTCCTAACACCGAGTTCGCAGCCATTGGTTCTAAATATCCTTCAGGCATTCCTGGAGTTGCTGCACCTGGCATTGGTGTATTATCTTGTTGATACATGTTATTATAATTAGGAAGTTGCTGAGCACTTTGCGAGTATTGATTTGTGTTGGACATATCACTTGGTAGTTGACTTATTGACGTACTTCCGCCATATAAAGCTTGGTTCATTGCGCCTTGATTGCCTGTGATTGGCATAGCCCCAGTCATTGACATGTTTTGACCTGAAATAGGCTGCGAAACTTTCACATTTCCCTTTCCTTTTCCATTGCCTTTTTTATTTGGATTTGTTTTACCTTCCCATAATTCCGTTAACCTATCTACTAAAATACTTACTTTCTCTCCTAACTTTGTTTGTAAACTTAATGTAATCATTAAAATTGCTAAAATTATAAAAATGATACTAAATTCAGGATATTCCATCCCACTATAAGTAGGAACATAAGTTATTATGCGATGAATTAATAATAAACCAAGGAACATGATAATGATTTGTACTAAAACTTCTGCTATTATTTCTAAACTACCCTTTTTCTCATCTGCTTCTGGAACATATTTTTGCATTAATTTATTTAAAATAATTACAGGTATTAGTGCAATAAAAGTATATTGTATTATATTTAAAACGTCAGATTTAGAATCATTGTCAAAATTAAAAACATGCTTAAAAAATCCCTTTTTTGAATTATCTGAACTATCCATATGATTTATAAAAAGAAATTAAATAATTTAAAAACTAATTAAAACCTAATTATCAATATTTTGTAAATGGATCAAGAAAACAATGAAGAGAAACAACATGAAGAACAACAATACTTGGACTTGGTTAGAAGTATTTTAGTTAATGGTCACATCGAACAAGGAAGAAATGGTATCACAAAGAGTATTTTTGGAAGTTCAATGCGGTTTTCTCTAAAAAATGGTAAAGTTCCCATTTTAACAACTAAAAAAGTTGCATGGAAAACTTGTTTGAAAGAATTGTTATGGTTTATTCGAGGTGAAACTGATAATAAAATTTTGCAAAAACAAGGTGTACATATTTGGGACGGTAATGCTTCTAAAGACTTTGTGTCTCAAGTAGGTCTAGTTCACTATCCTGAAGGTATAATGGGTCCAATTTATGGGTATCAATGGAGGCATTTCAATGCACCATATGATGTGCGAAACGGAGTAGTGTTGGATGAAAATAACCCTGGTGTAGATCAGTTACAATACATCATTGATCAATTAAAAAATCCTGATACACGAAATAGTAGACGTCTCATTATGACAGCGTGGAACCCTTGTCAATTAAATAAAATGGTACTACCACCTTGTCATATCATGTGTCAATTTAATGTTCATGATGGTAACAAACTTTCTTGCGCAATGTTTCAACGGTCTGTAGATGTACCTATTGGGTCACCGTTTAATATTGCTTCCTATTGTTTTTTGACACATCTTTTAGCGAAACATTGTGATTTGGAGCCCTGTGAGTTTATTTATTTTATGGGAAATTGTCACATTTATCAAGAACATTTGGAAATAATTAAAACACAAATATCACGGGTTCCGTTCCCATTTCCTACTTTAGAAATTGTAAACAAGAGAGAAAATATTAATGATTATGTTGTTGACGATTTTAAACTGATTGATTATCAATGTCATGAAACAATTAAAATGAATATGATTTCATAGTTAACAATATATTTTTTTATTTACTTACTATATATGAGAAAATCCTATAAAAAGAGAAAAGGAGGATATATGCCACCAGAACCAGCACGTAATGATGACGATGATGATAATGTACCTACTATGCAAGAACTAAATAATAGATTTAATAGATTACAGTACCCAGAAAATAATGATAGAGTTGTCGCAAATAGAAATACAGAGAGAGATGATTATGGGCAACAAGTAGATCCGCGAATGGTCGGTCTTAATGCAGACCAATTGGATAGATATCATCAAGAAATGGAACGAAGAAATCTTGAGGCATATCAAGATAGACTACAACATGAAGGAAGACAAGGTCCATTTACAAGAATTGATGATGATGGTGATGATGACTATATAGAACCACGTGATGATGATGATGATGATGATGATTATATAGAACCATATGATGAAGAGGAGTTAGAACGTAGAATAGATGCATTTAATAATCGTGACGGAAACGTACAACAACAAGGTGGTAGAAAAAGAAGAAAAACCACTAGAAAGAGAAAAAGTTCTAAAAAAAGAAAAACTGTTAGAAAAAAAAGAGGAAGAAAAAGAAAAACAACAAAAAAGAGAAGTGGTTAAAATAAAAATGGTTGTATTAAAAATCTAATTTCTTTACTTAGTATATATGAGAAAAACTTACAAAAGAAGAAAAGGAGGAAGAAAAAGAAAAACAACCAAGAAGAGAACTGGTGGTGCTGGTTCTGATGATGAAGTAACTAATCCAATGTGGGAACAAGAGACCGTACAAAATCCAAGTTTTACTGAAGAAGATATAAATAAACTAATAAACGAAGCAAATAAAAAAATTCCTATTCTAATGAATGATAAATTATCTAGTAATTTAACATCTGAAGATATGAAAGAAATAAAAAACTTGATAACTGATCTTAACGCCGCAAAAACAGCTATTGAAACAGGTACACTAATATTGAATGATAAAGACAAAAATAGGCTTAAAGGAACCTTGGGATACCTGACAGCATGGTATAGTTGGCGAATGAATCCTGTAGTTCGTTGGCGAGAGGGAGGAAGAAAAACTAGAAAACTTTATAAAAAAAAAAACTAAATTATTTAGTAAATGCGTAAGTAATTTAGAAACAAATTGTATAATCAATATATTAAATGAGCAGTAGTTCTAGATCAATTGCAGCAGCTAGACAAAAACGCGCTGGAGAACAATCACAACAACCAATGAATAATAGTAGACCAATTACATCCATATCATCATCCTCATCATTTGCGCAACAGTATCAACAACCAAGAGGTGGACAAAATATACAAATTGCAGGTAAAAATCCAAGAATAGCCCAGTCACAAGCACAGCCACAAGGAAGAGGTCAGCAACAGCAACAACAACAACAACAACCGACAAAAATTAGTGTATCAAATGCAGTTGGATTAATTACCTTAAGACTGGGTAAGTTAGAACAATACATTAATGATATGCATTTTGAAGGGGGAAATGTGAACTTAAATAGTAATGGTGATATACCACCCAACATGAAGTTAGTTTCTGATGAAGTTTTCGAAAATATAGTAAATCGTATTAATTTATTAGAAAGTAAATTGTTAAGTTCCAAAAATACAGAAAATAATATAGAAAAATTAAACAAAGAAATGTCAGAAATGAAAGGAGTTGTGGCAAACATGCATAGTTCTTTATTCAATTTTATCAATGAAACAAATGAAAAATTTACTGATATTGAAACTGCTTTAGCTTTAATTGAAGAAAATGCACAAATCAATATTGAAGAACCAAATGAAAATGACTTGCATTCTGATAATATTGATATTGATATTGATGCAACTGGAACTGATAATGTTGTTTTAGAATACAATGAAAGTGTTGAAACTGTTGAAGTTAGTGAAACCAACGAAACCAACGAAAACAGTGAAACTAAATATTAAATTATGATTAATTTATTGAAATATTTTCTTTAAATTAATTAATATATATATATATATATATGGCACCTTTGACTTTATCTGGGGGTACAATGACAATAACAAGTCAAAGTGAAAGTACATTGAATTATTCTTATGTTGACAGTAGTTCTAATTCAAGTACTGGTACGATTGATATGACACAATCAATAACGATAAATAACCCATCAACTTATAGTACGTTGACAATACAATTTGGGTGTAATATCACCATAAGCAACTCAGCATTTTATTTTATTATTTCACCTAACATAATAGTAAATGGTGGTAGTTCTAGTGGGTTTTCTGTTACTTTTAGTAATGTCCAAAACTATATAGGTTTAATACAATGTAACGAAACCCTAGTTCCTTATACTTTTTCAACAGTTTCTGTTGTAATATCTATTGAGTATATTACAGTTACAGATGCTAATATTAAAGACAGTAGTATTCCAGTGTCAACTCTATCAAAAAATGCAGGTTGGATATGCGGCAGTCATTTTGGAGATTATATAAGTTCGGAAAATATCAATGGTCCTGCTATATACACACCATATGTTGGTTATTGTAATAATAGTTGTACAGTTAATGGTGAATATTGTGGTGGAATTATTGGGGCTTACTATGGTGGTTATGAAATTAGTGACTATAGTATAATGGCATGTCAAAATTTTGGTAATATTACAGGAAGACATGCAGGTGGAATTGTTGGTGGATATTACGGTAATAATGTTAATTATTCAGAATTAAGTTGTTGTGCAAATAGTGGTAATGTTATAGGAAATTATGCAGGTGGAATTATTGGTGGTAATTGTAACCTATCAAGTCTTTCCAGTTATGTAGTGACCTGTGCCAACACTGGTCAAGTTACTGGAGAAAATGCATATGGAATTTATGGATATAATATTAATAATGATACTACTTTTGCTACTAAACAAAATTGTTATACTTTATATGGTGGTATAAATCAAAACATATCACAATCTTCTGGAGCAACTAGTGGTAATTTATATGTGGCAAATGGTACATGGTCAACAAGTGATGTAATAAATAATCAATATTTAGAAATTACTAATGACTATAATAATGCAAATACTAATTATTGGGTTTATTCTCCAGCTGGTAATAATAAACCATTCTTAGTTGCAGCTTTGTATCCTAATAATACAAATTATGTGACAACCACAGTACCTAGTGATGTACCAAAATACAAAACAAGGACGGAACTTGCAAGACCTGCCGTGGTTGGAACAAAAAGACTAGACACTGTTTCTACTAATAATGTTTTTAAAGGAGATCTACTTTTAATAACAGACGGTACAACTTTTGATTTAACTACTGTATCAGGAAGAGGTAGTATATTTATTTCGGAACCTTTAACCCACTCGTATATTGCTGGTACTCCTGTATATATTTATCCTCCCAATACTACCATATCAGAAATATTAGCAGAACAGAACTTACCAACACCAACACCAACACCAACACCAACACCAACACCCATCCCAATTGCTGACATTTGTTTTCTAAAAAATACACCCATTGAAACGGACCAAGGAATTGTAGCAATACAAAAAATCAATCCTTTTGTACATACCATTAACAATAAAAAGATTATTACTATTACTAAAAGTGTTACACAAGACAACTTTTTAATTTGTTTTGAAAAACATGCATTGGGTGAAAACATTCCAAGCACAAGAACCATTGTCAGTAAATATCATAAAATACAAAATGAACATGGTAAAATGATACAAGCATACAAATACTTGGATTATTATGAAAATGTAAAAAAAATCAAATACGATGGAGAGTTATTATATAACATTTTAATGGAGGACCACGAAAAATTAAATGTGAACAATCTTGTTTGCGAAACATTACATCCTGACCACGAAATTGCAAAGTTGTATAAAAACAACTATTCCGATGAATATACAAACACAGTAGTGATGTTTATGAATTATTCGAAGAAAGTTAAAGACATAGACCTAAGAATATAGTCAAGATAAAAGTAAAGCTTCTTTACACCATTTCTCATTTAAAACGCCCATTAATTTAATAAAGTATTTGGATATAAAGATATTTTAGTATAAAGATAGTATAATGAATTTAGAAAATGAAATTGTATATGTTAAAAATAAAGAATATATTTATGTTCTAACAAATAATGACGATAATAATAACGAATTAGATTTATCTATATTTGAAATAGAAGAATGGACGCATTTGACAAAAATTAGTAAAGTATTTGAACATTCGGTAGTTAATTTAGATGTAGAAATATCGTTAAGACCTTATATAAATGTTAGCAAAGATATTAAAAAGGCGGTGTATTATTTATATTACTCTCCATTCTGTCACTGGAAAGGTTTTAATGATTTAGAATATGAAATACTAGAAATAAACGATATTTATAAAGTAGTATTTAATTTTGTTAGAGAAGATAAAAAAATAACTATAAATAAATTTAGAAGATGGATTACAGACAACTATACAAATATTCAAACGCATTATGATAATTTATTAAATAATAAAATAGATTTGTTTATTCCGTTTAGTTAGATGGGCGTTTTAAATGAGAAATGGTGTAAAAATAAATAAATTTAAATTTTAAAAATATTAAAATTATATATTGTAATGAATTATAATTTTAATAATATATCCAACTTTAGTCAAAGTTTAAACATGAAAATAAATGAACATAAGTTACAAGAGCTTCTACATAATTTTTGTAGTGTTAAAACAAACAATGAAATCGTAATTAACTATAAATATTTTAAAATTATAAACACATTTATTGATAAAAATAATATATTAAGTTATTTAATTTTTATTGTAGAAAATGTTTTGAAAAATTATAATACTTTTATTGTTCATGTCAATATTGAAAAACTAACATTACTAGAAATTGATAAAAATAGAGACTTTGTTCAAAATATGTCCAATGTATTAAAGGATAGATTTCCAGATAAGTTAGAAGTATGTTTCATTTATGAAGGTTCATTTATTTTTAAACAAATTTATAACTTATTAGCTTTATTTGTTGATAAAAAAACCCTTAAGAAAATTAAGTTTAATGATTGAAAAAAGAATTCATGAATAAAAAATAATAAAAATTATTCATATATTCTTTCTTCGTTTTAATAGTTAAAAATTATTTTCGTTACATAGTAATGAAAATAATTTTAAGTTTTTTTATTTTTTGTGTTGTTCTATTTGTGTATTTACATATTCAATTTCATTTGAAAAAAAGTAATGACTTAGAAGTATATGAGTTAGATGATGCATCCAAAGACAAATTAGAAGAAGTTTGTGATTTAAGACAACCTGTATTATTTGATTTTGATGATGAAAAAATAATAGAAACAACTAGTAAAAAATTTATACTAGAAAATTATCCATCTTTTGAAGTAAAAATTAGAAACATAAATGACAATGATAGAAATAGTGAATTGTATGTACCTCTTCCATTAGATGCCTCTAGAAAATTATTTGATGAAGATAAGAGCTCTTGTTATTTTTCAGAAAACAATAGTGACTTTCTAAATGAAACTGGTGTTGTCAAAAATTTCAAATATAATGATATGTTTTTGAGACCATACATGGTTTCAAATATGAATTATGACATAATGTTGTCCAGTAAAAATACAGTTACTCCTTTTAGGTATGAAACGAATTATCGAAATTATTTTTTATGTACACAAGGGTCTGTAGAAATTAAAATGTCGCCTCCGCAAAGTGTAAAATATTTGTATCCTGAATATGATTATGAAAATTTTGAGTTTAGGTCTCCTGTTAATCCTTGGAATGTTCAATCCAAATACAATGCTGACTTTAGTAAAATAAAATGTTTAGAAGTATCATTAACAAAAGGCAAAATTATTTATATTCCTGCGTATTGGTGGTATAGTATTAAATTCAGTAATGATACCAGTATTTCCTGTTTTAGATATAGAACTTATTTTAATAATTTAGCAATAGTGCCCTATATTTTTATGCATATACTGCAAATACAAAATGTTAAAAGAGAAGTTACTAATAAAATATCAATAGAAACATTGAAAAACAGTAACAATGGTGAAAATAATGGTGAAAATAATGGTGAAAAGGAAAATAATGATCAAAGTGAAGATAACAGCAAAAATGAAAATATTGATAGTACAACAAATATAAATAATTTAGCTGTTTTATAAAATATAATATTTGTAATTTATATAAAATGGCTAAATCTAGAAGTAGAAAATCAATGTTTTCTTTTTTGAATATTTTTGGTAAAACTAAAAAAAGAGGTATGCGTAGAAGTCGTAGAAGTCGTAGACATAGAAAATCCAGAAAACATATGAGAGGTGGTTGAGGCGGTGCTCCAATGCCTTTACCAACGCAAATAAATAATATGAACTAACAAGATTTGCAATGGTTACAATAAAACAGTTATTTGAATGACGATTTTAATGTATCCATTTTAATCAGATAAAGTAACAAAAAAAATATTATTTTATAAAAATAATATTTTTCTACTTAAAATTACTATGTTTCGGTACAATTTTTCAATTTATTAAAACATTCTTTATCATAACAAATTATTTTGTTAATTTTACTTCTACAATATGGACAGTTTTCATGTGTTTTTTTTATTAAATTTTCTGTACATTCTATACAAAATTCATGATGACATTCTAGTTTGGCAAACAGGTTTTTTTTCGTTGAATTATAGCAAATTGCACATTCCATTTCGGGTTCTAATGGTTTGTCTGTGTTACTAGTATCATACAGAACATCTAAAACAATATTATAAACAACCGTATTTTTATTTAAATCATCTAAATCTATTTCATTGATTCTATTATTTTCATTGTTTGCCATATAGTTTAAAAGTATTCCATCTATTATACTACTTACTCTAATTGGTGTTTCTTCGTTAAAAGGAATATAGTTGTATTCATGTAAACATAGTGTCATATAATCAATCTCAAATAAATGCATAATTATTTTATTGATAGTTACTTGTAATGATGACCTTAATCTTGCATGACAAAAACGACATGCTAATGATTTTATTAGTTTAGTATTACTATCATGTTGACTACAAAAGTTATATAAATATCTTTCTACAGTTTGAATGGATAATATTCTATTTCCGTTATTTATGACCAAAGTTTCGTTTTTTAAATGAGTTAAATATTCCATAAACATTATTAAACCTTCATTATTACAAGATGTGATAATATGCCCTTCACAATTACAAAATGAACATTTTCGTGTAATACTTCTTACACGGTTTATAAAACTTGTACTTTGATTTACTTCTGGTACAACGTATATTTCACTCGACATGGTTTAAGTTTAATAAAAATTATTGTTTGATTTTAGTTGTATTTGTATTTAAGTATCAATTTTTTTATATAATATATAATTACTAGTTAAAGATTATGTACTATACTATATAGTAAAAACATCATAAAATGGTAACATATAAATTTGTTTTAGAAAATCGACAATACTTACATTGGAAAATTTATGATTCAAATAATTTTGAAAAAAAAGAGTTACAATTAAATCCAATTGAAAATAAATTATTTTCAAATGATGTATTTACATTTGAAAAAAATAAAGTAAACATACTACATTCTTCAATACGTGCTGCTCCAACTATTACCGGAGTGTTAATCATAGCTGGTAATAAAACATATGGTAGAAAAAATGGTAAATTATTATATAAATGTGTACCAGATGATATAAGAATACCTGCTTTTCTAATTCCTTATGAAATAAAACAATTGGGTTTCGTAAAAGTTTTTACCAACTTATATGTTACATTTTCTTTTAATGAATGGAACGATAAACATCCGCATGGTAAATTAAGCAGTGTAATTGGACCTGTAGATGTACTGGACAATTTTTATGAATATCAACTTTATTGTAAAAGCTTGAATGTTTCATTACAAAAATTTCAAAAAGATACATCAAAAACAATACAAAACAAAGCTCAGCAAGTTTTTATAGAAAATATTAAAGAAAAATACAAAAATATTGAGGATAGAACTAATCAAAAAACATGGCATGTATTTTCTATTGATCCAGATGGTTGTTTGGACTTTGATGATGCATTCAGTGTTAGGAAAAACGGTGATAATGGATACACAATAAGTGTTTACATAGCAAATGTAACCTTGTGGATTGATGCATTGAATTTATGGGGTTCTTTTTCAAAAAGAGTATCGACAATTTATTTACCTGATAAAAGACGTCCAATGATACCTACAATTTTATCAGAAGGATTATGTAGTTTGCAAGAAAATGTTACTAGAATAGCATTGACAATGGATTTACATATTGTTGATAATGAAATTGTTGATGTTAACTTTTGTAATAGTTTTATTAAAGTATGTAAAAATTATGTTTATGAAGAAACAAAGTTATTACAAGATGAACATTATCATGAACTATTGAATGTTGTACAAAATTTATCCAAAAAAATCAAATATATTACAACCATAAAAGACAGTCATGATGTAGTTACTTATTTAATGATATTAATGAATTATCAATGCGCAATAGTATTATTAAAACATAATACTGGAATTTTTCGTTCTGCAATTTGTAAGGTGGTTCCTAATAACAACGATAGTTTATCATTATCTCATTTACCAAATGAAGTAATTACTTTTGTTAAACTATGGAATAGTACATCGGCTCAATATATAAATGGTTCTGAATTATCTAATGAGCAGTCAATAAGACATGATATTCTTGATATGGAAGCTTATATTCATATTACAAGTCCTATAAGACGTCTAGTCGATTTATTAAACATGGTTCAACTTCAAAAAGTATTACACATGGTAGAATTATCAGAAAGTGTAAATGAATTTTATGATAAATGGTTAAATGATTTGGAATATATTAATACTACTATGAGATCTATTAGAAAAATACAAATAGATTGTTCATTATTGGATTTATGTAATAATAAACCTGAATTATTAAATAAAGATTATGATGGTTACATTTTTGATAAAATAATAAGACATGATGGATTGTATCAATATATTGTCTTTTTACCTGAACTAAAAATGAACTCACGAATTACTATAAGAGAGAATATGGAAAACTACGATCTAAGAAAATTTCAGTTGTATTTATTTAATAATGAAGAAAAATTTAAAAAGAAAATACGTTTGCAGCTTATATGATAAGTATAATTATATTATACATCTTATCATTTACACCTTTTCTCAATTAAAATGTCCATATAAAAAAAAATTGATTTATTATAAATATAATTTATAATAATTATAAAATCAATTAATAAGTTAACTAATTATGTTACGTCGTAGTAAAAGAATTAATAATGATTATACTTGTAAGAAAATTGAATATCTTACAAATGAGCTTAAAATTTTTAAAAATAAAACAAAACAAGAACGTATAAAAATTTTAAATCAATATTATATTTTCACTTATTTAAATTTTTATGGATTACGCCATTATATACATAATACAACAAAAGGAAAAGAGAATTCATTTATTATTCATATCAAAGCTTTAGAAGAAAAAGGATTTATATTTTTGAATGAAATTAGAGAACCAGATTTTGGACATTTTAAATTAGTAAAAGCACTTAAACAAAATATTGTAAAAACATGTAAAAAAATAAGAAAATATGTTGATACATATAATTACGATAAAAAAGAAACTTACATTTTGTTATCGTGTAGAATTGGATTTGATTTAATGAAACATATTAAATCTTACTTGTAAATCTTATTTGTAAAATTTACACTACATAATGTTTTGGCGTTTTAAATGAGAAATGTGTAAATGACAAGGAAGATGTGTAATATAATTATAGTGAAAAAACAATAAAAAAAATTACTACTACTATCAAAACAATCATTGCTAAACGGCACGCGTTTCTTTTCTCTCTATCTGTTTCTTCTGTATGATGTAAAATTTGCTCGCTAAATGGTGTGTTATTCATTAATACTATATAACTATTTTGTTAATTATTTTTATACTGTTTTGTAATATTATGTATTCGATTTATCTATTATTACATTTTTTGCAATTTTCTTTATTATTTTTGTGTCTTTTTCATAGTCGTCATCACCTTTACCTCCCATTGACTCATAAACTATTTTATTATATTGACTATTTTTTTTGGAGTCATATTCTTCACAATCAGGATATTTCTCTCGAAACTCTTTCAACATACAAATATTTTTATGTGCAATCATTCGAATAGCTTTTCGCAATTTCTTATTATTTTCATCTTCTTTTTCCCATGTATTTTCATCTTTTACATACATAACTTCTCGTTTTTGATCCGCACAATGAACTGGGCGCTTATTCACATCCAAGGCTTTCAGGTTTTTAATGATTATATTGGATATCCCTTCAATATAACCTACTTTTCCTACATTTTCTAAATCAGATACTTGCAACTTAACAGATTCAACAAAGTCACTAATATTCATTGCATCTTTACAAGTCTCATTTAAGAAAAATTGTAAATTAAAAGTTTTGTTGTTACTATTATTCATAATATTGGTTGAGTTGTTATTACCAACTTTGTCTTTCATAAAATCAAACATTTGTTTTTGCATTTCTAAAAACATTTCTTTTTGAAATTCTTGATTTTTTTGTACAAGATCCAATACTACATTCGTGTCAAAGTTGATTGCGTTTGTACTTTCATTTTCTAAATAGCTAGTATTTATAATATTGCTATTATTTAATTTATGCAATATACATTTTTTTTTATGATTGAATAAGCTCTGACGATGTTTATAGACATTCCCACATTCACAAATATTTGTAAGATTTTCTAAAGTTTGGGGTTTTTTGGGGTTTTTTGGGGTTTTTTGTAAGTCGTTTGTAAGTATTTTATGTTTTTGGGTTGAGTTATGCCTGTCAAAATCTTTTTTGTTACATGTAAAGAAGTCACAAATTATGCATTCGAATTTTTGGGGTTTTTTTGGGGTAAAATTGTAAGTCATTTTGTAAGTATAATATACTTACATAAAAAAAACCCCTAAATCTTTCGTAAAAGTTTTTAAAATTTTATCGTAACAAAATGTAAATTATTTTTTTTGAGCCCTTATGCTAATTTTCAATTATGGTCACAACGATAACTTTTTCCCAAGACTTTTTCGGGTTTTTCAAAAATGGACAAAAAAAATGTCCAAAATCGAAAACCAAAAATACTTTTGGGTTAACTTTTTCGTTAATAATATAATAAATTCCCAAAACAACTTAAAGACCGCGTCAATCATATCCTTGTTTTCCACACATGTTCTAAATTATTTTTGCATGATATACAGTTTACGAAATAGTACAGCTACTTCCTCCTGAACCACCACTACTACCTGACCCATCACTTGAAGCTGAATTACTTGCACCACTGACAACAAACTTTTCCATTACTTTATTTTGAAAATACAAAGAACTTAATAATATAATTAAAATTAAAACTAACATAAACAAAAGATTTTTCTTGTTGTTTTCCATTATACTATTTAATTATAAAAAAATTGTATTTGTTATTTTTATAAAATTAAAAGATGTCAATATAAGAAACAAATGAATTTATATTATTTATTAAGTTGTTTGCTAGGAGTATTTATTAAAATATATGATGACTTTAATGACTTAAAAATAAAAAAATGTTCTATGGTTTTGGAAATTTCTAAAATAATAATAATAATATGCTCTTTTTTATTAATTCAAAAAAGTTATATTTTGAGTATTATTATTTTTATTTCGTTACTAGTATCTAAGTATTGCAAAAAATTTGATAATCATTTTTGGTATGCATATACTTACTTTATAGGATTTTTATGCATTGCGTTTTACCAAAAGTTTATGACAATTTTTAGTTATTTTTCATACAAGCTAATATTATTTGTATTATTTATACCTGTATGTATTTACTTTGAAGAAATAACTTATGTTGAAGAAATTAGTAAAAATAAAATGCTTTCAAGAAGTTATAGTATAGTTATAAATTCTGTAATTATACTACTATTGGAATATTATGATTTTATTGAAAAAAATAACTTGTATTTTTTTACGTATTTAATTTTATTTATTAATAGTTATTTTATGACGAATATTATTATTCAATTACTTTTTGTACATAGTAAAACTAGTAAAATCGTAATAAAAAAAAAATTAAAACAGAAAAGAATAAAAACTACAACCAAAAATCGCAAAAAAAAATAAAAATATATAATAGTAACAATGAAAGAAATAACACTTTCAGAATTTAAACAGTTAAAGAAAAGAGGTCCATATTCACCACAAAATTTGACACCTGGATCTTGGTACTATATTTATGATAATAGAAAAACATATAACCCAGTTTATATTGGTAAATATGTTGAACCTGTTACGTATTTTAATGAAAATTCTATAATGTATAATTATAAATTTACAAATGTTTCTTATTTAGTGAAACCTTCAAACATTCGTAATGAGCCTAGGGAAGTGTTTGGGAGTGTAGAAAAATATTATGAAGTTATTGATAAACCTACTAAGCTAGATATTAAAAATAAAAAAACAACTTTAAAAGAATTGCATTATTTTTTAAAAGAAAAAAAAGCAGATCCACATAATAGTCCACAAAATATATCATTTTTTGGTAAAGATTATAGGAAGTCTTTGAAAGTTAACGATGACTTACAGTCAAATTTTTTAGATCCATCAAGAAGAACTTTAAACCTTAAAAATTTATCTTCATCATTTTCATCGTCATCATCAAGAAGAAGTTCAACACCTAAGAAATCTTCTTCTTCATCATCAAGAAGAAGTTCAACGCCTAGAAGATCATCCTCGTCATCATCAAGAAGAAGTTCAACGCCTAGAAGATCATCATCGTCGTCTTCATCAAGAAGAAGATACAGGTAACATTCATAATGCTTACTATTAAATATAAAAATTGAAATAATTTAAACACAAATAGATACTTATAATATACGTAATAAAAATGGTCAAAGTTTGCAGTTTAACATTTTATCCTAAAGAAAATGAATTAAAGTATCAAAATTATTTTGAAAAGTATGAATATCCTTTGCATATTTTTCAAAAATTTGCGATTGAAGCTATTATAGAAGGGCAGCATGTCTTGGTTACAGCGCCAACTGGTAGCGGAAAAACTTTACCAGGTGATTTCTCTATTGATTATTTTCATTCAAAAGGGAAAAAGGTGATTTATACTACACCAATAAAAGCATTAAGTAATCAGAAATTTTATGATTTTACAAATAAATATAAAAATATTAGTATTGGTTTAATAACTGGTGATATAAAGACAAATCCTGATGCAGATGTTTTGATCATGACAACTGAAATTTTATTGAATAAATTATTTCAAATCAAAAGTGCTGCGCTTGTACCAAGTTCTAGTGTTTCTTTTGATATGGATATTGAAAATGAACTAGGTTGTGTAGTATTTGATGAAATACATATGATAAATGATGAATCAAGAGGGCATGTTTGGGAACAAAGTATTATGATGCTTCCTAAACATGTACAAATAATAGGTTTATCTGCAACATTAGATAATCCTGAAAAATTCGCACTTTGGCTTGAAAATAAAGGTGAATATAGTGAAACACCTGAAAAAGTAGTTTACTTAGCATCAAAACTGACAAGAGCTGTTCCATTGACACATTATGGATTTATTACTACAACCAGTGGCATTTTTAAGGCTATAAAGGATAAGTCAGTTCAAGAAGAAATAAAATCGTTTATAAACAAACCTTTTGTTTTACAAAATGCAAAAGGTGAATTTAATGATCAAGAATATCATAAAATGAATAAAATGTTGAACTTGTTTGAGAGAAACAATATTAGAAATAAACGTCAACACGTTTTGAACCAAGTTACAAAACATTTGGTAGAAAATGAAATGTTGCCTGCATTGTGCTATGTATTTTCACGAAAACAATTGGAAGTATGTGCAAACGAAATAACAACCAATTTATTGGAATTTGATAATAAAACGCCTTATATAATTGATAGGGAATGTGAACATATTATACGTAAATTACCAAATTATCAAGAATATTTAAATCTTCCAGAGTATGTTAATATGGTTACGTTATTACGTAAAGGGATTGCAATACATCATAGTGGTGTTACACCTGTTTTGAGAGAAATGGTTGAACTACTTTTTGTTAAGGGTTTTATTAAATTATTATTTTGTACGGAAACGATGAGTGTTGGTATTAATATGCCAGTAAAAACAACCATTTTTACAGATGTTTGCAAGTTTGATGGAGAAAACAACAGAATGCTTTATTCGCATGAATACACGCAAGCAGCTGGTAGAGCGGGTAGATTAGGGTTGGATACTGTTGGACATGTTATTCATTTGAATAACCTTTTTAGAAATATCGATACAATGACAAGTTATAAAAATATGATGAATGGAAAACCACCTGTGCTAAAATCTAAATTCAAAATTTCATATAATCTTCTTTTGAATTTAATAGAAATAGGAAATAATAATTTTATTCAATTTGCTAGGAAAAGTATGGTAAAAGATGATTTAGATAATGAATTGAAAGAAATTTATGATGATATTTGTAAAGAAAATTATGAAATAGAAATGTTTGAAACAACATTTCAAACATTGCGAACTCCTATAAAAGTAATAAATGAGTATTTAGAATTACAAAATACTAGAAACGTCGTTGTAAATAAAAAACGCAAAGAAATTGAAAGACAAATAGAAGAAATACAAGATAATTATGTGAATATAGAATTTGATAAAGTAAAAGTTGAAAAATATAATTCAAAATTGAAAAAAATAGATAATTTACAAGAAGAATACAATTATGTTGAAAAATATATTGATAATAATGTAGAAACAATTGTTCATTTGTTACGTGACGAAGGTTTTATTGAAATGGATAAAACAAATAACAATCAACTATCTTTGACTTTAAAAGGTAGTATTGCTAGTAATTTAAGAGAGACACATTGTTTGGTGTTTTCTCAGCTTTTTCAAGAAAATATATTTGATACTTTATCAAGTATTCAGTTAGTATCATTGTTTAGTTGTTTAACAAACATTGTGGTCAAAGATGAAATGAAAAATTATGTACCTAGGATAGATGATGTTTCTTTTAAAAACATTATCTTTAAAGTCAAAAATATGTACAATGATTATATTACAAAAGAGACCAATTTAAGTATTAATTCTGGTATTGAATACACATTTCACTATGATTTATTGAATTATGTAGATAAATGGTGTTATTGTGAAAATGTGGAAGAATGTAAACAACTGTTACAAAAATTAGCAGAAGAAAAAGAAATATTTTTGGGTGAATTTGTAAAGGCTTTATTGAAAATAAATAATATTTGTAGTGAATTAGAAAAAATAGCTGAAATGATTGGAAATATAAGTCTTTTAAGTAAATTAAAAGAAATTCCTTTGCTGACATTAAAATATGTTGTTACAAATCAGTCATTATATGTATAAGATAATATATATCACTTTATTTTCTAGCATTACTAGAAAAACAGTGAAAAATAATAGAACATGAACAAATTTGAACATACATATTTATTTTATTTGATTTAACGTCAGGCTCAATCTCAACGTCGACTTTATTATCTCCACTAAGTACATTTACATCTTTATCTATGTTATTGTCACTTTCTTCTAGATCATTGCTAGTTTGATTTTCCATATATATATATACTATATGTGTATATTTTTATAATAATTATTTATAGAAATTAAAGCACGCAATTTACAAATTCTCTGTTTTTTCGTACAAAAAGTAGGAAATTCTTTACTACAAATTCTGTTTTTTATTAATTGTTCTATTGTATTCTCACCATTCATTATTTTGGAAGCACAATTATTACAAGGTATAAATCCTAATCCTTTGTGTACATATCTTTGAGTTCGTGTTCTTTTTGTATCAACAATAAAACTATCAATACAACATTTTGGATACCCATAAAATTCACCGAGTAATGCATAACGGCATCTGGTTTTTTTCTTAAATGTCATGGTTTGTTAATATTTAGCAAATACAACAAACATTGAATTTAATTTCAATTTTTTTATTTTTTCTTATTCAAAACTCCCTTTTTATAGAATAGAAAAAATAAGAAAAGATAAAAAATTGAAATGTTTTTAAAATATATATACACAATCATAAAAAGTATTTAGTAAATAAAATGCAAATCAAAGTATTAATTGATGAAATTAAAAATAAACAAATTCAGAAAATAGTAGATTATTATAATTCTAATAAACAACATCATGAAGAACCATTAGAAATTCTAAACAGATCTGAAGGCGGTTTCAAAATACAGATTTCGTATATGAAAAACCAAATGTGTAATGAAAATGACAAAATAAAACAACTGCGATGGCATAAAAAATATTTGACACCAAAAACATACATAGATTTTACATACAAAGAAAAAAAATTATTATTTGAAGCACTTGTGAATGTATTAGGAGTTAATAAAGTGTCACTCGAAGAATAGATAATGTATATTATATATTCATGAAAATTAATATAATGATATTTACAAATACTATAGTAACATGGATACCAATATAGGAAATAAATACAAATTAATAAAAAAAATTGGTAGTGGTACTTTTGGAACTATTTTTGAAGGGAAAAATGTAAGAACAAATGAAAAAGTAGCAGTTAAAATGGAGTTAATATCTGATAATGTAAAACTGTTAAAAAACGAAACAATAATTTATAAACTTTTGCATGGTATAAATGGAGTACCTACTGTAAAATGGTACGGTATAAATGATTTATATTATTTTATGGTAATTGACTTATTAGGTAATTCACTGCAAAAAATAATAGATGTTTCAAAGAAATTATCTTTGAAGTCTATTTTGCAAATAGGAGTTAACATAATAAGTATTTTAAAAAATGTGCATGAGCGAGGTATTATTCATAGAGATATAAAACCGGAAAATTTTTTATTGACAACAACAAATCCAAAAAAAATATATATAATTGATTTTGGTTTAAGTAAACCCTATATAATAAACGGTGAACACATTGATTACAAAAAAAAACTAAAATTTATGGGTACTCCTGATTTCGCAAGTATTAATGCACATAATTTTACAGAACAAAGTCGGAGGGATGACTTGGAGGCATTATCATATATGTTAATTTATTTTTATTTTGGAAGTTTAGAATGGATGAATATAAGTGATGATATATATTTTTTAAATAAAGAAGATGAAAATATGTATATTAAAAATAAAAAAGAATTACTATGTAAAAATGAAGATATTCCTTTAATATTAATGGAATATCATAAAAATACAAGGGATTTAGAGTTTAATGAAACACCAAAATATGAAAATTATATAGAATTATTTAAAAAAGAGTTAGATAAAATGAATGAGTATAAATAAATAAAAAAATGTGTCAATACAAATATATAGTAATGGGTTACGAAAAATCACAAGTATATATAGAAAGTATTTTTAATTTTTTAGAAGCAATTCATAACAAGGCTATTAAACTTAACGACAATAAGTTGTTACAAATAAGTATGTTAATATTTAATTATATTATTTCTTGTTGTTCTGAAAATAAAATATTATTTAAAAATTTAAAAAAAGACGGAAACTTTTCAATGCAACCAGTATATGAATATATTACTAACAATGATATTAAAATATTGGATTTGAATAATATTAAATTTGAAGAAATTGATGTAAAAAATCCTTTAGATATTGAGCGATTTGTATTATCTCATATTTATTATATTTATGAAAATAATTAATATATTTATATAAACAGTTATAAAATAATATAAAGATAATATTACAGTATACTTTATAATATATAAATGTCACCAAGTTGTGCTGTTGCTACATCTTCCACAGGAACAAAATCTGCTGAGCGTCTTTTAGGTCGTGTTAAGTGGTTTAATAATAAAGCAGGTTATGGCTTTATTACAATCACTGATGGGAAAAAATCAGGTACAGATATTTTTGTACATCACAGTGCTATTAATGTTTCAAATCAACAATATAAATATTTAATTCAAGGAGAATACATAGAATTTTCTTTAGTAAATGTTGAAAATAGTACACATGAATGTCAAGCTGCAGAAGTATGTGGAATTAAAGGTGGTAAATTAATGTGTGAAACAAGACACGAATTTAAAGTTGCAAGAAACAGTTATAAGGATAACGAAAACAGTGAACCATTAAAAATGCCTAGACAACAAAGAGTTCGTGATGATGCACATAAAACAACTGAACTACCAAGAGATGTAAAATCTAGTAGAGATGATGCTGCATGGACAATGGTTTCAAAAAAACCAGTAACCGAAAAACCTTCTAACCGAGAAGCAGGTAGAGGACGTGGTAGACCTCCACGTTCAAAAGTATAAAGTATTTAGGATAAATTTTTAAATGATTATTATATTTTATTATATTCATTTAATATATAAGTAATATGAGTAATTTAAATTCAATAGTTCCAACATCTCCAGTCACTCAAAAAGGTGGTCGTGGTCACAATCATAAAATGGGATGTAAATGTCCTTTATGCAAGAGAGGTGGTCGTGGTAACAATCATAAAATGGGATGTAAATGTCCTTTATGCAAGAGAGGTGGTCGTGGTCACAATCATAAAATGGGATGTAATTGTCCTTTATGCAAGAGAGGTGGTGTAGAACCTAGTGATGATGGTGGTGATGATGTTTATGATGATTTAGATCAAATGGAAAAAGGGGAAAGTACAGGTAAAGGACCTGGTGAATTCAAAGCAGGCGGGTCTCGTAGACGTAGACGTACCAAAAAAAGTGGTAGAAAATCTACCCATAAAAAACGAAGAGTTGGAAGAAAAGGACGCAAAACTAGACGTCATCGACGTTGAATAAATAAATATACTTATAATTTTGTATATTTATATACACAGCAGTTTTCATTTTCAAAAACTTTTTCTTCAGAAAACTCATTTTCTAAATTATAATCAAAAAATAGGTCACAACCATAGTCCGATTTAACTTTAGTTACCCATAATACTTTACATGTTGGAGTATGTTTTTTATACACTTCATTTCCACCCATAATAAATAGTTTAAAAAAATATTCTAAAACACTATGCATGTCATTATAATGTTTAGGAAATAAAAATATATTTTCATGTATTTTTTCATTATCATTAAAAAAAGCATTTTTATATATTTCAATTATTTCTTTATATTTACTAGGTTGTTTGGTTAGTACAATATTTAATCTATTTTTAATTGTCATTTTATCATATGGCGTAGAAAAATAAGTATTTTTATGAGTTATAATAACATTGCACTTTGTTTTGTTGTAAAAAAAATACAATTCTTCTTTTATATTCCTAGGTAAAACTCCGTTTTTAGAAATCGTTTTTTTAATATCAAAAGCCATTATAGCTTCCATTTTATTATTTACATAAAATTTTTTAAATAATAATATTTATTTAAGATAATTATAAATGGAAGATAGAATACAGTATATTAAGGAATTTAATGATAAAATTTTTAACAATGATGCTGCTAAAAATAAAAATAAAACTATTTTTGTTTATACACCGCCAAAAGTAGGATCAACTTCTTTAGTGTCATCACTACGGATTTCAGGTGCTAGAAGTTTTAATGTTATTCACATTCACGATGAGAAAATGTTAGGTGTTTTGACTAATTATGATAATAAAGAAAATGTAACTATTAATGAAATAATTAATTATAATTCATCAATTGGTAAAGATGTTTATGTAATAGATGTTTATAGAAACCCAGTAGAGAGAAAAATTTCTGAATATTTTGAAATGTTAATGTCGTATCATTTTAATGCAAACGAAAATACTATACAAAAATATAATATCAACACAATAATAAAACGCTTCAATTCTATATTTCCTTTTATTGGTAATGGTGATTATTTTTTTGATAACTATGAAATAGATGTACCTGAGAAATTTGATTTTGAAAATAAATATTTATTAATAAATAAAAATAATATAAAATATATTAAATTACGTTTATGCGATTCAAATGAATGGAATAAAATTTTGAGTAAAATTTTAAACATGGAAATAGTTATTGTAAAAGATTATGAAACAGAAAATAAAACAATAGGTGAATTATATAGAAAATTTAAAGAACAATACTTAATACCTTATAATTTACTGGAAACAATAAATAGTTGTAAATATTTTAATTATTATAATTCAGATGATGATAAACAATTTTATTTTAATATGTGGGATAAAAAAAAGTCGACTATTTTTTTTAAATCATTTTCTCAAAAAAAATATAAATTTTATAAGGAAATTTCCAATGAAAATCAAATTAATAATAATATTCAAAGAGATCATTACTTAGATTATGGTTGTATTTGTAAATCTTGTTGTTATAAAAGATACAATATTTTTAATAAAATTAAAAATGGTGAATATGTTGATATAAAAATTATACATGAACAAGCAGTTTACGAAAAAAAAAAGATTATTAAAAACATATGCAGAAATATTATTAACAGATCTGTAATTTCATCTTTAAAAAAATTGAAGAAAATTTAATGAATTTATTTTAAAAAGTAAATATATATATATTAATTAATATAATGATTTTTGATAAATTTTTATTAACTACTAACTATCCTGCAGTTAATAATACAATGTTTCCTTTAATAGGGTTGTGTGTGTCATATAATTACTTTGATACATTAAAATTTATGTTACCAGTAAATTATATGCATTTTGATAAATTGTATATAATAACACAAGAAGATGATATACAAACTGTGGAATTTTGTAAAAATTTTGAAAATGTAGAATTATTATTTTATGATTTCACTAACAATGGAAAAAATTTTGATAAATATGGCGCAATGAATTATGCACAATATATTATATATGATACATATCCAAACCATTGGTATGTAAATATTGATAGTGATATTCTTTTACCAAATAATTTTATAGAAATATTAATATCAAAAACTTTAGATGAGGAATGTGTATATGGTATGTTAAGAATTAGAATACTAAAAACATCCGAATTAATGAATAAAAATAAATTATTAAATAAGTATAAATTAAAAATTGAAAATAACAGTTGTAAAGAATATAATATTAGACCAATAGGGTTTTTTCAAATGTATAAAAAGAAAATTTATCAAAGCTTAGAGTATAATGATGCTTCTGGAGGAGACAGACATTTTAGTAATTGTTTTAATAAATATGAACATATCAAAGATTTATTTTGTTTCCATCTAGGCCCAACCTCAAAAAATTGGAATGGAAAAATAGCTGATTTTATAGAAGATATAAGTATTGATACAAAAGACTTATTTTTTACAATAGAACAAAATTAAAAGAAGTAAATGTTATTTTATAATAGAAGGTTTGGCACAACCTTTTTGAAAGGTTGTAAAAAAAAAAAAATGTGAAGTAAAAAAGTATATGAATAAAAAAAAAAATTGAGATGTAAAAAAATAAAAAATAAAAATGCAAAAAGTTAATACCAATAAATTGTTGAATTAAAATGTCAATGTCAATGTCAAATTCAAATGTTAATGTAGTTGTTTCAAAAAAGCTAACAAAAAAAGTAGTACGAGAAATGATAGAAGAATGCGGTAGAATGTACAATTTTGATAGCAAAGAAGCACTAATAAAATTCAACCTAGAAAAAGAAAAAGTAAAAGTAAAAGTAAAAAAATCAAATATATTATTACCTTTTGACGGAACAAAGAAAGAAGGTTGCTGCAATGGAGTAGTAAAAAACCATGGTCTATACACGCAATGCACAAAAAAAGTGGATGGTTTTTGCAAGTCATGTGAAAACCAACCATACGGAAACATAGATCAACGTTTAAATACAGGTCTATACGAATACAAAGATCCAAAAGGAAAAAGTCCAAAAAACTATTTAGAAGTACTGAAGAAAAAGAAAATTAGTAAAGAAGAAATAATGTCATTGCTAAGTCGTGAAAATTTAGTAGTAGCGGAAGCTCACTTAGTAGAATGTCCAGAAAAAGTAAAACGTGGCAGACCAAAGAAAGAAAAGGAGCCAAAAGAGTCAAGTGGCAAAAAAGGTCGTCCAAAGAAAGAAAAAAAAGTAGTAACAATGACAAATCAAGAAGACGATTTATTTGCAACCTTAGTAGCTCAAGCTCAAGCTCAAGCCCAAGTTCAAGTTTCAGTTCCAGTTCCAGTTCCAATTGAAAGTCAAGTTGAAAGTCAAGTTGAAAAAGAAGTAGTAAAACCAAATAAAACAAAGGAGCCAAAAGAAACAACTGGCAAAAAGGGTCGTCCAAAGAAGGAAAATAAAACTGTAGAAGTGAATAGCGAAGCTGTAGCTAACGAAGTAACTTCAAAAGTAGTAGTTGAAGAAGAAACGCCAGATGTAGTAAAAAAATTTGAATTTGAAGGTAAATCATATTATAAATCAAAGAAAAGTGGAATAATTTATAATATGGATCAAGAAGTAGTCGGTAAATGGAATGAAGAAAGTGGCAAGATAGATTTCGAAGAAGAAGAAGAAGAAGAAGAATATGACGAATAAAATAATGTAGAATAGTTGTTTTGTAATATTTGTAATTAAATTGAAATATTTTTTTTACTGTTATTTATATGGAGAGTTGTTTGCCTTGTATAAGAGAAGAAGAATTTCGATCCATAATAGAAAAAATAGATATTTATTTAATGAAAAAAGAATATGAAAAAGCGTTCAAAACATTTGTGATGGAAGTAAGCAACGTAAATAAAATAGACATGGACGATTTTTTTTTATATTATAAAAAGTTCAAAATATGATGTTTAACATCAATAGGAATATTAAAATAAACAAGAGCATTAATAGCTTTCTCTCTTTCTTAGTAAAAATCGTTTGCATTTTCGTACAAATATTTTGAAATAAGTATCAGCATAATATCCTCTATTATTCATAGGATCAAAACTATTCATAAATCTAGCAATGCGAATAATGCCTTTAGGAGCGTAAAAGTAGTTGTGACTATTATAGTGAAATCCAACAATCATTTTGCCACTATCTTCTTGTGTTTCAATAAACATAATAGTTTTCATCATTTTGCCACTGTCTTCTTGTATTCCACTGTCTTCTAGTGTTTCACTGTCTTCTTGTATTCCACTGTCTTCTTGTATTTCACTGTCTTCTTGTATTTCACTGTCTTCTTGTATTCCACTGTCTTCTTGTATTCCACTGTCTTCTTGTATTCCACTGTCTTCTAGTGTTTCAATAAACATAATAGTTTTCATGTTAATTTACATATATAAAATAGTAAATAATTAAATCAATTTTAAATATATATATATTTTCTCTCTTTGTTCAACAATAAAGAGAGAAATATGGTGTTAAAAATTGTCACCGATATCTCATTTCCCTACCCATATCTCGTTTCATGAGCGATATCTCATTTCATGACCGATATCTCGTTTTCCCGTACTTCGAGGAATGTTCGCGGAATGTTCCACACAATCGGCACCCCGGGCGCACGAGTTGACACTCTAGTAGGGTGCGTAGCGTTTGATAGAGTGCGATATGGTGCATAGGTTACAGTGTTTATACAGATTATATGGTTGAAGTATTAACACCATGTAGCTTAAATCTATCAAGAGACGTTTCAGCAGCAGATTTTTTTTTAGAAACAATTTTACCATTACTATTAAGCATTAAATCGTTTTTAGTCAATCCTCCTGTGGTTTTATATACTTTAGAATTCCATACTTCTTCTCTCGTACCAATCAATTTATCATAAATAATATCATTGCAAAAATATTTACCATCTTTATTTCTTTTAACATCACTATTATAATAATTTTGTTTTAATGAATTAATAGTAATAACATAATTATCAATATCTTCTTGTTGAATATTTTTCACATGATCTTCAGTAACAATATCACTATTATATTTCTTATTTTTTTTAATTGTTTCCAGTTTTTTGATTAACTTAATATTTTGAATTTTCAAATGCTTATTTTCGTTAGTTAATAAAATAAGATCGTTTAAATTATTATGTTCATTTTTAATGTGTAACTGCTGTTTTAAATGTTTATTTTCTTGTAATATTTTGACATAATTTTCAGGTGAATATTCAATACTACAAATAATTTCTTTAATGACTTTATCTAATTGTTCAAAAGTAACATCATGCATGGAAAGTAGTTCGACATACTTTTTATTTTTCAATGTAATAGTACGCAGTCTTTGAGAGAAAAATTCACATTCCTTAATAGCATTTTCAATTTGTAATTTGTTATCAACTTTGAAAGCATTAACTAACCAAAAATTAGAATATGTATCTTTGTGTTTAGATACACGATTTTTTAAAAAATTCGAATTTCCAAACTTAATTAATTTTTCATTTTTATCACTAAGATTATCAATAATTCCATAATAAACACATTGTGTATTGTTAGGAAATTGTTGTAAAATAGTTTTCTCTCTAATAGTTAATTTATCTTTCTCATTTGTAATAATTTGAGTTTTATAACTTTCTAATTGAAGTTTAAGTTCATTGCTTTCTTCTTGAATAATTTGATGAAGTACTTCTTCTAATTGAATATAGTACTCATGAACTTCATCAGCTTTTTTAGTTCCAGCCTTTAAACAGAATTTTTTGAAGGTGTCAATATTTAACATGAAAGTTTCTTTATTCTGACCACCTTTGATGTGTATTGTTTGCTTTCCCGCAAGAGAAAGCGTTTTTTGGTAATCAATATCTATTTTAAAATGTTTTTCAAGTAATTCCTTTGCTCTAACTTTTTGACTAAACCCTAACCATTTCCATACATTATCCAAATCAATAACAAAATCGTTTTTTTTATCGCAATTCAAATAACAATAAAAACTAGCAACAAACATTTGTTGTTGAGTATCATTAAAAGTGTCTTTAATTTTCGTAATTAATTTACTATGATAATCTCCTGACAATTTTGTAATAGGGCTTTGTTCAATTAAATTGACAATATCAAAATCAGACATGTGCAAATTTATACATATAATTTGCATAGTTTATTTAAGTACTTTTTTGTCACTCATATATATAATTCCGCACTCATTTATTTAGTTCGATTATTGCTTATAGAAGTGATATATCATGTGTATCTCAAGGAATGTTCGCGGAATGTTCCACACAGTCGGCACCCCGGGCGCACGAGTTGGCACTCTAGTAGGGCGCATAACACTCTTTAAGAACGGTTGTGTCAAACGCGCTATTTTCTTTAATAAAACCACACGATATATGCTGTAAAAATCATCACCGATATCTCATTTTGTCACCCATTTCTCGATGACCCTATATGTACGTTAATACAGTACGAATATAGGAGAATATTCCGCGAACATTCCGCAAGCCTAGTGGGCGGTCGATATGGCACTAGAATACGGTGTGTAACGGTTGGATGCACTGTTGGTCCTGTTGGTCCTGTTGGTCCTGTTTGTATACTGCGTAATACAAAAAATACGAAATTAAAATATTTAAGAAAAAAAAATCGAATGTAATAGTATAAAGAATGGTATTAACGAGTGTAAGAGATCGTAGTACTCTAGTGGTACCTAAACAAGTTATAGGAACTCGAACAATTCCAAGTGGTACACCTGTAGGAATAGTAGGCAACGCAACTGGTCCATACGCATTATTTGGACAAGACCAAGTAATACCACAAACGTTGGGATCTACCGCTCTTGGTGCCACCACACCCGCTGTAGCACCAGCACAATTTGGATCCGCTTTAAACTGGGCACCTAATACAGTAATGTCAGGCAACACAACTGTTTTACCAGATGTTGAAATTGCAAATCCTGAACCACGACAACCGGTGGGATATAACCTCTTTTTTAGAAGAGTAGCAGATTTAGCTTTTGGTCCAGGTAATACTATCAGTAAGAACCAACGTTGGACCCTAGGAGGAAGTTTAATTGGAGGACAATCTGCACAATACCCAGGACCCGCATTTGCTGGTCAAGCAGCACAAGTAGGAAGCCTTGCACCATGGGCAGCATTAGCTCCTGCAATGGAAGCAGCTAATCAATTTACATTTAGTGGTTAGATATTTAAAACTGCGTAATACAAAAAATTCCAAATTAAAATATGTAAAAAAAAAAATAAAATGTAATAGTATAAAGAATGGTATTAACAAATATGCCAGGTGGAGCATCAATTAGTAACCAAGCAGCTACGATGTTTGGTGTTAGTGACGTGGCAAAATCAGGTAATGGAGCATTAAGAGGAGCAGCAGCAGACGCAGCAGGAGCAGCAGCAGGTTGGTCATCAGCAGGAGCAGTAGGAGGCACCAGAGGATTAGTAGAACCAAAAGGCTTAACCCTAAATGCAGGAGCATCAGTAGGAGCACTAGCAGAAGCAGCAGAACTACTACGAGGCACCAACCCCGTTTCAGCAGCTACACCAACACTCATCTTCGGTAACGGTAGGTTTAATATAGGAGAAAGATATCCACAAATTAATCCAATAAGACCAAATGATTTTTATACCCCCACCAGACTTCCCACTCTATCAGGACTAGGGGTCAATGCAAATTTTGGTACACCAGCAGCCACATTTGCTGGTCAAACAGCACAAATAGGAAGCCCTGTAGCATGGAGAGCAATAGGTGCTGCAATGGAAGCAGCTGGTCAAGGATTTGTTTTACAGTAACCCAAAAATTTCTTGATAATAAAGATCATTTTCTCTCTTTAACTTTAATTAAAGAGAAAAAATACAGAGTAAAAAAGAGTAGTTAATTACAAACAACTTTTATAAAAAGTTGTGCAAAATAATACCTTTAAGAAAGGTGGTGCCAAAATAAATACAAAATTTTTATAAAAAGTTGTGCAAAAGATAAAGCGGATAAGGAGGGGTCATAGGGGAACCATAGGTTCCCTTACTTAGTACATATCCATAATAGTATTTTGTCGAACACTAGGAAACTCGGGTGCTGCTAACTCAGCCAAATGCCAAGCAAGAGCTTCGTCAATACTGTCATCATACATGGAGGCAAAGGTATCATCATCATCATCATCATCACTATCATCATCATCAACATTTTCATTGTCAGCAATATCCTCATCAACTCTGCTATCAATAATACCGATTTTTTTTGATTGAAGTAAATCAGCGCGGCAAATAGGACAAGGTAATTCGCGTCCGTTAATCTTGATTTGACACCAACATGAAACACATAATTTATGACCACAAGGTGTAGTTGATTTAGTAACCTCTAAACAGACAGAACATTCTTCTGGATGGTCCTCATCACACGGAACACTATTAAGTATCTCTAAGTTACTAGAAACATGAGGAATTTCTCTCGGATGTTTAATTTGAGGTGTTACAAATACTCCGTTTAATCTGTCAAATTTCATGGCCTTAATATCATTATTCATATGTTTAATAACGCTTTCATAATCTTTCAATGTGTATTTGGTTAATTTTTTAATATATGTTTTTCGGAAAAGCAATTGACGCACAACATATGCTCTCTCATCATGTTGTGATATATTATACATCAACATTTTCGATGTTCTAATAAATAAAGACATGCCATTTTCATTGACTATGAACTCACAATTAACTTTCAAGAAGTCAATTTCAAATAGTGGTAAAACGACAAATGATCTGCCGTCACTCATAGTATTGTCAATTGCCTGTTTAATGGATACTGGTAGTCCTTTGCTTGCGATTGGCACGCAATTGCATTCAACTTGTACAACGTTATCGGTGTTGTTATTGTTTGACATTCTGCTTGTTATTAGTTTCGCGTTACTTGGTTGTTAGTTTCGTTCTGGTTGTTATTAGGTTCGTTCTGGTTTTAATACATTTAATTGCGTGTCCAAAAATGCTGAAAAAGTATCTCAATTTTTTTTAAGGGAACCAAGGTTCCCCTACGACCCCAACTTCAACTTCAACTTCAACTTCAACTTCAACTTCAAGTAGTAAAATTTTTGGCTCCACCTTTCTCAAAGGTGGAAAAAAAAAATTGAGATCTTTTTCAACAATTAACTGATAGGCATATAACTAACTAACAACAACTACTTACTGATAACGAAAATGACAACAACCATGCCACTAACAATGACGCCTGAAATGAATGAGTTAAGAATGAACTACTTCCTTAAAGACCCTATTGTTCACAAAGAGAGAGTGAAATACGTACATGCCACGTTGGCAAACATTGCAGTAAATCACTCTGATTACTTCAAGTATTTCTTCTATAACGACAAAGAACATATGATATCACTCTTAAAATGGATGATACGAAAGGAACAAGGTGAGCCATATACCGATAAAGAACTACTTGGTGTATACGCTTTAAATAGCAGCCATATTAAATACTTTGCACTAGCCATTTTCAAGGAGCTTGCATTAGGTATTTTTGACCAAGAGCAATTTTATGAAGACTGCGGTGTACCTATGAGTGCAAGACGTAAACGAAGACAACCAAAAGACATTCTCAAATGCAACTAGAAAAACAAACATTTATACCTGTAATTTTAACTAAATTTAAGACCGCAAATTAGGGCCTTTTTTTTATTGAAACTGATAGAATACTTCATGAACATTATTTTTACAATTTCTAACCAAATTTATAAAACCGCCCATTGAATTGGATATTAAATGATCAGACATAGATATCATGTAAATATCACTAAACAAATCTACTATTTTAGTATGAGAATTAACTTCAGAATAGTGCAAATTATGATAATCTCCATTTGGAAATGTTGTAAAGTTTTGAATAGGCAATCCTTTCGATTTAAAAAACAAAATTACTTTTTTATCATCAGTTGCCAAATAGACATCTTTATAAGAATGAATTAAATCTCTATTATTATAATAAAGTGTTTCATAATCACATTTATAATCTGTATTACGAACTTGAATACTTAGATACGGTTTTTTTAATAAATTATATCTTCTTTTACAAACATTTTTTATATTCGTAGAAATATTCAATTGTTTAAACAATTTATATCCATCAAAAGCATGTCCACATCTAGCATAAACAATAATTTTTTCTTCTCGATGCATTTCAGGTAAATTTAACTGAACACCATTGTAAATACATGTATATTCAGGCATTGAAAATGAAAAAAAACATTTGCCATTTAATATTTCAGACATTTTATTTTTTAAAATTTCTGGATAAACACTATAACTCATAGCATTACAAATTTTAATAACTTCATTTATATCACATACAATATTATTATTGGGAAATTCAAAATAATCTGAAAAATTAATACCATATTCAGACTTTAATCCATTTATTAAAAGAATTCGGTTGTATTTATTACAATAGTCTAAAACCATACTTATCAAAACCATAACATCATTTAATCCTCCTTGAGGCTCTAAATATACATACATACATTTAAGTTACATAAAAATATCATATTCTGAATGAATATTTAAAAATTTGGTTAATATAGCATATTAATTACATAATAACTAACACACATAAACACAAAGACAAAGAAAGAGAATTTGCTTAAAAAATCTAATATTATTTTAGAAAAAAAATATTTAAATATAGTATAAATATGGTATTAACAACCGTTAATGTTGCCCCTGACGTACCTGTAGCATTTACAGGAAGAGGAGGTACTGATGTACAGCCACAAACACAAGGTATGTTACGCCCTGTCGCTGCCTTTAGACAATATAGAAAACCTTATGCACAGAAAACAGAAGCAGCAAGTTGGAATGTTTCTGGTAGAACAGCTTATGAAGCAAGACGTTTCTACGGCGAGACAGTGAATAATTTACTTTTTGTTCGAGATCCAGATAAGAAGCCAGATAAGAAGCTTCAACAAATAGGGCTATCGACATGGAGAGCTGTAGATGCTAATAAAGCCATCGCAGGATATACGTTTGATGCAGCTCGCCAACTAATTCCTTTAACTTCTGGATTTTCTATTCTAGGTGCTAACTTTGATTCTGGTGCATCATATAGAATGGGCGCGTCAATAGGGCAAGCAGTAAACTTAGTTCACCCCGGTGCTGATCCTGCAGTTTCTATAGTTATTGGAGGTAATATGGCATATGCTGGTTTGCCTGCATATACATCATGGTTAACAGGTTAAAATAATAAATTTAAAATAAAATTAAATGTTACCCCTATTTTGATATGTACTATTAAAAAAAATTGAGATACTTTTAATTCCATTACATGAATAACATATAATTTAACTAACAATACTAACATGTCAACAACAACAATGCAATTAAGATCAGGACGTTCACTTATGCGCAGAAATTCACGCAACCACGAAGAATTTCAAGAAAGAAGAAGATACCAACGTGAACAAAAACAAATCGAATATAGCATCTATGATCAAGAAAATACATTACAAACAAGAATTAAAAAATTTTATCATAAACTGAAACATTTATTATATGTCAATGAATATCAAAACCAAAAGAACCATACTTTCAATGAAAAAATGCAAACTGTAATCGATATTTATGAACACATTAGAATTAACATGGACGACTTAATTCAATATTATAACAATGATTATAAACACGATAAAAGATTAATGGAAGTTATCATACGAAAAGGCAACGTACTACTTCTAGAAATTTACCAAAAAAAAAGAACTAGACAAGAAAATAAAAATTTCAAAAAATGCGAAGATCTCATATTCTCTGTAACCGATTTAATTGAATTTTATATTTTGTAAATTAAGTAACTATTTTTTTTATTTACCATAACGACCAGGATTTAATAGAACAATAGCACGAATTAATTCAAATTCCATATTTTGCATATACACATCTACATCATGAATTTTCGATGTACCTTGTCCTTTATGAATACCTTTCCACCCATTGATAATATTTTTATGTTGTTGCCGTTTTCGCCCAATTTCAGTATGAACATTCTCTGAATAATAATTGCTTCTTATTATATTATGTAATTTGTATTTATACAAAGGTCCATTTATTTGATAAATTTTAAATGGCGTGTATTCTCTCTCATCGTATACGTTCCAAACTGTTTCATCAGGAACATGGTCAAATATGGAAACTAAATTATTATTATCACATTTTGGAGGTGATGTTTTATAAATTTTATAGTAAAGATATTTCCAATTAATTTGCTCTAATTGTTTTGATGTAAACAGGTTGAGCATCTTTCGCAATTTTATTTCATCAACATCGTATTTTTGATAAAATATTTTTAGTCGAATTTCAGGCGTTAATACATAATCTTTAATCATTTTTATAATGTCTTCAGGTAGTTTCATAATAATTTCTGTCATATTAAACAAGATAAAAAATATACGAACACCTTTTTGTTATAAAAATTTTTCAATTTTTTTCTTTGATAGTAGTATAACTTAAGAGAAATGAATTTTAATTGGTACTCAATCACAATAAAATTACCAGATAAAATCGATCCAATTTTTAGAGGGTATTTTAGTGTGAGCTCAGACAATTTAATGAATGAATTTTATGAAACAATAAATGGAAAAACTGATTTTAACCAAAATATCTTGGTTACAGATGGTGGTGTACCAACTGGATTAGTTTATGAAAATTTTACAGTATATGAAATAAATGATATTCAATACGACAACGCTTATAAAAACCTTTGGAAACAATTTGATAATTTTGGTCCGTTGATAACAAGAATGTCTTATTATCCAAATCTTGAGTTTTTAAATTTTGCCTGTAACAATTTAGGTGATGAAGTAATAACAAACAATGGAGTTATTGTTAGCGGTAAAAATGATATTTTTATAGATGCAACCTTTGAAATAAATCCTATTGAAAATCCAAAGCCAAACACAATATCTTGGTATACTATTAATATATCTTCACAACCTGGGGTGGAAGCATATTTTAGAGGTTATTTTAGTGTAGACAATAATGAAAATATTGTAAATGGTTTTTATGAAACAATAAATAGTACTACTAATTTTAATGATAATTTAATAGTTACAAATGGTTTACCAAGTGATTTAACATATGATGGTTATAGAGTATACGTTAAAAATGATATACAATATGACAATGTTTATAAAAATAATTGGTTTCAATTTGATTATTTTGGTGTTTTAATAAAAAAAATGTCTTATTATCCAACTTATAGAAATTTAAATCTATGCTCTAACAATTTAGGTGATGAACTAACAACAAACAAAGGAGATATTGTTACAGGTAATAATGATATTTTTATAGAAGCATTTTTTGACATAATCCCAACTATAGACCCAACATGTTTTAATGAAGGAACCAAAATTCTTTGTTTAAATAAAAATCTAGAAGAAGAATACATTCCTATTGAAACACTTAAGAAAGGAGATTTAGTAAAATCGTATAAACATGGTTATAGAAAAATTGATTTAATTGGTAAAAATACACTTGTAAACAATCCAAGTAAGTTTAATGAATGTATGTACAAAATGGAAAAAACAGAAGAAAATGACTTATTGGAAGATTTAATTGTGACAGGGGGTCATGCTATTTTAGTAGATGAACTAGGTGAACATGAACATGAAAACAATAGAATTTTCGGAGAAACACCCAAAATAGATGGAAAGTATTTATTATTATCATGCGTATCAAAAAAATTTAAAAAAATAGAAGATACACAACTATTTACTTATTATCATTTAACTTTGGAAAATAATGACGACGATGAAGAACGTTTTGGAATTTGGGCAAATGGTATTTTAACTGAAACACCAAGTAAAAATTTGTTTATATTGAAAGAACTTAATAAAATTTTGTAAATTACTAATAAAAAAAAATGATTACTTTATAACAAGTAAAATAAAATCAAATATTAATACAATCAAGAAAAACTTAAAATGACAAGCCAAAATTCTCTTACAAAACAAATGTACATTAATAGATTTACTATTTCAAATGATTTGTCAAATGATTTGTCAAACGAAATTAAAAGTTTTTGTTTTTATGACACTAAAACATGGGAATTAATGAAATTAATGAATTTTATTAAATACAAAAAAAATCAAATTCATACTTTATTCAAAACTTCTACAATTTCTAGAGCAAACCATAGCGTTTACTTTGGAGAAGAAAATTCAAGAGAATGGTGGATACTTTATGTCCATGATTATGATGGATACACTAAACAAATTGGAGGTAAAAACTGCAACTATTGTGGAAACTACAAACCCTTCAGTAATAGAATTTATTATCATCATTATCATCATTATCATTATCATTACTATGATAGAGCTGTTATAGATAAAATAGCTTGTCATTGTATTGTTGATGAATACGCTGATATGCCACCATTAATTGAAATCATGAGTGATGACGAAGACGAAGACGAATACAATCATCATGATTTTGACGATGATAGCATTGGAGTATAATATATGAAATTGACTACACAAAACTATATAAAAACAATATATGAATAATTTAAAATAATAATATTATATACAATATTAATACACTGATTATAAAATATGAAAAAAAAACACCACGATAAAAACAAAACAAAGACAAAGACAAAGACAAAGACAAAGACAAAGACAAAGACAAAGACAAAAAATCACAAATATCTACGTTATACAAACATATTACTTGTATTGTCTATTCTTTTTTTCATATACAAAATAACCCAGGAAACACAATCAAATCAAATAGAAACTGTCCTGGCAACTTCGTTAATAGGAACCATTGTTTTCTCTCAACTCTTTTGGAACAATCCAATAAAACATTCAATTATTCATAAGATAGATGCAATCATCGCAAAAATAGTAATTTCTTCCTTCATTTTATACACACTTATTTACAAATACCGTTTTACTTATTTACTTGTTCTATCCGCAATAGCAGTTTCATTTTATTTTAGTAACTATTATTCGTCACGAGAATGGTGTTCAAACAAACATTTATGTTGTCACGCATCATTACATATTTTTTGTTTTATCGCCAGTTTTTATGCTTTTATTTAATTTGATAAATATAAAAACTGTCCAATACAAATTCAAAATAAACAACCCGTAAATACCAAGATATATTTCAAATAATTGGAATTTGTTTTTCGAATAAATAAAAAGTGTATTATGTATTTCTTTATTAGATAATAAACAAATATAATAGCTATAAACACGATAATACATAAATGTAGTAATAAAAAATAATTTATTAACATATATGATAACTACTTTATTGTATTCATAAAATATTTCAATACCTTTTTTATTTCTACTCAATAAATTATTGATTATTAAAAATATAGTAGAAACCTCAGTACTCAATATAACGGATACAATTTTCTCTCTATTTTCAATTTCAGGATGACTATTCATATAATGTAACATTATTAATACAAACAAATGATGAATTATCATATCTTTTTTTTTAATTAAAAAAAGATCGATAAAACACATTACACCCACAATATTAGAACAAATAATAAGATAACAATTGGTAATGACACATAAAGTAGAAAAAATAGATACAGATAAATAGATAGTTTGTACACCCAAAGAAAAATCTTTTTCTCTCATGTATGAAAAAATAATGACTATATATACATTCACTATAGTCATTACCTTTATTATTTTTTAAAAAATATGATTTAAACTATAAACTATAAACTATAAATTGTAAAACTATAAAATAACTTTACTTACTATATCTCTTTTACTGTTTTGAATATCTAATACATATTTGTCTAAATTTTTTACACAAACTCCCAAATCAAAATGGTTCATTTCAAATCGCCACACAAACACCGTTTTTTTTTGTCCAATACGATGACATCTAGCTATTGCTTGGTCCTCAACATAAGGGTTCCAATTAGGACTTACAAAATAGATTTCATTATAATTATCTTGTAAATTCAATCCTTCACAACCAGTTTGAATTTGCAATACAAGTACATCGTTTTTCTCGCGTAATATTTTAGCGCGTACACCTTTAGTTGTTTTACCATCCAACACTGCAACTTGTAATCCTTCAACACACAAACGTGAAACAATTTCATTCATCTCTTCTTTAAAATGACAGAACACCAGTTTACCATTACCATTACTCTTTCTCTCTAAAATAGACGATACCACATTATCCAATTTACTTGTGCCCTTCATAGCTTCTATCTTATTAACATGTGTGATATCCGTGTCAAAAGTATTTCCAATCATCTTAGGATATATACAAGTTTGTCTTGCACGTAATAATAAAGTAAGCAACTCATATCGCCCTAGTCGCACTGCTCTAGCATCATTATTTTCTTTTGCTTCACTCATTTTAATATGTAACTGTTTAATACACGAATGTATTTTTTCAGAAAGCTTCATTTCATCATTATTACTCCAATCAACAATTTTTTTCTTTTGTACAGCATCATCTAAATTAATACCAACTTGTTTTTTAGTTCTTTTCAATATATGATTGTGCGCAATTTCAATCAAATTAGATTTATCCGTATAATAAGAAGCTGACAAATTAATTAATGAACACAAAGCATAAAAATCATTTTTTTTATTTTGAACCGGTGTCCCTGAAACAAGCCATTTAACTCCGGCATTCAATAATTTCGCACCAAAATATCGATTTGTATTTTTATTACGTAAATGATGTGCCTCATCAAAAATTACACGATCCCATTTCACTTTATGTAACAAGGAATTCTCTATATTTTTTTTATGCAAATTATTGTTAGCAGAGTTAGTATTATTATTTTTTTTCTTTTTTTCGCGTGTGATTGTTATAGAGTCATAACTACAAAGAACTACAACTGCTTTTTCAAAACCAAGCAAACCAATAGTGTTAATGTATTTTTTGTTTTCACCATGATACACAACACACTTATGACCAGTAGTTCTATATATTTGAGCAAACCATTGATCAATTAAAACTGGTGGTAATACAATGAGGGTTTTTGGCATAAAATTCGCAAGACATAACCCAATCATTGTAATAGTTTTACCTAATCCCATCTCATCTGCTACAAAACCACCACGTGGTCCATCAACACGCAATTCATTTTTTATTAACCATAAAACACCATCATACTGATAGGTTTTTTTTTCCAAACCACTTCTCTCAATATATTTGTCAAACATTTCCATACCAATAGAAACTTGATTAGAGTTCATATTTCAATTTCAATTAATTTGTAAATCATATGTATACACATTGAAAAAAATATTAAAAATATATCATTTTTTTTTTATAATGATGTCTTTTATGAATACACATTTTATTAGTTTTTTAAAATCAAAAATTTAAAAATTCAAAAATTCAAAAATTTAAAAATATATCCGTTGAACAATAATCGTCAAGCGTTTGCATGTAAGCACTAAAAACATACACTTTTCCACTAACAGATTTATATAAAGCATAAGTAGTAAATCCTTCACAACTAAAAATCATGTATGTAGCTATGGACTTGTCCAGAATTTCTGTATAATATTTTTTACCTTTATAAATAGTGTTGTAAGACATAGACAAATACCCAGGTTTATTACTTTTAATAAAAGTTTCTAATTCACTAATTTCGTTTGAGGACAATTGTATTGTCATTTTGTATTAAGTTGTAAGTAAGTGTAAATAACATAAGTATTATAAAAATATATCAATTTTATTTTTCATTATGAATATGATGTCTAACTATTTTATTCATAATAATAAAATAATAAAAAATAATATTTAGAGCAATATAATAAAAATATATTAATACTATTTATTAAATGAATAAAAATATTATTAAAAAGATCAATGATGTAGAAAGTGTTTGTAGTGCCACAAGTATTGATTCATTAAACAACAAAAGTCATACAAGTTGGTCAACAACAAATACAAATAATAATAATAATATTTATAAAAAAACGAATACTGATAATAAAAGTTTTTCTAATGATGATACATATGAAATTATAACTGGTGAAAATAGCATGAGTTATAGAGTACTTAAAAATAAAAACCCAAACATTTTAAATTTAGAAGATACAGAAAGTATTTATAGTGATGCAGACAGTACATTATCTTTTGATAATGCAACTACTGTATATCATACAAATATTGCAAAACTTCTTGATAAAAACATACAAGAAATACAACAGCAACAACAACAGCAACAGCAGCAACAACAACAGCAACAGCAGCAACAACAACAGCAACAACAGCAAACAAACATAAACGAAATTTCAAACAAATTTGACTTCAATAATTTAAAAAGTTTTGAAAACAAAATTAATATCGATGTAGCCGTATTATGTCAAGAATATACTACAATTGAAAAAATGTCAAACGACCATATTGTAAATTTAGATGAAATAGAAGTAACACAGGAAATATTTCAAACATTATTTTACCCTTTCAGTGAAAATTTTGGAATAGACAAAAATAACATAATTAATAACCAATTATTAATTTCATTTATTTCATTTTTACCAGAATATAGAAGAGTAAATGGTAAAAATTTTTACTTACTTGAAAAAATTATTTCCAATTTAGAAAGTGACTTAAATGTTTCCAGAAACTGTTTCACTGTTGAGTCACTTGTAGAACTATCAAATGAAATAACAAATCTACATTCTTTTTGTGATTTAAATTGTTGTAGTGTATTATCATCTTTAACTTGGCCAAACATATTAGAAATAATTAAAAATTATAAACTTTCTGATTTAAATGATCCATCAAATCCAATAATACCGATTTGTATAGTTAGTATCATTTTTAAAACACCAACTATCGGAGTAAAAAACACAATTGTTCGATTTAAGTATAGAATTACAGATATTTAAACTAACTTATTATTTTATTATAGTAAATTAATAATCATATAATAATATTATTAAAATATATTATAATAAGATAAAATTATAATAATGAGTACCATAGACTTTGATTTAAATATTCATAATTATAATTTCAATGAATTATTGAGTTTATTCAAAATAAATGATATTGGTAAAGATGATAAGAAATATTACAGTCATAAAATGGACGAAAAATTATTTCAAATTAAAAAAAATTATTCAATAGAAATATATAATTTTTTTAAAAAAACAAAAATGATTATTTTATCCATATTTAATTTGCTTGAAAACAATATAATAAAAAACAATAACGAAATAGAGAGTTATGTAAACTATCTTAAAAACATTAAAAACTTAGAAGTATATATTGAAAAAGATGATGAACATGCACTATACGATAAAATAATAAATGATGTAATAAATCCAAGTCAACAAAATCAATACAATGTTAAAATAGTAGATTCGGATGATAATTCAATAAAAAATTCAGTGTTCAATTTAAATTTGAATACTCCATATTATAACACACATGAAAGTAGAATAAATCCAAGTCTAAATGATAAAAATAATACAAATATTATTGTAAACACTGCGGTAAACGAGATTTCACCAGGAGACTTGAATTCTGTAAAAAGAATAACACAATTATTAAATTTAAATTTGAATAGTTGCTTTCGCAGTAATTACTATCAAAGCGATCCATGTGATTTTTTATATATTCTTCCTTTAGAAATAAAGAATGTTACAGCATTAAGGTTAGTATCAATTGAAATACCGAACTCTTGGTATCTTATATCAAAATTAAAAAAAAACAATATTTTTGAAATAGTATTTACTATTACATCAAATCTAGAAAATACAACACATGAAATGGACATAAACTCAAACGTAAACTTAAACAACGGTACATATAAAAAAGATAGTTTAAAATGTGGATATGTTATAGAAATACCAGATGGAAATTATGATAGTGAAACTTTACAAGAGTTTCTAAATTCTACCTATTTTTATCAAACATCATCATCATCAGAATATTTCAAAACATATTTAAAATATATAAAATTTTCAATTAATCCGTACAATTTTAAATCTACTTTTGAATTAACAAATGCACCTCATACAAATGACGATGATGATATAAAATTTTCATTAAAATTCTCACAAAGTATAAGTCAAAATATAATGAACACTTTTGGATGGATAATAGGATTTAGAATGGGTAATTACGTAAATATATATGACAGTATAACTTCAGAGGGGTTATTTGATGCTGGCGGTGATAGATATATTTATGTTTGCATAAATGATTATCAATATAACAATAACCCATTAAATGTTGTATGTTTCGATAAAAGTATATTCAATGAAGATGTAATTGCAAAAATACCAATGGTAAATGGTAAACTTTCATTAATAATAAATGACAATAATAATGCATTATCAAAAATTAGACGATATAATGGACCAGTAAACTTATCAAGACTACAAATAAAAATAGTAGATCACTTTGGAAGCATAATAGACTTAAATAACATGGATTTTAGTATGACATTAGAGTTGCAATTATTATATGAAAACTTTAATTTTAAAAATGTATCTTATTAAGATGACAATGTAGTAATAGAAATAATATTTTCTTTAATTTTATTATATGTTATATCATCTTCACTGAGCATACTTTTAATATGTGTAATTATGTTTTTATCATAAACTTCATTCAAATCTCTTTTTGGTTTTCCAACTATACTATCATAGATCTCATATTCAGGTAAAAGACGAATCATAGAAGTTTTAAACATCATACTCATTATTTCATTATTGTCACGTTTACCATGTACAGTTCCATTGGAATTTTCTAATAAAGTATAATTTTCAACTAATATTTTTAATACCTTTAACAGCTCTAAGTACACTAATAACTCATCAAGACTATATAGTTCATAAAAGTAATTTACTTTATTTTGTAGTTCATCTATAAAAAATATATTTTCTTTTAAAATATTCCATTGCTTAGAAAATAATGGTATTAAATAATTTTGAATTATTTTATCTTTAACTTTTTTAACTTTTGAATTAATTACTATATGTCTATTACCATAGTTGTAGTAGTTATAATTAAAATTTTTTCCTGCTATATTTATAGTATTACCATTTGGTTGTGTTATACCCAATAAATTATTTACCATACTAATTATTAATAATATTATTAATATTATTAATATTAATATTATTATTAGTTTTTAAAAAAATTATATAAATAATGGTTTTGCATTTTTACTTAATCCATATTTACTTTTTTTTGATTTTATATTTTCAATTTCATTCAACTTATCATTAATTTTTTGTATAGCATTTTGAACAGAATTTTGGTTATTATTTGCATTTTCAATATCATTTAATTTATTATTAATTTTTTGCATAGTATTTTGAATATTATTTTGAATATCAATTTGATTATTGTTTAAGTTTTGAATATAATTTAAAAGTTCACCATCGTTCAGATTATCATTCATGTTTTGAACATTATTTAAAATTTCAATATCATTTAGTTTGTCGCTTACATTATTAATAGTACTTTGTACGTTATTTTGTTTATTGCCTAGAGTTTGAATGGAATTTTGTATAAAATTTTGTTTATTGCCTAGAGTTTGAACAGACTTTTGAATATTATTTTGAATATCGTTTTGAATAAAATTATTTTTTTTACTTGTATTTTCAATATCATTTAGTTTGTTATTCACATTTTGAATGGAATTCTGTATAAAATTTTGTTTGTTATTCACAGTTTGAATGGAATTCTGTATAAAATTTTGTTTATTGCCTAGAGTTTGAATAGACTTTTGAATATTATTTTGAATATCGTTTTGAATAAAATTATTTTTTTTACTTATATTTTCAATATCATTTAGTTTGTTATTCACATTTTGAATGGAATTCTGTATAAAATTTTGTTTGTTGTTTACAGTTTGAATGGAATTCTGTATGTCACTATGTATAAAATTTTGTTTGTTATTCACAGTTTGAATGGAATTCTGTATATCACTAAGTATAAAATTTTGTTTATTATTCACAGTTTGAATGGAATTCTGTATATCACTATGTATAAAATTTTGTTTATTATTCACATTTTGAATGGAATTCTGTATATCACTATGTATAAAATTTTGTTTATTATTCACAGTTTGAATGGAATTCTGTATATCACTAAGTATAAAATTTTGTTTATTATTCACAGTTTGAATGGAATTCTGTATGTCACTATGTATAAAATTTTGTTTATTATTCACATTTTGAATGGAATTCTGTATATCACTATGTATAAAATTTTGTTTATTATTCACATTTTGAATGGAATTCTGTATATCACTATGTATAAAATTTTGTTTATTATTCACATTTTGAATGGAATTCTGTATATCACTATGTATAAAATTTTGTTTATTGCCTAGAGTTTGAATAGACTTTTGAATATTATTTTGAATATCGTTTTGAATAAAATTATTTTTTTTACTTATATTTTCAATATCATTTAGTTTGTTATTCACATTTTGAATGGAATTCTGTATGAAATTTTGTTTATTATTTACAGTTTCAATATACTTTTGAATATCATTTTGTTTATTATTTACACTTTCAATAGAACTTAGTTTACTATTCAAATTTTGAATGGAATTCTGTATGAAATTTTGTTTATTATTTACAGTTTCAATATACTTTTGAATATCATTTTGTTTATTATTTACACTTTCAATAGAACTTAGTTTACTATTCAAATTTTGAATGGAATTCTGTATGAAATTTTGTTTATTATTTACACTTTCAATATACTTTTGAATATCATTTTGTTTATTATTTACACTTTCAATAGAACTTAGTTTACTATTCAAATTTTGAATAGCATTCTGAATGAAATTTTGTTTATTATTCACACTTTCAATAGAACTTAGTTTACTATTTACACTTTGAATAGTATTCTGAATAAAATTTTGTTTTTTACTTATATTTTTAATAGCATTTTGAATGTTGTTAATATCTTTGTTTGTTTCATTACTATCATAAAAATTATCGTCATCATTATCATTATCATTATCATTATCATTATCATTATCATTATCATTGTCATCATCAATATCATTATTTATATTTTCTACATTAAAACATTTATTATCATTTTTATCGCAGCCTAAAAATCCATCTATGTTAATACTAGTTAAGTTATAAAGTAAATTATAATCAGTAGTACATTTTTTATCACACCACTTATTTAAATCTAAATTAAAATGCAAATATGGATTTGTTACTTGTGAAATATATTCACCATATGGATACAAAACTGTTTGTAGCTCTATACAGTTACTATAAAATATAGAATTTTTACAATCAAAATATTTATTTATATTATGTAATTTATTATCAACATAACTATTATTTGAATTGTATAAATCTTTTGTACTTTGTAAAGAATAATTATCTAAGTTATAATAATTATAATAAGTTTTTGTTAAATTTATTAAATCACTATGACTATCAAATTTTTTAATAATAAGTTCATTTATATTTGCATTATTTTTATTACTTTTAATATTTTTCAAAATTTCGACACCTATTTTATTTTTTATATAGTCATTATAATTTATATCAGTTGAATGTGAGAACACTCGTTGTTTTGATGTCATTATTATAATAATTATATAATTATAATAATAATTACATAATTATAAGTTATGTTTATTTTATATAGTTTACCATTCAGATGAAACAACACTTTCAGCACCATTAATTATCTTAGAAATTTCTGAAATAATATTACTTTTATTTGAAGAAGAATTATTTGAAACAATTGAATACTCTTCTAAATCATTATTTGTTTTGAAATTACCATTGTAAAGTTTAGTTTCAAAATCCGAAAATTCTGTTAAATCATCATTTAAATCAATACCAGTTCTATCAATTTGTTTTGTGTCATTACTGTACATTAAAGGTGTGTCGTTTGCAAAATAGTTAGTATTCCTATAACCAGGAATACTAGTAATGTAAGTAAAATTGGTTAATATAACTATATCTAAAGTTTCAAAATAATATTGAAAACTAACTAAAAATTTAACAGTTGCACTTGTTTCAGAATCACCGATAGTAATTTCTCCAGAACCGAGTAATGAACTTAATACCTCATCATAACTTAATCCTAAAAATTCACCGTAAATAGAAGCTAAACTTTTAGTTAAAAAAGTTACTCGCTCCAATTCAATAATAGTCTTAGGTGGTATAGCTGTTTCAGGTAAATTATTTTTCTTTGACCATGCTTTTCTAATTTGATCAGATAAATTAAATGAAACATTTTTATTATAAGTAGTTTCATAACTTTGATTTACTAAACTAATTGCTCCTACATTGTCATTAGCAGAATTAATATAAAAAGCCCCACTAGGTGACTTAAAAAATAAATTAGAAAAGTCATTCCAACTTAAATGAATAGAATTCAAATTTATTTGAACATCAGATTTTTTATCTGTAGCTACGTTAGACATTATTGCTAAATTTAAACTTGGTATACTAGTTATTAGACTAGCTGTTTTATTTTTGAAATAACCTTGATCTATATTTAAAACACCAGCTGTATAGGAATTGTTATTTGTCGATGACATTTTTATATTAATATTATATATTATTTTTACATATTTAGAATTTACAAATTTCATGTAGTAATATCTAAATTTATAAATCTGTAATTTAATTCATAATTGTATACTATTACAAAAATATAAAAATATTTTTATAATTTTATAATTTTATATAAATTAACATTTATATATATATATATATATATATATATTAACTATAAATGAGTATATTAATTGACGCAATTAAAAAATACAAAGTAAAAGTTATTAATGTAGTAAACGACAGTCAAAGTAAAAATATTAATGAAAAGATTAAAAAAATATTTGTTATCAACATGGTAGAAGATGATGTTAAAAGAAATTATATTATAACCTTAATGAAAAAATACAACATAAATTTTAGTTTGGTCGTAGTAGAAAAAATATCGAAAGAATTTTATAAAACTATAACAGAAAATTCAAATACTTTTATATCCAAAGCTGAAACTGGATGTTGTATGAGTCATTTATGGTGTTTGTATCAAATTATTAAAAATAATTATGAAAATGCAATTATTTTTGAAGATGATATAATTTTTCATAAAAACTTTGTAAGTGAATTTTTAAATATTTATGACACTAATCCTAGTTTAGATTTTTTATTGTTAGGAGCTCATGATTTTAACTTTTCAAAAGAAAATCATAAATATGTTAAAAATAAATTATATAGACCCAATAATAATATTAATAACTTATATGGTGCACATAGTAACTATTATTCTTTAAAAGGAGCAAAGGCTATGTTTAAAATTAGAACAACAGAAATATCTTTTTTTGATAAAGAATATTTTCTATTGTTCAACCATTTTAATAACTCATCGTTTATTTGTTATCCTAACTTGGTTGTTTCTAATATTACATCAAGCACATTAAATCATGCACGTGAACTATTAAGTACATTGGAATATGAATATTATAAAAAATGTTTTATTAACTTTAATTTTAATACATACAATTTTATTTATTTAAACTTATTGAATAAAAACTTATTTACAATAGACGAAAACAATAATGATTATGAAACTTATATAAATAATTGTTTGTATCATAAATTTTATGATTTAAATAAAATAAATAGTGTAAAAAGAAGACTAGTAATGAATTTTTTTAACTTACAAGACATTAAAAATATATTACATGATAATAATTTAAATAAATATACAAAAATAAATGTTTAAACATTTTTAATAACTCCAAATAACCTTTCTAAAAAATGGTTTGGAGAAAAATCTTTATTTATTGAGTTATTTTCATATAAATTATTCAATAAATAACTCCTATAATTATTATTTTTAATGAAATATAATACTTTATCAAAAACACTACAATTTGCATAAAAAATTGTTCCTGCTACAAAAGCATTTTCAGAGTTAATAAGTGATAAATATTTTTTCTTTAATTCATTATTATAAATATCATGAAATAGATTTATATAGTATTTTGGATGTCCTATACAGTTGGAATTTTTAAGTAAATAATTATTTTTATCTAATAGTTCGTTTAACGGAACAGAAGTAATAAAATTTGTTAAATTAATATAGTTTTCGTGTAAAGTTTTTGTATGAAATTTTAAAATATGTTGAAACTTGTGCTTTTTTATAATATCATTATACATTAAAAGTGTTGGTGTTATATCAGAACCAAGTTCTTTACATTTGTAAATAGCGTAAAAATCAAAATTATTTGTAATTTTATTTTTAAATTCTTTATTTTTAATTATTTTATCAGAATTAAAACAAAATGCAATATTTATTTCACTTTGGATTTTTTTATATTGTATAATGCGTTCAACTAAATCCAACCCAATAGTTTCGTCTCCTATAAATACTAATAATAATACATCATAATTGTCATTCAAACAACTATATTTTTTACTAATTAATAAATTAGATAGTATAGTAAAATCAGAATTATATAAGCAGTTATGAACAAATTCTTGAATAGGTTTGACACTATTTTTTTCAATAACATAAATATTATTCAAAAATGAAAAAAAAATAATTTTTGGAAATATATTTAAAATTTGTTTAGGATGATAAATGAAGCCATCTAAAGCAAATTTTCTAGTATATTCAATTGCATTTATGTCGTTTATATAATCAATGTTATTAACTTTACAAAAAAAGTATAAATCTATGTCAAAAGCATTTGATTTTGAATTGTTTAAATTAAATGACAAAGATATATTATTATAGGTTAAGTATTTATTAATATTACTTTTGGGTTTATAAGGTTTAAAATTAAAATTTTTTTTCATGTGTATTTTCCATTTTTTATTAGAAATCCAAAACTTATGACCACCAAAACTATTTTCATTAAAAACACTTTCAGAAGAAAAATTGTATGCGACATCCCAATTAGCCACTATTCCAATAAAATTTTCTTGCATACATTTTGAAAAATATACATCTTCTGGTGGAAAATCCAAGTCGACAGCTTTCATATATTCAATTGTCGAGCTATTATAAACACAATCTGTTGGTGAAAATCTATTAATTATTTCGATCATTTTAGATTTACTTCTCAAACTCAGTCCACCATTCCCAACTGAATTGGGTGTATCATCACTAGTTTTTGGAAAAGGTGCTCCCACAAAATCATAATCTAAAAAATCATGAAAATTACTTTTAAATATGATAGAATCTTCTTGATAAATCAATATTTTCTCTCCTTTTAACAAATTCCAAAAATCAATTGTTGTTAAAAATTTACTGTATTCACTTTGTGTCATATTATCAACATCAAGTTTAATTATTTTAATATTTTTTGAAATTTTACTACATATATTTGTGACTAACTCGTAGTTTAAGTTTCCACAAATAACTGTATGAGACCAATCATCTCCTAACTTTATAATTGTATTTCTAATTAAAAACTCTATGTGTGGAAACACTCTAAATTCTAGTAACACAGACTCATATAAACTATCTTTTTTAACAGTTGGTAAGTTTATATATTTAATAAAATAATTTAGTTTATAACAGAGTAAACGAAAAACAAAAATATCTTCATTTTTAGCAATTTCATTACTTACATTATATATTTCACAAAAAATTTTTTGAATATGATAATCAAATATATTTATTTCATCTGTATTCATTATATTATTACTTACAATTAAATTAATAAAATATTTTAATAAACTACAAATTACTTAAAAAATGTATAATTAAAGTTAGTTAATCACTATGAGTAAAAAATTTATAAAAATAATATTTATATATTTATAAAATAATTTATGTTAGGTATAAAAATTTTAGTTTATGGATCAAAAGGATGGATTGGAAATCAATTTATAAATATTTTAAAACAAAATAATGTTAATTTTGTAGAAGGAACAAGTCGTGTAGATAATGAAATTCAATTAATAGAAGAAATCAAATATGTCAACCCTACACATATAGTATCTTTTATCGGTAGAACACATGGTAAAATTAATAATAAAATATATACTACAATTGACTACCTAGAACAAGAAGGAAAATTAGTTGAAAATATGAGGGATAATTTATTTTCACCGCTACTATTATGTGATATATGTAGTAAAAATAATATACATTTTACATATTTAGGTACAGGTTGTATTTTTAAATTTGATGAAGAACACCCATTTGGTAAAGAAGAAAATGGTTTTAAAGAAGAGTCACAACCTAACTTCTTTGGTTCTTCTTATTCTATAGTGAAAGGGTACACAGATAGACTAATGCATTTGTATGAAGATAAAGTTTTAAATTTACGTATTCGTATGCCAATTACAGGTGAAAAAAATCCACGGAATTTTGTTACAAAAATAGTAAATTACGAAAAAATTTGTTCAGTTCTAAATTCCATGACAGTATTACCAGAATTACTTCCATGTGTTTTGGATATGATGAAAAACAAAATAACTGGAACAATTAACTTAACAAATCCAGGACTAATAAGTCATAATGAAATTTTACAAATGTACAAAGAAATAGTGGATAATAATTTTACTTGGAATAATTTTAGTCAAGAAGAACAACGAAAAATACTTTGTGCAGATAGATCAAATAATTATTTAGATACTACAAAATTAGAAAAATTATACCCGAAAATAAAAAATATACGTGCTAGTGTAAGAGAGTGTCTTATTGAATACAAAAAATCTTTACAAGAAGAAATAAATTTATTGGTTACAGGAGGATGTGGTTTTATAGGTAGTAATTTTATAAATTATTATTTTCCTAAAGAAAAAATAAATAAACTTATAAATTTAGATGCCATGTATTATTGCGCTAATAAAGATAATGTAGATGAAAACATACGAAAAAGTGCAAATTACATTTTAGTAGAAGGTAATTTATGTGATGAAACTTTAATAAAAAAAATATTATTTCAACATCAAATCACACATATAATACATTTTGCAGCACAGTCCCATGTACAAAATTCTTTTGAAGATTCACTTAGTTTTACAAAAGATAACATACTAGGAACTCATATATTGCTAGAATGTGTTAGAAAATATAATAGAATAAAAAAATTTATTCACGTTTCTACAGATGAAGTTTATGGAGAATCTATGAACAGTGTAGATGAAACTCATAAGACAGAACATTCTATTCTGTGTCCAACTAATCCTTATGCAGCTACAAAGGCTGGTGCAGAATTAATAGCTCAATCATATAGTCATTCTTACAAAATGCCTATCATAATTACACGAGGGAATAATGTTTATGGACCTAATCAATATCCTGAAAAATTAATACCGCGTTTTATAAAATTATTAAAAGAAAATAAAAAAGTGACAATTCAGGGTGAAGGTAAAAGCGTTCGTGGATTTTTACACGCACATGACACAGCAAAAGCTTTTGAATGCATTTTAGAAAAGGGTAAAATAGGTGAAATATATAACATTGGGTGTGATGAAGGAATGGAATATTCTGTTATGGAAATAGCAAAAACTCTAATTAAATTGATTAAAAATACAGCAAATTATGACGAGTGGATTGAATACATCGAAGATAGACCTTTTAATGATCAACGTTACTATATTAGTAATCAAAAATTAAAAGACTTAGAATGGGATATTACAATTGAATTAATGGATGGTTTAAAACAACTAATACAATAATTTAATTATATGTAAAACTACTTAAATATGTTGAACATAATAACATAACATAACATAACATAACATAACATATATATATTTTAAATATGTATATTTTTTTGCTTTGTTAGCTCAGATGGTAGAGCGTGAGGCTGTTAACCTCAAGGTCGTAGGTTCAAACCCTACACAAAGCGATACATAACTTTCGTTTATCAAATAAAATATATTGAACTTATAACAATATATTTTATTACTATTATACGCGTATATTTTAAAATTATTTTTTTTGGAATCTAGATATACATTCCCAAATTTTTGCAGATTCGTCAATAGTAAATGCACCCCTTTTATGAGCTACATTTAAAAATCCTACCATGACATTTAATGCAATATTTTCATTTTCTATTGGAATATCAACAAGTCGTACTTCAGTTGGTTCTGGTTGTTCTTCTGCTGTTGTTTCTAAAAGTTTTTCTTCCACAACTGTAGGTTGTTGTTTTACCTGTTTGGTTTTTTTAGTTACTTTGACTGGGGTTTGAATATTGTCCATTACAAGTATATAAATTAAACGTATTATATTTAAATTATTTTTTAAAAACAAATTAAATTTAAAACAAATAAAAAAAAATTGAGAAAGTTTTATAATAAATTAATTAATACAATTAATTATAAAATGACAACAATACTACAATCTGAACTTCAATCAACTATTGCATTTGATAACAAAAACTTATCACATGACTTTTCAAGTCACGTTGATTTAACAAATAAAAATTTCAAATTTGGAATATTAAATCTAAAAATGAATAAAACAGAACCATTTAAAAAAAAACGACACATTGTTTTCACTACAGATTGCTCTGGTTCAATGAGCGATATTTGCAATGATGGAAAAACTAAAATAGATCATAGTAATCACACACTGATTAACATGATTATTTACTTTGCAAATCATCCTGAACTATTTGTAGTAGTAAGTGTTTATTCTTTTGATGGTTCTGTATATACCATTTTTGAAAATATAGAAGTTACTAAAGAAAATTTAGACGTTCTTATTAACAATATTAAAAATATTAGACCAAAAGATACAACATACATTGAAAAAGCTTTGAAAAATTCAAATGAATATATTTCAAATTATATTTCTAAAAATAATGATACTGATGTAACTCATATTTTCATGACAGATGGAGATGCTACTCAAGGTAATTCAAATCCAGGAACATTAAAATCACTAGTAAACCCTCTAGTACCAAATATTTTCATTGGTTTTGGTATTGATCACAATGCATGTTTATTAAAAGAATTATCATCACAAAACAAAAATAGTTACTATTTTGTTGATGCACTTGAAAAAGCAGGCTTGGTTTATGGTGAAATATTGCATAATTTTATTTATAAATTTTTAGAAGACACAAACATTACAGTTACAAATGGATTGTTATATGACTGGAAACAAAATAGTTGGGTTGATAAATTATCTATAGGTGACTTAGTTAGTGAAACAAATAAAACTATCCATATTTTATCTGAAGATCCAGTCAATTTTACTTGTGTCATAGAAAGTAGTCATTGTTTAACAAAAGAAGTAGAAAGCTTGACTGTTGAAAACAATACTATTAATGGGTTTGAGGACCTTTCTAAATACACATACAGACAAAAAACACAAGAACTATTATTTGAAGTAAATGTACATAATTTTAAAAATATGCGTTGTTATGATCCTTTAAAGTTCAGTCTTTATGGAAATGACTATGACACATTATCGAATAGTCAAAAGAAAAATGGTGCAGTTTTGAAAGAAAAAATGCATAATTTATTGAAAGAAATGAACCCTTTTAAAGAAGATCCTTTCATAAAAGTATTATGCGATGACATTTATGTATGTTTAAAAACATTCGAAACTAAATATAGTGCAATGTATTCTTGTGCTCGTCAAGTATCTCAAGGTGCTCAAAGAAGTTACAGTGCGAACCATAGTAATTTACACAATACCTGTATAGATAATACAGGTATTCCTTTTCCTAGATTTACTATGAAAAGATCATATGCTTGTAACTATAGTACTCAAGAAGAACCTTATGATGAAATTAACACAAATGTTTTTAGCAAACTTTTACCTGATATTGAAGAAAAACCATCATTTAATTTAAATCTTCATAGACCCAGTACAGATAGTAATATTGTGATTAGCGATAACAACACTAAAATACGAGACACAGACTATGACTATAATTCCGAAGATGTTTTGGATAACTATACAGTTTCTGAACAAACAGACAATCCATATGTGAGTGACACAGTATTACAACTAATGCGTTCTTGTAGTGCAAGTGTAGATGAAAATAAATTGTTTAAATAATATTTATATGTAATTAAATAACTTTGTATTTTTTGTTTGTATTTTACAAATTCCATAAATATTTCCAAACTGGACTAACGTTTTTTTTACTTCCACGTAACTCCAAACTAAAAGGGCAATTATAATTTGGTGGATTTTTTAATGCATCACATGGATTACAGGGTCCATTTAAAAAAGAAAATCCTGGTATAATATTTTCTAAATTAGTATAATCTAATGGGGTAACTTTTTTAACATGATTATAAAGAATTTTACTGTTTCCTTCGTTTTGAATTTCTTGCATAGACAATTCATTTGAGTTACCATAACCATTTTTATAAGCACATTTTACGATATTATTATTTTTTGATATTTGACCTGAATTAAATGCATAATCACCCCAACCATTTGGTAAATCTTGTAATGGATTTTTTTTACCACCTTGAATACTTACACCACTTAATAAAAACTGCCCTTCTTTTGTTTGCCAAGATAATATTTCTAAAATAGCTTTCTGGTTATATATTGTTTGCATTGTATTCACTGCATCTTTTGGACTGGTTCTTACATAAGGATTTTTACTTAATGCGTCTTTATACAATGTTTTTACTTCATCTGACCACGGCCAGTATCCATTTTGATTGAAATAGTCAACTTCTTGTTGTGATACTTGCTGTTGTATAGAATCAGCATTAAAAACAATATTTGGATTAATCAATTTTTGAATATCTAAAAAATTATTTTTAGATTCTTGAGTCCATGTAAACCCTTCTTTTTTATTGCTATTGCTATTTTCATAGTTTCTTATAGATAAACTTAAAAAACGATAAACAACAACAAAAACTATTAAAAGTACAATTCCAAAATTTAAATTTTTAAAACTAACCAACATCAAAATAAGTATTAAAATTATTTTACCTAAAAAAGTATTAAACAAACTTACAAAAATACTAGGTATAAGGTATATTATTAACCATATACAAATTATAATACTTAGCAAACCTATTAAGTATAATTCATTATCATTTTTATTTCCAAAATCTGATATATTTTCATTTATATTTTTGATTGTTTTTTTCATATTTTATTTTAATTTTTATATATATATTTTAAAATATAATAATAATTGTTTCCTATTGTTGTTATTATATTTTCATTTACATTAAAATTAACTAATTTCCGGTTGATCCAAATCCACCATCACCGCGTTCTGTTGATATATCTAATTCATAAATATCTTCAATGATTTCTACGTAAATTGGAACTAAACTTGGAGCACAAATTTGCAATAATCTATCATTTACTTTTGCATAATAATCATATTCACGGTCTCTACCTTGTTCAGTTTCATTAACATTGACAACATCAAACATTCCAATTAAATTTCCTCGATAACCAGCATCTATAATACCAACACTATTTGCTAAACGCAATTTTGTTTTCGATAAACTAGATCTTGGATACATGTAATACCCTGTATTAAAAATTTTACCACTATCACATATCATTTGGGCTGAGCATTTTACTTTGAAATCGATTTTATTCACTGGACTTACATCCCAACCAGTTCCAAAAAAACGAATAGTATCTCCCCACTTATCATATTCATTTGGGTCTTCATGTTCTGGTAAAAATAAATCAAAACCAGCATCAATAAACCTGTTATTTAATAAACTATTATTATGTTTATTGACTGCTGCATAATACATATTTTTAAGATTATTAGAACCAGTAATAAATATTTTTAAATGCATAACTTTATCATACTTATTTAACAACTGTGATAAAAATGGTTCATGAATTGAAGATGATAATTGCGACATATATTTTAATATATACTATAGTAATAAATTAAATAATATTTAAGTTGTTTATAAATTAATAGGAACTTAGATAAAATATAGCTAATATATAACAAATAAATTACACATTCATGGTAAAATATTTAAAAAATGTTAATTTATATCTTATAATAATAACTGTAATTTTAGTAATATTTTTTGTTACAATTTTAGTTTTATACATGAATGAAAAAAATACAAATGTTCAAATGTTTTTGTACAACATTCATGAAAAAATAAATAATTCAAAAAACCGTTCTATAATCAATAAAAATTACAAGGTAACGAGAGAAAATGATATAATCGTAGTAAATGATTTTTTATCAGAAGATTATTTTAATTACATTCGTAAACAATTTGACGATAAACAATTTGAGTCACGGGATTTTATACTAAGAAAAGCAACTGGTGTTAATTTTTTTAATTTACATAAGGAAGACTATAAAGGTGTTGTTGAATTGTATTACTCGAATGATTTACTAAATGTGTTAAGTAATATCATCAAAAAACCAGTTCAGCGAATTAGTTTGGCCGACCCAAATGCATGTTCTTTATTAATTTATGCAAACAAAGGGGATCACATTGATTGGCATTTGGATTATTCAAGTTATTATGGTGACCGCTTTGTTGTACTACTAACCATTGTAAATGAAAATGCAGAAAAAGACAGCTTGTCACATAACATATTTAAATACAAATATCAAGACAAAATTAACAATTTGAAAATGAAAGAAAACAGTTTAATCATATTCAAGGGTTCTGAAATAATGCATAAATCTACTGCAATAGATGATGATGAACGAAGGATCTTATTAAGTATGGTTTTTTGCGATATTTGCCAAGAAAAGAAAAATGTATTCAATATTATTTACGAAAAATCCAAGAATTTTATTCTTTATGGTGAATAATAAATACATACATCCAAATATGCAAAACACGCCCGTTTTAGGAACTATGAATATTAATTATTTGTATTCATCTGCAAATACAAATAATATAAATGTAAACAATAGTAACACAAAAAACAGCACCAAAAATAGAGAACTATACCAGTCTATTATTGAAACCTATTTACAACGCACAGGAAAACATGCAATATTAGACAGTGCTTATTATTATGGAAATACAACAACAGAGAAAATATTAGGTGAAATTTTACCAAGTCTCTCGTTTATACCAAAAATAACAACAAAAGTAAACCCATGGTACAACAATGATTTTACAAACGGAAAATTGGGACAACTCAGCAAAGAAGGTATTCAAAAACAACTTACCACTTCTCTCAACAATTTAAAAGTAGAACAAGTAGAGTTTCTGTATTTACATTGTCCCGATTATGAAACACCTATAAAAACAACCTTAGAAACTTGTGATATGTTATGGCGAAGAGAGAAATATAACCACTTTGGAGTCTCTAACTTTTCTCTCGACCAATTAAAAGAAATACTAGAAACTAGTGAGCAATATGGATATAACCCACCGCAATATTATCAAGGAATGTACAATTTGATTTCAAGAAAAGTGGAAGAGATTTTTCCATTATTGAGAGAAAACAACATTGAATTCTGGGCGTATAATCCTTTGGCAGGTGGTCTGTTGACTGGTAAATACAGAGATTTTAAAAATAGTGATGAAATAAATGAAAATGCTGATAACTCCAGATTTAAAAACAACGCTATTTACCAATCTATTTTTTGGAAACCAGAAATAATAAACAACAGCAAAATCCAAGAATTTTTTCAATTGGGTAATAAAAAATGCATAGAATATTCTTACAAATGGTTGCAAAACTATTCTAAAATGGACCACACAACAGATAAAATTGTAATAGGATGTTCTACTACTGAACAACTAACAAATTCACTGGATATATTTCAAAATGAGAGAAAAAAAACAATTGATACAGAGATTGTAATGAAATATTTCAACAATTTTTTGTATCAAGATATATCACAATTTAGTCCAAATTATTACTATTGATTAAAGTATTACAATCAGTTATTAAACCCCCAAGACCATATGAAAACATCTCTGTTTTTATGTAAAAATAATATTTCGGATGTATTTATTATTTTTTGTTGTGGGTTCAAATATATGGCACATGGTAAAACAAAAGAAGCTTTTTTATTTTTATATAAATAGTCAATCGCATTTTTCATTGTGTTACCTGATGCAATTTGTTCATCTATTAACAATATGTTTTTACCCATAATGTTATCATGAATTCCTTCACATATTATGTATTCTTTTTGTGTGTCAGTTAGTTTTTTTATACCATAATTAATACCGGAAACAAACAAATTTTTATCGCACCCATCATCTTTGTCACTAATTTTAATATAATAACACTTTAAGTCTAACTTATTGGCAATATACTTTGATAATATTGCACCACCGGATTTAATTCCAACAACAACATCAAAATTAGTTCCACTTTGTTTTATTTTACTAATAAGAATATCCATATTATTTTCTAATTCATTCCATCCAATATATCTAGATAAAAATAATGTATCTGAAAATTTTGCATAAAAAGGAATATTGTATTTTTTTTTTAAAATTGGTTCCAGTGAACTATCATTTAAAACCCAATTAGGATATTCTTTTATCTTTGTATTTATCATTACAATATAAGCACAATTTAAAACAAATGATAATAGCAATACAAAAATAACAATGTACAAATTTTTATGCAATTTTACAAATATGAGTGAATATAATAAACCTAATGCAAAACCAGCAATAACTTGAATTATACTATGCATACTTGTAACTATTCGTTGCATAGCAAAAATGAATATAATAATACATGCCACGAAGAGAGAAATATATTTTTTGGAATAGAGCATAAATGAAATTACTGTAGCCAGTTCAGTATGTCCAGATGGCATACCAAAACATTTAAAATCATTACTATTTTTACATTTTTCTAATGGTCTTTTGCTGTCACCAAAATACATTTGATATATTTTTTTTTCAATAGGATTTATTATTAACGAAAAACTTACAAATATAAATACTAATAAAAATATAAAATTTAAAAATGGAAATAATTTTGTTTTGTTCAGTGTAAATTTTCGCATTATATTATTACTATATAATATAATACTTTAAAAAAAAGTATTAGATAAATTACTTATACAACAATATTAATACAATCAATATTATATAAAAATGCAATGCTAATGACATTGCAGTTGGTTGAAAAGTCCATATATCTTTATAGGTAGATAAAATTTTCTTATAATTTCGAAAAAATATAATAATACATGCGCATACTAAAAACAATAAGAAAAATTGTAACACTTTTTTAATATAAAAAATATTCAATAACAACAAAATACCAATGATGAGTTCAAATAGTATTATTAAAAAGTCTGAATATTTCGGTAATCCAAATACAACTAATTCTTGTTCTCGTTCCTTTTTAAGTACCATTCTATGTAACGCAATTATTATAAAAACAAAGCCCAAAATTCTAACGTAAATATCTTTCATATTATATTATTAGTTTATTTTTTTTTGATTTTTTTGTTTTTTATGAACACATTTTTTACTATTTTATAAATAATAATGAATAAAATGAAAAACAAAATTATTTTGGAAAGAAAATAACAAATTGTATAACCAGGTTCTACTTGTGTGTCTAGTTTTAATAAAGGAACAAACCCCTTAACTATTGTAAAAAATAATTTTAAAAACAGGTTATCGCCCCAATGTTTTGAATTTTCAGTTTCAGGAAATAACTGATAACACAATGGTTCACAATACAAAAATCTTTCAATATTAAAATTAGAATACTTATCCCAATCCACTATTTTTGTTTGTTCCACTTGTAATATTTTTTCTCTATTCGACTTTGTATAAATTACAGAATGTGTAGCCAATGAAGCAATAATTTTATAATGTTTACAATCCAGTGTACATGGGACTTGCATAAGCGGTATACAACCGAGTAAATATTGAAAATCTTCATTTTTATGATTATTTAAAAACGTACAAACATTCACATGAGTAGATACATCTTTTATTTTTTCACTAAAAATAAAATCATCTTCCAAAATTAAAATATTTCCATAGTTTTGAGAATGCCCATTTGAATGTTTAAAAATAGTTAAAAATGCATCTACTAAATCATGGGCTGGAAGTACAATATTTTCATCTTTATTACAATTTTTATATCCTTTGTTGAAAACTATATATACAATTTTTGTTGGTTGATATAATTCTAGTTGTTTCAAAATATCTTCATAACGACCATTTCCTTCTAGATGAATTATATAAGTTGCATCTACAGCGTCATCTAATAAACCATTTGTATATGTTATTTTTTTAAACTTGTAACAACTATTATTTTCGTATATCATTATTATAAACCTATATTATAATGATAAAAATAAATAGTCACACTTTTTAATTAACTTAGTTAATTTGTGCGTTATTACTAGGCGCATCACTTGTATACCATAAAGGAGGTGTAACATAATAAATATTCAACTGGTTACAACTATTTCCGTTAGTTGCATATGGGAAAGGTTTTTGTTTACCAGTTGGATCAGCACATTTACGTTGAATTCTTAATGTTTGTGTACTTGCGTCCAAAGGTTGATATAAACGTTTTGTATAAACTGAATTTCTTGCTACATCATTGTATGTAAACATAGCAGGACTAGTATGACAAGTCATACCGCTACCATTTCTGATAAATCCAACATATTTAGCTACATTATTTACATCTTCTACACACATATTTGCCACAGTTAAGTCGTGAAGGTAGTTACCTTGACTTTTTGTGTCTGACTGTGTTGTTTGACCATAATTAGGTTGAACCCAATAATTTGGATATTTTCCATAATAAGCCCATTTGTATCTTTTACGAAGCATAGCAAAATTGGATAACACCGTAGGTTTTACATATAAGTTTTGATCACCCAGTACATAAACCTCATTCACGTTAAAAACTGGTTGTGTAAATCTATAAAATTCACTAGCTCCTCGTATTGTACCTAATCGTGAACCACCACCTTTTGCATAAACACCACGATAAGGTGTACCATTTTTAGAAAATCGATATGTTTTTCCAACATAACCAACATTCCTATGAGGACCATTTAATGAAAATCCTTCTACACCTGGTGAATTCAATGCAATAGAGAGAGTGGCTGTTGAAGCACCAAATGGCCCTTGTGGTAAAAAATAACCACCAGGAGGTTTTCCAGATATTTTTGTTGCACTAGCGTATTTATTAATTGTTTTTTTTTTAAAAGTTGCGAGAGACATTATAACATACTATGAGATAATATGTTACAATATTTATTTTATAAATATATCAAAAACCTTTTAGTTGGATCATTATAGAAACATCGTTCCAAAAAATAATAAAGTTTACTTCCTTTAATACTTACAACATTGTTCAATAACACTTCCTGAGCATCCTTATGTATAGTTTCACCCAATAAGTTATTGATAATAAATAAGCCTAAACTATAAAATATAGTTTTATAATTTATAATAATTGGAATAGAAGATACATTTCTTAGTTCAGGGGATAAATAAGGTATATTATTTTTAATCGGACTATAAATAAATAATTTATCATCTTTCACGTCTTTTAAATGTTCGTTTGATAAATACAAAAATTTACAGTTGTCAACTACTAAAATATTATCAGGATCAAATGTATAGAAACATTTTTGTTCTTTTTCTAATAAATAAGACAACTGCTTAGATAAATAGTAAATAATTTTTAAAATAGTTTCATAGGATAGTCTATAAGTATTATTTATTTTTTTTTGTTCTTCTATAAATAAGTCAAATTTTTTAATAGAAAATGTTTTTATTAACAATGAACTATTATTATTATCATTATTAACTATAGTGGTACTATTTGCAATATTGTTTTTAATAATAGAATAAAATAATGCTGAACAACTATGGTTATTTTTATTTACAACTTTAAACAACGTTGTTTTTCTTTTATCTTGGTAAATATCAAATTCTTTTATAGAAAAAATAATATTCATTTTATACTTATAATTAAAATTGTATTATATTTATTTAATTTATACTGTTTATGTCTAATTTAGAAAAAAAATGCATTATGTAAAAATAAATTATAAAGATGATAATGAAATAAAAAACAATTTAACTGGAAACACTATATAAAATATTATAATAATTAACTATGGAGTTAAAGAAAGCATAAAATTTTTTCTTTATCCATACAATGATTATAACAGAATTAATAATAAACAAAATAATAATTATGAAGAAAAATTTATATTTGAAAAATATATTTTTACAGCTTTTTGGGTGGGACAAGTGCATAAATTATAATTTGAATATGAAATGTTGTAGTAATGATAATTTTATTTAAACGTAAAATTTATTAATATAAAATAATAAAAAATATATAAAAAATGGATAGAAAAAACAATGAAGTTTTACCAAATGATTTTGATTGGAATTTATATTTAAAATTAAATAAAGACTTACCAAGAAACTATAATGAAAGTGATTGTGTAAGACATTACTTAAAATTTGGTAAAAATGAAAACAGGTTTTACAAAAATGTAATACTACCAGAAGATTTTAATTGGAAAACATATTTAATTTTAAACAAAGATTTACCTAGAAATTATGAAAAAAAAGATTGTATTTTACATTATTTAAAATTTGGAAAAAATGAGGAAAGACAATACAAGATTACGAATGATGATTGTAAAAATATAGATTTGTTTTGTTACGGAATTTCAATAGCTGAAATCAATGAAATAAATACAATAGAAAATATTTCAATTAATAATAATTTAAATAATAATACAAGTGTTTTTATTGATAGTAAAGATGACTGTTTTGATTGTTTAGATTGCGACTTTTTAATTAATACAAAATGTTTTAATAATTTTATAGATAATAGATTTTTGCAATATGATATTGATAACAATATTTTGGATACTTTAAAAAATTTTATATTAATTGTTGACTTTGAAAATGGTGGAGGAGGAACTACTTTTTTTTTAAATACAATTGTTTCAAAATATAAAAATTATCAAACGTTTGTCATAGCTAGAAATTATGATGGGTTATTGCATTTAAATATTAATGAAGAATATGCATTAATAGATAAATATGATTGCAACGAAAGTATAGTGTTTTTAAGTTTATACCAACCAAAAATTAATAAAATATTTATTAATCATACATCTAATCATTCGGATATTTTTTTAAATAAATTATTCAAATTGAATAAAGAAATAATAACAGTAACTCACGACTATTCTTTATTAACAAGTGTTGTTCAACCCTTTTATCATAAAATACAACAAAATATCGAAAAATATCCTTCTAAAATTAATTATAATTATTATGACATAATAATTAGTCAAAATGAGGTGAACCTTAACATTTTTAATAACATTAATTATATTGTTGAATTACCAGACTTTAAATATTCACATGAAATTGTAGATAATAAAAACAATTCGAAAATTATTATTGGAATTATTGGAAACATAAATAACATAAAAGGAAGAAAAATTTTTAAAAAAATCCTACACTATTTTAAAAATAATACAATAATTGAATTTGTAGTAATTGGATACACAGAAATTAAAAATTTTAATAATTATTATTATTATAACAGTATTAATGAATTTAATAACTTATTAACTAAATTGAAACCAAACGCTTTAATAGAACTTTCTTTATGGCCTGAAACATATTCATATTCTTTAACACTTGCAATGCTTACAAAATTACCAATTTTTTATTTAAAAAAAAAGTTTATATCAGTGATTGAAAACAGATTAAAAAAATATGATAAAGCTTTTTATTTTTCAACTTTAAATGAATTAGAAGAATTAGTAAATACTAAAAAACAAAATTTCTTTTACACAATAAAACCATATATTTACTATAACAAATTTTGGAATAATCTTTTTATTACAAATAATAAAATAATAAATATAACAAAAAAAAATAAAATTAAATTTAATATTAGTCCATACTTTATTTATTTTCCACAGTTTCATAGTTTTAAAGAAAACAATATTAATTTTTATGAGAATTATACAGACATTATAAATTTAAAAAAATACAACTTATCAACTACAAGTAAACTCGATGAACCCTTGTTGACATATCTTAGTGTTGATAAAATAGAGGAATATAACTTAGAAAACATAAAAATAATGCAAAAACAAATCAATTTATTAGAGTTATACGGATACGAAGGTTTCGCAGTATATTATTATTGGTTTTCACATAATAGTGTGACAAATCAACACATGATAATGGAAAAGATTGTTAATAATTTTTTTAATAACTCATTAAATTTAAAAAATAAAAAAATTTTTTTTATTTGGGCAAATGAAAACTGGACGGATAACGATGCCTTTGGAAACAATGATAATGATATGATTATTAAAAATAGTTATAATGAAACGTTTTTTTACAAAAATGCTGAAAATCTTTTACAATATTTTAAACATAATAACTATTTAAAAAAAGACAACAAACCTGTTTTTTTTATTTATCATAGTCATCTAATAACAAGAGAATTACTTGATACATTTTATAGTATATTAAATAACATGTGTATTAAAAATAATTTTTCAGGCGTTCATTTTGTGTTAAACTCATTTGTATATGAATTTGATAAATATCCTAATTTTTATATTAATTTCAACTATAAAAAAAAAGATGCACGATTTTATGATGAAGAGAAAAAACAATTATTTTTAGATTATAAAGAATACATGGATAGTTATAATGTTTCAAAAAATACAATACAAACAATCGTGTTTGATTTCAACAATAAACCAAGATTATTTGAACCAAACCGTTTAGATAAATCAACTGTTTGTATTAAAAATACAGAATTTAATAAAATTTTATTTGCAAAAAAAATAATAAATAATTATAAAAATAAAAAAAAAGATGATATTGAAAATATTTTATTGATAAACTCATTTAATGAGTGGGGTGAAAACATGTCACTAGAACCATGTGATAAATATGAATATTACTATCTAAATTTATTGCAACATTGTCTAGAAAGTGAATAATTCAGTCTCTATTAATAGTTTCAATAATTTCTACTATATCATCTGGAAATTTAATTAAAAAATCTTCGCGGCTATTATATCCATTTTTTTTTAAAAAAATATCCATATCCATGATCGCTTTATCATAATTTTTTACAGTATTACTTTTACTTTGTAGTTTATGTACAACATTAAATTTATAATAAATTGCTGTTTTGATTTTATAATGGGCCATTATATAGTCTACTCCCCACGTATTTGGATTTTCGATATCATTAATAGATAGAAATTTAATAAAATTTTCATAACTAAATAAAAAACAATAAATTTCGATTCGATTTGTTATACCTACTTTATTTCCAGAATATAAATTCATATATTCCCACGTTGAATACTCAACACGTGGGGAAATAAATTCAATGTTATATTGATTTTTAATTTTAATTAACTCGTGTATATTTATATTTTCTATTTCAATATCATCTAAGATAAATAAAATATAGTCGTAATTTGATAAATGAACATGGTAAGGATTATAATTCCATAACTCAATTAATTTTCCCGTTTTATAATTTATGTATATGTTATCTAAAAAAGGGTAGTCATCATTATTAATGAAACTTGCAATATCTATGTCATCGTAGCAGTTAATAAGTATATCAAAATTTTGATTAATATCTTTAAAAATATAATGTAAGTTGTTCTTTAAAATATTAATTTTAATTTCAAAATCTGGATTACCTAGTGCAGCTAAATAGTACAAAAATTTCATATAAATATATTTTAAAATAAATAAATATATTTATTGTATATTCGATACATAAACATTGTTTTGTTGAAAACATAACTGTGGATATATTACAAACCCGTTTAAATTTTTATTATCAATATTAATTTTGTATTGAAAGTCAATTGCGTGAACAATATTACAGTTATTTTTATAAATTTTTTCAGAATTTTTGTTATTAATTAAAAGTGCATGTGTTCCAGTGCATACATTATTTTCATCCACAGTGTATACATTGTCAATAATTTTTTCTTTGTGATTGTCTGTTATATTGCCTAAATATATTATATCCCATTCTACACATAAATCATTTAAATTAGTAATAACTTTTTCAATATCGTTGTGTAAAGTATCTTTAAAAATTACGTCATCTTCAAAAATAACTGTGTAGTCACTTGAATATGAGTTCATAATATTTTTAATAATAACATGATGAGATAAATAACATCCTATTTCACCTGACTTCCAAAATGCAATTTCTTTCATTTCTAAATTTTTATCATGATTTTTTAAAAAACATATAATATCCTCTTTTAAAATACTATTTTGTTTTGTATAATATCCCTTAAATAATGTTAGATTTCTATTTAATATTTTTTGCAGATTATTTATATTAGATAATCTCTCTTCATGTTCATCACAATGAATTAAAATATATGTAATATTCATTATACTATTTGTTTATTTAAATAATTGTTCAATCAACTCTATAATTTTAAAATTTTTATAAATTTTTTTATAAAATTCAAGTAGTTTTTCCTTATAACTATTATCCAATATATAAAAACAATCTCTGTGTAATGAAAATACATATATTTTATTATTATCCAATGTATTTTGTTTATATTCCCATGTATTAAAATAATTTGTTTCTGGATCTTGCGGACCTACCGTTATGATAGGTTGTAAGTCTAATTTATATTCATAATATAAATATTTATTTGAAAAAACCAAATATGCATAATATAAAAAGAATTCAGTAAATTTCATAGTTTCCATAAAAAAATCGCTAATTTTTTTATTCTCTTTTTCTTCTATATAACTGATTAAATTTACACATTCTTTGGTAATAAATAAAAACGGAGTAGTTGCTTGTAGTTTAAAATTTTCATTTAAGTTATCATTATTACTATTACTGTAAGGACACTTAACATTAAAATAATTTAAAGAACTATAATAATATTCAAGCATTTTTTCATTATGACAATTAAAATATAAATACGGAACATCATTATTAAAAAAATAATCTATAGTAATTTCATTTATAAAATGATTTTTACTATCCAACACAATATAATAGTCACATGAAATATGTTTTGAAATTTGTAATTTAATTAATTGTTGTGTAAACCAATTAGAATAGTCAAAGTCTAAACTTAAATCTTCTAAAAGAAACAATTTTACTTTTTCTATTAATTCTTTTGGGTAACAACATATAATTTCATTGTAAAATGTATCTTTAAATGTTTCATTTAAACTTTTATTATCGTTAAAAATAATTAAAATATTATTAACTATATTTGAATCAACAAAACTAAAAGAATAAGCTTGCAGTTTCAACAAGTTAATTTCTGTTTCATTATTATAAGTAATAGTAACAAAATCTATTTTTTTTGACATGACTTAATAAATATTTATACAAATATTACGTAATATAAACTTATTTATATTATTCATTTATATTAATTACTTTAAAAGTTGATAAAATATGACTTCATCAATAGTTAAAATAGTTAAAGCAGAATATGGCACAAGTAATAAATTTATAGATATAACATCAAAAATTAACCAGTTATTTCTTAAAGATAATAGTCTTATATTATTGAAAGGAACTAATCTAAATGATTTATTTACAGATCCATGTTTTTTTAATGAAAAAATAATTAAAATAGAAACTTTAGTTAACAATAATACTTTACTCATATGTGACTTTGAAAATGATAATATTCTTTTAAATAACATAATTATAGATGATAAAACAATGAGTAAACATGACATTTTTACTAGTTATAATAATAATTGTAAAATTGAATTCAGATTACTTTGTATAGAACATTTAAATTATATGCGTAATATTAATTTACCAATTTTTTGCACAAAAAGTATTTACGAAAGTGTTTTAATTGAATATAGAAGTTTACCTCATGTAGAATTTTTAATTCGTAATACTATTATTAAACTGGGTGAAAAATGGTGTCATACTGTTATTTGTGGTAATCTGAATTATGAATATATGGTTCGCATGTGTTCATTGATTTCAAAAAATATAAAAGTTATTAAAACTGATTATGATAATTTAAATCCATCCGATTATAGTAAATTTTTAGCAAGTTTAGATTTTTGGGACTTATTATGTGGAGAAAAAATATTGATTTATCAAGAAGATAGTATTATTTTCAAAAATAATATTTCTGAATTTTTAAAATGGGATTATATAGGTGCACCATGGCCTAAAATAAACAATGACAATAACAGTTGTGTGGGTAACGGTGGATTAAGTTTACGAACTAAAAGTGTAATGATTGAAATAATTAAAAATATCAGTATAGAAAAAACACTAGTAAATAGTTCTACAAATGAATACACAAAACTAACTCACTCTACCGTAATACCTGAAGATGTATATTTTAGTAAAAATATGGAAGACTTAAGCATAGGTTTACTAGCTGATAGGGAAAGTGCTTATAATTTTTCGACGGAAACTATTGTAAATAGAGAGAGTTTTGGGGGACACAATTTTTGGTTAAATGACTATAACTGGAAAGACCGAATTATAAAAAAAAACATAATACAATTTAAACCAAATTTTGATTTATCCAAAATAGAACATAGAGGAGGATGGAAAAGTATTTTACAAAGTTTAAATAAAAATTACTTTTATAATGACAACTCAACATATGATTTTTTTGATATTATAGAATTCAAATTTATGTGGAATGAAAATAAAAATTTTGTATGTAAAAATAAATGGGCTGGGTTAATACATTGTACTCCAAAAACTCCAGAATTTTTAAATATGTCCAACATTCAAAATTTATTTCATAATAAATATTTTATTGAATCATTAAAAAATTGCAAATTTATTGTTACATTTAATAGCTATATTACAAATTATTTAAATGATACTTTTGTTGATTTAAAAATAAATGTACCTTTGTATACATTAAAACATCCAGTAGACACAGAAAATATAATATTATTTAATTATAGTAAATTTATTGCTAATAAAAATAAAAAAATAATACAAATAGGTCAACAACTTCGCAAAATGTCTAGTATTTATTTGCTCGATATAGTAAATTTTAAAAAACTATGGCTAACAGGTACAAAAAATTTTAATAAATGTAAAGAACTTTTAAAAAATGAGATTTTTTTTTTAAATATTGATGAAACTAAATTCAAAGGTTCCGTGTCATTATATTATACAGAGACTTTTCACGAATATGATGAATTATTATCAAAAAATATAGTTTTTATTGATTTATTTGATGCAGCTGCAAATAATACTATTTTAGAATGTATAATACGAAACACGCCTTTATTAGTAAACAGAATATCACCTATTTTTGAATATTTACCAAAAGATTATCCTCTTTATTTTAATGACTTGGATGAAATACCTAACTTATTAACAAATAAAAATATATTAGCTGCGCATAATTATTTAACTAAAATGAATAAAACTGAATTTTCTATTGATTTTTTTTGTAAAAAGATGATGGAAATCACATATTCAAATTTTAGTAGTTAGTTATTTGTTATTATGTTTACTGATAACAAATAATTCAATATTATCATGATGATAACGTTAACAAGTGTTTATCTTCTTCATTCAAATTACAAAAAAAATGTAACTTTGCTGTAAGGTCTTTAATAAAGTAATCTAATGTAAAACGTGTTTTATCTATTTTTTTTAAGTAATTATGTGTATTTAATATATTTTCATCATTAAAAATAAAATATTTTATATCATCCAATGAATCATAAAAGAGTGGATAAGTTTCTCCTATTAATGCTATATATTCTTGATGTCTGTTTAATAAAATAGGTGTATTACTAACTAAACATTCTAAAAATGTGTTATTAATAGTTGTCAAATAAACATCCAAAAATACTAAGTTACTTTCAAATATTTTGTGATAGTTAAAATCATCTAATTTTTCAAATTTAACTACAGAATTAATTTCTTCTTCATTAATTATTATATTATCCCTATTAGTGTAAAAAGATAATTCATCTTGTGTTCTTTTTGTAAAAGGAAGAATTGCTTTACTAAATTTAGTATCACATTTTAATTTAAAAATTGAGTATTGTTTTCTTAACCAATTACCTATACTAAAAATAGTTTTATTTGAATTGTTCTTATATTTTTCAAAATTAAATGAAAAGTTTAATTTATTAATAGGATGATACAAATTAATAACATGAATTTCATAACCAGTTTTTTTTAATAATTCTTTAATTGGGTTTATTTGTGTTTTACTCATCACAAACAATATTTTACAAAATTTTAATGATTCAATAAATACATTTAATTCAAATAAACTTGTATTATCATACCATGGTGTATAATCTTCCCATTTATAAGGATTATGAATAACACCATACCACGTTTCTTGTATTGGAATATCTACTTTGTTAAAATACAATTCACAAAAAGTTATAAATACTCCTTCAAAATTTATATTTTTTATTTCATTTTCAACAATTTTCCAATTATTATGTTCATTAATATTTGCTTCAATAATTTTCATAGTCTGTTTTATAATTAATAAATACTAATTATTATTATAAAATAAAAAAAAAATTATATTCTTCCAAAATCATCTTCATATCTTATTATATCATCTTCACCTAAATAATCACCAATTTGTGTTTCAGTAAATTCTAACAAGTCTTCACCTATATTTTCTATTCTATGTAAAGCGTTTATAGGTATGTATACACTTTCATCTTTATTTCGTATTATAATATTATCATTTACTTGAACCTTAGCAGTACCCTTTACTATAACCCAATGCTCGCTCCTATGATTATGAGATTGCAATGAAAGTCTTTTTCCAGGATATACGGAAATTCTTTTTACTTTAAAACCGTTATTGTCATTACCTTCAACATTTTTATAATATCCCCACTGTCTAAATACTGTTTTATGTAAAACACATTCTTCTCGCTTTAAACATTTCAATTTTTCCACAATTTGTTTAACATCTTGAGATTTTGTATTATCACAAATTAAAAGTGCATCATCTGTGTTTACAATTAATAAATTTTGTAGTCCTATTACTGCTGTTAAAGAAATTTCATTATCAATATAACAGTTATTTGTATTTATGGTCATTACATCTCCTTTAATAACATTATTTTCATCATTTTTTTCTAACTCTTCGTACAAAGCCATGTAAGAACCAATGTCATTCCAATTTGAATTATACAATACAGTTTTTTTGCCGATTTGTATAGCATCTTCATTACATAATTTTTCCATTATAGCATAGTCAATAGATATAGCGTTACAACTTATAAATGGAAATTCTGGTAATAATGTATTGCAACTATTTAAGTCTGTATTTCTCAGTGTTTCAAGACAAACATCATAAATACCACCAGCATATTTTTGAAAACATGATAACATATTTTTATTTTTAAAAGCAAAAATTCCTGCGTTCCATAAATAACTACCTTCTTCAAAATATTTTTGAGCAACTTCATATACTGGTTTTTCAACAAATTGAATAGTATTATTATTTTCGTCGACTTTAATATAACCATAACCAGTTTCAACTCTAGACGGTTTGATACCAAAAGTTACTATCGAGTTTTCTAAATATTCAAATGACTGAATACAGCAATTTGAAAAAGCATTATCATCAAAAACATGATCGCATGGCATTACAATTGTATTATCTTCTGCGTCTCCCAGTAACGCTGCAATACAAATTGCTGGCCCAGAATCACGACCTTTTGGTTCACTTACTATTTGATAGTTAATATCTATGTTTAACTCATTTAATTGTTTTTCAATAATATGCGAATGGTCTTTATTACAAATAATGATTAATTTATTACTAGTTAGTACATTAGTTACACTGTATATTTTATTTACTAAATTTTTAATTCTTAAAACTGTATTTTGAAACATGGTATTTTTATTTATTAACTTTAACAATTGTTTCGGTAGTTTTTCTCTTGATTTAGGCCATAGTCTACTTCCTGAGCCGCCACATAAAATAATGAAATTTGTCATATTATAACAGGTAAATATTAAAAAATAATAAAAATATTAAAAATAATATATTATATTATTTTTATAATAATAAGTATAACTTAAAATGTTTTTAAAAGAAGAAAAAATTCATAACTTTGATTGGGAACTATATTTGATAAATTATCCTGACTTGAAAAGTAATTTTGATAATAAAGACAAAGCGTGGTGGCATTATATTAATGTTGGTAAAAAACAAGAGTTTATTTATTTTGATATCAACAAACGACATGAATATTATGATGGATATAATAACTTTGACTGGGAACTGTATTTGATAAATTATCCCGATTTAAAAAGTCATTTTGATAATAAACACAAAGCATGGTGGCATTACATTAACATTGGTAAAAAACAAGAGTTTATTTATTTTGACATTAATAAACACGATGAATATTACAATAGTTTTAATAACTTTGACTGGGAATTATATTTGATAAATTATCCAGATTTAAAAAGTCATTTTGATAATAAACACAAAGCGTGGTGGCATTATATTAATGTTGGTAAAAAACAAGAGTTTATTTATTTTGATATCAACAAACGACATGAATATTATGACGGATATAATAACTTTGACTGGGAATTATATTTGATAAACTATCCAGATTTAAAAAGTCATTTTGATAATAAAGACAAAGTATGGTGGCATTATATTAATATTGGTAAAAAACAAGAGTTTACTTATTTTGATATTCAAAATAAAATTAATGAAACTTGGTTTAAAAATAAAAATTTGTTTTATTATGTAGGTACAACATGCTATCAAGATTTTAATACAGGAATTCAAAGAGTTACTAGGAATTTATCAACTATGATAGGAAATTATTTTAAGGAATATAATTTTTTTTTAGTCATTTATGACAATGATAAAGATGAATTGCGATTATTAAATGAAACTGAGTTAAATTTATTTTGTAAATACAATGGTTATAATCATAATGAAAAACCCGAACTTTTCGAAAAAGTAAGAGATAAGGGAGAGAACATAATGCTTTTTATACCAGAAATGTTACATGTCAGTCAAAATGATATTCTAAAAAAGATTGTTGATTTATCAAAATTTTACAACTATAGAACAGCTTATATTTACCATGATGACACTATTTATAATAATGTTGAGCTACCTGAATATTTTAGGCATAAAATTTTTAATACTTATATGCAGATAATAAGTAAAATAGATATAATTATTCCTAATTCCAATTATAGCAAGTCTACTTATTTATTTCATAAAGAAAGATTACAGCTAACTACTAATCAAGAAATAAAAGCTATAAATTTGGCAGGTGAATTATTAAATTGTAAAAGAACTATAAATAAAACAGTTTTTCATAACTATATATTTGCAAATATTAGTACTACAAAAAGAAAAAATGTGGAAAATTTAATTCAAGCTTTTAATTTATTAAATAATGATTTTTCTAACGTAAGATTGATTATTTGTGGTGTTGTTTATGAAAAAAATAATTACTATAATAGTTTTAAGAATGAGTTAACAAAAAATATTATTTTTGAAGAAGATAAAACAGATGAAGAAATTAGTGAATTGTATAAAAATGCATTATTTAGTGTATATCCATCCATAGAAGAAGGTTTTGGTTTACCAATTTATGAAAGTCTGTGGAATTGTACACCTGTAATATGTCACAATGCTACAAGTACATATGAAATTGCAACCGAAATAAATTTAGAATGTGTTGCATCAGTAGATTGTTTAAACTCGAACACTCTTTATTTACAAATGAAAAAATGGATGAATATTGATTTTTTAAAAAAAGTTAGCTCAGAAATAAAAAATATTCGAATAAAGACATGGTATGAATATACAGATGAAATAATTAATAGTTTAAATAAAAAAGAAGAAAAAATAGTAGATAAAATACCAACTATTTATTACTATGTGCATCATACTTCATCTTCTAATATTCGTACAGGAATACAAAATTATACTATTTATTTGGCAAAACAATTTGTTAAAAAAAATGTACAAGTAATCTTTGTAAAATGGGATGAAAAGATAAATGCATTGGTTCCTTGTAGTCATTTAGAAATTAGTCATTTATTTAACTACAACGAAACAGACGACATAATGGAAGAAATAAATTATGGTACTAATATTTGTAAAGCTATACATTTAACAAATACAGAAATTAATAACAGTATTTTTTTTAATCCAGAATATACATCCCCTGAATTTGCCTGTAATATTAAAAGTTATTTATTACAACATTCAATTATATCCATTCATGTTTTACATGACATTATACCCTTAGTTTTGGATTGTTATTCTAGTGAAAAGGAAAGGTTTAGAAGTTATTTTTTAAATAATATTTTATCTTCTGATAAAATTATAACTGTTTCTAATTTTTCAAAAATAGAATTTTATGACTATTGTAAAAAAAATATCTCTTATTTAAAAAATGATTTACCTGTTGTAAAAAGTATTTTATTACCTTATCAATACAGAAATAAAAAAAGAGATATAAATACAGAAATTAATAACAAGACCCAAAAAAAAAAAGTTTCTATATTACTTCCTGGTAGTATTGAAGATAGAAAGCAACAGCTTTTATTTATAAAACTATTCAATAAATTTATAACATTAAACCCAAACATAGATGTAGAATTAATTACTTTTGGACACATATATATAAAAGTTAATGATGAATTTGATGAAGAGATTAAAAAATCAAATAATAAAATAAAATATTTAGGAGTTATTGACAATGATAAGCTTTTTGAGTTGTATAAAAAAGCTACTTTTTCTTGTTATATATCGTACTATGAAGGATTTGGTTTACCCATTTCTGAATCTTTATGGCACGGTACTCCTGTTTTAACATCAAATTTTGGTTCTATGTATGAAGTTGCAAAAAAAGGTGGTTGTTACTGTGTTGATAGTAGAAATGAAAATGAAATTTATGAAGCATTAGAAAAACTAATTATAAGTCCTGACTTATTAGACAAATTGAAAAAAGAGATCGAATGTGCAAACTTTACTACTTGGGAAACTTATGCTGATGAAGTTTATAATGAAATTTTGAATATTTAAAAAAAATTTTGTAAACAATTTCGTAATTTATTTAATACTATAATAATAGTATTATTATTATAGATTATAATGAATTCTATAGAAGAATTTAATAATAGTAAAGATAAAAATTTTATTAATAACTTTAGAATCAAATATTATTTAGGTAATGTTGACAAAGAAATAGTTGTTTCAAGGAAAAAACATGTTTTATTCGACGATGAAATATTATTGAACGAAGAAAATAGTAAAAATAGAGAAATTATGCAAATAAACTTAAAAAAATTTTATGATAAGTACGTACTTTTAAATAAAAATTTAAACTCACGTTACATAGAATATTCATGTTATTTTAAAGATCTTTATAACTATTTAAAAATTTATAATGAAGAAACTGGTGAGAAAAACATAGAATGTTTATTTTATTTTGGAGATAGCGTAAGATTTAAAGATATACCCTGTTTTATTAAAGCAAAAACAATAAATAGTAAGGACTATAGTGTTTTATTAAATTTAAACACAGAAAGACATATAGGAATGTTAAATGACATACCTAAATTAGATATTCCGTTTAATAAAAAAATAAATAGTGTACTTTGGAGAGGAACAGACACTGCGTATAATGATAATGACAAGAGAAGTGAAATCATTTTAAAGTACCAACACTGTAAAAACACAAATATTGATATAAAATTTACAAAATTTGTAAATAAAAGAGATTTATCAAAATATAAAATTGCAAAAAAAATGTCTATTGATGAAATGTTAAAATATAAATTTTTACTTTCTTTAGAAGGAAATGACGTAGCAACTAATTTAAAATGGATACTATTGTCAAATTCCGTAGTTTTAATGTCAAAACCAACTAAGTGTAGCTGGTTTATGGAAGATATGTTAATTCCATTTACACATTATGTACCTTTAAATGATGATTGTAGTAACATAGAAGAAATGTACAATTGGTGTATGGATAATTTAGACAAATGCAAAGTAATTTCACAAAACGCAACTAACTATATGAAAATATTTTTAAATAACGATAATGAAAAATACATTATAAATAAAGTATTAAAAGAATATTTTGATAAGATCAAATTTGTTGACTAAAAATAAGAGCGTAAATTTATTCCATAAATAAATAAATAATAATTATATAAAGATAATAAATATGAAAAACATAATTACAATTTTTGTAGAAAATACAATAAATTTAGAGTTATTGTTGAAGTATCTAAAAAAGTCTATGGAGTTAAAACAAATAGATGAAGTACACTTTTGGAATTATACTAAAACAAATAATGATGAAAAATATATTAAGAAATTGAGTAATATTTCTAGAACATCGAGTAATGTGTCAACAGACTATACGCAAATATTTACACCTATCAAAGATGGTGAGTTTTCTTTGCTAATAAATGCTAGTAATGATATTCATATTAAAATTAAAGATAATACACTAAATGTTTGTTATGAAATAGTATTAGGTGGTTGGAATAATACAAAATCAGTAATTAGAAAAAACGATGTAGAAATTTGTAGTTTACTAAAAAAAAATTTAGTAGTCAATACTGAAACAAAAATTACTGTTTCTCTAAAAAATAATTTTTTAGGAATTTATAAAAATGGTAATATTATTTTTAATTATGAGTTAGATGAAGTATTTAAAATTGATGAAATTTACTTTAAAACTGGATATGGTAGCGTAGGAAATATTAGTTATGAAACTATACAAAATAAAGGATTTTATTTAATGGATGTGTGTGATAAAAATAAAAATCACTATTATTGCGACTATTACAAAAATATTAAATTTATGAATGATACAATAATAAAATGTGAGGACATGATCAGTTATATTGATTTGCAAAAACTACCAAAATTTATAGAATTTATAAAAAATAATGATTTTTGTGAATTAGTTTTAGCAAATATAATAAATAATAATACTTGTTCTTTATATCAACAAAATAATTATAACTTAATACCTAAATCCTTAGTTAACTTTGATATTCAAAATAATGGTACCCTTTCAAACAACAATGATGAAAAAATACATACTTTTTTTATTGAAAACTACAATAATTTTATAGATTTTGAATATGAGAATGATAATGAAGTTATTCAAATAGAAACAAACGATCATTGTAATTTTAATTTTATCGGATACAAAGGCAATATTTTTTACAAATTTGTCAACGATTATGATAGTAGCAGTTTAGATATATTTTTAAAAAATAAAAAATTTAAACTTGTAATGTACAGTGACTTTTGTGTATCTTATTTATCAAAAAAATACTCACTTAATGAATTTAATATATACAAATTAATTTACAACTATAATCAATTTTATAATAACTTGTATAAAGAAGAAGTTAAAAATACAAATATTGTCGTTTCAAGATACAACAAAAATGTTGATTTTACATATAAAATAAATAACGGTTCAAATATAAATATTTTAATATATGACAAAGAAAAACCAGATAATCCATATAATGTTCCTGTAAATAAAGGTAATGAGGCGTCTGTTTATCTGAAATACATAATAGATTTTTATGATAATCTAAGTGAATATACTTTTTTTATTCACGATGAAGAATTTTCGTGGCATCATTCTGGTAGTATAGTTGATAAGTATAATGAAGCAGTTGCGAGTAAACGAAAGTATTACAACATAAATGACAAAAATTTTTGGAATGTTCACAATCATATACCTGCTCATACGCACAAACTTTTATTAGAATGGTATGCTGAATATATTGAAGAATATATTCCAATCAGTAAAGTACCTAATAATAAAGACTTTACATTTGGTTTTCATGGTTCTGCTCAATTTTTAGTACATAGACACTTGATAACTAGTTTGCCAAAGGAATTTTATGAAAAATTATATAACTGGATTTTAACAACAGATTTACCAAACTGGACAAATGGTAGATTTTTAGAATGGACTTGGCATGTTTTTTGGCGCATTAATCCTTATATTAGTAAAAATTAAAATTGGTGTTATTCAATAACACCAACATTTAATTCTTTTTTAATTTTATGATAAATATTATTATAAAATTGATTGTAATTTTCGTTTTTTTTAAACTCAATACCTATTAATTTTGAATAAGTCTTGTCATATAAAATACTTTGACTATCATTTTCATTTAATAGAGTAATATTTTTTTTACGCCATTCACTTAAAGCCTTTGATATTTTTAACTGTATAATATTTAAAAATCTTATAATTTTCTCTCTTGGTGCAACTATCCAACCATAATTTTGAACACTATTATTATCACTATATGTTGAATTCAATGTGTAAATATAAATAGTATTTACCTTTTCTACAAAAGACACAAAAGGTAATGTTTCAGCTGTTTCTATATTTTCATTAAATGTTCTAGAAAGTATATTATTCAATGTTTCCTTAAAACTATTATTAAAAAGGTATTCTATATCACTTTGTTCGACGTTTATAATTTCACAAATATTATCAAAAAGTAATGATGGTTTAATAACATTATTGTTTAAATAATCAATAATTTTAATTTTATTTATTTTTTTACTCACATATTTATTTAAATGATCTACTTTACTTTCTAGTTTATTACATTTTAATACCAAATCTACTATGATTTGATACATTTGTTTTTGTGATGGTAATATATTATCATCTTCATTGCTTGGTTTAGATTTTAGTTTGTTAGTTACTTCACATAAAATAAAATGTTTATCTAATGTTGTTTTAGATTTATAACTTTTACCACAATAAGTACAACATAATACAGACTGTTTTATTTTATTTTTATTTATAACTTCATTTACATTTGGTTTTTTAAAATGTTTATCATTATTCATTGTTATATTATTTATAATTTTACTTCTTTCATAAAAAAATAATATTTTATTCAATTTTATTCAATTTTATTAAATAGTAATGTTTGTAAATATAATACTATATTATATAAATAATGTTGTTAGGTAGAACTGGGTTAATATTTAATGGAAGCACCTATAGACCTTTCGCTGTTGAACCATATGGATATCGTTGCAGAGGATGTAATATTGGACTAAATGGTAATACTCCTGCTGATCAATATCAAAAACAGAAACTAATACAAAATACAGTACGTGTTTATGCATCTTTGTATTCAATGAATTTGGGTTCATTAAGTTCATATGTAGCAAAACCAAAAAATGTTTATAATGTGGGTTGGAACCAACAAAGTGATCGAGCATATCCAAGTGTTCAAAAAGGTATTATAAAAACTGGATTTTACAATTCTTTAAACGGAAAACACCAATCTTACACATCTAGTCGTCCAGGAACACAGACACCTGGCGGAATTGGTTGTGATATTAAACATAATTCTTATGACAGATATTTGAACAAATTAAAAGGTAAAAAAATATTGCGTCGTGGTATTATACCACCTACATTTGGTTTACCATACATACCATTCAATAGAGCATTTCCTGTTTACGGAGGTAAACAATTTAAAACTGCTATTGTTGCTGACTGTAATTGTCCTTTGGGTCAAAATATTGTTACAAGTGACGCTAAAATATACAACAATCCTTTTTTCCAAGACATAAATGATGTTGTTTTTAAATATACAGTTGGAATGTTTGTTGATGCATATAAAGACAACGAAACAGCTACTTATTACAAAGCAGAAATCATTGAAGAATTAGAAAATAATATGTTTGTTATAAAATTTGCTGATGGAGCCATTAAAACTGTAAGTGTTTATGAAATGAAATTATATTATCCGTGTAATTGTGATGGAATAGTAACAAACACATCATTAGATGCATTGTCAAATGGTTTAGATAATGTTTGTTTACTTACTAACTATAGCACAATTAAAAATTTGTTAAATTAATCCTATTGAAATTGTAAAAATTATTCAAATAAAATATTTGAATTATATATAAGATGCCTGCACCATCCAGAAAAATAAATATGAATCTAAACATTGGTTCACAAATGAATAGTGTGAACCAATCAATTTTTGCAAGTTTAGTAAAAACTCAGAATGAGCAACAAAGAAAAGCTCCATCTGCATTAACAAGCCCTATGATTAGTCGTATACACAATATAAGACCAGGGTGTGGATCTTGTGGTAAATAAATAACTTACAATAACCAAGTTTATAATAATAAAATATCAATATACTTTAATTATTATAATGTCAAGTTTAATTTTTGTAAACAATAATGCAGCTTATTTTAGCAATGTTAAGTCATATCCATCTACAAGTTTACATAAAAGTAATAACTTTATTACCCTTGGAGACACTGCAATTTTACCATACAACGTACAATACAATAATTGCAAAAATACTTTGTGTTATACACACAGCAAAGGTACTTTTATATACAAACCTCATAGTGCATATGGTATGGTCGGTAGAACATCCGCAGGATATTTATTTCAAAGAAAACGTCTTTGAATAGTTTAAAATTGAATAAAGTTTTCCCAATCAGCGCTTATTATTAGTAAAAATCCAAATAGATATAATAAAATTCTCGCTTCATGATCAATAGTCAAATGTTTTTTTCGGTTCGGATTAAATAAAATAATAAGTAACAATGCAATAGAAATGGTAAATATAAACTCTACTTTATATTTAAATTTATCAATTTTTTCTAGTGAAATTTTATAATTTTTATTATTTGGATATTTTTTTACTAAATGTTTAATGTAAAATGAGTATATTAGTAAAAGTAAAAAAATTACTTTTATCATAATTACTAATATCACATAACTTCTTAGTAAGGAAAATTTTATCATTATTTAACACTTAAAATATGTATATATATTATTATGTTTATTGCAAAAAATTAAATTTATGTAAAGTTAAGTATTTTGTAAAAGCAAAATTAATTTTTTATCTTAATGTATACTATAATGGTGTGTCCTCAAATAATAACGTATATTTTAATATGTTTTATCGTGTTTATAATGTATCCAAAATATAGTTTAACACCTCTTAATATGGTAGGTAATGTATTTTATATTGTTTTATTGTATTATTTATGTAAAAAAGGTTATAAACTCGTAGCATGGGGATTTGTAATAATCCCAGCTGTTTTTGGAATTTTAAATAGAAAAGAATTTGATAAAATTGCACGTTCTTATAATTAATTTACAAGTAAATATAAATATTATAAATGATATGTTGTTTTGAATTCTTCTAATGACAACACTTGAATTCCTAACTTGTTTGCTTCTACTATTTTTGAACTATCGTCGTTTTTATTTTTTGCTACTACTATAGAAGTATTTTTACTAACGTTACTGCTTACTTTTGCACCCATTAGTTTTAAATTTTTCTCTAACATATCATCTCTAAATCCAGTCATTACAATTGTTTTTCCGTATAAAGGGTTATTAATATCTATTTCCTCTTTTTTATTGCCATTTTTGTTTATTTTTTCAAATTCAATTAATTTATTAAATAAATCTGTTTCCATTAAGAAATCTTCAAAGTCATCAGTTTTTGCAACAAAGGATTCGGCAGTTTTTAATGCCATTCCTTTTATTTCAGAAATTTTCTTTATTTTTTCTTGTGTACTTATTTGAGGATTAAATACATAAGGATAAGCATCCATAATTAATTCGATTTTCTTATCGCTAAATCCTCTTCCAAAAATATTAGTAGCAGCCATGATAGTAACCAAAGAAGCTTCTGCTAATTTTGCTTTAATACCATCATGAATTTTTTTAGCTGACTTTTCTTGAAATCCTTCGACGCTTTTTAAATCTTCTACACTCATATGTATTATCTTGCCAACACTGTCATATCCTGCTTTAATAATTCTGCTGACGTTTCCACTACTTAATCCTTCGACACCAATTCCTCTGAAAAATCCAGTAATATTTTTCTCTTTAACAGTTTCATCACCTTTTATATCTTCAAGCATAATATCGATATGTGTATCATTCCATTTATAAGGAACATTTGGCATTTTTGGCTCTTCTGCTCCTATTACAACTTTTCTAATGTAAGGTATAACGTCACCGCTACGAATAATTTCTATCACAGCTCCAATTCCAATTTTGTTCTCTTTGATAAAAGCACCATTAAAACCTGTCGCATATTCTATCGTAACTCCACCTAATTTAACTGGTTCAATTTGGACACGTGGTTTTAAATAACCATCTTTACTTGGAGACCATATTACGTCAACAACTTTACTTTCTGCAACCTGGTCTGATAATACCATTTTAAAAGCAAACGCGTGTTCGGGATTTCCTGATTTTCTGGGATATATTTTATCATCTACAACAATCACTCCGTCTATTTCATAAACATAATTTTTACGCCATTCAATTAAGGTTTGTGATAAATATTCATTTGTTAATTCTTGTGAGTTAATGGTGTCGTACATTACAACATTTACATCTAGTTTTTTCAAAAAGTCAAATTGTTCAGACTGTTTCATAGTAGGAACAATGACTTCATATGCCAGAAAATCAACATCTTTTATTTTTACATCAATTGTTTTTTGATTGACTATACCTGAAACCAAGTTTCTAGGATTAGCAAAATCTTTTTTGTATTTATTTTCAAATACCATTTTAGGAATAACAAATTCACCTCTAATTACAAACCCCTTTTCACCATTTTTTTTAGAAGGCAAACGTAAGTAAGGAATAAAATGGCTCACATCTTGACCTATTTTACCATCACCACGAGTGTATAATTTTGGCTCTTCACCTTCAGTTGTATACAAACCGCTTACACCATCCAATTTACAAGACAAAACATAGGGTCCATTGAACTTGGCTTTCCAGTTTTCAAGAGCTTTTGTATCTGGTTTTATTTTATCCATAGACCACATTTCATAAGGCAATGTAGCTTTATTTCTTCCAGCAGGAATAGGTGCCCCAATTAATGTAATGACTTTATTATCTGGAAATTTTTTCTTAATAAAATCTTCTAAAATATCAAATTGATTATCAGTTATAATAGGTTTTTGATTTCTATAAAGTTCATTTGCCATGACTACCATATCCGATAAAACATTTTCAGATAAATCTTTTAAAATAGAAATTCCATTTTTTTTGAAGTCTTGTAATAATTCGAATGTTTCAGAATTTTTAATTTTATCATTCTTATCTTCGGACGATTCTTCAATGACCAAATTGACTTTTTGTTTTTGAAGTTTTTTTGAAGTACGAACCTTGGGTTTTAAACCTGTAGTAGTCTTTTTTAATGTTTTTGGTGAAGGTAGTTTTTTTTCTTCAACAACTGGTAAAGTAATAGTAGTTGCATTATCAGGAAGACTATTTTTTACTATAACGGCTCGTCCATCGGTTCTCTCTACAGGACTTTTGTATACCAAATTTAAATAGTCAAATATATCACGTTCATCTTTAAAAACAGCATCTACTTTTTCACCCTTCTTTTTACCTTCCATTTTGTATAATCCATGCTCATTCATTGTTAATCCTTTTTGTAGTGCTTCATGACGTATTACAGTATTGAATATTTTTGAGCCAGTAAAATACAATATGGAAAACGGAAATTCTTCAGGACTTGTGTATAAGAAGTCAACGCGTCGTGCGATGTTAGATAAAGGGATCATTGCAATAACCAAACATTTTGTTGGTCCTCTTGAGAGAACGTTTAAGATGATGTTTTCTTTTATCAATTCATCAATAAAGTTTATGAAAACCTTTGGTGATTTTGATGTAATAATGACATCAATGTCACCAGAAGTTTGTGCACCGCGACGATAACTGCCTACGATTTCCATACGAGAGTCTTCTTCGGCTATTTTTTTAAAATCTTTTTCAAATATTTTTTTATATTCTTCAATTTCAGAACGAGGAATTCGTTGTAAAATATCTTCATAATATTTCAACCCAACTTTTTGTACATCATTTAAGAGTTCGTTTTGTTTTTCTCTAAGTTGTTCTATAGTAGTAATTCCTTTGTCAACTAATTCTTTGGCTTTTTTAGGACCAACACCATAAATTTCACCTAAAATATTGACTGGATTATTTTTCTCTCTTTCTATTATTTTTAATGTTCCTGTATTGACATATTCATGTAATTTTTCTAAAATGGTTGCTCCTATTGCTGGTTTTCCTTTCAACTGGTCGACACTCGTAATGTCATCGGGATAAGCCATAATAGTTTCTTGGGCTTTTTGATAAGCTCGCGCTCTAAAAGCTTCGCCTTTTTTTAACATAATATTTGATAGTTGATCCATTAGATCAATGAATTGCTCATTATAACGTTTTTCGCCACCTTGTTGCATTTTAATATGATTAGTTTTGTTTGTTTTACGTATTTTACGAAAAAAAATATCATTTTTATTTTTGTCAACCTTTAAGAAAGGTTGAGCCAAAACAACCTTTTCTACCTTTGGAAAAGGTTGAGCCAAAACAACCTTTGGAAAAGGTAATGCCAAAGTTTTGTACCACTTTTTCGAAAAGTGGTGTTGTGCCAAACCAATATTTCGTTTTTTTAAGGTAAAGTTTTTTGATCTACCTTTTCCAAAGGTAGAAAAGGTTGATTTGGCTCTACCTTTTTTAAAGGTAGATTTTTTAAAGGTAGAAAAAGTAGATTTTTTATTTAATGTTCTCATATAAAAGATAATCACATTAAAAAAGTTGAAAACAACTTTTAACTTTTATTAATTAAAATTACAAATCATAAAAATTTTATACCATAATAAAGTCACCTTTTATTCTATACAAATCGTATCCTAACTTATAGTTAATCATTTCTAAATTTCTCACGTAATTCATGTCAATTTCATGAGTATTTTTTTTTGGTTCTTCTATTGTCTGATAAAGCATAACCTCATAATTTTCATTGCAGTTAAATTCTTCAAGTAATTCGCGTTCAAATTTATCTTCAGTTTCTTGATCTAATTTTAGTTCATTTTTCTCTTCTTCGAAAATAGTTGAAAAGTCATGTAGATTTATTCTCTCTTTACGTTCTCCAGGAATGTGTTTTTTACCTTTATTTTCAAAACAAACCCAAAACCATGGATCATTATAGACAATCCTGGCTTCTTTGTCAGGATTTTTTACTCGTTCTTGAAAGTTTCTTGTAATAATACTGTCATACCAACAGTCAAAATGTACAAATGCTGTGTTGTAGATCTTTCCATTTTTATCCATTTTTTCGACAAAGTCAATTTCTTTTACCTTTCCTATTCCTTGATCTTCGAATGTATCCATAATAGTTTTTTTTGTAACATTAGCAAATATGTGTGGAATGTAAAGGCTTAGTGATTGGTTCATTGTTCAAAGTTAGTTTGTTGTTCAAGTTAATAAGATGGATTATAAATATGATTGTATAAGCATTTCAATTTTTTTTTATTTCCACACAAAATGTCAATAACTAAAAATTTTTACACTTTCTCATTTTATACCTTTGAAGATTTGAAATCTTCGCTGGTGTAAATGCCGCCTGTTTAATTTATTATAGTTAAAACAAATTAAATATTTATCTTTAATAATTGTAATAAATCGAAATGAATTATATTTCTATGATTGTTTACTGTATTATTTTATCACCACTTTCAGCAAACCAAGTTAAGCCAAAGTTGTGTATTAACTGTAAGTTTTACAATAAAGAAAACTTTTTAACTAGTAGTGAATTTGGAAAATGCTCAATGTTTCCCAGAGAGAAAGAAAATGACTATTTTTTGGTGAATGGAAATTATAATAATAATATAGATTACCATTATTGTTCTACATCAAGAAAATATGATTACATGTGTGGAAAAGAAGGAAAATTTTATGAAAAAAAATAAATATTTTTAAATGTTACACGTAAATAACCACACAAAATAAAAAAAATGAAATACTTATTTTCTAATACTAGGATTAACAATAACAATAACTATAACAAACTCGAAACAACTATAACAAGCTCTAACTAACTAATTGAACGCAATATTTTAAGTCAAATAAAATGTGTGAAATTACCGAATGCCCAATTTGTATGGACACAATTGATGTTTCCAAGAATTGTGTTACAACTGAATGTGGTCATAAGTTTCACACAAGCTGTTTGATGAGAAATGTATCGTTTAATGGTTTTGAATGTCCATATTGTCGTACTGCAATGGCTGAAGATGGTAACGAAGATATCGATGACGAAGAATATGATGATGATGAATATGTTGATGACAATGATGACAATTTACCAATTTTAAGACGATTATCATCAATTGTGAGTAATGATGAATTGGAAGAAGGTGAAGAAACCGAGGAAGACACATTAAGATGGATAATTGACGAAGATGCTGATGAAATAGATGAGAATTATCCTTTGTCAGAGGAAGACCCAATCCCTTCTTTTGATCTAATTCTCAGAACTCTTATAGAAAAAAATGTGAGCTATGAAGATTTAGTTAAATGTACTTTGTTTGGACATCTTGCATTTAGTTTTACTGAACATAACCCTGAAATTAACAGACTTTATGAATTAATTAATAATGAAATTTATGTTACCATTATTAATTACAAGCCAGAACAAGAAGAAGTGTCAAAATACAACTTTTACTTTTTGGAAGAAGAATATAAACAAAGAGAACATTTCAAATTGATAGAAAATAGTATAGAACAATTATTCGTTTGATTGATGTAATGTAATTAAATAAATTTTTAAAAATTTTTAGTTTTTTTACTAAAGTCCAAATGAATATAAATATAAATTATATATTTTATATATATACGTGATATATAATGAATTTTGATTTGAATATTGAAAATTATAATAAAAGTGAACTAATGGAAATGTTTGGTTTATCAAATAATTATGACAAAAGTAGCGTTGAAATGAAAGAATTAAGACTAAGGGAAAATATTTTACATGATAACAACATAGACAATGAAACACGAAATCAAACTATAAATTTTTTAGTGAAAGCCAAAAATATATTGATTAGAAATGTCGATAATAATAGTCTAAGTTCTGAAATATATCAAACAAACAAAGTATTAAAAAATATTGAAAAAACTTATAATAGCAGTGACTTAGTTTTGAAAGAAACTGCTCTAGAAAGTCCTGAACAACATATGGTTCAGGAAAAAAAACCAGTATCATACCTTTTATCATATCCAAGTGAATTTTTCCCTGGTACAATAAATCCTCTAAAAAAAAGAGTACGTAAAGAAAATTTAGTTATTGACACACGTTTCAGAGAAAATTATTATAACTCTTCTCCTACAAATTTTAACTTTCAACTACCAATGGTAATAGAAAAAGTTGTACAAATGCAATTATCGGCAATTGAGTTACCAACTACATATTATATTATATCAAAACAATACAACAATAATTTTTTTTCTATTAAAGTGAATAATATAGGAAAAGTAATAACATTACCTGATGGTAATTATGACTATACATCTTTACAAGCAACCATTAATAACCAAATACTTCTTTTAGGAAGTCCTTTTCAATATGTTAACTTTTTAATAAATATTTCAACTAATAATGGTACTGGACAAATGATGGTTGGTTTAGATTCAAACACGCCTCAAGGTTTAATACAAGATTTAGAAATAAATTTTCAAGCAGACAGATATGGTTATGAAGATAATAATACACCGTTACCATTAAAACTAGGATGGGTAATGGGATTTAGAAATGGAATTTACACAAACAATTTAAACTATGTATCAGAAGCGATTGTAGATGTTACAGGACCAAAATATCTTTATTTAGTCATTGATGACTTTAATAATAATAATAACAACGGATTATTTTATGGTGCGTTTAATTCATCACTATTAAACAAAAATATAATTTCACGTATTTCTTTACAAACTGATAAGTTTACTATTTTACTACAAAATAATTTAAATATAATTAATATACCGAGAGAGTATTTTGGACCAGTCAATATTAGCAATTTTCAAGTTCAATTATTAGATGAGTATGGCAGAGTTGTAGACTTAAACTATATGGATTTCAGTTTTTGTTTAACTATGACAATCAGTTATGATATATAATTCTAACTTTCTTAAAGAAGATTTAAATTTATAGTTTATAAAAAGTACTACAAATAATATAAAATAAGACAATGCCAACTATTTCAATAAAAATGTGATAAGGAAAATCTGGGTAAATACGCATCATTTTTTCACAATTGTATTTTTCATTCAAGAATAGAATTATTATTACTGTTATAAGAACAAATATAATGTGTATTTTACTTTTAATACTTTTGGGTAACAACGGATAATAATACAATAATACAGATAAAAATAATAATGCTTGACTAAAAATATAATAAACTACATTCATATTTAAAAATGTGTATATATCAAAAAAAATTAAACATACATAAAATAAAATAAACCAAACACTAGGAAATTTTTTCAAATAGTTATAAAAAAAGAATAAAAATGCAATATTTATACAATAAGAAAGTATGTGTGTTATGTTTATTTGTATTGAACCCTGAATATGAATACAATGAGAAAATACGTGAAACAATTCAAAACATAGTATAGAAAACAATAATATAAAAGTGTATATTTTTTTAGTTTTTAGCAAAAAATAGAATACAATTAAGCAGTTAATAATATTAAACAATGATGAATATGGTTGTGCAATTCCCTTTTTATTTGGTTTTTCACAAGTATTAAACGGGAACGTATACTCACTCATATAATATAATTATATTATTTATTTTTCACCAGTCGATCTATATCTAATCCATGAGTTAGGTGGTTCTTTAGTTCCTCCGTTGTATTCCACCGCAAAACGTTCTACTATCATTAGTTTATTAATATTTGTGTTACCCAAATAAACATCCGCTAATATTCTCCCATATTTTTCTGTAGTAATATTTTTAAGAACCACACTTTTATGTAAAATTTTACTCGTCAAATAGTCTCGCGCCTCTTTCGCGATTGTTTTTTCCTCTTCATTGTTACTTTTAATTTCAGGACTATCAATCCCATTTAGTCTTACAGAAAATCTATATAATTCTGATTTAGGATAAGGTAATTTTGAAGCAATTGTAATAGTGTCACCATCGTACACTTTAATAACAATTCCACAACTGATTGGTGGTACAAATGGTTTAGTATCTTCCCAAGTAATTAGTGATTGTTCATAACTATTATTACGACACTTATAATAGCAACAGCAATGTTTTAGTATATTTTCTACAAATATGTTCATTTATTTTTGTATATTTATTGTTGTATAAGTTAAATATATAAATCATTTTTTTTAAATTTATATATTTATAATAGTAAATGTCTTTATCGTTAAGATTATTTCCAACTTATCCAGCAAGACCCACTTTTGGTGTAAATGTAGGTGCACAAAATGCAGGAGATTATATATTACAAAAAAAAGCAAAAAGAAGTTATTGTAATGTTAGTTTGTGCAAACCTATAAATAATGTAAAGTCTCAAAGTGATTTATTGACATTAAACAAATCAAACTATTTATTTAATAAATGTATTTCTCGATCGTTCAATAAAACAAACCTAAATGTAAATTTATTTACTAAGTTAGATTTAAAAGATATAAAGGTTATTGCAGATACTTCAACTGGACAATCGCCAGTCTTTATAAATTTAGTAACAAAAAATCCTACATATATAACTTATACTATTGATCCTTGTGGTACATTATTTGGTAACACAATATGTGGAGTTAATAATTTTCAAAATTATGTTGTTTATAATAAACCATATGGGTCGATCAATCCTGATAGCAATAACACTAATAAAAACTATGATAACACATTTAATTGTTTTAGTGAAAATGAAAACTTATAATTTTATTATAAAATAATATTTAGAAAAATTATACGTTTTTTTTGTTTGTTATATATATAAAATGAGTGGTTTTCCAAACTCCCAGTCACTTGCATTTTTAGCAAATGCGTTCGAAACTGAGTCCAAGAAATATGGTAACTTAATCTACCAAACTTTAAGCGGTAACGTTCTTGAAGTTACTAATGTCAGTGAAGATACTTGGAATAGTGTTAGTTTACCAACTGATAACGCAGCAGTAAGTTTTTTAGCAAATAATGTAGTAATTCAAAGTTTTATACCAAGTGTTTACGTAGGAAATGATACTTACATAACACCAATTGTCTTACCAAATGCTGGTTTGTTTATGAATGAGTTAACACTTCAAAACTATAACAAAGGATATGCAACACTTTCTAATTTTAATTTAGCATCTGCAGATAATGTTGATACTTTATCACTAGCTTGGTCCGTTATTAATCCAGCTTTCAACACTACCAAAAAAACAAAAGTTATATCAGCTAGATTTGTTGACACTAGTATATAAATTTATTTTATATAATAATAGATATTTACATAGTACAAGTGTAATAAGTATTTAATAATTGTTATTTTTTTTGTAATAACAATTATCGCTTTGCACCCATGTTAACGAGCATCTTATTTGCTTTTTTAGAAATATTTTTATATTTTTGTCCTTTTGTTGAGTATTCTCTTGCTCGAATATACGCAGAATAAACACCCTTGGAACTTATTTTGCAAGTATTTTTTTTACAAATAGGAAATGACTTATTTTTTCCTAAAAAACACTTTTTTCCACAATGTTTCAACATAACTGTTCTTTGATGGTAACTGGGTTTCTCATTTTTCCAACCACGTGTTGCACTTCCACGACCACTTCCACGACCACGACTACGATCACGAAAATTTTTACGAGTATAATGCATATTATAATAATATACACACAAAATAAAATAACGTAACTATATAAAACTGTAAAACAATGTCAATTAATGGCGAAGAAACAAACAATTATACTATACCTATTGTGAAATCAAACCAAATATTTAATTTTCTTGATGATGACAATAAAAATAATGAAAACCTAAACGATTTTAATAATTTATTAGATGAGTTAATTTTAGATGACGATATCAACTATAATAATCAAGAGTGTGATGAAAATATAGAATTTAGTATTTTGAGTTCTAGTGAATTTGATTTATCTAGTAATAAAAATTCTAATATGTCTGGAAGTGAAGTAAATAATGATAATCAACAACAAAAAGAAAAATTGACACTGTTAGAACCAGAGTTAGAAGAACCTTTTGAAAATAATAATAAAAAGATAATTGTAAAAAAATATACATTTAAACAAGTTGAAGATGACATAAAAAAAAACTATTTGGAAGAAAATCACAAATATTCAAGTTCTTTGGATATATTAGCAAGTTATCTAAAAGGTCAAAAACTGATTTATATGGAATCCAAGGCATATTGTGAAGGAGAACTAAATAAATTAATGATGCCAGCAATAATTTTATCTACTTCTGCAACAGTTTTATCGGGAGTAGTCAATGATATTAGTTGGGGATCCTATTTAATTGCAGCAATAAATGGTGTTATAGCCTTTTTATTGGCTTTAGTGAATTATTTTAAACTAGATGCTGCTTCCGAAGCTCATAAAAGTTCAGCGCATCAATATGATAAATTACAAACATCTATTGAATTTTTATCAGGAACATCGCTGTTGTTTCCTACAACTATTGGAAATGTAAGTCAAAACATAACATTAGAACATGTAATAAGTGAAAAAATCACTAATGTTGAAAAAAAAATTGTTGAAATAAAAGAAACAAACCAGTTTGTCGTTCCAAAAATAATACGTACTTTATATCCAGTAATTTATAATACAAATATTTTCTTAATTATAAAAAAAATAGAAGACTTCAAAAAGCGCAAAATAAATAATTTGAAAGAAACAAAAAATCAACTGAATTATTATAAAGCAGTATTGCATGCAAAACAATTAAAAGAAACAAATGTTTCAAATATAAATTTAGGAGAGAGCCATTATAACAATATTAAGAATTTAAAAAAAAAAATAAGAAGTCTATATGAGCTTAAAAATGAATTTGTAAAAGAAATATTAATTTTAAAGTCAGCATTTTCTATTATTGATGAAATGTTTATCAAAGAAATGGAAAATGCAGAAATAAAAAAAAAATATTGGCTACGTTATTATTTTATCGATTTATTTGGAAGTACGTTTTTGTTAAATACTTTTTTAAACACAAAAGATCCAAAAGAGTTAAATGACTTTGTTAAAAATATTATGATTCCCTATAAAGAAAATGAGCAAGAAATAAAATTAAAATACCAATTAAATATGCTAAAAGAGAGAGAAAAAGAAACAGATACAAAATATCAAGAATTAAAAAAAGTTAAAAAAAATCTGGATAAGTTAAGTTTAACAAATGATTTGGTAAAAGAAAATATAAATTTATCTAAAAATATTTATAAAAAACTTGATAAAGATAATAAAAGTATTTTTGGATCAAATTTTATTAATTTACGTGATGTATTAAACTACAAATCAAGTCAAAATGAAAATGAACCAGAACAAGAAGGTATTAATAGTAATAACGAAATGCAAAAGCATCCAAGAAAAGGTTCAGACTCAGATTTGTCTGATATGGATATAAATGTAGAAACGATTGTGTAAAGAATTGTAATGGTGATAACTTTGATGTAATTATTGTAGCAAATATAAATTCAAAAGTTATAAATAATGAAGAATTATTTTAATTATTAGGATTATTAAGATTATGTTTTTATTTAAGTATATTATATAATGATTTATGATATTTGTATAATTGGTTCAGGACAAAGTGGGCTCACTACTTGTAAAACATTTATAGAAAAGGGTTATAATGTTATTGTATTAGAAAAAAATTATCATAGTAATGGGTTGTTTTCAAGTATTCAAGAAAAGGAATATTTTTATTGGAGCTCTTCAAAATACATGAGTAGTTTTAGTGATTTTCCTATGAGTGACGCAATTCCAGATTGGTTTACTATTCAACAATATATTGATTATTTAGAAGCGTATAAAAAAAAATTTGACTTAGAAAAACATATAATGTACAATTCAAATGTAATAAATTGTGAACAAAATGAAAATAGTGAATGGATAGTAGAATATGTTACTAGTTATAAAACAAAAAAACTAGTATCAAAAAAATTAATTGTATGTAGTGGGTTAAATCAAACACCAAAATTTCCAGAAATAATAAACAATTATACTGGAGAGATTGTTCATACTGAATCAGTTTATAGAAATATGAGTAAAATGGATTGGAAAAATAAATTTAGTAATAAAACAGTATTATTATTAGGGGGTGGAGAGTCTGCGTTTGATATAGGACATATTATTTCTACCAATACAAACAAATTGTATTACAGTACGAAGGATTATATAGAATGGTTTCCTCAAGGTTCTGAATTTAAACGAAACATAAAAAGGTTAGAAAAAATTGTTGAAAATGATAAAAAATATGATAATGACGATAAAAATAAAATTTGCCGTAGTAAAATATTAAAATCATTAAATAATTTTGTATACCCAACAGATACGCATTTAAATTATATGGAGTATTCTTTACCCGAAGCAATGTCAAATGTTTGGCATAATTATGGTAGAATATTTCTTGTAGGAAATAACGATGGTTGTGGAAAATGTACTCATAGTCATAAAAAATTATGTGACATAAATGAAACTCCTGACAATTTATTTTTGAAATACGTTGTTAAACGAAGCGATTTTTTGATAGACATGTTTGAAAACAAAGTAAATATTGTTCATTATCCTGACAAAATTATTGGAAAAACCGTCTATACAAAAGAAAAAATAATAGAAAATGTAGATATTATTGTTTGTGCCACAGGATATAAAAAAAATTTTCCATTTTTAAAAGATTCAATTTATAGTGATCAAGAATTTATTAAAAAAATGATACCAAAAAATACATCAAATATCGCATTTATAGGGTTTGCTAGACCAACAATGGGGAGCATCGCTGTAATTGCTGAAATGCAAAGTTGGTGGGTACAAAAATATTTTGAAAATAATTTATCCTATCAAATTAGAAGTCCTTTTTTTAGAAACTATGATGTATTAAACTTGACAAATAAAAATATTGATACACTTGTAATTGGTTGTTTTTATTTAAAAGATTTGGCAAAAGACATGAATATTGAGCCTAATATGGTGTATTTATTATTTACTAATTTTAAATTATTTTTTACCATTTATAGTGGATCTTGTAACACAATGGTTTATAGAATTCATGGAGAAAAAAGTTATGAAGGTTCAGATAAAGTATTAATAAACTCTTTTCCAAATTTTAACAATCATTCTAATGTAAGCAAGATGTATATATTTATGTTTTTAATATGTCACCTTCTTTTTATAATTTTATGTATTATTCTAGCTTATGCAATTTCATATATAATATTTTTAATTAGTAATTTAAAATACAAAATTTTAAATTATGAAAATATGAAATACTTATTTTATATTATTAGCATTTACATAATCTTTATTGCTTATTTTTAGTAACAAATAAAGTGAGATAAAATGAGTTAAATATAATATTTAATTATAACTATTTAAAGAAAACAATAATTATTTTCTTTACATATTGTATAAATGTCAAAGGTCGCTAAACCTTGTTCGTCTTGTCCTGCTGCTCCTGCTCGTGCTGCTCCTGCTCATGCTCCTTCTGCTGAAAATGCTAGTCCCAAAAAGGGTAATAAAATTAAATTTTTGTTAGAAGATGTATTGGGTCAAGGTTCTGATGGTGTTATTAAAGTAAAAAAATTTACTCAATTCTTGGATTATGATGTACAAAGATTAAACATGACTGGAGAGTTACTAACATATACTCATAGAAATGGGTTTACACATATAAAAATGTCAGTTACTTATAAAGATAAAACAACAAACAAGGTTAATTACTTAGAACTAGATTTTATTAATGATACAAAAAAGGAAGAAAGAAGTAAAAATACTCCATATTGTCAGCTCGGATGCTGGAATGATGGCAGTTGTTTTCCTGGTTGTCAAGTAGCTGGCGTCATGTCAACAGCCACCGATCCTGGCGTGATATCGTTGGTAAAATCAAGCAAAGTTAAAGCATACGCGCCTGTTATCTTGAGGGTCAACGCTAATGGTGCTGGCACAATTAAAATCCTTAACTTGTCTCATTAAAACCTAAACAAACGGTTTAAAGGTTGAATATTTTGGGTTGAATTTATAACTATGTCATGTCTGTTGTTGTTGTTAAATAATAATTTCGTCGATTTGATTTGAGCAATACGGTTTCTCTCATTAATCGCTTTAATTCTATTAATTATTATTTGATTGATTAATTCTTTTTTTGTTAATGGTTTTTGCGGAATTTCATTTTGGTATTGATCTTGATTTGGATCTTTATAATCTTTAAAAAATTTATTATAAATGTAACTACTTTTATCAACTTGTTGCATTGGTTGTTGTTTCTGTTGCTCATTAAAAGTTACTCTTTTTTTTATAGGAGCATTTTGGTATGGACTGTTGTTTTCTGCTATGTTATTCAATTTATCTTTATTAATAAATTCTAATTTACCATTTATTACGACAGTATTCATTGATGATAGTATATCATCATAGGAAATTCGTTTTTTTTGTTTTTCTGTATTGCTTGTGTTTTTTGTTAAAGGTATCTTATTACGAAATATAGATTTTGGTTCAGTTTTTTCAATGTCAATATTATTTACTAGTTGCTGAACATTGTTTTGTTGCAGCAAGTCATCATAGTATGTTTTAAAATGAATATTATCATTGTTGGTTGTGTTTTGTTTATCTAAATTATCATATTCTGTTTCTGTAAAAGAAAGTTCCATTATTTATATATTTATAAAAAAATTATCTATATATAAACTATGTTATCTACATTTATAAAAAATAAAGGAATAAGTAGTACAATTATTCATAAAGATAATAAAAATTATTATAATGAAATCAATTGGGATGCCGACTATGATGGTGAAAAAGCGAATATTTCAATGGATATTAATGATAATGGTTCAAAAGGACATGTAGAAATGAATATGAATAATGATGAATTATCGGAAATATTGAACATTCCTAGCGTAAGTAAAACACTTGATAAACGGTTGTATAGTGATTTTCTGACTAGAAGACCGAAACATATTGAAAATGATAAAGTTATTCAAATTTATATAAAACCTAAACCTATTTTACATAACAATAATTTTCATTTTATTAAACAAAAAAAGAAGGTACGTTTTGATGATAATAGCCATAATAATGATGTTGTATTAGTATACAATATCGAAAGTTTAATAAATCCTTCGCTTTCTGAACAAAAATATACTCATATATCAAGTCCTGGGTCACAAGAAGAAATACTGTTTCCACTTAATGTGGTGAATAAACATACTCGTAGACATAGTCATCATAGAAGACCTAAAACTCATATTACATACAAAATACATAGAAAACACAAATCTTTACAATCAAACTCTTCTAAAAAAAAGAGTAGTAAAAGTCATCATCATTCTTATTCAAGAAGAACATTTTAGTTTTTGAATTGTATTTAATATTTTAATATCATCTTCAGAATAACTTCTTTCCCTTTTATTCATTTTATATACTTTAGCAATATGTTTGTCCATGAACTGAGATAAATATAAACTGGAGGCAAATAACATATTGTTTCTATCATCATCATAAATACTTTCAACATAAGTTCCTTTGAGACTTTTCATTTTTTTAAGAAATTTAACTATATTATCTATGTTGTAGTCTTGAAAAATAAATGTAAAAACAAAATGATTTCTGTTATAACGGAGATTTTTTTCAAATTCATAATCATTGTAATAGTTTTCACAACCATTTTCAAGTGCTATATTGCTAATGAGTTCTTTTGTTTCAGATATATTATGTTTCAAAGCATTGAAAGAAACTTCAATATTATACCCCATTATATTACCTAAATATTTTTAGATTTTAAAAAAAATAAAACCAAATTGGCTTTTATTTTTTTTCTCTATAATATATTGATTAAAGTTATATAAAATTTAGTTATTTAAGAAAAAGTTATATATTGATTTTATTAAATTTTTATATAATAAATGTCATTTAGAAGATTTGGAGGTATAGATCGTGCTGCAACTAATAATATAATACGAAATCATGTAAATACAAGTGATATTTTACTTGTGACAACTCAAATTGGAGAGCCTAATTCTAAAATACAAATTGAGAGTGAACTGGATGTAAGTAATAATGTAGTTATAGGTGAAAATTTATATGTAGACGGAAACGAATGGATAGGTGGTAATTTAGACATTAGTGGAAATATAGTGATTGACGGATCTATCATAATTGGTGGACAGAGTAATCTAATAGGAAAAACAGGTTCTACTGGGCCAACAGGAGCAAAAGGAAGTAATGGGTCTGATGGAAACATAGGTCCAACTGGTTCACAAGGACCTATTGGTTCAACAGGTCCTACTGGATCACCAGGTCCGACTGGGTCGCCTGGTTCTACTGGGTCACCTGGTTCTACTGGATCACCTGGTTCTACTGGCCAAAATGGAACAAATGGAACAAATGGAGCTACTGGGGCTACTGGGGCTACTGGCCAAAATGGAACAAATGGAACAAATGGAGCTACTGGGGCTACTGGGGCTACTGGCCAAAATGGAACAAATGGAGCTACTGGGGCTACTGGACCACAAGGGACTTTTACTCCAGGGAGTGATGCAACGTTTACTAATTTGTATGTAACAAATAACTTGACAGGAGGTACTGGAACATTTGATTATTTAACTTCAATAACTTTCACCACAACTTCAGACTATCGTATTAAAGAAAATATTACACCTTTAAATGAAAGATACAACACAACTTCTTTAATTCCAGTGTCCTATTTAAATACAAAAATAAAGAAAAACGAAATAGGGTTAATTGCTCATGAAGTACAAGAACAATACCCTGAATTAGTAACTGGAGAGAAAGATGGTGTCAACTTACAAACGTTAAATTATGTGGGACTAATTCCCATTTTAATCAATGAAAATAAAATGTTCAAAAAACGAATTGAAAAATTAGAGGAAGAAATAATAGAATTGAAACATTTAGTTTCATCTTAAATATTTACATTTATATAATTTTAAAATTCTGTAAATTATATATAATGTCTGTTGTCGCAACAATTTCAGTTGGCAACCAACCAGAAGCAATTTCATCCGATGGTACATATGTGTGGGTTGCAAATTTAGATAGCAGTTCCGTATCAAAAATCACTATATCTACTGGTACAGTCGAAACAATTTCAGTTGGTTCAGCTCCAGCTGGAATTTCATCCGATGGTACAAATGTATGGGTTGCAATTAATAGTAGCGTTTCCGTATCACAAATCAGTATATCTAATGATAAAATTATTAAAACAATTTTTGTTGGTCCAGAAGGAACAGGTCTAGGTGGAATTTCATCCGATGGTACATATGTGTGGGTTATAAATTATTTTGAAAATAGTGTATCACAAATCAGTATATTATTGTATCTAGTGGTGCGAAAATTTTATCTTGGTGGTAACGGTTCATATGACGATGGAATTTCATCCGATGGTACAAATGTATGGGTTGCAAATTTTTTTGGCAATAGTGTATCAAAAATCACTATATCTACTGGTACAGTCGAAACAATTTCAGTTGGTTCAGGTCCAACTGGAATTTCATCCGATGGTACAAATGTATGGGTTGCAAATAATGTTGACAATAGTGTATCAAAAATCAGTATATCTACTGGTACAGTCACAACAATTTCAGTTGGTTCAGGTCCAACTGGAATTTCATCCGATGGTACAAATGTATGGGTTGCAAATTATGGTAGCAAAAACGTATCACAAATCAGTATATCTAGTGGTACAGTTATTGCAACAATTTATATTGGTCCAACTCCATATGCAATTTCATCCGATGGTACATATGTGTGGGTTACAAATACTAGTAAAAGTAACGTATCACAAATAATCATCAATAATAAAACCAATTATTACATTAATAATTTAGGTACTGTTGATTTAAACACAATATTTGCACCAAATCCTGGTGGTATGAATATGAATGCTTCTGCTACTGGATTTATAATAAATAATTATGGTGGTGTTAGTGGAAATAATGTAGATTTAGCAAATATTTTTCAACCATATACGTCAGGAGTTAAAGCACAAAATACCGGATATGTAGTTAATAATGGTTTTTATTCACCCAATCAAGATTTAGCAAATATTTTTCAATATGTTTATAGTTAACCATGAGTACAAATTGTACGTACTGCATGACGTTTCTCGAACCATTACCAAACCAGATAATACCATAATACTGCCACAAGAAATAATCGATAAATGCAATTATATTGACAACAATATGAAATCATTGTTAAAAAATAAAAATGAAACCGTTAACGCCCCTTAATCTATTTGTATTTAACACTTGTATGAAATCAGTTTTAACCAATGTACTAGCCAACCGAAATAGACATTCTCGTGATGACAATATTCAATTCTTTGAAGAAGGACATAAATATGTTATTTTAACTGACCCTAACACCAAATACACTTCTGTAACAACATGGAACCACTCACATTTTCCTCATTTTGATGCAGACGGTGTGATCACAAACATGATGAAAGGAAAAAACTGGAAAGAAGGACATAAATATTGGGGAATGACATCGGAAGAAATAAAGGCGCAGTGGAGCGCAAATGGTGCTTCTGTTTCTGGTCTTGGTACGGACATGCATTTTGAAATTGAATGTTTTATGAATGATAAAAATTTGCAATATGAGTATACACACAAAGACTTGTACGATAGGTATACAACCCAATCAAAACACGATAATGAAAATTTAGAATGGAAATATTTCATTGAATTTGTCAAGGACACCCCAGAATTGAAACCATACAGAACAGAATGGACTGTGTATCACGAAGATCTTAAACTAGCGGGTTCCATTGATATGGTATATGAAAATCCTGATGGCACGCTAGCTATTTATGATTGGAAAAGGTCGAAAGATATTACAACAGTCAATACTTTTAATAAATATGCGTTGACGGAAAGTATTTGCCATATGCCTGACTCTAATTTTTGGCATTATGCATTACAACTAAACACATATAAGGCAATATTAGAACAAAAATATGAGAAAAAAATTACAGATTTGTATTTAGTACGACTTCATCCAAATAATGAAGAAAAAACATATGAATTGATTAAATTACCAATTTTATCCAAAGAAATTAGTGATTTGTTTACTGAGCGTTTACAACAAATTAAAAATGCTTGTTAAAAATGCTTAAAATAATAGTAATAAATATATGTATAGTTGTAAAACAAAATGAATATTTTATATGTTTTTGAAATAAATAATGACTTATTGTTATTTTTTTCTTATTTTTTTGTGCATACATTAGTATTTTATGGTCTTTATAAAAAATATCAATATTTACAAAATGAACATGAAAATTTTTTCGATGATGTTGAAACTGATAAAACCGCCATGTCAATTGAAAATATTGAAACCATAAAACCATTTCAAAAAGAAAGAGTACCATATGAAGAAAAATACTTAATTGAAGTTCGTAATATAAAAAATGAATATGTCTTCACTGATGAAGAGCTGGAATCTGAACAAAAGATGTTAAGACAGTTAGAAGAAGAAGAAAATAAAGCTGTTTCTCAATCTGTTATGGTTTTAAATGAAAAAATAGATGAACTCAGAATGCAGTTACTTGAGTTGGATGAAAATGATGATGATGAAAGTGAAACTATCGGAAAACCCCAAAAAGACGGAACATTATTAAAAAAAATAAAAACATCTTTAGAAAATGAAATAAAAACACATGAAACCAAAATTTCAGAACTGCAAGAAAGTGTTAGTAAAAATAATGAAATGATAAAAGAAAAAGCCCGCCAATATATTATCAATGAACAATTAAAAAAATTTAAAAATAATTTCATTATAGAATATACTCCATTGGGTAATGTGCTTTTATTTTATAATTATGAAAAACTAGCATTTGAATATTATTCAGATTTGACAATTCCATATCGATATCTAGAAACTGTAAGTAGAAAATATGTTTTAACCTATAATTACAGACCATTATATGTTGATATGGAAGAAGAACTAAAAGAATATGAAAGAAAATTAGAAGAAAAGGAAAAAACTAAGTCCGAACCTGTTGTTAATAATGCCAAAAAACAAGTATTTGCAAAATTTAAAAGTTATAACACAGAAGCAGGAACTGGACGAGTAAATAAAGTGCCGCCACCAAAAAATAGTATACCACAAAATATGTTGAATTTAAGTAAAAATATTGTAAAAGTTGATGTAAATGGGAAAGATAATAATGGTAAGTTGTTGCTTAAAGAAAATGCAAATAGATATTCATATCAAGGCAAGTTTTGTAATTTCAATTTTTTAAAAAAAATAGATAGAAAAAATGTGGATAAAAAATACACATTAACATTTGCAGATTTCAAAAAAATGAATAAACTAGAAAATAAAAACTAACTATAATATATCATGAACTATAAAAATAAAACAAAAAAGAGACTATATAAAAAACACAAAAAAAGAAAGTATAATTCTACAATCAAATATGTGGGGGGAATAGGTAACTTGAATAATAGTACAGAAACGTCCAACGAACTTTTAAATGAAGTTAAACGAGAACATGAATTTAATATATCCACTGCTCCTGTTTTACAAAAAATGAGTGAATTGGCTGAAGGTGTAGCACTAAAAACAATTGAAAATATAGGAATGTTATTAGGTGTTGATTTATCAAATCCTCAAGATGTCAATGGAAATTTAGATAAAATAAAACTAGCACTTTCTAACCCAGAAACAAAAGAAAAAATAAGATCTATTATTGGTCAAATGAGTGAAATACTAGTAGTTGCATTAGAAGCTGCTAGTCCTTTTATTGAACCTTTAATGAATAAAACGTTTGAAGTAGGTACTGAAGCTTTGTCAAAAATGGGTGAATCTGGAGTGAAGATTGCATTAAATACTGCTGAAGAAATTCCTGGTGTAGGTGTTTTAATTGGTACAATTAGATCATTAAGTAATGCAATGGAAGCATTTTTAGCTGGAGTAAATGCAGGGGATGAAGTTATAACATCATCTTCTGACAGTATAAACGCTGCAATAAGAAATTTCAAACAAATAATGAAGGATAAGCAAAACAGTTTAAACAGAATAAGTAATTCAGTAAATGACTTCCAACTTCCATACAATCAGTATCAGTTGAATAACCAATCTCAACCTATGATGCAAAGTCAAAATCAAATTTATCGTGGTGGTAAAATGCGTAGTAAAAAATAAATAAATAATAAAACAATTAAAAATTATTTAACTACAATATATAACTAACTAATGAAATATATTTATTTATCCATTATTTCATCTAGTTTTATCGTAGTGGGGTATTTTCCAGAAATTTATTTAACAATTTTACAAAAAAATACTGGAGGTTATTCTTTTGGATTGTGGTTAATTGCTGGTTTTTTTTCAATCACGTATAATGTATTAAATGAAGAATACTTCAGTGCAATTAATTATTCCATAAATACTTTTTTAACAGTTATAGTTTTACTTGTAAAAATTTATAGTAAAAAAAATGAGATCCTGCAAAAAGAGTTACCTGTTGATAAAACGCAAGAAGTATGTGAAATGGTGTAAATTTCCCATTAGTTCTTTCTACTTTTTACCACTTTCTGTTTTCCAAGATTTAAAACCATTGCTTTTACAAATATTAAAAGAAGAGCCTAAATGATTATATGCAATTACATAAGCTTTTTTTTGTTGTTCATCTAGTTGTGATAAATAGTCATAGATGTGTTTTTGGTCTTCAATGTTATGAAAATAAATATTATCATGAATTGGGATATTTAAACTTCTAAAATCTACGTCGTATGCATTACTTATATTATTTTTCGTATTCATTTTTTTATTTGCAAATATAAAAATTACAAATAAAAAATCATTTTTATTTTATTACAAAATATGTAAATAAAGCAAAGTTATTTAATCAGTTGCTGGATCTGCAGGATTTGAAATAGTCATTTCAAAATTTAAACGTCTAAATGGAGTAATATCATATTTGATTTTTGTAACTTTTCCTGTAGCAGTAAAGTAAGGACCAGTTCCAAATGTAATTATTCCAGGAAGTGTGCTCAAGCCATTTGTTGTATTTTCAGTAGGATTATCTGATGCCTTTGTTGGAGTTTGCCAGTAATAACTATTATCCATAGGAATAGTAAATACAATTTGACCTACACCTAAAGCAACTTGAGGGTTATTAATAGTGCAAGTATATGACCATAGACCAGTACGGTTGCCTGCTTGGTCAACTGCTGAAATTTTTTCAATTAAAACCTCGCCTGCTCCACTACCTGAACGATCATCAGGTGAAGTTTGAAGAACAGCAGAAACTTGTAAGTCTTGAGCAACTAAAGTACCATTGTTGGCTAAATTACTAGAAACAAGAGGGAAAGCATACTCACTACTCTTTGAGTAGTAGAGAGTAAAATCTAGAGTTTGCATAACAGTACCAGACATTTTTTTATACAATATAAAAAGATAAAAATTTTTTACAAAAAATATAATTAAATTTTAACGAACCCAATATTTTCCTAAATTTTAACGAACCCAATATTTTCCTAAATTTTAACGAACCCAATATTTTCCTAAATTTTAACGAACCCAATATTTTCCTAAATTTTAACGAACCCAATATTTTCCTAAATTTCAAGTAAGTTACCAGTTTACAGTTTGAACCATAGCACACCAAAGGGGTGCGGTTTCAAATCTTCACTGGTATAAATTTTTATTTTGTTCCAACATACGTAATTACAGCAATAAGTTCGTTTGAATTATTTGTTTTGTAACGTATTGAACTTTGATTCATCATATTGGTAATACGTGTATCGATTGTATATCCATTTGCTAGTAAAAAAGAAAATAAGTCTGGTGTTTCATCTACAGTCATCAAGCCAGAACATGAGTAGTTGCTATTATAACTGTTACCAAAATTAAAGTCTGCTAAACCTCGAAGGCTTCTTAGTCCTAAACCACAAGTTTGCAGTCTACTACAATTTCCTGGTGATTTAAAGTGACTTAGTGGATATAACTTAACTCGTCGCGTGAGTTTTAATAGAGGACCACGAGGGGGTAAATTCATTGTTATGATATTATAATAACATTGACTGCAAGGGTCATAATAAGGTTGACTAAAAAGTGAAATAGTATTATACATGATTTTTACAAATATTAAAATAAAACAATTTAAAAATTTTTTATTATTATTTATTAATGCAAATATTTGTAAAAACTTTAACTGGTAAAACTATTACTTTAGAAGTTGAATCATCTGATACAGTTGAAAATGTTAAACAAAAAATTCAAGAAAAAGAGGGTATACCACCTGACCAACAACGTCTTATTTTTGCTGGTAAACAGTTAGAAGATGGGCGAACTTTAAATGACTATAATATTCAAAAAGAAAGTACACTTCATTTAGTTCTAAGATTAAGAGGTGGTTTATAAAAATATATATTTTTGACAATGGTTTATTTATAAATACAAATTTAAAAGTGTTTATAAATAGACAAGTTTTAATCTTACTATTTCTCTCGATATTTTAGCACCAGTCATGAATGTTAAATTCGCTTAAATTTTTAGTTTTACCTGAATCACCATTGTTTCCTGCAATCATAACTTTCATTGGTGTATTTTTCAATGCTATTTCATATCCACAATGTTCTCTCAATTGATTGTCTATATTTCTTATAATACCATCCCTATTAAGATGATCTAAAACTCTTTTCGCACTTTCATAACTTGTAATATAACCTTCCCCCCAAGTCATTAGTCTTAGTATGTTAACATTAGACTTAAAGTGTGTTAAGGCATCGCTTATAAAAGTATAAAAATTATTTTCTAAAAGCAAATCATCTTCTAAAAAACATAAAAAAGGTATTTCATGATCAACTTGATATTTCAACATTTTGTATTTGGTAAGCCAACATGCCAAAGTTCCATATGTTTTAAACCCAGCATCTAAGTCTACAAATTTTAATTTAAATTCATTCATTTGTTGTACTGTTTCTTTAGTATTATAACCATTTACAGAGTTAAATATTTTAATAAATGGAAATAATTTTTGATTTTTTTCAATGTATTTCATTCTATCGGATCTTAATAATGAACAAATATAAATTTCACATAAATTATATTTACCATAAGATAAACCATTCAGAGGTGGAAATTCTACATGTTTTAATTCATCTATAGAGTTACTTTCAACAAATGCATCCCATGCTTCATTTGGATTGACATTCCATGTCTCAATATTTTTATACTTAACATCATTCATAACAACAATAGTATTTTTATGTGCAAATAATCGACAGTTTGACAAATCTGAACGAGGTATATTTTCATAATGACCACCATCAATAAATATTAAATCAAATTTTTTATCTGGATTTTTATTAAAATATTCACTAATAGTTACACGTGAATCACCTTTTATCAGTGTATGACGACCAGGATATGTTTTATCAATGTATGTTTTTCCTATATCTACATATAAATGAGTTGCAATATCAAATGATACAAGTGAAATATTTTCATTTGATTTTAAAAATGTATCAGCTGAATGTCCAGCGTTAAAACCAATTTCCATTACTGTTTTAATTTCTTTATCTGAAACTAATTTTGTCAAAACCTCCGTTAATTTTGGCTCCAATTGTGTATGTCCTTCTATATTTTTAAGTTTAATGTTTTTATTATCAAGAAATTGATCAATTTCTGACATTATTTTTTCTTCGATAACTGGAAGAGGTTCTTCAATCGCACTATTAGATTGATTACTAATATTTTCTAAAGGACTACTTGACTTTGATTGTATAAAGGCCTGCATAGCAGATTCAACAGAAGACTTGACGATAGTTTCAAGAGAAGATTTAATAGCAGCTTCAACAGAAGACTTAACAGAAGATTTAATAGCAGCCTCGACAGAAACATTAATTAAATTTGTAATATCCTGAGTATGCATGTTAGTACTAACTCCACTAATACTATGATGATCATTGTCAGTTTGATTTTGAATGTTGTAGTCTACTAGTTGTATATCTTCTTCTGTAATATCAGCAATATTTTTAACTTCTTCATTTAGAACTTCTTTTAATTCAGGTATAAGTAAATTTGATGTTTCATCATCATTGTTAGTTGGTTTAATTTCTTCTGTCAATAAGTTTAACAGCTTACTAGAAATTTCAGGACTAAGTAAATTTATAATATCTGAATTGACATTATTTTCAATGTCTTCATTTATTTCAACTTTAGCTTCGGTATCACTTACAGGTTCAAACATATATAATATATTAATATTTTTTTTTAAAAAAAAATATATTGACTAAATATTACTAAAAATGATTTGTATACTAATTAAATAAATAAAAATATACTAAAGTTTTTGTCCTAAAATTTGAAGAATATAAAGGATTTTATTAATAAAAAAATTGAAATAAAATATATTCATAAAATACTTTTAAATAAAATATGAGTTATGAAGCACTTAATAGAATGCAATATAGTATTAATAGCAATGACAACATTATTAATTGTAGTATTAATAATGTTCGAACAACTAGTAATCGATATAGTTCACATGAGAAGACCACGAATAATTCATCAGATAATGAGGGAGATATTGAATATCGCTCTTATGATGAGGATATAAAAAAAGAAAGCTTAGAAACAGTAGTACTAAAACATAAAATTACTATTTATCGATATAAATTCATTAATGAATTTATGGATGATTTATACAAATTTTCAAAAATACATCAATATGACAATCGAAAAGATTTTAAGGAATCATGGAAAATATGGGTCGACGAAAATTCGCTAACGATAAATAAAGAAATCGAAAGATTAACCAACTTGGGTTATGATGGTGATATCTTGAATAAAATGTTTACTAGTGCTCGATATTATTTTAGAAAAAAAGGAACTGAAAAAAAAGAACCGCTGCAACGCGCTACCTATATAGGTGTGCAACAGGAATTATTAGACGCTATGGATAATCATATTAAAAAAAATATAAATAAAGAATTCAAACCATCAAAAGGTTTTGAAGATTTTTGCAAAGAAAATGTACAATTGTTAAAAGGAGAAGTTGAACAGTTAATTGCTTGTAATATAAAAGATGTAGATGTAATTAAAAAAAAAATAAAGAAAACATATAAAAATAGATATTTTGTAATAATTACTAAATAAAAAGTTCGAATACATATATGTATAATAGTATATGGAAAACTGTGGTATAAATGTTGACTGTTTACAAACTATAGTTAAAAGCGAAGAGAAGGTTGAAAAAAATACTAAAAAAACTGAAAAATATAATTCGAAGCTAGTAGAATATGATTTTTTTATTCAAAATGAATTAGAAATAAGTAAAAAGTTAAAAGAAATGGAGGAACATAGTTATCATGGAGCACATCGTTTTTTAACAATACAAAAACATGATTTTATAAAAATATGTGAATCTAATTCACAGTTATTGGAGAAAATGAATATACAATTCGATAATCATAAAAAACTCATATTATTACAATATAAAAAAGAAGTTGAAAAAATGATGCCATTTGTAGATGTAATTTTTTGTCACACTATTTTTCCTGAAAAATCTACAACAAGTCATATTTTTTGGGATTTAATTCGTATAAATGAAGATTTATTTGATGATTTATTGTATTTAGATAAGAAAAATATCTACTTTTTGGACTTATCATCTAAAAACCTGCTTTTTAATGGAGAGTTTTCTATTTTTTTTACAAATTTTGAAAAGTGTTTCATTAAAAAGAATTTTCATGTATTTAATAGTGTAAATGAATTATTAGAATTACAAAATTATTATAATAATAGCAATAGTTTACAGAATATGACAAAATATGTTGAAATTGAACAATATGTTGATCACTTTATTAGCATAATGCAAAGTATTGATTATTTTGGCAATAAACATTTTGATTTGTATTTTTCCAAGCAGTTGGTTAAAAGTAAGAATTTTCATGCTGTTTTTCAAAATTTGGATGTTATCATTGATAATTATTTAAATCAGCTGTATTTCTTGCAGTTTTTTTCGGATAAATTCAAAAAAGACATTCGTATTCAATGGAAAATACAAATGAAAACAAATATAGAACAAAATATTAGTTTTTTGAATATTTCCACAGAAAAAGTGAGTTGGAAATTATATTTATTTTTATTATTAGAGAGAAAAACTGAATTGACTTGGGAGATTTTCAGCTTAAATAGTTTATTTATAAATATTACTTATTATATGTTGAAAATTTTTAGTATTCAAGATAAAACCTCTGCAGTGCATAGATATTTTAAATATTTATTTACAAATATGGATATTAATAGTTGCTCGTTTTGTAATAACAATAATCAAATTGATATTAAAAAATGCAGGAATAATTATAATAAATTTCGTGATACTTTTGAAAAATTAAAAGATTTTAATGAGTGTTTAGGCTTTTACTGCTTAAGTCATGTAACTATTGAAATGCAAGAAGAGTTATATGAGTTTTTATTGAAAAATGTAGAAAAGTTTTAAAATGTGTTATTTTTTCATAAACTCAATTTCTTTTTCTTGTATTTTTATTAAATTTTCAAGAAAGGGTCGTATGTTATTTCTTTTTTGTAATAATTTTTTACTCATCAAAATTGCCATAGAGTGGTGAGGTATCATACCTAGCTTGTATTGTTCTTCTGTAACTAAAAATTGTGTTCTTATGCACAAAATATTCGTTATTACCATAATTGATCCGATAATGGCAATGATGACTTCTTTGTAAAAAAGTCCCATGAATAAAAACATCCAACCCGTCATAAGAAATATCATGTATACGTCATTTATACTAAATCTTATGTCACTATATTTATCAACCCACACATTCATTGTAGAAAGTGCGCCAGAAATAATCATTATAAAAAACATAACTATATAATGATTATATGATGAATGTTGCATTTTCATTTTCGTATACATTTATAAAAACATTTTAATATTTTTATTTACGTTGACGACGACTTCTATTTTTTTTGGTTTTTCTAGACTTTTTGGATTTTCTAGATTTTCGGGATGTTTTTTTTGTACTTTTTGATTTTACTCCCATGGCTAGATTTGGTTTACCCATTTCACTTTTACGTGCACTAGCATCTTTTAAAGCTTGTTTGAAGCTATAGTTTTTATCTGAGCTATGACCTTCATGATAAATTTTTTTAACAAAATTGTTCCAAGCTGTCATTATATTATAATAATAGATAATAATTATTATAATTTGCATATTGCTAAAGAATACAATTTACTAGTAACGCTTTGCATGTGTTTTGTTTAAGCAGAAAGAGGAACGGTAGATGGTTGTTGTAAACTATTGAAAGCGTTTTTTTATAAAAAATAAAATTGATATTAAAAAAAGAATTTAAATAAACGCATATAAAATATCAATCAAATCATGGTAAAAAATAGGACTGGTGGAAGCAAAACAAAAGGTCAAGCGCGAAAGTTCG